>QWCP01000002.1_pt1 | contig 231408 bp, 191 predicted proteins | sample 1972561 | NCBI WGS metagenome assembly QWCP01 (sample SAMN09866705, study PRJNA288562) | Human vaginal metagenome isolate pre4_vaginal, whole genome shotgun... | isolation source: vagina | host: Homo sapiens | place: USA: California
TCGTTCCGCGTGTGATGATGGGGTATGGATCATTCATCGCGTAATATAGCTATTATTCTTTATGTTCTTGAGTCGGGTGCGTCCGTCAAAGATGCGGCCAGCGTGTTTCATGTTTCGGATAGATGGGTCAGAAAACTTCTTGCTCGTTATCGTTCGGGTGGTTTAAACGCGGTAAAAACCAGGTCAACTCGACCACATACCATGCCTAGTAAAACCAGTGACAGCATGGTTGATCTGATTTGTTCCACGCGTGTATGGTTACACGAGCAAGGATGGGATAACGGGGCACACACTATTCGTGATTGGCTTGTTCGTAGGTATCCTGATGAAACCATTCCTAGCGTGGCAACGATATGGCGTATCGTGAAAAAAGCTGGATTGGTTCAACCCCAACCAGTAAAACGGCCACGGTGTTCGTATCGTCGTTTTCAAGCTGATTTACCCAACGAGTTATGGCAGTCAGATTTTACGCATATCCATCTTCGCGATGGTAAAGAGTGCGAGGTTATCGGTTGGATTGACGATCATTCACGGTGCATCATGTATTTACGTGCTTTCGAACGTATCACGGGGCGTATTGTTGTGGATAGTTTTACCCAAGCTGTCAGTATTTATGGTGTTCCTCAAGCAACATTGACCGATAACGGTTGTGTGTATACTGCTCGTTTTTCTGGTGGTAGACACGTCTATCAGCCCAACGCGTTTGAAATGTTGTTAACAGATCTTCATGTCCAGCAGCGTAATGGATTGCCGTATCATCCAACAACACAAGGCAAGATTGAAAGGTTGTGGCAGACCCTGAAACAATGGGTGTACGCGCGTGGTATCCCATCGAGTATTGATCAGCTTAATACATGGTTAGACGAGTTTACACACGTGTATAACCGCGAGCGTTCTCATCGTGCCTTGCACGGGATGACTCCGTGGAGTGTATATACGAACACACACAAAGCTAGTGCACGTATCGATATCGACCATGTGTCGTATCGAGTCCGCTATGATCGCGTGGACGCGTATGGACGAGTCACTCTTCGATATAAAGGACGAATACTGCATTTAGGGTTGAGTAAAAAACGTAAGAATTGTCCCGTTATTCTCCTGATTCATGGCAACCATGTCATCGCGCTGGATAGACAGATTCACCAAATCATTGGATATTTCGAACTAGACGAAACAAAAAACTATCAAAAACTCCTACCAGCAACCACCATCACAGACAAAAACGGAACGATGTCTTGACACATACCAACGCAAAAAACAAAACAAAATGTGCCAAAACACCGGAACGATGTCTTGACACATTGTCTTGACACATGACACCCCTAGCTCCACGAAGGTCTGTCCACTCATTCCACCGGACAGACCTTTTTCTTTGTAATTTCAACGATTTTAAGCGGTTTCGCAGCCTACTCTCAAACGCACAATTCCACATAAAAACGCATAGTTTTGCATGAGATATGTGCTTATTTATGACTACCCCGCCAACTCTCGCACCACATCCGCATACTCGCGAGCACGCTCAGCAACCTCATCCTCGCTAATATGCATGGTTCCAAAAGTTGTAAATGGCGCCAGCCACTCCATCCCCACGAAGCGCATAGTCGCTTCCAGAGGGCTCAGTAGCTGCGAAATCTCAAAACCGACAGCCCCTTCAAGACCACCACCAATGCAATAATACTTCTCATCCACTTCCGCGCTCAACGCAAGCATCACTTTCTTACCGCGCAAGCGCGTACCGCCCTCGCCATACGCCCAACCTTCCGTCAAAATATCGTCGAGCCATTTCTTCATTAATGACGGCGTCGAGTACCAATACAGAGGAAACTGCAAAACAACAGCATCCGCGCCCTCAATCAGCTCATGCTCAGCCTCTACATCAATCGCATAATCCGGATATTGCGCGTACATGTTGCGCACGAGAACATCGTCCAGCTCAGCCACAGCGCCAGCCAACGCACGATTTACAACAGATCCAGCCAAATCCGGATGAAATACATAAACCACAGCGGTCATTTTTCTTCTTTCTGTTCGAAGCCAGCGTCTTCTGTGACCCGGCCCGCTCCCCATTCTATACTCACACCCACAACGCCCCCCCCCGCAATCATCGCCCGCGCGATGTAGCATGTATTCCCCAAATGATTCCCACAGAACATACACACTTGCGCGGCCCGAAACAGCATGGCTCGCACTAGAATTCTTACGGGATACAGATTAAAGCACTTGATGAGGATACGACAGTGACAGAACATCAGCCCAAGGTTCGCAACTTAGCACTCGAGGGATTGCGCGGTTTCGCGATCCTGCTCATTATTCTTTACCACTTTAACGAGCACCTGATGCCAGGCGGTTTCGTGGGCGTAGAGATTTTCTTCGTTCTCACCGGCTTCCTGATTACTCGCTCCCTCCTCCCGACCGCACCAGCAGCGCCGGCTCCGAAAGACCCAGTCCCAGCGCAACCGCTGTCTAAAAAGGCCGCGAAAAAGCAAAAGAAATCACTCAGACGCTCGCACAATCAGCCTCCTGCTCCGCCCGTTTCACCGCAGAAAGCTCCAACGTACTCATCCTACATTTCCAAGCGCTTCGTACGCATTTACCCGCTTATGCTCACGGTTGCGGGCGTATCGGTCGTAGCCGCATACCTGCTCAACAAAGACGCGCTCGTTGCCGCGAAAAAGTCTGCGCTGTGGGTGCTCACCTCGAGTTTTAACTGGTACTCGATCCTTAACAATGGCGATTATTTCGCAGCGTCATCGCCGGAGATTTTCCACCACTTGTGGTTCGTCTCGCTGATTGTGCAGATGTACATCATCATTCCGCTTGTTGTTCTGGCCGCGAAAGCTCTGGGCAAAAAGTCAAGCAAAACAACGCACATCGCGGGCATCACGCTCACAGCCATCCTCGCCATCGCGAGCGCAACAGAAATGGCCGCCCTGTTCCAAACCACGACGGACGCTTCGGACGTTTCGCGTCTCTACTACGGCACCGATACCCACAGTTTTGGCGTTTTCTTAGGCATGTGCTTGGCCTTCGCTCTCGCTAAAAAAGTTAAGACCCACTCCGCGCTCTCCATCGCCGCTTTCACGGCATTCAGCTATCTCACCATCGTCGCCTTCACGCAGAAAGAAGGCCTGTTCACCTTTAGCGGCGGCCTGTTCCTGGTAGGCGTAGCAGTAGCGATCATCATTGCAGACGCGCAATCCGACAGCTCCTGGATGAAGCCGATGCTCGCTTGGAAACCCCTTACCGTTCTAGGCAAGTACTCGTACGGCCTCTACCTGTGGCACTGGCCAATTTATGTGCTCATGAAAAGCTCGGTACACATCAGCAAACCGATCAGCGATTGGCTCGTCCCGTACGCCTCGCTCGCTCTGGCCGCACTGCTCACGCTCGGCACGTTCTACCTCATCGAGAAGCCGCTTAAAACGCTTAAAGTAGCCAAAAAGTCCGGCGCTATGATTGCCAGCATCGTTGTTGCCATCGTCCTCGTTATCTCCTCGGTGAGCGCAAGCGCGGTTATTTTGCCGCAAGCACCTGACCGCACGCAGCTCGAGCAGCAGCTGTACGAGGCCCAACAGAAGCTGGCTGAGCAGAACCGCAAGAACGCTCTGGAGCGTAAGAAGCGCGCGAAGTTAGAGAAGGAAGTGGAGGAACAGTTCGCGATGCCGTCCGGCGATAACATGACCGGTATCGGCGATTCCGTTATGCTCGGCGCCTCGACCGCGCTCAACGATCGTTTCCCGGGCATTACGATTGATGCCGCCGTTTCGCGCCACTCCTCGACAGGTGTGGACATTATTAACAACATGAAGGCCGCGGGAACGCTTAAAAAGTACGTGATTATTGCGCTGACCACGAACGGTTTGGCAACTCTCGATGAGTTCCAGCAGATGAGCGATGCGCTCGGCCCCGATCATGTGATGATTTTAGTGAATGCGCACGCTGACCGCTCGTGGATTGCCGGCTCGAACCAGAACGTCACCACGTTCGCGCAAGAACATCCTGATAGCGCTTTGGTCGTGAACTGGGACGCTGCAGCCACAGCACACCCAGAAGTTCTCGGACCAGACGGAATTCATACCACTCCAGATGGTGGCGGTTCCCTGTACGCGCAAACGATTGCTGATGCTTTGCAAGACTGGCTGAATCAGCAGATAGCGAAAAAAGTAAACGCGGGCTAACCTTTATGCGCGAAAAAGCGGGCAATATCGTCAATGCCCAAGCCCTCGTAATCGCGAACGAACTGCGAGGCTAAACCGCGTTCGCGCGCATCAATACTGGAGTAACCGGTAACCGATACCCATGATGCGCCGGATGCGGCGGCAGCGGTCAAGCCTGGAACAGAGTCCTCAAAAATCAAGCAGTCCTTAATATCCACGCCCATCGTGCGCGCGGCCAAAAGATAAGGCTCCGGACTTGGCTTGTGTGGCACGTCGTCGTTATCGCACACGTAGGCCATAAACGCGCCTTCAGGAGCCTGCTCCTTCACGTTGCGAGCCATCTTTTCTGGCGAACTGGTCACGATTATCTGCGGAATACCGGCGTCGCGCACAGCAGTAATCAGATCGTACACGCCTGGCAGCCATGGCAAGCGCTCAACTTCCTTCTTGTAGACGAACTCGACCATGAAGTGAGCGATATCCTCGGCGCCCATATCTTTAACGCCCGCCTGAATCATAAAATTCGCTACGAAAGCGAGCGAACTTCCCTGCAGCTGAGCGGCAATATCTGGGGTCCAGGTGCCGCCAGCGCGGTCGAGCAGCGCGCGCTCACTCTCGCCCCAGTACGGCTCGGAATTAATGAGCGTGCCGTCCAAATCCCACATGACTGCAGCTGGTAACGTCGTCGATTTCGAGGTTGCGTTATTCATTCCCACACTTCACTTTCAGCGTTATCTCATGCCAACAACGATATTACCGTGCGCGCTCTAACTTGCCGCGCTATCTTAGGCAGTAGACGTTAAGGTGGGCTAATTTTCCCTAAATTGCCTACCTTGTCGCCCCCCCCCTAACACATACCTATTGGAGAAATATTATGGCAAAGATTGTGATTGTTGTTGGTTCCCAGCGCGCAAACGGTTTCCAGGCACAGCTCGCAAACGAAATTAAGAAGACCATCGGCGACCGCGCTGAAGTAGACTTCTTCGACTATTCCGAGGTTCCATTCGTTAACCAGGACATCGAATTCCCAGCTCCAGCTTCTGTTGCTGCTGCTCGCGACGCTTTCGAAAAGGCTGACGGCGTCTGGTTCGTCTCCCCTGTGTACAACGACACCTACTCCCCACAGGTAAAGAACCTGCTCGACTGGATCTCTCGCCCAGTTGTTGCGAACGAGCGTTCAACCGCTGTATCCAACGGCGTGAAGATTACCTTCTCCTCCGCATCCGCTCACGACTCCTTTAACCACATGTTCGCAGACGCCGTGCGCTTGGCTAAGTTCATCGGCATGGATGTTCTCGAGGAGCCACTGTTCGGTCACAACCTCACCGCTGAGTGGGCTACCGGCGAGCTCACTTTGAGCGATGACGAGCGCGCTGCACTCGAAGCTCAGGTGAGCGCTTTCTTGGCCAAGATTGGCTAGTTGTTTCGTTTCCTAGCTCTTAGCTCTTATGCGGGTGGATACGTTCTTGGCGCGTTCGCCCGTTTTTTGTTTGGTTTGGTTTGGATGGGGGCGTTTTTTGCTGTGAGCCATGACGGGTGCGCACGTTGCTTGGCTAAGAAGCGCTCGCCACCGAGGAAAAGTTCCTTAAACGCCTTAACGAGGCTAATAATTCTTCGAATATATGGTGCTTCTATGATCAACATCGATTACAAGAATCACCAACTCACTATTCCCAATCATGCATATAGCCCTATAGTTGCCAATACGATAACGCCATAATCCAGAAAGTTGACCAGTTAAGGCTTTGCCTCGCTTCCTTGGATTATCAAGCTCAGCTACACGGTCTAATTCATTAAGAATTCGGTTGGAAACTTGCTTATCCATCTTTCGCAACGATTTTAGTGCTCGTTTCGAAATCCTAATCGTCCAAGCCAAGATCTCGCCTTGCTTCCTCAACAGTTACCGTCTCCAACTCTCCACGCTTATACGCTTCTACATCGGATAAAATTCCATACTCGTATTCCAGCTGATCAATTGACTGCGACAATGCCTGAGTAAGATAAAAGCTACGAGTTCGGTGAGTACTCTTGGCGAGCTGATCGTAACGCTCAACCAATTCGCCAGGAAGACGAACTGCAGTAAGTTGTGAAGCCATCATTAACCTTTCAAACTGTATAATATGTATAACGTTGTTATACATATTATACAGGATATCGTCCAATGTTTTATCGTAGAAATCGAGTTTCGTAAGAAAGCTACTAGTTCAATGAGCGACACAGAGTTCATTTTCGTGAACCAGGTCTTGAAGGTTGTTAGTTCGTGATACACACAATCGCCACGCACTGATTTATCACTAAAACCACGATCTGGTGAACGTGAGCGTTGTGTACACGGCGAAGTCACACTCTTCACGCTCGATTCCACCACAAAAACAGCCATCGAACAGACGCGAGGATTGTCAGCGCACCAAACACCCCAATCGCCAGTACGCATGAACACCCAAATTCACAGAGTCCCGCCCCACCCGAAAGCCCCCATGAGGCTTTCCTCACACCCGCGCACTCCCAGCAGCTTCACAAAAAATTGTCAGTATAATATTATGGGTAGAGTGCCAGCCACGGTTTGCGAGCTTTGTCGAACTCGGTGAGCTCTGTTGAGCAAAACGCAAGAAACCCCCGGCCAGCACGAAACACCAGAGAAGAGGGATACACACATGGATAATGCAAAAGGGTGGTTGCAGTATCTATCGGACGAAGATGCAATCTTCATTAAGAACTTTATGTTGTCATCAGGCTCGCTCAAGGAGATGAGCAAGCTGTATCGCATTTCGTATCCAACGTTGCGCCACCGCCTCGATCAGCTTATTAACAAGATTCACATGTATAACTGCGCACCGGACGATATGTTCGTCACCCTCATCCGCTCGCTCATGATGGACGAGAAGATCAATATTAAGACCGCGCAAACCCTCATTAAGAGCTATCAGGAGCTGCACGCGGCTCCGGCCCCGATCGAGGAGATTTCCGAGCTGCGCGATGCTGAGGGGCTAGGAAACACCTCGTCTGCTCAGATCGCAGACATTAGCGTGAACGAAGACGACGAAGAACGCTCCGATCATCGCCGCGCGGAAACCGCGCTCTAGGCTAAACGCTGCGCTCGCTCGCCCAGCGGTGGTGCTAGTATAGAACTTTGCTATGCACCCGTTGCACACACTATCTAAAATTCGTGTGTATTTGTGCCGAAACAACGTCTCCAGATTTATGCTCTGGTCCGTCGCGCCCAAAAATGCCCTGAAACTAGCAGTCCGTTTGGCGCTTTCCTTTCGCACCGTGGTGCCTATTTGGCTAACACTTGATTGAAAAGAAAGGAGAAAAATGTCGCGCAAAAATACTAAAAACACCGCAGAAACTGCAGAGAACAACGACTCCCTCGATGCCCGCGAGCGCGCCGCCCTCGAGCAGGCCGAACTTGCCATGCAACAGTTAGAAGACAACAACGGCTATGGCGATGGAGACGGCTCAGTCCGCGATTTTGGAACACTACTCAATAGTCTTCGTCAATACAAGAAGGCAGCTTATCTCACCCCTGTTTTGGTGGCTATTGAAGCGCTTTTCGAGGTGTTAATCCCAACATTTATGGCTTTCCTCATCGATCAGGGCTTAAACAAGCATGACATTTCCAAGGTTTGGCAGTGGGGTCTTGTTCTCCTGGTCATCGCTTTGTGTTCTCTGGCAGCCGGTATTGGTGCCGGTCGTTACGCGGCGCAGGCGGCAACAGGTTTGTCTCGCAACTTGCGTCATGATTTGTTCAAGAAGGTGCAAGACTTCTCCTTCACGAACATTGACCGCTTCTCCTCAGGTTCGCTCGTCACGCGCCTGACCACAGACGTAACCAACGTTCAGAACTCTTTCCAAATGCTTATTCGCGTGGCTTTCCGCGCTCCGCTCATGGTTATTTTCGCGTGGTTCTTCACCTTCCGCATTAGCCCAAGCATTTCCTTCGTCTACTTGGCTCTTATTCCATTAGCAGGTGGCGCGCTCATCGGCATTATTGCCAGCGTCCACCCTATTTTCGTGCGCGTTTTCCGCGTATACGACCGCCTCAATTCCAATGTAGAAGAAAATCTGCTCGGCATCCGCGTGGTAAAGTCCTTCAACCGCGAAGACCACGAAGACTTTAAGTTCAAGCATATTTCCTCTGCTATCTACAAGTTCTTTGTGAAGGCAGAACTGCGTTTGGCATATTCGAATCCAATCCTTATTAGCTCCATTTACATTGCTATGCTCATCTTGAGCTGGATGGCTTCGCGTCAGATTGTAGCCTCTGGCAATGTTGCGGCCAACGGTTTAACCACGGGCGATCTCACCTCGCTTATTACCTACACGCTGCAAATTATGATGGCTATGATGATGATTTCCTTCATCTTCATCATGATTATTATTTCGCGCGCCTCCGCCAGCCGTATCGCTGCCGTTTTGCGCGAAGAATCCACGGTAACAACCCCGGATAAAGCACTCGAACACGTTGCCGACGGCACTGTGCAGTTTAAGGATGTTACGTTCCGCTACTCCGACCAGAGTGAGAAGGATGTTCTTTCGCACATTAACATTACGATTCCATCCGGCTCGACGGTGGGCATCGTGGGCGGTACTGGTTCGGCGAAGTCCTCGCTGGTTCAGCTCATCCCTCGTTTGTACGATGCCACGGACGGTTCGGTGCGTTTGGGTGGCCGCGACGTGCGTAACTACGATCTCGACGTTTTGCGCACGGAAGTGGGCATGGTGCTGCAGAAGAACATTCTGTTTAGCGGCACGATTGCCGAGAACTTGCGTTGGGGCAATCCGGAAGCGAGCGACGAAGAGATTCGCCACGCTGCACATTTAGCGTGTGCAGACGAGTTTATCGACCAGTTCCCAGATGGTTACGATTCGCGCGTGGAGCAGGGCGGTTCGAACTTCTCGGGCGGTCAGAAGCAGCGTTTGTGCATCGCTCGCGCGCTCTTAAAGAAGCCGAAAGTTTTGATTTTGGACGACTCCACTTCGGCAGTCGATACCAAGACAGACGCCAGCATTCGTAACGCTTTTGCTCAGGAAATTCCTAATACGACGAAGATTATTATCGCTCAGCGCATCAGCTCGGTTAAGCATGCCGACCAGATTATTGTGATGAGCAACGGTACCGTTTTAGACCACGGTACGCACGATGAACTGATGGAAAGCTGCGAAGAATACCGTTCTATTGCGCAGTCTCAGGAAAAGGGAGGTGCTATTGATGAGTAAGGAACAAGGCGCACATCGCGGCACATTAAAGCGCCTCATTAAGGAATTAGTGCGCGGTAACGAGCTGCACTTGGCAGTGGTTTTCGTCTGCATTGTTATTGTTGCCGTTGCCAACGCAAGCATGGCATTGTTCGTTAAAACGCTTATCGACAACTACATTTTGCCGCTGGTAGGCCAGGCGAACCCAGACTTTGGTCCATTGGCTCAGATTTTGGGCGTTATGGCAACTATTTACGCGCTCGGCGTGCTGTCTAACCTGCTGTATGCCCGTATTTTAGTGCGCGTAGAACAGGATACGCTCAAGAAGTTGCGCGACGACATGTTCGAGCACATGCAGAAGCTGCCAATCCGCTTCTTCGATACGCATCAGCATGGCGACATCATGAGCTTCTATACGAACGATACAGACGTGTTGCGTCAGGCTATCTCTCAATCAATGCCTGCGATCTTCTCCTCTGCTATCTCTATGCTCGCCGCGTTCATCTCTATGCTCTATCTGAGCGTACCGTTCGCGCTCGGCGTGCTCGTATACACGGTGTTCGTGGTTCTCGTCATCCGTTTCCTTGCCGGAACTTCTGGCCGCTTCTTTGTGAAGCAGCAGAAAGCGCTCGGCGATGTGAACGGCTTTATCGAGGAAGCGATTAACGGTCAGAAGGTTATTAAAGTCTTTACGCACGAGGAAGCGATCCAAAAGCAGTTCGACGAGGAAAACGACAAACTGTTTAACGCGGCTCTTACCGCAAACTCGTACGGTAACGTTACCATGCCTGCGGTGGGTAACCTCGGCTACCTGCTGTACGTTATTGTCGCTCTTGTGGGCGCATACGCAAGCTTGGCAGCGTTCCCAAACTTCGGTTTAGCCGGATCGAGCGCGCTGACTATCGGTACGCTCATCTCTTTCCTTACGCTCTCACGCAGCTTTATTAACCCGATCGCTCAGATTTCTAACGAGTTTACGATGGTTATGCTCGCGCTGGCCGGCGCCTCGCGAATCTTTAGCCTGCTCGATGAGAAGGTTGAGCACGATAACGGTACCGTTACGCTCGTCAACGCGCTGATTAAGCCGGACGGCAGTATTACCGAAAGCTCTAAGCATACGAATGCGTGGGCTTGGAAGGTGCCGGAAGGTATTGAAGTGCGCGAAGACGTGGCGGAGGTCTCTGCTGAAGGCCGCAAGACGAGCGTATACACTCGCTTGCGCGGAGATATTCGCTTTACCAACGTGGACTTTAGCTACAATCCAGATCGCGAAATTTTGCACGATATTACTTTGTATGCAAAGCCGGGTCAGAAAGTTGCGCTCGTGGGCGCAACGGGTGCGGGAAAGACGACGATTACCAACCTGGTCAACCGTTTCTACGATATTCGTTCTGGTCAGATCTTGTATGATGGCATTGATATTTCGCACATTAACAAGAATGATTTGCGCCGAAGCCTCGGTGTGGTGCTGCAGGACGTGAACCTGTTTACCGGAACTGTGATGGATAACATTCGCTACGGTAAGCTCGACGCCACCGACGATGAATGTATTGAAGCAGCTAAGCTTGCCAATGCCGACGGTTTTATTCGCATGTTGCCTCAAGGCTACGATACCGTGCTGTCGGGCGATGGCAGCGGTTTGTCGCAAGGTCAGCGCCAGCTGCTGTCGATTGCCCGTGCTGCAGTAGCCGACCCTCCAGTAATGATTTTGGACGAAGCAACCTCGTCGATCGACACCCGCACGGAAGAGATTGTGCAGGCAGGTATGGATGCGCTGATGGAAGGCCGCACTGTATTTGTTATTGCACACCGCCTCTCCACCGTGCGCAACTCCGACGTGATTATGGTGATGGATCACGGTCGCATTATTGAGCGCGGCACCCACGACCAACTGATCGAACAAAAGGGGCAGTATTACCAGCTGTATACCGGCGCGTTTGAGTTGGAGTAGGGGTTTTCTTACTAAGAAAAAGGGCTTCTGATTGTCTCGAGTGAGACGGTCAGAGACCCTTTGATTTGATATTCCTCATATACGACATAATATTAGGATTTCGGTCTGATGTTATCGTTAAGTTGATGCATGTACGCTTATGTAGCGTTATGTAGTGTTATGCAAGTCTATGTATATTGAGGCATATTATGAGTGAGAATATCAACAAAGTCCCATCGTCTAGCCCTAACTTCAATACAGAAGCCGCAGAAAAAATTAAGGAACTGTTCCCTGAAGTAGTAGCGGATGGAAAAATCGATTTTGAAACACTCAAAACACTCTTAGCTCCAGACCTCGAAGATGAGAGAGAGAACGCTTCGGTTTATTTTGGTCTGGTAAAACACAAGCAATACGCGCCGCTCAGCAACCAACAACAGCTACGCTAAAACCTGACTTCGAGAATTCTAAAGACTGGGACACTACTCAAAACGTCTTCATTGAAGGTGACAACCTCGAAGTACTCAAGATTTTGCAGAAACACTACTACGGCAAAATCAAAATGATTTACATCGAGATAACTTTACAGGAAATGATACCAAGTTTGGTGGCTGTTGCTTAAAAGAACGCTGTAAATAAGGGCTTATTGTAGGCTTGTGAATCAGAAGAACGTGAATGAAAGTCCGGCGTGAATTGACGCTAGACTTTTTCTTTTTAGGGGTGTCTTTTTGCTTTTAGGGGGGTGCTATTTAGACAAGGGTGTGTTTTTGGGCAAGGGTGTGTTCTTTGGACTCATAGTAATAAACTGTTTATTGCTTTTATTCGTCCCGTGGAATATAATAATAGTCTAATTTATAAATGCTGAGGTGATTAGATGGGATTTATTACAGCAAGTCAAGCAGCTACAATTTGGCATTTATCACAGAGAAGAGTGCAGATTTTATGCTCAGAAGGCAGAATTCCTGGAGTTTTTAAATTAGGCGAAAATTGGGCAATTCCTGATAGTGCTATAAAGCCTACGGATGGTAGAGTGAAAAACAAGGTTAAAAAAGCTAAAAATCTAAATGTGGTTGATTTATTTTGCGGCGCAGGCGGACTTTCTTTGGGTTTTGAGAAGGCTGGATGTAATATAATCTTGGGAATTGACAATGACGAAAAGGCGTTAGAAACTTTTGAGTTGAACCATAAAAATGCTAAATCAATATGTGGCGATATAACACATATATCGTATGTCAATGATATAAAACCAATTATCGGTGATACAGAGGTTGATGTTATTATCGGAGGGCCTCCTTGTCAGGGAATGTCATTATCTGGTCTTAGAAATTTTGATGATCCTCGAAATAAGCTTTATCTTTCTTATATTAGGTTAGTAGATGAGATACGTCCTAAAGCTTTTGTAATAGAGAATGTGCCAGGGCTTGTTGGCCTTTTTGGTGGGAAAATTAAAGACAATATAATACAAAAGTTTTTAGATATGGGTTATAAAATCCAATATAAAATACTTTGTGCAGCTGACTATGGGGTACCTCAGATGCGCAAACGAGTTGTATTTGTTGGCTATAAAGAAGGCGTATTCGAATATCCGCAAGAAAATAAACAATATATTTCTTGTGAGATGGCATTATCTGATCTTCCTCCGCTTATACAATCACTGGGCACAGAAAAAATGACATATGCGACAGATGTTCAAAATAATTATCAGAAGGAAATGAGAAAGAATTCAAAAGCCGTTTATAATCATATAGCAGCAAAACATTCTGAAAAAGTCAAACATATAATTTCTCTTGTGCCATCGGGGGGAAATTATAAGGATTTGCCTAAAGAGTTTAGGACATCTCGTAATTTCCACGTAGCATGGACCAGATTCCCTAAAGATGCACCTGCCCCAACAATTGATACTGGGCACAGGCATCATTTTCATTACAAATATAACCGTGTACCTACAGTTCGAGAATGTGCAAGAATACAGTCATTTCCAGACGATTTTATTTTTCTTGGCAACAAGACACAACAATTTCGTCAAGTAGGTAATGCAGTCCCACCCTTGATGGCAGAAGCAATTGCTAGACAAATTGCAAAATTGTTGGAGAAATAATTATGATTTATAAGATACCGTCAGAATATGAATTTAGAATTCACCATTGTAGACCAAGGTTTAAGGGTAATGTTGAGAATGTTTTAATATATATGGCAACAGAGATAAGTAAAATAGGTGACGCTCCGCGAGAGAAATTCAACAGCATACTTAACAATTCTATCAGATGTTTTCCTGGAAATTCAGCGAGTACACTAAAGACAATAAATAACTGGAGAACTGAAATATCTTCTCTATTTGGGTTATTTTATGAAGACGACTGTAAAATGAATCACGCTATGTTGAGAGCAAAAGAGCTAGCTACAAATAATGATCTTGTTCAATTTTTTAAGCAGTTTATTTTCTACTTTCAATACCCAGGTGGACATATAAAAGCAGATAGAATTCAAGAACAAATTAAACAAGGAATACATTTTAAGCCTGCTCAATATTTATTAAAACTACTTGATCAAGCAGAAAAGAGCACGAATAAGCGATGCGGTATTACAAAAGCTGAAGCATGTTACTGCATATTTAACGATTTACGTTGTACTAGAGACAATGAAGATGTTTGTACTGTTTGGAATCGGATTGAAGAAAACCGAAAAAAGAATATAGATTACGATGTAAAAGGTGATATTATAAGGTACGCTGGAGATATTTTAGATTATATGCAGTTAGCGAATCTCTTAACTTCCTACAATAATAAAGAGTTTTTTTTGAACCATAATGAGAACGAATCCATCCTTAAATTTATTAATTCTAAAGAATGGTTTGATGGATATGATTCTATGATTCAAGTTAAAAACGGAACACTTGCGGAGATAAATAGTCATCGATGCGACTGGTTTGAATATGTAAATAAAGAAAGTAAAGGCACTGATTTTAGCACAGATATTACAGCATATATAACAACAGACGGGACGGAATTAATAGATGAGCAGGTTCAAAAATTCAAAGCTTATTTTGATAGGTTAGCTAGTCTTGAAGTGTTGAAAACAAAAGATATAGGTGACATTGGAGAAAGCTTAGTTCATGGCCATGAATGTGAACGTCTAAAGATTGGCGGCCGTGAAGATTTGGTACATCTTGTTAAAAAAATACCAACTGAGCTTGGTGTAGGATATGATATCAGCTCAAGAGAGTTAGACGAGACATTAAGAAATATCGAAGTAAAGACTACCATAAGCTCTAAACCAATTATGTTTAATAAGATACATTTGACACCGAATGAATGGCAAGCGGCTAAAAGTTATAGAGAACGATATTGGATATATCGCCTCATGGTAAGTAAGAAGAATATTAAGTTATTTATTATGTGTAATCCAGTTTATTTGTTCAAGCAAGATTTAATTGACATATCACCAAGAGATGGAATGGAAGTTACATTTAAGGAACAAGCTGGTCAGTATGAGGAGTTGTTGGCGTGGACAAATTAAGAGTTGCTTCTTTATTTTGTGGATGCGGTGGAACAGATATAGGAATTCTTGGCAATTTTAATTATTTAGGTAGCTATTATCCTTCTAATGGTATGGAAATAGTTTATGCAAATGATATTGAAAAAAGCGCATGTCGTATATTTGAGGCGAATTTTGCGATTAAGCCAGATGAAAGGGATATTAGGGAGGTTGATCCCAGCAAAATACCAGATTTTGATATTCTCACAGGTGGATTTCCTTGCCAATCATTCTCTATCGTTGCTCAGAATCCTAGGCGGTTAGGCATTAAGGATGATAAAGGAAAATTATTCTTTGAAATGTGTCGTGTATTGAAGGATAAACGGCCTAAATGTTTTGTTGCAGAAAATGTAAAAGGGATTATTACTGCAAATAATCATGCCGCATTTCCTTTGATAATTAAGCAATTTGAAGATAGTGGATATAACGTTACATACACGGTGTTAAAAGCTGTGGAATTTGGGGTTCCACAAAAAAGGGAAAGAGTTATTATTGTGGGATTTCGTAAGGATTTAAATGTGAACTTTTCATTTCCCAAAGCGATGATTAAAAATGAGAATGATTATATTCCATTATTAAAATGTATAGATGAAAATGTTCCCGAGAAATATTATTTTAGCGACAGGGCTGTTGCAGGCATGCTGAAAAGTAAAAAATCGATGAATAAAGGAAGAGCACAGGATATATCTAAGCCTTGTAATACTGTAGGGGCTCATTTGGCAAAAGTATCTTTAAATAGTACAGACCCAGTGCTTTTTGAAAATGGTAAATATAGAAGGTTTACTCCACGTGAGGTAGCAAGAATACAGTCATTCCCGGAGAATTTTATTTTAACCGGAAGTGATAGTGATCAATACAGAGCCTTAGGAAATGCAATTCCACCAGTTATGTTTTGGTATGTTGCAAAATCAATTTCAGAATGTTTACGGAACTTAAATTGAATATAATAGAATAGAGTAGGATATAATGATGAGTGATTTAGATGAGTATTTAATACTTGAAGATAACGTTCGGCATTCATATATGAGTGTAGTTTGGTCTCATAAAATACAAGAAAAACAAGCTGATATATTAGCTACTAAATATCGAAGACTGGAAATAGTCCGTGTAATTTGCACATCTTTAACTTCAGCTGGATTAGTATCTTTAATATTCACTGATGGGTTATTGGTTAAAATAATTGCAACTATATTATCGTGTATCAGCACAATAATTAGCATTTTATTCCAGTCATTTAATACTCAAACAAGCATCATAAGTCATAAGAAATCAGGAAATGATTTGTTGGCAATCAGAGAGCGTCTCAGAATTTTGCTACTTAAAATAAAACAAAGATTAAGAAGTGCAAATGAACTTACAGAAACTTATGAGCAGATTATAAAAGAGTTGTCAAAGATATATAGTGAGGCACCACAAACAACAGATAAGGCAGTGAAAGAAGCATCAATATCCTTGAATATCAAAAGGGATAACGAGTTCTCTGACACGGAAATTGATGCAAATTTACCAAAATCTCTAAAAAGGAGTCAACTGTAATATGAAGAGGTATAACGAAGTGATATCAGTAGAGCAAAGAGAAAGGATAAGTAAAAGGTATCACAAAATAACATCAGCAATAAATGAAGAATTCTGGAATATAAATAGTTCAATTGACAATAGTCTTTATGTTGGGTCTTATGGGCGAAACACAGCAATTTGTACAAGTGACATAGATATTTTACTTTGCTTACCAAGTTCTATTTTCGATAGATTCAATGCTCTTACGGGTAATTCACAGTCAAGATTATTGCAAGCAGTAAAAACAGCAATAAAAGAAGCATATCCAAATAGTGATATTAGGGCTGATGGGCAAATAATTAAAATAGCATTTTCTGATGGGATAATATTTGAATGTTTACCAGCTTTTAAGAATATATCAGGCTCCTTTGTATATCCGGACTCGAACATGGGTGGGAAATGGCTATCAACTAATCCTAAAGCGGAGCAGGAAGCTATACGTGACAAAAATAAGACTAGCAATGGTCTGCTCGTATCAACATGTAAACATATGAGGTATATACGAGATAATTTTTTCAAAAGTTATAAATTATCAGGAATCGTAATTGATAGTTTTGCTTACCACGCAATTGAAAACTGGGTATTTACAGAATCAGGTGGCAGCGAACCATTTTCTTATGAGAAACATTTGCTTGCGTTCTATAACGAGCACTACCTCAGTTGGTTTTTGTCTGGAATGAACGCTCCAGGAAGCAATGATAAAATTGATATTAGTGGTAGCAGTGTGTGCTTAGAAAAAGTTCTAAAATACATGCTAGAAGAATAAAGTATAGTTTGATAATTTACAGTAATTTAGGTGACTAAAGACTGGCATATCAACTTTCCTGATTGATACGCCAGTCTTTTTAATCTTTAATGAGCATTTTCCAATAAATATTGGTTAATAATGATTAGTAGATAGTGAATTACTTATTCTTCCACGTTTTCCATGATGTCTTCCAGTTTACAGTCCAACGCTTCGCAAATTTTGATGAGAACTTCAGTGGTGACGTTTTCACCTTTGCCAAGTTTGGCAATTGTTGATGAGCTGATTTTTGCAGCATTTTGCAGATCAGCTCTGTTCATGTTTTTATCTATTAGTAGTTTCCATAGCCGGTTATAGCTTATCTTCATTTTTTGTTCCTTTCATTTAGCTTTTATTCATCATCATTTCGTAGTGCTGACTTTGGTTCATAAGGGTAAAAATCTTCTTAAATGTTTCTTTCGTCTGTAAAACGTCTATGCAGTTGTCTACGTAGTTGATTCCGTCAGTTATGCCGAGCGATGATTTCGTTTGTATGTAGGACAGCATTGCGGATGCCAACTGGTATGCCGAATAGTCGTTATTATCATTTTCGTCCGTACAAATAAACTTCTCTTTGTTTTGTTTGAGAATTACATCTCTTAGCGTTGTTCCGTCATAGCCGCACAGCTGAAGGAAGTAATATTCCAGTATTCTTCTTATGACATTCATAAGAGGAATCGGTGCGTCTAATATTTTATATTCTTCCCATAGTGCTGCATAGGAGTTTTGTACCGGGTTATAGTTCGTCATTTCCGATGGAATCTCAGGGTTTTGTTTCTCACAAAGACGGATTGATGATTTGTTGTCATTCTTGGACACTAGATAGAAGTTGACAAACTGGTAGTCTTTCACTCTGTCGTAGGTTATTTCTTGATGGAAATAAGTGTTATGAGTGAGTATGAATAATTGTTTTATATACCTGTCTTTTATGTACGCGTCAGTAGGGTGTGCGTTATTTTCGCAGACACATATCATTTCGCGGATTAAAGCACTGACTATAAATAGAGTGCTGCTGTCCATACTGGAAACCGGATCGTCAATGATTACGATTTTGTCAGTATTTTTCTCGTCTGGAGTATTGCTGCCTTTTATTTGATGGTAGAAATAGAGGAATGCTATGAAGTTCTTTTCACCTTCACTGAGGTTTGAGGCTATAAAGCCGTCATTGCGAATCACCTCATAAACGTTAGGCGTACTAGCTTTTTCTCGTAGAAAGAATCCTTGGAATCCTGAATCTTTTAATAGTTGGTTTATGCTTTCAACAGTATCTCTGGTGTTTACCGTATTTTTAAGTTGGGCTGAAATCTGGCTACCTATGTTCTTAATTAGTGAAGCGTTAGTCTGCAATTGACTTTCAATTTTTTCCAGCTCTTTTGTAATAGTGTCAAGACTTGCTTTATAAGCTTTTATTTCATCTTTTAGCATATAGGATATAAGTTCCCATACTTGTTTTCTGCATTCCTGCTGTTTAGCAGGTTTGGTTGAAACAATAGCGTTATGTTCATCTATTGATTGGTTGAACTTTTCAATCATCTCTGCTAGTTCATCAAGTAAAGGTTTTGTTGCTTCCAGTTCGTATGCTATGGCATAATCCTGCTGTTTTTTGGCAATAAGCTCCAAATTGCTGGCAATGACACCTTTTAACGCACTTAGCTTATCTTTATATGCGGCTATTTCAGCATCAGAAATGTTTGATTCAGGTATCTTTGATATTGGAACAAAGAGAGCGTTTGCTGAGTCTTTATAATCTGCCTGTAGGTTTGCGATTGCTTGTGTTTCTTTATCGAACTGTTCATCAAAGCAGGCTTTTATATCATCTTCAAAACTAGCAGGTAGCTGTTGCTGACAAAAAGGACATTTACCATCAGGAACAGAATGGTAGTGAGCTATGCCTAGCTTTACCCAAGCAGTGCTATTCATGGCTTTGATGAAATTGGCGAAAGGCGTATCTGAGCTACTTATAATCTTTTTCTCAACCAAATCCAAATTAGCAATATTATCTAATATGGCGGTATCTTTGATAACAGAGAATTTTTGAAACGCTACAGCATTTTCAGAATAAGCAGTATTGTATAGGTTTTTAAGCTGAGGCAAATCATGGTTAACTGCATTATAGTCTTGGAGTACTTCTTCTGCGAAAGTACTCTTTTTTAGTCTCCCCACAATTGTTTGTCTAAAATCGTTTCTAATGGTTTGAGTTTTAGACCAACAGGTTTCTTCAAAAGATGCCTGTGTTTTTATACGTTCATCTTTCTTATTGTTTTTAGCGGCGGATAGTTGGCAGTTTTCTTCTACTAGTTTTTCTTTTTGATTGGTCAAATCATTAATTTGATTTTGAATCTGAATATTTTCTTCATTGAAGGTGAAAACACCCGGTAGATTATCGTAGTTTGCAAGATTAGCTTTTATATAGTCAGTGTTATAAACATATAGCTTACAATATTGTGATGCTGTATTGTTTAACCACGTAATACCACTGCTGTTTTTTAAAGTCTCAACAATGGTGGATTTACCAGATCCATTATTCCCATAGAAGAAATTAACAAAAGTGGGGTTAATAGTTGCAGGATTGAGTTTGTAAGTAGCACCATCAATATGTAGAGATTTAATACTGGCTGGTATTTTTTTCATAAAGATACCTCCTAAAAAATAGAATCCTTAAAATCTATTTTTGCTTCTGTTAATTCTTCAATGAGATTGACAGGTTTAATAGCCCAATGAGAATGATTGAGTTCAGTTATAGCTATGTTCATGCTTTGGATACCTAAATCAAAAGCAACTTCACTAATCTTTTTTAGCGGGATTGGTTTTTTATCCTCAAATTTGCATTTCAGAACAATCTCGCATGAGTCTTTTCTAATTTTTTCTATTATTCCAACATACCCATATTGATAGTCTGAAACTTTGCCATAATACTCTGTGGCTTCAGGTACTACAAGAATTGGAAATCGCTGAATCTCTTTAATTGCATCAACGGATAAAGAGGCATACTTGTCTCGTAGCTCATCTTCTGTATAAAAGGCTTCTATGGCTCTTTTCTTATCTACCTTTACAAAAACGCTATCAATAACAGAACTGCCTACGACAAGATTATAGTAATCACATATTAAACCATCAGCAGGCGTAGCTATTCCTTTATCTAAAGTAGGAACTGTTGGAGAAGCTACAACAGTCATATGCGCTACATTATTTATGTTGTAGAGTTTGTTTGCATGTTGACTTATTTTGCCTGTGTCAGGCAACTGATTAGTGATGATTTTTTCTAATTCATTTCCCATACAGACACCTCTAATCTAAATGATCTACATGTTCGATGTTGTAGATTTTATCCGCATACTGATTAACAATTTTAGGGTTGTTAATTGTCTGCGTTATTTGTTTAGGTGGCAGTTCTTCCTCATCACTTATATCATCAGCTTCAACGACAGGTATATCTGTCTCCGGGTTAAAAAATTCGTTATCTTCTTTCATGTCTAGAGTTTTACTGCACTCAGCAACTTTTTCATTATTGTAAACAGGCATTTCAAATCTTGTAATCTCGATATTTTGAGTAATTGTTGTGCCTATATCCTCATTAATCAATTTCCATTTACTGTTGGTGCCGCTTTGTTTGTACCACGTTTCAAATGTTGATCTACCTAATTTATTGTTTGTTTTATTTCTCAAAATATAATCCCACACGCTAACCAGAAAAAATTCCAAATTAATGCGAGTGACTGTTTGCAGTTGCTCCTTTTTTAGTTTGGTTTGACAATTAATACTAAATTCTTCATCTGAACCAATGGACACATCTTTAATAATTGTTTCTAATATCGCTTTAACTAACCATTGCATTTTACGTTCAGCGAGGAAACAATCAGTCAGGATCTTCATTTGTTGATATACGTGTAAATCATTTGACATTACACTACTGTGGAATGTTTTGACTGAAACCTCATCTCCTTGAGGAGTGTATGAGGATTTATGTGCTAGACATCGCTTGTAATTACTGGTACTTGTTTTGACGGATTCATCATATTGAGAAACATCCTCGCCAGTTATAACTTTTAGCAGTGATTTCATTAGATTCGAGTCGCTGCACTCATCTTTGTATCCGCTCATTCTAGATCGTGCGGATTTTTTTATTTTGGTGGCTTCAACCAGCAGGTTAAATAAGATACCACCACTTAGATAAGGAACACTCACTGGAATGTTTTCTTTTGAAGTCATCTTAAATAACCCCCTTTTTTGAAAAATCTTAACTGTTTTAGTCCTTATTAACACCCTTTTCGATTCCGTTCAACTCTATTAACTATAGGTTAGAGATTGAAAGATACGAGTCATGCAAATATTCAAAGTCTTTCACGCATATTTTATCAAAAAAGTTTGGTTTTTAATAGACCGAACTAAAGGGAAAAGATGCGTATCGAAAGTCTTTTAATGCAAAAGCATTCTTGTTCTTTCCAAACGCGAGGCATCAGCCTCAAGCCATCTACACAAGTATGCCTACTTGATCAACAGGCTTATTCAGAGCTTGTGTAGAACAACTTAATAATGTCAGCGGTCTTACTGAATGAGGCAGCTGCAAGTAAAGATGAAGGAATACTTCATTCTAGCTTGTGGTGTTTTGTCATGCCTCGTTTTAGCTGAATTCAAGAAAGTCCTTCATCGGAAATCGAATGGAGGATTTTTTATGAGAATTCATAAGACCAATAATAAAAACCGTATAACTTATCGTTATACATTCAAAGCACCTGTCTATATAGATGGCAAAATGCAAACATGTTTTACGATTAAACCGGGCGAGAATGGTGTTACTGAAGCGGATATTAAGATGCTTCACGCTGAAGATGACAGAGAGGTTTACTACAACAATAAGAACCTGCGTCCGGGTAGAACTGATGAAGAGAAAGCTGAGATTAAGGCTTGGAAAGAAGAATATATCCGGCTTTTTAAATCTAAGCATGGTTATGAGCCAAATAAAGATGACGTTGACTACGCTGCTGAAGAGCGTTTCCCACGTAACTATAATCTTTCGCTTGATTTTGATGCAGATGGCGAGCTTGAAGTAGATAAAAGCCATCTTGCTGAAGCACTTAGTACTACTGATGACCATGGTTTTGAATGGTCAGAAAAAATGGAGCATACGCTTTCCATGCTCACTGATAAGCAACGTCAGGTTATTTCTTTGATGTTTGTTGATGACTATCGTCAGTCTGAGATTGCAAGCATGCTTGGTATCTCGTCTGCCGGTGTGAAAAAGCATCTCGATAGTGCCATCGTAAATCTTAAAAAAGCTTTATCAGAAAAAATCTAGAAATTTTATTTGGAGGAGGTTAAAAACTCCTCCTTTTTCTTTGCCTGTGATGTGTAAGGAAGAACCACTTATAGAAAGGAGGCAAACCATGAAACACAAGATCGTTATTAACGTCACCGGTGAAAACGGTGAGAAGAAACAGGTTCTACGTGGAGCTGTGATGCGATTACCTAAGCGCTTTATTCGCTGGCTGTTTGGTGATTACTCGCAAATCTACCTGTTAGATCCCGGGAAAAGTGTTCAGTCAGTTGATGTCAAAGAAGTTTAAGGAGGAAAACAGTGAACAACGAAAACATGAAAAAAGTCATCAAAGACTTGGAAAACTTAACAGCTCATCTTAAAGCACTTTTTGATGAGCCTAACGTTAGTGAAGAAAAGCCAGCTAAACCGGTAGAAGAAGCAAAGCAGAATACTGTCAGTCTTGAACAGGTTCGAGCGGTTTTAGCAAAGCTTAGCCAGATGGGAAAAACTGCTAAAGTGAAGAAACTCATCGTAAAACACGGTGCAGAAAAGCTCTCGGCTATTCCTGAAAGCGAGTACGCGAGCCTGTTGTGTGAAGCGGAGGGAATTAAAGGTGACTAAGCATGCTTTACTTTCCCCATCTTCTGCTCACAGGTGGATTAAGTGCACTCCTAGTGCTGTTTTAGAAGAAAAGTTTGAAAACACTACTTCTGCTGCAGCCAAGGAAGGAACGGCGGCACACGCGTGGTGTGAGTACAAGCTGAATAAGTTTCTTAGCCGTCCGTGTGAAAAACCGTCAACAGAGTATGACTCAAACGAGATGCAGGAGTGTTCGGATGCTTACGTGGATTTTGTGTTGGAAAAGTATGAGCAGGCAAAGCATGCTTGTGCTGATCCGATTCTTATGGTTGAGCAGAAAGTTGATTTTTCAGCTTACGTGCCAGACGGGTTTGGTACAGCGGACTGCATTATCGTAGGCGAAAAAACGCTGCAGGTTATCGACTTTAAGTATGGTCAAGGCGTGCTGGTTGATGCTTACGAGAATCCTCAGATGAAATGCTACGCGCTTGGAGCTTTAATGCTTTTCGACAGCTTGTATGAGATTCAAACTGTTGAGATGAGTATTTTTCAGCCAAGACGTGACAACGTATCAACTTTCACGCTACCAGTAGCGGAGCTTATTTCTTGGGCTAAAAGCGTGCTTAAACCTAAAGCAGAGCTTGCAGGCGCAGGCGAAGGTGAATTTTGTGCCGGTGACTGGTGCAGGTTTTGCAGGGCAAAAGCAGTATGCCGTAAACGGGCGGAAGAAAACCTTAAGCTTGCAGAACTTGAGTTTAAAGAGCCTTCTGTTTTAACGGATAGTGAGATTGAAGAAGTACTCACGCTTATCCCACAGTTAACAAAGTGGGCTGATGATGTTTTAGCGTATGCTACAGATTCAGCTATTAACCACGGGAAACAGTGGCATGGTTTCAAGCTTGTAGAAGGACGTTCTGTTCGTAAGTTTAAGGACGAGACAGCTGTTATTGAGAAAGCAAAAGCCGCAGGCTTTAGCGATATTTTCAAAACGAGTCTTATCGGTTTAACAGGAATGCAAAAGCTGATGGGCAAGAAAAAATTTGAGGATATTCTGGGCGACCTCATTATAAAACCGTCCGGGAAACTTACGCTCGTACCAGACTCGGATAAGCGGGCAAAAGTTAATGTAACAAACGTAAATCAAGAATTCAATGAAATAATGGAGGTAAATTAAAATGACAAATATTAGTAGAACAAAGGTTATTACCGGTAAGAACACGCGTCTTTCCTATTTTAATGGTTGGGAGCCAAAGTCTATTAACGGTGGTCCTGAAAAATACAGTGTTTCACTTCTTATCCCTAAAAGCGATGTGGAAACTATTACGGCTATTGAGAAAGCTATCGATGCTGCTATTGAGGAAGGTGTCGGCAAGTTTGGTGGTAAGAAACCAAACAAGCAGGCGATAAAACTACCATTGAGGGACGGGGATATTGAGCGTGATGATGAAGCGTATAAAGGACACTATTTCATTAACGCGAACTCTACTACTCCTCCGCAGATTGTAGACAAGCAGGTAAAACCGATTATTGACCGTAGTGAAGTGTATTCAGGCTGCTATGCGAGAGTTTCCATCAACTTCTACGCTTTTAACTCTAACGGTAATAAGGGCGTTGCTTGCGGTCTTGGCAATATTCAAAAAATCCGAGACGGTGAGCCACTCGGCGCTCGTAGTCTCGCGAGCGATGATTTCACGACTTTAGAAGATGATGATTTTCTAGCGTAAGGAGCATGTGAAGATGATTAGCTGGTTCGTTGGAATATTTGCTGGCGTATTGCTTCTTGATTTCGTAGTAAGAAAACTGTCAGTCTTTATATCGAAGTCAAAAACATGCTGAACAGAAAGTAAGTAGGTTTTGGAGGTGGCAGGTTTTCTGTCACCTCTTTTATTAACTTGGAGGTGAAAAATTTGGAAAATTTGAGTGTGGATTTAGAAACGTTTTCCTCCGTTGCCCTTAAAAAATGTGGGGTTTATAAATACGCGCAAGCGGATGATTTTGAGATACTGCTCTTTGGTTACAGTGTGGACGGTAGTGAGGTTAAAGTCGTTGACTTAGCACAAGGTGAAACTATACCGGATACTGTGCTTTCTGCTTTAACAGATGAAACGGTTATAAAATGGGCTTTTAACGCTCAGTTTGAAAGAGTGTGCTTATCACACTACCTGCGGGATAAAGGCATCAATGTGAATGCTCGTCAAACAGTGAAAAGTGAAAGCTTGTTTTTAAACCCCAGATCGTGGCATTGTACGATGATCTGGTCAGCTACCTTGGGGCTTCCCATGTCTTTGGAAAGCGTGGGAGCTGTACTGGGGCTTGATAAGCAGAAGCTCACGGAGGGTAAGAATCTTATTAAATATTTCTGCCTGCCGTGTAATCCTACGAAAGTAAACGGTGGAAGAACAAGAAACAAGTGTTTTCACGATAAGGAAAAGTGGAGTCTGTTTAAATCGTATAACAAGCGTGATGTGGAAGTTGAGATGAGTATTCAAGAAAAGCTTTCACGGTTTCCTGTGCCTGATTTTTTGTGGGAGGAGTTCTATCTTGACCAAGAGATAAACGATCGTGGGATAGGAATAGATCCTCTTTTCGTTGAATCAGCCATAAAACTCGACCAAGAGGTGAAAACGCATCTTATGAGCGAGCTTAAGCGTGTTACTGGTTTAGAAAACCCGAACTCAGTTTTACAAATGCGCTCTTGGCTTAAAGAGCATGGGCTTGAAATGGAGTCGCTTGGTAAAAAAGAAGTAGCAAAAGAGCTTAAAACAGCCGGTAAAGAGTTGGCAGAAGTTTTACTGTTACGCCAGCAGCTTGCCAAATCATCGGTGAAAAAGTATACGGCGATGAAAAACGCTGCCGGCACGGATTGTCGGGAGCGCGGCATGTTTCGCTTCTACGGCGCAAACCGTACCGGAAGGTTTGCTGGAAGACTCGTGCAATTACAAAACCTGCCACAAAACCATTTGCCTGATTTGGCGGAAGCAAGAAGCCTTGTAAGAGTAGGAAACGTTGAAGCGTTGGAAATGCTTTATGAGGATATTCCGGATACTTTATCCCAGCTTATCCGCACTGCTTTTATTCCACGCACAGGATTGAAGTTTATTGTCGCAGACTTTTCAGCAATCGAAGCGAGAGTCCTTGCCTGGCTTGCGGGTGAAAAATGGCGTATGCGAGTATTTGAGGAAGGCAAAGACATTTACTGTTCGTCAGCCTCTCAAATGTTTGGCGTGCCTGTTGAAAAACATGGAGTAAACGGGCATTTGCGGCAGAAAGGAAAGATCGCGGAACTCGCTTTAGGCTATGGCGGCTCTGTTGGAGCGTTAAAAGCCATGGGAGCACTAGACATGGGTTTAGATGAGGATGAGCTTCAACCTCTTGTTGACGCGTGGAGATCATCTAATCCAATGGTAACCACACTGTGGTGGGACGTGGACAGAGCGGTAAAACAGTGTGTACACGAGCGCGCGCCCGTTCGAACACACAACATGGTGTTCACTTACAAGAGTGGGTTTCTTATCATCAAACTACCGTCTAAAAGATGCCTTTACTATGTTAAGCCACGCGTGGAAGAAAACAAGTATGGTGGCGAATCAGTCACCTATGAGGGTGTAGGAGCGGCGAAAAAATGGGAGCGGCTGGAAAGTTATGGTCCTAAATTCGTGGAAAACATTACGCAAGCTATAGCACGTGACATTCTACTTTACGCAATGCAAACACTTAAAAATTATAGGATTGTGGCCCACGTGCATGATGAAGTCATTATTGAAACCGGTAAGAACGTGAGTGTTCAAAGCGTGTATGAGCTAATGGGAAGAACACCACCTTGGGCAGAAGGACTTGTTTTACGAGCCGATGGCTACGAGTGTGAGTTTTACAAAAAAGATTAAAAAACTTTTTTAGGAGCGAGGTTAAAAACTCCTCCTTTTTCTTTGCCTGTGATTTAGAAGGTAATACCGCCTTTTAGAAAAAATCATAGGAGGTAATTTTATGAATGAATTACAAGTTTTTAAGAATGTAGAGCTTGGCTCTGTTCGCACAACAGTAGTAGATGGTATCCCCTATTTCGTGGGTAAGGACGTGGCTGAGATTTTAGGCTACAGCAATCATCGTAAGGCATTAGTAGATCATGTGGATACGGAAGACCAAACAGATGGGGTAACGATTCGTGACTCCATCGGCAGAGAGCAAAATCCAATTTTAATCAATGAGTCTGGTTTATACAGTCTTATTCTTAGAAGTCAGCTCCCTAAAGCTCATAAGTTTAAACGATGGGTTACATCACAGGTTCTTCCAAGTATCCGTAAGCACGGTATGTATGCGACAGATGAGCTTATCAACAATCCTGATATGGCTATCGCTGTTTTTAACGCATTGAAAGAAGAACGCACTAAAAGAGAAGCGTTAGAGCTTACGACTGCTGTGCAAAAACAGCAGATAGCAGAACTCAAGTCGAAAGCCAGCTATTATGATGTGGTTTTGAAGTGCAAAGACATAATCTCCATGCGTGTGATTGCGAAAGATTATGGTAAATCGGCACAGTGGATGAACAACTTCTTACATGAACTCGGTGTGCAGTATAAGCAGTCTGATATCTGGCTTTTATATCAAAAATATGCCAATCAGGAGTATACGAAATCTAACACGTGTACTTATGAGGATTCTAACGGGGTTACTCATTCAAAGGTTCACACTTATTGGACACAGAAAGGCAGGCTTTTCATCTATCACCTCATGACGCAACACGGGATCTACCCGTTGATTGAACAGGAGGATAAAGATGAGTAAGTCTTATAAAAAACATTTAGAAACGACACCGAACTTTAAGCCAATAGTTTATATTTGTGCTCCCTACCGTGGAGATAAGGAGAGAAACGTGAACCACGCTATTCGGTGTGCGGCTTACGCGTATTCACGCGGAGCAATCCCCGTTACTCCACACCTTCTTTTTCCGTTTATGGATGACAACAATCAAAAGCATAGAGGGGATGCGATGTTTATGGACATTATTCTCTTAGGTAAATGCAACGAACTATGGGTGTTCGGGGAGAAAATCACAGGCGGCATGCAGGTAGAAATTAATCTGGCTGAAAAACGACAGCAGCCGATTAAGTATTTTACGGATAAGGATTTAGGGGGTGAATGTTGATGCGTAGTTTAGCTATCGCTTACGGTAACAACAGGCAGGCAAAGACGTGGGTTAATAAGACCATCACTTATGATGAGCTTAAAGACCGTCTTAAAGTGACAATTCGCACTTCAGAGTCAGCTGAGGAGTATGCGAAAATGAAAAAAGCAGACTGTGATCTTGCAAAAGACCACGGTGGTTTCGTTGCGGGAGCATTGGCTCACGGTAGACGAAAAGTCGACAGTGTTGAGTTTCGTTCTATGCTTGCCTTAGATGGTGACCACATAGAAAAAAGACTTTATTGCACACTACGAGAGTGTTGCCCCATACACGTCTTTTCTGTACACGACACACAGTCACACGCCCGATAATCCGAGGGTGAGAATTGTTTTTCCTTTAACGAGAAATGTAACACCTGACGAGTTTGTAGCAGTATCAAGGTATTTAGCTGACACGCTGGGTATTGACCAGTTTGATGAGTGCTCTTACTTGCCTAACCAGCTCATGTACTGACCGTACACGCCACGAAATGGCGTGTACGGGTATAAAGAGGTTGAAAAAGACTGGCTTAATCCTGATGATGTTTTATCCGCTCACCCCGAGTGGACGGATCCAACCAGGCTTCCGACCTCGTCTCGTGAGAATAAAGCGAATCAGGTGCAAAAGCAGAAGGTGCAAGATCCACTCGCGAAAAACGGTGTGGTTGGACTGTTTAACCGAGTATTCTACCCGATAACTCTTGCTTTAGAAAAGTTTTTAAGCGACGTGTATGAGCCGACGGATAACGAAAACCGCTGACATCTTATAGCCTCACACAGTATGGCAGGAGTTGAGATTATCGAAGACAAGTTCGTTTACTCTCATCATGCTAAAGACCCGGCGTATTTGAAACTGTGTAACGCTTTTGATATCGTTCGCACACACAAGTTTGCTTGTGTAGACGAAAAGAATCGTTCAAAAAATGAGCGAGTTTGCTATGAGTCTTGATGAGGTAAAACTTCAAGCAGCAAACGAGAGGCTCTCGGAAGCGGAAGATGATTTTGTTGACAGTGATGATTGGAAGAAAAAATTACGCTAAAGCTAGTTGACGCCCTAGAACAGGGATTCGAAAAACTCCGTGAAATCGGAGCTCTCGAAAAGGCCATCATCTTCACGGATTCAACTGTTACTCAAGACTATTTGGCTCAGTCACTTACCGAAGCTGGTTGGGGTGAAGGTTTCGTTCTTTTCAACGGGTCCAATAATTCTCCACAAGCTAATCGTATTTATAAAGTATGGTTGGAAGAAAATAAAGGTAGCGATATTGTTACGGGTATTCCTGCCGCTGATCGACGCAAAGCTCTCGTTGATGAATTCCGCGAGCGCGGTCGACTTATGATTGCAACCGAGGCTGCAGCTGAAGGTATTAATCTGCAGTTCTGTTCAATGCTTGTAAACTACGATTTACCATGGAATCCTCAACGTATTGAGCAGCGTATTGGTCGCGTTCATCGTTTCGGTCAAAAACATAATGTTATTGTTGTGAACTTCTCGAATAAGGGTAATCTTGCTGAGGAGCGTATTCTGCAGCTACTCACGGATAAATTCCAATTGTTTACTTCTGTATTCGGGGCTTCCGATGAAGTACTTGGCCAAATCGAAGATGGATTAGATTTCGAGAAGAATATTGCTTCCATTCTCGATAGGTGCAAAACCTCAGAGGAAATTAATGCAGCGTTTGAGGAACTGGAAGAGAAGTATTCCCACCAGGTTAACCTCGAAATGAAGAAGACGCGTAGTAAAGTCTTCGATAATCTGGATCCTCAGGTTCGAGACAAACTCAAAACCTACGATGCTCAAACTGGCGTGGTGCTCAATGCTTTCGAACGTCTACTCATTCGCGTTACACGACACGAGCTCGAACCATATGCATCATTCAACCCAAGCGGTACACAGTTTAACCTGCATAACGCTCCAGCGAGCAACATTCCTACAGGAGAGTATTTCTTCAAATCGGAACCACGAAAAGGCGCACACCAATATCGTTTTAACAGCAACTTAGCCTCGTGGGTATTGAATAACGCACGCGATTTGAGTACTCCAGATGCACATTTAACATTCCGCCTTAGCAATTCTACTCGAGTAAGTACTTTAGCTAAGAAGTTGAAGAACAAAAGCGGGCGTATGAAAATACAGGAAATTGCTTTCACCATGAGTGCCGGCAAAGAGGGCTTAAAGGAATCATATTTGCTTATGGTTGGATTCCTCGACGACGGTACTGTATTGGATGCCGAACAAATGAGAGATTTGCTCGACCTAACATGTGTGCAAGAGAGGATTACTGCAGTTCCAGAAGATGGTTTTTCAGAATTAATCGATAAGCAAATTTCTGATTTATCCAATGATGTGCAAGAACGAAATGCTGTATTCTATCTTCAACAAGAAGAACTTATTGAGGCAGCTCGACTAGATTTGAAGGCAACCTTCGACGCCAAAATCAGAGAATTCCATGCGAAAGAAAACACTGCTTCAAAAGCAGCGCGCAAAGCTAGCGATGTGATGGAAAAGCTGCGTCTCACACGCGAAGCTCGCCACTGGCAGAACAAGGCTGAACAGGCAGACGATGAATATAGGCAAGAATGTAATCGTCTTCATGCTAAATCAGAAGAATTCCTCAATAAGGTTGAAAAATCTTTACAAGCGAAGCATGAAGTACGAGACTTATTCACTATTTCGTGGGACGTAGAAGCTTAGCCTAGTTTGCGTAGTAGTTTCCCGTATTCGATGCTCAATTCATATCCTCTAGAGTATCGAGAATATTCGGCTACTTTTCACAATATTGAACCTGATGTATATCTACTTCATTCACAATTTTGCCGTTCTGTATGCTCTGACACATCGTCCAGAACATACAGGAAAACTTCAACATCATCACTTTATGTTGCGCGGTAGAATAGGCGGAAATCTTTTCTTCGTTGTCCAAGTAATCTACCGGGGCGATGGGTATCAATTCCATTTCTTCCGCAGCCCATCTTTAGACGCCACCTGCATTTTGTATCATATTCTCATTCTCCACTCCCGCAGCCACGCTATCGACTCCGCAGGAGTCGCATCAAACGAGCACAATGCAACAAGAGCGAGCGGGAAGGAGCTGTTGCAAAGTACGTAGTTTTATCTAGGAGTAGAAAAACACTTTTCATAAAACTGACGAGCTTAGGAGATGTCATGACTATATTCAAGTCAAGCCATAACGAACTCAGCACTCACTTAGCCCAGCGATACCAAAAACAGAATTCCTAGCAACACAATCTGACCGATTAGTCCGTTTTAGGCAGTTATTGACTGCTTCACTATAAACTTGTTGTTTCTCTACTTTGCGTTCGGTTGCCCGATAGAATTTCCCGCAATTATCGGCATAGGCAAGTATTCATGAAGTGATTCTTCCGATTTATTGTGCTCTTGAAGTAGATAATTTGCTGCTTTAATTCCCATTTCTTCGTGTGGAAGTGCGAGGGAGGTCAGCTGTGGTCTCAGTGCGCGGCTTAGGCTTGAACCGTCGAAAGAAACAATAGAAAGGTCCTCAGGAATCCTCAATCCATTCTCTGCCGCGGCTTGATAAGCTCCAAATGCTATATCATCATTGGCACAAATAAGGGCAGAGGGATGATGTTTTTTAAGTATTTGTTGTATAGCCTTGTAACCACTTTCGGCTATCCAATCTCCCTCTACATCTATGCAATCTGCTAGTTCATAACCACAAGTCTTAAGAGAATCAGAAATCCCAGCTAACCTTTGAGGTAGCGCAATTGAAGGCATGTGAGGCCATACACTGTTATCTTTTCTTTTTCCCGGAAAAGTTCCAATAAAATAGATAGAGTCAGTATGCCCAGTATCCAATAAAAGACGCGCAGCATCTTGCCCTGCACGATATTCATCTGGAATAACAAAAGATTCAGCTTCAGAAGAAGAATCTAAGCAATTAAGAAGAACATGGGGAATATTTGAAAGAACCTGAGGTACAGTTACTTCACGTGTAAACATTGCTGCATATATAATTCCATCAACTTGATGATCCAAAAGTTCATTAAGAAGTAACTCTTGTGAGTTCTCCTGTCCCAATGTTTCCGCGGTAATCATCAAAGTGTTGTGTGCTCGCGCAGCTGCTAGAGCACCCTTAATCATTCCATTAGCTTTATTGGTTGTTGTTACAAAGTCAGATACAAATGCAATCGTTCCTGATTTTCCCGAGCGTAATGTGTTAGCAACTTTATTTGGTCGGTAACCAAGTTGTTCCGCAATGGCAAGAACATGTGTTGCTGTTTCTTGCGCTATGCGTTGATCTTTACGTCCATTGAGCACAAATGATACTACCGAGCGCGATACTCCTGCAGCACGTGCTACATCTGTTTGGGTAACACGAGTCTGTGAAGCACCACTGTCTGCCATAACTTAATTCCTTCAAAAATTGACATATATTTCATTCACTATTATAGTAAATATTGCTAACTCGAGTTAGCATTGGGAAAATTATCATATAACAGGGCAAAGGAGCACTGCTATGAACGGAAAGACTACACCGAAAACGCTAAATCTCTGGTACGTAGCTTTTGTCGCCGGAATGGCAACATTCGTTGATCAAATGGCTATTATGGGTTTCGGAACTGCATTAGTTCTATATTCTTCAGCTCAAGCAATTAATCAGGTAGAAGTTGGAGTTCTAACTTCGTTAAGCACAATTGCACTTGCAGCAGGAGCTCTCGTTGGTGGACGTCTAGGCGACCGTTTTGGTAGACATCTTATTTTCCTCATTACTATGGCTATGATTGTTGTTGGCACAGCAATTTGCGCCTTCTTCGTCTCTTACATTCCATTAATAATTGGCTTTATACTTTTCGGCTTTGGCGTTGGCGCTGATTTACCTGTTTCTTTGGCAACAATTTCAGAGGCTGCAGACGATTCAAATCGAGCAAAACTTTTGACCTTCTCTAACCTATTAGGAACTGCGGGTATTACTGCAGCCGTATTAACAGCAACTGTCGCTGGCGGACTAGGAATTCTGGGTGGTCAGATTATTTTTGGTTTAACTGCTGTGGTTGGTGCAATTACCTTTGCTTTGCGTTTTACGGTTCCAGAATCTGATTCATGGAAAGCAGCGAAAAAAGAAGCTGCTGAAGGTGTGCAAACTGTTCGAGCGACACAATCTCATGTACGTGAATTACTTATTGGTAAATATGCACGTCCAATGTGGACTCTTTTAATCTATTACACTCTCGCAACTATCGCAGTTCTTGTATCTGGACAGTTTGGCACTTATGTAGCAGTTAATGTTGCAGGTATGGATATCCAGTTCTACTCAGCTATTTCTTTAATTGCTTTACCAGCAGCCTTACTCGGAGGCATCTGGTTCATGAAAATTGCTGACACATCTCAGCGCATGCCATATTTCATTGCTGGAGCTATTGGTGTAATCGCCAGTTATGTTATCCAAGTAATTTTCGGCTTCAATCCAATTACTATCATTGCTGCACTTGCTTTAATAACTTTTGCTGGAGCCTTCTGCTATGAAACAATTATGAAGGTATGGGCACAGGAGTCCTTCCCGGTTCTCTTACGTTCAACAGCACAAGGTTTAATCTATTTCTTATCTAGGGTTGCTGCCGCCATTTTAGCAATCTTTACTCCAACTTTATTGGGACTTAACCCTCAGGGATTATATGCTGTACTGGCTGCTGTAGCTGCGGTTTCTATGGTTATTGGATATTTAGGTTTCCACAAGTCCACCAAGACAGCGTTCGATGACGAAGACCTTGTTGTAGAAGTAGCATAATCAAGCTCAGCGTAGCATTTGCAGGATTATAAAAAGAGGAAAATATGACGTACATACAACAATATTGTGAGGTTACACGGGAGAATACTGTTCTACGCGGTGTTGCATACATTGCGCAACCAGCGGAAGGCACCCATCCCACAGTTATTCTCAACCATGGTTTCGGTGGTAACCATATGGAGCAAGGGCTCTTCGTCCGCCTAGCTCGCACTCTTGCCGATGTCAATTTTAACGTTTTCACAATAGACCGTACCGGTCAAGGTGATAGCGATGGAAGTTTCTACAACATTACCGTTGCACGAGACCTCGAAGACATCAATTGCATTATTGATTACGTTATTTCACGCAAAGAAGTCGATACGAATCAACTCCATCTAGTAGGACTGAGTATGGGAGCTGTCTTAACCACTCTTGTTGCCGCACAGCGCCCTACAGAGATTAAAACAATCACTTGCTTATCTACAGCCGCAACATTTGTAGACGAAATTAATGGTGGCACTTTGCAAGGCAAGGATGTAAACATCATTGAGACGCAAGGATATCTTGATTTTTATGGAACACGTTTGGGCTCGGACATAGTGGAAGAAACTAAGACCCAAGAGATTTACAATGCGGCGAGAGGATACGAAGGCCCTGTACGAATGCTTCATGGTACAGCAGATTTTATTCCAGTATCTTACGCCGAAAAATACCGCGAAGTATATGGAGACAATCTACAGCTCACAATCCGAGAAGGAGCAGACCACGGTTGGTCTACCGTACCGCATCGTGATTTCCTAAATACCGAGATTTTAGCTTTTTTACAAGCACAGACACTCAAAGAGGTAACCAACAATGAAAATTAAATTCTCAGGGGCCGATTGGATGTACAGCGAAATAGACCCCGAGCTATTCCCTCAATTTGATTATTTTAATAAAACCGCAGGTAATATCAGTTCACTTCCTGTAAACGAGAGAAGAGAGATTCAAGCAGGTTTTAATCCTACAGAACCTGAGTGGGTTTCTGAAATACTTGATGTGAAAAATACATCTGTTCCCGGATACAATGACGACCCAGATATTCCTGTTCGTGTATATACGCCCCTCAAAAGTGATACTCAATCGCCTCGCCCATGTCTATTATGTATACATGGTGGCGGAATGTGGACAGGATCTCTCGATTCCGAACACGCAACCTTTGCCCGTTTTGCTCGAGATCTTAACGCGGTCGTAGTAAGTGTTGATTATCGTCTAGCGCCCGAAAACCCGTATCCAGCAGGATTACACGACTGCTTTGCAGCTCTGCAATGGTGCTATAAACATGCACAGAACTTGGGAATTGACTCGCAGCAGATTTCCATTTATGGAGGTTCTGCAGGAGGAGGACTTGCCATTGGTTTAGCACTCTTCTCACGCGACAACAACGGTCCACATATCCAGAATCTTATGGCACTTTATCCCATGATTGATGACACAAATAGCACTCCATCAAGCTATCAAATCGACGGAACAGGAGCAGGTGCTTGGGATCGATCAGACAATATAGAAGGCTGGCGTTGGTATTTAACCGATGCTAAACCAGATATGTACTCTAGCCCCGCCAGAGCAAGTATCGATGAACTTGAAGGACTTCCACCGATGTACATAGATATAGGAACTCTCGATTTGTTCCGAGATGAAAGTTTAGCTTTTGTATCTAAACTTTGCACCGCAGGCAACAATGTGGAGTTTCACCTTATACCGCACATGTTCCACGGAGGAGAAAATGTAAAACCCGATGCTGATATTAGCAAACGCATGTGGGATTGCCGCATCAACTATCTCCAACGGGTTATGAGTGTAAAGGAGGTAAATTAACAAACATTCTCTCCCTAAGCAGCCACTTTCATGTATTCAAAGACGAATACATGAAAGTGGCTCTTTGCCGTTTTAGCAAATGTTGAGTTCTCCCAAGCTGAGTTATTTATTAAGCTTCTCACTACAATGACATTCGTGTTTCTTAGCGAAAGCAGTATACTGCAGCTCCCCCGTCTACTCCCACACGGGATTTTCCACATCCACACCGTTCGCCACAGCCACGTGTTCAATGGCATCGGCAAGCCACTGAGCCAATCCTGGTTGTTGCTCGTTGTAGTAGCGTGCAAAACGTTCATCATTCACATATGAACGTGAAATCAGGTACTGCTTTGCATAGCTTACGGGGAAGAATACGCTGAGCAGTTGGCGATGCTCCTCCACCAGTTGCTCTGCCCGTTCACTGTCAATGTCTACACCGTCGCGCACTGCTTGAGCCAGCTTATTATCCACGTCCTGCCATCGTTGCCTGCTATCCGACCAGTCTTGTGCTGTCCAGAACGCAGTCCTCTGCTGGCTAATCTTCCAGTCATCTGTCTCACCGTATTTTTCTTCGGCTTCTCGCTGATAATCAGCTATCTTCACGTCACCAAGAATATCGCCTATCTCTTCAAGCGATAGTTTTTCGTTATTCATTTCTTTCTCCATCAATGTATCTATAGCCTGCACCATCTCTTCGAGCTGTGCTTTCTGATCAATCAAGCTTTCTCTCTGCCTACGCAAATGTTCTAAACGCGAAGAAGCGCTGTTCAGAACCTTTTTTATTTCGGTCAGTTTCATACCCGTTGCACGGTAGATGATTATCTGCTCAATACGCTCAATATCGTCTGCCGTATACAACCGATAGTTTGACCAACTACGCTCAGTAGGAGTTATTAATCCCATACTTTCCCAGTGGTGTAAGCTGCGCACGGTTACTTTCAGTGCCTGCGCTACTTCACCCACTGTATAGAGCTCTTCTTGACTGTTCATAGTGTCATTATGGAGTCTTACGCTACGTGAGAGTCAAATCTCATGTAGCTGATTATTTAGATCTCTCGCCTGCTTCAATTGGCTGAACACGGAAATTTAATCCTAAAGCCGCAAGAACGTTTATGACGGTTTCGAAGCTAGGGTTTCCTGTTTTACTCATTATCAACCCTCATTAAAAATAATTCGCTTCTGCTTCTTTGTTTTGAGCTTTCGTAGCCACTTGTCGAATTTTCTTGTCCGTATTACTTCATGTCTTATTGTAGTCTCTAGACTACAATATTTTCCAAAATATACAGAACATGTGAACCGATGTGAAAACACGCCTAGTTTTCCACAATCACTTCTCCCCGCCTCCAAAAAAGCAAAGGGTGTGCACTGCCAACGCAATGCACACCCTCAAAATCAAGCAAAACCAACGCCTACCGCGGCCTACTTGACGCAACACCAAACGCAGCCGCCGCCAAAGCGTTCAACTTCTCTAACTGAGCGACCTGCTCAGCCGTGCTGGAAGCCTCAAACGAACCGTAACGATGCTCAGCAGCACAGCGGATCAGAAAATCAGCCAGCCGTGGATTTTTCGGTAGCACAGAACCGTGCATATACGTGCCAATCACGTTATATTTGCGAGCGCCTTCAGTTAAATCACTACCGTTATTTCCCGTGCCTTCAGCTTCAACGCGACCCCACGCAACCGTTCCATCATCATGCACAATTGTTTGTCCGGAATGATTCTCATAGCCCACAATTGCGCCGCATTCTTCGGTCTGCTCAACCAGATTGCCAATCATGCGTGTGTCTTGGCCAATCGTGTGCACTCCCAGCACATTAATACCTGGCAAGCGCTCCCCTTCATGCGTTTCGAAATACTCACCAAACAGCTGGTACAGTCCGCAAATTAACAGCATCGGCACGCCATCTGCAGCGAGCGCGCGAATAGTATCGGCTCGAGCGAAAAGATTGTCACTAATCACTGCTTGGCCTTTATCTTGACCGCCGCCGCCTAAAATCAAATCGACCTGTTCTGGCCACGCATCACCCACGTTATATGCGTGAATGCGCGGTTCGTAGCCGTATAAGCGAGCGCGCCTCTCTACGGTTTTCACATTGCCGGTATCACCGTAAATATTCATATCTTTCGGATACAAAGACACAATATCGAGCACGCGCGCTTCCGCATTCACACTATTCGCGCTATTCACAGTTTCTGCCATTACAACCCCACATCCTCTACATCCGCAATCTGTGCTAGCGCTTTACGAGCGGCTAACATTGCTGTATATGTGCAGTACACATGCTTATTTCGCCCGCTGCCGTTGCTGACGAAAGACTGCACGGCTTCTTCAATATTTTCGTTGACTCCTTGAGCATCTATGCCGTCGTATGCCAAGCGTAAAGCCATATCCGTAGCGCGCACGCCCGAAACGCTTTGCACTCCACCAGCAGATAGCGAACTAAAGTCCACATCCCACAGCCAGCTCATATCGCGACCGTCTGCGTATTCGTCGTTAATAATAATCATCGTGTCGTGCTCGGCAGAATCAAAAGATTTTAACGCCAACCTAAAGCCCATTGGATTCTTCACCAAAATAAGCTCAACGTCACTATTTCCCACAGTAATTGATTCGCCACGACCAAAAGCAGGCGTTACTTGCGAAAGGGCGAGAACCATTTCTGCATGCGATGGACGCTTCTGCGGCTGCACTTCGCGAAGAACCGCGTCTACCACAGCGAGCGCGCCCGCCGCGTTAAAAGCGTTATATACTCCTTCGAGCTTTAACTGCGCGCTATACGTTCCTTCAGTCTGACCGAAAGCAAAAACTGCTTTTTTCTGCTTCAGCTCGGTAAGCGTTACTTGTGCTGGACGGTAATGCGCTAAATGATAGTTGAGCTTATCTTCTGTTTCGTGCATCGCATCGTCAGAGGGGAAGAAACTCATCAAATCATCACTCAAGCCAAAATACTCAACGCGAGCATTGTCTTGCTGCACGCTTTCTGCGAGCTGAGCTACGCGCGGATCTTCGCGGTTGAGCACAACTGTTCCCGTGGTCGCTTCGGCTACAGCCGCGAGCATTTTCGCGGTCGTATCTATTTCGCCAAAACGGTCGAGCTGATCGCGCAAAACGTTCAGCAGCAAACTATAGCGCGGTTTAACTTTCTTCACGAAATGAACGGCATAGGCTTCGTCTAGTTCTAGAACAGCAACATCGGCGTGCAAGCGGCCAGATAAATCAACCTGATCGAGCAAAGCAGAAACAACTCCGCGCGTAAAATTCGATCCGGTAGGGTTCGTAAAAACGCGCAAACCCAACCGCTCCAACATAGACGCCACAATGCGCGTGGTAGTGGTTTTACCGTTCGTTCCAGACACAAGCACCACTCCATACGGAAGTTGCGCTAAAGTGCGAGCCATAAAACCAGCGTCGATTGCTTCAACAACCTTGCCCGGCAACGCAGTACCGCCACCGCGCACACGGGCAGCCGCGCGCACCATTTTTCCCAGCGCAGGCGTTAAACGAGAAAAAACTGAAGATGCCATAGTAACTCCGTAATCTGTTGCTATCCTGTCTGAAAGTTCTAAACGCCCTGGCTGTAGTCAGCAGCCATATCGGTAAAGCGCGAAAGATGTCCCTGGAAAGCAAGCGTAAAGGTTGCGGTTGGACCGTTACGATGCTTTGCCATAATAATATCTGCCTCACCCGGACGGTCTTCGGAATTATAAGCGTCTGGGCGATGAACAAGCATAACCACGTCCGCATCCTGCTCGATCGAACCGGACTCACGCAGGTCGGAAATCATTGGCGTGCGGTCGGCGCGCGCCTCGGCGCCACGGTTCAGCTGAGACAGCGCCACCACAGGAACTTCCAACTCTTTTGCAAGCAGCTTGAGCGAGCGCGAGAACTCGGAGACCTCTTGCTGACGCGACTCCACGCGCTTGCCAGAACTCATCAGCTGCAAGTAATCAATCACTACTAAACGCAGACCTTGACGAGACAGACGGCGACATTTCGAACGGATTTCCATCATCGACATGTTTGGCGAATCGTCGAGGTAGAGCGGCACATCGGAAATACGGTCTTGGAAAGCATTGAGTTTGCGCCATTCCTCTTCGTTAATATTATCCGCATCGCGCAAGGCTTTGAGAGTAATACCCGTTTCTGCAGAAATAATACGCTGGGATAGTTCCAGCTTGCTCATTTCGAGCGAGAAAACAGCTGTTGGCATATTATGATGCAATGCCGCTGACCTTGCGAAATCGATGCCGATAGTGGACTTACCCATACCTGGACGGCCTGCTACAACAACCATCTGCCCCGGCTGCAAACCGTTCGTTACGTTATCAATATCGCGGAAGCCTGTAGGAACGCCAGGAGTGACGGTTCCCGCTTGGATTTCTTCGATATGGTCGAGAGTACTGCGCACGCTCTCACCAATAGACTGATAATCCTGACGAACATGACCGTCCGAAAGATGATAGACCGAGTTTTGCGCGAGATTGACAACCTCTTCTGCATCTGAACTTTCGGCGGCATAACCCATTTGAGCGATGCGCACGCCTGTTTGGATAACATCGCGTAGCATGGCATCACGATGCACAATATCGGCATAATGAATAGCGTTGATTGCCGCCGGGACAGCGTGAACAAGGCTGGCGAGATAATCTACGCCACCAACTTTTTCGAGCTCGTTTTTTACGCGCAGTGTGTCGGCCACCAACACTGGATCGACTTGCTCGCCGCCAGCAAAACGCTCCACAATTGCTGAGTAAATCGTCTGATGCTTTGGCACGTAAAACTCGTGTGCATCGAGGATTTCGCTGACCTCTGCGATTACGTCATTGCTCATCAGCATGCCGCCAAGCACGGCCATTTCGGCTGTTTCGTCGTAGGGAGGCATTCCCATGAATACGTCGTCTGTGGTGCGGTTGCTTGTGCGGTTGCTTGATGAGCGGTCGTAACCGTTGCTATCATAACCGCCGCGCGAGGAGTAGATTCGTTCATTGCTGTTTTCAGGCATATGCCCATTCTATGCGGATGGTTGTAGGAATACAGCAAAGACACAGAAATGGAGAATGCTCGAAAGCGATTGACCAAGCGTAGCATGTGGTTAGTCACATACGCGCAACCGATATGCCACTTTTGAAGCCATTTTTGCGCATCAAAAGTGGCATAAGAGGTGTATGAAACGGTTAAGCAGCTAATCAAGCAGCCCGAGACTAACCCGCGAGCAGCTAATCGAGTAACCAACAAGTAACCAACAAGCCGCCCCACCCATTGTGGATAACATTCCCCACAACAGGCAGTTATCCACATTTTTATGCGTGTTGCACGTGAATAACCCCTCTAGTTATCCACAATATGCGGATAACACGGTGGATAACTTGGGGATAAACGTGTCGAATTGCTCACATTCCCCTATTATGCGTGAGAATTTCTCCACAAGAGGCAAACTTGTCCATACTATTGTGTCTATGACTTCTGAGCAGAACAGCACCACTACTCCGACCAGCGACTCCTTCCTCGCCGACGCCTCTCCTCGCGCAGTGCGCAAACAGTTGGCAGCCATTGCCATCCCCACCTTGGGTCAGCTCATTGCCGAACCTATTTTCATTTTGGCCGATACTGCTTTTGTGGGCGCTATTTCCGACACTGCTCTGGCGGGTCTGTCTATTGGATCCACAATTATTCTCACCTCAGTTGGCTTATGCCTCTTCCTCGCGTACTCCACCACTTCGCGCGTGTCCATTCTTATGGGTTCGGGTCGCACACGAGAAGGGTTAAAAGCAGGAACATCGGGCATGTGGCTTGCCACCCTGATTGGCGCAGTACTCACACTCGCCATCGTTGGCGGAGCGTATCCGATTAGTTATACTCTCGGCGCGCGCGGCGCTGTGCTCGACTCTGCAACAGTTTACGTGCATACCGCAGGTTTGGGCATTACGGGAACTCTTATTGCTTATGCTGCTAACGGCATGTTCCGCGGCCTACGCAAAGCAAACATCACCCTGTGGTCTGCGGTGGCAGGAGCCGTAGTCAACATTCTTCTCGATGCCCTCTTCATCTTCGTCTTCCACTGGGGTGTTGCCGGCTCGGGAATTGCCACCGGCATTGCGCAGTGGCTCATGTGTGCCATCGTTGTGTTCTACCTGCTGCCCATTCTTCGTCGCTATCAGGTTACACTCAAGCCTGACTTCGCTGGCGTAAAGGAAAGCGCGGGAGACGGTCTTATGCTTTTTGTGCGCACAGCCGCTTTGCGCGTAGGAATGGTTGCCACTGTTATGGTTGCCACAGCTATGGGAACCAGCGTTCTGGCTAGCTTTCAGGTGATTAATTCCTCTTGGAATTTAGCGTTAAATGTTCTCGATGCCATTGGAGTTGGCGGTCAAGCACTGGTGGGCGCTGCTTTGGGCGCAAAAAATATTAAGCTTGTGCACGCTCTTATTAAAGAGATTGAACGCGCCGGCATTATTTGGGGAACCTACGTTGGCATCCTTTTCGCGATTTTAGGATATTCAGGCGCACACCTGTTTACGACTGACTCGGCAACAGCAGGGATTATTGCTATGTGCGCTCTTGTTGTGGGAACATTCTTCCCGTATCACGGCTGGCTCTGGGCGCTCGACGGTGTTTTGATTGGAGCAGGTGACTTTACCTATTTAGCCAAGTTATGCTCGGTTTCCGCTGTAGCACATATAGTATTTTTGATTATTACTTTCTTTGCTGTGCACGGTGCTTCCGAGTTGATTCAGGCGATAGCTTTGTGGCTCGTTTTTAATATTGTTTTTATGGGTATCCGAGGTATAGGAAATATAAACCGCGCGCATACAGATACCTGGATACGCGCGGCAATAGAGGATTAGAGAGCGTCTACGCCCTGCTCGTGTGTGCGCACTCGGGTTACCGATTCCACAGGAATAACCCACACTTTACCGTCACCAATAGTGTTGGTACCTGCTGCCACACAAATAGCGTTGACTATTGAATCAATAGCAGCATCTTCTGCCACAATTTCAAAACGGACTTTCGGTAAAATATCTACCTCAACAGATGTTCCGCGGAAAACTTCTGTATGCCCATGCTGACGACCGTAGCCATGCGCTTCCGAAATCGTTAAACCGTGCACTCCCACGCCAGACAAAGCGCTAACGACGTCATCAATCTTATCCGGCTGAATAATTGCAGTTATGAGTTTCATTATGCGTGCCTTCCAATAGACAGTGATGTGCTCGTGAAATCATAAGAACGTTCACCGTGCTGAACAACATCAATTCCAGTAATTTCTGCATATGTGCTACTGCGCCAGCCCATAGTCTTCTCCAAAGCAAAAGCAATAACAAACGTTACTGCAGCAGAGAAAATAATCGCAATCAACGCAATAATAATCTGAACGAGAGCTAGGCGGAAATCTCCATGAGTAACCAAACCTGAACCAGCAGAGAAAACGCCTACGAACACAGTTCCGAGCACGCCTCCCACACCATGCACGCCCACAACATCAAGTGAATCATCGATGCCGAGCTTAAACTTAACGCTAATAGCTACGCAGCATACAGCTCCCACAATCAAGCCGATAATAATGGAAGCCAGAGGAGAAACAACATCAGCAGATGGAGTAATACCCACCAAACCGGCTACCATACCTGAAGCAGCGCCCACAGGAGTGGCGTGCTTCGTGCGGATCTTTTCCACAAGCAGCCATCCGAGCGTTGCAGCCCCCGCGCACAAAATGGTGGTAATAATCGCATAAGCAGCAGTGCCGTTCGCAGCAAAAGCGGAACCGCCGTTAAATCCGAACCATCCGAACCACAGCAAGAAAGCACCCAACAGAACAAACGGAACGTTGTGAGGCTTAAAAGCAGTAGCTCCAAAGCCCTTGCGTCGTCCCACAATCATAGCCACAACAAGAGCAGCAATAGCAGCGTTAATATGCACAACCGTGCCACCTGCGAAATCGTGCGCAGGAACGCCAAAGAACTTGGAAATCGCGCCGTCTGCAGAAAGTAAACCCTTATTCCATACCATATGAGCCATCGGAGCGTAATCGAAAATAACCCATAACAGAGTGAAAACAAGCCACGTGCTAAACTTAACGCGCTCTGCCAAAGCACCAGAAATCAAAGCAACGGTAATAATTGCGAAGGTCATTTGGAAGAAGGCGTCCACCGTTACTGGGTATGCGCCTGTTCCTGTATCTGCTGAAGACGTGTATACGCCGTCTTTCACAGCAATGACGTCGTGGAAGAACGCGCCAGTAAATGGGTTGCCGAAAACACCTCCCACAGATTTACCGGTATACGCAATTGACCATCCGCACGCAGCCCATGCAAGAGCAACAACGGCAATTGCTCCCACGGACAGCATCATCATGTGCAGCACAGCTTTTGCGCGCACCATGCCGCCGTAGAAAAATGCCACGGCTGGGGTCATCAGAAAAACAAGACCGCTCGATATGAGCATCCACGCGGTATCCCCTGAGTTCATAATCTCCTCCTTTTTCTCCAGTAGGTATATGGCTATTCAAGGAGGAGTTTGTGAAGGAGAATCGCCAAATGTGTAACTGGAGTATTACGTGACGCGATCTGAGTGGCGTCTCACGTTTCGGACGTGTTTCGGAAGATGGTTTCAGTGTTAGCACTAACACATTCTATTTCCCTTATATTTCCTTGGCTTACGAGCAATTGTTTCGTACTGTTTTCGGGAAGATGCGAAGTATGGCGATTTTTACTTGCTTTGGGGACTGGCTAGTGTTCAATATGTGGACTTTGGAACGTGGCGGAGTATGACAATCCGCAGAGATATTGAGCTTCTGGAACACGCGGGGGTAGATTTTAGTGCATGCGGTTAAGCATAGAACCAACAACGTGAAACGTGACTTGCTCTAGCGTTCCATGATTCACGCATGAGCAAGGGCAGAAAACACTCTCAACGATGGACGCCAGCGTTGTGAGTGCGTGGCGCTAGCAACTTTCAGGAACATATAAGAGCTGCTATTACGTGAAAAATGGACGCAAACATTGCTAGCATTCCACGCTCACAACCGCCACGCACCTGCAACCTACACAACCCCACTAAACTCCGAAAAACCGCTTTATATCAATTCGCGTGTCGTATCTGATGACGCATCACACCCGTCCTGACTCACACCAGCCAGCTCCTATAAAACAACCCAAGCACAAGAAAGGCGATTACCCTTCGCCCATCGCCTCGCAATAAGCAGCAATAAGCAGAAGATAATCGCCAAACTCTTAATAAAAACTGAAACTATGCGCCCAAAATACCGTCTACAAAGCCTTCAGCATCAAAGCGTGACAAATCATCAGGGCCTTCGCCGAGACCTACGAACTTCACGGGCACACCCAACTCACGCTGCACTGAAATCACAATGCCACCTTTAGCAGAGCCGTCAAGCTTCGTCAGCACAATGCCAGTAATGCCAATAGCTTCAGCGAATACTTTCGCCTGAGTCATGCCATTCTGTCCTGTCGTAGCATCCAAAACGAGCAGAACCTCCCCAACCGGCACGCGTTTTTCTACCACACGACGGATTTTGCCAAGCTCATCCATAAGATTTGCCTTGTTCTGCAAACGTCCGGCAGTATCTACAATCAAAACTTGAGCGCTGTCATTTTGCGCTACCTCGGCAGCCTCGAAAGCAACAGAAGCAGGATCTGCACCTTCTTTATCGCTACGCACCACTTTCACGCCCACTCGGTCTCCCCAGGTTTGCAGCTGGTCAGCAGCAGCAGCACGGAAAGTATCAGCAGCTCCAAGCACAATCTTTTCATAGCCCTCGCCAATGAGCAGACGAGCGAGCTTACCTGTTGTTGTTGTTTTGCCAGAACCATTTACACCCACCATCATGAGCACGTGAGGTTCAACAGTCTGCGCGCTTTTCATGAGCTCAAGATCGCGGTTGTAAACGTTACCGTTTTTATCAGTATTCACGGCATGCAGCAGCTGAGTGCGCAGCAAAGAACGGATTGCGTTGGCATCGTTCGCATCAACAACGCGAGCATTGCGGCGAAGTTCTTCCACAATATCCATGGAGGTATCTGTGCCCACATCAGCAAGAAGTAAGGTATCTTCTACCTCTTCCCAGTCAGCTTCACTCAGATTATCGCGCGTTAAAATATTGAACAGCGCTTTACCAAACGGATTAGCTGACTTAGCCAAGCGAGAACGCAGACGCTGCATGCGCGTGCTACCGTCTTCAGGAGTGTCGAGGCTGGCTGAAGCTGATGGTTCGTCGGCTGTCGGTTCAGCGGTCTCTGATTTAGGCTGCTCGATCTCAGGTTCGGACTGCTCTGACTCTATCTGCTCAGCTGTCTCAGCTTTCTCAGCAAGAACTGTCTGAGCTGTATCGTCTTTCGCTGCGTTCTTGCGCTGCCAAGCAACAACGGCCAAAATACCAATCGCCACAACAGCAATCACAACGGCAATAATTGCCCATAAAACATGAATATCCATAAATCCCTACTCTCTCACGCTCAGCTAAAACTGCTAGCTACTTCTGTTCTGGAGCGTTCTCATCCGCGCCATCAGCGTCATCGGTACCATCCGCGTCACCCGTACTCTTAACGCTTTTCTCGGCAGCCTCAAAATCGCTACGTTTCAAATGCATCGGCACTACAGAAGAATGCTCGCCCAAATATACCGGGGATTCTTGCGTAGACTCTGCTGTTACGTTCTCGCGCAGCTGAGCAGCTAGCTCATGAATGCCCTCTTGAGGCGCGTACGAAACGGGAGATCCAGCTGTGCGAGGAATACGCTTTTTGTTCTCTTCTGAATCGTCATCGCGTTCAAATGAACTTAAACCGCTCGCTTGATTATTAATCACAGCCTCACTCTGCGCCCATCGCACAATAAAGTAAACAAGAATGCCTACTATAACAAGCCAAAAAATAATACCGAGAACCATACTGCTAGTTTACATGACCCCACTAGAGGCACCTATATCCATAAGCCATTGGCGCACATCGTTACACTCATCGAGACTGACCGCATGGTCAAGCGTTTTATACTCGCATAACTTCAAGAAAGAGTTTTCCTCTAGAAAAGCTGCAAGCGCGTTTGATTCGAAACGAGGTATAACGTCGTCACGCAGACCATACGCATAAAAGATTGATGGCGATTTTAACTGCAACACTGCGTCTTCAGGCGCTGACTCAGGAACAGCTGCGTCCGCGATAAAGCCCGATAAGCAGACTGCCGCTTTATATCGCTGCGGATTGACGCGCATGAGATGTACGGCAAGCGCACCGCCTTGAGAGAAGCCAAAAGGAATGACTTCGCGCTCGTCAGGAATATAGTCGTTAACCCAGTTATCAATGGCAACAGCGGCGGCATACATGTCTCGATCACGGTCATCGCCTTGCGGAACGGCTGCGTGGAACCAACTGAATGCACCGCGGGTTTTAGAGGCTAGCCCCACTGCATCCTCGTCCATAAAAACGCCCATATCGTTAGGGTCGAGCAGAGTTAGAGGACCGCGCAAAGACACGTAATCGCTGTGCGGACTCACATAATTGCCGAAGAACTCTGCAATATCGTCCTCATTCGACCCCCAGCCGTGGAGCAGAACGAAAAGAGGACGTCTCGGGTTATTCATGCCACGTCCGCGCGAAAAGAGGGCTTGTTCTACCTGAAGTTCATCGCCAAAGCGACCGGAAATTGCTGTGGCAGCCCTGCCTGGCTCAAGAGGCGCGTGAGCTTTGCGTGTACTCATGCTTCTACTCTAGCGCGGGCAGGCTATGTGCGGACTTACATGTTGCATATACACTGAAATAAAATACAATTATCAGTATGAATGCAACAAATGACGGCAGTAACGACACGATAGGTAAAGATTATGTCTCGAGAATCAATGAACTCCTCAGACAAAATAACGGACTAATCAGCGCTACGGATGCTCGTTCGCGACAAATTCCTACTATCTACCTGAGCCGTCTCTATAAAGCAGGACGTCTACAAAAATTCGCTCCTGGTCTATACGCAAACGCAGACGTACCTTTCGACAACCTTTATATTTTTCAATACCGCTACACGAAAATTATCTATTCGTACGAAACAGCTCTCTATCTATTAAATCAGACGGATATTCTGCCGCATGAAATATCAATAACTGTAGAAAATGGTTATCGCCTTAACCAAGTAGAACCAAATATCCATATCAATTATGTAAAGAAAAACCTTCTTGGGCTCGGTGTAATGGAAACCTCGACGATGTTCGGTAACACAGTTAGACTTTATTGTTACGAGCGCGTTCTTTGCGACTGTATTACGCACAAAAACAAAATTGACTCTGAACTTTATGGAAAAGTTATTAGAGGTTATGCGGCATATTCAAACAAAGATCTCCCTCTCCTGTGGCATATTGCCCGCAGCATGAAGATTACTGCACACGTTCGAAATATTATGGAGATTATTTATGAATAGGATTATATATGAAAACACAGCGCTGGAATTAGTTAAAGAACTGCACATATATGCCTGATCTCCAGCTCTAACCAGCCTGCACGCTACACTAGAGTTATGCTTTTAAGTGACCACGATATTATTCAAGCTCAGTCTACGGGTGAAATTTCATTAACGCCGTGGACGCCGCAAATGGTTCAGCCTGCGTCCATTGATGTGCGCCTCGACCGCTTTTTCCGCGTGTTTAATAATCACAAGCACACATATGTGGATCCTGCAGAAGACCAAGGTGATTTAACCGAATTGTTGGAGGTTGAGGCCGATCAGCCATGGATTTTGCATCCTGGCGAATTTATTTTGGGCTCCACCTATGAATACGTGAAGTTAGGAACGTCTATTGCGGCTCGGTTAGAGGGGAAGAGTTCGCTGGGACGCCTGGGCATTCTCACGCATTCTACAGCAGGTTTTATCGACCCAGGTTTTGAAGGTCATATCACTTTGGAGCTTTCTAATGTCAGCACGCTTCCTGTGAAGCTGTGGCCAGGCATGAAGATTGGTCAGATGTGCTTCTTCCAACTGTCTAGCCCAGCCGAGCATCCATACGGTAGCGCGCATAACGGTTCACACTATCAGGGACAGCGCGGCCCAACCGCTTCCCGTTCTTTCGTGAACTTCTATAAAGCCGATGTCTCTGGAGAGGTTTCTATTCATGACTAATTCCCCTCAAACATGCATACAGTCACGTAAATCGCGTCGCCATGGTCGAGATTTTATTATTCAATCAACGCGCCGTCTTGCTGCTCAAGTCAGCGGTATCTTTGCCATTCTTTTCGTACTTATCACAGCACTCGTCTGGCCTGGTGTAACGAAATCTTTCGATCTGAGCATAACTAAAGCAGTTGTTGCACATCGTAACGGTTTCCTCAATACTGTTGCACCCCTAATTTCTACTATCGGCGGCACAAAAATTGTTCTCGCGTTCTCGCTGATTTGCCTCGGTTTGCTCGCATGGCGTAAGCACTGGCTGCAAGCGAAAATACTCTTTGGCGCTTTAGCCGGCGACGTGATTATTGTTACGGCTTTTAAGCGCATGATTTCGCGCATGCGTCCAGATAAGCAGTTCTGGCTCGGCAGCGTAGAAGATCAGCAGTCTTTCCCATCCGGACATTCAGCGAATAACACCGTTCTGTGGTTTATGCTCGCGATTATTGTGAGCACTTTAGCTCGCACAGAAGTACAGCGCGCATGGGCTCGCGCTTTGAATATTCTGGCTGTTCTCATGCCTCTTTTCATCGGACTGAGCCGTATTTACGTGGCACATCACTGGACTACCGATGTGCTCAGCGGATGGTCATTGGGCATTGCATGGGTCGCCTTTGTTACATGGATTTATTTCGGTGAGCTTGCCAAGCTACACGCTCAAGCTTCACAACATCAAGCTCCTCAGCATAAGGAAAGGAAGTAATTATGGCACGAGGTTCAGGCTTAGTAAAAATTCTTGCAGGTGCTGCGGCAGTTGCAGGTGCTGCATGGGCTTTTGACCAGTACGCTCAAAAGAAGCATCAGCGTTCGGGCGTATCTTTGGCTATTAACACCGGTTTGGAGCTGTACCCTCGTCGTTCTGCTCAGCAGGAGATGGCTTGGCTCGACGAGCGCAAAAATACTGAACGTGCAGATGCGGGCGTTCCAGGAGTTATGCTTAAGTCCGGTTTGGCTTCCGTATATGACGACGGCAATGACGCTGAGTTAGATACTTTTGGCATGACCACCTACCGCATTGCACCTAAAGATTTCTCGCGCACGATTGCGCCTCATACCACGGTTATTTTTGTGCATGGTGGCGGATATGTACAGGGGATTAATCCAACACATTTGCTGTTCCTGCACCGTTTTGCTCGTCAGTGCGGTGTGAGCGTGCTTGTTCCTGATTACGATCCAGCGCCTTACGGTACTGCAGCGGACGCTTTCCGCCGTATTACAGGCTTGTACACCACGTTGCGCGAAAAGCACCCAGAAGAGAAGGTTGTTTTGATGGGTGACAGCGCTGGAGCAGGTGTGATTTTCGGCCTCGCTATAGATTGGGCTACTCAAGGCATTCAAGCTCCTGAAGGCATTATTGCCATCAGCCCTTGGGTTGACGCCACTTTGAGCAATCCAGAGATTGATGCTTATGTTGAGCGCGATCCTATGCTTGACGTTAACCGCTTGCACGTTGACGCTCACGCTTGGGCAGGCGCATGGAACGTGAGCGATCCTCGCATTTCGCCTATTCGCGCTGATTTATCCGTGCTGAAGAACTCCGATGTGACTGTTTTGGTGGGTACAGACGAGATCTTCTACCCAGATGTAGTTGACTTCGCTCAGCGTTTAACAACAGCAGGCGTGCGCACCAAGTTACATATTGGCGAGAAGATGATTCATGATTATCCGCTGCTTCCGATTCCAGAAGCACAAGAGCCAATGAACCAAATTGAGATGGCAATGATTGAGGCAGTTATCGACTAAAATCAAGCGTCTTTACCACGAGACCCGTTCTCTCTTATGTTTTCCATAAGCTGGAGAGCGGGTTTTGTTATGAGTTGTAGGGCTTCGGCTTTTACCTGCGGTCATGTGTACAGGTTACGAATGAAGGTTTCTGCTGTATCTTTCATAGCTGCGTTTAGCAAACACAAGTAAGCCAGACGCAGCATTTATGAACCGGAAGTTCTACAGCTCTCCTATGCAACCTTCTTGAGCATCACGCGTGCAAACAGCTTGTAAATCTCCGAGAAGATGAGAACCGTAGCAGCCAATCCAATAGCCTCAAACCACTGATGCAGATCCAAAGGTGTGGTTCCGAATGCCTCATTGAGCACTGGAATATAAATCACAGCCAACTGCAGCACAATCGACAATCCAATAGCCGCCCAGAGCCATCCATTCGAGAAGAGGTTCTTAAACGCCGATTCAGTCCCAGAACGCGATGCCAAAGCGTTAAACAGCTGGGCAAACACCAAAATCGTAAAGCCCATTGTGCGTGCCATCACCATCGGTTCTGAGTGCAGATTCTGCAACGCAGGAGTGTCAGTAAAAATGCCACCAGGCAAATACAAATCAATGCCGATAAGCGTTACAGCAGCCATCACCAAACCAGTGAAAACAATGTTGGACCACATAGCAACGTCAATCACGCGATCACCCATCTTACGAGGCGAACGACCCATCACGTCATCTGTCTGACCATCCACACCCATAGCCAAAGCAGGAGCAGCGTCGGTCAGCAAGTTAATCCACAACAACTGTGTAGCCAGCAGCGGCACGGTCACGCCCGTAGAATGTGGGTCGTTAATGCCCAAAACTCCTGCAAGCACAACGCCAAAGAAGACCGTAAACACTTCGCCCACGTTCGAACCGAGCAGGTAACGCAAGAATTTGCGAATATTGTCGAAAATCACACGACCTTCGCGCACAGCAGCCACAATGGTAGAGAAATTGTCATCCGCCAAAATCATCTTGGCAGACTGCTTGGTCACTTCCGTACCCGTAATGCCCATAGCCACACCAATATCCGCGGACTTCACAGCTGGAGCATCGTTCACACCGTCACCGGTCATAGCCACAATATTGCCCTGAGACTGCAGCGCCTTAACGATGCGCAACTTGTGTTCTGGTGCCACGCGAGCATACACAGATACTTCTGTTACAGCCTTCTGGAACTCATCATCGCTCATAGCGTCGAGCTGGTCGCCGGTCAAAGCGCGGCGTGCCGTGCTTCCCGAAGTTCCCGACGACACACCAGAAGCCACACCAGAAGCCACACCAGAACCAACACCAGTCTCCGCTCCAGCATCTTCCCCAATAATGCCCAAATCAGTAGCAATACGAGCTGCGGTCAGCGGATGATCGCCCGTAATCATAATCGTGCGAATGCCTGCACGGTGAGCCTCAGCAATAGAATCACGCACTTCGGTACGAGGCGGATCAATAATACCCACCATACCCGTCCAAATGTAGTCGCGCTCAATCACGTCATCTTGCTCAGAAATATCGGACACACGGCCGCTTGCATCGGTGCGGATGCCCTCAATATCTGCCAAGCGGTTCACCTTCAGCGGGCGATACGCCTGACCAAGCGTACGGTACGCCTGATTAGACAAGCGTTCTACTTGGGACAGAATGTTAGCACGATCATCGTCCGTAAGCGCACGCACAGTTCCATTCACTTCAATAAAGGAGCAGTGCGAAAGCAGCACATCAGGAGCACCCTTGGCATATGCGGTCATCGAGTGATCGTCGCTCTTATCGTAACCAATAACCGTCTGCATTTTGCGCTCAGAAGTGAATGGAATCTCTGCCACGCGCTCCACGCCCTGATAATTATGCAGAGCGCTCACCTTGCGAGCAGCTACAAGCACAGACGCTTCGGTCGGATCTCCCACAATCTCCCAGTTCTTCTCGCCAGCCTGAGGCTTATGGAGTTCAGCATTATTCGCCAAAGCACCAGCAGCCAGCGCGAGCTCAACCTCACTACGCAGTGGAGACTGAGCGGACAGCTCAGTGCCATCAACGTTGAGAAGCTTACCCGTTGGATTGTATCCAGTTCCAGTAATTTTCACTTCACCGCTTGGAGTAATGATTGTTTCCACAGTCATTTCGTTGCGGGTTAAGGTACCAGTTTTATCAGAGCAAATAACAGATGCAGAGCCAAGAGTTTCTACAGACGAAAGCTTCTTCACAATGGCATTATGCTGAGCCATACGTTGCACGCCCAGAGCAAGAACCACGGTCATAATTGTTGCCAAGCCTTCTGGTACGGCAGCAACCGCAAGAGACACTGCCAACAGCAATGACTCAATCACGTCTTCAATTGTGTGGAAACCAGACATAATCCACAAAGCGCCCAGAACTACAAAGGCAATAGCAACAACTGCAATGCCCAAAATCTTGGAGACGTGATCCATCTCCTTTTCGAGAGGCGTGGATTCTTCTGTTGTTTGCGATAACATGTCTGCAATCTTGCCCACCTGAGTATTCATACCCGTGGAGGTAACGATTGCACGACCAGTCCCCTGCGTAATTGAAGTACCGTTAAAGACCATATTTGTGCGGTCTCCCAACGATTTCACAGAGTCTAAAGTAAGCACTTTCTTTGCCACAGGTAGGGACTCGCCAGTCAGCGATGCTTCTGCCACGCGCAAACTAGCGGCTTCAAACAGACGTCCATCTGCAGAAATCGTATCGCCTTCAGCCAAAATCAACACATCGCCAGGCACCACATCTGCTGTAGCAATAGACATTACGCGACCGTCACGCAAAACAGCCGTCTGCGGCGTAGCCATCTGAGCCAGCGCTTCTACTGCTGCTTCTGCTCGGTTCTCCTGAATAAAGCCAAGAACTGCGTTAACGATCAAAATCAAAATAATAACAATGCAGTCGAAAGGCACAGGCTCAGCATGCGTTGGGTTCGTGCTACGTTCAATAATCCATGCAGCAAAAGAAATAACGGTTGCTGCGAGCAAAAGATAGACAAGCGGATCTTGGAACTGTGCTAAGAACTTCTTCCACGCTGGATCTTTTGGTTTGGAAGCTAGCGCGTTTGGCCCGAACTTTTCGAGACGAGCTTGAGCCTCAGCAGACGACAAACCGTGCGTAATGCTCGTATTCATCACAGTTTCAACGCTGGATACTTCGCTAATCGATGGATCTGGTCCCTCAAAAGGGTTCAGATGCTGTTGAGTTGTGCCGAGTGAATCGGTCATCACTATCTCCTAGTTTCGCCGCAGAGTAGTCAACACATGAAGGAGAATTCATCTGTTGTGCGGACATGAATATGCGCAGGTTTTATTGTAGTGTAACGCATAGTTTTATAACGACAACGACGCGCTTGGCATAGACAGTTTTGGTGCGGGTTTTACAAAAGGTTTACACAGCGAGGAAAACAAGCGCTGATTTTCGGATAAGGGAGACAGTTTCATAAATACCTCGCGCTAAGATTGATGCATGACTGAGCCAATCCGACCTGCAGATTTAAACCGCACGAGCGCTGAACGCGGGACAGGCGCTGAGAACAGTATGACCAGCGCTGAGAACAGTGGGAGCGAAAACAATACGTATGTTGCACCGTTGCCCGCACCGAATTCTCTTGTAGCCAAACCTGCGAACGCCCAGACCGGCGCGTACAGCCCGAACGCTATGCATCCTATAAAATCTGCGAAAGTTAAGCGCGCACCTCGGCACGCTCCATCGCCGTATGAACCAGCTCCTTCACCGCTTTACAACGCCGCTTATCCAGCAGCCTTCGCTTATTCAGCCACTCCTTCAGCGCCTTATGCCTCACAGAGCAACCCTGACCTCCGTGCGCCGCGCAATTCTGCGTATCCTGCATATTCCATTCATTCTGCGCCGCTAACAAGCGGTCCTATGGCAGCAGTCCCAACGAAGGCGAAAAAAATTAATATTCGACCAGCTCTATCCTACACAGCTCCTCGCGTTCCTGAGCCTGTGCAGACCACCTACACCCGTCCGTGGGAGCTTATCCGCCGTGATGACTGGTACAAAGGCCATGGTTACGCTGCCACTTTGCGCGACACTTTCCGTAATCCGTGGTGGAAGCCCGTAGCCACAACATTTATTTTTGTGCTCTTTTATTTACTTGTATCCTTGGCTTTGTACGTAGTTGCTGGCTTAGCAGCTTTCGGACAGCTCAGCATTTATACGTATCAGCAATATATGGGGCTTTCTCCTGAGAATTTCCTAGCCAACCCTGCAAGCCCCACAGTCATTCTTCTGACTTTCGGTGGCGTTGCCATTATGCTCCCTGCTTTGTGGTGGACTATTCACACGCTTAAATCCCAAAGTTTTGGCTCTTTGTCAAGCGTATACGGTCATTTACGCTGGTCGGCTATGTTTAAGTCAACCGCTGTTGCGTTTATTTTCTTCGCATTGCTTAATCTCGCTTCCATTATTGTGGCTACAGCTAGTGGAGAAAAAGTGACTCCACATGCGCCATCGATTGTGTCGCTTTTGCTGATTATTACGGTTATTCCTATTCAATGCGCTACTGAAGAGTACGTTTTCAGAGGGTTACTTCTGCAAGCTATGGGACGTTGGCTTCCGCGCATTACGCATGTTCTCGTTCCAATTATTCCTGCGCTTATTTTTACGGCTATGCACGACTATGATTTGATTGGGCTAACAACGATTTTCAGTTTGGGTGTTATTACCGGTTATCTTGCCATGTATTTAGGCGGATTAGAAGCAGGCATCGGTATGCATATCGCTAACAATGTGAGTATTATGCTGTTTGCAGCTTTTGGTTTTGCTGACGGTGGAGATAGTGATTCTGCCACGTCTCCAATTTTTGCCTCGATTGATATTGCTGTACAAATTACTATTGCTGTGATTATTGTCTATCTCGCTGTAAAACGCGGATGGTTTGACGCTCCAGGACGCGATTACGCTCGTGAGTTTTATGATGGCATGATGCAGTCTGTGACGTCATGGAAACAGCGTCGCTCTATGCGAAAACAGATGAAGCGCTATTACCAGCAGCAACGACAGCAGCAGATGTATTTTGCTTATCCGCAACAACCATCAGCGCCTGTGCCGCCTCAACCACCATATAGGTAAATGGTGAGATATTGAGTGCCTCTGCTCTACGCAGAGGCACTCGTTTTTTACGATTGCATTTACTTAAATATCTACACGAACGCCTGAGCACCACACGTCGCGCACGCTTAAGGAATCTTTATCTAAAATCAAAGCATCAGCCACATACCCCTCACGCAATAAACCGAGAGGAGCCTGAGTAATCTCCTGAGGCTGGTCTACCCCCACAGCACGTGCCGGTGTAAAAGTAGCAGCTTCTATAGCATCTTGCACACTCAATCCAACTTCAAAAACCATACGCTGAACCGCTTCTTCAAGATTCAACGTTGAACCAGCTATAGCGCCATTAGACACAAGCCGAGCATGCCCATCTTTCACATCTACGTCTAAATTACCTAAGGTATATGAACCATCTGGGCAACCTGCAGCAGACATGGAATCTGTTACGAGAGCAAGTCGGTGTGGAACAAGCTGGGCAGCTATGCGTAAAGCTGGGGTATGAACATGGAATCCATCAGCAATTATCTCAGCAATAACTGATTCGTCTTCTGCTGCTGCAGCAATAGGCCCAGGCGCTCTGTGAGATATCCCGTTCATAGCATTAAACATGTGCGTCAAAATACGTGCACCATGGTCGAAAGCTTCACGAGTCTGATTATAGTCAGCATCGCAATGCCCCACAGCAGAGCGAACTCCTGCACGCGCAAAACCTTCGATGGCACTGATACCATGTTCTAGCTCAGGAGCAATTGTAATCTGGCGTAGTGTTGTTTGGCTTGCTTCAAGTATTGCCTCTACTCGTTCTTGTGTAGGGTCAAGCAAGCACTCTTCATCGTGAGCACCTTTATGTTGGGGTGAGAGGAAAGGCCCTTCAAGATGAAGTCCTAAGACGTCTTCACGACTTAATACAACGCGCGAAGCAACGCGAATAGTGTGCAGCAAATCATTCCACGGATTCGTAATTAACGAAAGTACCTGCCGAGTAGTGCCATGAAGAAGATGGAAACTACGTGCCATAGCAATGGCATCTTCACCGTCGTCAAAAGCACTACCCCAACCGCCATGAGAATGAATGTCAATGAAACCGGGGCAAACAATATGTCCCTGAACATCAATTACACTAATAGTGTTCTTGTAGTCCTGCTCTTTCTGCACGCTCTCCAGCTCATTCGTAACCGCTTCAAGAGCATAATCACCTGCACCTGTGCGATAGATACTGCCATTACGCATCACCAGCCAACCATTGTTCATAGTGCCCAAAGCATCAACAAGCGTGGCATGACGTAAAACAGTAATGCAAGCCGAAGTAGAACTTGTGGAGCTCATCTGCCCCGCGAGGCGTTGAGCTATAAAGCGACGTTCCTCCCATAAATCAGGAACTTTATCTATTAAAGCACTCATTCAGCATCCTTAATATTTACGAGGCATCACCCCATACCTATATATCGCACCAAGCACCAAGCTTCATGTGCAACCTACAACTCCTGCCATTGCGGTTTATTACGCGCTACCCACTGATAATATTCAGCCTGTTTCAATTCACTTGCGGCTGCTTCATCCACAATAAAAGTAGCATGTGGATGCATTTGTAATGCCGATGCTGGGCACATAGCAGTAATAGACCCCTCAATACTTGCTGCTACCGCCTGTGCTTTTGACTTCATAATGGTTCCCACGTCTTGTGTAATGCAATGCATAGGCACTTGGCTCACATCATTATTGAAAAAGAGAGCATTATCGAGACGAGTCTGTTCGGTTAAGGTTTTCACGCGCGTAGGAGAAGCAAGTGAGCTTCCTGGCTCATTAAACTCAATATGACCATCTGTTCCAATGCCTAGAATTTGAATATCTACACCTCCAGCTGCTTCGATTGCAGCATCATAGTCTGCACCTGCATGAGGAAGGGTGTCGAGATTACCGTGTGGCACATGAATAAGATCAGGATTAAGTCCTACCGGTTTCACAACTTCTCTGAAAATTACACTGTGATATGATTCTGGATGTTCCGGTTCAAGCCCCACATACCCATCTAAAGCAAAGCCCTGTACCTCAGAAAACATCAAGCTCTTCTTCTTTGACTCGACGAGCTAATGCTTGATACGCCGCATGTGGCGTTGAACCAGTAGCCAATCCTAAAACGAGCTTCGGATTGCGAGCGAGCGCCGTGACCACAGCACGAGCATAAAGTTCCCCAGCTTCTTCCGGAGACTTAACAGTAAGAACTTCTGCCATCCTCTCGTCCTTCCTTACACTTAGAGAGTATGAATGTGTGCGCTAACACTTACCTCTTCAACATTACGCTTAAGTTTGCTACGTGTCTTATCAACATACCCGCAATATACTCAATAATTTTCATCCTTCAGTTTTGCCCCGCCCAATAATCCCCATGTATAGCGTAAAATAATGTTTTATGGTTAATAAAAAAGGTCCAACAAAGGGTTCTGGCGGTAAACACCGCAATAAGTTAGCAGGTAAAGGCCCTACTCCTAAAGCTGAAGACCGCGTGTATCACAAAGCATATGCAGCTAAAAAGGCAGCAGACAAGCGCAAAGCAGCAGATCCGCGTTTAGCAGCTAAGCGCCGCGTAGCTAAGTTCACTTCCGATAGCGACGATATTGTTATTGGCCGCAACGCCGTTTTAGAGGCTTTGCGCGTGGGCGTGCCAAGCCGCGATATTTATATTGCTTCTCATATTGAGCATGATGACCGTACGCGCGAGATTATTAAGCTCGCCGGCGTGAACGGTTTGCACTTACTTGAGGCAGATCGTTTAGAAATGGATCGTATTGCGCGCAGCTCGAATCATCAGGGCGTCGTTTTGCGTGTGCAACCTTATGAATACGCTTCTTTAGCTAAGCTTGCCGACCGTGCAGAAACTAAGGCGGCAACTTTGGCTGGGGCGTCTCCTAAGGCGCGTAATTTAGCTCGTCCTCTGTTTATTGCTTTGGATGGCGTAACTGATCCGCAAAACCTCGGCGCTGTTATTCGTTCGGCTGCTGCTTTTGGCGCAAACGGTGTGATTTTGCCTGAGCGTCGTAGTGCTTCGGTAACAGCTGCTGCCTGGAAGGTTTCTGCTGGAGCTGCAGCACATTTACCAGTGGCTCGCGTTGTTAACTTGACGAAGGCGATTGAAAGCCTGCGAGAGCGCGGATACTATACTATCGGATTAGATGGCGGCGGGAATGCTCTGGTTGGTGAATCTGGGTTCGAAACTGATCCGCTTGTGGTTGTTTTAGGTTCAGAAGGTAAGGGAATCAGCCGTTTAGTGCGTGAAGCTTGTGATTCGATTGTGGGTATTCCTATGACGTCTATGGTCGAATCTCTTAATGCGTCTGTTGCTGCAGGTATTGCACTGTACAGCGTGCACAAAGCTCGTATTTCTGCTACGAAATAAAAGCAATAAGTGGTGTTGATACATATCAACACCACTTATTCTTAAAAGCTACATACTCGCCCATACTGCGGCATCTGGGTCATCCTCAGCATGGTAATCATCATAATCATCCATAACGCCTGAATCAGCTTCATCAAGAATAGATTGAATAGCTTTCGGATCCATCTTGTACTCACCCAGCGAGCTGGTAATATAATCTTCAGTTGCTTCAGGAGTAGATACGTCATGGCCAATCTTTTCAGCCATAATCCAACGATGGGTCAGCACTTCATGGAAGAACTGAGCAGGCTCAATTTGGTAACGGTATTCCGATGGAATAGCGCGTACCGTAGGCTCGAAAACCTCACGCATCCAATCTGTAGCCACAATTTCCATATCTTCACCCTGACGCCATGTGGACGTGCGGTAGGCTTCAATATCGTTGAGTAATCGGCGCGCCTGATTTTCTTGCACATCCAAGCCGGTCAAGCGCAAAAGTTTACGAGATGCATAACCAGCATCCACCACGCGAGGACGCACATTAATGCGGTTACCGTCATCCGTTGTGGTTATTTCTAACTCGTCTACGTCAAAGCCCAAGTCGTTGAGCTTGTTCACGCGCTGTTCAATCTTCCACATCTCGTCAGGAGCGAAGGATGACATACCAGTAAGAGCGTCCCACAGCTCGTGGTAACGGTCTACGAGGCGGTTACCCACTTCAATCTCATCAACTTCACTTGGCAACAAGTTGCCGGAATGCAAATCCATCAACTCACCAATAATATTGGTGCGAGCTAAGTCAATATCGTATTCGCGCTGACCATCAGTTAAGTTCTCATGCAGCGCACCTGTTTCTGCATCTACGAGCACAGCCGAAAAATTATCTGCATCGCGCAGGAATAAAACATTCGATAACGATACATCACCCCAGTAGAAGCCCTGTAAATGCAGGCGAACGAGGAGCACAACTAAAGCGTCAATCAAACGGTCTGCAGTATCTGCGCGTAAATTGCGGGCGAATAAAGCGCGGTACGGTAGCGAGAACTTCAGCTGTTCTGTAATCAAAATAGCTTCAAGTGGCTCGCCCTTTGTATTGCGACGTCCAGCAACCACACCAATTGGTTTTACGCTCGGCACGTCAATTTTTTCGAGCTTACGCAACATCTCATACTCTTTAACCGCTGAACGGTAAGAAATTTCCTTCATGGCGTTCACATGATCGCCAGCGCGCACAAAACGTACCACGTGACGAGATATACCTCGAGGCAGGTTAACAATAAGATCTTGCGACCATTTGGCCAACGGTAACGACCATGGCAAGGTAAACAGACGCGGATTAGCCGTAGCAGCAGTGATGTTCAGAGTTTTAGGCTCTACGCTTTCGCGATCAGCTTCTTCAGATTTCACGGATGTAGCGTTAGACAGTTGGGGATTAAAAGCGGCCATAGCTCACTCCTTATGCAAATTGGCAGATTCTGTTCAGCACTACAAAAGGCGACACTGGCCCTGAAGCCTCGTGTCGCCCTTCGTATACATCGACTAGTTGAATTGATTCAGTTGATTCTTGCGAACCAGTCGAATCAGTGCATTAGTTCAAACGCAATTCGGTAGATGGTGCAAACAGGTGCATCTTTGTTGGGTCGATGTGAATGCGAACAGTTGCACCGACCTGTGGGAGTGCACGTGGGTTTACACGCACTGTGGTCATATTGTTCTGATCAGACATTACCGAGGAAGCTTCATCAGCGCCGGAAGCATCAACGATGTTACCGTAAATGAAGCCGTCGGAACCAAGATCTTCAACATTCAAAACGTTGAGCTTGAATGCATCCGGCTCCGTATCGGATGCAAGAGATGCATCTTCTGGACGGAAGCCGATGATGATCTTGTTGTCGTCCTCAGCGGTGAGCTTTGCGGTTACTTCTGCTGGCAAAGTAATTGCATCGTCACCGATGATTGCCTTGCCATTTTCTACCTTATGAGTAGAAATGTTCATGGATGGGGAACCAATGAATCCTGCTACGAATACGTTCTCTGGACGATCGTAGAGCTCAGTTGGAGCACCAACCTGCTGAAGAATACCAAGCTTAATAACTGCAATGCGATCACCCATGGTCAAAGCTTCAGTCTGATCGTGGGTCACGTAAAGAGTGGTTACGCCAAGCTGACGCTGCAATGCTGCAATCTGCGTACGAGTCTGTACACGCAACTTTGCATCCAAGTTGGACAAAGGCTCATCCATGAGGAAGACCTTAGGCTGACGAACAATTGCACGACCCATAGCTACACGCTGGCGCTGACCACCAGAAAGTGCCTTTGGCTTACGATCGAGGTACTCAGTTAAGTCAAGAATAGCTGCTGCCTTCTCAACGCGAGCGCGGATTTCATCCTTTGGGGTACCAGCAATCTTCAAAGCAAAGCCCATGTTATCTGCCACAGTCATGTGTGGGTAGAGAGCATAGTTCTGGAATACCATTGCAATGTCGCGATCCTTTGGCTGCATGTTGGTAACGTCCTTGCCACCAATCAAGATGCGACCCTTGTTTACTTCTTCGAGACCTGCGAGCATTCGCAAAGTTGTAGACTTACCGCAACCAGATGGACCAACGAGAACGAGGAATTCGCCGTCATTGATAGTGAGGTTGAGATTGTCTACAGATGGGGTGTCATTACCTGGGTAAATACGGGTAACGTTTTCAAATACCACTTCTGCCATAATTTTATCCTTTCATTGACAGGTACGTGCCAAACGATCCGAGTGAGAGGTTGGTTATTTGTGGTTCTGGAAGATAACTCTTCTTCGAGCCACCTCTCATAATACACAATGCTGCGGTACTTGTGTACGTGTTTCTCAAAATTAACAGGATTTTTTGCAAAATTATCGGTTTTTCTTGCAAACGATTGCATTTGGGGAGTGAAACTTCCTTGATTTTCTTCTATAGGAGCTTTACGCTGTGCGCATGAACTTTCTGATTCATAGCGACTGATTGGTAATTGCCTTCGAGATATGACAAGAGCGCAAATCTATACAGACTCACGCTCTTGAGCTACTTTAGGCAGTCTTACTGATGCTATTGCTTAAGTCGATACACCCCATAACCATCAATACTCTTGATGAACGATTTATCTTGAGGGAAATAACTGATGGTAGAAGAGAACATGTTTTCTGTATCTCCTGTGAGTTGATATACACGACGCTGCGAAGTCGATGCCTGAAGATTTTCTGTTAACGTATAGGTTTTTCCTTCAGCCCACTCGGAATAACCGAAATCGCTATGCGTAACTGTTAAAGTTGAGCCGTCTACTTTTATTGTTGCTTTCTGTGGCACATCGCCGAATGTAGATGTATATTCATATTCTCCAGCCGGAAAATCAAACGGCTTTAGCTTCTCATCTAGCACATCTTGAGCATAAACAACTTTAAGGTCACTCTTCAATATCCCACCATCAAAAAGAATAGGCAGGAAAGAGTAAGGAAGTGGGGAACCATTGTCTCCTCTATAAAACTCGACTGCGCTTAATACTACGCGTTTACTCTCATACTGTTTCCAATCAATTGACTGCGAGAAATCCTCTCCCCTTCTAAAACCAATGATAGAAGCAACAGTTTTATCAAGTTCTACACCAGCGCTTTGAGGCACTAAGAGCATGTCCAGTGGCTTATCGGGCAAGAAAATAACATAAGACGGTTCATCGATTAAGTCAGGCCTAAACTCATTATCCTTGCCCACATACTGTTTAATCTCATCCTGAGAATTAATATCCGCACAATACCCGTAGCTGCCTTACGTCTGCTAGCTTCTACGTTTTTCACAGCCTCCTGCAGTTCGTCATTACTGCGCGCAAGAGTTACAGCTGTACCCGTTACCTTTGTATCAGTACTTGTTACGCCCACAGTCTCGTCTTGAGAAGCAGTTTTCAAAGCCTCGCGCACAGCCTTCACGTCCTCAGACGTTACCTGAGAAGAAGGAATATATTCGAACTGTGGCACGTCAGAAGCGGATGAATCAGTTGAAGAAGATGAAGTAGCCAAATCAGTTGAGCTACTCTTTTTCTTCCTTCTTTCCGTCCGCAGACGATTCAGAAGGCTGCTCCTTCTGAGAATCCCCAGCTACAGAATGTGCAGCAGTCTTCTCATTCACAACAACTGTTGTTTCCTTTGATGTCTTATACATAGAACCATCAGAATTGATAGGACTTACGTAGCTCACGTCATACTTTCCCTCAGGCAGTTTCACTGTTATGCTAGCGCTCTTGCTCTTGCCCTTCTGAGGACGAAGAGCCTTATACCTATCAATTTTTCGCGTAACATCAACGTTTTTCATGCGCACGAGCACAGGTGAAGACTTATCCGTCCAATTATCGTCGAGAACAACGCTAAACTTCATACTCACTCCACGAGCATCAGGGTTCACAAAACTCTTATAAACAAAGAATCCCCTAACGCACACAGCCACCGCCGTAATTGCAGCAAGAAGTATATACCACAATTTTTCGGCGAGCGCACGGAAACACTAGCTGTTGCAACACCAGCTGGCTGAGTTTTCTTGACCGTTGGCGCTTTCCCCGGAGCCTGTTTAGGTGCAGCTTGAGGTGCTGCTTGGGGGTGCAGGAGGCTGCCCACCTCCACTAAAACCATTACCGTTATTCTCCATTTTTCCTCTTTCTCTATATAACTTTCTGTATAAAACTTTCTACATCAGCGCGAGCAAACTTCGCTCTTACTTCAAAGCCTGACGAGCATTTTGTACAGTAAGAATACCTTTCTGCGTTACTCCTGAGTTCTTATCGCGTGAAGCTTCTTGAAGAATCTCAACAGCAGCGTCCACATCTTAGGAAGATACTTTCGACGCAGGAATGAACTCGAATTGTACTTCACTTGAATTTTCTCCAATTTCCGCGGTATCAACAAAAGATGCACCGGCAGCAGACACATCGACCGTGGCTGTTTTCGGCACTTTATACATAGATCCATCAGCATTAACAGGACTAATATATTCAACAGAATATCGCCCTTCTGGCACTGAAACTTCGCCAGCTACTATAGTTTCTGCCTTGCTTTGCGCTCGAAGAGCTTTATACATACTGACTTTTTTATTGTTATCTGTACTAGAAATATGTACGAGTATTGGCGATGATTGAGACGTCCATTTTTCATCTAGTTGTGCGCTAAACTGCATATTTACACACGTAACGGATATTCTTGCGTACTGAGAGTATAGAATAAAACCTGCGAAAGATAGCGCGACAAAAACAATAAAAATAATGAACGAGATAAATAATCCGCTCTTTCAGCGTTTTCGCGGTTGTTCTGTATTACTAGCAGACGACAGCACAGCATCTTCGTTTTCCTGATTGAGAGAAAACCATGATTGTACTCTTCTTTCCCCATCTCCGTGTAAAAATGCGACCTAGCATATTTCATCTAGGTCGCACTCTCTTTCCTCATCTGTTCAGCACAGCGAAAGTTTTACCAAGAACTGTTGTCAAACTTTACTGTCAGTTTATTGCCATCGAGAGTAAAGGTACCGTCACCATAAATGGTGTTATCATCGGAATCATCGGTCCAATCATCGAAGAAATCCTTATGCCGATACTTTAAGGTTGCGGTTCCGCTACCAAAGGAAAAACTTCCATCCTCTAAATCGATGGTACGGATTACTGGATATTTAGTAATGCTCCACGATAAATCGTTGTAGCTGTCGCTATTTCCACTAATCCATGAAGAGAATGGGCACCCTTCAGGCTCTGGGCTGGTGGATTTAGCACATTCGTCTAGTACAGATTTCACCTGTGCATTAATATCTTCTTCTAATGCATCAGTTGGGTTGGCAGTAACGGAAAGGTCGGAATTAGCTCCAATTTTTCCGGTAAATTCCTTAATATACTTCGTTCCCTTAGCCTGAGCGCTATACACGCCAGGATAAATAGCAAAAGTATATCCATAATCAATCTCAGACAAAGCGTTAGCCTTACCAACAGCTACACCGCCAATCGAAACGGATGTAAAAGGCTTAGCAAATGTAACGTTAACAGTTTGCGTTAAACCATTAGTCACTGTCCATTTATCAAAAATACCGAACTGCTTACCCACAGGTTTTACTGTTACAGAGGCAGTCCGACTACTATTTTGTAAGTTATACGATACGTTAAATGTTTGCGAACCATCAGGATTTTTAACAGATTTTCCAACGGTTGCGCCCGAAATACGGACTTCCGCGTTCTTACCTGCTGTTGACGTTAACAGCGCGGACTGAGCAGTAGATAGACCTAAATTAGACAGCTTAGTTGCCTGAGTATAGTTTCCGCTTTCTACAGCTTTCACATACTGATTGACTACGTTCTTTGGACCAAATAGAGTGCTTGACGCAATGCTATATGCGCCAAACAGCACGGCTAAAACTGCAATAACGATTGCACTAATAACAAGAACGCGCTTCTTCTGTGGATCGAGAGGCTTGGCAACTGGAGCAGGTGCAGTATTGCTGGCTACCGGCTGAGGAGCAGGTGCAGCCATTGAAACCGTGCTAGCCTCGTTGAGCATAGACGTGTTTTGAACAGGCATCACCACAGTTGGGTCTTGTTCAACTGGAGAAGATGGCAGAACCTCGGTTGGCTGCTGAGCAAAAGCAACAGGAACAGTTTCAGCCTGTACTGGCTGTGCTGGTTGTTCGTTCTGCTCTGCAACTACAGCAACAGTTCCACCCACAACTGCAGGCCACAAAACTGTAATCAGCGGATACAAAACGCCATTAAGTACGCGAGAAGCTACTTCCAAAAGACCTAACCATACAGCAAAAAGAACGCCATACCATAATTCAATTCCAACGGATACGTTGTAGCCGTATCCCATTGCTCCAGCATTTATGGAAATTCGCAAGCCAAAGAGAGCCAGAGCAATCCACACAAGGCCAAGAGTTGTTGGAGCCTGCCATGCGTACTTCCACTGTGCATATTCAGCGTCATACATGTTGCGCACAATCATGCGCAACACAATGTAGAAGCTAGCAACAATAAAGAGAACCAAAAGACCCCATAGCCATGGGCTAACAGTTTCTGCAAGTTTCGCAAGAGTAAAATTCTGCCCACCATTGTTAGAACCAGAGGTACCACCCATGCTAGCACGTAAGGAGCCAAAGGAGCTGAGTGCTTGTGCATAAGCCGCCAGCAGAGGAAGGCTGGAGAGCAAAGACAGAGGCATCATGCTGTGAGTCTTCACACCAAGATAAATGAGCAAACCAATTGCTACTACAGTGAATACAGCTGCATACATCGCACTTGATTCCACAATAGTGCGCACAAAACCGCGAGCCTGATGTGCCCACTTCCATGCAGCCTGAACAATAGTCTTTTCTGTTGCATGCTTCTCAGCAAGTACAAAACCGAACCAAGCGCCAAGAGTTGCGAAAATGAAAGCCATCGCAAAAGTACCGAAAGTAGCTGCGGAAATTGTTATAGATACAGAGGCGCCAAGACTGCTGAGTGCTCCACCAATCGCAGTGTTTCCGCTATCTAAACGTATAACAGTAACGAAAGCGATAAGTAAGTAGGCAATAGCTACTGCCAAACCAGTGAGCATTGCAGACCATAAATGAGTCCATTTCTTGGTGCGCTCAAGTCCCTTACCAAACATATATGCACCGAAAGCTACGCCAAGAATAAGAGCCACACCCGAAAGCGAAATAGGGAACAAAATATTCACAGCGCCGGCTACAGATATGCCCTGTGCCCCGCCAGAAACACTTACTGAGCCACCCACACCGCCGGTAAGAAGAATACCGAAGATAGACAGAGGGCTAACAAAAGAGGTGAGATTGTCTGGCACACTGCTCGACATATAAGGAAGCTCTGAGAGAATTTCTGAGGTTTGGGAAGAGCCCAAGAAGGAGAATAAAATAAACTGAAGCGCTGCGAATACAGCTGCCGCTGCCAAACCAATACCAGCTGCAATAGCCATACCCTTGATACGCTTTTCAGCAAACACTTCGCTTCTGCGGGCTACTGCTACAACCTGAGACACGGACTCGTTAAGATTTTGCGCAGCACCTGTCCCTGCTGAAGCGTTATTTACTGGGGCTGGATTTACTGGAGCTGCTTGCTGCTGTACAGGCTGATAATCAGTGCTCTGTGGATTGAAAACTTGAGTCTGCTCGGTTGGCACTTCTGCATTCACGATTGTGCTCTCGAACGGCTGATTGCTCTGACTACTGTTATCCACAGGTGCTGTAGGCTCAGGCTGAGCAACAGGTTGTGGTGTAGGATCTGGGAGCGCAGTTGGCGTTCCACATTGTCCGCAGAAACGCGCATTCGGATCTAGCTGCGCACCGCATTGGCTACAAAACATAATCCCCCCTCTTTTCTCTAATTTTTCTCTTTTTCTCTGCAAGTTATCGGCGTAATTGCCGATACTCTTAATGATACAACGCGGTCATCGTTAGATGGAGCGGCAGGAAGGGCTTTAGTACCCAGAAGAGTTATCCACAAATACATAACCTTTCGATAATGTATCGCTATGGTTACCCCCAATAAAAATGGACGTTCTCGGTAACGTTGTACCAAGTTCTTGTCCAGTAATTGGATAAATCCAAATTTTAGCTTCCTCACCAATATCACTCGCAGTTCTTCCTTGACGCGCAAAAACAGCAGTCTGCCCCTGCTTCATGCCGTAAACCTCTGTAACAGTGATGAGCACACCATCTTCAACGTATTGGCGACCAATAGTGTCGCTCACATTCAACGAGGCTACTGTAGCCACAAATGTATTCTCATCTATTTTGCGCGGATTAGAGAATTTTCCGTTAAATATGGACTCAGACCTCATACCGTTCGGATAACCGTGTCCAGTAGCACCCATATCGCTGTCGTGAAAGTCACCACTGAAGGTACCATCACTATTCAGAGTCATCATTGTCGCCCACGCTCCGGCACCTGAGCTAAATGCATACTCTCCAGCAAAATCCCTGAATCCTGTACGCACTTCGCCAAACTGTTTGTTATACGATGCAATAGGGAATTCCTTATCGTAAGTAGGAAGTGATACCTCGAATACCTTGTTATCGAAAATATTTTTTGCAACTTGACGTATATCATCCCCGACAGCAATACCTACATGCAGAGGAACCGTTGCATTAATATTCACACTTCCAACGAAAGCCTTTTTGATACCAGGTAGTTCAATAGCGCCATTCTTTTGCGCATCATCAGCAAGCTGAACTTGCCCATCGGCAGAAATCTTCCCTCCAACACTGCCCCCAAGCCCATTTGATCATACAATTTTGACTCAAAACCAAGAGTCAGAGTAAAGTCTGCTTGAGCAGAAAAAATAGTGTACTCATCTGCATTCTTTTGGTCTAGACCATTAAATGACAACTCACTTACTGGGGCTGCTCCTTCACGAATAGTGTAGAAGCCCTTTCTGGTAGTATACCCAAAGCCTATGGTTTGAGATTGCTTAATAGAGATTGACGGGTTAAAACTGGATGCCATATTTAAATCACCAGTTAGTGATACTTCATTAGTTAACACAACCGGCACATATCCCACCATAAACTGAACATTCGGCAAATCAACTTTTGCTAACTCTTCGCTCACATGAACGCCGTCAGCATTAAAAGATTTCAAAAAATCACGCGATGAAGCACTAGCATTAAACTTTTCCTCAGCAGTAACTTTCAGATCGACCTTACGCTGAGGTGTAACAATCAAACGTAATTTAACCGTTACAGAAAACTTAGCCTTCGTACCTCGACTATCATAACTAAGCGCTCCGCCAGCAGTTATTCCATCTTCAGCAGCGTTTGCCTGTGGCATAAAAACATCTTGCTTCTTTGCGTTTACCTGCTTAACGGTAATATTTTTATCACCATCAATCACTGCTACACCGCTGTAATCGCAACGCTCAATAAGGTCTGTGAGCGCAGCCTGCTCAGTTTTAACGGTATACAGTTTGCCGGTTTTATGCACAGACTTAACCTTACGCAACAAACCGTTAGGCGTTGTAGGCGTAATACCCGCGTTAATTACTGTTCCCTTTTTTAATGCTCTTAACTTTAGTAACGACTACGTCTTGATCATTTACTTCTTTTATAGAAAAATCTGATTTTTTGCGGTCGTATATAAGAGCATTCTTTCGAACCGTTACGTGCAAATTGGCTGATCGAGGATCAGCCCCTAATTTTGGCGCTAAGAAGTGCGAATATGCGAAATATCCGCCCACACTGATAGCTACTGCGAGAACAGCAGCGAGCCCGATAAGCCACCAGCGCCGCTTACGAGGGTTTGACCCCATCGGGTCACTTGGATTTTGCGGGCCAGACGGTTTACTCGGACCTTGCGGTCTAGCCGGCTCAGCCTCTCCAGCTAGATTCGTTGGAGTGTTCGCTTGTGTCTGGTTCTTGTTTGGAGCCTTCTTAGGCGCTAACTTAGGTACCTTTTCAGGAGCGCGCATCGGTTGCGACTGTTTCGACTGCTGTGATTGCTCAGGCACACCCGACTGAGTATTGTCTACATCTGGGTGAACTCATCAACCATAGTTTTCTCCCTCTTCTTTACTTATCTTTTCTCTTTACGCTCTATAGTAAATTGAATTGTTGAAGTCCCTCCCCATATTCCCCATATAGCATCATGCAGCGCCCACACATCTACACACGCTCATAAAATAGGAACTATGGCTGAACATTATTCCGCACTCGATTTAGCGCCCGGCGACCTCGTAGGAGGTTATACACTGCTCAACCGCCTCGACCAAGGTGGCATGGGCACTATTTGGCGCGTGCGCGATGACGGCGGCAATATTTTCGCTATGAAGGTGCTCTTAGACTCACTCAAAGAGGAAGACGAGAACGGCAATCTCAGCGATAACACAGATAAAATGACCGCTCGCGAGCGCTTCCGTCGCGAAGCTTTGGCGCTGCGACGCATCGATCATCCGGGCGTAAACCATATTGTGGACATGGAACTGGACGACGCTCTTGCATTTATTGTTACCGAGCTAATTGAGGGTAAAAACCTGCGCGACGACGTATATGAGAATGGTCGCTACACTGCTGAAGATCTCGATAATTTAGCCCGTATGCTTATTGACGCTGTAGATGCCGTACATGCAGCAGGTATTATTCACCGCGATTTGAAGCCAACTAACGTTATGATTTCCCCATCAGGCCCCGTTCTTGTGGACTTTGGCATTGCTATGGGAGAGAACGAATCTCACGTAACGCGCACAGGACTGGTTATGGGTACGCCTGGTTTTATTGCACCAGAAATTATTGAAGGCGCTGAGTCCGATGAGTCCACTGACTGGTGGAGCGTCGCCGCTGTTCTCGGTTTCGCGGCTACCGGAAAGCCCGTTTTTGGTTCGAAACCATTAATGACTGTTTTAGAGCGCGCAGCTTCAGGTAACGCTGATTTATTTGGTCTTCCGCCTTTAACCTTACATGCTATGCGCATGGCTTTGAACCCGGACCGTATGCAGCGCTGCTCTGCTCAAGAACTGCTTTCCGCTATTCATGAGGAGGCTCAAATACCAGATATTTGGGATAACGGACCGCACGATATAGCGGTGACTGAACAGACATCAGCAGATGAAGGAGCAGGACGTACGTCTGTGGTGCCCCCTTTTTCAAGAAACTTTTCTCGCGACGATAACACGAGAAACACTGGCACAGATAAAACTGTAGCTATTGGCTCTACTCGTCCTATGCCCGCAGATGCTCAAAACGCGATCCCAAAAGTTCCCGCAACACGAGTTATGGCGAGCGCGCCAATCAGCAGCATACCAGACGATAATTCCGCACGTCTCTTGTGGAGCGCACCCCCTGAGCCGTTGCCGGTTTATTCTGAGCCATCAAGCAGCCAGATGCAACCAAATGCAGCGCCAGTATCAATAGCAACAACCGTTGTGTATCAGTGGGCATGGGCAAGTATTATCGTATCTCTTGCAGCTTTTTTCCCAGCTCTATCTCTGCTCGCTGTCATGCTTACAGTTATGTGGTCGTCGATACGAGGATCGCGCACTCAAGCACGGCTGAATAATCCGAACGTATCTGCAATCAGTCTCAGCTTAGCTCTTCCTTGGCATATACTTAAAGCTGCAGTAAGCGCTCTGTGGTACGGTCTGCGCGCGACTATTTTACTCGCCCTATTTAATGGTATTTTCTTAGGAATACTTAGTTTAAGCGGTTTTACTGTCGGTTTTGGGCAATGGACGTCGCTTTTCGTCATCATAAATATCTGTGCCATGAGCTTATCTTGGTTGTTCCTTCTTGCCAAGCCTGCACAGGAAACAATCCGTTTAGGTCTTAAAGCTCGCGGACAATCAAACGTTTCTGTTCAAACACGTTTTATCGAAGTATCTCTCTGGGCGCTGGCTATTATCTCTATACTTGCTCTATCGGCAACAATCAAAACGGTAATGTGGGATCCGTTGCCTAATATTCAGTATTGGATTCTTTCTACAATACCGTCTTTGGTTTAGCAAAAATTTTTAGTAATCCGTGAAAATTAGCCATTTTTTTAACCCCCTTAAGCTAAAGTTTTTTCTATGGCTAAAAACTCGGATAAGCGCGCTATCTCTCGTAAAGCACGAATGGAAGCACGCGCGGCTGCTGAACGCGAAGCACAGTTAGCAGCTGAACGCGAACGTAAAATTCAAACGACCATCGGCGCTGCAGTAGTAGCAGTTATTGTTGTTATCGCTGCTGTAATTGCGTTCTTTGTGGGACGCAACATCTATAACAGCACGCGCCCCCCAGAGGAAGTAGCTGCTCAAGCATATGCAGCTGTGGAAAAGGTGAAGGATAAGCCTAAGAACGCAGCAAAAAACGGCGGTTTTGTTATTTCTAAGAACGGCGTAAATAAGCCAATTGCTGATGTTCCAACCATCGATGATTATATGGATTATATTTGCCCTGCTTGCGGTACCATGCATCGTTCAGCAGGAGAAACCTTAGCTTCTTTGGTTGCTGCTGGTCAGATTAACTTAAATATTCATCCTGCTGCTTTCTTGAACGCATCCTCTACCGATCGTTATTCCACTCGTGCAGCAGCTTTCGTCACATACGTTGCTGATAACGAGCCAGACAAAGTTTTGGCTTTGAGTGAAGCTATGTTTGCGCAGAACTTCCAGCCTCAGGAAGCGTCTGGATATAAGAGCGTTTCGAATGATGCTTTGGTTAAGCTCGCAAAGTCCGTGGGCGTAAGCGATTCTGTTGCGACGGCTGCCGCGAAGGGTAAGTATGAGAAGTGGGTTGACGCTGTGAGCCAGTGGTATCCAGTTGATAGCAAGTTATGGCACAAGAGCGGCACATATAAAGGTCAGATGACCACTCCAACTATTTTGATTAACAACAATTACTGGGATTACACCACTGCTCCATCCAGTTATGCAGGCAATTACGCCAAGATGATTTTGCATAGCATTGGACTCGAGGAAGCTTCCGTGGGCAAGGCAGGCGATTTGCCAAGCATTGGCACAGGAAAGCCTGTTGCCTTGTAAAGGCTGCGAAACTTTGTGACGCTTTGTGAAACGGAGGTTGAGCGAGATTACTGAACCTGCTGATTCAGTTTTCTAGTTCTAATTTATTAACTTTATTAACGGCTTGTCGATTTTATCGGCGAGCCGTTTTGTATAGTTCTAGAGTTTTGTGTATAGTGAGAGCGTTGAGTTAATCAACGCCTCTATAGCTCAGTTGGCTAGAGCAGCTGATTTGTAATCAGCAGGTCGAGGGTTCGAGTCCCCCTGGAGGCTCTTTGTTGTATCTCACGACATAGTTCCGCTGACTGTGTCGTGAGATTTTTTGTTTTATGTGTGAAGTATGCGTTGAATTGATTTCGTTGATTCTTCTGGTCAAATGCACGTAAGATAGCGCAATAGATAATGCTGTTTTCGGCAAAGTGTGAAAACGTAAGCACATAAGAGTAGGTAGGAGTTGTGAACGATGAAGAATTTCATGCCACTCATGCCGCTTCCGTTCAACAATCAGGAAAAACTGAAGCAGATGAGACTGGAATCTTAAGCAAGGATGAAGACGAACGTTCAGAAGAGGAAAATGATGACACTCCTCATGAACATTCGTCGAGAAGAAACATCTCAGCAGAAAATGAATTAATCCAAAGCTCAGAAGATATTCTTCGTGCTGTTCAGATGCTCAACACTGCTGCAGTTAGTGAACAGTGGTCGGGTTTGTTGCCTAGTCCTAACGATTGGAATCAATATCCGTCTGAAGCGCATACAAAGCAAGACCTGAGACAATATAACAGACACACAAAAGGCGTATAATCCGCACATTTTCTTTTGCCAGCATGAGTAAATTTCGATACGCGCAACCGATATGCCACGTATGAAGCCATTTTCCGCATCAAAACTGGCATAACAGGTGTGTTAATCGGTTAATTAGAATACGCAAGAGCAGCGCTTATTCGGTTTTAACAGAGCGTGCAGGTTGATGTTGCTGCTCTTTGTATGGTGAGGCCTGACGAGTGAACATGCGACATGGTTGGCAGCACCCCAGTTTGAGTTGAGCACATGAATTGGGATAACCATAGCCATTCACTTTTCACGTCCCAGACCACGCGCAAACCAAAAATACTGAACATGCTACACATCATTGATGCGCCCGAATCGCAAAAGAACACACATCCACTCACCGATGCATCTCTTTCTACTTAAAATCACTTAATTCTCCCCTTACACGTGCACTTGTACTTAAGCGTTTAAGTTGTTAGCATCATTGCCATGATATGCGCTTCTCATTGCCGAGAAGCGCATATCATCTCAGAAAATACCCACAACCTAAGGATTGTATGAAAAAGTCAAGATTATCCATGTTCTGCCTACCGGCAGTAGCCTCTCTTGTGTGCAGTAGCCTCGTACCAGCCGCTGTAGCAGCTGATTCTGCAGCACAAGACACCCCATATAATTCATCAACCGTGAATATAAGCGATCCACAAGCTACTGCAGAGACGCAAGCGCTTTTCGTTGCTTTGCGAGATACATCAAGTAAAGATATCCGCTTTGGGCACCAGCAAACAACCGAATTGTCTATTACCGGCGCTAAAAATGGCGACGTATACGATATGACCGGTAAGTATCCAGCAGTTTTTGGTTTCGATGCTGGAGAGATTGTGCGTGCTTCAAATAGTGAAGCAGATCCAAGTGCCGCAATAGAAAAAATGGTCAACTACATAAAGTTTGCTGACGCGCAAGGAGGCATTATTACCCTCTCCGTTCACTGGAATAACCCTGTTACCGGAAAGGACTTTTCCGACACCACTGAAGCAGTTTCGCACATTTTGCCTGGCGGAAGCCATAGCGCTGTCTTCAACCGCATGTTGGATGCTGTAGCTCGCGTCGCTCAAGACGTAAAACGTTCTGATGGCACCCCTATTCCTATTATTTTCCGACCTCTCCACGAGAATCTTGGCACATGGTTCTGGTGGGGAGCAACACATGCTTCCACAGCTGAATTTAAAGAGCTATTCCGCTATATCGTAAATTATTTGCGTGATATTAAAGGTATACATAATCTTCTGTATGCCTACTCACCTAGTGGAACATTTAATAAAGATACTACTGATTATATGGCTAGTTATCCGGGCGATGATTGGGTAGATGTTTTTGGTTTAGACGATTATACCGATAATATCCCTGATTGGATTCCTAGGGTCGTTCGTGATTTAGGCGTTTTAGAAAAGGTCGCTGAAAAGCACGGAAAGATTACTGCTTTTACTGAGTTCGGACGAAGAGATATACCAAAATCCGGTAAAGATTATGGGCATTATGATTTTTATAGCAAACTTCGTGAGGCGCTGGCAAAAGACACCTCTCATATCGCTTATATGATGACGTGGGCTAACTAGGGCGACTCTAGCTCGAATTTCCAGTCCTATACTCCTTGGCATAGTTCAGACGGTGAAGCAGAGTTCAAAGAATTTGCTCAAAGCAATTCAGCAGCAATGGCTTCAGCAAAGAATGTTGATTTCTCACGCACATATTCGGTCAATCAAGGTAACCAAACAGTCCGCGTTGTTACTCCTGCAGATGGCACGCGCTTAACAAGCTCTCAAACTGTTATCCGCGTTAAAACCGAAAATATTGACCCTTCACTAATCAATCTTAAGTCTGCAGCTGTTATTGTTAGCAAAGATGGCATCAATGATATACGTCTTCCGCTCACCTACACATGTAACGGATATTTCCAAGCTACGCTCAACCTCGACGATTACGGAATTTCTCTTGATCAGTCTCGCTTAAATATTACGCCTGAACTCACATACACAAACAGCAAGGCTATTCCTGGCATTGCGGACGCTTCAGGAAATACAGCAGGAACAATTCACGTGATTGCAGGTGCAAAACCTACTGATCCAGTTGATGTTGTTGACACTTTTGATTCATACGATTCAGTAGCCGATTTACGAAGCGTATACTCGCCTAATCACACATCGCGCAACAATATTGACCTCGTAGATGCCCCGCAGGGAGGTGAGAACAAAGCCTTAAGCCTGCACTACGACTTCAACGCAAGCCCAGATTATAACGGCTATGCACACTCCTTCTCCCCTCGTCGCAACTGGTCAGGATATTCTGCCATGTCTATGTTCCTGCAATCAGACGGATCTGACCAAAAGTTCGTAGTACAGATTAATGCTGGCGGAGTTACTTTTGAAGCTTATCCATCCCTCAAAGCGAAGGAATCAAAAACTCTTAACCTCGCATTTGATGATTTCGCTTCAGCTTCGTGGGATACAGCAAATGCAGGACGCAAGCTTACCCCCAGAATTACTCAGCTCTGTGGGATCCTTCGCACTGTACGTGAACGACAACAGAGAAACTTTACCTCGTAGCGGCACATTACTGATTGATTCTGTGAAGCTAACCGGCGAGCGCGAGCCTTATACTCCTGAAAAATCCACAGAAGAAAATGAAGAAGTGAAGCCATTACTTCTGGATGATTTCAGCTCGTACAGCGATACCGATGCATTGCGTTCGCATGGGGTAATCGTCAGCACACTGAAGTTCTCAACCTAGTTGAGGGTGAAAAAGAAGGCGAAAAAGCACTGGAATTCGCTTATGACTTCAGCAAGGACGGCTGGTACGATGTGGCACGCTATATTGGAGATAACAAAGAGCTAAATAATTGGCGCGGACAAGGAACGCTTCATGCAAAGGTGCGAGGAGGCAATTCAGGCAATGCAATTGGCTTACAGATTGGCACCTCGGCCGGAGTATACTTCCATACCGATATTAAACTTGATTTTGAAGGCTGGAAGACCATCGATATCCCGCTATTGAATAATCCTGCTCTTGTTCAGTCATGGTCAGATGATGCCAATAAGGGTAAAACAATGACCTGCGATGATTTGAAAACCATTAAGGAAATAGTTGTTGCTTCTAGCCAGCAGAATTCTGAAAACTCAAGTATCGCATTTGCTCTTGGAGAGCTATCTCTTATTCCTTCTGAGAAAGCTGAAGAAAGTTCCCCTGCACCGACAGTTGAAACTCCAGCAGAGGAGACCGCGCCTGTATCTACAGAAGGTGAAGATGCCACTCATCAAGATGCACAGACCTGTCCTATTGTGGAGAAGAATGATGAGAATACCTCATCACCTTCAGACAACGAGAAGCCTGACACAAATGAGCAAAAGAATGATGTCAAGAAACCTGCACAGCCTAGCAAGCAGGTAGCCGACCGCAAGGCAAACAGTTCAGTTAAAGCTCTTGCTCACACTGGTGTGAATGTTATGACGCTGGTTATAGCTGCATGTGCTCTAGCTATTGCATCACTTAGCATATATGCTATGCGTAAGAAAACAAAATAATCAATGTTTCATGTGAAACATTGCGATAAATAGAAAGTCGGGTTATAGGCCAAGAAACCGAAGGAATGGTAATACAAACTAAAGGGGGTATGTTCACGTGAAACATACCCCCCCCTCAAGCTCTTACTTCGGCCATGCTAGCCAAATGGCAGCAGCGATAAAAATCAATCCTAAGCCAACTAACCATAGTACTTTCGGATTATTCTTCGCGCGCAGTGCTCCCACAATAAGCAGAGCAACTCCTACTAGAGAAAATAAAATCATAATAACGAAGCCCCTAGCTTCACCTCTTTTCTGAACGAATTGCACTCGAATGTAGTTATTCACCTCAGTTACATGCGGTTACACGAACAACCAAAGATATGAAGTAAAACATGGTGGAGTCTTCTCAAGAGGCCATCACGCATTAGGCCATATAGTTACTAACTAGTGCTGTTACTCTCTTCTTTCCTTCTCTTCGGAATTCCAAATGTGCGGTGTAGCACTGTTGAAGAACACTGTCGCACCACGAAACGCCAGTTTTAACAACATAATGTGATGTAGAGCACATTACGCGATGCAAGTCGCGAGTTCATTAATACACTGCCCGCAGAAAACGTGACTACTTCACACGGCTTCCCATCACTCAAAAATGTTGTATTTACAGGCTTTAAGCACTGTCGTAAGAAATCAATTACTTTACTCAATGGCATGTCTTTTAGCTATGCACACACATCCATACTTACTGTGATGTTTTTCATATTTTCAATTATTATTAATTTTTCTTTAAGTCATCCCACAGATTTTTCTCGCAAACCTCATCCTTCAACACCCTCGCATGTTTCACGTGAAACATTCAATTACATGACGAGCAATTTCAATTCAAGTTCTCTACCCAAGGCATAGAGCGCAGTACCAAATATGAATTTCTCGTCAACTTCTTTACGCTTATCTTCCAGCAAATACGTATATCTACTATGGTTGTAAACATTAGATTTGTGAGATAATACAGAGAAACAAGGGGAAAGATGGCACTTCGTTGGACTCCCAAACGTTTTATTACACGTAGACGTTGGCGCATTGCCATCACCTCAAGTGTGTGTGCCGCTATCTGCATCAGCTCTTTCTTTATTGGCACGTATAAATCCGTAGCTCTAACCGTTAACGGCAAAACAACGCATGTGAATACCCTCGCTTTAACCGTTGACGGTTTGCTTTCTCAGGAAAACGTTAAAGTTAAAACACATGATTTTGTGAAATCAACTTCCGGAGAGCGTTTAACAGATAATGCGCATGTTCAGGTACGTAGCGCTTACGAAGTTACTGTTATGATCGACGGTCAGCCGGTCGGTTTCTGGACGTACGCAAAAAGTGCGGACGAGCTGCTCAGACTTTTTAAGCAGAACGAAAAAAATGCCGTAAAAGTAACTGTTTCTATCTCAAATATTTATAACAAACTGACTGGTGGGTTAATTATTAACGCCCAAGGAACAGTTAAAGTTATTGCTGATGGTCACACAAGCGATGCCGTAGATGGAAAAGTTCCTGCTGCTGCTATTTTAGATGCTCAAGGTATTTCTGTAGGTCAGCATGACCGCGTTTCTGTTGAACAAGATGGTACCGATACGATTTTGCGCGTCGTGCGAGTTACGTATTCGGATTCTACTCGTGAAGTTGAGATTCCTTTTACCACGCGAACAGTAAAAGATGATTCTTTAGAAGAAGGTAAGCAGGAAGTTGTTCAGCAGGGCATAAATGGTAAGAAAACCCAAAACCTGCATAACACTTTGGCTGATGGTCAGGTTGAATCTAGTGAAGTTACGAGCGAAGCCGTAACCCAAGAGCCTCAAGAAGAAATTATTCATGTAGGCACAAAAAAGAAGGAAGAGCCTAAAGCTGAGAGCAATACACAGAATAATCAGCAAAATTCAGATCAATCTTCCTCAGCTGATCAAAATAAAACTAATCAAAACAAAGCTGATCAAGATAAAACCAAGCAAGAAGAAGCTGCTCGTCAGGCTGCAGCGGCAGCAGCAGCTCAAGAAGCTGCACGTAAAGCTGCCGAAGCCGAAGCTCAGCGCAAGGCTCAGGAACAAGCAGCACAACAGCAAGCACAACAGCAAGCACAACAGCAAGCACAGCAACAGGCTCAACAACAAGCTCAAAGCGGTTTATGGCATCCAACCCCTGCCCAAGCCCAGGCCTATGCTCAAGCTGCAGCCGCTCAATACGGCTGGACAGGCGATAATTGGAATGCTTTAGTATGGCTGTGGAACCGCGAATCAGGATGGCGATGGAATGCAGAAAATCGTTCTTCTGGAGCATATGGCATTCCTCAGTCTCTTCCTGGCAACAAAATGGCTACATATGGCGCAAACTGGCGTGACGATGCAGCAATTCAAATTAATTGGGGTCTGAACTATATTGCTAAGCGATACGGCAGTCCATTAGGTGCCCAGCAGCATAGCTATAAAACAGGATGGTATTAAAATCAAGATTATGAATGAAACAACAGGATTATTAGGTGCCTCCGATATTCGCACCATAGCTGCTGAAGCCGGTATTTCGCCAACAAAAAAGTTCGGTCAAAACTTTGTGATTGATCCAGGCACTGTGCGCAAAATTGTACGCACAGCAGGCGTAACTGCGGATTCAAAAGTTCTGGAGGTTGGTCCTGGTTTAGGGTCTCTCACCTTGGGTTTACTCGAAACAGGAGCTCATGTTACAGCTATTGAGATTGACACTCCTGTGGCTGAACGTTTACCTTATACTGTCGCTACATATATGCCTGCCGCTTCTGAGCGTTTGCGCGTTATTGAGATGGACGCGCTCAAAGCTACTCCAGACAATACAACTATAGATCTGAGCACTCCTCTTACTCTTGTTGCCAATCTTCCATATAACGTAGCTACTCCAATTATTCTTACTCTACTTGAGCGCTTTACCAATATTGAGTCTTTTGTGGTTATGGTTCAAAAAGAAGTTGCAGACCGCCTGTGTGCTCAACCAGGAAACAAGGTCTACGGCGTGCCTAGCGTAAAACTTGCATGGTACGGTTTGTCAAGTCCTGCCGGAGTTATTGGTCGCAATGTGTTTTGGCCAGCTCCTCATGTTGACTCTGCTCTCGTAGAATTCCATCGTTATGATGATTCCCACAGCACGGAAAGTCCTCGAGACCCTGAGTTGCGCGACGATGTTTTTAATCTGATTGATGCTGCTTTTAGTCAGCGTCGTAAAACTTTACGCGCTGTATTGAAGAAAACTGTGTCTGATGAAGCTTTCGAATCTGCACAGATTGATTCAACTCGTCGAGGAGAAACCTTAACTATTGATGATTTTATCCGCTTAGCCAGTGCATCTCGAATGTTTCACGTGAAACATTCCTAATTCCACATGCATAGAGGTTTTAGGCTCGGTGTGCGTATAGAATAGCTGGAGAGTAGACGGAGGAAAAATGGCCGACAGCACGATTAATACCGAACGCGAACAGCGCAAGCTTTATCTTCGCGCACGTCAGCGTATGATTTTAAGTGCAACAATTGGTTTCTTAGTTGTTGTTCTTATCATTTCCTTAATTGGAGCTTTTGGCTCTTTCTCATCTTCAAAAAAGAAGACAACAACAGCAGCAACAAACTTTGGTGTAGTCACTGCATGTGCTGTTAAAGATTCTGTCACTATGAATCCGTCAGAAATAACAGTGCGCGTGCTCAACGGCACCAATAAAACTGGTTTAGCTACTGCTGTAGGTGAGGAACTTCATAACCGCGGTTTCAATTTGCAAGGTGTGGGTGATTTTGATTCCTCTAGTGTGCTAGAACGCACTGAAATTCGTTTTGGCAAAAACTCTATTACTCAGGCATATACGCTTGCTACCAACTTCAATGATGCTATTTTGCGCATGGATAATCGCGAAGATAATCTTATTGATGTTATTGTGGGATCTTCTTTCGATGATTTGATTGATACGAAAAAAGTACCTAAAGCAGGCTCTAAGATTGAATCCTTAACGAACTGTGAGGATGCTGCACAGCTCAAAGATGTGCCTCAAGCTCAGGAACATCAAGCTGCATAAGTACGGTGAAGGGGATTTGTGTAAACAAATCCCCTTCTTTTTATTTATTGTCTGCGTACCAGCGTTGAAGCTCTTCAACAGCTACATCATAATCAACTGGACCATTATCTAAACGGTAATCAAGCATATGCTTATATGCCTTCCCTACTTCTGGTCCAGGAGTTAATCCCAAAATGCGCATAATATCGTCGCCGTTAAGATCCGGACGGATAGCTTCAAAGTCCTCTTTTTTCTTCAGCTCAATCACACGCTCTTCAAGCTCGTCCATGGCATGAGCAAACATTTTTTCTTTTGCTTTATTTTGCGTGGTTGCATCAGCACGTGTAAGACGATTCAAACGATGATATAAATGTCCTGCATCTTTTACGTAGCGACGCACAGCAGCATCAGTCCATGGCTCATCTACATATCCATGGAAACGCAAATGTAACTGCACTAAAGCGCTCACATCAGCAATAAGATGATTGTCAAAATGCAAAGCGCGCATACGCTTCTTTGTCATTTTCGCTCCCACCACATCGTGATGCATAAAGCTTACTTTGCCGTTCGGTTCAAACTTGCGCGTGCGAGGCTTACCCACATCATGCATCAAAGCAGCCAAACGCAAGGTTAAATCAGGAGCAGGAACAGGTCCTTCCTCATCAGTTTCTAAAGCTATTGCTCTATCCAGCACTTGCAAGGTGTGATCATACACATCTTTATGACGGTGATGCTCATCTATTTCCAGCTCTAAATCAGGTAATTCAGGAAGAACAAAATCAGCCAAACCTGAATCGACCAAAGCCTCTAAACCAGCACGAGGATTATCGGATAACAGTAATTTGCATAATTCATCGCGCACACGTTCTGCAGATACAATCTCTATACGAGGAGCCATATCTGCCAAAGCTTCTGCAGTATCTAATCCAATACGGAAGCCCAGCTGCGCCACAAAACGTACGGCACGCATCATGCGCAAAGGATCATCATCAAAAGACTGTTCAGGTTCAACAGGCGTACGCAAAATTTTTCGGTCTAAATCGCGGCGACCATCAAAAGGATCCACAAATTCGAGGTGCGGCACACGAATAGCCATGGCATTAACCGTAAAATCTCGACGCGATAAATCGCCTTCTAACGTTTTACCGTAACTGACTGAAGGTTTACGCGAATCGCTCTCATACTCATCGCTGCGATACGTGGTTACTTCAACACTATATTCCTGACCGTCCGCGGTCCTCTTTACAGCTCCTAAAGTACCAAATTTACGACCCATATCCCAAAAACCATCGCCCCACTTTTTGAGCAAGGGCTCCATCTGTTCGGGCAGAGCCGATGTGCAGAAGTCTAAATCATGCGCAGGGCGGTTAAGTAACAAATCTCGTACTGGTCCGCCAACCAAAGCCAATTCGAAGCCGTGCGATTCAAACAGTTCGCCCAATTCAATTGCAATAGGTGAAACACTCAGATCCACGACTATCCTTTCTACCTCATATATAGTGTTCGGCTGTAAACTTTCGGCGTTTCGCGAAAAAATCCGCGAAGTGGCACGCAATTACACGCCTGACATAGATTTTAGCGCACCGTAACCATAATCATTACTCATCATGCACACGGTGGCAAGTAGACTGGTAGATATGATTACCCCGGCAGATGTGAATCGCATGAGACAGCGCGCCCGCGCTGCTATTGAGTCTGCCCAAAAATTAGCACGTTCTGATGCTCAAAACAAGAGCTCACGCGATCAATCTTCGTCTGAGAACGGTGGAGATAATTCTGCGCATATTGAGATTGCTTTTTCCTCGCATTACTCCAGCGGATATTTTATGGAAGATGAGGAATACCGCGCAGAATACGATCTTGAACTCAATACCGGCACTACTACCTCGCGCTTTACGAGCATATCAAGTTCAATTGTTCCGCTGTACAGCACGTCATCTCAGATACCATCGCCACACGTAGTGCATAGCAAGAGCGACGAGGGAAACGAGGATAGCGAGACTAACGATAGAAACAATCAAAACGATCGAAACGCGCTGAACAATCCCGCTACAGCTGAACGTGATTTCAGCGAGATCGGCACAGCGCTCAGAGGTAACGCATCCGTTAAGCAGGCTTTAGAAAAGCTATCTGAAGAACTACAGTTAAGAACTCGCAACGTGCCTACTCCGGCAATTATGGCAAAACGTCGTGAGGATGCACCAACAAGTTTTGCTTCCCTAGATAACCGTGACTTGCCTGTGGTGCGTGAATATTCTGCTGGCGGTTTAGTATTTGACGAGCATGACCGCGTAGCAATTATTGCGCGTCATTCCCGCTCAGGACATCTTGAATGGTGCTTACCTAAGGGACATATTGAGAAGGGCGAAACGCCTGACCAGACCGCTGTGCGTGAAATTCATGAAGAAACCGGTATTTTGGGCGAAGTAACCGATTCCATCGCCACGATTGACTACTGGTTTACTGGTGATTCGCAGCGTATTCATAAATTAGTGCATCATTATGCATTGCGCATGGTGGGAGGATACCTCACTGTTGAAGGCGATCCAGATCACGAAGCAGAAGACGCTACATGGGTTAAGTTTGACGATTTGACGGATGTTTTGAGCTATCCGAATGAACGCCGTATTGTGTGGCTATACGCCAAAAAACATAGGAAAGAATCCTAATACATGACTGCATATAACAATGCTCAGCATGACCATAGTTCTCGCTACTCCTGCTCTACTTTTCTGCGCAGGTGTATATTAACTACAACCAGCATAGCCCTTAGTTGCGCTCTTGGCGGCACGCTGAGCACGGGCACTCATCCTAGCGCAGGCGCTGATACGACGAAGAGCGCAGGCATTACGGCGTCCTTGCCTGTGGCTGCAGCAGCCAGTAAAACCTCTGCTGCTCAATCGTCACGTACATTAAGCATTGATTCTGCAAGCAGTATTATTACGTCAGATTCCGGGTATACCGCACGTTTTACGGTAACTAATACCTCGCATGAGCGCGTACCCGAAGGAACAGTAAGCCTCTCAACTGCTCCCAGTTATGATTTTTTGAGTAGCGATTATATGGATAAGTGGGCGCAGGGAGAATTAAAACTTCGTACAGCGCTAACCCTAGCTCAGGTTTCTGTTCCTGCTCTCGATGCTGGTGAGTCCACACAGGTGAATGTGAAGCTTGAACCAACAAATTCAGCATTAGTAGCAATGACCACGTGGGGCGCAAAACCTCTGTTAGTCAACTATATATCGTCAAACGGAGAGTTAAGCGATACGGTACACACTTTTGTCACGCGCTCAAATGCAGGAACCTACACACAAAATCTGCCAGCAATCAATTTTGTAGTAGCTTTGCCAGTCAGTACAGCATCTATTCCTTCATGTTCTCAATCATCTCTTCTTAACCAAGATGCACGCACCACAACGCAGAACCTGCTTAACAGTGCAATTAAACTCAGCGATACGAATACTGCTTCTCGCACATCCTGCGCATCAACAACATTATCTGCACTGTCTGGTCTTCTTGCACAGCATCCTCAGTTACAACTTCTAACCGATAATAATCTCTCTACTCTTGCACGCGCGGACTATCACCTCAATCCCGCTGCAATAATCCAAAACTCAGGTATCGATATTACTGCTCTCTCAAACACGCAACTTATTGATGCTTTGCCAGCAAGTCAACTTGCTCAGGCGAACCAAACAGCGCAATCTCAGGGCGATAACGCAACCTCAAGCACACCTTCTCTTGCCCTCGACGGTCTTGCTGGATGGTCCGCTGATGCTCTAAAAAGTGCACAAAAACTTGGGTATAGCACTGTTATGGCAACTGATGGTTTTAGCTCTACAGTAGATGGCGCTGTACATAATTCGGTTGCTCAGACATCCGTGGATGGCAGCGATATGAAGGTGCTAATTGCTCAAAAAGAGCTGAGCACTCTTGCCCAAGGACGCCCTACATCGAGTAATGCCGTAGCAGAGCAATCTACTGCCGGTCTTATTAACCGCTTTATTGCTCAGACTGCTTTTTACGAAACCCAAGCTCCGTATGAGCATAGAACTGTGTTGATTAATGCAGCTGATCCTGCACAAAGTTTTGATGCGGATCATATCTCCTATATGCATTCGCTGATGAGCGCGTTATCTTCAGCATCGTGGGCACAGCTGAGCGATATGAATGCGCTGATGAACGCTCAGTCCGCGTATAGCCAGAATGAAGTAGCTGATTTTATTGCATCTGCTTCCAGTACAAACGAGACTACGAAAACCTCTTTGTACTCTATTGCGCAGTCTATTCAGAAGAATACAGCGCGTTTAGATACTCTTTTCAGTAGCGTGGTCAGCAGCGCTGAATTAGAAAAGAAAGACAAGAAATCTCGCAATCCACAAGACTTAGCTAATGGCACAGCAAATCGTGACCATACATTATCGAAAGAAGAATTTGGCAGTTGGCGAGAAACAGTAAATACTCTGGCGAATAGTTATGCTGTTCAAGCGCTCTCCAGTGCTTCTATTAGTAGCTATAGCGAAGACTCTCATACGAGCGCAGCCCTCACAGCTATGACAACCGTTACCAATAATCTGGTCAATAGCGTGAGTATTTCTGTGCCTCAATCTCTCCATGTAGTCAGCGAAACAGCTAGTTTGCCAGTAACCGTATCGAATAAACTTCCTGTAGCGCTCAAATTGAATATCGCCACGAAGGCATCAGAAAAAGTGAGCTCTGAAGTAGTTATTTCCGGTAAAAAAGATGTTCTTGTTGACGCACATTCCGAGCAACAAGTTATTCTTCCAGTGCGCGCAATTTCGGGATGGAGCACTGAATATGCAGTATATTTAACCACGCCAGATAGCGCGGAAGCACAAGACTCAGAGGAAGAAAACTCAGCAGGAGAAAACCAAGCGGGCTCAGATTCTCAAAGCAGCTCCCACAATAGTACTCAAACAGCCACTCAAATAGGCGAGCGCAAAACCATTAAAATTACCAGCTCTTTCACCATTTTAGATAACGCAGGCTACGCTATTTTCGGATTATCCGTAGTTCTCGCCATTCTTGGCGCAAAACGTCAAATCACACGAAAAGGACATAACGCATGAGTTCAGTGGGCAAAAATTCTCTGATTATGGCCTCCGGTACCCTAGCATCTCGCTTAACCGGCATGATTCGTTCTATCTTATTAGCGGCTGCTCTGGGAACAACGGGAATTGCTGCGAATGCGTATCAGACCGGATCAACCGTTCCTCAGGTTGTTTATACTCTTATTTCCGGCGGCCTGTTTAACGCGATTTTAGTACCACAGATTGTGCGAACTTTGAAGTCCGAAAATTCCAAGGAACAGCTTGATAAGCTCGTCACGTTAAGCATGGTCATTTTGCTGGGCATGACGGCTGCAATTATGGCAAGCACGCATCTGATTACTTCTCTTTTTCTCAGCTCAGAATGGTCTGGTCCTCAACGCGCTTTAGCTAATGCCTTTACTTTATGGTGTACGCCTCAGATTTTCTTCTACGGTTTGTACACGGTTTTGGGCCAAATTTTGGCAGCCAAAGATAAGTTCGGCATGTATGCATGGAGTTCCGTAGCTGCAAATGTGGTCAGTTGCTCCGGTTTTATTGCATTTTTAGTGATTTTTGGCAATGCCTCGCGTCAGCCTTTGGAGTTTTGGACTGCCGACAAGATTACCTTAACTGCAGGAGCATGGACTGCAGGCGTGGCTTTGCAAGCCCTCCTCCTCTTTATTCCTCTTCTGCGCAGCGGCTACCGTTTTAGCTTTGCATGGGGAGTTCGTGGAATTGGTTTGCGTTCCATGGGAAGCGTAGCCGTATGGAGTTTGGGCATTACTATTATGATCCAAATCACCTCCATTCTTATTACGCGCATTGCCTCTGGTGCACCTCTAGCTGCCGGTGATTTATATGGCGTTGCAGGCAACGGTTCGTATCAAAACGCAATGACCATCTATATTTTGCCGTACTCCTTGTTCGCTGTTTCTATTGCTACAGCGATTTTTCCTCGCATGTCGCATCATATTTCCGAGGATCGCACAGATACCGCCGCCCATATTTTAAGCACGGCTATGATTTCCAGCAGTTTGATTATGTGCTTCTTCACGTCAGTTATGCTGGCTATTTCGTTCCCTCTAACAGCAGTTTTCTTGCCATCTATTGATGGTTATCAAATGAGTTTGATTAGCCCTATTTTATTTGCTCTTACGCTCTGCCTTCCTTTTACCTCGCTCGTTTTGCTGGCTCAGCGCTCATTTTATGCTTTCGAAGATGGTAAAAGTCCTTTTATTATTGCTGCCGTTCAAAGCGGTATACAGTTTCTTATTCAGATTGCCACGTGGCTATGGGTTCCTCCTCAGCATCAAACAGCTATGTTGGGATATGCAGTAAGTATCAGTTATATGATGTGCCTTCCTGTTCTGCTCGTTATGTTGTACAAGCGTTTCGGAACAGCTTTTCATATTGGGCACTTCACCGTCACGCATATAAAAATTGCTCTAGCTAGTTGCATTACTTTCTTGGCAGCATGGATGACTTCGCATGGCTTAAGCAAGGTTCTGCGCTTTACTGTTGAGTCTGCTCATGGTAAGACTGCATGGCTTATTGCCGTTCTTATCTGCTTGGCGTCAACAGTTGCGGGAGCGCTTGCTTTTTCGCTGATTTTACTACTGACTCGCACACCTGAATTCAGCGATAATGTGGCTACCGTAGCTCGTCGTCTTCGTCTCGACCGCTATCCAGTTGTGTCTCGAATTCTTGAGCGCTTAAGTTCTTCTCAAAGCTCTAACAGTTCCTCCACAAAATAGTGATTTTTTACTCGGTTTTGAACGGTACTCTCGTTAAAATAGTCACAGAGGTATGCATAACTTTTACAGAGAGACACAATGAATTTTAATACCGGAGATATTGTATTAAATCGTTTCCGCTTGGTGAAGCTCTTACGCGACGAACCAGGCATATCCGTGTGGCGCACGCATGATAATTCTTTGCAGCGTGAATGCCATATGTTTCTTGTGTCTAATTCCGCTATTATTTCGCGCGTTAATACAGCTGCCTCTACCCTCGCATTGTCGCAAGATCCTCGTTTTGTTCCTGTTCTGCATTTGCACAGAGAAGGAGAGGTTTGCGTTATTGTTACCGATGAAGATAGCGGAACAACGCTACGCGATTACCTCACAGACCACGTATCCTCTGCTGAGAACTCTCCTTTAAGTTTTCAAGCTATTCGTTCGATTATTGCTGATGTAACTGCTATCTGCCAGGATTTGGATGAACATCAGCAAGCTCATTATTGCCTCGATGACTTAACTGTGCGCTTAACCACGGATGGCGTTCAGTTAGCAAATTTCCCTGTTTCAGCAGCGCTTTTGCCACCAACAGCTCCACGATTCCGTTCCACCAATCACGACGTGGAAAGTGTGATGGTCTACCAGATTGGTGCTCTTGCTTTCCAGATGCTCACCGGCACTCCATATCGTTCTGTTTTAGCAACTCGTGGACGCGCTATGTTGCGTGAGATGAACATTCCAAACGATTTAATGCTTATTTGTGAGCGTAGTCTGTGCTTACCAGACAACAATGGCCGCACGCCTGTTCCGCTGGTTACGCTTTTAGAACTAAATATTTTGCTTGACTCCTCGCGTCCGCTGAAGGAACTGATAAACAGCCCTGATCATGCCGATATTAATTTAGAGAACAGCGTTGAATCTGCTGCTTCTATTACTCAAGCTGTGTTTAAGCACGTGGAGCCATCGGCTATTGCTGACATTCCTGATTCTTTGAAAGATTCGGATAGCAAAAAGAGTGCAGATGAACATCCTGAATGGAGTGCATCAGAACTGATTTTTGGCGGTAGCAAATCTGTGGATGTTACGCACCCTGATACATCGACTGATCTTTTCCATGCTTTAGGCGAGCTGGATGAGCATAATCTCGACCGTCATTATGATCCTTATGATTTTAATGACTTTGCGAATGAAGATACCGAGACTGCCGGATTGCGAACTCTGGAGATTCGCGCAGCTGCTGCCCAGTCTAATGTTTCACGTGAAACATTAGACTCTGTAGATACTGATTTTTCTACACAAACCCAGGTTCTTCCACCTGTTTTTGAGCCTCATCGTGCACAGCAGGAGCAGACTGAGCAGCAGGAATCACAGAGATCTCAGTGGGCTTTGCGAGCTGGTAAAGCAGAGAGTCAAAGCGGGGAAAATTCAGGAAGTAAAGCGGAAAGTAAAGCGCAGCCATTGCCAGCAAAACTGTTGGCACAGCTTTTCCAGTCTCATATTGCTTCATTTATTACTATTGCTGTTATTCTTATCGCCTTAGTTGCTATCGCTTTCTACTCCTTAAGCGTAGGAACTGTATCGCCTGGTACTGCAGACGATCCATGGACTCAAATTCAGCATGAAAAAGTGCGATTCCCTGGACAAGATTCTTCTGATACTGCTTCTGAGAACTCTTCACAGAGCACAAAAAAACCATCTGAAAAAGACGCTGCACAAGATAAAGCTACTCAGAAAAAGAGCGAAAAAAAGTCCGAGCAGAAAAAATCAACTGCTCAAAAAGCTCAAAAGAAAACTCAAAAGGGAAAAGGCGCAACCCAAGACAGCGCAATCAAAGCTGTTGAGTTACCAAAGAATAAAAAGGTAAATTCTTTACCTACCCCAGCAGGAACAACTAATACTACGCCTATTACTCCGCGAGGATACACGTTCTTGAACCGTCCAAACGGTATGCGTGCTTGGGGATACGACTTCGCTTTCAATCAGCCTTCCACCTTCTGGAAGCTCGAAATAGGTAATGCTGCAGGCGGCGGTCAGGTGCACGTATATGCTGATCCTGATCCAAGCTCAAACCTTCCAACATCGGGAACGGAAATTGCTCACTTTAGTTTTGCAGATAATGGACAAGTTTCGACTGTTATTTTGAAGAAACCAGTAACAGCAAGTAGGCTCGTGGTATGGATTGATGGAAGCGATGCAACGAGCTTGCCGAAAATCATCAAACTAACTCACTACGCATTTTATTAAGGACAGCTATGACGCACAATTCCGCTCACGTCATTAAAAACGATCCTTGGTTTGGATCCTATGCTTCGCGCGCTGAAGATATGCGTGCCTCGGAAATTCGCGCACTGTTCGCCGTTGCCAGCCGCCCGGAAGTCGTTTCGCTGGCTGGTGGCATGCCATATCTCGAGTATTTGCCTTTTGATGAACTCGCCGACCTCATAGCGAAGATGTTACGCGATCAAGGAACTCATGCATGGCAGTATGGTTCTGCACAAGGCGACCCTCACTTGCGTGAGCGCATCTTAGATATTGTGCGCTTGGAAAATATTACTGATGCCCAAGCTGACGATGTGGTTATTACTAACGGCTCTCAAAATGGTCTAGACTTAATTACACGTCTTATGTGCGATCCCGGCGATGTGATTATTGCTGAAGATCCGAACTATGTGGGCGCTTTAGGCGTTTTTAAGAGCTTCCAAACTGAAGTTATTAACGCTCATATGGATGCAGATGGTCTTATTCCTGAATCTTTTGAGGAAGCAATTCAAGGCGCTATTGCTCAAGGCAAGCGCGTGAAGTTCCTCTACACTGTTCCGAATTTCCATAACCCAGCAGGCGTTACCATGAGCGTGGAGCGTCGCCCACGTATTTTGGAGATTGCTCGCAAGTATCACGTTCTTGTGGTAGAAGACAACCCTTATGGATTGCTATCTTTCGAGAATAAAACCTACCCTGCTTTGCGCTCTATGGATTCGGACAATGTGGTGTATTTGAGTAGCTTCTCCAAGATTATTGCTCCTGGTATGCGTGTGGCATGGATGATTGCTCCTCCAGGTATTCGCCAGAAGTTGGTGCTTGCTAATGAATCTTCGATTCTGAGCCCTTCAAATATGAGCCAGATGACTATTTCCACGTATTTAGATAATTTCGATTGGAAAAAGCAGATTGAGGAATATCGTAGCATGTATAAATCGCGTTGCGAAGCTATGGATTCGGCGTTGCGCACGTATATGCCGTATTGCTCGTGGAATAAGCCAAAAGGCGGCTTCTATATTTGGTTGAAGATTCCTGAGGGATTGAACGCTAAGTCGATGCTGCCTCGCGCTATTACTGCGCGCGTGGCATATGTGTCGGGAACAGCTTTCTACGACACCGATGAGGGAACAGACCATATGCGCTTGAGCTTCTGCTATCCAACTGAAGAGCGTATTACTGAAGGTATTCGTCGCCTCTCAACTGTGGTTGATGATGAGCTTGCTACGGTGAATCTGTTTGGTACGGCTCGTAGTGCAAGTGGCTCCACGCACGACGGCAGTGGCTCCGCAAGCAATCGAACACACGACGCTACAAACAATCCCACACAAGGCTAAGAACTAGAAGGAGTTTTACCATGACATCTCGCGTAGCAATTTTATGCGGTGGCTTAAGCCACGAGCGCGATATTTCTCTCAGCTCCAGCCACCGTGTGGCAGGATTTCTTGAGGACGCTGGCCGTTGGGATGTAGATATTCACGATGTTGACGCATCTCTTATCGATTATCTCCTCGACCCTTCCACGCGTCCAGATGTAGTGTGGCCTCTGCTCCACGGTTCTTACGGCGAAGATGGATCTTTGCGCGATATTCTGGAAATGCTCGATTTGCCTTACCTCGGTTCGCGGGCTAAGGCATCGATGTTGGCTTGGAGTAAACCAATTGCGAAAAATATTGTACGCAAGATTGGTGGTATTAATACCCCGCATTCGGTTACGCTGCCGCAGGAGATTTTCCGCGAGTTGGGCGTTAAGTCCATTATTAATTTGATTGTTTCATCGATTGGCATGCCCGTTATTGTGAAGCCTCATATGGGCGGCAGCGCTTTAGGCTGCACGGTTGTTCGCGAACCAGAATCTCTTCCTCAGGCTTTAGTTGATTGCTTTGCATACGACCAGACCGCGCTTATTGAGCGCTATGTTGAAGGAACTGAGGTCTCTGTTTCTATTTTAGATACCGGCGATGAGATTATTGCGCTTCCTCCTATGGAAATTAGCACACCGAGCGGCGTTTATGATTACTCTGAGCGTTATACTCCTGGAGCGACTGAGTTTATTATTCCCGCGCGCGTAGATGATGACGTTCTCACCTGCGTTAAAGAAGATGCGCTGACTGCCTTCCAAGTTCTGGGTATGCGCGATATTACGCGCATTGATTTTATTGTTGATGCCAACGGTATTCCGCAATTCTTGGAAGCAAATGTTACTCCAGGCATGACTGATGTATCCATTTTGCCTCGTCAAGCAGTAGCTGCTGGGTATGATTTATCTGATTTATATTCACGCATGCTGGACGCTGTTATCAGTCAAAAGCGCAACGTCCCTCATACAGACATTTCACTCTAAGCCCAGACAGCAATAAACTTCTTTTGTTCGTGTTATATCTTGTACAGATATAAAGGAGAAATATGACTGTTCGTAACGCTATTATTATCGGCTCAGGTCCTGCAGGTTATACTGCTGCTCTGTACTTAGCCCGCGCTGGGTATGAGCCACTGGTTATTGCCGGCGCTATTACACCTGGCGGTCAGCTAGTAAATACTACAGAAGTAGAAAATTTCCCTGGCTTCCCTGACGGTATTATGGGATCAGATCTTATGGAAAATATGCGCGAACAAGCAGAAAAATTCGGCGCAGAAGTTGAGTATGACGATGTTGTATCTGTTGATTTTAACGGTGATATTAAAACAGTACGCACAGATATGGGTGAAACCTACGAATCTCGTACAGTTATTTTAGCTACGGGAGCCAGCTACCGTCATCTTGGCATTCCTGGTGAAGAAGAATACAGCGGACGAGGTGTGTCGTACTGCGCCACCTGCGATGGTTTCTTCTTTAAAGACAAGCCAATTGTGGTTGTGGGTGGAGGCGATTCAGCAATGGAAGAAGCCGACTTCCTCTCCCGCTATGGTTCTTCAGTAACCCTTATTCATCGTCGCGATGAGTTCCGAGCATCAAAGGTTATGCTTGACCGGGTGCGTAATAACGACAAAATTTCTATTGTTACTAATACAGAAGTAACAGAAATTGTTGGGTCTGCTGACAGTGGAGTTACCTCTCTTCGTCTGCGCAATACTGCTGATGGCAGTGAATCTACTCTCGACACTGCTGCAATCTTTATTGCTATTGGACACATTCCTCAATCAGGATTCTTAGGCGATGCTATTGAACTCGATTCTGAAGGATATATTGTGCCATCTGGAGTTGGAACAGCAACATCTGTTCCTGGTATTTTTGCTGCTGGAGATGCTGTAGATAAGGTTTATCGTCAAGCGATTGTTGCCGCAGGATCTGGCTGCCAGGCTGCTTTAGACGCTCAATCTTATCTTATTGAGCACGAATAATCTTATGGGGAGTGAGATCATCACTCCCCATAGTCTTACATCCAACCATCGCCAGACTGATTACTCTGTTCAGATAAAACAGCAATAATACGGTCTAAATCTTCTTGCGAAGTAAAAGTAATCTCAATACGACCACGTTTCGCAGAACCTTTAATTGCCACGCGCGTGTCAAAACGGTTTTCCAAGCGAGAAACAAGTTCAGGATTATCCCATGGATTCGAACGGGCAGAACGCTTCTTTGTTTCAGTTTTCTCACCCGTTGTCATCATAGTAACAAGCTCTTCAGTTGTACGTACAGATAATCCTTCTGCAATAATACGGTTAGCAAGCTTATCCATATCTTCTGCTGATTTCAAAGACAGCAATGCTCGCGCATGACCAGCAGAGAGCACTCCTGCTGCTACCTTCTTCTGAACAGCAGCAGGTAACTGCAATAAGCGCAAAGTATTAGTTATTTGAGGACGTGACTTAGAAATGCTCTGAGCCAATTTCTCCTGCGTTAATCCAAACTCTTTAAGCATCTGCTGATACGCTGCAGCTTCTTCCAACGGATTTAAAGCAACGCGGTGAAGATTTTCCAACAAAGCATCGCGCAGCATATCGTCATCTGCTGTTGTTTTCACGATGGCTGGAATTTTCTCCATATTCGCCAACCGACTCGCGCGCGTACGACGCTCACCCATGATTAACTCGAAATGATGGCCATCATGCGCGGCAGGGTCGACTTCGCGCACAACAATTGGTTGGAGCACGCCCACTTCTTGAATAGAATGCGACAATTCAATCAGCTCATCCTCATCAAAAATCTGACGAGGCTGATGCTCATTAGCCACAATATCATCCAAATGCACTTCGGTCAGATACGCGCCATCCACACGTCGCAAACCAGACACGACTGCGCCGCCCTCAGTCGAGGAGAGCAAAGCATCGAGAGCTACTGTGGATTCATAGCGAGGAATAGAATCTTCGAGGCTTGGGATATTTGGGCGCATTTCCTCCTGAGCATCACCCAAGCCAGAACCAGCATCAACCACACCTCCAGAAACCCCAGAACCAACTCCACCACTCGCCGACGTTGCTGGCATCTCAATTCCCGGCATCACAGCACGGCGTTTCTTTGAGGAGGATTTTTTCACCTTTTCTCCTGTGTGAGTAGACTCTTGAGTCTGAGAAGTTGCAGATGTTTCACGTGAAACATTATCGTTTTCCGTTTCATCATCAATCGTTGGAAAAAGAGCACCGAGACCTTTACCAAGTCGGGAACGTCCAGCTGGCATCTTACAACTCCTTCTTCACACGCTGTAATGAGGACAAAATTTTAGAACTCTTCTGGTTAATTTCTAACGCAGCTTCGCGGTAAGCAATAGCACCAGCCCCACGCGGATCATAAGCAATAACTGACTGCGCAAAACTAGGTGCTTCAGAAATACGCACAGCACGAGGAATAGTTGTTTTCAGTAAGAAGTTCGAATAATGCGAGCCAACTTCTGCATACACTTCCTGGCTGAGCAAGGTACGCTTATCAAACATCGTAATCAAAATTGCAGAGATAAGCAGTTCACGGTTCATATTTTTCTGAACTAACTGTATCGTGCGCAATAACTGTCCCAAACCTTCAAGCGCATAATATTCAGCCTGAATCGGAATAATTACCTCATGAACCGCACACAAGGAATTCAACACCAGTAAACCAAGGCTAGGCGGGCAATCAATAATCACGTAATCATAATGAACGTCGCTAGTCTCAATAAATGAATGCAGTTGGTCACGCAATAAATACACGCGATTATCTAACTGAGCAATCTCAAGTTCAGCACCGGATAAATCAATAGTTGAAGGAACAACATGAAGATTGTCAAAATCAGGACACACCTGCAATGCCTCAGAAATCTGAGCCTGACCTTCAATCACATCATAGAGAGACAATGTTCCAGATTCATGAGCAGCACCTAAAGCAGTGGACGCATTGCCCTGAGGATCCATATCCAAAACCAAAACATTAAGCCCAGCCTCAGCAAAAGCAGCAGCTAAATTCACTGAGGAAGTTGTTTTACCTACCCCACCCTTTTGATTTGCTACTGCAATAAATCGAGTAGATTGTGGCTTATCGAACTTCTGAAGGGCAAGCTGTTCCAAGCGCTTCTGTTCATTAGCAATGGATGAGCCAACCTCAGACGAAGAGGAATCCTTAAAAATTCGTTGAATAACATCGGAAGCAGGTTCAAACTGAGAGTCGTTCTCTTCGAATGTTTCACGTGAAACATTACTCATTATTACCTCCGATTATTTCTTCTTGACCACTAATACGCGCGTAGATTCCAAACCTTCAGCCACAGGAGCTTCATAAATATGAGGAGAAATAGCGCCATATTTCTTCATTTCCTTGACCGCTTTTTCTAACTCAGCTTCTACGCTCTTTCCTTTGAGAGTTACCAGTTTACCGCCTGATGCGAGTAATGGGAACATCATGCCGGTAAGTTTTGTCATTGGAGCTACGGCTCTACAGGTTACCACATCGAAACCCTTAAAATCACGTGGCATAAGAGAACGTAATCCTGGTAGAACTTTTCTTGGAACAACCTCTTGAGCACGAGCACGTACAACAGTTACATTACGCAAATCAAGTTCGGAAACAACCTCACGAAGCCATTCCGCACGACGTTCCATCGGTTCAACAAGATAAAAAGATATATCGCTCATACAGGCGGCCAAAATAATACCAGGGAAACCACCACCACTGCCAATATCTCCAACGATTGGAGATTGCGCAGACTGCGAAGACCGCCTAGTCATACCGTCCAGCTCAGCCCTCAAAAATGGAACAAGAGCAGCGCAGTTCAAAATATGACGTTCCCAAATAATATCTACATCACGAGGTCCAATAATGCCGCGAGGCTCGCCCTCTGTCTCTAATTTTTTATGGAAAAGAGCGAGCTTCTCGTATGCATCTCCAAGAACCTGCTGAGGAAGATGAGAAGAGCTGAGAATATCAGTCATTGTATTCGTCTACACCATCTGTGTCATCATCGAAATCATCCTGAGTTTCAACCTCAGTATCATGCTTTTGATACACCGTCACAAAACGCTTTGGTTCAACACCATGCGAACGAGACTTTAAACCCTCATCACGCACAATATCATGCACAATTTTACGCTCATAAGAATTCATTGGACGCAAATCCACAGATTCGCCCGTCTCCAACACATCCTGCACAGCATCTAAAGCAGCAGCAACAAGCTTGTCGCGCTTACGCTTCAGGTATCCATCTACATCCACAATAATGCGGGAACGTTCGCCTGTAGACTGCTGAACAACCAAACGAGTTAAGTGCTGCAACGCATTAACAACCTGACCGTCACGTCCAATTAAATGACGAATATCAGTATCATCATCGGCAACAATTTGCACAACTGGACGACCTTGACGAATGCCTAATTCAATATCGCCTTCATAATCGACAATATCCAACAACTCTTCGAGATAGTCAGCCGCAATATCAGCTTCATCATTGAGCTGATCGAGGTTCACTTCTGTATTCTGATCCATAACACTCCTTACCACACTTCAGTTTAGCGCCCGCTAAGTATTTATACATGACTCAGGCAAATACTTCTTCCCTACTACTAAAAGAATGATAGGCAGAGCTTTAGGCTCTGCCTACGGTTACTGCTTTACTGTGAACGACACGCTCGGAGATTTTTATCTCGTACGAAAAAGTATGCGCTGAAATATCGCCACGCTCTCACGCAAACACTGTTACGCACCCACGTACACGCGCACAACCAGAACACTTCGCACACCACCAGCACTTCGTTCTTCGCATCAATGTTTCACGTGAAACATTAACCTGTTCATTCTTCTATTTTCGACGCTGTTTATTTAGCTTTTTCAGCTTTCAGAGCTTCAGCACCGCCTCGATACCACTCGCACTTCAGCAGGGCTCACACCGCTCTCTATTCCGCGCACCTGCCCCGCATTTACGCCACTCTCTGCTGTAATACTCGCTACTTCTTCTTTTTACGCGATGGCTGATAACGCTGATTTCCGCCGTTTTTCTTGAGCTTTTCTTGAGCTTCCTTAACCTTCTGTAACTCTTCTTCTTCCACAGTAGGAAGTCCAAGACGTTCGCGACGCTTTTCTTCACGGTGACGATCACGCTTCTGCTTTGTTTCATAAGCAGCAGATCCAGGTGTTGGGAAGTTTTCAATCTGGAAAATCATCTGAATCAAGGTCCATGTATTGTTTGTTGCCCAGTAAATCAGCACTGCAAATGGGAAAGCGATACCGGAGAAGATATACATCACAGGGAAAATAAATGCCATCATGCGCTGTGTATTGTATTGAGAAGTACCAAAAGACTCCTTTGGCATATTACGACGCAAGCTGTAGTACTGGGAGAGGAACATAGTAATACACATGTATGCTACGAATAAACCGATAACGATTTTTCCGCTACCCGTTGCGTTCGTAAAGTTATGAGAAATCTTCGTTCCAAACAGCTCGGTATCCATAATGTGCTGAGCTACGGTTTGAGTAAAGCCACCCAAAGCATCACGAGAACCGTCAGCAATACGAGAGATTGCAGTCAAGATATAGAACAAAGCCATAAAGACAGGACCCTGAATTAAACCAGGAACGCATGAACCCATTGGATTAGCATTATTATCTTTATAGAGCTTTTGCATCTCACGGCTCATAGCTTCGCGCGATGCCGGATCGTTCTTACCCTTATATTTGTTTTGAATCTTCTTCAGCTGAGGCTGAATTGCCTGCATGCGTCCCATAGAAGCCATCTGCTTGACGAAGAACGGCAAAATAATAACGCGCACAGTAATGGTCAGGAAAACAATAGACAGAACCCAAGCAAAGCCTGAGCCATCCTGCATACCGAGCATAACAAAGAACTTTTGGAAGAAGACCATCACCTGGGTCATTAACCATTCCAGAGGGTATAACAGTTTGTAAATACTACCCAAAAAACCTTGATCGAGATTCATTCTACTTCTTGTCCCCTTCGTAAGGATGGTATATCGGTTCTAGGCTCGGCTCTTCATGCGCTGAAGACCACGAAAATCTATAAAAAAGTGAAAATTTCTGTGGAACATCATCAATTCCACCTGCTGACCACGGTCTGCATCGTAGCAACCGTAACAGCATTAGCGCTCCCCCACGTATTGCTCCAAAACGTTCAATAGCTGTTACGGCATAGAGAGAGCATGTGGGATAGTATTTACAGCGCGACAAAGTACGCGAAGAAATGGTGGAGCGATACCACTGAATCATCTTCAGTAAGCTTGTGCTGGCTATGCTCACGCTGCATCCTTTGGTTCGGTTACTCTGTGAGCAATTTTAGTAAACACAGCATGTACTTGGCGATCGAGCTCTTCAAAAGCTACACAATAGCAGCTAGGTTTTGCCCTCATAATAATGTCGCAACTGTATCCGCTGGGAAGAAGATGCTCATAACGTCGCGCAAGTACGCGAAAACGGCGCTTAACCGCATTTCGTTTAACCGCATTTCCCACAGACTTTGTTACTGCTAGTCCTAAACGATTTTTTGCCGTAGAACTGACTAAGTCGTCCACTCGGTTATTACTATCAGGTACAGAAGTAACAACAAAATGGACGACTATATCTTTCTGAGAAACTTTATGACGTTTCTTTAAGACAGCAGTAAAGTCTTGATGACTTTTTAACCGCTCCACTGTCAGGCGCTTTTATATATATGTGCGCTATCGCTTATGCAGAAAGGGACTTACGACCCTTTGCACGACGACGGTTAATTACAGCGCGACCCGCACGGGTACGCATGCGCAAACGGAAACCGTGCTTCATGTGACGACGACGGTTGTTTGGCTGGAATGTACGCTTCATAATTTAACGCTCCCATTTTTTGCCGTGTCCATCACGGCTTTCCTTTTAAGTCAATCTCTACAACCTTACTCGAAACCCTGTACTGAGGCAAATCCTCTCTCTTCATAGTGTTTATTCACCCTCAATTAGGAGCATAGGAATGTTATCCACGGTTGTTCCACAAGTTACCCACACCTTATCCACAGTGTGGAAAAGTCACCTAAACAATCCACATTCTAAATGACATCTGTGTAGTTATCCACACATATCCTTGTGAATAAGCGGATAAGTTTGTGAATAACTTTATCCACTTATTCACAAATTACACCCTTGTTATTCACATTTGTGTATTTTCAACACGCTTGACTGTGGATAACTTTATCAACACGGTGTATAAATGATGGGGCATGGTATTAGGCATGGCGGGGATGTAAAGTTGTGTTTTATGTGCGCAAAATTTACACATTCGCTCGCACGCATATATAACACGTCATTGCGCGTTATATATCTCAAGAGCGCAATGCTGTGAATAAAAACCGTAGGTATAAAAGCTTTGAAGGAAACAGTAGTCACTGTGAAGGAGGCGAGATGGCAGATATGATGGATGCTGCTGAAGTCTGGAATCAGTCGTACCAACTCTTGCTTGATCAACCTCTGGAATTAACCCTACGCGAGATGGCATGTCTTAGCGATATTCATGCCACAAATATTTTCGGCACTATGATTGTGCTCACTGTATCTAGTGAATCTACCCGCACAGTAGTAGAGAAAAAGCTTCATAAAGCATTAACCAGTATTTTTTCGCAGGTTACTGGTCAGCCTATGACCTATGTTGTGCAAATCGATCCGCATATTTTAGAGCAAAATGAAGCAACGCCTGCTTCACCAGCGGCACACACCTCTCCAGTGAATAATACAGTCACTCCTTCAGCTGCACCAGAGAGAACAGCTCCTGTGCATCACGAACAGGTATCTCAACATTCTTCTGTTCCAACGCCTGTAGCAGATGAATCTCCTGTCCCTGCTGCTGTGCAGCCAGATATTGTATCGAGCGCTATGATGGATACCCCAGCAAATACGCGCGATGCAGTTACCCATCTCAATAAAAATGCTATTTTCGATAACTTCGTTCCTGGAGAATCGAATCAGTTTGCTAAAAGTATTGCTTTTGCAACGGCTGAGCGTCCTGGTATGGAATATAATCCTCTGTTTATTTATGGAGGATCTGGTTTAGGTAAAACTCATTTACTTAATGCTATTGGTAATCAGGCTTTGCTGATTAATCCAAATTTGAAGGTGCGCTACACGAATTCTGAGGAATTTACGAATGAATTGGTTATTGCTTTAGGTAATAATGCAAGCAGCCGTCGCGCAGAAATGGTGGAATTTAACCGCCGCTATCGTGGTGTAGATATTCTGCTCGTCGATGATGTGCAGTTTATTGCTGGTCGCGATACCACTGTGGAGGCTTTCTTTAATACTTTTAATGAGTTGTATGAACAGGGCAAGCAAATTGTTTTGGCATCCGATGTTCCTCCAAAAAATTTGAAGGGTTTGCCAGACCGCTTGATTTCTCGATTTAGCCAAGGATTGCCTGTAAGTATTGATCCTCCTTCTCACGAGTTGCGCGTGGCTATTTTGCGCATGAAAGCTAAGGCTCAACATATTGATATTCCTATGGATGTGTTGAACTTGATTGCTGAGAAGGTCACGGAAAATGTGCGTGTGCTTGAGGGCGCGCTCACCCGTATTTCTGCTATGGCAAGTTTGAGTAATCAAACTATTACGAAGAGCTTAGCTGAGCAGACATTAAAAGACTTTACGAATTCAACTGTGGAGATTACTCCAACAAATATTATTAGCTTTGTGGCGCAATATTATAAGCTCACTTTTGAGGATATTGTTGGTTCGTCACGCACAAAAAATGTAGCTGCTGCTCGTCAGATGGCTATGTATTTATCGCGCGAATTAACATCTATGTCTTTGGTGGATATTGGCGCTACTTTTGGCGGTCGCGATCATTCTACAGTTATGCACGCATGCCGTAAGATTTCTTCAGAAATGCAAGAGCAGCAAGAAACATATACTGCTGTAACAAAACTGACTAATCAGCTCAAGCAAAATCGCACTTTTGCTGAATAAATTGTTCTTTATTGTGCCCAGCGCAGACTATATCTGAAGCTAGATGAAGCTGCCTGCTTTTCGCATCAACTATTCACGTTTTCAGCAGAATCCGTCTGGCAAAAGGATTTTAAGCTTCGCGCCACGCCGATGGAAAAGAAATATATACAAAAGTTATCCACAATACTATCCACATTATGCGCAAAGATGGGTGGATAAGCCGTGAATAAGCCGTTTATAAGAAATATGAAAATGTGGATAATTTTTTGGTTATCCGGACGATGTGCATAACTACCCTACTTATCCACATACATTTCTTAAGTTATCCACAACAAAAGAATGCTTGCAAGGCGTGGAAAATAGCAGTTACGAGCAGTTATCCACAGTATCCACAGCCCTTATTATTACTACTATCTATATTTTTATACTTAATCGTCGTAATAATCTGCAGCAGAAAAAATCAAGCTCTCTTCGTCGCGAAAAAATCTGTACAATAGGATTTTAGATTTTTAGCGTAGGAGACATTATGAAAATTGAAGTTGATTCTGCAGCTTTTGCTGATGCTGTTGCTTGGGCTACACGCATACTTCCTGCTCGTCCTGCAGTGCCTATTTTATCGGGTATTAAGCTTGATGCGCATGACGGAGAACTCTCTTTCTCCACTTTTGACTATGAAAAGTCTGCACGCGATCATGTAGAGGCTTCTGTGGACGAAGATGGAACTGTTGTTGTGCTAGGTAAGCTGTTAGCAGATATTGCTAAGGCTTTGCCTCAAGGCACTATTTCCTTGGAAACTACAAACTCTCGTTTGTCTATTTCTGGTGGAAAATCTAAGTTCTCTTTGCAGTTAATGCCATATGAAGACTACCCTGCTTTGCCAGAAGTTCCTCAAGATTTAGGTCAGGTGGATGCAGATACTTTCTCTCATGCAATTGCAAAAGCAGCAGTTGCTATTGCTCACGAGGAAAATCGTGTGGTTCTTAAGGGCATTCGCATGACTATTGATGGCGAAAAAGTTGTGCTCACCTCTACCGATCGTTTCCGTTTGGCTCGTGCAAGCTTCAACTGGACCCCATCAAACCCTGATTTTGAGGGCACTATTTTGATTGATGGCGCGGTTATCAAAGATATTTCGCGTAGCATTGATACTTCCAGCAATGTGGTTATGGGTTACGATTCAGAGAAATCAACATTATTGAGCTTCTCTAATGCAGGACGTCAGTCCACTGCTCAGCTTATTGATGGTGAGTTCCCTGCTGTTGATGGTCTGTTTGTGGATGAATATCCTATTCATGCCGTTATTAATCGCAGCGAATTAATTAGTGCAATTACTCGTGTTGCTTTAGTAGCAGAAAAGAATGCTCCAATCCGCATGGTATTTAGCAATAATGAAGTGCAACTTTCTGCAGGTTCTGCAGATGAATCCCAGGCTCACGAAGTTATTGATGCTCAACTCGATGGCGAAGCAATTACAGTTGCTTTTAATCCTGCCTATTTGAAAGAAGGATTAAACGCTATTGATGAACCGTATGTGCGTATGAAAATGGTCAATGCTGCTCGTGCAGTAGAATTCAACGGACAACAAGATATTGATGGCGATGAATCTTTAGATTATCGTTATTTGCTCGTTCCAATGCGCTTTATTGATTAGTTCTTGATTAATGTATATTTCTAAACTTGCTTTAGATCATTATCGTTCCTGGGAGCACTGCATTATTGACTGTGCTCCTGGGATTACGATTTTTTATGGCAATAATGGCGTAGGAAAAACGAATATTGTGGAGGCAGTGGAATTTCTCTCCACTGGTATGAGTCATCGCACACATACAGCAAAACCACTGATTCAAGCTGGACAAGTCTCTGCTCATATCCGTGCGAATGTTCTTTTTTCTAAAAATAGCGAAGAATCAACACAATATGCTCTTACTTTATCTTCTCGAGGAGGGCACAGAGCGCGTATTAATGGCGGAAAATCCCAGTATTTACGCGATATTGTGGGAGATATACCGAGCGTTACCTTTGCTCCAGAAGATCAAAAACTTATTTCTGCAGAGCCAAGTATAAGACGTCATTTTCTCGATGCTGCAGCTGTTTTCCTTGTTTCTGGCTATTACGAGAAAGTTCAGCAATATAATCACATTGCTAAACAGCGTGCTGCTTTACTGAAAAATGTGGCTCAGCTGCGCGCCACCATGAACGCTGGTGGAGCTGGCGTAGATTTTACGCATATTTTTACGAGCTTAGAGATTTGGACAGATCAACTGGTTAATCTCGGTATAGATATTACCCAAGCTCGCCAGCAAACAGTAGATATATTATCTCCTGTTTTTACCAGGATTTATGCTCAGCTAGCGGGCAAACGGCATACAGCTCAGCTGCAGTATATTCCTTCGTATGATGAGCTGAACCAGTTTAGCGATAAAAAAGCTGCGTATGATGCAATAATTGCACATTATCAGCGTTTATTTGAAGGTGAAGTGGCTCAAGCCCGTAATCTTATTGGACCCCACCGCGACGATATAGCTTTTATGCTCAACAGTATGGATGCCAAGGATTACGCGTCGAATGGTGAAATGTGGAGTTTGGCTTTAGCACTCAAAATGGCTTTATGCGAGGTGCTTACTGAAAAAACAGCTAGCTCTCCCCTGCTTGTTTTGGATGATGTTTTTGCTCAGCTCGATAATGAACGGCGTGCGCATATTATGGCTTTTGCATCGCATCTTCCTCAGGTATTTATTACCGTAGCAGCAAAAAATGATGTTCCGGAAGAATTTTTTGAGAAATCATCTTTTGTTCATTTTATTGATGTTGAGAAGTTGCGCGCAAATAGTATGAGCATGAGCAATGTACCCTCTTTAGAGGATTTTATGAAGCAATCAGAAGGTGATCGTGCCCATGCGTAAACCTCTGAGCGAAGAATTTCGTATTTCTTCTCATAGTTTAGCTGCACATATTTTTGAACCTTATGCGTATCAATTTGTTCAAAGACGCAGTTTTGATGAATCAAATCAGTTGGCAGCACAAAGTTTTGGACAAAAAGGACGCGACTGGGTTAATTTTGGAACAGTATTAGCAGCCATAACGAGTAATCCGCAGTGGAAAAATCATATGGCTGTGGCTCATCTGTATGACGATTGGGCGCAAATTGTGGGCGAAACCATAGCTCAAAATTCGCGTGTGGGGCGTTTTCACGGTTCCGAACTGACGGTTTTTGTGAATTCACCAGCATGGGCTACTCAACTTGGCTTTATGAAAGAACAGATGATTACGAAAATCAATGATCAGATTGAAGGTCTAGAAATTAGCGACATTCGTTTTATCGGTCCTCAGCCAGAGCCATATAAACGCAAACGATATCCGCGCTATTAGCAGTCAAAAATCTATAAAAACCGTTAAAGCGCTTTACAGACGAAGTGTCGCTATGTTTTGGTACCCTATTCATAATAAGTAAAAACACGTAGAAGAGCCTTTTTTGTGGTTTTTAACGTGGGTAGGAGCAAAAAGAACCTCGCACATCAATAAAAAGTACGGGGTTATTTTTTATGAATTGGGAAGGAACGTCAGTGGCGGACGATACAGAAAATTCCGTTCAACTTGATGACACAATGTCCCCTGAACATTATGATGCAAGCGATTTGCGTGTTCTGGAAGGCTTGGAAGCAGTACGTGTGCGTCCAGGTATGTACATTGGTTCCACTGGCCCTCGCGGTCTGCATCATCTCGTGTATGAGATTGTTGATAATTCTGTGGACGAAGCTTTAGCAGGTTTTGCCTCTCATATTGAAGTAACTATTTTGCCAGATAACGGTATTCGCGTAGTCGATAACGGCCGCGGTATTCCTGTGGACGAAGTGCCTGGCGAAGGTAAATCTGGCGTGGAAGTGGTGCTTACTAAGCTCCATGCAGGCGGTAAATTTGGTGGCGGCGGTTATGCCGTATCCGGTGGTCTGCACGGCGTAGGTATTTCTGTAGTAAACGCTCTTTCTACTCGTATTAACGTAGAAGTGCGTCGTCAAGGCTATTACTGGACGCAAAATTTTGAAAATCAGCATTCTGTCACCCCACTTATTCAAGGGCGCGCTCTCAACGAGGACGAAGAAACAGGTACTTCTGTTACTTTCTGGGCAGATCCAGCTATTTTTGAAGTTACTGAATATGATTTTGAAACCTTACGTGCGCGTTTCCAGCAGATGGCATTCCTGAATAAGGGTTTGCAGATTTCCTTAACAGATGAACGTTTTGTAGACGAGGCAGGCGACGAAATTGCCGATAATAATGCTGACGATAAGCCACAGCATCGCAGCGTAACATACAAGTATCCAAACGGTATTAAAGACTATGTGGAATACTTGGTGAAGGCAAAGAAAACTGCTCCTGTTGAAGACGAAGTTATTGACTTCGAAGCAGAAGATTTGCAGATGGGTATTTCTGCTGAACTTGCTTTGCAGTGGACGCGTGCATATTCCGAGTCTATTCATTCCTTCGCAAATACAATTACCACAACCGAGGGTGGTACGCATGAAGAAGGTTTCCGTGCTGCATTAACTGGTTTAATTAACCGTTATGCGCGCGAGAAGGGCTTCCTTAAAGAAAAGGACGAAAACTTAACCGGCGATGATGTGCGTGAAGGTTTAACCGCGGTTATTTCTGTGAAGCTGACTGTTCCGCAGTTCGAGGGGCAGACCAAGACTAAGCTCGGTAATTCCGAAGCAAAGACTTTCGTTCAGCGTGTAGTAACTGAAAAGCTTGGCGATTGGTTGGGAGAACATCCTAATGAAGCTAAGCGCATTGTGCAGAAAGCTCAGGAAGCTGCTCGTGCTCGTTTTGCGGCTAAGAAAGCTCGGGAAAATACGCGCCGTAAGTCTATTTTTGAGTCTGCAGGTATGCCAGATAAGCTTAAGGATTGCCAGTCCAATAATCCTGCTGAATGCGAATTGTTTATTGTGGAGGGTGATTCCGCAGGTGGTTCAGCAATTCAGGGTCGTAATCCTATTACACAGGCTATTTTGCCTTTGCGCGGTAAGATTTTGAACACCGAACGTGCCAGCCTCGACCGCATGATGAAGTCCGATACCATTGAATCGCTGATTACGGCTATTGGCGGTGGTTATGGCGAAGAATTCGACATTGACAAGGTGCGTTATCACAAGATTATTATTATGGCCGATGCTGATGTGGACGGCGCTCATATTGCCACACTCAATCTGACCTTAATGTTCCGCTATATGCGTCCTTTGATTAACTCTGGCTATGTGTATGTGGCTATGCCTCCTTTGTACCGTTTGAAGTGGACGAAGGGTAATCACGATTTCGTGTACACCGATGAAGAACGTGACCGTGCTTTAGCTGAAGGTAAGGCAGCAGGTCGTCAGCTTCCTAAGGGCGAAGGTATTCAGCGCTACAAGGGTTTGGGTGAGATGTCGTATCAGGAGTTGTGGGAAACAACTATGGATCCGCATCATCGTATTTTGAAACAAATTCATATTGAAGATGCAGCTCAAGCTGATGAAACTTTCTCCATGCTTATGGGTGACGATGTAGAGCCACGTCGATTGTTTATTCAGCGTAATGCTCGCGATGCTCGCTTTATTGATGCATAAACCTGACAGATTGTATTAAAGGGTAGAAAATGGCAGACGAATTAACGCCAGATAATGGCGAAGATTTTGGCTTAATGGCAGGTCATCGCGTGCAGCGCACTGATCTGCAAAAAGAAATGCGTGAATCCTATTTGGCTTACGCACTTTCGGTAATTGTGGAGCGTGCTCTTCCAGATGTGCGAGATGGTATGAAGCCAGTACATCGTCGCGTGGTATATGCCATGTACGATGGCGGTTATCGTCCAGACCGTGGTTATAACAAGTGCTCGCGTGTAGTCGGTGATGTGATGGGTAAGTACCATCCTCACGGTGATTCTGCAATTTACGATACTTTGGTGCGTATGGCTCAAAGCTGGTCTATGCGTTATTTACTCGTTGATGGACAGGGTAACTTCGGTTCTCCAGGTGACGATCCAGCAGCAGCAATGCGTTATACAGAGTGCCGTATGGCTCCTCTGGCTATGGAATTAGTGCGCGATATTGATAAGAAAACTGTTGATTTTATTCCTAACTACGATGGTAAAACTCAGGAACCAACAGTTCTTCCAAGCCGTTTCCCTAATCTGCTGGTCAACGGTTCCTCCGGTATTGCTGTGGGTATGGCAACCAATATTCCACCACACAATATGCGTGAAGTGGCTCAGGGTGTGCACTGGGCTTTGGATCATCCTGATGCATCTAAAGAAGAATTACTCAACAACCTCATCGCTATTATTAAGGGACCAGACTTCCCTACTGGCGCTACAATTTTGGGACATAACGGCATTGAGCAGGCTTACCGCACAGGTCGTGGTCTTATTACCATGCGCGCTGTGGTGAATACTGAAGAAATTAAGGGTCGTTTGTGCTTGGTTGTTACTGAGCTTCCTTACCAGGTGAACCCAGATCGTTTGGCATCCTCCATTCGAGAAGGTGTGCGCGATGGTAAGATTCAAGGCATTGCCGATATGCGCGATGAAACTTCTGGACGCACAGGTCAGCGTTTGGTTCTTGTTCTTAAGCGTGATGCTGTGCCAAAGGTTGTGCTCAACAACCTCTACAAGCACACTCAGCTGCAGCAGACTTTCGGCGCAAATATGTTGGCTCTTGTCGATGGCGTGCCACGTACGCTCAGCCTTGATGCTTTTATTCGTCATTGGATTAACCATCAGCTCGATGTTATTTACCGTCGTACGGAGTATTTGAAGCGCGAAGCAGAAGATCGCGATCATATTTTGCAGGGTTACCTCAAGGCTTTGGATATGATCGAAGAAGTTATTGCTTTGATTCGCCGCTCCCCTGATGTTGATCAGGCTCGCACAGGTTTAATGGAGCTTTTGGGCGTTGACCAGATTCAGGCTGATGCTATTTTGGCTATGCAGTTGCGTCGCCTTGCAGCTTTGGAACGTCAGAAGATTCTTGACGAGCATGAAGAACTGATGCGTCGCATTGCTGATTACAACGATATTCTTTCCAGTCCAGAACGTCGTCGCAAGATTGTGGGCGATGAAATGGATGAGATTATTGAAAAGTATGGCGATGAACGTCGTACCAAGATTCTTCCATTCTCTGGTGAGATGAATGTGGAAGATTTGATTGCTGAAGAGAATGTGGTTGTTACTGTTACGCATTCGGGCTATATTAAGCGCACGAAGGCGGATGAATACCGTTCTCAGCATCGCGGAGGTAAGGGCATTAAGGGCGCTAGGCTACGTGAAGATGACGTTGTTGATCATTTCTTCTCTACGTCCACGCATAACTGGTTGCTCTTCTTTACGAATGAAGGCCGCGTTTACCGTTTGAAGGGATACGAGCTGCCAGAAGGCTCTCGTGATTCGAAGGGACAGCATGTTGCTAATCTTCTGCAGTTAGGACCTCAGGAGAAAATTCAGCAGATTCTGTCTATTAAGGATTATGAAGCAGCTGAATATCTCGTGCTGGCAACAAAGAGCGGCAAGATTAAGAAGACAAAGCTTCCAGAGTATGATTCCACTCGTCAAGGCGGTTTGATTGCTGTTCGCTTGATGGATATGGACGGCGAGAACGAAACAGTTTCGGATGAGCTGATTGGTGCTGCTCTGTGCAATAGCAATGATGACATTATTGTGGTGTCTCATGCAGGTATGTCTGTGAAGTTCGCTGCTGATGATGATACTTTGCGTCCAATGGGTCGTCAGACTGCTGGTGTTCAGGCTATGAAGTTTAAGGAAGATGACTTCCTCTTAAGCATGGCTGTGGTTCCAGCTGAGTCCGATTCCGATCTGTTAGTCGTAACCAGCGAAGGCTTTGCTAAGCGCACAGCTTTGTCTGAATATCGTTTGCAAGGTCGTAATGGTTATGGTGTGAAGGCTATTAACCTCGTTGAAGGTCGCGGTCTGCTTGTTGGTGCGGTTGTTGTAGAAGAAGACGACCAAATCATGGCGATTATGAAGTCTGGTAAAGTAATCCGTTCTGATGTGAGCGAAATTAAGCGCACAGGACGTACTACTCAAGGCGTCACCTTAGCGAAGCCAGATAAGAACGACGAAATTGTTTCCATCGCCCGCAATGCGGAGAAAGAAACTGAGGACGAAGATACTCGTGAAGAGGCAGTAACAGAAAGCGCACAAACTGTGCAATAGACAGTGCTTTTGTTAAGCTAAACTCAGTTATAACTTCAGATATAGGCTGAAAATAGAAGAAAAGGGGGAATCACATGAGTGATGAAACCGAAGCATTAGAAACGCCACAGGTAGAACAAGCGGAAGAAAAACCTGTGACTGAAGCTCGTGTGGCATCCAGTGAACCGACTACGCCGGACACAGTTCATGTGTCTGTTCTTGCAGAGAAGAAGAAGTCTGTTCCTCGAGCACGACGTATGAAGCTGAGCTTAACGCAGATTGATCCATGGTCAGTGACCAAGGTATCGTTTATGCTGCTGATTGCTGTTGCATTAATACAGGTTATTGCAGTCGTCTTCTTGTATTACGTACTGCAGGCTGTGGGTGTTTTTGATTCCCTCACCTCTATTGTGTCGAGTGCAGGTTTGAACTCTAAAGGTTTCGATATTGCTTCCTTTATTAGTTTGGGACGCGTGCTGTCTATTTTCACCATTGTGAGTGTATTCGAGATTGTGGTGGGAACAGTTCTAGCAGCTATTGGAGCATTCCTCTACAACATAGTAAGTTCACTGGTTGGTGGCATTCACGTCACCTTGGGTGACGATTAAAGACTAAGGCTCGCACACTGTGTGCGAGCCTTAACTTTTGCTACACTTAAAAACCATGAATGAAACAGCACAGTCGCGTCTTTATCTTCTTACTGCTTTAGCTTGCACAGCATGGCTTATTCAAAGCATTTATAGCTATATTCATGATGGAACAATAACAAACTGGGCAAGCTGGGTATTTATTGCCTGCCTTCTTGTTGTTATTAGCTATACAAGCTATCAAGGTTGGACTTTGTATAAAAAAACTCGCCCTGACGATGATGACGACGAAGACGAGTAAAAGATAATCTTCGGACATAGTGGGGTTTTTGGGCGATATTACTCAGTAGACTCCAGTTGGTTCCTTGTCTGTATGCGTGAAGTCGATACGCGCAACCGATATGGCAGTTTTGAAGCCATTTTTGCGCATCAAAACTGCCATAATAGGTGCATGAATCGGTTAAGCCGGTATATGTGAGAGCAAGAACTCTTCGAATATAACGCAGTGTGAAGCCTGATTGTGCAGAACAGCTACTAGTCACGCACCTGCAACCTCGAAAACCCTACTAAAAACACAAGAGCCTGTAATCTTTATAATATAATGACATTGTCTTTGCAATGCACATAAATTGTGTATGAGTATTGATATGGTTAGTATAAATTTGAATATACGTACCGATAAGGTCGTGAAAGAGCAGGCTGAACATATTTTGCTGAGCTGGGATTGAATATGACCACTGCTATAAATATGTTCCTCAAAACCACCATTCGCGAAAATGGCATTCCTTTTAATTTGAAGCTGGATTTATCTAACGATGTAACTGCTGCTATTCAAGAAGGACGTTCTATCGCTATAGATGAGAGTGTTCCGAGTTATGAGAGTATTGACGATCTTAAAGCAGCTTTGGACATATGACATATCTTGTTAAGTTTACAAGTCAGTTTAAGAAAGATTTGAAGCTGGCAAAGAAACAGCATTATCTCTGTTTTATCTCAGGGATATCGTTTAGATGCACGTTATAGAGATCATGAGTTTTCGGGAAATTTTAAGGGTGCATGAGAGCGGCATATCGAACCTGATCGGTTATTAGTTTACGAAATTCAGCATGATGTGCTCGTTCTTGTACTCAACAGGTGGGAATCACATTCAGAGCATTTTAAGAAGTAGAACATATACATATGTAATTCACGGTAGATGACAAGTGCCTTGTGTTATCTGCCATAGTTATTGGCTATAAGCTACTAGAAACTCTGTGTAGACACGAACACTTTGAATCTCTCACAAAATCCTGAGATTTGTGAAAGTTTTTAGCGCTTACGCTTTTTCTTCGGCCTAAAAATCTTAAAGCGCGCCACAAACCACGCACGAACAGGCGGAATTTTTGCAATCGTAAAACCAGCAATAACTGTTCCAATAAAAATCCATGAGGCAGCGTTTTGGTTGAGGAAAATCAAAATCAAAACTAAACCTAAACATACAACGCCTAAAGCAGAACCATAACTTTCCTGCTTACGTGTCATTTCTGTGGTACGCAGCGGAAAAGCGCCAAACAGTATGCCTAAAACAAGGCCGAGAACAGCGCTGCCAATCATTATTGCTAAAGTCATTATTATCCTTTTTAGTTGTAGCGATCAATCAGTTTGTGATCTTCAGGATGATCTTCTGTATTCACAAACTCTTCGTTAATAGTACGTGCACCCGCAATTTCAGCAATAATCTGCTCATACGATGTTTCTACAGTACGGTGAACAGAAACGAGCCGACCGTGACGCATAACAGCAATACGATCTGCTACAGCAAAAATATCGGGAAGATTATGGCAGACAAGCAAAATTGCTTTACCGCGTGAACGTAAGTCCTTGATATACGACAAAACTTGAGCAGTTTGAATAACTGACAGAGAAGCAGTTGGCTCGTCCATCAAAACTATAGAAGGATCGTGAAGCATGGCGCGCGCTATAGCAACAGTTTGCTTCTCGCCAGTAGATAAGCCTTCTAAAGAACGGAAAGCGCTTAAAGGAGACGATAACTGCGATAAAATCTGACGCGCCTGAATATGCATATTCTCGTCATTGCGGTTACCTACTTGATTTGCTATTTCTTGACCTAAGAAGATATTGGCAGCAACATCTAAGTTCATACACATATTGATATCTTGGAAAATCGATGCAATACCTAAATCATTGGCTGCTCGCACACTAGAGAGATTGACTTTCTCGCCATTTACAGAAATATAACCGTTGTCTGGGTGATACAGTCCAGCAATAACTTTAAGAAGAGTGGATTTACCAGCGCCATTATCTCCTACTAGAGCTACAACTTCGTGAGCTTTAAGCGTTAAGTTTACATCGTTCAGCGCTTCAATATAGTCAAAGCTGAGATTAATATGACTTAACTCAAGCACTGTTTTTTGTTCAATTGCACTCATGTGTGAAGTCACCTATGTCCTCAACGTTTTTATCAATAACAACCAAGTATATCAGCTCCTCTTTGTGCTCTTAATTGCTCACTTTATTCAGTGAAGAAGCAAGTTCAATACTGGATAAAGCTGCGCCTAAAACAACATTGCCTTCTGGATTATCGGAAGGAATAATGCGAATAGGTTCCACAGCATCAGGAAAAAGCAAGCGCTGAACAGACTGTTGAAGAGGTTCTAAGAAAATCTCGTGCGCTTTAGTGAGGGAACCGCCAATAACAATAGATTGAGGGTCCATAGAAATACAGGTTTGAGCTACAACAGTTCCGATGCGCACGGCTGCATCAGAAATAACACGACGGCAACCGGCATCTGCATTGAGTGCACCTTGAATAAGATCGTCTAAAGTAATGGATCCATGAGTAAAATTCAATACCTGAGTGAGACGTTGCTCGCTCACAACCGTATCGAGACAACCTCTATTTCCACAAACGCAAATATCTCCAAAAGGATCAACCTGCACGTGTCCAATTTCTCCAGCTAATCCCATAGATCCGCGGTAAATATCGTTGTTAATAAACATAGCTGAGCCCACACCATCTCCGGCATGGACGTAAAGGAAGTTAGACATAGTGACTGCAGCACCCTGCTTATGTTCAGCAATAGCAGCAGCATTAGCATCATTATCAATAAAAACAGCGCAATGGAAAGAATTTTTAAAATGCGCAACAATATCCACATCATCCCAGTCCGGTAAAATACCGAGCACGCCTATCTGCTGATGCTTCCAATCAATAGGGGAGGCTACAGCCACCATAATGGCAGCAATTTCCTCTACACTGGCACCGAGAGAATCAAGTGTTTCATGAATAAGACGAGAGGCTTGAATAAGTATGGAATCGGGTTTATGTCCAAAAGGTAAGGGCATAGAATGAGTGCCTAGTATAGTCAAAGAAAAATCTGTAATACAAATAGATAAGTTATGGCGTTCAATAGCAACACCCACACCAATACCCATTTTGCGGGCAATAGATACTAAGGTTGCTCGACGGCCACTGCGTACAGTATCTGTGGTGGTAAACCGACCTTCGTCAACGAGCTGACGCACTAAAATAGAAACCGTTGCTGTGGATAATCCTGTATTTTCTGCTAGTTCTATCTGCGTCATCGCACCATATTTAGTAATAGCATTGCTTAAAAGAGCTTTATTTGCCTCTCTCAGCGATGATTGAGATCCAGAAATGTGCGATGCCATGTCTTTAAGAGTAATACACAAAACCGCGCAAAATCAACTTATGTCGTATATTTCTTGTTCTTCGATTTTAGTGGGGTTTAGTGGTTGCATATGCGTGGCTTGTAGCTGTTATGCATAATCTGGCTGCACGCTGCGTTAAATTTGAAGGTCTCTTCTCTCACGTATTCTGCTTAACTGATTCATGCACCTGTTATGCCAGTTTTGTTGCGCAAAAATGGCGTCAAAAGAATATGCGCCAAAAACACATTCACACAGGGGTGATGTCTTGACATATAACAACCAGAGGAATCAACTGGAACCTATTGTGCAACATTTTCCCTTGAACCTCGCTAAGTTCAAAGAACCATATTTCTTTGAGAGAGCAAGAAAGATGTTTTTTGTTTTCATATAATATGTAATAATTTTTCTGTCTTGTATTTAATAAAAAAACACAAAATAGAAAAATAGGCGTGTTGAATTGATTTCTTAAACTTAATAAATTAGACTCTAATGTGCAGATAGATATCAATGGTGAAATCTATTCATTGATAATCTTTCAGTCCTACGAAGGAGAAGGAAATGAAGTCAAGTAAAAAACTCGTAGCTCTTTTTGCTGCAGCAGCTATGATGGTTGGCTTGGGTGCGTGCTCAAACAGCCGTGGAGGATCTGATGGTGCCTCTACTAAGGTAGAAAAGGGCGCAACAATCGGTATTTCTATGCCAACCAAGTCGGAAGAGCGTTGGAATAAGGATGGTAATAACCTCAAGGCTAAGCTGGAAAAGGCTGGTTACAAGGTTATTCTTTCCTTTGCTGACGATAAGCCAGCACAGCAGAATGCTGATATTGAGAACATGGTGAACAACGATGCAAAGATTGTTGTTGTTGCGTCTAAGGATGGTACAGCAGTTGGTCCTGCAGTAGAAAAGGCTCATGAAGCAGGCGCTAAGGTTATTGCATATGACCGCCTGATTATGAACACCAAGGCAGTGGACTACTATGCAACTTTCCAGCTTGAGCAAGTAGGTGTGCTGGAAGCACAGTACATTATTAAGCAACTTAAGCTCGAAGAAGGAGCAACTGGTCCATTTAATATTGAGCTTTTCACTGGTTCGCCAGATGATAACAACGCTAAGTACTTCTTCAAGGGTGCATGGGATCTGCTCCAGCCATACTTTGAAAAGGGAGTGCTTGTATCTCCATCGAACCACGGTGGTGGCGTGAATGCTCAGAGCACTGTGGATAACACATGGCAGAAGATTTCTGTGCAGTCGTGGAAGACAGCTCAGGCTCAGACCGATATGGAATCTATTCTTGATTCCACCTATGCTCAAGGTCAGAAGCTCGATGCAGTTCTTTCTCCATACGATGGCATTACCCAAGGTATTATTAACGCTATTCAGACCAAGCGTCCAGATATGAAGCCAGGCACTGATACATGGCCTGTGATGACTGGTCAGGATGCTATGGAAATTGCAGTAGCTAATATTTCTAAGGGTCTGCAAGGTCAAACCGTATTCAAGGATGTAAACAAGCTCGCAGAGGCTGTGTACAATATGGTTGTGGAAATCGCTGAAGGCAAAGAAGTTTCCGGTCTGAACGGTTCCTTCAACAACGGTGTTATCGATGTAAAGTCTAAGCTGCTCGATCCAGTTTCCATTACAAAGGACAACTTAGATGTTCTGGTTAAGGATGGCTACATTACTCAAGAGCGTTTCGATAAGCTGACTAAGTAGTCTAACTCAAAAGGCTAACTAAAAAAGCTAAGGAAGTAGTCTAAGGAAGCAGGGCAAATCCCTCTCCCAGATTTTCTGAGGCTTAGCACCTGAACTCGCAGAAGAGCGAAGAAAAGTTATAGGGCTGTGTGCTACTGCAAGGATGTAGAGCATAAAACACAGTAGTGATGCTGGTGGCTCCAGTGGCGCTCCAGTGTTAGTTCCAGCGCTAGTTCTAGTAGCTACTAATTTCAGTGACTGGTTACAGTGGCGCACGGCCCATTTGTTAAAGGAGTGATTATGGCTGAAGCAGAGGTAATTCTGCGAATGCGCGATATCACCAAGACCTTCGGACCAGTGAAGGCCCTCACCGATGTGAATTTAAGCGTAGATCGCGGCGAAATTCACGCAATCTGTGGTGAGAATGGTGCAGGAAAGTCCACGCTGATGAATGTTCTATCTGGCGTGTACCCATACGGCACATACAGTGGTGATATTGAATTCGAAGGTAGGGTTTGCAAGTACAAGAATATTAAGGATTCCGAATCCGACGGTATCGTTATTATTCACCAGGAACTTGCATTAATTCCATTCTTATCTATTGCTGAAAACATTTTTATGGGCAACGAAGCTCAAAGCCACGGTGTTGTGGATTGGGAAAAGACTCGGGCAAAGGCACAGGAGCTTTTGAACCGCGTAGGTTTGCCAGAAGATCCAGACACTAAGATTATGGATATTGGTGTGGGTAAGCAGCAGTTGGTAGAAATTGCTAAGGCCCTTACCAAGGATGTAAAGCTTCTTATCCTCGATGAGCCTACTGCAGCTTTGAATGACGAAGATTCCGCTCACCTGCTTGGACTCATCCGCGACCTGCGCGACAACCATGGCGTAACCAGTATTATTATTTCGCACAAGCTCAACGAAATTGCTGATATTGCAGATAGTATTACGATTATTCGAGATGGTTCCACTGTTGGTACTATGTTTATTGACGAAGAACAGCCACTCGATCAGGATGAACTGATTCGTAAGATGGTGGGTCGTCCATTAACAAATCTGTATCCTGTGCATGAATCCAAGCTTGGCGACGAGATTATGCGCGTAGAAAATTGGACCGTTCACTCTCCTCTCGATCCAACTCGCGTTATTGTGGATAATGCTAACTTCCATGTTCGTGCTGGTGAAATTGTTGGTTTTGCAGGTTTGATGGGTGCAGGTCGCACAGAAATGGCTATGAGCCTCTTTGGTCGTTCTTACGGAGCCAATATTTCTGGAGACTTGTATATTCACGGTAAGAAGCAGCATATTAAGAACGTACAGCAAGCAATTAATGCTGGTATGGCATATGCTACAGAAGACCGTAAATCTTATGGTTTGAACTTACTGCAGAACATTCGCGAAAATGCTGCTCTAGCTTCTTTAACGAAGATGAGTAAGAGCGGCGTTATGAACGATAGCGAAGAACGCAAGTCTGTAGAAGAGTACCGCAAGGGTTTTAATATTAAGTGCCACAATATTGATGTAAATGTGGGCACTCTGTCTGGTGGTAATCAGCAGAAAGTAGTGTTGGCTAAGTGGGTTATTTCTGATCCAGACATCCTTATTCTTGACGAGCCAACGCGAGGTATCGATGTTGGTGCTAAATACGAGATTTATGAAATTATTGATCGTATGGCAGATGCAGGAAAGGCTGTGGTAGTTATTTCTTCTGAACTTCCAGAGCTGATTGGTATTTGCGATCGTATTTACACAGTGAACCAAGGTGTTATTACCGCTGATGTATCCAAAGAAGGTTTTACTCAGGAATATCTCATGCGTTGCATGACAAAGGAAAAGGAAGAGATTTAAGATGGCAACTTCAACAGGTACTGTCACTCAGAAGGCAGCAAAGAAGGCAAGCGATAACACGCTGTTATCCACAATTATGGGCAATATTCGCCAGTACGGTATTGTGGGTGCTTTGATTATTATTGTTCTCGCATTCCAAATTCTTACCGGCGGCGTTTTACTTAAGCCTAACAGTTTCGTTTCTTTGTTACAGCAGAACGCATATGTGATTATTTTGGCAATTGGTATGGTGATGGTTATTATTGCCACCCATATTGATTTGTCTGTTGGTTCCTTAGTAGCGTTTATTGGTGGTGTGTGTGCACTGCTGATGGAACATTACGGTGTGAACTGGCTTTTTGCAATTTTGATTAGCATTATTCTTGGCTTAGTTATTGGTGTATGGAACGGTTTCTGGGTAGCATATGTGCACATTCCGGGCTTCATTACCACGCTGGCAGGTATGCTTATTTTCCGCGGTTTGGCAACGGTTATTGTAGGTGAATCTGTGCCTATTACTTCTCGCGACTTCCGCGGTATTGCAAGCAACTATGTTCCAAACTTCCTTGGATTTATTGGCGATATGTCTACCTTGACTTTGGTTGTGGGTGCTGCTGTTTTCGCTCTGTTCGTTGTTCTTCAGTTCCGTAGCCGCGCAAAGATTGCAAAGTCTGGTCTCGAACCAGAGCCAATGAGCTTGACCTGGATTAAGATTGTTGTTGCTGCTCTCGTTATTGGTTTCGTTACCTACTTGCTCTCCCTCTCTGGTAGCGGTGAAAACGGTGGTATTCCGTACATGCTCATTATCGTGGGTGTGCTCGTCGTGGTCTACAACTTCATCTTGACCCGCACAGTCTTTGGTCGTCACGTTTACGCAGTTGGTGGTAACCGTAAGGCTGCTCGCCTCTCTGGTATTGATGATCGCAAGGTTGATTTCTTCCTCTACATTCACATGGGATTCTTGTCTGCTGTAGCTGCAGTGTGCATGCTCTCCCGTTTGGCATCGGCAACAGCTCAGGCAGGTATGGAATTCGAAATGGATGCTATTGCAGCTTGCTTCATTGGTGGAACTGCTGTAACCGGTGGTATCGGCACCATTCCAGGTGCTGTGGTTGGTGCATTCGTTATGGGTGTTATTAATCAGGGTCTGTCCATTATGGGTGTGGATACCGCAATCGTAAAGACCATTAAAGGTCTCGTGCTCTTGGGCGCTGTGGCAGTAGATTTGATGTCTAAGCGTAAGAAGGGCTAAATAACAACTTCTCCTATATCTCTCCATTAACAAAAGCAAGCTCCGGCAATCTTTATAGGTTGTTGGAGTTTGTGCATTGAGAGGGGAGTGTTAGAGCCTTGCTCTCACGTATTCTCCTTAACTGATTAATACGCCTCTTATGCCAGTTTTGATGCGCAAAAATGGCTTCAAAACTGGCATATCGGTTGCGCGTATCGACTTCACTCATGAATACAAAACAAAATGCCCCAAACCATATCTGCCTATTCACCCGCTGCGGCGTGTCGTGAAACGAAGTGAACCACTTGTGCAATACCGTTCTTCTGGCTGAGACCTCATAAAAATCTTGCCATATAATCGGAATTAAATTCTGTTAAAAAGAACAAAAGCGTTTTTTATTAGTAGATGTGCCTGCATCAATGGAGTGCGGGGCGAGAAAAAGAATAGGAAAGGGGCAGAGATGCTTGGCGTAAATATGGATGACGTTATTGCGTTACTCAAGTCATTAGAGTCGCAGTTAATCATCATTGGTGTTGCCTTGGTCACAGCAATTGTATTAACAATTGCTGTTAATAAGTTGTGGCTCAAATCTCAGGGCTGGCGAAAGCTGATTCACTCGTGGAGCTGGATTGCAGCTGTTGTGGCCATTATGGTTGCAGTATCTATGATGCTGTTTGGACCACTGAATACTACTTTGAACCTGATGTCTGGTTCTGGTACTTTGAGCGAAGCAAGCAAGGCTAAGGCCGAAAAGCTCGCTACAGAAATTCAGAACGAAGGTGTCACTCTTCTTGAAAACAAGGATTCCAGCTTGCCTTTGAAAGCAAATTCTGCTGTGAACGTGTTTGGTTGGGCATCGTCTAATCCAATTTATGGTGGAACTGGTTCTGGTTCCATGAACGACAAGTACCCAACAACTTCCCTTATTCAGGGTATGCAGGAAGCTGGCTTTAAGACTAACGAACAGCTCACTAAGAAGTACACTGACTATCGTGCAGATCGCCCAATCGTGGGTATGGTAAGCCAGGATTGGACTCTTCCTGAGCCAACTGCTGCTTCTTACACAGAAGCAGAAATCTCTCAGGCTAAGCAGTTCTCCAATAAGGCTGTTCTGGTTATTGGTCGTTCCGGTGGTGAAGGTGCTGATTTGCCATCCGATATGACTACTTTGAGTGTTCACGAGTCAGGATACAAGTCCAAGGTTCAGGCTTTCGGTGGCGAAGAAGCACACGACTATGTGAATAATGGTGATTACCAAGATTTCGAAAAGGGTCAAGGATATCTTTCTCTTTCTAAGACCGAGCAGGACTTGGTAAAGCTCATTACTGATAACTTCGACGATGTAACTGTCGTTTACAACGGTGCTAATGCTATGAACTTGAGCTGGGTAGATAATTATTCTCAGATTAAGTCCGTTCTGTGGTGCCCACCAGCAGGTCAGACTGGTTTTGCTTCCCTCGGTTCTATTCTCTCCGGTAAGGTGAACCCATCAGGTAAGACCTCTGATACTTTCTTGCGTGACTTCTCTAAGGCTCCTTGGTATAACAATATTGGTCACTGGGACTACACCAATATGAAGGAATACTCTACCGATGCAGGTTTCTTCGGTAAGTTCACTCCTGCATTCGTGAACTATGTAGAAGGCATTTATGTGGGCTACAAGTTCTTCGAAACTGCAGATGCTGAAGGTGCTATTAATTACGATGAAGCAGTACAGTATCCATTCGGTTATGGCTTGTCGTACACCACTTTTGAACAGAAGATGGGTGAAGTTACCTATGCAAATGGCAAGGTAAGCTTCGATGTAACCGTAACTAACACGGGTAAGGTTGCAGGTAAGACTGCGGTAGAAGTCTTCTACAATCCTCCATACACTGAAGGTGGCATTGAAAAGTCCACTGCTAACCTTGTTCAGTTCGCTAAGACCAAGATTATTGAGCCTGGTCAGTCTGAAACTGTAAACGTGAGCTTCAACGACTCCGATATGGCTTCTTATGACATGTCTGGTGATGGCGCATACGTGCTCGAAGCTGGTGACTATGAGATTTCTGTGAACGCTGATTCTCACACTAAGCTCGACACTAAGACTGTTAATGTTGCTTCCACTATTAAGTATGATGGTTCCACCACTCATAATGGAGATAAGACTGTTGCTAAGAACCAGTTTGCTGATGCAGACGGCAATGGTTCCGTAACCTACTTGTCTCGTGCAGGTAAGTTCGCTAACCTCGCTGAAGCAACTGCTGCTCCAGCTAACCTTGAGCTTGCACAAGAATACAAGGAAAGCTTCGTAAACTCCTCGAACGTGAAGGAATGGCTCGAGAAGGTGAAGAAGGACGAGGGCAACGTAAAGATGCCAACAACCGGCGCTAAGAACGGTGTTCAGCTTTACCAGCTCTATGGCAAGGATTATGACGATCCAATGTGGGATAAGCTCCTTGACGAGCTGACCTACGATGAGATGGCACAGTTAATTGCTTTTGCAGGCTACAACAATGGTGCTATTCCATCTATCAGTAAGGTTCGCCAGTCCGATGTGGATGGTCCTGCAGCTTTGAACAACAACTTCACCAAGCAGGGTTCCATCGGTTTGCCATCGTCTACTACTGTGGCTTCCACATGGAACAAAGAATTAGCAACCGAATTCGGTAAGGCTATTGCTCAGATGGGTAAGGACTTGAAGGTTACCGGTTGGTATGCACCAGCTATGAACATTCACCGCAGCCCATATGCAGGTCGTAACTTCGAATACTTCTCCGAAGATCCGGTACTCTCAGGCTACATGGCTTCCTTGGAAACCAAGTCCGTTCAAGAAGCTGGCTTGTATGTATTCATGAAGCACTTCGCAATGAATGATCAGGAAGATCACCGTCTGTCTATGTTGCACACATGGAGCACTGAGCAGGCTATTCGCGAAATCTACCTGAAACCATTCGAAATGACTGTGAAGGATGGTAAGGCAACTGCTGTAATGTCCGCATTCAATTACATTGGTAATGAGTGGGCTGGTGCAAACGACTCTTTGCTCAACAAGGTTCTGCGCGATGAGTGGGGCTTCCGTGGCTTCGTTCTGACCGATTACTTCGGTGGCTACGGCTACATGGAAGGCACACTATCCATCTATAACGGTGGTAATGCAATGCTTGCTACTGTTCCAACCACCAACGAAATTACCGATAAGTCAGCTAATACTGTTGCTCATATGCGTGAAGCTACACACGGTATTCTCTACACCGCTGTGAACACCTACGTATACGAGAATGGCGCTCCAAAGACTGAAATCGCTCTGTGGCAGTGGATCTACTACGCTGTAGTAGCAGTAGTAACCCTCTTGCTCCTGTGGGTAGCATGGGTATCCATCCGCCGCTTCATGAAGCGTCTGAAGGCAGAAAAAGCCCAGAAAGCTGCAGCTCTGGATGCATCTAGTTCTGAGGAAGCAGAAGTAGTGGCTGAGTAATCGCATAGATTACGAAGAGCTCGCATAACGAGGCTCGTCATCTCAGAACGGACAGAAGTCCTGAAGAGGTGGCGAGCCTTCGCCTTTACGTACACGCCAAAAACACTCCGAGAGAACAATTCACGCTCTCAAACCTACCTTTCATGCCGAGAGCTATCAGCACACTAGCCTGAAAGAATACAATAAACAGTGTTAAAGCAGACAGAGAGATGTATGCAAGGAAGCTTGCATCGCGAAGGAATTAACATGGTGAAAGCAGAAGATTTAACGCTTATTGAAAAAGCGTCCTTACTTTCTGGTCAATCTGAATGGGAAAGCCGCGAACTGAAGCATCGCAATGTACCCGCTTTCGTAATGAGTGACGGTCCTAATGGTGTGCGTCGTCAAACAGGTTCAGGTGATCACTTAGGTTTAGGGGAGTCTAAACCGGCAACGTGCTTCCCTACAGCAGGAACAGTGGCGAACTCGTGGGATCCTCAAGAAGCCCGCGTAATGGGTGAGGCTTTGGGTGCTGAAGCCCGAGATCTGGGAGTGCAAGTGCTGCTCGGTCCAGGAATTAATATGAAGCGCAACCCATTATGCGGACGAAACTTCGAATATTATTCAGAAGATCCGCAACTGGCAGGTCGTTTAGCTGCTGGTTTGATTGAAGGTATTCAGTCTCAGGGAGTAGGAGCGTGTCCGAAGCATTTTGCTGTAAATTCGCAGGAACTGCGTCGCCAGGCATCGAACTCTATTGTGGATGAACGCACATTGCGCGAATACTATTTAACAGCTTTTGAAATTGCCGTAAAAGAAGCCAAGCCATGGACTATTATGTCGTCATACAATATGGTTAATGGCGTGTATGCGCATGAAAATGAGCATCTGATTACCGAAATTCTTAAAGGCGAGTGGGGATTTGACGGTCTGGTTATTTCTGACTGGGGCGGCTCAAACGACATCGTTGAATCAGCTCGTGTGGGCGCTGGTTTAGAGATGCCTGCTGCAGGTTTGGCATCTGCTCGTCAAGTTGTGCAGGGAGTAAAAGACGGTCGCGTAACTGAGGCAGAACTTAATGCCTCTGCTCAAGATGTGCTGAACACAGTCGAGCGCACACGCAATACTCATCCAACTGGCGACGGTTTCCTCGCTGAAGACGATAAAATCCGTAATCATGAAATTGCTCGCCGTATTGCGCGCAAAACCGCGGTTTTATTGCGTAACGAAAAGAACGCGCTGCCTCTTAAGAAGAACGCAAAACTGGTGGTTGTGGGCGATATGGCTGCAACCGCGAGGTATCAAGGTTCCGGGTCATCTAAAGTTAACGCTTATCGCGTGGATAATCTGCTCGACAGTTTGAAAGCGCGCGAAGATCTGCAGGTTGTGGGTTATGCTCAAGGTTACGACCGTCAGGGCGCTGAACGTGCAGACCTCGTAAAAGAAGCCGTAAACACGGTAAATACTACTAATCCAGATGTTGTTGTGGCATGCATTGGTTTAGATGAGCGTTCTGAATCTGAAGGTTTGGATCGTTCCCATATGCGCATTCCTCAGGCACAGCTTGATATGCTGGCAGAGCTTGTGGATACTGGTAAGCAGATTGTGGTTGTTTTAGTTGCTGGCTCGGCTGTAGAAGTTGATTTTGCTGACGATGTAGATGCAATTTTGTATGTGGGATTGTCGGGTCAAGCAGGCGCTTTGGCTACTGTAGATGTGCTGACTGGAGATGTGAATCCATCTGGTCATTTGGCAGAAACATGGCCTGTGCGCTACGAAGATGTGCCAAATTCTGGCAACTTCCCGGTAGAAGAGCGTGACTCAGTATATCGCGAAGGTTCGTTTGTAGGTTACCGTTACTACAGCACGCGCAATATTCCTGTGCGTTATCCATTTGGATATGGCTTGAGCTATTCCACTTTTGAATATTCCGCGCTTAGTGTGGACGATGAGGGCGTTACTTTTACCGTAACGAATACCTCTGATGTGCCGGGTGCTGATGTAGCTCAGCTGTATGTTCATGCTGCACATTCGGGTGTGCTGCGTGCTGCGCGTGAGTTGAAAGGTTTCCAGCGTGTGGAACTTGATGCTCACGAATCTAAGCAGGTACGTATTGCTTTTGATGACTATACTTTCCGTCACTTTGATGTGGATTCACAGTCTTGGCAGGTAGAAGCTGGAGCATGGGAGCTATTCGTAGGCAATAATGTGAATAATACGCCACTGCAAGCTACTCATGTTGTTCAGGGAACTATGGAGCCTCAGCCACGTAATGAAGCTTTGGGTCATTACTGGGATGGCGATGTGAAGAATGTAACCGATGCAGAGTTTGAAGCTTTGTATGGTGGCAAGCTAGATTTGTATGATCCTCAGGGCGTTTTTGGTGCTAATGATGCTCTGTTTTCATGGAGTTCGTCTCGTTCCGCTGTAGCTCGTTTCGTGGTGAATCACCTGACTAAGCAGAGTGATAAAGCAATGGAACGCACAGGTTCGCCTGATTTGAATTCACTATTTGTTCTCAATATGCCTCCGCGTGCGATGGCAAAGATGACAGCAGGCGCTGTATCTCCAGAAATGGTTGATGGCATTGTAGATATTGCGAATAAGCATTTCTGGCGAGGAACGAGTCATATTATCGCTGAGTATTTCCGTAATGCCAGCGCCAATAAGAAGACATTAAAGGAGATTACTCATGACTAATATGAATGAAACAACTCAGTCGAGCGTGGGCGAGAAGGTGGATGCGAAGTTGGGTGAAAGCGCAGCGGGCTTGGTAGCAGAGAAGGCTAGCTCAAAGTCTAATGAAAAGCCATCTAAATCTGCTAAGAAAAATGGCATCGCCCAGTGGATAGACACTCACCCAGCTTTGTGGGAGTTCATCCTGTTTAACGTGCTCTCGAATATTTCTACGGTTAGCCGTTTCCTTATGCTGTGGTGCCTCACCCCACTGTTTGTAACAGCGATGGGCTTAACTGAACCGTTCCACTTCCTGTTCTACAACTACGATGCAAAAGCTGGCGGTTTGGGTATGTTCTTGGCCACGATTATTGCCGAAATTGTGGCGCAGACCGTTAACTTCTTTGTACAGATGAAGTGGGTCTTTAAGTCAGACTCCAACTTTAAGGATGCAGCGTGGAAGTACGTTATTCTCGCCATCATTATTATTATCGTCTCCGGCTTTGCACCAAGCTACATTACTGCATGGAGCGAAAGCATGGGTTGGGGTGGTTTGGCAAGCACCTTGTCAGCAGTATTTAATACTTTGCTGGCTGTGGTGGTTTCTTACCCTCTGCTCAAGTTCTGGATTATGCCAAAGAGTAAGAAATAAGCGGTTTAAAGCACTGCATCTTTAGACTTTTAAGCCCTCTTTGATAAACTAAAATCTGTCTGGCTTCGTGCCAGACAGATTTTGTATGAGAGTAGAAAACTATATGGCTGACAAAACTATTTCTTTTGTGGTTCCGTCCTACAATGTAGAAGATTATTTAGCGCGTTGCGTGAACTCTCTTCTCGATACTTCGGATACCTCCGATGTGGAAATCATCATTGTTGATGACGGTTCGTGCGATGGCACAGCAATACTCGCAGATACCTTTGCTGAGCGTTACCCAGACGTGGTGCGCGTTATTCACCAGACCAATGCAGGTCATGGTGGAGCTTGTAATGCAGGTATTGCAGCGGCAACGGGTCAATATATAAAAATTGTTGATGCAGACGATTGGATTGATAGCGCTGCTTACGTTACGTATATTACTTTCCTTCGCTCTCAAGCCATGGCTTCTCAACCTGTTGATTTAGTAGTCAGTAACTATAGTTACGAGAACATAGCTAAGCGCCATACGCGCACTATTCGCTACAAAAATATTTTTGAAGCAAATACTCGTTTAACCTGGGACGATATGAATCCATGTCGTATTCAGCAGTATTTGTTGATGCATACGCTGACTTTTAGAACAGAAGTTGTGCGTGCCAGCGGTATGGTGCTACCGGAGCATACTTTCTATGTTGACTTTATTTACGCTTTCCAACCATTGCCATGGGTGAAAACTTTAACGTATTTGAATATTGATTTGTACCGTTATTTTATTGGCCGTGAAGGGCAGAGCGTGCAGAAAGATATTATGATTCAGCGCGTAGACCAGCTGATAAAAGTTAATAAAATTATGGTTGAGGCGATGCCAGCTCGCGGTGAAGTATCTGATGGATTGTACCGCTACATGCTGCATTATTTGAGCTCGCAGTTTATGGTGACAAGCGTTTTCCTTACTCTTGCAAAAGATCCGAAACGCTGGGAGCAGAAAGATCAGATTTGGGCGAATTTACGTGAGCATAGTGAAGAGCTATACAACGATTTGCGTGCGCAAGAAATTTCTGCACGATTTATGACTATTCCTGGCGCATGGGGTCGTGAATTAGTGCGCGCCGGTTATGCCATCACAAATTTTGCGGTCGGTTTTAATAGCTAACAGCGTGAATAAGTCGTAAGCTCATGCATAACATTACCGAGAGTAACAAGGTCGTGAAGAGAGGTAAGGGAAAGGCATTGTCTCAATCGCCCCTGCACTCCGTGTTTTGTTTAATTGTTTTGGCTGAAAGTACGTTCTTCTCCTGTTAAGTCATGGGCTAGCTGTACATGCATTTTAATAGTCTTAAACCTTTCGGATTAACGATCCCTTGTATTAGCTTCTAAATCTCCATCATAGTTCCGTGATTACTTAAATCATGAGAAACGGGGTACCTATTTTTGCGAGTTGAGAAGAGTTATACTGATAGTGTAATCAAAGCTGATTACGCTTAACGTTTTGACAAGGGAGTTGAAGTGAAACATATATATAGGCGTATCGTGAGGATGGTTACGTTATTATTAGTTGCAGCATTCGTCGTATTTCTGATGCCATGCACAGCGTATGCAAGTGCAAGTATTCCTGATGAATATACTTCGTAGTTTCTGATTTGCAAAAATCGTATGGGTATGTATATTCATACAGTGAATTGGATTCACAAATTACTCAAGTTGCCCAACAGACTGGCAAAACAAAGCTTTCTGTAGCTCAGGAGACACTTGCTGAATCACGTAAATATGAGACGGGTTACGATACAGGACCGATGACTCGCGCTTCGAATAATAACAAGCATAATCCGTTAGTAAATGCTAATAATCGTGGTGATGTATTTGTTTCTGAAGGGAATAATACTGTCGGTTGGAACCATGGGCATACTGGAATTTTCGTGAGTAAAACGGATATAGTTGAAGCTGTTGGCCCAGGAGAAGTCGCACGGCAGGTCAATCGGCAGTACTCTCGCGCTTCTGGGCGTGCATTCTTGCAATCCGTAAAAACATCACAGGCGAATCGCGATAAGGCTGTTGCTCGTGCACGTACCTATATTGGTCGTGGTTATAATGCATGGATTGCCGGTACAAATCGAAATGATTGGGGTGGCCTAAATTGTAGTCAGCTCGTTTGGGCTGCGTACATGTATGGTACAAGCATTGATTTAGCACCAAACGATAATTTCGTATATCCATATAGTATTCGTGACTCTCGTCTTACACATACATATAAGACTATTAATGTCTAGCAAGGAAATGATATGAGTCTGCAGCGTTGTATGAAAACGTTGCTCGTTGCTACCCTCGTGTGTTCTCTGGTTGGTGGATGCTCATCTATCATCAGAGCCATACGAGGGAGTAATCGTGGCGATGGATATAGTTATGAATTCAATATTGATGGTTCTCGCTATAACGGTTCACAGGTAGATTTATCAAGGGTTGTTGCAGCAGTACCCCTTTACGAGCTGGCGGATACAACGACATATCCGAAAGACCGTTCTCAAATCGCTTTTATTTATAAAGACGGTACGTACGAAATCCAAGATAACTCGTATATGTTTGGGAAACGGATTGCGTGGACAGCAGAAGGAATTTTTTATTCTGATAGGAAATATGATTATTTTATCGATGCACACTCCCATAGGATAAAAGCTACAAAACATGACAAAACAGAATTCGAATACACGACATATGCACTTGATGATTCTCATGCTTTGACCATGTATAACAAGGGAATAGGTACGAAGAATAATAGTGTGCTGAGTGTTTCTTCTAGAGATGGAGAATATAAAGATTTTACGTATACACTTCGTAATGAAAGTATTCTAGGATACCGTGTAGCTGTTTGTGAAAATGGAAATTCCTACGATGTGGGTACAAATGACGAGATTCTTGATCGACCTGCAAATGTTATGTATCAATTGTCAGAAAAGAATAAGCCTGTTTATAAAAAAGTACATGTCATTAAAACAGTGAATGCACAAGATTTTAGCAATGCACAAGATGTTTTAGAATATACAGACAATAAGCCAACGATGGGTATAGCGGGTTTAGGCGAGCCCCTGACTGCATGCAAAAATAATTGGATGTATTCAATGGTTATAATTGGGAAAGCTTTAGCAAGTTATCATTCGAACGAAAAAGGTTTTATTTTAGGTATTCTTAAGTGGAATGTTATAAGTGGTGAGTATGCAATTACTGTGCTGAGGGATGAAGAGGGTAAACTTCTCTACGATCCATATGGCAGCCAATGGAACGGAATTACGTATATGAGTGGATCGCCATACGGTAACTCCTTTATTGTTGCGAGTAGCGATAGTGGATCAATCTTTAACGCAGATTTAACTACTGGTAAAATGACTGAGATTGTGCCGCCACTGGTGCCGAAGGATAAATGGCCTGTAGGAAATGTTTTTTCGAATTGCGATGCCGAACGCATATACCAAATCTGGCTTCCTATAAACGTGGGTTTAGGAGAACATTCACATATTAATGTGTACTCGCGAAAGACATATAAACTCATCTCGAGTTTGAAAATTGATGATAAATTTACTAATCATATACAAACAGATACTGTTCAGCCGGGAGTGCCAGCTCTTAATCCTCGATTACTAGAGAAGAGATAAGGAGTGACGTTTTACTCGTGATTTTTATGTATAGAGACCTTAAGGGGAGCTGGAAAAACGGCAAAGAATTCTTAAAGTAGAGAACATGGTCAAGAATGGGGAGTATTGCGGTGTCTCGCATGGCAAAGTTATACTCATTGGCGAACATTCTGTTGTGTACGATCAACCTGCAATAGTTCTTCCTCTAGAAGAAGCACGCATGAGTGTTCGCTTAAATCCGCGCCTAGATAACAGTATTTTTATTGATTGCGAGTATTTCTGCGGATTATTGCGTTACGCTCCAGATATGCTTAGCAATATCCGCGTGCTTGTAGACCGTCTTATCTACGATTTTTCCTTGAAAAATAAAGGTTTTGACTTGATTGTGCGTTCTGGTATTCCTCATGAACGCGGTATGGGTTCTTCTGCTGCTGTGGCGGTGGCAACTGTGCGAGCTGTGGCTAAATTTGCTGGACGTGCTTTAAGTTTTAAGGAAGAATTTGAGTACTCCCAGATTGCCGAAAATATTGCCCATTCCACCGCATCAGGTTTAGATAGTGCAGCAGTTGCCTCTCATAGTGCAGTATGGTTCCAGCGCAGTGTGGAAATCTCCACTTTTGCTTTCCATACAGATGCTGTGCTTGTTGTAGCAGATACGGGAATAACGGGCAGTACACGCGAAGCTGTAAGTGATGTGCGCTCCTTACTCAAGTCATACGATCCGAATGTTTCACGTGAAACATGGTCGCATATCCATCGTTTAGGTCAGCTCTCGTATGAATCTGCGGATGCTTTACGTGCTAATTCTATTCATGATTTGGGAGAGAATATGAATGAAGCACAGCGGATTCTGTCGAGTTTAAGTGTTTCTCATCCTGCTCTCGATTGCTGCATTCATGCTGCTCACGTTGCAGGCGCTGTGGGGGCAAAGCTGACTGGAGGTGGTCGTGGCGGTTGTATAATTGCTCTGGCTCAATCAGCCTCCTATGCACAGCGTATTCGCAAGGCTCTGGCGCAAGCAGGTGCTATACATACGTGGCTTGTTCCTCTTGAATCGAAAGGCATTCAATAATGTTACATACGCTCAGCGTTGCAGCTCGTGCGCATACTAATATTGCACTGATTAAATACTGGGGTAAGCGTGACGACGTCTTGTATTTACCAACAAGCACCAGCTTGTCACTTACTTTAGATTCGCTGTATACCGATACGCGCTTAACTTTTGATAATAAGGCGAAGAAAGACTCTCTGCATTTAGCAGGAGAGAAGCAAGACGATGCCTCTACAGCGAAAGTATCTCGCGTTTTGAATCTTTTCCGCGAACGCTACGGATGCGCAGATGCTCCTGCTGTGCGCGTTGATAGCCATAATCATGTGCCAACTGCTGCGGGTTTAGCAAGCTCCTCCAGCGGTTTTGCTGCTCTCGCTTTTGCTGCTCGAGCGCTTTTTGAACGCGCGTATCCAGATGAGCCTCATATGAGCGATACGGAATTATCTACTTTTGCTCGCCGTGGATCAGGCTCTGCAACACGTAGTATTTTTGGCGGTTTTGTGGAGTGGTCGTATGGCACAGGAAGTCAAGATTCTGTGGCTGTTCCTCTCGATAATGCTGACTGGGATGTGGCAATGGTTGTGGCTGCTATTTCTACGCAGCATAAAAAAATTTCTAGCACTTATGGCATGAAACATACGGCAGCTACCTCCGCATTTTATTCTCTGTGGAGACAAGCATCGCAGCAGGATTTGGAGGCGGTGCGTGCAGGAATTGCCTCCCGTAATATTGATGCTATTGGCGCTGCTATGGAAGCTAATTGCATGAAATTCCACGCCACCATGTTTGCTGCTAATCCACCTTTCACATATATGACTTCAAAGAGTTTACAGGTGATTGAATTCGTGCAAACATTGCGCGATGAAGGATTAAGCGCATACTTTACGATGGATGCTGGTCCTAACGTAAAAATTTTATGCCGCCGCAGTGACCAAGATCAATTGCATGAGCGCTTATCTGCAGCTTTTCCTGAGATTACTCTTTTTGATGCTGTACCTGGCGACGCACCTGAATTGCTTGATGCTGCTCAGTGGAGTGAACTCTATGGCTAAAGGGAAACTCTATATATGCGGTGAGTATGCAGTAGTTGACGGAGGTGCTGCTGTTATTGCTGCTGTGAATCGTCATTTGCGTGCTATTGTAAGCGAAAGTGATGATGCGTTCATGGTCTGTGATGTTACTCAACGCCCGTCAATACGTACTGATGATAGTGATCGCTATGTTAAGGCATCTTTTTGGATTGCGGCACGCTATTTAGCCGAAGAAGGCGTTACTCTTACTGCACATACTGCTCTTCGCATTGAATCTGAATTAGTTGAAGCTGATGGGCGCAAATATGGTTTAGGATCTTCTGGTGCCGTCACAGTGGCAGTACTCGAAGCCTTACTCAATGCATATGCATTATCGGCAGAACACATTTACAAACTTGCTGTTCTAGCTCTGCAACTGGTGCACGATAATGGATCTGCAGGTGATATTGCGTGCTCTGCTTTCGGTCAGCTTATATACTATGTGCGCCCAGATCAGGATTTTGTGCGCGAACTAGGTAACACCATAGATACGCTGAATCTTCATGAGATAGTTAACAGCGTATGGCCTCAGCTTGTTCTGGATAGATTGCAATGGCCAATGGGGATTCAATCTTTTATTGCATGGACAGGTTCACCAGCTAGTTCAGCTGAACTTGTTCAATCTGTGCGGGCGTATAAAACAAACAATAGTGCGGCATACAGTAGTTTCGTGCGTGAATCCACCCATATTTCCGAGGCAATTCGTGAATCCTGCCGTACCAATAATGCTCATGATTTTGTTGCAGCATATGCTCAATCCAGCGCACTTCTTACTGAATTCTCGAGAAAAACTGGAGATTTTATGAATACTCCAGAATTAAAAAAGTGTGTGCGCATTGCACAAGAGCATGGGTGCGCAGCAAAGTTCTCTGGAGCTGGCGGCGGTGACTGTGCTATTGCCTTAACGTATGATGATGTTGATGGTCATGCCTTATGTACAGCATGGAATAAAGCAGGTATTATGCCAATGGATTGGCATTTGGGCTAAAGAAAGTAAGTGATATGACGACAGTAGATCCCCATATTTCTTCACGAAAAGATGATCACGTGCGTTTAGCCAACCAGTTTTACGGCAGCGCTCCAGCCGATGCTCATGCAGAAATCGATGGTATGCAGTTTGTGCATAATGCTTTACCTGAAACCAGCGTAGCCGATGTTGATCTTTCTAGCTCTTTCGCAGGACTTCATCTCAAGCGACCATATTTTATTAACGCTATGACAGGTGGAACTGAGCGTGCCAATGATATTAATCGTCGTCTGGCTCGGGTGGCTCAAGCAACCGGATCTCCATTGGCTTTAGGCTCAATGAGTATTGCTGTGAAAAATCCTTCTACCCGTCAAGCATATGCTCAGTTGCGCGAAGATTTTCCAGATGTGCAGTTTATTGCCAATCTTGGAGCTGAACATACACGAGAGTCAGCGCAAATGGTAGTTGATCTCATTGGTGCTAGTGCTTTGCAAATCCATCTCAATGCAGCCCAAGAAATTGTTATGCCAGAAGGAGAGAAGGATTTTCGAGGGTGGCAGCACACAATTGAAACGTGCGTGCATGAGCTGAAAGTTCCCGTTATTGTGAAAGAAGTGGGTTTTGGTATTAGTCATGAAACTGCTCAAAACCTTATAAAGATGGGCGTTAGCACAATTGATGTGGCTGGAAGTGGCGGCACGAATTTTATTCAGATTGAAAATGCGCGCAATAGTGAGCATCACTACGATTATTTGGAAAACTGGGGCATGAGCACTATTCGTTCGCTTATGGAAACAGTTTATGCTCGCACAAACGCTCATATGAGCAGTGATGCGCTGCGTATTATTGCCTCTGGTGGTGTGCGTCATCCGCTCGATATTATGAAGTATGTGGCTTTAGGTGCTGATGCAGTGGGTCTATCTGCAGCCTTCTTGCACTCTATTACGAGCAGTGAGGATGCCGATGAAGCTGTGGAATCCACTATTGCTCTTATGCATCAATGGGATGAACAATGTGCACAAATTATGGCTATGCTGGCAGTCACGCGTGTAGAACAGTTGCAGACCACAGCGCTCTACACCTTGCCACTTAGCTTGCGTGATTATCTTTCTCAGCGTTTCTCCATGTAAGACACATGAAATAAATTGCCGCTAACATCGTCTTTGATGAGTAAAGTGTGTGAGTGCACATGGGCGAGCTTTGAGGAGATATGATGACAGATAACGCAGTACGTTCTGCCGTGCGCGATTTACGCGGCTCATTAATTCGTTCTTTTGATGCCGATATTTCTAACATTGATGGCATTATTAAATTGACTTTAGGGGAGCCGGATTTTCCTACTCCTGCTCGCGTAGTGCAGGCAGGTATTGATTCCATTCAGGCAGGGCGCACACATTACGCACCAAATGCTGGAACAATGGGATTCCGCCAGGCAGTGGTTGACTATTTAAAGCGCCGACGTGGCTTGGATTATAGTGTTGACAATATTGTGGCAACTGTAGGTGGATCTGAAGCGCTATCGTCTAGCTTGGGAGCACTTCTCAGCTCAGAAACACAATCTATTATTCCTATTCCGGCTTTTGGAGCCTATAAAACTCAGACTTTGCTTGCTGGTGGAAGTCTTGATCTTATAGACACTACCGACACCGGCTTTAAGCTCACACCGCAGCAGCTCGAGAAGGCTATTGAACGTGCCAAGACTGCAGGTAAGCGTCCTGTTTTGATTATTAATTATCCTAATAACCCAACTGGTGTAGCGCTCGCAACGGACGAGCTGAAGGCGCTGGCTGACGTGGTCACGCACCATAATATTCTGGTTGTTTCTGACGAAGTATATAGCGAAATTTATTACGGTGAGGGCCGCGCAGACTCTATTGCTCGCTATGCTCCAGATAATACAGTACTCATTGATTCTGCATCCAAATCCTTTGCTATGACTGGTTGGCGCGTGGGATATATCGCAGCACCAGAGCAGTATGCACAGGAGTTTGTGAAAGTTCATCAATCTAATGTGGCAACAGGCGCAACCTTTACCATGGATGCAGCTCAAGAGGGCTACGAGCATGGCGATGAAGATATTGAAGCTATGGTGAATGAATATTCACGACGTCGCAATTTTATGTATAAGGTTTTAACGGATATGGGCTTTACTGTGGCATATCCTGATGGCACTTTCTATCTGTTTATTCGCATACCGGACTGGTTTGAGGGATCTAGTCTGGATTTCTGCACAAAGCTTGCCTACGAAGCAAAGGTAGCGTTAATCCCAGGAGCTGCATTCGGTAATCCGCAGTCTCGTTGGGTGCGCGCTAGCTATGCAGCAAGTATGGAGAACCTTCAAGAGTGTGCACAGCGCTTGAAGATGTGGTTAAAGGAGCAAAACTAGTGAGTCAGTCAAGCACAACAAGCACAGAAAAATCAAACACAACAGTCGATAAGGGCGATGCTGGTTACGATAAAGGCCTCAAAGCTCGCCACATTCAAATGATTGCTATTGGCGGATCTATTGGAACAGGTTTATTCCTTGGTGCTGGCGGTCGCTTGGCTCAAGGTGGCGCAGGACTGGTCTTTGCCTACGCAGTCTGCGGTATTTTCGCTTTCCTTATGGTACGCGCTTTAGGTGAGCTGGCTATTCGCCGACCATCATCAGGAGCTTTCGTCTCCTATTCGCGCGAATTCTTGGGCGAAAAGGGTGCGTACATTACCGGTTGGATGTTCTTCCTCGATTGGGCGACCACGGTGATGGCAGATATTACAGCTGTTGCTCTCTATTTGCACTATTGGAAGCTATTTAAGCCAGTTCCGCAATGGCTGCTTGCTTTAATCGCGCTCGCTGTTGTTTTCGCTCTGAACATGATGAGCGTCAAAATGTTTGGTGAAGCGGAGTTCTGGTTTGCTGCTATTAAGGTGGCCACCATTATTGGTTTTATGCTTATTGCCATTGGAGCTATTATTTTCCACGCGCATACCGGCACTGCGCCTGATGGCACAGCTTACACCGCGGGCGTGCATAATATTACGCAGTTTGGCGGCTTCATGCCTCACGGTGTTCCTATTATGCTCTCCCTGACCTTGGGAGTCGTGTATGCCTTCGGTGGAACAGAAATGGTGGGCGTTGCTGCTGGAGAAACCCAGGACGCACAGAAGGTTCTTCCTAAAGCCATCAACTCCATGATTGTGCGCATCTTCGTCTTCTATATTGGCTCGGTTCTGCTCATGGCTTTGGTTTTGCCATACATGGCGTATTCTTCTGACGAATCGCCATTCGTTACCTTCTTCTCGGGTATTAACGTGCCATATGCAGGCGATATTATTCAGGTAGTTGTTTTAACAGCCGCGCTTTCCTCCCTAAACGCGGGACTATACGCTACTGGACGTACCTTGCGCTCTATGGCTATTGCTGGCTCTGGCCCTCGCTTTGCAGAAAAACTGAATAAGCATAAAGTTCCGTTCGGCGGTATTATTATTACTTCCGCTCTTGGTTTAGTAGGTGTAGTGCTGAACGCTGTACTGGCTGAGGATGCCTTTAACGTGATTATGGATTTGGCTGGTATTGGTATTGCTGGAACATGGTCCATGATTTTGATTACGCATATTGCTTTCTTGCGTAAAGTAAAGAAGGGTGAAGAGCAGCGTCCTGAATATAGAATGCCATGGGCGCCGTTCACTGACTACATTTCTCTAGCTTTTTATGCTGTGGTAGTGCTTTCTAATCTATGGAGTGATTCTGGGCGTAAAACTCTAGCTCTGTTTGCTGTGGTGATTGTGGCATTGATTGCTGGATGGTTCTATGCGCGTGGACGTATTCAGGCGAATTTGATGGACGAGATGCTTGACACGGAGATTGATGAGAATCAGTAGTTTTTCTGTGCAATATATGTGATGCTCTTGGCAAAATCTACAAATCTACCAAGAGCATCACATATTATGCGTGTTTGGGTTTTATCGGGACGTAAGCGTTGTTATCTCACTGTGCTAGCAACTTCACGTCTGTAGCCACGTTCGACAGTGCCACAAATCATGCTCACAACGCATTATTCATGTGTAACACGTGTAAAATCAATGACGTCATCGTACCTATCTAAGTCGTGTGGTTCATAGTGGTGAATCACTTCTATAAAAGTAAGATTCGACTTGAGTAGATAGTCATGAATAGCCTTCGAGGTTTGATGGTCAAGCGAAGCATTAATTTCGTCAAGCAGAAGAATAGGGCGTTTCGATAAGATTGCCCGAGCGAGTTCAATACGTGCTAATTGTCCACCTGACAGTTGATTAGCGTTATCTCCCAAAGAATAATTTAGACCTTGCTTGCGCACAATATCGTCCAGATTAAGATGCTTGCACACATCGCGAATTACTGTGTCCTGAATATCTGCACCTAAAGTCAAATTAAACTGCAGGGAGTCAGAAAAAATAATAGGCGATTGACTTGCATAAGCAAAATCATTGTAGAAAGATCCTGGCTCAACCACTAAGCCATCTTTAATAATCGAACGAGCAGAACCAAAATTACCGTTTATCAGAAACTGTAATAACGTTGATTTACCGCATCCGGAAGCACCGATAATGGCAATTTTCTTACCCGGTGTAATCGTTATATCTATTCCATCGCTTAACTGCTTTCCATCGCGGTTCAAAGATATATTCTGTAAAATCAGTGACTTTTGGAAAGTCGTATATGTATCGATAGTGTCTGTATCAGCTGCAGTAAAAGTATCGAGTTTCTCGATGATTGCTTTCGTTGTAGACAGATTATTTCTTTCGCTCAGAATCTGCAGAATAGGGTTAACAAAAGAGTTAGATAATTGCATAATGGCAAATAGTGAGCCTAAAGAAGCATAATGATGCGTTATTAACAGCACACCTAGAACGAACGGAACAAGGAATGTACCAATCTCTGCTATGAGTGAGACGGTTGTTTGTGCATGGGCATTGAGCAAATTCATGCGCATTAATGAATTTTCAAGCTTGCGAATAATTGGCGTATTGCGGTGCGTAGCACTGTCTTCTTGACCGTAAAGCCTAATGGTGGCTGCACCTGCTAAGAAGTTTTTAGTAGTCGTAACATAACTGCTATTGGCAGTACTCCACTGCTCAGCTGCTTCTTGAATAGGTTTCTGGAAGAAGTTTGATGCAACAAGAGGAATACACGAACCGAAGAAAAAGATGAGCGTAAGTGTCCAGTTAATATACAGAGCGTAAGCCAGGGATAAGGACAGAGTAATACCTGCTGACATAATATTGAGCTCTGCATTAAAACGGTTGGTTTCAAGCAACTTAAAGTCATTCGTCAGAAAAGCTAGATCTTCAGATTTATCTGCCTCAGCGTGAGTGAACATGCCCCGTAAAATAGTGGTGCGCAACAGTTGATTCACATAGCGAATGGAGTCATTTTTTAAGTAGTTATAGCCAAGCTGAGACACTAAAACAATAAGTAGGAAAAGAACAACTTCAGTTGTAAAAATAGGTAATTTCTCTGAATGACCGTTGAGGGCTATTGCAGTTAAACCTGAAATCATAAAAGCAATCACAATATTTTCTGCGCTCGATATGAAAGCTAAAAGTGTCAGAGCAATATATTTTTTCTTTGGGTAATAATGGGCAATCATCGCAGCTCCTTCAAGGCTTTGTCTATTTGAGAAATATAAGAAAGCTGATTTTCAATGGTTCGTAGTTTTGTAATGTCATATGGATTAGTGTTCAGATTCTCAAACGAAGAAATTCTGTTGAGTAATTCATCACGATTCATGTTTAATTTATCACTATCCTGTGAGATAAAGTCACTAATAGTGTTCAGATATTTCGCTTTGTGGAAATGAGTTTGTATGAATAAGTTAATATATACTTCTATATATGTTCGTAATAAGCTTTCACCAATGTGTCTGCCTATCTTATTCTTTTTCATAAGTAACTCTAGCGTGAATCTATTAGTATTTTTTATGCTGAAATATAGGTGGTCATGTTCATTTTCGCTAATTTCTGAACATAAACTGTGGAAATATTCTTGAATAAAAGTTATTTCTTTCTGAATTGATAAGTCACCGATATAAATTCGGTTATAAGAGTTTTTTAAATGTTCAGTGTATGTACGGTGTTTATTGTAAACCGAGGGAGTGGTGTAAATAGAGAGTCGTTCATCTATCTTGGAGATGTTGAATTGCTTGCTTGAAAAAGTATGTTGGGAATATTCAAAAAGTAATTTATGAAGCTCATCGATTGGGATACTATTGTAAGGTTCACTTGTACAATACTGGTTTTTGATATGACTGAAGTATGTCAGTGCTTCCCAGTCATCTTCTTCACTATAAAACATTTGTTCAATAGGGTCTGAGTCGCTAGTGTCTTCTTCATCTCCATCATTTATAAGATCGTCTTGGCGGATAATTTGTGAATCTTTCCTGTATCTTTGTATGTATTGTGTGAATTCATGACGATAAAAGAGATTATCTAAATAGTATTTATTTTCCAGCAGGTTAAACTGCGCAAATTCAGGTGATGATATGTGCGTTATATCGTCAAAAATAAATTCCGCAGAAAAAAATGCATTCAAAACAGAATGAAAAATAGTCCCTGAATTATCTGCTAATCCTTTAAAATTACCATTATTAGTGAAGAATTTTTTAGATTCTCAAATTGATTTTTAAAGTAGTGAGCATTTTCTTTCGTAATCAGGTCAGCTTGAACCTCAGAGATATTGTATCCTGATTCAATAATTTTTATGTGAGGAAAATCCGTAAAAATTTTTCCTATTGTTTCAATGATAAGAGATGAATCATCAGCATTGGTAAGAAGGTAGTTTGTTGGATGTTCATCAAGAATCTGTTTTAAATCATTATAATTTTTTACTTTATGAATGATAGGAGTAATTTTAAGAGAGGGATATTTTTGTAAGAGACAGTTTACCTTATATTGTCCGATATCATTTGTTACATAATTTTGTGAAATTAGATTCTTTTTCTCTACTATGTCATAATCAATGATAACGAAATTTGATATTCCGATTTTTGACAACAGTTCAATTGCATAACTTCCAGCTGTTCCCAGTCCCAGAATAGTTACTTTGGTGGACGAGCAGATTTTTTGTAATCAGCATAATTCAATTGTGGAAGCGAATTGACGAATCGATCTAGACGAAAGAAATCATCCGTGCGCTCGGTTGGATTCTCAATGATTAATTGGGATTGCAGAAGATGATGAATGATATCTAGAGCAAGGTTTTGGGGTAAATTGAATTTCGTCTGAATTTCACTAAGTGTATGAGGTTCATAGAGATATGTTAATACTTTCCACAAAAACTCATCATCGCTACTTTTAATTTTCTTCTTTAGATATGGCAAACTCGAGTAGAATATTATTTCGTTGTTTATATAAGTAAGATTTACCCCAGTATTAGTTCCGTATTTTGTCATATTGTAAACAATAGTTGTCCCCATTTTTCTTATTGCTAGTAATGTTCAGTATGAGAACATTAGATTGTTCTCTCGAACATTATTGCAAAAGGGGGATGGAAGAAGGTGAGTGATGATGGAGACATTCTCTATGGCGATTGAAGATATCTCAGACATTGAGTCATTTGTTATTAATATATGCATAATTAACAAGTAATAAAATCCACTATCGAGGTTGTTGTGGGCAGGTAATTTATCCACACCAGATTATTCATACATACATTTTTCTAGTGTATTTTAATAGTGGCAGAATATTACTGTAAAAACATGATAGAGAGCAAAGCTCTCTATCATGTTCCTTTAGTAAACGGATTCATGTTCGATTGCTCATAAAATGGTAGCAGTTGGGCGCAGTGTCTGGGGAGATAGGCAAAAAGTGTTTTTAATTTGACTTTTTCGCTAGTTTATATTGGGCAAAACTATAGTCTCAAGCTCATATATTGGCGGGTAAAACCAGTCTGATGTTCCGCGTGTTTTAAGAGTCGACATGAACATGGTGAAATGATTCATGTAGGGGGATGCGCACAACGGTAAGACTGCTGTGCAATCGCATATCTGGCTTTGCAAGTCCTGTAGAGATGCCTTAGGCATAGGATAGACAGCGGTGCTAAGTTAATCTAAAGGGTATGGCAATGGATGAGGGCGCATCTGAGCGCAGCTGTAATGCAGTGGGCAATACGCACAAGCGCGAGGGTTGCGAAGTCAGGCAGAAGAGCTCGTGCGAGCGTAGGTTTATAACTCAGCTCCATACCGTTGAGAAATCAATCGTTTTACATACACAGTTTGTACCTACATCTATACAATTTACTCACGTGTGTATTGATTAGCAGTATTGTGGTAATGAATAATTAAGTGTCAATAGCTATTCTTAACACACGCGTGTAAAGGTTACTACCCAATATATCGCACAATAGCACGTGCGGCTGCGGCTTCTGCCCAATCAGACCAGTAAAAGTCAAGAATTTGGAAATTGACTTTAGAAGCCTGACTTGGACGATACCAATTAATCCCGTTGCGAATAGATTCTTTATTTAAGTTGGCTAAGAACGATGATTCACCGCTAACAATAACATGCTCTGGCATAGCAAAATTCGCCATAACAGCAATAAGAGCGCCTAACCGGAAGCATACTTTGTTCACAAGTTGCTTTGCTTGAGCGCTACCAGCAAGGGCATCTGCAGCAAATTCGTCGAAAGTTGCTTGACGTCCAATCATCATGGAATATTCTTCTGCCAAGGAATCGTTGGTCAAGCATTGTGTGCAGCCAATGTGTCCTGCATAGCAACGAGGACCATCAGGGTCAACTGGAATATGTCCAATCAAACCGTAGCTTTTATCGGGATAATCAATAGGAGAACCATTTTCACTTAAAGAATATCCCACGCCCGAGCCAATAGTAATAACGGCAAAACGAGGTAATCCAACTCCCGCGCCGAACCAACCTTCATGCAGAAGAAGCGAGTCTAAATCATTAAAAATCGCACAAGGTAATCCACTTTCTTCTTCCACTATGCCTGCTAAATCAACAATGCCATCCCAGTGCAAAAATGGAGCAAAAGTAACGTAACGGTCATCTTTCGCGTGTCCGCCGAAACTTATTCCCATCGAAACAGGAGCAGTGTCGAGAGTGCTACAATAGCGCTTGACTAAATCAGCAATATGATGAACCGCATCTGCAGGTTCAAGTGATTCCAAGTGTTCAGTAACGCATTGCGCTAGTGGTCGGCATAACGCGTCGGTTGCAGTAATACTCACATCTGAACCGTGAATATTTAATCCAATAAAAGAGCGTTCTTCAGCGCGTAAACGCAACGCAGTTTGAGGACGACCGCGCTTACGGGAGTTTTCTTGAGGAGCATAATCTGCAGGCAATTTACTATCGTGCTGAGAGGATTCAGTCATTTCCTCAATAACATTCGCATAAATCAAATCGCTCGTAATGCGCGACAAAGCTCCCTGAGATAATCCCAGCATTTGTGCTAGCGTTGTGCGGGCAATAGGGCCATATTGTGCAATAGCTTGAGCAACTTTGTGTGTATATTCCGAACCCGTGAACCAATGCGGTGTGGATGGAGTGCTCATAGCTACCTTTCTCGTGAGTAGTGCTTGCAGTTTGCGCTGTATTGCGTTGTGCTGCTGCAGTTTGCGCGCGTTGTGTTGAAATGCGCACTGCACGTACTCATCATACATTTATTTTCTTTCTTTCTAAACAAAAATACCCTTAATTTGTTTCTTTATGTAAAGACTCGCAGATAGTGGGAATGAAAAAAGCAAAATCGTACCATGGAAGATGGCTAAAAGTTGTGGCGACGACGCTGCGACAACGGTGAAGCAAACAGTGAGGCAAAGGAGTCTAATATGGTGCTTTCTCAGGCGAGGGATTCCCATGGCAGCGTGATGGCACGTATTGTGCGTCGCGGTCTAACTGCTGTGTGCGCAGCCGCTATGATTGTTGGCATGGCAGGGTGCGGCTCAACACAAACCCAAGTTGTTACTTTAGATTTTTTCCAATTCAAATCTGAAGCAGCAGATCAATTTAAGAAAATGGCTAAGGAATTCGAGGCACAGAACCCTGGAATTCGTATTAATGTAAATAATTCCGCAAACGCTCAAACTGATTTGCGCACCCGTTTCGTGAAGAATCGTGTGCCAGATGTTATTACTTTCAACGGCGATATTAGTTTCGGTATGTTTGCTGCGTCGGGAGTGTTCCACGACTTTACTAACGAAGCTATTGTAGATAAATTGAACCCTGGCATGGTCAATATTGCTAAGAATCTCGTGCAAACAACAGACCCTGCTAAGAAGCGTCTGTACGGTTTGCCATTTGCAGGCAATGCATCCGGATACATTTACAACAAGACGCTGTGGCGTCAGGCAGAGGTAGATCCAGATAATCCTCCACAGACCTGGAGTGAATTTATTGCCATGCTCAAGAAGTTCCGCGACGCCGGCATTAATCCTGTGCAAGCAACCTTGGCTGATGCGTGGACCACACAGGCTCCGTTGTCGTCGTTAGCAGGAACTTTGGTTCCAGAAAGTGAATATACGAAGTTAAAGACTGGTGAGATTTCGTTTAAGAAGATCTGGACAGATGTTATTGATAAGGAAATTGAGCTTTACAAGTATGCCGATTCCGAGAAGGGAGTAACGTATCAGCAGGGAACGCAGAACTTCGCACAGGGCAAGGCGGCTTTGATTCCGCTGGGAACGTATGCGATTCCGCAAATTACTATGATTAATCCAGACATTGAGCTCGGCTTTGCGCAGATGCCGGCAACGGATGATGTGAAAGAGCAGAAGTTGACTGCTGGTGACGATGTGATGCTGACTATGGGAGCGAATACCAAGCATCCAAAGGAAGCTATGAAGTTCATCGAGTTCCTTATGAGCGAAAAGCAGCTTAATGCGTATGCCGATGCTCAGTATGCCATTACTCCGTTGAAGAAGACTCACTTTGGCGGTAAGGCTTTGGAAGGCGTGCGCCCGTTCTTCGAAAAGAATCAAGTGGTTGATTTCTGCGATCATTACATTCCAGCATCCATTAATATTGGTGGCTATTTGCAAAGTGCTGTTATGACGGGCAATGTGAACCAGTTCATTAATAATATGCAAACTGAGTGGGATAAAGTCCAAGCTAGGACGTTCTAAGAGAGAAAGGAGAGAACAATGGCTAAAAAACGCACATCTGCATTCTCTCGCCGCAAGGTAGAGAGCGCTTACTATTGGATGGCTGTTCCTGCTGCAGTCCTGTTTGCAGTATTCCTTTACGTGCCATTTATTCAAGGTGTGGGCTATTCCTTCACGAATTCGCAAGGTTACGGTGATTTCAAATGGATTGGCTTCAAGAACTATATAGCGCTGTTCCAAGATAACCGCGTGGGCAATGCATATATTTTCACCTTCTTTATCGCTGTGCTCATTACAGTGCTGATTAACTGCATTGCTATGTTCCTGGCTGTGGTGCTTAACGGTCGTATTGGTTTTAAGAACGGCTTCCGAGCTATCTTCTTTATTCCTTATACGCTGTCTGTTCTGGTTATTGGCTACGTTTTTAAGTACATCTTTATGCAGCCACTGCCAGAGCTAGGTAAGGCTTTGCATATTCCGTTACTCTCAGAATCATTACTGACAAACGAAACCTATTCATGGATTCCTATTGTTTTCTTGGCTGTGTGGCAGGGTATTGCATATTCTGTGCTGATTTATTTGGCAGGTTTGCAAACTATTGATTCCGAAATTTATGAGGCTGCAGCTATTGATGGCGTGAACCCATGGCAAAACTTCTGGAAGATTACTTTCCCATTGATTGGACCATTCTTCACCATTAATTTGGTGCTGACTATGAAGAATGCTTTAGGTACTTTCGATCAAGTGGTGGCTTTGACTGAGGGTGGCCCTAACTCTAAGACAGAAACGGTAACCTATCTGATTTGGAAGGGCGGTTTAACTGGTGGTGAATACGCTTACCAGACGGCTAATGCTGTGCTCTTCTTTATTGTGTTGGCAATTATTGCCTTCATTCAGTTGAAGTTCTTCGGTAGCAAGGAAAAGGTGTGATAACAATGTCTACTGCAATTTCATCCACTCGTCCTGCACATTCTTCTCGAGTGAAGTATCGCAAGGACCGCAATATTAACTGGTGGCTTACTGCTGCTGTAGCAGTCTTGTCTTTGACCGTCCTCGTGCCGCTGTACTTCACGATTGTTACAGCTTTGAAAACCCCTGTTGAGGCTGGCACATTTAGTTTGCCAACAACATGGCAATGGCATAATTTTGCTGATGCTGCTGCAAAGGTGAACTATCCAAAGGCAGCGTTGAACTCAGCTATTATTACCGTGGCTGCAGTTGTGCTCACTTTGTTGACGAATACTTTCGTTGCTTATGCTGTGGCACGTAATATGGATAAGCGTTTCTTCCGCTTCCTGTATTACTTCTTTATTGCTGCTATGTTTGTGCCATTCCCTGTAGTTATGCTTCCGATTGCTAAGCAAATGGGAACATTGCATCTGGATAATCAAATTGGTTTGATTATTTTGTACATGATTTTAGGTTTGGGAACAAATCTGTTTATTGCTACCGGATTTATCCGCTCGATACCTGTATCTCTAGAGGAAGCAGCCCGCATCGATGGTGCGAGCACGTGGCGCATTTTCTGGCAGATTATTTTCCCTCTGATGAGCCCTATTAACGCAACGATTGCTATTTTAACTGCTCTGTGGGCATGGAACGACTTCCTTTTACCTTTGATTGTTCTGACTGATCAATCAAACCAGACTATTCCTTTGGCACAGTATGTATTTAGCTCTCAGTTCGCCACAAACTATCCGATGGCATTCTCTAGCTATTTGATGGCAATGGCTCCAGTTTTGATTGTGTACATTATTGCGCAAAAGTGGGTTATTGGTGGTGTTATGCGCGGAGCGGTTAAGTAGAAACAGCCCAGTGGGGTGTTTTGATAGCTATGATTTTCAATTATTGATTGACTAGCAGCGGCTGACTTTTACATTGACACTGATGGTCTGTGTGCCTGAAGCACACAGACCATTTATTAATGAGATAATTCGTATACTGCAAGTAAAGTCTTGCGTTAGGTGTTGTAATATTTTGCATAAAATCCAATTTAAAAGCGGATGCTGATTTCTTGATGAAGATGTTTTTCTCACTGAATAAGGTCTGTTTATTGGTCTAGGATATTAAGTCAGAATTCATCTATTCAGGCGAGTTGTTTTTATGAGTGCAATATTTTCTTGCACCATTTAAACCCATTACATACGAAAGGCTTGGCACCGAGATTTTATGTCAGGAAAAGCAAACAAGATAAAGGGTATAGAGCTTTTCGCGGGTGGTGGAGGAATGGCTTTAGGTCTTGAACAGGCTGGTATTGATGATGTGGCATTTGTTGAATATGATCATGCTGCTTGTGAAACCCTACGTTTAAATCGCCCTAATTGGAACGTGATTGAATCTGACATTCATGAAGTTGACTTTACTCCGTACTTTGGGAAAGTTGATTTTGTCTCCGGTGGAGCACCGTGCCAAGCATTTTCATATGCGGGTAAAAAGCTAGGTTTTGGGGATACGCGTGGAACGTTGTTTGCTGAGTTCGCTCGCTGTATCAGTGAAATTCAGCCTAAGATGTTTCTATTTGAAAATGTACGCGGTCTGCTGAGCCATGATCATGGTAGGACATTTGAAACGATACGACATGAATTCATTAGCCATGGGTATCAGGTTCAATATCGAGTGCTGAACGCAAGCTATTTCGGTGTCGGACAAAAGCGTGAACGACTGATTGCTATTGGAATAAGAAATGATATCGCTGATAGGATATCATTCAAATACCCAATCCCCGATGAGAAACAGACAATCTTGCGTGATGTCTTAAAAAATGTTCCTGATAGTCCTTTTCAGCCGTATAGCGACAAGAAGAAGCGTGTTATGGAATTAGTACCCCCTGGAGGTTGCTGGGTAGATTTGCCTGACAATATTGCACGGGAGTACATGGGACGTAGTTATTTTTCCGGTGGGGGTAAACGTGGTATGGCACGCCGTATTGCATGGGATGAACCATGCCTGACGCTTACTACATCTCCTTCACAAAAGCAGACGGAGAGATGTCATCCAGAAGAAACAAGACCATTCACTGTGCGAGAGTATGCTCGAATACAGAGCTTCCCAGATAGTTGGTCTTTTACAGGTACTCTGAGCAATCAATATAAACAGATTGGTAATGCAGTTCCTGTTGAGCTGGCCCGGCGTATTGGTGAACAGATTATAAAAGCATTGCAGAAGGAGATTGTGTAATGGCGGATTGGGATATTAATTTTATTTTGCATGAAGATTTTAAAAATCACGTAAAAGCAACAATTCGTCATTACGGTTCGAAACTTAAGCCATATGATGTGAAAAAGTTTAACTCGAATATTGTTGATCCTGTAAAAATGGTTTTTGACAGAGCTGTCTATGGTGAAAGTTGGGGACAAATAATCTCTAACGAAATTTTTCGTCAACGAGATAAATCGAACACAAATGAGATTGGTTATTTTCATCAAAGATTATTTGAGTATATAAAGAATTGCCACGTTCCAGCAAATGGCCAAGAGGGTGGATGGGATGTTATCTATGAAGATTCCAATGGATATACGGTAGATGAGGGTAATACTGTTCATAAAATTTATGTGGAGATGAAGAACAAGCATAATACAATGAATTCTGCATCTGCTGGTAAGACATACATAAAAATGCAGAATCAGTTATTGAGCAACGATGATTGCGCTTGTTTTCTTGTTGAAGCAATTGCGAAGAAGAGCCAGAATATAGTGTGGGAAACCACTGTCAATGGTGTAAAAGTATCGCATCGCAAAATTCGTCGAGTTAGCATTGATAAATTCTATGAAATCGTTACTGGGCAATCTGACGCGTTTTATCAGATATGTATGGTTTTGCCGAAGGTAGTAGACGAGGTGCTCAATGAAGAGAGGACTATATCAGAAAGAACGCACGATACTGTTTATGCCGAGCTTGAAAAATACTCTGAGAGCATGCAAGGAGTACCTGATAACCAAACGATGATTATGTCAATGTACATGCTTGGCTTCAGTACATATCTAGGCTTTAAAGATTACAACATTAATGAAGAACGGTAAGAATATAAATTTGGCTGTTCTAGAGATAAATCTAGGACAGCCAATTACTTTCTATTAACCCTAGCCACGCCCGATTTAGGAATATTAAACGCGCTTTTTTAAGATAATCAAGTAGAACGCTCAGCGATGAGCACAATAAGCACAATGATTCAAGCAGAGATAAAACCTGAGAGGAGTTTTCTATGGTCACAGCTGACCGCATGCATCTATCCGACACTATTCGCACAAATGGTGCAACACCTAATCCATGGTGGTCTAATGCTGTTGTATATCAAATTTATCCACGCAGTTTCCAAGATACTAATGGAGACGGTATGGGCGATTTGAAAGGCATTACGAGTCGCCTGGATTATCTTGCAGACCTAGGCGTTGATGTGCTGTGGTTAAGTCCTGTGTTTAAGTCTCCACAAGACGATAACGGCTATGATATTTCGGATTATCAAGATATCGATCCACTCTTCGGCACGCTTGACGACATGGACGAGCTATTGGCTCAGGCTCATGAACGTGGGTTGAAAGTTGTGATGGATTTAGTGGTGAACCATACCTCTGATGAACACTCATGGTTCCAAGCCAGTCGTGATAAGAACGATGAGCATGCAGATTGGTATATTTGGCGTGCTGCACGCGATGGTTATACGCCAGGAGAACCAGGTGCAGAACCAAATAAGTGGGGTTCATATTTTGGCGGTTCGGCATGGCAGTTTGACGAAAAACGTGGCGAATACTTCCTCCATCAGTATTCCAAGAAGCAGCCAGACCTCAACTGGGAGAACCCAGCAGTACGTCAAGCAGTGTATGCCATGATGAATTGGTGGATGGATCGCGGTATTGATGGTTTCCGTATGGATGTTATTACCCAGATTTCCAAGCCATACGATACTCAAGGTCGTTTGCCAGGTGAAGATGGCAGTGAGCTTGAAGATTTTCCTGCAGGATCAGACGGTTATTCCTCTCCATTCCCATTCTGCTCAGATGGTCCTCGTGTAGATGAGTTCCTTGCAGAAATGCGCCGCGAAGTCTTTGCTCATCGCGAGGGATTCCTCACCGTGGGTGAAGCTCCGGGAATTACGCCTAAGCGCAACGAGCATATAACTAATCCGGATAATGGCGAACTCGATATGCTCTTCCTCTTCAATCATGTGGATGTAGACTGCGAAAACGGAACAAAATGGAATCCAACTCCTTTGCGGCTAACCGAGCTTAAGCGCACACTATCCGAGCAGCAGCAGGCAGTCAAAAACAACGGATGGGCAAGCCTGTTCTTTAATAATCATGATCAGCCTCGCGCAGTCTCACGCTGGGGAGACGACAGTACGGAAGAGTCGCGCTCGCTTTCTGCTAAAGCTCTCGGACTGCTCCTGCACATGCATCGAGGAACGCCATATATCTATCAGGGCGAAGAACTAGGCATGACAAACGCGCACTTTACTCGCCTCGAGCAGTATCGCGATCTCGAATCAATCAATATGTATCATCAGCGAGTAGACGAAGCAGGTATCCAATCATCGGAATCTATGATGGACGCGCTTGCTCGACGTGGGCGCGATAATGCGCGCACACCAATGCAATGGGACGCCTCTTGTTACGCAGGATTTACTGCCGAGGATGCGCCAACCGAGCCATGGATTAGCGTCAACCCGAACCATGAGCATATTAACGCTGTTGAGGAAGTATGCGATAGTAATTCTGTTTACAGCTTCTATAAGCAGTTAATTGCATTGCGCCACACGAACCCAGTTATTTCTGCTGGCGATTGGCAGATTCTCGACGCTTCGAACGAACAGATTTACGCTTTTATGCGCTCGCTGGGTGATGAGCGTGTCCTGGTACTGGTTAATGTTTCGGGCAGTGCTGTGGATGTGCCAGCTGAATCTGCTGCTGTGCTTGCTGCCAGCGGTTTGGATGAGCATAGCATCAATCAGCGCCTTTTGTTGAGCACTTACGAGAGCAATCATGCTGTCAGTTCTGTGCTGAACCAGCGTTTAGAGGCTTGGGAGGGTATTGTTCTGCGCATAGATTAGACGAGATATTTTTGCGCGAAAGTTTGCTGAAAGTCGGCTCTATCTGCTGATATGAGCCGACTTTTGCATACCAGTTCGGGGAAGCCCGTGTGAAGATTTTAAGGGCTTTCGCTATGCTTGTATACAGATATATACACGCAGGAAGCAATACTCACGGCGAAAGGTGGACATTATGCGCATTCATGTGACCTATTCAGGGGGAACTATTGGCATGATTGATTCTCCGCATGGTTTACAGCCGGGAGCGGATTTACAGGGCTGGCTCAACCATGTGCTCGGTGGCACGCAGCTGGGCGAGGGCAATGTGAGTATTACCAGTTTGGATCCGCTGATTGATTCCTCAAATGCAACGCCTGATAATTGGCAGGCAATTATTGATGATTTATGGAAGCATCACGATGATTCCGATGCTTTCGTTGTGCTACACGGCACAGATACGATGAGCTATTCGTCGGCAGCCTTAAGTTATGCGCTTACTGATTTTGGTAAGCCAGTTATTCTGACGGGTTCTCAGCTTCCTTTAGGTATGGTCGAAACGGATGCTACAGCCAACGTTACAGGCGCTTTGAACGCTGCTCTGTATCAGCGCGCACAAGGAGTAACGCTGTTCTTCGGTCATCATCTTTTCCCAGGAAATCGAGTAACCAAAACATCCTCGTGGGCGTTTGAAGGTTTCTCTTCTCCTGCGACCGGTCCTTTGGCTCGAACGGGTGCTCCGTGGCGTTGGTATCCTGTAGATCGCAGCGGCTGTGGGTGGAGTAATCCTCAACCATATAAGCGTCATGACGTTGTTGTGGTCGATATGGTTCCTGGCATTACTGCTGAACGCTTAGAACACCTCATTACTCCTCGCCCTGAAGCTGTGCTTTTGCGCGCGTATGGTGTGGGTAATGTTCCTTCTGATGAACCAGGATTAGTTGATGTTATTCAATACACTATTGCTGATGGAGTTCCTGTTATTGTGGCTTCTCAATGCCAACAGGCTGAGGTGCTGTTAGGGCATTATGAAACTGGTGATGCGATTGCTCAAGCGGGAGCTGTGGGCACTGGAGATATGACCTTAGAGGCAACCTATGCCAAGATTGTTTTCCTTCTGTCTCAAGGACTGAGAGGAAGTGAATTAGCTTCGTGGATGAGTAAGTCTATTGCGGGAGAGCTGACCTCTCAAATGAACTAAAGATGAGCGCGAGGCAAGCAGCCTCATCATGCGGACTGCTATTATGTCCCAAAATCAAAGGTATAGGCTTGACGCGTCCTTGTGAAAGGAGGCGATACGATGTTGTCAAATGCGCAAGATAGTGCTTTGTTGGAATCGCAAAATAGCGATTTTGCTCGTGGTTTTGTTTCTGGAGATTTTCTTCCAGCAATGCAAGCGAAGAGAAGTTATCCTATGCCAAGCATGATTGTAAGTCCATCCATTGATATGGAGCAAGATAATAATAGCCAAGTTACACATATTGTTGTTGCTTAATCATGTGTTGTTTGTAAATACGAAAGAGTACCTCGAGTATATGAGGTGCTCTTTCTTTTAGAAGGATTTGATGAGTTTCAAGGTTGATTATATACAGGGTATCCCTATTGTCGTTCGAAGCCATGAGAAAGTTTCAGATGTTTTCGGTTGTGTAGAATGCGCGAAGTGGAGATTTGTAAAATATTGTCAGATATTTGGTGTATCGAAAAAAATTAATTCGAATATTGATGAGCTTAAAAGCCGTTTAAAATATTTTCCAGACGATTTTGTTGTGGCAATTTCGGGTATTGAGGGAGATTCTGCTGTAGTGCTTCTTCCTGCTATCGGTTGTCGTCAATGTTCGCATAAGAATGCATCGAGAAGCTATAATTTAAAATCTTTGGGTATTGGTAATACTTTTAAACCAGGGAATTTTAAGACCAGTCAAGACTTTCGTTGCACTTCTGCTAAAGAGTTTATAGACTCCAACTCTATTTTCTTTGGTGTGCTAGGAATTGCAACTACCCCGATAAAGCAGAGAAATAGTGTTGAGGGTACATCTTTTTATAACGCAGTCCAATTTTTATCCCAAAATGAAGGTTTTGATGTTGCGGGTGGTAAAGGGGATACTGAAGAACAGGCAAAAGCATCCTGTATTGGCGAAGCAATAGAGCGATATTTTCTTTCATCTATTCGAGGTGGGGAATATTTTTATGGGTCATATGACATGTTGAAGGATTTTCCGGCAGTTAATCCTCATAAGGAGTGGGGTTTTCCAGTCAATGATTCGAATTCATCAATAGCTAAATATGATAACTCACTTGAAATTGTATGGACCATGTCTAGTCAGATTGTTGCATCAAAATATGATGCAACAATGACTGAATCTCGATCTGTCTTACTTCCAAACGATATAGTTTCTATGCCTCCTCTGTCTGTTGAAAGATATTCAAATATCTGTGCAGGATCGACAAATGGAACTGCATCAGGTGCCACATATTCAGATGCTGTAATACAGTCATGTTTGGAGATTATTGAACGTGATGCGTATTGGTTTTATATGCGTACAGATGCGAAACCAGTTGAAATACCTGATTATGCATATCCGCCTTATTTGAAAAATCTAATTGAAAAAAATTCTTCAATAACTTATATAGTTGAATTATTGCCATCACCTTTTAGAATTCCTGTAGTACAGGTATTGGCTATTGATAAAGGAACAGGCATTATTTCTCGAGGTACAGGAGCGCATTTTACAATCAATGCAGCTGCAAATAGGGCATTTAATGAATGTAACCAGATGCTGGTTTCTTTGCGAACCGGTATTGATGTCTCTCCTACGCCGATGCATATGAGAAACTTATGGTATTCTGGCAAAGCATTAGACACTTTCGAAAATATCTTCCATCCTTCGAAAAAATTTAGTGATGAATTGTATTTAATCGACTGTAAGAAAGTAAAACAGAGCATCAGGGGTATGTTTGAAATATTTAATGAACAGAATTTAAATCTTTTCGTTACTAGAATATGCGAAGCCGAAAGTTTTACTGTTGTCAAAAGCTCAGTTTCACACATCGGAATTGATGATCCAACGTATTTTTCTGATTTACAAAGGATTGAACAGTTCTCGAGAAAAATTGGTCAATCTGTTCATCCTTCAACTTATCATGGCACATTATTTATGTGAGGGCAGTATGTCAAAAATATATAACATTCTCTTAATGCTCGGGCAAGGTATTTTTATTGCCTACGATATTACGTATTTTCGTGAAGCAGGTTTAAGTCTTGCATTAATAACTTTAGCCAGTACAGGTTTTGATATTTCCTCATCAATTATGGAAATACCAACATCGCTTTTCTTTGACCGCGTTTCTCCACGTCTTACTTTAGCGCTGGGAAATATGTTACGGCTTTGCGGTTTTCTGCTGTTTGCTTTTAATCCGCAGAACTTTTGGGTGGTATTAGTAGGACAAGTTCTTACGGGAATTGGCTCTGCTACTGAAAGTGGGGCTGCCTCTGCTTTGTATATTAACGAGCGAAAAGAAGATGAATCTTCTTTCGAAAAGATTATGGGAGAAATCCAAGAGTTTGGTAGCATAACCTATCTTGTGGGTGGACTTGTGGGTGCTGTCGCCTATCGTCTGAGTGAAAAACTGATTTGGCTTCTTCCTGCGCTTATTTACGTTCTCGCCACTATTCTTCTCGTGAAAATGCCGATGAATAATACAGTAAATACAGTAAGCAGTAATGCTGTGCGCGTTCGCACTTTAGCACGTGAATTTATGCATATAGGAGCGAAAACTTTCAAAAACATTGATTGGTGGATGCTGTTATTAGTTGAAACTGGATCGCTGAGCATGTATCTATTATGGCAAGTTCGACTCAGCGGCGCGGATACCACACAAGTATGGAATCAGTTCGCGGGTTTAATTGTTATGAATAGTGCCGGATATATTGCAGGCAAACTGAGTCAAAAAATTTCTCTCGCTCACAGCTTCAGACTGCTCAGCGTCATCATAATTAATGTTGTGTTATGCCTTGCTTTAGCGTGGACTACAGGCTTCTGGGTGGGAATTATTCTTTATTTGCCGCACGTTATTCTTCTGGGATGGATACAAAATATGTATGCAGGAGCACTGCATATGTCCATTTCCGATAACGAAAGAGCGACTGTATTTTCTTTGCAGGCTGCTGCTGTGGCATGTGCTGCGATTATTGTGGGTCCTGCCTGCGGATGGCTGACAGATTCATACGGTTTAGGAGTGGGAATGACCAGTACGTTATTCTTCTTCCTTATTCCTATTATTCATGAAATTATGCGAGTTTTGCGCGATAAACGAAAGAAGTAATATGACTTTTGTGCATGATATGCAGAGGATATTAAAACAGTACAGAATTATGCTGACCAGTTTACGCACACCTAAATTACGTAAGCGCTTTACACAGCTGCTAGCTGAGCAAGATGACAACAGCAGTGCAAATCCTGTAACAGAGAGTGGTATCGATAAGCCTTTTAAGAACATTGATTGGCTGAATACTGCTTACGATGATGGCGCTCAAGAGGCATTATCCCAGCAGATAGATGCATTAAATGAGTTGCTTGGCCCTTATTCTCTTTTGTATACGGATTTTATTGATGATCTGCCTCTGAACTGGGAGGAACGCAAACAAATGATTCGTAGGATATGTGAGCGCGTGTTTAGCGTTCCTGTTGCGAACAGAAAATGGTTGACTGAAGCTGAATATAATGCTCGCTTGAGTATGGTGGTGGCAGATGTGGTAACCATTCGCAGGTATTCCATTGATATGAGAATTGTTGAGCGAGATGACCGCGGTGAGCGCTACTGGCTTGCGTAGAGTGGGTGTGTGCAGGCGATATGCGCAACCGTTGTGCCACTTGTGAAGTCGTTTTTCCGCATCACAAGTGGCGTTACGGGTGTATTAATCGGTTAAGTGAGATTTTCGGTTTCGAGTGTGGGTTGTGTACGCTCCTCGAAAAGCACAACGAAAAATGGCTAGAAACCTAAGCTTCTAGCCATTTCTACTGGTGGAGGTAAGGGGACTCGAACCCCTGACCCTCTGCTTGCAAAGCAGATGCGCTACCAGCTGCGCCATACCCCCAACGAAGAAATATCCTATCACACAGAGAGGACTACGACACGCTATCTCTAGCGTGGGCCCGGAGGGACTCGAACCTTCGACCTCATCCTTATCAGGGATGCGCTCTAACCTGCTGAGCTACGGGCCCATTCTTCATTTATGGTGTTGTGCCATTTGTCACAACAAAAGAAAACAATAGACCATATATTCTCTAAAGTCAATTTTCCTTTATCCGCGTGTCGCGAACATGGGTTCACCTGCACAGTCCATATGGCACACTGGGAACATGCCTCAGGTGTATGAACTAGAAATAGATGGCTTTCAGGTCACTGTTATCCTTAAAAGCGTTAAGAACATGTATTTACGTGTGAAACCGCCTCAGGCTCACGTGGAGGTTACTGCTCCGTATTATGTGCATCAAAAAGATATAGAAAAGTTGATTCGCGAGCGTTCAGACTGGATTGATACAGCACGCGACCGTATTCTGTTGACTCAATCGCAGCATACGAATCCGAATCTGCTGTCTGGATGGACTCCTGCAAAAGAGGAGAAAGCGCGTCAGATTTTGGAAAGCACAGTGCCTCGATTACTTTCACAGTGGAGCACAGTAATTGGCAGGCAGCCCACACGCATCACATATCGTCGTATGAAAACTCGCTGGGGATCGTGCACTCCATCAACGGGACGTATTCGTTTAAATCTTGCTTTAGCTTTCGTGCCTGAGGATTTATTAGAGTATGTGCTTGTTCATGAACTGACCCACCTGTATGAGCGCGGTCATGGCGAAGGTTTTAGAAATAGAATAAGTGGCTATCTTCCTGATTGGCGACAAAAAAGGCGAGCACTCAACTCCTATGGGAGTTATTAATTGCACGTACAGAAATGTGCAACGAGTGCTCGCCTGTGGCGAATAGAAGGAGGTGGGGAAACTATTCGCCATTCGGGAGAAATACTACCTTCTTCTTTCCACCCACGCTTATACCTCCATTTTACTTGTTTTCGTTATTAGTAGCAATTGCGTTGGTCATCTGAGTGAATAAATCTTGGTATCCGCCTGGCGTTGAGGCTGGTAATACAACTGTCTTGGCATTAGTTGACTCAGATAGCGAACGCATAACATCCAGATACTGGTTGAAGAGCACAACATTATTGACGTCTTCAATATTCATGCCCACGTTTTGCAGGCTCTTAATTTGGTCAACAATACCGTTAGCGATTTCGCGACGATAATTTGCTTGACCTTCACCCTGCAGACGTGTTTTTTCTGCATCAGCAGCTGCTTGAGCTTCGATGGCAATACGGTTAGCTTCAGCGCGTTCGCGGGTAGCTTCCTTCTCTCGCTGAGCTGCGTTAATGGAATCCATAGCAGCCTTTACTTGCTCGGAAGGATCAATCGCAGTAATCAAGGACTTTACTACAGTAAAGCCAAAACGAGCCATTTCTGCGCCCACAGTTTCCTGAACATCGCGTGCTACGTCATCCTTACGAGCAAAAGCGTCATCCAAGCTCAGCTGAGGAATAGCGGAACGTAAAGCGTCTTCCATGTAGGAACGCAACTGTCCAGCAGGATCTCCCAGCTCGTAGTATGCGGTCGCAACATTAGGGGAGTCTACGCGGAACTGCGTGGATACTACTACGTTCACAAAGACGTTATCGAGGGTTTTTGTTTCTACTTTGACCATTAACTGCTGCACGCGCAGACCAGTTTTATGAGCAATACGATCGATGAAAGGAATCTTAAAATGTAAACCTGCCAAGCTCACAGTATGGAATTTACCGAAACGTTCAATAATAAAAGCCTGCTGTTGCGGAACTATGTATGCGCAGGAACAGAGAATAGCCAGCACAATAATGGCTATAACAGTGTAATTCATCGGTGATGTAAGCATTATGTCTCCTTTAACTTAGTACTACGAGAATACCAAAAGCCTACGAGAGAAAGAAAAGCCTTCTCCGGAAGGGGAGAAGGCCTGTGCTGTGAGATTAGATTATCCGAGGTGAGCGCGCAAGAACCACTGGAACTTTTCGAGGTCTTGCACATGATCCTGAATAATATTAGAGCTGATAACGTCAAGCTCATCTAATTCTGCAATAGCATTGCGGTCATTAATAATGAACTCATCGTAGTAAGCAATCAGAGCCTTAATATATGCCTCGGTGGAGTTTGTGCCGGTGAGGTCAAACTCAGCCCAATCGCGGTTGCGCACAACAGCATCTGGACGACCATCTGGACCGCCGCCAAGCTGAGAAATACGTTCAGCAGTTTCGTCAGCCTGATTGAGCACAACATCAACCTGAGGGTCAATCATTTCGTGAACGCCAATAAAGTTAGGACCGCTCACATTCCAATGTGCATGCTTCAAAATAAGAGCAGCGTCTTGTTCCTGGCTCAAGCGGCTCTGCAAAATGGAAATAATCTTCTCGCTTGCCGACTCACTCAAACCTGCAATAGTGTAATTTAATGCCATTATTGCCTTCTTTCCAAAAAATCACGTAGTCATAACTTTACTCTGTTAAGAGAAAGAAAACGGTGGAACGTGTCGTTTTACGCTATGCGTGTCATCTATTTCACAGTATCAGCAGAAGTAATATGTTTGCGCACTTCTATGGTTTGAATACGTCGTCCTTCTACTTCGGTAACCACCATGTCGTAGCCATCGTCGTCGCTCAAAACCTGACCTTCATAACCCAACTCTCCTGTGCGAGCAATCATATAGCCGGCAACAGTTTCATAAGGGCCGTCGGTAAGCGTAATATCGGAGACTTCCTCAAAATCTTCCAACGTCATCCCACCATCCACAGTGAGCACACCGTTTACAAACGCGTTGTGCATGGAATTGAGCGAATCTTCTGGCAAATCGTATTCATCGTGGATATCGCCCACAATTTCCTCAGTAATATCTTCTAAGGTTACGATGCCGTCTGTGCCGCCATATTCATCAATAACCACAGCCAAATGGATCCCCCGCTGACGCATAAGGCTCATGCTTGGCAAAATTCGCGAGGTTCCTGGCAGTTGCAAAATATCGCGGGTAACATCTGCCACAGTTTTCGCTTCCGGATCGCGAATATCAAGCAAATCGCGCACATGCACAAAACCAAGAATATCGTCGAAGCTCTCCCCGGTAACCGGGAAGCGAGAATATGGCTGATCGCGCACAAAAGTTGCCGCAGCCGTTAAACTCATCGTGCCGTCCACGAACACCACATCTGCGCGCGGACGCATAACTTCGGCCACAATCGTTTGTTCAGCGCCAAAAACATCCGCAAGGATTTCGCGCTCATCTGTGCTTAAACGAGTATTCGAGGAGACAAGCACACGCAACTCATCGTTACTCACCTCGCTTTCTACCTCGTTTGGATCGAAACCAAGCAGACGCACAATACCGTTCGTGTTCTTGCCAATCAGCCAAATAACTGGCGAGGTGAGAGTGGCGAAAACATCGATAATTGGCACCATGGAACGCGCAATTTTCTCACCCTGTTGCAAAGCAATGCGCTTCGGTACTAGCTCAGAGACCACAATAGAAAGGTAGGAGATGAGCAGAGTGAGCATCACCATTGTTAAACCGCTGGCAAGCCCAGCGTTCATACCTAAAGATTCAAGCCATGGCACGATATGTGGAGACAGAGAACTGGCTCCAAAAGATGCTGAGAGGAAACCAGCAAGAGTTACGCCAATTTGCAGAGCAGACAGGAAACGGTTAGGATCGCGCGCTACACGCGCCACATGAGCGCCGCGGTCGTCTTCCTGTTCCATGCGTTCAATTTGACTGGTACGCAGCGATACTAAAGCCATTTCTGTGCCTGAGAACACGCTTCCCACCAGCATAAAGAGCAAAATAAAGAAAAGGTTAAGCCATATCGGCATAAAGAATCAGCCCTTCGCGTACCTAGAAGCTGAGCACTTCAACAAGACCATTAGTCATGGTGTAGCGCGCTCCCACAATCTTGAGCTCTTCAGCGGCCAGCGCGCGCGCAATAATCTCGCTACGTTCCACAATCTGCATAATAAGCGTCGAGACATGAATACGCTCCACATCGTCTTGCGAATCCGCATCCTCGGCCGCTTCCATCGTGCCCGCAACCTCGCCGAGCGCATATGTTAGCGATGGCGGCACGTTACCAGTTTTAGCGCTGTTGACTGCCGCTTCGAGCAGACCGCAGTGCTCATGGCTCATGACCACGAGAACAGATACGTGCAGGATATCGACAGCAAATTCAAGAGAGTTAATGACCGCTTGATCGAGAACGCCGCCGACCGAGCGGATGGTAAAGATATCGCCGAGACCTTCGTCAAAAATAATTTCAGGCGAGACACGAGAATCCGCGCAGGAGAGAACTGCTGCGCTTGGATTTTGACCTGCACATAGGCTTTCGCGGGTTTCCTTATCTTGCCATGGATGCACAGCCTCGCCGCGTGCAAAGCGCTTATTGCCCTCGAGCATGCGCGTCCAGACAGAATTTGCTTGATTTTCTTCAGCTAAAACACTCATACACACCAGCTTACTAGGTGAAGAAGCCAAGAAGGCTGCGGGCGAAACCCGCAGCCTTCTTGTTGGAGTAGAACAATAAGTATCAGCCTGTGTTCTGCAAGCCGGCAGAAACACCGCTCACAGTGCACAAAATGAGATAAATATAATCGCCAATCTGAGATTCGCTCAGCTCTTCCTTATCTACGCGACGGCGCAAGGTCTTGAGCGCGCGAACCTGAGCAATCGACAGAGCATCTACATAAGGGGAACGCAACTTAACCATCATGCCCAAAGTGCGGGAATGCTGCAAAGTCCAATCCTCATCCTTAATAGCCAGAACCCACTTGTGGGTCAGCTCCATCTCGTGCAGAACCTTCTCGCTCAAATCTTCGCGATCGCCCATGCTCAAGTACATGCGAGCAATACGCTCATCTGTCTTAGCAAGAGACATCTCGATATTGTCGATAAAGGTGTTAAACAGTGGCCAGCTCTTATACGCTTCGCGCAAAGTAGCCAAATCTCCAAACTTCTCGCACGCCGTACCCAAGCCGTACCATGCGGCGAGGTTAATGCGAGCCTGAGACCAGGAGAAGACCCATGGAATCGTACGCAAATCGTCCAAAGACTTCGCACCCAAACCACGCTTAGCAGGGCGAGAACCGATTGGCAGCAAACCAACCTCAGTCAAAGGCGTAACGATCGAGAACCATGGAGCGAAATCATCGCTTTGCAGCAGATCGAGGAAGCGCTCGTGCGAGGACTCATCCAAAGCCTGAGCCATCGGAGCGAACTTCTCGGTCATCTCCGTGTTCGTCTTCTCTACAGAAGGAGCGGACTGAAGCAGCGTTGCAGCCGCAACAGACTCAACGTGACGGGTTGCCAGCGTGCGGTTGCCGTAGCGAGCGAAAATAACTTCGCCCTGCTCGGTGAGCTTAAAGCGGCAGTTTACCGAGCCAACTGGCTGAGCCAAAACCGCGCGGTTAGCAGGACCGCCACCACGACCAACAGCGCCACCGCGACCGTGGAAGAGGGTAACGTCGATATCGTTTTCCTTAGCCCACTTCGCGATCTTTTCCTGAGCGCGGTGCAAAGCCAAAGTTGCAGACGTTGGGCCAGCATCCTTCGAGGAATCCGAATAACCGAGCATAACTTCCATGCGACGGCCGGTCTGCTTTAAGCGCTGCTGAACTTCTGGAATCTTAATCATGTCGTCCAAAACAGAGACAGAATTATCCAAATCTTCTAACTGCTCAAACAGAGGAATAACGTCCAAAACAGGAGCATCTGCAGGGTTAGCGAAGGCCAAACGGTTCAGCTCGTACACGTCGCGCACGTGCTGAGCGGACTTGGAGAAGGAAATAAGGTAGCGACCAGCAGCCTTGCGGCCGTGACGGCGCTGAATCCAACCAATAGCGCGGAAAGTATCGAGAACCTCTACGGTCATCGGCTGAAGCGGACCGCGCTCGCCATGCAAACCGTGCTCGCGAATATCTTCCAAAGCGCGCGAATGCACGAGAGAGTGCTGACGGAACTCCATCTCCACCATGTGGAAGCCGAAGGTCTCTACGCGCCAAATAAGAGCCTGAATATCGCCGTATGCAATACGTACCGCACCAGCCTCGGCCAAAGAGCGCTGAATAACACGCAAATCGGCGAGGAAATCGTCGGCACTAGTGTACATAAGATCGGCATCGCGCTCTACGGTAGCCTCCAAACGGTCGGCCATAACGAGCATGGCTGCGCGGTGAGGTTCGCTCGTGGAAATAATATCGGCGCGGCTGGTTAAGCGCTCGCTCATTTCCTTCTGACGGCTCCACAAAGCCTTCATCTCATCGCTTGGAGGAGTTGTAGCGCTTTCTACCGTTAAACGGGTAGCGGTTTTGCGGGTGGCTTCGGCAAGCTTAGTAACCATGTGGTCGTAGTACTTGCGAGCAACCTGACGCGACACCTTTGCGGTAACGTTCGGATTACCATCGCGATCGGAGCCAACCCAGCTACCTGGATGGAAGAAGGCTGGGCATACAGGTGGAACAGTTCCGGCCTTGGAACCCAAAATCCAATCGTCGAAGCGACGGTACACGTTAGGGATAACGCTAAAGAGAGTCGTATCGAAAACATTAATAACAGTGTCTGCTTCCTCCACAGGAGTTGGCTTCTTAAGGCCAATAGGGGAGGTGCGGAACAAGGAGTCAATCTCGGAGTGGAGACGACGGTCGATTTCTGCGCGCTCGGAACCGCCGGTGCGGTCGCGCTCGTCGAGGAAGGTAGCGATGCGGCGAATCTTGCCTTCGACTGCCTTACGGCGAGCTTCTGTTGGGTGAGCGGTGAAAACAGGATGGAACTCGAGCTTTTCGAGCAATTCGTTTGCACCTGCAACACCGACTTCGTCGATGAGGCGCTTGTAAGCCACGGTCAGTTCGTTAACTGGATCGGTAGCGGAACGTGTATCCACTTCCCATTCACGGTTCTTTAAGACGGCAACGCGATAGTTCTCTTCGCACAGATTTGCCAAGTGGAAATACACGGTGAAAGCGCGTGAGAGCATAGTTGCGTCTTTAAGCGAGGAGTTGTCGAGCAAATCGGACGCCTTCTCCAAGCCCGCAGCAGCTACGCTAGCAGCTTCGGCAGTGTCGTTGTTTCTTGTATTGCTTGCCACAATAACGTCTTCGCGCAGCTCATCGAACTGAGCTAACAACTCGGCATCGTATTCGCCGAGTACGTTGCGCAACATATCCAAGCATAATTCCAAATTATCTTGGAGACGTTCTGGCAGATTTTTTTCAGTCAATTTATTGGACCTCCATCCAACACCTCTGTGGTTGCTCGGTCTTCTGACTATCTGGGGCTCCTCCCCAGTTATGTGAAGTCAGACGTTGCGAACCCAAAGCCACGCGGGTATTGATAACCTGACGTGTTTTAGTGTACGCCGAACTGTGTAGGAAGTGAGCTATGTCTCATGGGCGGCGTCTCATATGGTGGCTTGTGGGGGACTGGTACACCTCCTGGTACACCTCCTGCCTGTTTTTTCTGCGGATGGCGTGGGGAGTGATTGGCGATACGGCTCGTTTTCCACGACCTTATAATGACGGTTTTGGGACCGTGAAAAACGAGGCGTAAAGTCAATCATCTTTCACGCCATGATTTTGGCTGAAAATGGGCATCTGACAGCCGTGGAAGACGATTCTTATTTCAGCTCACTATTCACGCCACCAGATGTAGCCGTAGCGAGTTGCCCGCTCAGAGAGAACACTCGCTGCGCCTGATTGATTTGCCGTGGTGAGCGAACAACCCCAAACCAATCGCAAACCCAAACCAATAGCTCTCTCCAGCCATCCCAATCCCCGCGGTCTAGACGGGCGCGAAAAATAGGAAGGGTGAAAGACACCCAGCACAACGAGCACAGCCCTAAAAACGAGCCGAATCAGCACAACGAGCCGAATCAGCAGAAAACGACCGCCTCCCACCACGCCTCAACGTTTTCCCCGCTGTCTAAGCATCATCGCCATTCAATCCCGCTAGACATGGACGACATTAAAGCGAACCTCGATACGCCGGTGCAGGACGCGTGCTTGGCGGCGAAAGCGAGCATCATCGTGCGTACGGGCTATCTCGATCTGAGCGCAGGCACGGGTAGCTACCGCGTTAAAGAGATTATGAACCGTATCGGCTATGCGCTCGGCGTGTACGTGCGCGCCGACGTGAACCTTACGAGCATCGAGGTGTCGTGCTCGGACGGCAAGGAGCGTGTAACGGAGGTTGTCGACCTGCCGAGCGTGGGCGTTAATACCGAGCGTATTTGGCATATGGAGCATTTCGCCGACTGGTTGACTGTGAACCTGGGTCACGAGGGTGTGTATCATACCGAGGCCTCGCTGCAGCGCAGTAACGGCGGCGATTACGGTTTCGACGCGCGCTCTTCTCGTGAGGAAAACTCACAACAGCGCACTCAACCCATAACCGTCCGCGAGGCGCACGCGAAGCTCGACGCGATTGAGCGTAAAGCGCGACTGTATGGTCCGCTCATGCAGGCGCTTGGCTCGGCTGTGGCGTGCTCGTGCTTCGTGTTTCTGCTCGGCGGCGCGGCCTACGACATGCTCGGCGCGTTTGTGGGCGCGGGCGTGGGTCAGTATGTGCGCAGCCGCATGAATGGCAAGCATCTTAATCAGTTCTTGGGCGTGGCTGTGGGCGTGGTGGCGGCCGCACTGGTCACGATTGCTACGCTGCGTTTGGTTGGTTTCGTCGATCCGACCGCGCTTGGTCACGATACCGCGTATATCGGCGCGATTTTGTTTATCGTTCCGGGTTTCCCGCTCATCACTGGCGGTTTGGATTTTGCTAAGCTCGACTTCCCGTCCGGTTTGCAGCGTATTACGTACTTCCTGTGCATCGTGGGCATGGGTACGCTCGCCGCGTGGTTCGTGGCCACAATGGTGGGCCTGAGCCCGAACGGTTTCGAGGCGCCGCACATTCCGGTATGGCTTAACGTTCTGCTTATTTTTATTACCGCGATTGGCGGCGTGTGGGGCTTCTCGGTTCTGTTTAACTCGCCGTGGCGCATGGCGTTGGTAGCGGCTGTGATTGGCGCGACCGCGGATACCGCCCGCTTGCTGATGGTTAATTATGGTCATGCGAGTTTGGAGATTGGCGCTTTTACTGGCGCTCTGATTGCCGGTTTGCTGGCTTCCGCGTGGCGCATTTCTGTGCGTAAGGGCTTGCTACCCGCCAGTTTGGGCTTCCCGCGCATCAGCTTAACTGTGCCGTCGATCGTTATTATGGTTCCAGGTTTGTATATGTACCGCGCCGTGTATGAGCTCGGTAACCTGCAAACCGTAAACGCGATGGATTGGATCTTTAAGGCGATGCTCGTGATTGTCTGCTTGCCGATTGGTTTAGCTTTTGCGCGCATTTTGACCGATAAGACCTGGCGCTACGACCGCTAGATTGTTTCAGAGCGCTCCTTGTCGTGGCTGTTCAGGCACAATAAGACTATGACTGAAATAAGTAATAGTGACGCATTCGGCGACCCCGCCGTGCGTGTGAGCGAAACGCTTTTTGATTACGAAGCGCCGTATAGCATGGGCCATCCGATGATGCGCCGTCATCGTCCTGAAGTTTTAGCTCCTGCAGGCAATTTGCAAACCGTAAAGCTTGCTATTGATTACGGTGCCGATGCAGTGTATTGCGCCGGCAAAATGTTCGGTATGCGCACTGCTCCCAAGAACTTATCGCACGAAGACTTAGAAGAGGCTGTGCGTTACGCGCACGCTCGCAACGCCCGTATTTTTATTACCTGTAACGTACTGCCAACGAATCCAGAAATTACGGGTATTGAGAAGTATATTGGTGAGCTGGCTGAGATCGGCGTAGACGCTGTTATTGTTTCCGATATTGGCGTGATGATGATGGCACACCGCATTGCGCCTCAGTTGGAAATTCACATTTCCACGCAGGCGGGTGTGGTTAACTATTTGGCGGCGAATTCCCTGTATGAATTGGGTGCTAAGCGCGTAGTTTTGGCCCGCGAGTTAAGCCTCGATGCTGTGCGCGATATCCGCAAGAATACGCCATCAGATCTCGATATTGAGTGCTTTGTGCACGGTTCTATGTGTATGGCTTTTTCTGGTCGCTGCCTTATTTCACAACACATGACTGGTCGTGATGCCAACCATGGAGATTGCGCGCAGTCCTGCCGCTGGAAGTGGAGCGTAGTGGAAGAGCATCGTCCAGGAGAGTTCTATCCAATCGAGCAGACAGATCACGGTGCCTACCTGTTCAATTCACAAGATATGAATATGTTAGAGCATATTGATGATTTGATTGATGCGGGTGCAACCAGCTTAAAGATTGAAGGTCGAGCGAAGTCCGCACTATATTCTGCTGTTGTGACTAATGCCTACAAGATGGCTACGAATATGTATGTAGAAAAGCGCGAAGCGGGCGATTTTAGTCATCTTGAGCTTCCTCAGTGGCTTAAAGATGAACCATTTAAGGTGGTTCATCGTCCATATTGCACTGCTTTTTATTATCCTGAGAACCCTGCTGGTCAGGAAACTCATAAGGGCGGCTACATTAATGACTGGCAGATGGTGGGCGATGTGCTCAGCTGGCAGGACGGTCGCGTTACTTTCAAAGCTAAAAATAAAATCATTCCTGGTCAAACCGTGGAATTTGTTCGTCCGGGCGTGCAGCCATACGTCATCACAGTTCCAGACGATATCTGGGATGACGAGGGTAACAAGGTAGAAGCTGCTAATCATCCAACCCATGTCTTCTCGCTGCCATGCGAGGAACCGATGGCTGCAGCAACCCCTATGCGCGCACCTAAGTTAGCTCCTAAAAAGCCAATCAGACAGTTTAGAAAAGAAGATCTGCTCAAGAACAAGCAGTAACAAGCAGAGGCGTTGACCAAAAACGGTCAGCGCCTCTTATATAAAAGATAAAACTAATCCTTTTTCTTTATCCCAGGAACTGGCATCTTAGGAAAAGGTTTATGCGCAACAGGTTGTGCTGCAGGCTTTCCCTCTGCACGTTTCGCCGCTTGAGCGGCCCATGCAGCGTAATCGTCCAAATCGTCCTGTGAAGTGTCATCTGCTACATCAACGTCAACATCTACATCTGTTTCAGCTTCTACAGCAGCATCATCGTGATGACTCAGCTCCTTGGCGAGCTCGTCGTAATCTGTATCAGTTGTCAGATATTTGAGCTTACGGGCAATTTTTGTCTGTTTTGCCTTCTGGCGTCCGCGGCCCATCTGACCCCCTTCGCATGCTCATCAGCGCTTAAAGCGCAACTATATCTAATTCATCTCTCATAGAGTACCACTACCGTTGTAACATGTGTTGTTTTGTTGAAACACTTGCTACAGGACAGTCTTGCGATTGTCTGCTCCAAGTCTTACAGCATAATCATGCTGGCTTGGTTCACGTTTCACAGGGTCTGCCAGCGACATATTGCCGACTGGTCTTACGCTCCCTCCACGTGCGTTTAATGTCTCGGGAGCACTTCCCGCGACATTAATATTGATAGCTGCGTTTAAGTCTCTATCCATGCTGATACCACAATAGTCACAATGGTATGTACGCTCACTGAGAGAGTTTGGCTTTCACCATCCTACAGTCCGAGCACTTTTGCTGCTTGGATAGAACCTGTCCACGACATGAAGTGAACATTCGTTTTTTATGCTCTTGTATTCGAGTTGACGGCGAAACTCACCAAAACTAGCGTCACGTAGACTCTTGGTTAGATGATGATTACGGATCATTCCCGCCACATTAAGGTCTTCAATACTGATATGCGCGTGCACGGGTAGGCTCAGTGGTGATTTTGTGCAGTGCGTCCTGCCGAAGCTGATAGATACGCTGGTGTAAACGTGCCACATAGAGACGCGCTTTATCACGACGATGTGAACCTTTCTTTCGCCTACTCAACATACGTTGTGCGCGAGCAAGACGCTTTTCCACTCGTTTGAATGGATGTGGATTAGGTATCGCGGTACTGTCCGACAAGGTGACAAGGTTTTTCACACCCATGTCAATACCCACGCTCGTCCTTTTACAACGTGCACGTATAGGGGAGGTCTCATGTTCTATGCCGATAGACGCGTACCAACGGTCAGCGCTACGCGTAACAATAATACGCAACACATGTGCGTGACCAATACGACGCATAACATTTTCCATGCGATGCACTCGCCCAATACGAGGCAAACGAATAGCATGCGAATCGTCTGGTACAAGACGGTAACCAGTAGTGAAATGGATACCGGACACACAGCGAGAATGACTCTTAAAGCGAGGGAAACCTATGCGCTTGCCCCTGCGTTTACCATGCTTACTATCAGCATGATTACGTAGAGCACGACTAAGGTTTTCTAGTCCCGTGTTGTACGCTTCTTTACTGTTACGCGACCACCATACCCGCTCATCGGCACCGACTGCAAGTGTATTCTTGTTCTGATTCCACCATTTACGCAATCCGTAATACGAGTACTCAGGTTTCTGCCCATTATTGAGCTGGTCGAGTACATGGCTCAGCGCTTGATTATACGCGAAGCGTGCAACACCTGCATGCTCGGTAAGCATACGCGCCTGCTTAGCAGTAGGATCGAGCATAACCTTGACCGCTTCTATCATGGTGTCTCCCGTAGCACAGCTATCACGCATCGCACTCTATCTGTTCATACTTAGGGTCATAGAGAATCATGCCAGTGAACGTACAACCGAACTCAGCTAGCATGGTATTTTCGTAACACATTTTCCACACGGTTTGAAGTTTTAAGCCCTCACGAGACCCCACTCGCGGACTAGCATAAGACAATAATACCAAATAAAAACAAGCAAAAACCGAGCAGTTTATCCCCTTAATGTCGGATAAAACTTTTAGACTAAAAGCATTAAAATATGGCTAGAAGCTAAAGAAAGTAGGGCATAATGACCGATGATCAGCATTTGACTGCTGCTGGAAATGAAATGAGCGCAAGCTTCTTAGCTGCACAAGAGCGTTCCAATAAAACTGCAGCAAAGCTTGAAGCTAATCCAAGCGCTTTTACTATGCTTACAGGTGACCGCCCAACAGGTCGTTTACATTTAGGTCACTACTTCGGCTCTATTAAAGAGCGCGTGGCTATGCAAAACAAAGGCGTTAATACCAATATTATTATTGCTGATTATCAGGTGATTACCGACCGCGATACCACCGAAAACATTCAGGATAATGTGCTCAACTTAGTTTTGGATTATATGGCTGCCGGTATTGATCCAACGAAGACCATGATTTTTACGCATTCTTCGGTGGCAGCAGAAAACCAGTTGATGCTTCCATTCCTCTCTTTGGTTACTGAAGCTGAGCTGCATCGTAATCCGACGGTAAAGTCCGAGATGGAAGCATCCGGGCATGCGCTTACTGGCTTGTTGCTGACGTATCCAGTTCATCAGGCATGCGATATTCTTTTCTGCAAAGCTAATGTGGTGCCAATCGGTAAAGATAATTTACCTCATGTGGAAATTACGCGCACCATCGCTCGCCGTTTTAACGAGCGTTATGCTAAGAAAAATCCTGTGTTCCCAGAGCCAGCAGCTATTTTGTCTGATGCTCCAGAAATCCCAGGCTTGGATGGTCGTAAGATGAGTAAATCGTACGGCAATTCCATTATGTTGGGTGCTACTGCAGAAGAAACTGCAAAACTGATTAAGAAGAGCCCAACTGACTCTGAGCGCATGATTACTTTTGATCCTGTAAATCGTCCACAAGTTTCTGCGTTGCTGACTACTGCAGGCTTGACTTCCGGTCGCGATCCACGAGAGATTGCTGAAGAGATTGGAAATGGCGGCGGTGGAGCTTTGAAGGCTTTCGTGATTGATTCCGTGAATACTTTCCTGGCTGAGCACCGTGAACGTCGCGCTGATCTGGCTAAAGACATGGATACCGTGCGCGATATTTTGCACGATGGCAATAAGCGAGCCAATGAGATTGCCAACCAAACGCTTGATGAAGTGCGCGAGGCTATGGGAATGGTGTACTAAAGCTTTTTAGCGCAAACGAGGGAGGGCTGCTCGTTGGGCAGTCCCTCTTTTTATGTGCGGGTTGAGAGTGAGTGCCAGACGACTATCTCTTGTGAGCTGCGGGACGTTGTATCTTTCACCCATAAGCCCATACGTAAAGGCTAAAACAGCGCAGATCGCTCCACAGCAAACAAGTACTGCGCCTTTTACTCAACAGGCAGTGGGAGAAGACCGCTTAAATCATCGCGTTCGCCTACTGCACTAATACGTCCAGCATTTTTCTCCTCGCTCCAGCTGGTAATGCCGCACACAAGACGTAACCATACAGCAGGATCAAGCTCAATCACATCGGGTGGTGTGAGATTATGAGGATCTGATTGAGGCCCTTCCAATATCTTGACAGCGGCAAAAGGTGCTACGCGAACTTCTACGCCTGATCCAGGAGCACGCAATTCCAACATATAGAGGGAGTATCGCACAGCCATAGCCATACTACGACGGTCTAAACGTGGTGCAATCTCTAAGCGATGCTCTAATGCTGTGTTCTGTGATGCTTCGTCACGAGCTTGCTGCGCCCATGTTGTGAGGGCGCGCTCTCCTTCAAGAATGTCATCGGCTTTAATAACTGGCATATTTCAAGGCTACGCGAAGTTGGTGTTTTGGCTCAAGTCTAGGTGTTTTGCCTGAGCTTCGAACACGACCAGCAACGAAGCCAGCGCACGCCCGAGCGCCCAGCAATACAGGCTTTTGGTACTTAGTGGGGTTTGGGTGAGGATGTTGCTCAGTAGGTTCTAGTTGATTCCTCTGGCAGTCATGTGTCAAGACATCGCTGCCGCGCGAATATGGTTCGTCTTTATGCGTGAAGTCGATACACGCATCCGTTATGCCAGTTTTGAAGCCATTTTTGCGCATCAAAACTGGCATAACGGATGTATGAACCGGTTAAGCAGAATGGCGCCAGAGCAAGAGATCTTCCCAAAATTAGAGTGGAATGAATGCTCCTGGGTGCGTGAAACATGGAGTACCTCACTAAGTCACGATTCGCGAACCATTCACACAAAACCCCACCAAAAACCCAAGAACCGCGATACTCCCGCGCTCCCCGCAACGCAGAAACCGCTCACACATGCAGAAAGGAGGCGCTCGCACGCCTCCTTGTGACCTCACGGCCTTTATGTCTTTACAGACTGCCCCGTCAATCTGGGTAACAGACTGTCCTCTTCACGAGACTGGGGTAATGGTTCAGTCACCTTCACGAATAAATCTCAAGCTTTCAAGAGTTAAAAGCGAGGGGCTCCTCCGCATTACCGAAAAAAGTAACAACTAGATTTCTTGGCTACTCTTCGTCTGTATCTTCGTCTGCAACTTCATCAAATTCTGCAGCAACTTCTTTAGCTGCGCCGTTGCCTAAATCGACAGGAGAAGAAGAGTTCTCCCATGGTTCTTCCCATGGGTCATACTCTGGATTCTGCTGCCTGTAAATGTACAAACCTACGACGCCTGCGAGCAAAGCGCCAAAAAGCAGCGCGAAGAACTTCCAGCCATTACCAGATTGATTGTTCTCCATAGAGTGCTCCTTCCGTCCGAGGACTCACCATCAGCGGTGACTTATGTTCTACATTCTACTCCCTAATTGTGAAAGTGGTGTGCTTTTGTGTTTTTTTAAGACGGTGTTTTACGGCTCAGGGCGAAGTGCACCAGTTACCATAGTCACATGGCAAATCCTTTTACTCCTGGAACATCGGGCCCTGCAGGTCCGTGGGATCCGCGTAACCCTCATAGACCTCAGCAAAATTTTTCGCAACGGTGGCAACGTTTTACCCGCGTATGGTCAAATAATTGGCGTTTGAACGGGCCAAATATTACGCAAGCTATTGTTGCGCTCAATCTACTCGTTTTTGTAGTGCAAGAGGTTTTGAAACTCTTCCCTGTGGCAAGTGCTACTTTTACGAGTTATACCGCACTTATTTCTGGTTATTCACTTTTTTATCCTTGGACTTTGCTCACTTCAGCTTTTATGCATACAGGATTTACGCATATTTTGATGAATATGCTCATCTTGTATTTTGTGGGCAAGGAGTTAGAAAAGTTACTGGGGCACAGGGCTTTCTTAAGTATGTACTTGATTAGTGCTTTAGGCGGTAGCGTGGCATACGTGCTATGGCATGGCGCTGCAATATCTGCTGTGATGGGTGCGTCCGGCGCTATTTATGGTCTGTTTGGTGCTATGATGACCGTATACAACCGCATAGGTTCGCGTTCTCAAGGCATGTTACTGTTTTTGTTTATTACGCTCTTCGTGCCTATTTTCTTCGGCAATGTAGCATGGCAGGCACATCTTGGAGGATTTATAACTGGTGCAGCGCTCTCTACTTTGATGATGCGCGGCTTACCAATATGGCGTTCAGCAAGTATTAACAAGCGTATGGCGATTTACGGTACTTTTATGACTGTTCTTCTGCTTATCGCATGGTCTGCACGTTTGGTTTTTGCTTTGTTCTTCTAAAAAGAAAAGCGCTGAACTGACAAAGAGTTCAGCGCTTATTCGTAGTACTTTTTAGTGCCAAGACATCATGAGCACAAAACCAATCATCATAATGGCAAAGCCAATAGCTAAGTTCCAGTAACCAATGCCTGGGATTGGGTAACCATTATTTGGAGTGATGTAGTAAACAATCACCCAGATAAGTCCCAAAACAAGGAAGAAGCTAAACAGAGGTACGAACCATGATGGATTCGACTTCGTTCCTTCCACAGCCTTCTCCACGCGACGGGTTTCCTCTTCGGTGCGCTTTACAGCAGCCTGCACGCGAGGGCTCAAAGTTTCAGGATGATCTAAGGTCTTCTTGAGAGCTTCAGCAGCACGAATACCGGCAAGCTCCTCAGAAGATAATTCTTCTTCTACTTCTTCTGTTGCTTCCTCAGCAACATCGTCAACATCAACATCGTTAACTTCGCTGTCCGCTGCTTCAGGTGCAGAGGTGTTCAGCTCCTCAACAGTGTCTACGGTTTCTTCGTTTTCAGCCATGAAAGCTTCTCCTTTAGTTTACGCTAATAGATATAGTAGTAAAAGCGTGGGAATTCGCCAACGAGTCTTTATGATGGGAGGTTCTACTAATCATGAGAACTCCTCGTCATCAAGTTTTTCAACATCGTGTTCGTCATTCTCGACGTTCAGGTCTTATCGGATCTATAGCTACTTTCGTTTCTTTTGCGCTTGTCGGGTGGATCATCCTCACAAACGTGCAGAACGCAGATAATACTTATCGCTCAAACACAGACGAGGTTATTGCCAGTCGTCAGGAAAAAATTGCAAAACTGCAAAAAGATATCGATACAAAAACTGCTCAACTTGAAACGCTCAAAAATGTTGTAGGCGATACAGACACCGAGAACACGACGAATGATCCTGATGCAGCAGTCAATAAATTGCCAGCTTTATCAGGAAAAGGCGTAACAGTTACTCTTGATGATTCTCCTAAATGGGATACTGCTTCGAAAGATAAAAATGCTAATCCGAACGATTACGTCGTTCATCAGCAAGATATTGAAGCTGTTGTTAATGCAATGTGGGCTGGCGGTGCTGAAGCTATTACTGTGCAAGACCAAAGACTATTACCGACCTCAGCTATAAAATGTGTGGGTAATGTTTTGCTTCTTAATGGCAAGCACTTTGCGCCGCCGTACAAAATTTCAGCTATTGGCAACATAGACCGACTGCACACTACAATAAATGATTCGGAGACAATAAAAATTTACAAGCAGTATGTGGAAGTAGACGGCTTGGGGTGGCAACTGGAAGAAAAGCAAAATCTGCATTTTCCTGAAGTAACCACATCTACGCAGCCTATGAAGTATGCTGTTGCTGTTCGTGACGAAAAATAACGCCTAAGGAGTACCCCTATTATGGCGAAAACTAACGGTAGTCATATACGAAATCAGAAAAACGCTAGTAAGCCGAGCACGCTGAATACTATTTTCGGTGTTGTGGGAGAAGTTTTGCTTATTTTTGCTGCTGTGTGTGCGCTGTACATCGCTTGGCAATTATGGTGGACAGGAGTTGAAGCGGAGAAAGTTCAGCTTCATGATTCCACGACATCTTCGTGGACTGCTCCTGCGTCCAAAAACGGTAGCGTCAGCATTGCTCCTGATAATTCCCCGGATACCGCGCCTGTAGAGCAGACCAACTGGAAGTATGGCGATACGCTGGGAAAGCTCTATGTGCCACGTTTTGGACAGGATTGGAGCAGAACGGTAGTAGAGGGCACAGATAATGCTCAGCTGGTACGTCACGGTTTGGGACATTACTCCGAAACGCAAAAACCTGGACAGTTAGGTAATTTTGCTGTGGCAGGTCATCGCGCTGGATACGGTGAGCCTTTGGGTAACGCGGATAAACTGACTAACGGCGATTTTATTGTGATGCGTACGGAAAACTACTGGTACGTGTACAAATACGATAAAACAGAAATAGTTCTTCCGGATAGCGTAGAAGTGTTATCTGCAGTTCCTGGTCATTTTAATGCCGAACCTACTGAGCGTTATATTACTTTGACCACGTGTGAGCCAAAATATACGACCGCAACACATCGCTTGATTGTATATGGCAAGTTGGTGAGCTGGTCGAAGGTATCTGACGGTGTGCCGAGCGTTTTGGCGCAGAAAGATGCGTCTGGTAAGGTCAGCTTTACTACAGATTCCGTGCGATCTTTAGCATCGCGCATTCCTGATCTAAGTTCTGTTTTCTTGTGGATTCTTGTTATTTACTTAGTTATTGCCATCGCTGCTGCTGTGGCGTGGCGCTGGCCTGCTATTCGTAGCTATCGTGAGCGTGAGGAATCGCGTCAGGTATTCAGCCTCTTTGGATGGTTTATGCGTGCTCAGCCGGGCATTCTTCCTGTGCGTATTGTGTTGGCACTTTTGATTGTGGTGGCTCTTACTGCTGCGCTGTTCCAGTGGGGATATCCATGGTTATCTGTGCACGTGCCGTATTTGCAGGTGTCATCAAATTATGTGGCGGTAGGTTAAAAGCTGATTTCTAGCCAGAGCGTGGAGGTTGTGAGCGGATGCTTGCACCTCCACGCTCTGCGTTTTCTACTGTATCGTTCATAGCTGTGCTTAGCAGTGAAAGGTAAAGCTTTTACCAGCTGCGATTTGATGAGCCGAGCAGCTTTAACGAGTAGCGCTATCGATAGCGGTGAAAGATACAGCACACAAAACTCGACAAGACCTTCCTCAATCTTGCTTTGGTATAACATCCCGTGCACTGGTCGAGATATGAGAAGCTCCTCTTACTCATAATGTTGAGAATAAGAGGAGCTTCTCCTTGATGCTACTTATTTAGCGCTCAGAGTTATAGTAGCGCCCTTCGGTACTTCAGTTGCTTGAGTAATCTCCGTACCGTTGTAGTAGATATGCGTAACCTTCGCATCATCTGCGGGGCTCTCCCCCGTCTGCGCATTCCCGGTCAGACCAACCACACCAAGCGCCCACTTAGCATTCTTGAATGTCTGCCCCACATAGTCAGTCGGATTAATGTTCACCTTCTCTTCTGGCTTCGGCCCCTTAGAGATAATCAGGGTTACAGAAGATCCCTGTGCAACCGAAGTTCCTTCACCGGGGTCTACGCTGGAAACCGAGCCGGCTGGAACCGTATCGTTATAGTCGCCTTCCTTCACCACAGCAGAGAAATGGTGATCCGACAAAATCTTCGTAGCCGCATCCTGAGTCTGTCCGGTCAAACCCGTTGGAACCACAGCATTACCAGATGAAACAAATAGCTTCACTGTGGTGCCTTTAGTAGCGTTGGTGCCCGCAGCAGGGTCTGTGCGCGTTATATGGTCTTTTTCAATGCTGTCGGAATCTTCGCCAGAGGTCGAGCCTACCTTGAATCCTGCCTTTTCCAGAGTGGAACGAGCTTCATCTTGGGTCATGGAGGTGACGTCTGGAACAGCCACAGACTGCGGCCCTGCCGAGAACCACACCTTAACAGTGCTTCCCTTAGCCGCGGACTGTCCACCTTCTGGCGACTGTTTCGTAAATGTTCCCGCATCAGCTGTGGAGTCGTTGTCGGTTTCAGCTTGGAAAACGAACCCAGCTTTCTCCACCGCTTCTTGAGCCTGTGCCTGAGTCATAGAAGACGTAATGGTTGGTACAATGCCCTGTGCGTTGTACCAAACGTACCACCATCCGCCCAAACCGGCAAGAATAAGCGCAATAACAGTAATTGTAGACCAGATAGCAATAAGCTTCTTACGCTTCTTCTGCTTAGCTGCAAGGGCTGCTTGCCTCTGCTGTGCACGGCTCTGAGGCGGGGTGGCTGCAGCAGTGGAGTGCGCCAAATTAGCCATATCATCGCTATTAAACGAAGATGTAGCATTCATCGGGATTGTTTGGGTCGATGGCAAGGCCTGGGTAGCGCTTACATCGCTCGCGCCGCCCATTCCAGAACCAGCGCCCGAACCAGCGCCCACTCCAGCCGCAGCCAACGGCGCAACCGTATTCACACCCTCAATAACCGGTGTTCCTCCAGCAGCAATAGTGGCAATATCTTTACGGAACTGCGCTGCAGTGCCGTAACGTTGTGTGCGATCTTTCGCCATCGCTTTAGCACAAACATCATTCCAAATAGGAGCCAGCGCTGGAATAACCTCGGTTGGCTTCGTAGCCACTTCACTCACATGCTGGTAAGCAATAGCCACAGCGGAGTCACCCGTAAATGGTGGGCGACCAGTCAGCATTTCATAGAGCACGCAGCCTGCGGAATACAAGTCAGAACGGGTATCTACCACTTCGCCGCGAGCCTGTTCAGGGCTCAAATATTGTGCAGTTCCCACAACGCCTTGGTTTTGAGTCAGCGTTGTGGCGGAATCATCAAGCATACGGGCAATGCCAAAGTCCATCACTTTAACCGCGCCCTGCTCGCTAATCATAATATTGCCCGGCTTAATATCGCGGTGAATAATGCCCATGCGGTGCGAATATTCCAAAGCATTGAGCATACCAAGCATAATCTGGCTGGCATCGCGCTGGTTTAGTGCGCCATTTACTTTCAAAATATCGCGCAGGGTTTGTCCCTTCACGTATTCCATCACAATATACGGCACACGCACGGTACGACCAGTATCAGGGTCGGTAATCTCTTCCTCATCAGTATCGAAAATAGATACGATATTCGGATTATTCAGAAGAGCAATCGAGCGTGCTTCTAAGCGGAAACGCTTAAGGAAGGTCTGATCGTTTGCCAAATCTGAACGCATAATCTTGATGGCTACAGTACGCCCCAATCGGGTGTCAATTCCCTTACGCACTTCTGCCATGCCACCGTGTCCAATCAGATCGCCAACGGTGTATCGTCCATGGGAGAGAGTCGATGGTGTAAAAATACTCATCGTTCGCCTTCCTTCGCGTCTGCTGTATGAATTAAGTCTGTTGTATATACGAATCGTGGATAATGTTCTTCGCTACGTATGATGCGCGGCGGTACTTTCTCTTGTGGAGCTGTTGTTTCGCGCCATTTGTGCGAGCTTTCATACGGATACGGGTCATAATCTTTCGAAGATTCCAAAGCCTCATGGTCGAGTAATCGACGCTCAATTTTGGCTAAAGTCCGCGAAATAACTAACGCATTCTCAGGACGATCTGCAGGATTCTTCGCAAGCATACTCAAAATAAATTCGCCCAGCTGCCAGTCCACAGAATCAGGCAGAGGAGGAACAGGCTCATTCACATGCGCGGCAGCAATATCAACCGGTGTTTTACCTGTAAATGGGCGATGTCCGCACAAGCCTTCATAGGCAACCACTCCCAAAGAGTAGAGGTCAGATTGCGGGGTAGCCTGCTGTCCCTGAGCTTGCTCAGGAGAAATATACTGTGCAGTTCCCACAACCATGCCATCTTGCGTAATTTGACCTTGATCAGTGGAGTAGGAGACACCAAAATCAGTAATTTTTACCTCTCCGGTGCGCGAAACCATAATATTTGCAGGCTTCACATCGCGGTGAATAATACCGTGAGAATGAGCTACGAATAATCCTCGAGCTGTTTGAATCAAAATAGGCAAAAGCTCAGTAGCAGGCATAGCTCCGCGCTTCTTAAAAATCTCCGACAAACTTGGGCTAGGCACATACTCCATAATCAAATACCCAATGCCGTTGTCTTCGTAATATTCAAAAAGCGCAGCAATATTAGGATGAGCCAAATTCGCGGAATTTCGTGCCTCAGCGCGCAAACGACGAAGCTTGGAATCATCTACGGTTAAATCGGCGCGCATTGCTTTAATAGCCACATCGCGGTTAATTTCCATATCCTGACCGCGCCATACTTCGCCCATGCCGCCTTGAGCTAACCGCTTGTCTAAGCGGTAGCGACGATGAATTAACTGTCCTTCTACTAGTTTCATGCGAGGTACTCCTGGATAAGAGAACGCATAATTGGTCCCGCCTCTTGAATGCCATAGCCAGATATGCCGTGCAAAACAACACTAATAGCAATTTTTGGATTACCATCAGCAGGAGCAAAGCCCATCATCCATCCATTATTAGTTCCATTACCTAGCTGTGCGGTTCCTGTTTTCGCGGCAATAGGTACAGAATTCATTTTAAGAGTTGGCGTATCGTTATCGACTACCGAGCGCATCATGCTAGTCAGGTTAGCGGCTGTTTGTGAGCTAAAAGCATTCGACAAAACAGTGGTGCTACGTTCTGAGATAACCGATAAATCACTGGCTCGCACAGAATCAACTAAAGTAGGCTTCACCATCACGCCATTATTTGCCACAGTAGAAGCAATCATTGCGTTAAGCAATGGAGTTGTTGTTACATCCGCCTGACCAATAGAGCTTAAAGCCAGCTTGTCAGGGCTCAAATTCGTAGGGAATTGAGATGCTACAGCCGTCATAGGCAAGCCAAGGCTGTCAGAACCATCAATATTAATCGTGTTTCCATAGCCAAGCTTTTTAGCCATGGCGTTGATTTTATTTTTACCTAAACTTACTCCCAACTGCGCAAAAGCAGTATTAGAGGAGTAGGTGAGAGCATCATTCAAAGAAATTTGCCCGTTCACGCCATTACCCTGATACGTTACGTTTGGCAAGTTCGTTTCTGTTCCTGGAAGTGTGTATGAAGCTCCAGCTGGAATCATGGTATCTGGGTTGTATTCACCTGACTCCAAAGCTGCTGCAGCCACCACAACCTTAAAAGTTGATCCTGGAGAGTAGAGCTGACGGGTAGCGCGATTAATCAGCGGACTAAAAGCGCTCTGCGTCAACGACGAATAGGTATCGGATACAGCAGATGTGTCGTGGCTAGCTAGAGCATTCGGATCGTAGCTTGGCGTAGATGCCATTGCTAAAATACGTCCTGTTGTTGGCTCCATAGCAACCACTGCGCCATCATAACCGCCTTGTTCGAGCAGATTATATGCCAAAGTTTGTAGCTTAGGATTGATGGATGTGGTAATAATAGCGCCAGAGTTTTTTGCGCCCGTCAGCAAGTTATGCAATTTAGAGAGCCACAGCGAACTTGAATCACCCGTAAGCTGGATATTACGCGAAGCTTCTAAACCGCGATCTGCACGTACAGATACAGAGAAATAACCGGTAACAGGAGCATAAACTGGACCGTTTGAGTATGAACGCTGATACTTAAAAATATCTTGCGACTCAGCCGAACTGCTCAGAACGCTGCCATCGCTAGCTAAGATAGAGCCGCGCGGTTGAGCATATTCATGATATAGAGCGCGGGTATTGCGTGGATCAGCGTTGAGCGCTTCTGCTCGTACGACCATAAGAATGCTTGACGAGATACCGAGAACCACGAAAAGAGAAATAACAACGTAGTAAATATGACGCACTGTGCGGTTCATTGTTCTTCTCCTTTCTGTACAACGCTGATTGTTTCTGAAGTTAGGGCGCGAGGCGCTGATTGCTGTTCACGTGTTTTCTTTTCGTTTACAGCTTCGAGGGCGAGCGAGAGGGTATCGAATCCCATTTCTTCTTCAGGTTTATTGCCTTGATGAGAAATAATGAGCAGCATAGTTGCCACAATCCAGTTCGCAATAAGGCTGGAACCACCCGCTGCCATATAAGGCAGTGTTAAACCAGTCAGTGGAATAACTAAAGTAATTCCACCTACTACTGTAAATACTTGAAAAGCCATAGTAAAGACGAGGCCTGAAGCCAAAAGCTTGCCAAAGCCATCCTTAACTTTTATAGCGGTAATAATGCCTGTGCCAATAATCGCAATATATATAGCAAAAATAGCAAAAACACCTACTAAACCAAGTTCTTCGCCTAAAGAGGAGAAAATAAAATCAGAATTAGCTAAAGGAGTCAATGCCGGATATCCCTCGCCTAAACCAGTGCCTAATAATCCGCCGGATGCTAAACCAAAAATACCAGTAACAAGCTGTTGAGAGCCGCCAGGAGCTGTATAGACGCGCTGATTAAAGGGGTTCAGCCATGCATCAACACGATTTCCCACATGACTAAACAGATGTACTGCGGCAAAAGCGGCAGCGAGGAAGAAGATAAGACCAATAATAATCCAACTGATACGTCCTGTTGCTACATACAGCATGCATACGAACATAGCAAAGAACAGCAGCCCCGTTCCCAAATCTTTTTGCAGAACAAGAACGCCCATACAAGCTGCCCACACCACAATAATAGGACCAAAATCGCGCAGTCGAGGCAAATGCATAGCGCCAATCTTTTTACCGCCCACAGCAAGCTGGTCGCGGTGGTCAAACAAATAAGAGGCGAAGAAAATAGCCATAAAAAGCTTGGCAAATTCAGCTGGCTGAATGCTATGTCCTGCTACGCGAATCCAAATACGAGCGCCATTAATAGAGGCTCCTACACCTGGAATCATCGGCGAAAATAGCAAGAACAAGCCAATAATCATGGAAATATAACTGAATTTTCTAAAGACCCTATAGTCTTTAATACTAAAAAGCAGAACGCTTGCTAAACCGAGCGCCAAAATAAGCCACAGAACTTGGTTCGCGCCGGCAGAAGTTTCGCGGTCTAACGTAACGTTTTCGTAGTCAATACGGATGATTTCCATACATCCAATAAGGCTCAGCAAAACAACGCCAAAGAAGAAGTTCTGATTGGCGTACGGTTTAACCGTAAGCAGCACAACCCACAGCACCAAGCAGAGCACGGCGACAATAGCTAAAGAGATGCCATAGCGCGATGGAATATGTCCGGCAACTTTTTCGAACATCTGCATAAAGCCCATAACGCTTAAAGCGGTGACGAGCAGAAGAAGTACTAAGCGATGGAAGAACTCAGATTTATCAGTTTTCATCTGTGCCTGCCTGTTCGCTGCCCTTATTATCTGTGCCTTTACTGCTCTTGGTACTCTTTTCGGTACTGTTTTCGTTCGCGCTCGACGCTTGCTTTTGAATGCTTGTTATAGTATTGCGCGCATCCTTGTAGTTCTGCGCCTCAATTCCCTTGCTAATGCGATCTTGCCAGCCTTGAGGAAGGTCGCGCATGTCTACATTAGTTTTTTCGAGAACGTGATTTAAGGAGTATCCGAAAACATCCGTATTCACGCCCTGATAAATGGCTACTTGACCGTTGAAATCTTTAATAAAGTAACGGCTTTGACTCCAGTTATATGTGAGCCAGCAACCGATACCTGCTGCAACAATAGCTGCAACGGTAATAACGAACCAGATAATACGGCGTATGCGGGTAGAGCGATGCTGATTATGAGCATCCGTGATTTTTTGCACCTTCATAGCATCCCTTACATCGGGATCATGAGGATCGTCAACCACTGAGCCGTCATGCTTCGTAACAACTGGAATTTCGCCTGTTGCTTCCATAATGCCATCGGCATCGTTCTCGTTATTCAGCATGGTATTAGGGCGTACAATACGCTCAATCTCATAGCGCGCATCGAAATCATCAGCAATTAAGTCGTTGTGTTCATGCTCATGAATTGTGGCAACGCCAAATAAGGTATCGGCATCTGCGGAGTTCTGCTCTTTGGATTCATGCGCTTTGGCGGTGAGCTGAGCTGCTCGCACAGCAGGAGATTGCAAAATATCGTCTGGCACGAAACGAGGCGCAATGGCTACGAGCATATTGAGAGTATCTGCAATAGGCTGCGGTTGTGTGCTTACCGCGCCAGCAATTAAGCACATTTCATCGGAAGAATTCGATAATGCTGTAGGAATATTCTCGTCATCGGCGCTATAGGAATCGGCAATAACTACAGAAATATTATCGGTGCTACCGCTTTTTTCCGCTAAACCTACTAAGGTTTGCGCGCATTCTTGGGCGTGAGGATGAGTAAGAAGAATATCGCGTAAAGATTCATCGCTGACCACGCCGCTTAAACCGTCAGAACATAACAGCCAGCGGTCGCCCCGTTGCGCGCGGCGGATGGAAATATCTGGACGAGGATCAATATCGAAATCACCCAAAACGCGCATAACAACATTGCGCTGAGGATGGGATTTGGCTTCATCAATCGTAATGCGTCCAGCATCAATTAAATGCTGCACATAAGAGTGATCTTTAGTAACGCGCACAATTTCGCTATCTCGCACAAGGTAAGCGCGTGAATCGCCAATATGAGCAATAACCCAATATTCTCCTACCAGAGCAATAGCGGTAACAGTAGTGCCCATACCAGAAAGGGCTTTTTCACGGCGTGCTTTGCCCACAATAGCGTCATGCGCAGCAATAATGGAGGTGGTGAGCATACTTGCTACATCGTCCACAGCCTTCGACGGGTTGGTAACAAGAGGAATATTCTCAATATGCGCTAAAGAACGAATAGCAATTGTGGAAGCAGTGTCTCCGCCAGCGTGACCGCCCATACCGTCGCAAACAGCAACTAGACGTGCGCCTGCAAAAGTAGAATCTTGATTATCTTTGCGTACTAAACCAATATCGGAGACTGTGGTGGAAATCATGTGTAATGCCACGGGCTACCTCAATTCAAACGTGGTAGCGCCAATGCGCACAGGAACTCCTGGCGGAAGTAGACATACGCTGTGAATCGGCTGATCTGCAACTTTTGTGCCATTAGTGGAATTCAAATCTTCTACAGCCCACTGATTGGAAGCTGTATCGAAGAAAATGCGAGCGTGGTGAGAGGACACAAATTCATCATCCAGCACAATATTATTATCTGCTGCACGCCCTAAGGAAATAGATCCAGCGCTTAACGGCATGGTAGTGCCTGACAGTGGACCATCAATAATGGTGAGCACTGCTGGCTCAGGCGCGTTCGTTGCGTTCGTTGGATTCGATATGTGAGCGGTGGCTGGAGTTGCTAATGTTTGTGTGTTTGATGGCACACCATCTTGTGCAGGAACTACCACAGGACCATTCGCTCCCACCGCTACCATGTGTTTATCGCGCTCGCGATTAGAACGACGTTTCGAACGATGTGGTGCTAAAGACACAACATCGCGGTTAATCGCACGCACGGCTAGCCATACGAAAAGCCATAAGCCAATCAAAAAGCCGTACTTTAGTATGGCAAAAGTTAAATCAGTCATAGTACTAAAAGAGTCTACTCCGTGGCTGCACTAGACCAGAACAGGATGCGTGTGCGACCAATAGTAATAGTATTTCCATCCAGAAGTGTAGCAGCCGGAGTCTGATGTCCTTCAACATATGTGCCGTTGGTAGAGCCCATATCGCGTGCAACAACGCCGCTATCGGTAATATCGATTTCCAAATGATTGCGAGAGATACCTGGATCATCAATAACAATATCGCTGGTAGAACCGCGGCCGATAACTGTTTTTGGAGCGGTGAGCAGGTACTGGCGGCCGTTAATCTCGAGTACTGGGCAGTCCTTGGTGCTGTTATTCGTGGTTAGAGGTGCGGCGTTACCCTGCACGGATTCGGAGGACACCGAGAAGTCGCTCTTAGCCAAGGTGAGGTCTTCCTCGAAGATGACCACAACTGGGCCAACGAAAGCGTAGTGCTGACTTTCTGCATACTTCGTGAGGTTGTCGGCCAATTCATTGGCTAAGGTCTCGCTGCCCCACTTCTCGATGTTATCGAAGTCTGGGGTAGATAGCTTAATACGGTACTCGTTCGGAGCAACCGTGCGGTCTCGACCCACACTCATACTTTGAGAATCAATTTCGCGCTCCAAGGCGCTGGATAAATCGACTGGCTGCAAATCTTTAGAGCCGAAACGAGAGAATGCGCCCTCAACAGCGCCTTCAACACTCTTTTCCAAGCGATCAAGGAATCCCATCGTGTCCCCTTCATAGAGTTCTTACGCGTTTCTTACGCGTTCGCGCGATATTCACGTCGTAGAGCTTCGCGGTTATTGTTCTAAATGCGCACGGCTCCACCGTATTGTCTTAACTTCTTACATTTGTAGTGCAAAACGCTCGGAGTTGGGGATTTTTGCGCGCATTCTTACACGCCCAACACAACTTACTGGGTTGCGCGGTGATTCGCGGCGGTGTTTGTCTGCGGATGGCGTGAGGGGTGATTGACTTTACAGCTCGTTTTTCCACGACCGTGTGAGGTGCTGTTTTTGGTCGCGGGTGACGAGTCGTAAAGTCAATCACTTTCCACGCCATGATTTTGGTTCAAAATCGCGTTTTTGCAGCCGTAGGAGACGATTCTCTTTTCAGCTCACTTTTCACGCCACCAGAAAAGCTGTGGCGAGCAACTCGTGAGTAATGCGACGCTCACCACAACACAACCAGTACTCACACACCAAAATCCACCAAAAACACGCGCATAGTTGGAATATTTATATTGCGTAATCGAAATCGGGCTATTATAAAAGGCATAAGGGAAGTGGGAGCGCCGCAAGCGTACAAGTGCTGCAAGTGCCCAAGCAAGCGTACACAAACACGCACACAAGACGCAAAGAGATGGAGTACAAGGAGTAGTGATGACCATGGTGCAACTAGATGAACGCGCTGCGAAGTTTGGCGTCACTTTCCTGGACGACACGTCCGACGAATCCTACAGTATCGGCATGCGTGGTGTGGAAGCTGTGCTCGAAGCGTCTACGCGCGAAGGGTGGCTCGATGTCGCGACCTCAGAAGACTTTAACGGTCTTGCTGCGGCCCCAACCCCAGTCGTCGCAGAAAACGGCAACAAGCTACATTACGTGCACTACCTGAGCCGAAATCCGCAAGAGAATACGCCGACCATCGTCATTTTGCCGGGCTTTACGGAAATGGTTGATCATTTTATGGAAGTGGCATACTACTACTGGCAGGCGGGTTTCGATATCTACATTCTGGAACACCGCGGTCAGGGTCGTTCGCCACGCGACGTGGCAAATCTCGGCCTTATCTGGATTGACGATTTCCGTCGCTACGTTGCGGATGCCGAAAAGTTAATCCGCACCATTGTGCGCCCTCATGCGCAATCTATCTTTAGCAAGGAAGCCCCAGTATATGTGTACGGCCATTCGATGGGTGGCGGTATCGCGGCAGCACTGGCTGAGCACGCACCAGATTTGGTCGATAAGTATGTTCTCACCGCACCAATGATCGCCTCGCTTAGTCCGCTGTCTCCATCACTTACCAAGCTTTTCGCGAACTTGGGCGCGTTCTTTGCGAGCAAGAAGCAGATTTTCGTGCACCCGGATAAAGAATTCAATCAAACTTTCGACGAGGAATACGCTAAAGGGCTCAGCCATGCGCGGACGCTCTGGCTGCACAAGCGCCGCCTGATGCTAGAGACAAATCAAATGTACGCAGCCTCGTATAACTGGGTGAAGCAGAGCCTTAAGCTCAACGCCTACCTGCAGAACCAGCAGAACCGAGAGCGCATAACCGCGCCTATGCTGCTGTTCCAAGCCGAAAACGATGCGTGGGTGAGCGACGAACAGCAGGACGCGTTCATTGCGGGCGTGCGCAATACCAAGATTAAGAAGGTGCGCATGAACGGTGCGCGTCACGAGCTCGAGGCCGAGAAAGCGCAAGTTGTGCGCGATATGGTCGTAGCGATGTTGGAGTTCCTCGCGGTCGACAAGGAAGCCGACAAAGCGTGACACTTCCCAGTAATCTGACACTTTGCGATGATTCTGTGAAATCGCTCAGACCGCTTGATTTGCCTTGTTTTACAAGTCGCGCAAGCCTTTTAGCCGCGAGAAAACAAGCAAATGCTTTGCGCTGCTGTGAGTAGTATGGCGTAGAACGCGCAGAAACGCTGAGCAACGGTGAGAGAGGACGCACGTGTGGGCAATACTGTGGCATGATCTTAAGAAGATTTTCACGAATCCTGTGGCCATTATTATTACCATTGGCATCACAATTCTTCCGTCTGCCTATGCATGGCTCAACATTATTTCCAACTGGGATCCGTACGCGAATACGCGGCACATTTCTGTGGCCGTCGCCAACCTCGACGCGGGTGCTAGCTCGCAGCTGACGGGCGAGGTGAATGTGGGCGAGCAGGTTGTTTCGCAGCTCAAAGAGAACGATCAGCTCGGCTGGACCTTCGTTCACACCAAGAAAGAGGCGGTCGAGGGCGTTGAGTCAGACCGTTATTATGCCGCGGTTGTTATCGATAAGAACTTTTCGCGCTCTCTCGTGCGTATGATCACTTCCGGCGGCAGCAGGCCGGAGCTCAACTATTACGTGAACGAAAAACTCAATCCGATCGCGCCAAAAATTACGGATTCGGGCGCAACGGCTCTCGATAACCTGCTCAACGCCGCGTTTATCGGTACTGCGAGCACGGCTGTGTCTGATCAGCTGAACATCTCAACCGATAAAGCCAAAAGCTTGATTGAGGGCGCGCATGCGAAGACTATTTCCAAGCTCGACGACCTTATGACGACGCTGAGCGAGACGAAAGACGGCTTAGAGCGCGCTCGCACCGCGCTCGATGAGACAGTGGATAAGACGCACAGTGTGCAGCAGGCGGTAAACGATACGAAAGCCGCGGTTGATTCGGCGCGAAAAGCCGCTGATCAGGCCGCGCGTACCGCGTCTGCAAGCTCTACGGCAGCCTCTGGTTTTTCGAATAACGCGGCGGCGAATCTTGCGTCCAGCTCGGCATCGCTGTCTTTGCTGGGCGTGCAAGTGGGTCAAGCAGGAACAACCATAAGCTCCTCGCTCTCTACGGCGAATGCAGATGTGGCCACGGTTAACGCGCGTCTGAACACGTTGCTCGCCAAGAACGATGCGGCTGTCGCGGCGTTGAGCAGCGTGCTCGATAATTCGACGCTCGACAAGAACTCGGATGCGTACAAGCAGCTCGAGTCGACGCTGAGCGATTTACAAACGCTCAACAAACAGCAGCACGATGCGGTAAATAACTTTAGCCAAAAAGCGCAGGAATCTTTAAGCTCGGCTCAAGATTCGGTGTCGAATTTGTCGTCCACGCTCTCGTCGAGTGCACTGAGTTCGGCCAGCTCCTTCCAATCGCTGTCCGCTAGCTTAAACGGCAGCTTAAGCACCTCATTAACCGGCAGTATTGATGCAGCAGGTTCCCTGGCATCGGTATCCGCCGCTTCTTTGGGGCAGGTGAGCTCCTCGCTTGAGCAGTCGAACAATGTCGTCGCACAATTGCGCTCGCTTTTGCAACAAACGTCCTCAACAATTCAGGCTAGTGAGAACTCAATTGAGCAAGTGTGCACGCATATTAACACCGTGCGCACAGACTTTGCCGCCCTCGACTCGAGTGCTCTGGCTCAAAGATTGCGCGATACGAATTTGGATGCGAATGCTATCGGTAGCTTTATGCAAAAGCCGGTGGAACTTGAGCAAAAAAGCGTGTACCCAGTGCACAATTATGGCTCAGCAATCGCACCATTCTTCACGAATATTGCGCTGTGGGTGGGCGGTTTTGTGCTTATTGCTGTTATGAAAATCGAGGTGGATGCCTCGAGTCTTAAAGCAGCTCGCCGCGCGCGCAAGCATAAGCAGGCTAAATCGAGTTTCGCCGCGGCTGTGCACACTCGTGTGCGCAATAGTGAGGCCTTTATGGGACGCTGGTTGTTGTTTGCGCTCTTAGGTGCGGCTCAAGGTTTTGTGGCCACGGTGGGAGATCTCATTATCGGTATTCAGGTGGAACACCCTGTTGCTTTTGTGTGTGCAGGAATGTTTGCTTCGGTGGTCTACGTAACCGTAATTATGGCACTGGCGGCAACATTGCGTCATATTGGTAAGGCTCTGGCCGTTATTTTGGTGGTTATGCAGGTGCCTGGTTCGTCGGGCACGTACCCGATTGAGATTATGCCGCCGTTCTTCCAAGCTCTCGAACCGTGGCTGCCGTTCACCTACAGCATCAATGCGATGCGCGAGACGGTGGCGGGCTACTACGGTATGGAATACATGAAAAACCTAGGAATGCTCTCGCTCTATCTGCTCGGCGCTTTCGTGTTGGCACTTGCTATTCGCCCGTATCTGCTCAATTTGAATGCTCTATTCGACCGTCGTCTGGCAGAAACCGATCTACTGCTCAGCGAAGAAACGCGAGACGATGGTGCACGCTTCCGCTTGGGTTCTGTGGTGCAGATGCTCATGCGTCACGATGAGTTCGCGCGCTCTCTGCGAAGGAAAGCGGCTCGTTTTGGAGCGCTCTATCCGCGTTTGGTGAGCTATGGTTTGGTGGCGATTTTTGCCGTTCCGCTGCTCCTGCTCGTCTTGCTTTTTACTGTTGAGGCTAAGATTGTCTTCCTTATGCTGTGGCTGCTGTCTGTTGTGGTGCTGGATTTCTATCTGATTTCGCTCGAATACATCCGCGAAGTGTATGAGCGCGAGCTAGGTATGAGTGAACTGTCTGAAACTGCGCTGCGCACGCAGGTTGTGTCTCGGGTAGTGCGCCGCTGGATCCGCGACGATAGCGATGAGAGTGATGAGGAGGGCGATGATGAGCAATAATAACAAAAAGAAACCGGCCATTCGCCGTCAGCATCCGATTGTGAATGTGTTTAAGATTTTTATCGAGGACCAGCGCAACCTCTTCCGCAGTGTTATTGGCATTGTGGTAGCTATGGGTCTCGTGATTGTGCCGTCCATGTATGCCTGGTTTAATATTGCCGCTAGTTGGGATCCATACGGTAACACCAGCAAACTCAGGGTGGCAGTAGCTAACACCGATAAAGGCTATAGTTCCGATCTTATTTCTGTGCCGGTGAATATGGGCAATAATGTTGAGTCCTCGCTGCGCAAGAATACGAAGCTTGATTGGCAGTTCGTATCCAAGAAAAAAGCTATCGATGGTGTTCATTCTGGCTCGTATTATGCGGCCATTGTTATTCCTGAAGACTTCAGTGCGCACATGCTCACCTTCTTCGAAGCGAATAGTTCTACCGCGAAAATTGAGTATTACATTAACGAAAAATCAAATGCAATTGCGCCAAAAATCACCGAAAAAGCAGCCGATACAGTCGTTACGCAAATCTCGGAAACTTTCGCGCAAACCATTGCTTCGATAGCGCTGGACGTGGCGCATCATGTGAGCGATTTCTCCAGCAGCGCGCAAGGCCAGGAGTATGTGGATACGGTCGTGAAGCGCCTCAATACCGTGGCGAACGATATGGATGCGGCAGCCGTGCAGATGGGCAGTTACGCGGCGCTCATCCAAGCCAGCGCGGATTTAGTCAGCTCCTCGCAGGCCATTATTTCTGCCGGTTCGAGCGGTTCTGCAGATGTGCGTGCGGAACTCAATAACGCGGTAAAGAAGGTGAAAAATCTCAGCGACGCGGCATCCTCGGCAGGAGATTCGCTGTCGAGCGCGCTTGATTCAGAGGGCACGAGTCTCGATGCTGTTCTCTCGCAGCTGGATGCGCTCAGCTCGCCAATCGGTGCAAACGTGGATACGCTCAGCACGCGCTTAACGAACGTGGGCAACGCTATCCAATCATCTGCTGACTCGTACAGCCAAATTATCAGCGCTCTCGAGCAGGTGAAAGCGCAGGTGAGTGATCCGATAACAATCAGCAATATCGACGCGCTTATCGCACAACTACAGCAAGCGTCCAGCGATGTGACCGCGATTGGCTTGCAGGTGAGTGCGGCGTGCACGAACGCGGCGAAGGCGAAGGAGACGGTTGAGCAGCAGAAAAAGCAGTTGGCCGAGCAGGTTCGCGCGGTAAAGAAAACGCTGACTGACGCGAAAAACTCGTTTAATGTGAACGTGAAGCCGCAGCTGTCCGTGCTTGTTTCGGATATGAATACGGTGTCCCAGCGTGCGCAAACTGCGTCGAACTCTGTGCGCGCTGTGCTGGGCTCGCTGCGCTCTGAAGGAACGCAAGCTCGTTCGACGGTAAAAACGGTGAGCGATGCGCTCTCGAAAACTCGCGATGCTCTTACCTCCTCGGCCAGCTCGTTGCGAGCAATTGCAACCTCTGTGCAGAACGGTGTAGATGAGACGAATGAGAAACTCTCCGACATTGCCGGCAACGATTTAACCGCCACACAGTTCGCGGCCATGCTCTCTTCGCCAGTCAAGCTCAAGCGCCACGCAGTGTTTGCGGTGGCTAATTACGGCACCGCCATGTCTGCGTTCTACACGATTTTGGCCATCTGGGTGGGCAGCGTTTTCCTCGTCTCCATGATGAAGATTTCTGTGTCTGACCGTCGCAAAGCGCGTGTTCTCGGCTTAGCGAGCACGGACGAACTGTATGAGCATCTGCCGAAAAACTCGCGGCCGCATACCGCGGGTAACGCTAGCTTGTTTGGGCTCGGTTTGGGAAGCGAATATTGGGGACGCTACCTTACTTTCCTCGTATTTTCGCTGCTGCAGTCAACCTTGCTGGTGATGGGCGATTTATGGTACCTGAAAATTCAGTGCGATAGTCCGCTGCTGCTCTTCCTGGCTGCCTGGTGCGCGAGCCTGCTCTTTTCCACGCTTATGTATGCGCTCACTTTGGCGCTGGGAGCGGTGGGTAAGGCGATTGCCGTGATTATTATGGTTATGCAGATTGCTGGCTCGGGCGGCACTTTCCCGGTTGAGCTGATGCCGGCCTTCTTCCAGTGGGTCTATCCGCTGCTGCCGTTCCGCTATGGTATGAAGGCGATGCATGCCGCGATTGCCGGCGCGTACGGCAACGAGTATTGGGTGGCGCTCGGCCAGTTTATGCTCTTTATGATTCCTGCTTTATTGATTGGTTTGATTGTTGCGCGCCCGCTCGTAAAGTCCGATGTGCTGATGGAGCAGTTGGCGAAGACGGGTGTGTACGGAGAGTAGGTTTTTCGCTAGTTCTCCCTCTATTCTACAATAGAACAGAAGTATTCTTTGAGCGCTCGTTTTGTGCTTGAAAAACGTTGAAAGGAGGAGAAATGAAGAGAAAAGGATGGCTCATAAGCATGGTTGTGGCCGTGGCCATGCTGTTTTCGGGTCTCATCGCCGCGTCCCCTATGGCGAGCGCACAAGCAGCTGATGCTCCGTTGGCGGTTGCTCAGTATGCTAAGACTTCTGGTAGCGCAACCTGCGCAACCAATCCAGCAAGCGCCACCTACAACGGTACTGTCAATATTAATGTGCCGTTGAGTACCGCGTTGGCTGGGCATGATGACGATATGAAAACGGCTGCAAAAAACGGCTATTATCCACACGGTTTGGAAGGAAAAAACAAAATCGCATACATCTCGTATGCGGTCACTTTCCCTGCGAATGTAACTATAGGTCAAGTTACAACGAGCAATACATCGTCCATTATTAATGGCAACAGAATTGTGTCTACAGTAGATGGGCAGACTGTTAACTTTAAGATGTATCTGATTGATACTAACTGGGCAGGCGTTTATGCCGCTTACCAGCGCGATCAGCAAGACCCAGGTGCTCACACGGTAAACTTAAGTATTCCGTACACGGTTACGGCTACGACGAAGCAGCAAGCTCAGCAATTTGAAGCAGCCACTGTTACTGGACGTGGATCTTTCTCCTTCTACGCTAGTGGCATGATGGCTCAATTTGGTTATGGTGCAACAACTTATAAAACTGATGATGCTTCGCAGCCTTTGGCTTCAGGTATGTCTGCATGCTTCCCAGATCCAGTGAAGAAGACCACAAAGTGGGTTGCGAATACTGGTGAACAGATTAAAGATCCAGTTGTAGGCGACGATTTCCAGGTTGCTGGAACCATCGACGGCTATGAGTTCGTAAGCGAAGCAACTTCTGGAGATGGCAATACCAAGACGTATACCTTCAAGAAGAAGTCCACTAATCCTACCGATGCTATTCCTGAAGGAACTATTAAGGGCACGATTAGTGCTAATCTATCGGGCTCCGCCGACGGAAATAAAAAAATCTCCAACGCAGGCGTTTTCACTGCAGCGAGCAAAAAGTCTGTTTTCTCTGTAACCGGCACACTGCATGTGAACGACCTTGTTAAAAATCAGATGGCTGAACTTATTAAGAAGTACGATGAGAAGCCAAGTGATTTCGCCGATATCTCCTTAAGCAAGACGAAGTTCCAGTTTGTAGCAAAGCTGACTTTGCCTGAAGGTCTTGAATTTGCTGACGCACAGACCCATGCGCCAATCGATGTAGCTCTTACAGGTGCTGAAGACTTCGAGGTAAAGAGTGCAGAGGTTAAGGGCAAGGTAGCAACCATTGTTATGGGCTTCAAGAAGGCGGAGGACATTACAACTTTCGCTAAGCTCAAGGAGGCTATCGATAAGCTCGACAAGGATTTGTCGGTAACCGTAAACAATATTACTTTTAGTGACACGGCTCAGCCAGCTACCAACTATTCCATTACTGGAGAAGCTACTGGCGGCTTCAGCTCTGAAGCTACTAAAGGTGGCACGACTCGTGCCTTTAACTTCGAGTACACCGCTGCCAATGAAGCGGGCTTACTGCTTACAGTAAACTATGCGAAGCCAATCGAGAGCGATCTTCCTGCGGACGTACGCGGTCGTCTCTCTGTTGCTGACGGCAAGCAGAAAGCTTGGGATACAACAGCACGAGATATTTACCGTGTTCCTTCCGTGAACGATACGATTGATGTTCAGGGTGTTCTTCATGTGGGCGAATCCGTAAAGACTCAGATGAAGGAAATCGAAGACAAGTACGGCAAGAACGAATCTGATTTTGAGAAGATTAAGCTCGATGCCGTACGCGTTGGCTTCCGATCTACGTTGAAGTTGCCAGAAGGTATGAAGTTTACGACAACCAATAAGGACGACCTGAAGCTTGAGGGTGCTCCAGACTTCGATTATGAGGTTTCGTTTACGTCCAACGAAGCTGTAGTTGATTTTGTTTTGAAGGATCCTGCAGCTATTAAGACCTATGCTGATATGAAGAAGGTTATTGACAAGCTCGATGCTGATTTAACGATTACAATTCCTCGTGTTGGTTTCGACGCTGAAAAAGCGAAGAAGGCAGACTTGCCATGGTTTACCATTTCGGGAACCGCTTCTGGCAACTTCAGCTCTTACGCAACCTTTGGTACTACTACTTACCCATTCACCTTCCAGTGGAATGGTAAGCAGAAGCAGGGCGAAGAAGACCGTTACTTCTTCTCGGGTATTAACTTCACTGTTCAGCCAGGTATCGATATGCCAGCTGATTTGCGTGGTGCACAGACCAGTAAAGATTTGGATACCGAACACGAGCAGGTCTATGTTGCAGACTCGTCCAAGTCCACTCTGGACGTAGCAGGCGTTCTTCACATTCAAGATGCTGTTCTTGCCAAGATGAAGTCCATTGAAAACTGGGAGGGTGTTTCTGCAGGTACCTTCGATAGCATTGTGCTCAAGAATACCAAGTTCGGTTTTGATGCAAAGCTCACTTTGCCAAAGGGTATGACCTTTACCAACACCGATATTGAGAAGCTCGGCTTAGTTGCTAACGGATTTGTAGTAAACAAAGAGAAGAGCTCTTTCAAAGGCAATGTTCTCACCGTTCATTTCGATATCGCGAAGCCAGAGGATATTAAGACCTATGGTGATTTGAAGAAGCTGGTGAACGAAGCAGGCAACGAGAACGGTGATTTTATGATTACTGTTCACGGCGTAGCCTTCACTGCCGATTCCAAGCCAAACACCAACTACACCATCGAAGGCACTGTTGCTGGTGAGTTCTCTTCTGAGGCGACACTCGGCAGCCGAACTATTCCATTTGCATTCCAGTGGAATGGCGTTCAGCAGGCTGATGAAGCGGATGCTGTGGCTCCTAAGGGCATTAACTTCACTGTGAAGTACAAGGCTGACCCGACGCCGGAACCTAAGCCTGAGGATCCAAAGGTTCCAACAAAGCCAACAAAGCCAACTGCTCAGAAGCCTTCGACTAAGTTGGCTAGCACAGGTGCCGCAATCGTAGGAATGGTTGTTGTCGCTGGCTTCGCTATCGCAGCAGGTGTATCCCTCGTAGCAATGCGTCGTATGAGGAAGTAGTAGAAGTAACAGTAGAAGCTACATTCTTCATAAAAGGCTCGGTATCTCTCTCGAGATATCGGGCCTTCTCTATGCTTATTCCTCGGGTTGCTTATAAATCGTCCAACACTGCGCCACATAATGCGCCATGTCTTCCGGGCTTTGCGCGCAGCCTTGCGCAAACCACGTGGCGTGTACGTGGGCTAAGCCGCCAAAAATAAAGTTTTGGAAATACTGTTCGCCCTGCTCATCAAGCAGTTCGGTGGCCCATAATCCCTTAATTTTCGGGTAAAAACGGCGATTGTAGGTGTAGGCAACTTCATTAAAAAGCCAGTGCGGGTTGTGTTGCATAATGGCGCGCAACCGACCGTAGCGTTCGCGCCAAAAACTAAAATACACAACCAAATAATCTTCGAAAGTTGTGCCACTGCTGTTTAAAACGCGGTCATAGCATTCATCATATAAATCAGCGAGCAAAGCGTGCAGCACATCCTCTTTCGAGGTGAAGTAGCGGTAAAAAGTTTGCCGCGTACTATGCGCGCGCACAACAATCTCTTTAACAGTAATCTCCGAAACAGAGTAGGAGCACAATAAATCAGCCAAAGCGAGAGTAAACTTTTTACGGGTTGCGAGGCCTCGCTCGGTCAGTGGTGCAGTCTTTGATCCAGCCATAAACCAAGTGTATCAAGCGCACGCACAAGCAAGTCCTGTGCACTACATCACACGTGATGTATATCAATAGTTTGCGGTTTGAACTAACTTCGCGAGCGGTGCAACCGTATGAGGTAAGAGATTGACAAAGCTGACGATCCGTATGAACATGAAGTTCGAAAGTGAGAAATAATGAATAACGCAGTTTCATCTCCAGAAACCCAAGCAACAGTTCCAGCAAGCGTAGCAATGCTTCGCGTTTTGCAGTCATGGGGTGTAAAGCATATTTATACGGCTACCCAGGCGGCTCTTTTAACTCGACGATGGCGGCTTTGGACGCCGAAAAAGAGCGTATCAGTACATTCAGGTGCGTCACGAGCAGGTGAGCGCTTTGGCGGCGTCTGCAGATGCAAAGCTGACCGGCCGTGTTCAGGTGTGCTTCAGCTCTGCAGGTCCAGGTGCTACGAACTTGCTGACCGGTTTGTATGATGCGCGCGAAGACCATGCGCCAGTAGTAGCGCTGATTGGTCAGGTGCCAACCACCAACATGAACTACAACTACTTCCAGGAGTTCGCTGAGAACCCAATGTTCGAAGATGTTGCAGTGTACAACCGCACTGTTATGGCCGCCGAAAGCCTTCCATACGTCGTCGATAAGGCTGTGCGCGAGGCCTACAAGCACAAGGGCGTAGCTGTGGTTGCTATTCCAAACAATTTCGGTTATGTGTAGATTCCAGATAAGCCATATTCCAGCTCCTCGCCAACCGACCGCAAGCCAGCTCCACTTCCTTTGCCAACCGATGAGGAAGTAAAGAATGTTCTCGACCTTATTAAGGCTGCAAAGCGTCCAGTTATTCACGTGAGCCGCGGTATTGGTGCAGGCGGCGAGAAGCTCGTTGAGCTGTCTAAGGAGCTGCAGATTCCTTTGGTTTTGACTGGTTTAGCAAAGGGATTAGTTCCTGAAGAGTATGAAGGAAACTTGGGTTATGCTAACCGTGCTGCATGCAAGGCTGCGGTGAAGCCTTTGCTGCTGCTGCTGCTGATTTAGTGATTGCTTTGGGCTCCAACTTCCCATTTGCAAACCTCGTTTACCTCACGCATAAGTTTAAGTTTGTTCAGATCGACGCTGATTCTGGTCAGTTTGGTTCGCATCGCTTCTTGGATTATGGCGTATGGTCCGATGCTGCTGCTTTTGTTGAGAAGGCTTTGGAGCTGTCTGAGCCAGCTGAATCATTGCCATCCTTCCGTGCAGTTGTGGCTGCTAACAAGAACAAGAATACATGACCAAGATGACTAACCGTCCATCCGATCCGCTTGAGTTCGAGGCAGTGTACAAGGAAATCAACCGCATCGCAGAAGAAGATGCTCTCTTCTCCATCGATGTTGGCGATAACATTATTAACTCCTTCCGCTACCTGCACTTAACTCCAAAGAATAAGTGGACTATTTCCGCCCTGTTCGCTTCGATGGGTTATGGTGTGCCAGGTTCCTTGGCAGGTGCTTTGAGCTTCCCAGAGCGTCAGATCTTTAATATTTCTGGCGATGGCGCGTTCTCGATGGTTATGCAGGATATTATTACGCAGAAGAAGTATAACTTGCCTGTGATTAATATTATTACCTCGAACGCATCCTTGAACTTCATTAAGTCTGAGCAAGATGATTTGCCAATCCCAGAACACTCAGGCATCTTTATTGAAGATCAGGACTTCGCAATGATTGCGCGCGGTATGGGCGTAGAAGCTGTAACAGTGACCAAGTCCGACGATTTGCCAGCTGCTTTCGATAAGGCAGTAGAAGTAACGTAGGCAGGACGTCCGTTCTTGATTGACGTCAAGGTTACCGGTAAGCGCGGTCTGCCTGTAGAAGAGCTTGAACTGCATGTAGAAAACGGTAAGTTTGTAGAAACCATTAACCCTGGTTACAACGCAAACGGCAAGCTGACTCACCCAGATAGCGTAGAAGAATTCTTCGCATCTTACGACGGTGAAGAGCTTAAGCCAATTACCTACTACTTCGATAAAGAAGGTGTGGTTGCTGACTAAGCAATAAACTAAGAAAGGGCTTCCCTAGGGAAGCCCTTTCTTTTAGTCTTCATACGGCAAATGTGCTAACCGGCGAAATACCGCCGGATCGGACCAATCAAAGAACTGACTGGTAGCTGTATTCAAAGCGCGCACAGCTCCATCTCGCCGTCGCTCAAACTAAATCCCAAATATCTGCGTTCTGCACGATACGCTCGGCCGTGGTGCTCTTCGGAGTCAACGCAATACCGCGCTGAATCAGCCAGCGCTCAATAACCTGCGGCACGCTCTTACCGTGCGCATCCGCAATCTGCTGCAGGCGCTTGTTGCGGAAAATATCGTTCCGACCGTGCGCAAACGGAGCCCATGCCTGCGCGGCAATACGGTGCTCAGCCATGTACTCAACGTCCTCAATCTGCTGATGCAGAACGTTAATTTCCACCTGATTAACCTGCGGCACGACCTTGTTAAACGAGATGAAATCCTCGAGCCGCGCGCGAGAGAAATTGCTCGTGCCAATCGCGCGCACAGCACCGTCTTGCAGCAGCTCGGACAGCGCTCGCCACGCGCCGAACACATCGTTCATCGGATTGTGAATAAGATACAGGTCGAGATAATCCAAACCCGTATGCGCGGCGCACGCCGTCGTAGCTCGTATCGCTCACCCACAGCTTGGACGTAACGAAAATATCTGCGCGGTCGATATCCAGCTCGGCTTCAGCTCGGTTGGAAAGTTCCGAAACCGAGCAGTGGCAGTTCGACGCCGTTATTGAGGGTGATTGATTGCTTCGTGCTTGTACTTACTTTTGGATGAGATGGCTCAGCTCGTCGTACAGTGCGAGGGCATCGGACTGCTCCTGAGAACCGTAGAAGTAGAGAGCGGAGTCATGATTTTTCTTGCCGTTAACCGTAAACTTCATAGAGCCAGGCTTGTGATGCGATGGTGTGAACTTGACGGCATCGATGGTGTTGGTGAGCACCTTTGTTTCTTTATGCGTGCCGAAAAGTAAGAAATTCAACAAACCTATTCGCTTAATGGTTAATAATTTATCGCCATTTGGATATATATGGACATCTACAGTGCTTTGACCTCAATGTGAAAACTTATACTTGCTCAAAATTCATCTCCTTCTCACTATATGAGTTTACTCTTCTAATGTTTCCGGATTTTGAAATGCCAATATGTGGCCATGGTGCGTATTGTTCTAACGCAATAAAAAAGAAATCTCCTCGATGCCTGTATCTCTAGGCTAGGGAGAAGATTTATCCGTGCGCACGGGGGGAGTTGAACCCCCACGACCTTAGCGGTCACTGGCACCTGAAGCCAGCGCGTCTACCATTCCGCCACGTGCGCAAACAACACAACAGTAGCATAAGTTGCTCCTGTTGTGCAAACTTTCGTTAACCTCGCGAGCCGTTCGCGTAGAAACGAGCTAAATACTGATCTTTAAAATCAGCAAAATATCCGCCATCAATAGACGCGCGAATATCGTCGAGCAAACGAATAAAGAAGCGTTCGTTGTGAATCGTGGTGAGCGTCGCGCCGGTCATCTCTCCCGCGCGCAACAGATGATTCACATACGCGCGCGTATAGTTGCGGCACGTGTAGCAGTCGCAGTCGTCCTCGATCGGCGAGAAATCGAACTTAAAAGCGGCGCGCTTAATATTCCAGCGGCCGTCTTTCGTAAACACGGCGCCGTTACGCGCGGTGCGAGCTGGAGCCACACAATCAAAAGTATCGCCACCGTTCTCGACGCCGGCAAAAATATCGTCCACCGCGGCAATGCCAAGCACGTGACGAGGCTTATTTTCTGGCAGTTCATCGCAAATCCAAGCGCAGGTTTCGCCCAAAATGCGCTTTTCGATAGCGCCACCAATGCCGAAGCCATCAAAATCGAGCGAGCCAATCTGAGAAGCGGCCTTGCGGCGCAGGTCTTCGTAGTTCGCACCTTGAACCACGCCAAACAGCGCCTGATACGGCTTACCCAGCCTCTCCTGCGTTAAACGCTGATGCTCGGCCACGCAGCGCTTCGCCCAACGGAAAGTGCGCTCAACAGACTCCTCCTGGTAACGGCGCGTATTCATGAGTGTGGTCAGTTCGTCGAAAGCGAACATAATATCGGCGCCAATATTATGCTGAACGCGCATGGAAATCTCAGCCGAGAAGCGGTGCATGCCGCCGTTAAGCGGCGACTTAAAGCTGACGCCGTCTTCGTCCACAAACGCCAAACGCTCCTTGCCCTCAGCGATAACATCGTCGCTCTTCATGCCCTCAATATCCATGGCGAGCGTCTTCTTAAAACCGGCGCCCAAACTCATAACCTGGAAACCGCCCGAATCGGTGAACGTCGGCTTATCCCAGTTCATAAACTCGTTAAGACCGCCCGCCGCGTCCATCACAGCTTCGCCCGGACGCTCGTACAAGTGGAAAGCATTGGCGAGCATAACCTGCGCGCCGTTCGTCTCCATCTGCTCGCGCGTAACCGCCTTCATCGTCGCCTGCGTTGCCACCGGCACAAAGCACGGCGTCTGAATATCGCCATGCGGCGTGTGAATCGTACCCGTGCGGCCGTGCTTGCCGTCCAAACGTGTGTGAATCTCAAAACTGAAGGCACTGCGATCGCCGGGCTGCCCTGGAGCTGCGCCCTTCGGAGCGAACTTTGGCTTCGGGAGGATTGTCCCTTCTGGTGCCGAGGTTTGAACCTGGACGTAATTGAAGTGCGGGATGCTCTTCTTTTTCTTACGCTTACGCTTGCGTTTTTTGCGTGGGGTTGTTTCTGGGGTTGGGGCTTCCGCTTGCGTTGCTTCCGCTAGTGGGGTGGCTTCCGCTTGCGGGGTTGCGTCGAGCTCTTTTTCTACATCTGTCATGCGTTCTACTGTATTGCATGGCTGGCACGAGCGCTAGCTGGGGGTTTGGGTTCTCTTGAAGTGACCGTGAAGTGTACGTGAAAAGTGATTGGCTATAGCCAGTACCGTTTCACGCGCTAAAATCAGCGGTTTTTAGTCGAAAACCGCGCGTGCATCGTGATTGGTCCATGTCATTCCCGGTTCACGCATCTGCGGGACATGACGCATTCGTACCCGACATGATTCACAACAGCACCAAACATCAAAACCGAGGTGTTCACATAATGTATGGATAAAAGAATTTGATAGTTTATAGCTAGTTTTCAGGTTATTCTCAGATTAGTGGGTTTTTCTAGTACTCAGGAAATGAAGAACGCCTACGTGACGTTTTAGTTGCTGAAGGAGAATTAATGACAAACGAAAATATGCAACAACCAGAGGGTGAAGAGGAATACACAGGATCAATTCAGTCTTATCCAACGACTCCTGCGCAGGGTAATACACAGAATACACAGAATCCATATAACGCGACATATAGCACAACGCCGATGCCATCCGTTCCAACGGCGCCAACGACGCCAGCTGTGCCGGCTTATCCAGTGCAGAATCAGTACACTCAGAATCAGTATGCTCAGCAGGGCGTTCCACAGTACACCGCAGCGGCTTACGGAACGCAGCCAACCCAGCCAATTCAATCTGCACAGACTCAGGTAGCGTATACGGCCCAACCACAAACCCCAACCCAGCCAACCCCAGCCCAGCAAGGCTCGGCAGCTCCAGGCGGCCCGTCCTACACAGCTCCAGACACATCAGCTGCTGCTATGAACGCGGCTCAGGCCAAGAATCGCAACGCTTTTGCAGATCCAGCGAACGCATACGGAACGCAGGCAAGTGTTACCGCGTCGGGTGTGGCAGCGAACGCGGAAACCGTGTCAACGCTTATAAAGAAGAACCGCGCCACCACTATCTGGGCAGCAGCGGGTGCGGCTGCAGTAGCCGCGCTGCTCGTGGCTGGTCTCGGTTTCGCGGGAATCCGTACGGGCATCATCTCTATCCCTGCGCAGTCAACGCTCAGCTCTATCGAAAGCTCTACGGGCGGCACAGGTACGGCCAGCTCGAGTGCGTCGAACGTTAACTGGACAGCGGTGGCTAAGAAAGTAGCGTCGTCCGTGGTCTCTATCCAGGGAACGGTGCAGAACGGAACGGTCATCGGTTCTGGCGCTATCCTCGACGCAGAAGGTCATATTATTACGAATAATCACGTGGTCTCCGGCGCAAGCGACCTGCAAGTAACGCTTGCGAACGGCAACATGTACAAGGCAAAGGTTGTGGGCACCGATCCTACCACTGATTTGGCGGTTATTCAGCTCGAAAACGCGCCAAGCGACCTGACTCCTGTAAGCTTCGCCGATTCCGACAAGCTGGCTGTGGGTGAATCCGTAATGGCTATTGGTAGCCCGCTCGGCTACGAAAACACGGCAACCACCGGTATCGTTTCAGCAGTAGATCGCCCGGTTTCGGTTTCCAGCGAAGATAACAGTGGCAACGTTGTGGTTACGAACGCTATTCAGATTGACGCGTCCATCAACTCCGGTAACTCGGGCGGCCCAACCTTTAATGCGGAGGGCAAGCTTGTGGGCATCAACTCCTCGATTGCAACCGCGGGCAGCTCCAGCTCGTCCGAAGGTTCCTCCGGCTCCATTGGTATCGGTTTCGCTATCCCAGCGAACCTCGCCAAGTGGGTTTCCAGCGCCATTATTAAGGACGGTAAGGCAACCCACGTATCGCTGGGCGTAACAGTGAAGTCTGCAACAGCTACCGCGGACGGCGTTACCCGCTCCGGTTCACAGGTACAGAGCGTCGTTCAGGGCTCTGCTGCTGAGGCCGCCGGCATTCAGAAGGGCGATACCATCGTTGCGTACGACAAGCACACGGTTGTTTCGAACTCCGCTTTGCTCGGTTACGTGCGTGCTACCCAGCTCGGCGAGAAGGTTACGCTCACCGTTATTCGCGATGGCAAGACCTTGGATCTGACTGCGACTATGAACAAGGAAGAAACTTCCACTGCTTCCTCGAATTCGAACGGAAACAGCCAGAACCAGCAGAACAACCAGAACCGTAACAACCAGAACCAGAATAATGGCGGCGATGATGATAACTTCACGAACCCATTCGAACAGTTCTTCGGAGACGGTCAGTAAAGACTGGTAAAGGCTAAGCGACAGTACAAAGCAGTGGGGTAAACAGCGTTACGACGGTGTTTACCCCACTTTCGTATTTGTGCACACTGTTTCTTTCGCCCTCGTTTTCCTATATCCTTGTGCCTAGAGGTTTTCTGAGAACATAGACCATAGAACATAGACCACAAAAACATCAAGGATTATTCAAAACTATGCGAGATTTTAAAGTAGCAGTTGTGGGCGCTGGCCCAGCAGGTGTGTACGTGTCCGATATTTTGCTGCGTCAGTTGGCGGCTAAGCGCGACGAGCTCGGTTTGGGTGCCGACGCGACCGCGCACATCGATTTGTTCGAAAAGCTTTCGGTTCCCTTTGGTTTGGTGCGTTACGGCGTTGCTCCGGATCATCCGGCAATTAAGTACATTATTGGCGCGCTCGAAAAGACGCTGAACAATCCGCAGATTCGTTTGATGGCAGACGTTGAGTTTGGCCGCGATATTAATCTCGACGATCTTCGCTCTCGCTACGATGCTGTTATTTTCGCAACCGGCGCGGTAGATGACCGCCCGCTGACCATTCAGGGCGCAGACGCGCGCGGCGTTTTCGGCGCAGCCCGTTTCGTTGAGTGGTACGATGGCTATCCAACCGCTTCGCCGGATTGGGACTTGTCTGCTTCTCACGTGGCGGTTCTCGGTGGCGGCAATGTGGCGATGGATATTTCGCGCTTGCTCGTGCGCTATCCGGACGACCTGCTACACACCGACATTCCGCAGAACGTGTACGACGGTTTAGACGCGAACAAGGCTGAGGACGTGCACGTGTTCGTGCGCCGCGACGTAACGCACGCCAAGTTTTCCGTACAGGAACTGCGCGAGCTCGAAGCCCTGCCAGGCGTAGAAATCGTTACTTCCGATAGCGATTTCGCTCCAGAAACCTTGACCGAAGCGCATATGGCGGCAGCCAGCGAAGACAAGTTAACGCGTCAGATGGTCGATGAGCTGATTGCCGTGCGCGAGATGAGCCTGAAGATGATGGCTGAACACGTTGATTTTGAAGGCAACCCAGCACGCCGCCGCTTCTACCTGCACTTCAACACCAACCCAGTAGAGGTGCTCACCAACGATAACGGCCCTGTTGCGGGTGTGCGTGTGGAGAAAACGACAACCGACCCAGACGGCACGATGCACGGTACCGGTGAATTGAGCGATGTAGCCGTGGAGGCGGTGTATCACGCTATTGGATACAAGCCTGCCCAGGTGAGTGGTATTCCATACGATGAGCGCGCTTACACTCTCGACAACGAAGGTGGCCGCATTAACGGCCTCGACTTCGTGTACGCCACGGGTTGGGCCAAGCGCGGACCTGTGGGACTGATTGGCTCCACAAAGTCAGATGCTCTCGAAACCGTGGAAAATCTCCTGACCGACTGGTCAGCAAGCGAATCAAAGGGACGCGTAGCAGCTCAGCCACAATCAGATATTGCGGATCTGCTGGCCGAGCGCGGCGTGCAGCCTTTGGATTACGCGGCCTGGCAGCGTGTGGACGCGTACGAGCGCGCTCGCGGCGCCGAGGTTGAGCGCGAACATATTAAGGTGATTGACGAGAATGAGCTGCGTGCGCTGGCTCGCGGCGAAAAGTAGGTAAAAATGCGAATCCGTGGTCATGCGAACGGCTTTAAAACGCTCGTTTTGTTCTCGCTTATGTGGGCGCTGATTTTTCTGGTTTGGTACTTTACCGGCGGATCGCGCGGCACGCTCGGCATGTACGTGCTGCTGGCCGTGGCTATGACCTTCGGTAGCTACTGGTTTTCCGACAAGCTCGCGCTCGCTTCCATGCAGGCGGTGCAGGTGAGCGAGCAGGAGCAGCCGGCGCTGTACGCGATTGTGCGCGAACTGGCCGGGCGCGCGAATAAGCCGATGCCGCGCATTTATGTGGCTCCGACTATGTCGCCTAACGCGTTTGCGACGGGACGCAACGAGCGTCATGCTGCGGTGTGCTGTACGCAGGGCATTTTGAATTTGCTGGACGAGCGCGAAATTCGCGGCGTGCTTTCGCACGAGCTCATGCACGTGTACAACCGCGACATCCTCACCTCCTCGATTGCCTCGGCCATGTCGATGGTGATTACGTATCTGGCCTACTCGCTGCGCTACTTTGGCGGCTCCTCGCGCGACGACCGCGACAATGCCGGTTCTGCTCTGGGAGGCTTACTCACCTTGATTTTGGCTCCGATCGGCGCCTCGCTTATTCAGATGGCGATTTCGCGCACTCGCGAATACGATGCGGACGAAGACGGTTCGGCGCTCAGCGGTGATCCGCTCGCGCTCGCTTCCGCGCTGGCTAAGATCGAAAGCTCTGTTCAGCAGGTGCCGATGCGTCAGACCGCAGGTACACAGAACGTGTCCGCGTCGATGATTTCCAGCCCGTTTAGGATTCAGGATATTAACCGCCTCTTTTCGACGCATCCGCCGACCGCTCAGCGCATCGCTCGTTTGGAGCAGATGGCGATCGACCTCGATCAGAACGTGCAGCAGGTAGCGCCGAACTATCAGCAGAGCTAATCGGTAGGAGTAATGTTTTACGAGCGTGTACACATGTCTGTGCATGCTCCTACTGTATGAATGTTCGGCGATTATCTCTCAACAAACAATCTCAAGAGAAGGGTTTGTATGAAACCTCGACCGTGTAGGTTAATTCGATAAGACCCTCCAGCGCCTGTGCACCGGAGGGCGGCAACCGGAAGGTGGCAGGAGCACTATGATTTATTTGTCTCAACTTGTGGGAAACCCAGTTCTCGATGTGGACGGTGAAAAGATCGGAACCGTATCGAATCTGGGAATCGCCACAAAAGAAGTTTTCCCACGCGTCACATCCTTGGCATTTATGGGACCAGGCAAGACGCCATTTATGATTAGCTGGCGCAAATACGTTGAATCGTACGATGAGCACGTTGTGCATCTCAAAGTGAGCGCCACGGATATTCGTTTTAGTTATTTGCAATCGGACGAGGTTTTGATTGCCCGCGATATTTTGAACAAGCAAATCGTTGATACACAAGGCATGCGCGTCGTGCGCGTAAACGATCTTAAGCTGTCAGATACGTCCAGCTCGCAACTGCGCTTGCTCGGTGCGGACGTGGGCGCGCGCGGACTGTTGCGCACTTTCGCCCCGCTGTGCGAGACGATTGCTGTGAAAGTAAGCTCGGCTTTCGGCAAGCCACTTCCAGAGCGTTTGATTGCCTGGAGCTACATGAATTTGGTTGACCGCAACCTCTCGGACGTTCAGTTGAGCGTAACGCATAAGACGCTCGACGACATGCATCCGGCAGATATTGCCGACATTATTGAACGCCTCGACCCGCGTTTGCGCGGTCAGGTTTTTGCGCAGTTAGACGATGAACAACGCGCGAATGCGATGGCCGAGTTTGATGATGACCATATGGCGGTCGAGCTGATGGGCGGCATGGCGGAGATGGACGCTTCTCGACTGCTGAGCGCCATGGATCCGGACGATGCGGCCGAGCTCGTGAGCGAACTTGATTACGATAAAGCAGAGAAACTGCTACGTTTAATGGGTGTGAAGGAGCAGCACGCTATTAGGCAACTGCTCGGTTACCGCGACGAAACAGCCGGTCGTATTATGACCAGCGAAGTGGTGGCGTTGCCAAAGAATACGACGGTTGCTGAAACGATTGCGCATTTGCGTACCTTGGACGAAGACTTCGAAGCTGTGCGCTATATCTACCTCAACGATGCGCAAGGCGAGTTGTGGGGCGTAGTGCCGATCGACTTGCTGGTTATTAGCGATGAGCAGGTGAAGTTGGGCGATTTAGCTACGCGCGATTTGATTGTGGCTCATCCTGATGATGATCAAGAAGACGTGGCTTTGAACATTGCCAAGTACAATCTGCTCGCCATACCAGTAGTAAACGAAAAGAAAGAACTGCTCGGCATCGTAACCGTTGATGATGCTTTAGATGTGTTGGAAGAAGAGCACGCCGAGGACTTGCAGATTGCTGGTGCTTCGCAGGCAGATACCGAACACGATAAAGGCCGCAGCGCCTTCATGTGGATGTTGCGCCGCAATACATGGGTCGTTATGTTCGCCCTGGTGGCTGCCGTGTGTACCGTGGCGGCGTGTGAGATGTTTGCGCGTGTGTCGGGTTCGGTGTCGGGTTCGGTGTCGGGTGGTGTTGCGCCTGCTGTGATTGCCGGCTTGCTCGCTAGCCTGAGCGTTCCAGCCGCCTTAATTATTACTGACGATGCGCTCTCGTACACCACCAGCATCTACTTGGAATACGATGCTGACGATGAGGACGCTCCTTCCGCTCTCGGCTTTAGCTTAAAGATGATTGCCCTAGGCATTGCTTTCGCCACAGCTTTCGTGCTGTTCTACGCCATGTGCGGTGAATTGGGTGGATGGCTCATGGCGCGCGGTGGTGCTGGTTCTTTGGAGCATCTGCGCGAGGCTTTGCTGGCCAGCATGTGCGCTGCAGGAGTCTCCATTGTGGTCTCGCTGGCCAGTATGCCAGCCTATTTAGCGCGATTGCGAAGTCGTGATGCTCATAATAAAGACAGTAACGGTTGGGCAATGTCCAACACGGCTATGGGCGTGTGCGCAGCAGTATTTATGGTAGTGTTTGGCGTGGCCTTGGGCCTCCAGCTGGGGGTGATGTAAGTGAGCGTACAGAAGAGTCGCATGAATCGCGCGGTCGATACCGGCCGCACATCGTGGTTACCAGAAGACTTCACCTGGCGCAAACTGCTCCTCGCCGTAGGTCCAGGCATGGTTGCCGCGCTCGCAGGTGCGGACGCTGGTGGCGTGGCTACCTATTCCACAGCCGGCGCTCAGTTTGGTTTTAAGCAGTTGTGGACCGTGCCTATTATGTGCTTCCTCCTGATTGTGGCGCAAGAAACCGCCGCCCGCGTCGGCTGCGTTACCGGTAAAGGTTTCGCCTCGCTTATTCGCGAACAGTTTGGCGTGCGCAAGTCCGTGCTGGCCATGCTGGCTTTGCTTATTTCGAATACCACGGTTACGCTGTCTGAATTCGCAGGTATCGCCTCTGGTTTGGGTCTGTTCGGTATTCCAGCTTATTTGTCGGTTCCTGTGGCGGCTCTGGTTATTTGGCTGCTCACCATGAGCGGCTCCTACCGCCGTATCGAGAAGATTCTGCTGGCTATTAGCTGCATCTTCCTCACTTATGTGGTGGCTGGCTTTATGGTGCATCCGAATTGGTCGCAGGCCGCGTTCTATACAGCTGTGCCCGTTTTCGAACCCTCGTCTGCTTATATGAGCCTGCTTGTGGCGAATGTAGGTACCACGATTGCACCGTGGATGATTTTCCTTGCGCAGTCCAACGTTGTCGAGAAGAACTTGCATTCCTCCGACCTGTTTTATCAGCGCGTAGACACGATTTCCGGTGCAGTTATCGCTTCTGCCATCAGCTGGTTTATTATTCTCACCACGGGTGCGGTACTCGCGCCCGCGCATATTAAAGTTAACGAGGCTGCTGATGCTGCTATGGCTTTGGCTCCTTTAGTCGGTGACTACGCGCAGATTCTGTTTGGTGCTGGGCTCGTGGGCGCATCGTTTTTGGCGGCCTGCGTCTTACCAGGCACGACGTCGAGCGCGATTTGTGAGGCGTTTGGCTGGGAGAGAGGCGCCGACCGCAGTTGGGGCGAGGCGCCTGCTTACCGCGGCATTATTACTGCAGTTATCGTTTTCTCTGCAGTTATCGTGATTATTCCGGACGTAAACCTTTTTGGCATTATGATGGCCGCGCAGGTGATTAACGGCATTCTTCTGCCCGTTTTGCTCATCTTCCTCGTTTCGATTGCATCAGATAAGCGCCTGATGGGCTCTCATATCAATTCAAAATTGTGGACATGGCTTACGTGGTTTACGATTGCCGCGGTTGTGGTGCTCACGGTCATCATGTTTGTGCTTCAGTCAGCGTGACCAATCTGCTCAAGTACGCGCTTTTCTGCGTACGTAGCAAAAATCAAGCCGCCTGCTAAGCACAAGCCGGCCGCAATCAGCGCGGTCAAGCGATAACCCATACCTGCAGAACCGATGAGCGCAACCGAGGTAAACACAATCATGGCGACGGACTGGCCGAGCTTCATGCTAAAGGTGCGCGCGGCATAGAACATGCCCTCGCGCTTTTCGCTGGACTCAATCGAATCGGCCTGCGCGACGTCGGCGAGCACAGCCTGCGGCAAAATGCCCAAAATAGCCATCGGTACGGCCGCCAAAATGACCATAACCACCGCCCATACGATCGACGGAATGCCGAACTGACCGGCTTGCGAAGTGAGAACGAAGCCGAGCACAAAAATCATGAAAGCGCTGAAAACAAGCGGTTTCTTGCCGATTCGCTTGGCGGCGATGTTCACGGCTGGGTAAAAGAGCAGTGAGATGACCGTCATGCCGGCGAACAGGAAGAAGGTCATCGAAGCATCGAAGCCCATAAGTTCGGTGATGTAGAACGGCATACCGGTTTGGAAAATCGTCAGGCCAATCCAATAGAGCACATCCGAGGCGATAAAGATCTGGAACTGACGGTTCTTAAACGTCTTGCTCAGGCTCTCCCACACGCCAATCGTGGACGGCTCCATCGTTGCGTAGGTTTTCTCGTCGATGGTAAAGGTCGGCATCAGCATGCAGACGATAGCTACTGTGCTCAGGATTGCGACGGTTATGCGGAAATTCGTAACGAAGCCCCACGCTTGCGGCAGGGCGCCCGCGATGTTCGGTACGAGATAGGCTACGGCCGTACCGATAAAGAAGGTGGTGGAAATCGAGGTGGAGACGTTAATGCGCAGTTCTTTCGTGCTGCCCAGCTCTGGGATGAGCGCGTTATACGGCGTGCAGTAGCAGGTCATGCAGAAGTAGAAGGCCAGAACGAGGATGAACAGCGTAGCGTTGTTAATCGCTGATTCGTGGTTTATCGGCATAATAAAGATGGCTGTGGTGACCACGCCAAACGGGATGGCAGCCCACTGCATAAATGGCATGCGCCGGCCTCGCGGATTCTTCGAGGCGTCTGATTTTCCGCCAATCCACGGGTCAAGAAACGCGTCGATAAGGCGACCGCTGGCCGTAATAGCGCCGATAGTTGTGAGCCCTAAAACGATCGCGCCTTGCGTAATGAAGATGGGCATCCCTTGGTTTTGCAGGTCTTGGCTTGGCTGATAAAAATAGACCAGCCAGTTGCTAATAATTCCCGACAAAATAGACCAGCCTAGCTGACCGATGGCGAACAGCCACAGGATGTGCGAGGTGGCGAGGGCTTTGGTTGTGGTGTTGTTGGTGTTCGTGTTCATGTTCATTGCGGGCTCCTTTGCCTTGTGAGATTATTCTATCTAAGTTGCCGCGTTTGGCGTGCCCGCGTGACGTTCTGCGCGTTCTGTAACTGTTTGTCGGGTGGGGTTTCGGGTGGGGCGGTGATACACTATCTCTCGTGCTTCGTGTGCACTTTAAGAAGCACTATTGCGAATGTAGTTCATCGGTAGAACGAGAGCTTCCCAAGCTCTAGAGGCGGGTTCGACTCCCGTCATTCGCTCTGATGGATTGTGTTGGGCGGTGTTGCCCAATTCCTTCCCGCGTTGTGAGAGTTAATGCTTTTTCTATGCGTAGTCCGAACCTAATTTGCCGTAACACTCAAACGCCGGCTGCAGATTGGGAGTTACAGGTGGCGTTGGGTGAATATTAAAGGACAATTCGGCAGTATCGCTCAAACGGTTCCCAAGGATTGAGCATTAAAGAAATTGCGAACGTTCACAAGTTCTTTCAAACGGCTGTATCTCTCAATTGGTTTCTAGCGATTGGGAAATACGGGTGTAAATGGGGTCTTGGAACAAGAATTTCGCCTGTATCTCCCAATCTATAATTGGGGATTGAGTGTTGCGGATCGAAATAGCCCCTTTGAGTAGTCGCTTTTGGATGTATCTCTCAAACCCTAAATAGGGATTGAGAGATACGGAGCATGAGTCTGCCGGAAAACGATTCATACTTATAGGACGGATTCAGATTCTAGAAGGGTCCTTAATGCGCTAGACTCTTCGCGGAAATTCTCTCGCTGTATCACTGCAACTGAAAGAAGATGGTGCATAAGTTCCCTGGGGGAGAGCAATTCTTTCCAAGTTACCCTGATGAAGGAGTAGCCTAACATCTCCAACAATTGTTGCCTCTTTATAGATTCTTGCCTTGCGTCTAAAAACTCGTCCTCGTTGCTGCCCATCTTTCCTTTTCCATCGAATTCGATGAGCAAGTTTAAACCTGGTATAGCGAAATCTGCATAGTAATCATTCCCCCGTGCATGAATTTTGTACTGGGTTACGTACTGATTTGGGAAAGTTGCACACACAAATGGTAGTAATGCTGCTTCGGCGATATTTTCGCATCCCGCATCCGCAGTGTTAATGATTAGCTCAGCTCGCTTGTAATTGAATAGTCTGGGATATTTTCTCCTAACATTCTTGAGCGATGTGAGCAATGTATCCTTTACTTTCTTCTCGGCAATGCGAGAATCTTTTTGATGGAACCGCGAGAATGACGTCACTTCATGTAGTATTTCCGAGACAGCTACGATTGCATCGATAGCTGGCCGCGATAGGGCTATTCTCAAAGACGTAAGCACAAGCGATTCCACAGGAAGACCGTTAATATTCTGGACATGTTTTTTGCTTAGCATGAGTGCGCTTGGCAAGAATTTTCTTGAAACCACAGTGTGCTTACAGATTTCAACTTCCTTTAAATCGACGATATGGCGATCGTTCCCTTTTACTGCACGGATCTCAGGTGTATTGTCCCAAGTTGGTATGCCGTGTATGAGCATCGCCGATTCATGGGTGAAACACTCAATACCAGTACGTGTTGCATAAACAGCATGAATCCTAGCGAGGTTCACTGCATCGCGAATTTCCCAGGCCGGACTATCTTTGCTGAATCGCTCGGTATTCATTACTACGCCGCGCATTATTTTTGCGTAGTGCTTATTGTATTTCTTAGAATCATTGCCTTTGAGTACGATTATTTCTGGCTGCTGTATCGAAGTCTTCATACTTCGATAGTGCCTGCAATAACCACAGAAAACCAAACTTAAACGAACATGTGAACCGATGTGGAAACGCACCTACGATTTGCTTTTAATATAGAACAAACCTAGTCAGAGTTCGTTTCAGGGAGTTGAGAACTCGCGTTTAACTGATCTTCATCAAATTCATATGGTCGCCCGCGACGAGGTTCAGTAACCTCGCCAGTCCATGTACCGTTTTCGTACTTAGCGATCATGTCTTCAAGCTGTTCTTCGGTTAAGCCAAATTCTGAAGTAATATTTAATTCGTTCATGATATTTTGTTGAAGTTTTGTATGTCTGACGCTCATAATTCTATCGTCACGAGTGTGCGAACTCACAACAATACCTTGCGCCAACCCGTGCGTTCCGCTCAGCGTGTGCATGCTGGGACTAAGCTCTCGCCTAACCGCAGGTTTCCTCCTTACGAAAACATGTTCTTCTGTATAGGCGTTTCGTTGCTGGGGAAGAGCGGTACAGAACATTCATTCGATACGAAGTGAGCGCAAACTTTATCGCGCGCTTTCGCTGAGCGAGCTGTTTTATCTGAACAATCAAACCCCAAAAAGCTCGACAAACCCCGCGACACGCGTCGAACTAAGCCATTTTGCAACCCAAAATCACAACTCTTTTTGACATTATGGAACACCGGTGTATCATAGAAGCAGTGGTACACAGATGTACCACCTGCGAATTGGAGAAAAGACACTGCATAGAACACGATGAGAACGCAACGACGGTTCTCGCACAGATGAGCCAACAATCATCTTGAATCATCTGCGCAGTGTTGGAAGGAGCGAAAATGCGACATTCGAAAAAGATTCTTGCAGCAGTGGCTGCGGTATCGGTGCTCACAGGTCTTGCTGCCTGCAGCAACTCAGGCAGCTCCGATAAGGCGTCATCTAAGGGCGATGCCAATAAGGCCGAGCTTGTCTTCTGGGGCTGGGATTCGGGCAACTCCATGAAGGATCTTATTGCCGAATTCGAGAAGGCAAACCCAGGAATCACGGTGAAGTTTAATAACACCGGTACTGCATCCGACACTCAGACTGCTCTTACAAATGCTGTTGCAGCGGGTAACGGAGCTCCGGATGTTGTTATGCTCGAAGACCCAACAGTTACCCAATTTGCAGTAACTGGCGATTTGGTTTCACTAGACGAGTTTGGTGCAAACAAGCTCGAAAATGATTTCGCAGCCGGTCCATGGAACAAACTTCAGTACGGTGGTAAGTCTTACGCTCTGCCGATTGATTCGGGTCCAGAAGTGTTCTTCTATAACAAGGCTGTTTTTGATAAAGCGGGTGTCGACGGTTCTCAGATTAAGACATGGGACGACTACTACGAGGCAGCGAAGAAGGTTCGCGCGATAGGCTCGTACATTACAAATAACTCGGGCTCCTCGATGGAGTATCAGCCATTTACTGCGCAGGCTTGGCAGGCTGGCGCACAGCCATGGAAGGTCGATGGTGAAAACATTACCATCGATATGACCAAAGATGCGGGCATGAAGAAGTACATTGAGTTCCAGCAGAAGTTGATCGATGAGGATCTGATTGATACCAAAATCGCCAACTGGTCCGATGACTGGAACCGCTCTCTCAACGACGGTACCCTCGCATCCCTCACGATCGGCGCGTGGATGCCAGTGAACTTGATGAACGGCGCTCCAGATCAGGCGGGTAACTGGCGTGTAGCTCAGCTGCCGCAGTGGAACGAAGGCGACGAAGTGTCTGCAGAAGATGGCGGTTCCGCACTGGCTGTCGTTAAGCAGTCCAAGCAGCAGGCTGCAGCATACAAGTTTGTTGAGTACTTGACTCACGGCGAGGGCGCAGACACGATGGCTGCAACCGGTACGTTCCCAAGCCTTAAGCGTATTTTGGAATCTAAGTCCTTTGTTGATCCAAGCACAGAAGCTAATAAGAAGGTGAACGACTTCTTTGGCGGTCAGAACGTAAATGAAGTTCTGTCTCAGGCTGCTCAACGCAAGGTAACAGAATTCCAGTACTTGCCATATAACCCATTTGCACAGACCACATTCGGCGACCAGATTTCTAAGGCGTACTCTAAGGACACCACTTTAGAGAAGGCTATGGCAGCTTACGCTAAGGCTCTGGCTGAGCACGGTGAACAGCAGGGTTACAAGGTAACCAACAAGAACTAAAACACACCTTTAGATTAGCTGGCTACTTGTAGAGCACAGGAGGCGGTATACGCCATTTCTGCCAGTGATCGTCTGTCACTTGCGCAAGTAGTCAGCCAATCTACATAACGCTTAACAAAAATGAGGAGTACACCATGAGTAATGTGGACACTGTTCCAACGAACAAGCGTCACGGAGACTGGCGCGGATGGAAATTCGTGTGGCCATTCTCCTGCGCATTCATCTTCGTCTTTATCGTCCCAGTTCTCTACGCTATCTGGATTTCTTTCTATCAAAACCGCATGGTTGGCGGAAATAAATTCGTAGGTTTCGCAAACTATCAAAGACTTCTTAGCGATGCACAGTTTTGGAGCGCGGTCGGACACGTAGCTCTCTTTACTGTGGTGCAGGTACCAATCATGTTGTGTTTATCGGCCATGATGGCGCTCGCCCTCGACTCCATGAAGCTGCACGGTACCAAGTTCTTCCGTATCGTAACCTTCTTGCCATACGCAGTACCAGCCGTGGTCTCCACCCTTATTTGGGGTTTCGTATACGGCGCAAAATACGGCCTGGTTGGCTCCATGAACTCCTGGTTCGGCTGGCACGTCGATGTTCTGAGTCCTAACGTTTTGCTCGCCTCTATCGGAAACATCGTAACCTGGGGTTACGCGGGCTATAACATGCTCATCTTCTACAGCTCCCTGTCTACTATCCCTCACTCGCTGTACGAAGCGGCTTCGATCGACGGTGCAAGCGAATGGCAAGTCATCAAGAGCATTAAACTACCTGAGCTGAGAGGCTCGCTGGCAATCACCGTTATCTTCTCTATTATCGGCTCGTTCCAGCTGTTTAACGAACCAAGCATCTTGCAGAACATGGTTCCAGGAAACGCGGTAACGACCTATTACACGCCAAATATGTACGCGTACAACCTGAGCTTCTCAGGTAACCAGAGTAATTACGCGGCAGCACTGGCCATCGTTATGGCCATCATCACTATGGCTGTGGCTTATGCAGTGCAGTTGCGCGGCATGAAAGATCAAATGAAGTAAGCAGCACAAAGCAAGCACAAGTTTGGAGATAACCATGGCAACAGCACAATCAACGTTAACAGTAGACAAGTTGGATAAGAAAACTGTAGCGCTCAAAGAAAAAGAAGCGCGTAAACGCGAACGTGAACGCGCGCGCTGCATGCGCATCGACGAGGAAGCCGAGCGCAAACGCGCAGCCAAGGCAGGCTTCGCGAACGTAAACAACCCGCGTCGAAGCATCGGTTTAACACTCGTATGCGCTATTTTCGCCTTCTACTGCCTCTTCCCGTTCATTTATTTAATGATTAACGCCACGAAAACGCAGGCGGACTTCACCTCGACGTTTGGTCTCGGCTTCGGTAAGGGCTTCGCCTTGTGGGACAACATCGTAGGCGTATTCACCTACCAGGACGGCATCTTTACCCGCTGGTTCCTCAATACAATGCTCTACGTTGTGCTCGGCGCAGGCGGTGCAACCCTGCTCGCGATTATGGGCGGTTATGGGCTTGCTAAGTTCCGCTTCCCGGGACGTAAAGCAGTGTTTGCCGTGATTATTGGCTCGATTTCTGTGCCAGGTATCGCGCTTGCTGTTCCGCAGTTCCTTCTGTTCGCTAAGCTAGGTCTTACAAATACGCCATGGGCAATGATTATTCCGTCGCTGATTTCGCCGTTCGGTTTGTACCTCATGTGGGTGTTTTCTGATCAGGCTGTGCCAACTGAGCTTCTCGAGGCGGCACGCGTAGACGGCGCTGGAGAAATGCGCACCTTCTTTACCGTAAGCTTGCCACTGTTGGCACCAGGTATCGTAACGACCGCGCTCTTTACTATCGTGGCGACATGGAATAACTACTTCCTGCCATTGATTATGCTTAAGGATTCCAACTGGTATCCACTGACTATCGGTTTGAACCAGTGGAAAGATCAAGCCTCGATGGCGGGTGGAACAGCTATTCAAAACCTTGTGATTACTGGTTCGCTTATTACCATTATTCCTCTGGTTATTGCCTTCCTGCTCCTGCAGCGCTACTGGCAGTCCGGCCTGGCAGCTGGAGCTGTAAAGGAATAAAAAGAATAAAATACAATACCTGCCGACGCGAAGACTGGGTTTTGCTTTCCTGCTTTATCGCAAGCCTTCTAGCTTGCAAGCATGCCTCCTCCATCTTCCTCACTTCGGTGACTTCTGAGGTCTTTGCGCCGGCGCTCCTCCTCTTTTCTTAGACCATAAAGGACTTCTTATGAAAAGCCTTACGAACAGCAGATTCTCATGGCCAGCACTGCTTACTGAAAGCACCACCGGCATTGCTTTTGGCGGCGACTACAATCCCGATCAGTGGCCAGAAGATGTGTGGGCTCAAGATATTGAGCTCATGAAGCGCGCTGGTGTTAACGTTGTAGCTCTGGGAATTTTTAGCTGGGGCCGCATTCAGCCTACTGAAGATACATGGGATTTCGCGTGGCTCGACCGCATTATCGGGCTCTTGGGCGAGGCTGGTATTGCTGTAGATTTGGCAACATCCACGGCGAGTGCGCCAATGTGGCTGTATAAGAGGTATCCGCAAGTTTTGCCAGTCGACAAGTATGGTCACACTGTTCATGCAGGTTCGCGTCAGTCGTGGCGTCCAACAAGCAAGGTTTTCCGCGAGTTTGCATTGGAAATGTGCCGCCAGTTAGCACTGCGTTACGGCAATAATCTAACGGTCACGTCGTGGCATGTGGGCAATGAGTATGGATGGAATAACCGTCACGACTACTCGGAAGACGCAGCGCAAGTCTTTATTACCTGGTGCGAGAACAAGTACGGCACTATCGATGCGCTCAACGAAGCATGGGGTACCAGCTTCTGGTCGCAAGAAGTGCGCAGTTTCGACGAGGTTCAGTTGCCCTACCATATGGGCGCCGACTCGATGGTTAACCCCTCGCAACAGCTTGATTTCGAACGCTTCGGCAACGATATGCTGCTCGATTTATACCGTGCAGAACGCGATGCTATACAATCAATCTGCCCAGACAAGCCATGCACAACGAACTTCATGATTTCCACCGATCAGTGCTCTATGGACTACCAGCAGTGGGCGTCGGAAGTGGACTTCGTTTCCAACGACCATTACTTCCATGAGGGCGAATCACACCTCGACGAGCTCACCTGTTCCGATGCGCTCGTTGCTGCTTTGGCACAGGGTAAACCGTGGTATGTTATGGAACATTCGACATCTGCTGTGCAATGGAAGCCTCTCAACGCACGCAAGCGCAATGGCGAGCTTTTGCGCGATTCCTTAGCTCACGTGGCTATGGGCGCCGATGCTATTAACTTCTTCCAATGGCGCCAGTCGCGTTTTGGAGCAGAAGCTTTCCATTCGGCTATGGTTCCTCATGCAGGCGAAGATTCGAAGCTTTTCCGTGGCATATGCGAGTTGGGTGAGAGCCTAAAGACGCTCAGTGATGCCGGTCTGCAAGGAAGCACGCTAAAGCCTTCCGATACGGCCATTCTGTTTAGCGCAGCCTCGGAATGGGCAACGCGCTGCGAGACTTTGCCAAGCAAGAAACTCTCGCACTGGCACGATGTTTTGGCATGGTACCGCGGCTGCGAAGGCGCTGGCACTCGCGCAGACGTTGTTCCGCTCGCCAACGATTGGAGCGGTTATTCCACGGTAATTTTGCCGACGGTGCTCGTGCTCTCCGACAGCGATACCGAGCGTTTAGCTGCGTTCGCGCACAACGGCGGCCGCGTTATTATCGGCTATGCTACAGGTTTGATTGACGAAAACTTCCACGTCGGTTTAGGCGGATACCCAGGCGCAGGCAACGGACTGCTGCGAGATATGCTCGGCGTGCGCGGGGAAGAATTCAACATCCTTGGCGACGAAGATCAAGCGATTAAGCTCTCCAATGGCGCGCAATCAGTGCTGTGGCAAAACGATATTTCGGTTCGAGGCGATGTCGATGTTCTCGCGACCTACACGGGCGAAGCTGCAGACGACTGGGAGCTCAACAACATCCCAGCCTTCACGCGCGCTCGCTACGGCAAGGGGACCGCATATTTCGTTGGCTGCGACCTCGACCGCGCAGCCATTGCGAATTACCTCGGCGAAGTGCTGCAGACAGAAAGTGTAACCACTACCAACCTCCTGCATACCGTGCGTGAGAGCGAAAACGCTGTTTTCGACTTCTACTTCGCACGAGCAGAAACAGACTTGGCGCTTGTATGCCTCCCGCAGGACGCCCAAGTGCTCATCATCTCGAGTGCACAAAAATCAAGTGATACAGACAACTCATACGCTCTGAACCGTAATGGTATACTCATTACGAAAAGAGGGCGCTAAACCAGGCCTAATCTCAGGGGCTTAAGCGATAAAGGGGAACGCATGGCAAGCTCGACAGACTCGAATATGCACAACAAGCGCGTTACGCTACGCGATGTCGCACGCGAAGCCGGCGTCTCCCTCAAAACCGCGTCCAACGTTATTAACGGAACCGGACGTATGGCGCAGTCTACGCGCGATCATGTGCAAGGGGTTATTGATACGCTCGGTTACCGCGTCAATATTGCCGCGCGCAACCTCAACCGCAATCATACGGGCTTTATAACGCTTGCCGTGCCGAGCCTTACGCCGCCGTATTTGGCGGAACTGGCCAACCGTGTTATCGACGAGGCGAGGCTGCGCAATTATTCCGTGTACGTTACGACGTACGCGGAGGGTTCGGCGCAGGGTGCGCGCGAACTGATCGAGAATTTTAACAGCACAGTGTCTGATGGCATGATTTTGTCGATGAGTGAGGTCGAGGAGTTTCATCCCGAAGACCTCGAAACCTCGTTCCCGCTCGTATGTGTGGGTGCGCGAACCACGTGGGGCAAGGCAGATCATGTAGCGCTCGACGATGTGCAGGTCGCGTCACGAGCTGCCTCGTATCTGTTCGACTGCGGCTCGAAACAGCTCGCCGTCGTGGGCATGCGCGAAAAGAACGTAGACCTCAGCACCATTCTCACCGCCACAGAAGGAAACGCGCAGCTTCGCGCTCGCGGTGTTGTGGAGGAATGCGCACGCCGTGGTCTCGACATGGATGAACGCTTGCTCGGCTACACCGGTCAGGACTGGACGATCGGCTCCGGTTACCGCGTTACCGAGCGCCTGCTCGAAAGCAAAGTTCCGTTTGACGGCATCGTTGCGCTCAACGATCAGCTCGCGATTGGCGCGATGTCCGCTTTGCGCTCGCATGGCGTTGAGATTCCGGGCGATGTTCAGGTGATTGGCTTCGATAACATCGAGGAGTCCGCATACCTGCAGACCCCGCTCACCACGATGGATTCGCGTTTGGAATGGATTGCTCCAACCGCTGTCGACCGCATTTTAGGTCGCATCGACGGCAGCATTAACGCGCCGGAGGATATTATCGAGACGGCAGACGTTATCGTTCGAAAGACGACACGATAAACGGTTCTGCAGGAACACCGGATCGGCTCATGATTGGCTTCGCGCCCCAGCAATACCAACTGTAACGCAGGCTTTCTGGCTCGTTCGCGCAGGAGAGGAGAACCTCGTTTCCGCGCACCAGCACTTTCGAGACTTCGATATCAAAAACAGCACTATCAACGTCGGGCGCTAGCTCCTCGTTAAAAGCTAACAGCACTTGATTTGAATCGAGTAAACGCGCGGACAGCAGTTTCACGCTCGAACGGGTTAGCACAGTGTGTGCTAAACGGCGACCGGGCGTGCGCTTATCGGTGGGATGAACATCGTCTTCCTCGCCGCAATCCATCAAACATGCCAAAAACGCGCTGTCGGTTTCACGTGCAACCTGCGCTTGAGCGGCGCGAATCTCCACCCACCCCAGCGTCTCCATAAACTGGGGAAGTTGCGCAATAATAAACGGCAGGTTCGCGCCCCACGCAGCGCGCCACTGATCAATCATGCAATGCAATAAAACCGCATAATCATTGGCATGCGGGGTATCTTCCTCACCTTGATACCACAGCACGCCACGCGCGCCAAACGGAGCGATGCGCTCAACCATAGCCTCGAACGGTCCGGTAGGCCTAAACTGGGAAAAATTGGTGAGCGGCGGCGGCCACGGACACTCGCCGCGGTCAGGGGTGCCAGCTGCAGCGTTCCACGCATCAAAATCGTTCTGCCACGCGTTCATGCACGCTCGCTGCTCGCTCTCGCTTAACCCCTCAATCGCTGAAAGATAGCGTTGCCAGTAGCGCTCGCCCTCTTTCGTGCTGCGCAGCGTCTTGCGGCTCATCCAGCAGCTAACCGAAGTGCCGCCCACATAGCAATCAACAATGCCAATCGTTACGTTCGGCTCGCTCTCGAGCATGCGCTCGGCAAAGAAAAACGCCACAGCGGACATGCTCCCACTCGTGTTCTCGTTGCAATTGTGCCAAGTTGTCAGCTGCTCGTCGGCGAGGAGCTCGCTATCGACGCGACCGCGCTTAGGCACGTTATAAAAACGAATCGGCAGGCTCGCGCTGTGCTCAATTGCGGTTTCGGCGCCGTCCGCGTTGCGCAACTCGAACTCCATGTTGCTCTGACCGGCCGCAATCCATACCTCGCCAATCATCACGTCCTCGTAATGCAGAAAAACGTTCTCGCCGCTTACGTGCAGAACGTATGGTCCGCCCGCAGGCTGAGCGGGCAGAGTTGCCAGCCATGACCCGTCCGAGTTCACAGTACAGGTCGCTACTGCAAGTCCGTGCGTATTATCGCTCAGACAGACGCGCACCTGCAGACTCGGCTCGCCCGTTCCGAAAACGGCAATCGGCGCGTCTCGCTGCAGCACCATATGATGACTAAAAATCGCAGCAGGCTGCAACTGTGCTGAACCGAGCGGCTTGCACGGCTGCGTGCGATCGGTTGTCCCGGTCTCGCTCGAACCCGGCGCTGGACCGGTTGCTAACGTGCGTGCCATATGCTGCCTCCCAAGTTTTCGATATGTGCAATCAGTTCGCGCGCCATCTCCTTATGCTCGACAATGCGCGGATGGCCAGGCGTCCCGCTTGCGTTGCGCGTGTATATCAGGTGAGAGATGCGTGCGGTTTTAAGCGAGTCTATCGCGTCCTTAATCGCGCGGTCCCACGTGCTGTCGTGCTGCATAATCGACGTCGCGCACACAATATGCGCGGACGGATACGTTTCGCGCAAAGTCTCGAGGAACGCTGCGTAATTGCGGCGCCACTGCTGAGCACGCTCGCCCTTGTAGTCGCTGGCCATAAAGTCGTGCGGATGTGCGTCGTTCTGGCCTAGAGCGACCACAATAATGTTTGGCTGATACTGTTGGGCGTTCCACGTCGTGAGCGGCCCAAGATCGGGATTGTATTGCACGCGGTCCCACACGCTGGTCATGCCGATATAGTCCGGCTCATGGAACCAGCCGATACCATCGGTGAGCGAGATGCCGCCTTGAGAAATCGTGTGCAGCTGCGCGTTCAGCTCGCGCGCCGCGATAGCCCCGTACGACCACCACGCGTTACTGTAAGCGCTCAAATCCATGTTCGGATCTGCTTGACCTGCATAGAGTATGGCCTCGTTGCGCTCGCCGCAGGTAATAGAGTCGCCAAACATAAGGATTTTGCGCTCGGGAAGCGGGTTGGACGTTGGGTGGGCTGTTGCGTTGTCATCGAGCAGAAAACCCTCGACCTCGATATAGTGCTGACCGTCTTGGCGCTTAAAGAACGTTACCTCGTGATCGATATCCGGCAAGTTTTCAGGGAGAAGGAGGTTGAGTGTCTCGTTATCTTGATTGATGCGCAGTTTACGCTCGCAGCCGTCAATGATGATGCCGATATGCGAGTCGCCGTACGCGCGGCGATTTCTGAGTCGGATGCCGATGCGCGTGCCGGTGAATCGGAACGTGGCTTGAGTGTAAGGGAAGACCCAGAGTTGGGCGGTGGCTATGTTTTCGGTGCGACCCATGACTTGAATCGCTGAATCCGTAATGCTCAGAAGCTTCATTGCATTCCTTTCGCGACAACGACTTAATCGGTTCAGTTAGGTTTTATGATAGTGGGTGGTATGGGCAATGGGGTGGGCGAGGGTCGTGAGGAGTGATTTACGGTACGGCTCGTTTTTCACGACCTTATAATGATGGTTTTGGGGCCGTGGGCAACGAGTCGTAAAGTCAATCATCTTTCGCGCCATGATTTTGGCTGAAAATGCTCAACTGACAGCCGTGACTATATTCAACGCGACTCCACCTGAAAACAACATGCGTAATATCAACGCTAACTAACAGTTCTAGCAACACGAAAATGACCGACCAAAAAGTCGAGTCAAACCCAGTTCAACACCCCATATACCGCACAATATCAACAAAAACCAGGAAACCCAGCAACACAATCTAACCAATAAGCCATGAATCAAACATACGATGAAATTATTGATTTTGAGATGCTGGATTATCTGGAGCAGATTGACATGGATAATCCGTCGTCCTCTATGACGATTAAGTGAGAGATTATTGAGTCCATCAACAGGGCGATTGCCGCCCACAACAAGGGACCGGAAGACCCGCCTGGGTCTGGCGAGCTCCCGTCCCTTATGAAGGGCGACGACAGGTACAAGAAGTTCAAGACCCTGCCAGCAAGGCAGGTCGCCTTGATTCTCATCCATCGCCACCGCGTGCGTCGCATCAATGTCGGCGGCACCAAGACCAAGAACTACGCGCTTGGCATGTTTGTCTACGAAGGTGCGGACGAGGGAATCTACGACTTCGACGAGGACAAGATTTGCGCTCTGGCATCCGAGTACAACGCGATTGACGACTATCGCAACTGGAAGGCTGTCTTGGAGGCACTCAAGGTCTTGGCACCAGTTGTCGCGCCTTGTGCGGATGCGGATTCGGTTGCCGTCGGAAACGGCATCTACGATTACGGAAACAAGTTCTTGATACCGCTCGACCCCGAGCTTGTCTTCACGATGAAGTCACATGTGGATTTCATCGACAATGCGCCGAACCAGTTTATCAAGATGCCCGACAGCGAGGTCTGGGACGTCGAGAGCTGGATGCAAGGCCTTTCTGACGACCCTGATGTTGCGGCTTTCCTCTGACGCGTGCTCGGCGCAGTCATACGCCCTAACGTGCCATGGAATCATTCCATCTGGCTGCTGTCCGAGGCCGGCAACAATGGCAAGGGCACGCTGTGCCGACTGATGAGGAATCTGCTTGGCGATGGCGCACATACGTCAATCAACCTCAAGCAGTTCGCTGAGCAGTTTGGGCTTGATGATTTGCTGAACGCATCGGCAACAAATATTTTCGGGTTACAGAAAATACGGATGAAGCATGTAGCTTGCGGTCTCTTGCAAATCTTGCAGTAGTGCAAGATCGTTACGAGAGTCAATAACACTAGGGTTGTTGGTAGTAAGGAATTCTTTCGTAGCAGAAAATGGGACGCCCAAACCATCGAATGTGCGTCCCATCGAGTAAAGAAGCTCAATTAACCTTACTTCTCGCATTTATACGGATTCATCTCATCCGGCAGCCAAAAACTCGTCACGTCTTTCTTCAGCTCCATCTGTTCCGCAATCGCACGGTTGAGCAAATCAAAAGGCAGCGGCTTGCTCAGTGGGAAGTTTACCGTGCGCTTTAAGCACTTGTATCTAGCCGCAGTAAAATCAGTGCGCATACGCTCTAAAACAACGTCCTCGGCCGCGCCGCTCACATGTGCTTTCGAAGCGGAAAAGCCAACAATAAACGTGCCGTGATGCGTAAACATCGGCTGGTTCCACGCGATGTGCGTCTCAAGTTCAGTATGATTCTCTACCATCCACCCGAGCAGTTCGCGCATAAATTCGCGCGTCGTATCGGGAACGCGCGGACCGGCGAGGTACTTCTCGAAATCAGCAGGAAGTTGGGTAGCTATACTATCTCCTTCGATGCAAGTATTGTTCGATTAGTATACCTGTAAGGAGCAAAGATGAAGAACGCTCAACTGCAGCGCGTGTGGCAGTCCATGAAGGACGTGCCCATGCTGTTCGTTACGCTCGCGGTGCTGCTCGTGCTCGTTATTCTGAGTGAAAAGGGTTTCGAGGACGCGCGTGTGTGGGTGGTGGCCGGGCTTGTGCTCGTCACCGTTATCGATACGCTCATCGGCATGATTGCCGACATTAAAGAAGGCCACGTCGGTTTGGACGTGCTGGCTGTGGTGGCGATTATTTCCACGCTGGCCGTGGGCGAGTTTTGGGCATCCTGGACCGTTGTGCTCATGATTTATTCCGGCTCGGTTATCGAGGCGTACGCGCAAAGCTCGGCCGAACATAACCTCACCGCTCTGCTCAGCGCTGCTCCTCAGACCGCGCATGTGCTCGGTGCGAACGATGCGCTGTGCGATGTGCCAGTTTCCGAGGTTCAGGTTATGGATCTGCTGCTCGTTAAACCGGGCGAAACGGTTCCGGTCGATGGCGTCGTTATGAGCGAACGCGCGGTCGTCAATCTGGGCATGATTAACGGCGAACCGCTTCCTCAAACCGTTTTGAACGCTCAGCGCGTGCCATCAGGCGCGGTGAATGATTCCGAAAGCTTTACCCTGCGCGCCATCGCTGCCGCCAAGGATTCGCAGTATCAGCGCATCTTATCTCTGGTTAAGCAGGCGCAGGAGTCGCGCCCGCGCTCGGTGCGTACCGCTGATCTGCTGGCTGTGCCGTTTACTGTTATCGCGTTCTTCCTCGCCGGCTTGGCCTGGTTCCTCAGCGGCGATCCGGTGCGCTTTACTCAGGTTCTCGTGCTCGCCACGCCGTGTCCGCTGCTCATTGCGGCTCCGGTCGCGTATCTGGGCGGTACTTCGCGTCTGGCTGCCGCGGGCGTGCTGATTAAAGGGCAGGAAGTGCTCGAACAGCTCACGCGCGTCGGTTCGGTGTTCTTCGATAAAACGGGAACGCTTACGGTTAAGCAGCCGCAGGTTGTGCGCATCGAGCGTTTTACTTCGAACTATACGGACGACGTGATTCTCGCTGCGGCAGGCGCGGTCGAATCGTACTCCATCCATATTCTGGCGCTCGGTATTGCGCGTGCCGGCAAGAAAGTGTGCGCGGCTACTCTGCCTGTGCTCAACGTGGACGCAGTATCTCACGTGTCGGAACGTAGCGGTTATGGGGTGAGTGCTATCGTGGACGGTCACGAGGTGCGCGTCGGACGGCGCGGTTTCGTCGAGGAATCTGCAGACAGTGCGGGCTTCGCGAAATCAGGGCGATTGCTGAAGCACGATGCGAGACTGACGGCCCTGCGCGAGGCAGACGAAATGGGTGCGTACGTTTCGATTGACGGCGAACTCGTCGGGCGAATCGTTCTGCGTGATGTTGAACGCTCGAATGCGCGTACTACTATCGAGCGTTTGCGTGCTCTGGGCGTGCGCTCTATTTCCATGCTTACCGGTGACGGTCCTGTGTCTGCGAACCGCGTGGCAGCGTCCGTAGGGATTGCTGTCGAGGACGTGCATGCGAAACTGCTGCCGGAGCATAAGCAGAGGATCCTCAATAATGCGCGTAGTGGTGGTGGAGCTGGCGCGATTGTTATGGTGGGTGATGGCGTAAACGATGCGCCAGTGCTGGCCGCGGCCGATATTGGTGTCGCGCTCACGGACGGCTCGTCGTCGGCGGCCTCCCAAACCGCGCACATGGTTATTATGAACGACGACCTGAGCTTGCTGTCGCGCTCCATCGAGATTGCGCGCCGTACGCGCCGTGTTATGCTGCAGGCTGTTTTCCTTGGCCTTGGGTTGGCTCTCGTGGGTATGATTGTAGCAACGTTTGGAGTAATCCCCGCAGTGGTGGGTGCTTTCGGTCAGGAAGCGATTGACGTGGTGTCGATTGTGTGGGCGCTCAATGCTGTGCGAGAAGTGAAGTAGGTAATTGTAGGTAATTATGACAGTTGCAACACCAGAACAATATTCCGCCATGTTGGCGGCGGCGCGCGAAGGCGGATACGCTTTCCCTGCCATTAACGTAACGAGTTCGCAAACGCTCAACGCGGCTTTGCAGGGCTTAGCAGATGCCGGTTCGGACGGTATTATTCAAATTTCTGTGGGTGGTAGCGCGTATGTGAGCGGACAAAAGCTCAAAGACCGCGTTGTGGGTTCACGTGCTTTCGCCGCTTTCGCGCGCGAAGTTGCCTCGCAGTACCCAAACATTACTGTCGCTTTACACACGGATCATTGCGCGAAGCAGTATCTCGACGAGTGGGTCAATCCGCTGCTCGACATGGAGATTGAGGCCGTACGCCGTGGCGAGGAGCCGCTCTTCCAGTCGCACATGTGGGACGGCTCGACTGTGCCACTGCAGGAAAACCTCGATATTGCTTCGCGTTTGCTCGAGAAATCGGCTTTGGCGCATACCGTGCTCGAGATTGAGATTGGTGCAGTGGGTGGCGAGGAAGATGGTCATCGCGCGGAAATTAACGAGAAGCTGTATTCGACTGTGGACGATGCGCGTTTAGTTGCCGACCGGCTCGGCCTGAGCGTTGGATCTGACGGTGCTGCGCGGTACATGGCGGCCTTCACTTTCGGCAACGTACACGGTTCGTACAAGCCAGGCATTGTGAAGTTGCGCCCCGAGATTTTGCGCGATATTCAGGGGTTTGTGGGGTCTAGCGAGGGGCAGAGCAAACCGTTCTACCTGGTCTTCCACGGTGGCTCCGGATCTACCGCGTCTGACATTGCACGTGCGGTAAGCTATGGCGTGGTAAAGATGAACATCGACACCGATACCCAGTACGCCTTCACCCGCGCCATCGCCGGCCACATGATGGCTAACTACGACAAGGTTCTTAAAATCGACGGAGAAGTGGGCGATAAGAGCAAGTACGATCCGCGCTCTTGGGGTCGCGAAGCCGAGGACTCCATGGCCGCCCGCGTAATCGAGGCCTGCGTTCAGCTCGGTTCGGCTGGGCGGGCGATTTAACAATTCACCCCGTACTACAGGTTTTGTTGTGGTGAGGGGTGATTTGTTTGTTGTGGGGTGTGCGCTTGGCTTTAACTTCCATCAGTAACGACATTGGTGAACGTTAAAGCTTTCTGACCGGTTAAATCAGTGGTGGTAAAGGCTTTACCAGGTAGCGCTAACGCACAACTATGAAAGCTACAGCAGCAACCCTGTACTCGTATGCGCTCATATGCGAGCAAAATCAAGCTTTTTGAGTATGAACCGAGCTAACCGGATGCTGTATCGTTCATAGATAACCATCATCTATGAGAGTTAAAGCTTTCTGAAGCCAAAAATACGCCAGCGGAAGGCTTTGCCATTCATAGCTAAGCATTAGCTACGAAAGCTAAAGCAGAAAACGCTCGCCGGGCACATAACCCAAACACCCCACCGCCCCACTCCGCCCTCGTAGAGCGTTCAGAGTATCCTCGGAATGTAGTTCTTTTATGCGTGAGGAGTCAATATGCCAGGCGTTATTCTCGTTGGAGCACAGTGGGGCGACGAAGGAAAGGGCAAAGCGACCGACCTTATTGGCGGTCAGGTCGATTACGTTGCTCGCTTTAATGGTGGTAATAATGCTGGTCACACGGTTGTGGTGGGCGAGGAATCTTACGCATTGCATTTGCTGCCATCCGGTATCGTTAACGCGAACGTTACTCCTGTTATCGGTAACGGCGTGGTAGTCGATCCAGAGGTTTTGCTCGAAGAAATTGAGGGTTTGGAAGCGCGCGGCGTGGACTGCTCGAAGCTGGTCATTTCGGATTCGGCTCATATTATTGCGCCTTACCACCGTGTTATCGATAAGGTAACCGAGCGCTACGCTGGAAAGCGCAAGATTGGTACCACCGGCCGCGGTATCGGCCCTGCTTATGCAGACAAGATTAACCGTGTGGGCGTTCGCGTACACGATTTGTATAATCCAGAGATTTTGCACGACAAGGTAGAAGCGTCGCTGCGTCAGAAGAATCAGATGCTGGTAAAGATTTACAATCAGCGTGCTATCGACGTGGAAAAAACCGTAGCTTTCCTCACCGAAATGGGTGAAAAGATTCGCAAGTACGTAGATAACACTGGTCTTCTGCTCAACAAGGCTATCGATCGCGGCGAAGTAGTGCTCTTCGAAGGCGGTCAGGCAACCATGCTCGATGTGGATCACGGCACTTATCCATACGTCACTTCGTCGAACCCAACCTCGGGCGGCGCATGCACGGGTACAGGCGTTGGCCCAACAAAGATTGCACGCGTAATCGGCGTATCCAAGGCATACATCACTCGCGTGGGTGAGGGTCCATTCCCAACTGAGCTCGATAACGAAGACGGAGAATGGCTGCGTCAGCAAGGTCATGAGTTCGGCGTAACAACTGGTCGTCCACGCCGTTGCGGTTGGTTCGACTCGGTTGTTAACCGTTACGCTACTCAGGTTAATGGTCTCACCGACATTGTGCTTACGAAGTTAGACGTGCTCACCGGTCTTAAGACTATTCCAATTTGCGTAGCCTACGATGTAGAAAATGCAGACGGCACACATACGCGTTACGACGATATGCCAACCGATCAGGATGCTTTCGCGCGCGCTACGCCAATCTACGAAGAGATGCCAGGCTGGAACGAAGATATTTCTCAGGTTCATCGTTTCGAAGACTTGCCAGAAACCACGCAGGCATATGTGCGCCGTTTGGAAGAGCTGTCCGGCTGCCGCATTTCCGCTATCGGTACCGGTCCTCAACGCGACCACATTATTTCTGTGCACTCCCTGCTCGACTAAACAGTAACCGTGGCAAAACACAGGACAGCGTCGCGCGCTCGAAAACCGCGCGTTAATCGCACACCTCTCACAGACATCTGGATGTACCTAGTGGTGTTTGTGGGCGGTGCGCTGGGCACTGCCGCGCGTTACGGTATAAGCAGCAGCATGAACACGCTGCCACATCCGCTGTCTATTCGCTGGGGAACTTTTACCGCGAACGTTATAGCAGCTTTCGCGCTCGCAGCCATTACTGCGGCCCTGAGCCACACCTTGCTCTCTGAGCACGCGCCGGCATCTCAAAAGCGCGCAGGCGAGTTGATTTCTAAAGGCCTTGGCATGGGCGTGTGTGGCGGTTTATCTACGATGTCTACGCTCGCTCTCGAGATTGCGGCGAGTGATTACGGCTGGTCGTATGCGATTGTTTCGCTCGCTGCCGGCATCGTCAGCGCCATTCTTGGAGCGCTGTTCGGTACGTGGGCAAGCGGAGCCAAGCGCGCGCAACGCCGAGCACAACAGCACCAGCAAACGCCGCGCTGTTCTCGCGTAAGCGCTCGTCGCCGCGCACACATTCAAAACAAGAGTCAAAACAAAAGCGTAACGCACCGCGTAAGCCGAGCTACGCAAAAAGCTAGTGAAAATTCGCAGCGGGTACGTGCGCGCAAGCATCGCAAGCACTAAAGTCATCACGTAAACAAGCAGCGAGCAATCACAAGGAGTTTGCGATGACCGAGACCGCGCCTGCCGCGCCAAGCGTCGCGCCCGAATCGATTTACGGATCGTACCGTCGCGCAATGGAGCGCGTGCGCGATAGCGTCATCGAAGCGCTCGAACAAGCCAACGCGCGAACCAAGGAATCAACCGGCTACTCGTTGTACGAGCACGTGAATACGCGCATAAAATCAGACGAATCCATGCGCGAAAAATGTGAGCGTAAAGGTCTCGAAGCCAACGCTTACAATGCGCTCACCCGTGTGCGCGATGCGATCGGCGTGCGCGTGGTTACCCGTTTTATCGACGATATTGAGCTGGTGGTGCGCGAGCTCGAGCAGATTGAGGGCGTTGAGGTCGTCGAGAAAAAAGATTACGTTTTTAACGCCAAACTGAATGGCTACCGCTCGTATCATGTGATTGCCAGCGTACGTGACCCTCTAAACCCAGCCAGCGCGTACTTTGTGGAAGTACAGATTCGCACAATCGCGATGGATTCGTGGGCGGCGCTCGAGCATGAACTCAAATATAAGAAGGGCATTAAAAATCAGGAGCGTATTGTCGCCGAGCTCAAGCGCTGCGCGGACGAGCTGGCTTCCTGCGATATGAGTATGCAAACGATCCGCCATTTAATGAATGAGGCCGAAAGCGAGTAGCACGTGAAAATCCTTATAGCAGAAGACGAGCAAGCGCTGCGCCGCGCGTACACGGTGGCGCTCGAGAGGCAGGGGTACGAGGTAACCGCGGCCGCGAACGGTCAGGAAGCCTTAGATTTAGCGGAATCCCATGCCTTCGACGTTATGATTTTCGACATCATGATGCCGATTAAGACCGGTCTGGAAGCCGTGCAGGAGCTGCGCGCTCGCGGAAACTCGACGTACATTATTATGCTCACCGCTATGTCGGAAATCGATGACCGCGTAAACGGCTTAGATGCCGGCGCCGACGACTACCTCACCAAACCGCTTTCGCTTAAAGAGCTGATGGCGCGGCTGCGTTCGCTCGAGCGCCGCTTCGACACGAATTTTGGCAGCAAAGAGATTAACTTCGGTAACATAACGCTTAACGTGCGCGAGCAGGAAGTGAGCGCGCACAGCTCCATGCGCTTAAACGCGAACGAGGCGAAACTGCTCGAATATCTTATTCTTAACGCGCAACACGCGCCGGTTACTCACGAAGACGTGTACGAGCACGTTTTCGCAAACAACGAGGATAAAGACGCCGGCTACGTTTGGATTTACATTTCGTACGTTAAGAACAAGCTCAAGGCTATCGGCGCGCAGGTGCGCATAACCGGCGAGGACGGCGGCCCGTACGGTTTGGAGATAGCTGATGCTTAAAAAACTTCGTTTGCGCTTTACCCTTATTACCGCGCTGGTTGTGCTGATTATTACGATTGCGCCCATTTCTGTGCTCAACTTCGTCTCGCACTGGGAGAGCGGGCGTGAAACGAGCGTGCTGCTGCGGCTGATTAACTTCCATAAGGGCATGCTGCCGGCGGAAAGCGTAGACGGAGAAAGTGAGCATTATCAGTACTTTAGCGTGTACCGCTCGTCTAGCGGGGAGGTTTCCGTAACGTCCAAGCGCAACCTCGATAACGTGTCGGACACGCAAATATCCTCGGCTGCCGAGACCCTGCTTGATTCGTTGAGCACAGCGGGAACGGTGATTATTGCCGATCAAAGCTTCTCCTACCAGGTGGTGAGCGAGTCGGACGGGTTGCGCCTGTCCGCCGTGAATATTAACGCGCAACTCGCCAACCGTTCGCGCCTGTTCCATATCTCCATCGCCATGTTTCTCGTGGCACTGTTCTTCTTTATAAGCGTGGCGGCCATCATTTCCAAGTGGGCGGTGCAGCCTTTCGTGGAGAACTACAAGAAACAGAAACGCTTTATTGCCAACGCCGGGCACGAGCTGAAAACGCCGCTGGCTATTATTTCCGCGAACACCGAGCTACAGGAGATGATGGAAGGCGAGAGCGAATGGAGTGCGTCTACCAAAGCGCAGGTAGAGCGCATGACCGCGCTGATTAATCAGATGGTGTCGCTGGCACGTTTGGAAGAGCAGCCAGATGTGACGCTGGGCGACGTGAACTTCTCCGAAACCGTGCAGAACGCGGCCTCCAGTTTTAAGAGTTCCATTATGCGCGACGGTAAAACTTTCCACATGGACGTGGCCGAGGGGATTAACATTAAAGCCGAAGCGAAATCCGCTTTCGAGCTGGTGAACATTCTCGTGGACAACGCCAACAAATACTGCGATGACGGTGGCAACGTGTCTGTGCTCTTGCGCAAGTCGCGAGATCCGCGCTATTCCGCGCATCTTGAAGTAGCCAACACCTACATGGACGGCAAAGGCAAAAACTATTCGCACTTCTTCGAACGTTTCTACCGCGATGACGAATCGCACACGCGTGCCGGTTCGAGTGAGTCGGAGAAAACCACGTCCGGCTTTGGCATTGGACTGAACATGGCGCAAAGCATGGTGAAGCTCTTTAAGGGCCGCATTGACGTGCGATACAGTGAGGATACTATTATTTTCGTAGTACGACTGTAGGGAAGGAATGTTGTGTCTCTAACAACACTGCTGATGGTGAGCCTGTGCGGCGGTCTCGGAGCTGTCGCGCGCTTCGTTGTGGATACGCTCATTAAGCGCGTTTCCACCGGCTTCTTCCCATGGTCCACGTTATTCATTAACACGCTGGCCGGCTTCCTCTTCGCCGCCTGCGTTATCTATCTGCGCTCCTACGACCTGAACATGTACGTTCTGGCCACCAGCGGCTTCCTCGGCGGCTTCTCCACCTTCTCGACCGCGATGAACGAAATTATTTCGCTCGCCCGCGCTCGTCACTTTGTTGACTGCCTCGTCTACGCCGTCTGGTGCATCGGTCTGCCCGTATGCGCGGTTCTCGTAGGCGTTGCCCTGTTTGGCGCTCTCGCTTAGTATGCGCTCGAGCACAGCAGGTTCAGCTCTTCTCTCGCTTGGCGCTGATGCTCGCCGGTATACATAACCACAATCCCATCACCCGGCTGAATAACCGTTGTTGCGCGCGGTACGAACTCTTTGCCGCCGCGCCGCACAGAAATAACCGCGGTATGTTCTGGCCAGTTAATCTTTCCAATCGCTTTGCCCATAGCCGCGCTATCGAGTTCGACCGGCAGAGAGATTAAGGCTGATTGACTTGCTTTATCCACCGTTGGTTTGCTCGACTTCATAAAGCGATTGAGCAGTGCGTGATAAATCGGCTGCGTTCTGAGCGCATCGGAAACAGCCAAAGAAATTAGGGTGACCGTTGCCACCGGAAGCATGTGCACGAGCGAACCGGTCATTTCAATCACCAACATCATCGACGTAATCGGAGCCTTCACCGAAGCCGTGAGCGTTCCCGCCATCGCCAAAACTGCGAACGTGGCAATCAGTTGCGGACTAATCGGAGCAACCCGCGCGAAAATACTGCCGGTTACAGCGCCTACCGTCAAAATCGGCAAGAAAATGCCGCCCGGAGCGCCGCTGCCGAAGCTGGTCGCGGTAAAAAGCATTTTTATGAGCAGTAGTACGACGAGCATTCCCAGCGGGCTTGCTGCGTGTTCGGCGAAATCGATAAGCGTGGCGCCGCCGCCCAGAGCTAGCGGCAGGAAAATGCCCACCGGCAGAGCCAGTGCAATCGCAATAAACAGGCGCCAGTGCAGTGCGATATGACTATACGCGGTCTGCAAGCCGAGCAACAGCGCGTTCATCGCCGCGCCCGTTATGCCGCTAACCAGGCCGAGCGGGATGAGCCACACATAACTGTTGAGGTGGAGCTGTTCGACCGCGACGAAATGCAAAACTGGGTTAAAGCCCAGGAAAATCTTAGACATGAGGTCTGCGGTGAGTGCGGCCGTGGTGGCGGTGAGCAAAACAGTCGGGTTAAAACTGCGGTAGACTTCCTCGAGTGCGAACATCATGCCGGACAGTGGGGCGCTGAACGCCGCGGACAAGCCTGCCGCCGCACCTGCCGCCGTAAAGTTATCGCGCTCAACATTGTTCTTGCTCATGCGCACGCCAATGCCGGCAGCTGTGGCCGCACCGATTTGAATGGACGGGCCTTCACGGCCGAGGCTCATGCCGAAGAAGCCGCAGACGATGCCTGCCGTAAAGCGCACAAACAGAATTGACCACCAGCGCATTTTGAGCCCCCACAACAGCACGCCCTCAACTTGAGGAATACCCGAGCCGGTAGCCATCGGCTCCCACGCGACGAGCTTGGCGATGGCTGCTGTGGCTGCTGCGGCGGTGAACAGGAATGCGAGGATTGTTAGGGGGTGGTTAGCCATGTATTGGTACGCGACTACCGCCCAATTATTGCCATACGCGATGATTGCTCGATACGCCACCACCAACAGTCCCGCTCCCGCGCCGCACATAATCCCTCGCAACGCAATTGACCACTGACGGCGGTGCGACCCCGACAGCAGCTCCTGGATGTGCGTGCGGTAGCGGCGTGAAAGCGCGCGGGTGGTGGGGGTGGTGTTTTCGTTGTTCGTGGCGGTGGTGGCGGTTGAGTTCGTGAGGTCGAAGTCGTCGGCGATATCGTCCACAACGTCGGCGTTGAGATCAGGCTCGTGGTTTGGTTTGTGACTTGGCGCGGAATCGTGTGCGGTCATGATCTTCTCCTTGCAGTTTCCGTGCCTTTGCCGGCGCTCATACTCTCAATGTTCTCTATCTT
>QWCP01000003.1_pt1 | contig 222850 bp, 204 predicted proteins | sample 1972561 | NCBI WGS metagenome assembly QWCP01 (sample SAMN09866705, study PRJNA288562) | Human vaginal metagenome isolate pre4_vaginal, whole genome shotgun... | isolation source: vagina | host: Homo sapiens | place: USA: California
TATTCGCTATGAAGAAAATGAGGATAATGATACTTCTAAGGTTGAAGCCGGCTCATCCTGAACAGAGGCGGAGGTGAGATTCCTATGTTGCTAATCCAAGGCACTTGTCAATGTCAAAAAACTTTAATTTTATATTGTGAGGTAAAACCTATGAATACAAAAGAAAAGAAGAAATATAAACCTAAAGAGCAAATATCAAAAGAAGATTATTCTAAAAAAATTACTTACACTCAAAGTGATAAAGAATCCCTCGACTTACTAGATATTGTTGAGCTTTATTTATGTAGAGCTTGTATAAGACTATAAGCTGGGGTGCTGACTTAAAAACTTGGGTGCGGTAAAATATAAGTGGTAGAAGAACTCCTTAATGACTATTTGCCCAAATACAAATTAAGGAGGTTTTGTGATGGAAAAATTTGCTTGTATGTATCTTCGTTTATCGAGAGAGGATGGAGATAGAACAGAAAGTAATTCTATTTCAAATCAAAGACAGATTATCAAGTCATATGCAAGGGACAATGATTTTAAAGTTGTTGCTGAATATGTAGATGATGGCTTTTCAGGATCTAATTTTGACAGACCAAAATTTAAGAAGATGATTCAAGATCTTGAAGAAAAGAAGTTCAAAACAATTATTGTGAAGGACTTATCCCGTTTTGGGAGAGATTATATCGAATCAGGTAAATATCTACAAAAGATATTTCCAGAAAAAGGTATAAGATTTATATCTGTAAACGATAACTATGACAGTGAAAATGCAGATGTAAGCGATACACACCTAATTCTTCCAATAAGAAACTTTATTAATGATTCTTATTGTAGAGATATTTCTATGAAAGTTAAATCTTCAAAAGAAATCAAAAGAAAGAATGGTGAATTTATTGGTGCATTTGCTCCTTTTGGTTATAAGAAGGATAGCAAAAACAAACATAAGTTAGTCGTTGATACAGAAGTTTCACATATAATTGAAAGAATCTTCAATATGAAGATAGACGGTTATTCGTCTAAGGCTATTGCAGATTTTTTAAATAGTATAGGTTGTGTAACACCATCTAAGCATAAAGAAAATTCTGGCGATAATCATACTACTGGTTTTATTGTTAAAGACTCTAAATGGGATGCAAAAATGGTCAATAGGATCATTACAAACAAGGTCTATATAGGAGTGCTTGAACAAGGGAAAACTAGAAAACTAAACTACAAGTCTAAGAGAGAAGTAGAAGTAAATGAAGAAGATTGGATTGTAATAAACGACTCTCATAAGCCTATTATTTCAAAAAGCATTTATGCTTTGGCTAATAAGATGATGCTCCGAGATGTAAAACAATCGGCAGATATACCACATATTTTATCAGGAATGCTTTATTGCAAAGACTGTGGATCTTCAATGGTTAGAAGAAAGGTTAAGTCCAAGAATGGATATAATATTTTTTATATTTGTTCTCACTACAATAACAAAGGAGATTGCACAAGACATAGTATAAAAGAGGACTATCTACTGGATATGACTCTTTTTGCACTTAAAGATTATTTGAAAAAATACAATGAATTACTAAGTCAAGTTAATAAGTTAGATGTATCAAAAGTTACATTTAATATTGACTTTGAAAGCTTAAACTCAGAAAAGAGAAAGTATGAAAGACTTAGACAATCTTTATATATGGACTTAGAAGATGAACTTATAACTTCTGAAGAGTTTGAAAGGTTCAGAAAAAATTATCTTATTAAGATCAGGGAAATAGAGAAACAAATTGCTACAAAGAAAAATATACTTGCCAACTTGCAAGAAAAGATGAAAAACAAGGACAGTTTGGTTTCCAAAATTGTTCCCACTGATTTAAGCAGTCTAAATAGACTAACAATTGTATCTTTTATAGATAGAATTGAAATCGGAGAAAATAATGAGATTAATTATGTCTTTAATAATTTGGAAACAGTTAACTTACTGAAGACCATTATAAAAGAAGAAAGTGAAAGCAAGTCCGAAGTAAAGAAGAATTTGATTTCAATAAATAAGGTATTTGGAAATGCTCTTGAAAATAAGACTCCAATGCAATTAGCTGGAGGTGTTTTATAATGGCAAGAACTTCCAAAAGATATATTGAAAAGAAAAGCGAAAAGACAGAAAGAAAAGTTTTTAAGGCCGGAATTTATACAAGGCTATCTAACGAAAGAACAGAAGAGTGGAGAGAAAAATCATACTCAATTGAAACTCAAATCTTGTCTTGTAAAGAATATGCATTAAAAGAAAATATAGATGTTTTAGAAGTTTACACTGACTATGAATATAGTGGTACAAACTTTGAAAGACCATCATTTCAGAATATGATGCAAGATATTAGAGATAGAAGAATCAATTGTATTATTATCAGAGATTTATCAAGACTTGGAAGAGAATATCTCGAAATGGGAAGATTGATTGATAAAGTTTTTCCATTTTTAGGTGTTAGATTTATTTCAGTTAATGATAAATTGGACACAGTCAAAGAAACAGATTCAAAGAAATCTTTTGAGGTTACTCTTAAAAATATTATCAACGATATGTATGCTAAGGATATTTCAGTTAAGATAAAGACCTCAAAACACAATAGAGCAAGAAACGGATACTTTATTGGTTCTGTTCCTCCTTATGGGTACAAGATTAAAAAAACAAAAGAAGGTCAAAAGCTTGTAATTGATGAAAATGTTAGATTTATTGTAGAAGAGATGTTTGATTTAACTCTTCAAGGCAAAAGCCAATATGAAGTAGCAAAGCATTTTAATGAAAAAGGGTATGCTCCTGGAATGATTTACTATAAAACTGGGAGAGTTTACCGACAAGATGATGATCCTGAATGGAATAAAGGGACAATTTCTAAAATGCTTACAAACCCAGCTTATACGGGGACTTTAGTACAAGGAGTTAAACAACAAAATCTTGCAAAAGGAATTAAACAACATTTTGTAGATGAAAGTCAGTATATAATTTGTGAGAATGCACATGAAGCAATCATTTCTAAGGAAGCTCACGAAAGAATCTTACGAGAAAGACAAGAAAGAAAGAAAAATCATGTTTTCAGTTCGCCAATGCACAATTTTGAAAATAGGGACTATGAGAACAGATTTAAAGGTCTTGTAATCAATAATAATACTGGTAAAGAACTTAATAGAAGAACTCGTATCTATGGTAAAAATAAAGATAGACTTTACTATTCATTTCAGAATGAGAGATTTAGTGGAAGTATAAAACCCGAAAAATCAGTATTCATTATGGAAAGAGATTTGGATCAGGCTATTAGTGATAAAATTTCTGAGTTTATTATGAAGACAACTAGCAAGACAAAATTTGTTAACCGAATTAAAGCTAGATTTAATAAGGCGATAGATACTTTTAAGAAAGACATTGAAAATCTTAAAAGAAAAAATCATAATGAAGAAAATATCATTCAAAGAGCCTATGAAGAATACAGTCTAGGTAAGATTGATAGAGATGAGTATCTATTGAGAAGAGAGATTGCTCAAAGTCATATGGCTACATTTGATAACGAGATTTCAGCAATTGAAGTTAATATATCACAACTTAAAAAAGAAAGATTAAAATCAACAAAATGGATAAATGATTTATATGCTTCAAAGAATTTGAAAAAGCTACCAGGTGATTTAATCCATAGCTTGATTGAAAAAATAATAGTTTATGATAAACACGAATTTGAAATAGTCTTTAAATTCAATATAGATAATTTGGTAGGAGGAGCAGACGATGAGTAAGATTGCTCTTTATATTAGATTATCCGTTGAAGATATGATAAAGACTGATGAGAGTGAAAGTATCATAAATCAAAGAGCATATCTAAATGATTATCTCGACAAGAATGAAGAATTTAAGAACTTCACAAGAGAAGAATATGTCGATGACGGATATTCTGGAACAAATGAAAATAGACCAGCCTTTCAAAGAATGCTTGAAGATGTAAAGAAAAATAACATCCAGACGATAATTGTAAAAGACTTATCCAGATTTATGAGAGATTATATAACACTTGGAGATTATCTTGAAAATATATTTCCATTCCTTGGAGTAAGATTCATTGCCATAAATGATGGCTATGATAGTAACAAAGAAAAGGGAAATGGAACAGATTTAGATATTCAATTCAAGGGACTATTATATGATTTCTACACAAAAGATATTTCTGAAAAGGTAAAGTCATCTATGACTACACTTAAAAAACAAGGAAAGTTTTTAGCTTGGAGTCCACCATTGGGATATATGAAAGATCCTAATGATAAACACAAAATCATAGTTGACGAAGAAACTGCTTGGATAGTAAAGAAGATTTTTAAACTTGCACTTGATGGTATATCTTCAAGAAATATAGCTAAGATATTAAATGAAGAAAAAATACCAACACCATCAAAAAGAAAGAGTGAATTAACCAATCTTGATTTCGAGTATTCAATAATTAGAACTGCTAAAAAGCCTAGACCAACTTGGACTAATGGAAATGTAATAGATGTATTAGCAAATGAAAATTATACTGGAACTTACACTTTCAATATGCAAGACAAGTCAGTTTTAAATCCATCTTCTTTTAAATTCAAACCAAAAGAAGAATGGGGAAGAGTTGAGAATAACCATGAAGCTATTATATCTAAAGAAGACTTTGAAAAAGTTCAAAAAATTAAAGAGAAGAATCTGTTTATGAAAGGTAAAAATACCGATTATGAATGGAGAAAGAAATCTCCACTACAAGGTTTTGCAAAATGTCCAACCTGTAATCACATTCTAGGATGTACTCAATCAAAACACAAAAGACCTGATGGAAGCCTTAGAGTACACACATATTTTACTTGTAGGATATGTAAGTGTAATAATGTAAAACATAAGAACTCAAGAGCAGGAAGCCTTGAAGAGCAAGTATTTGAATCAATAAAAGAAAAATACGGTCTAGAATATCCAATCAAGGATGAAAAAGTAAAAGTTAAACCTATGGAAAAATCTATCGAAGATCTTGAAACTAAAAAAATGCAAAATTTTGAAAAGTATAAATTAGGCAAGATGAATAGACAAAAATTCATTGACTCTAAAAATTCGATAGATGAAGAAATACAAGCAATAAAAGAAAAAATACAAAAAGCAAAAGAAGAAAAAGAAGTAATAGACAACACTAAACTTACCAGAGAATTGATGGAAAAATATATAGACTCAGTATTCTGTGAAGGAAACGAAGTGTTGAACATAATATGGAAATAGCAAAGGGAGTGAGCAATCACTCTCTTTTAAATTACATAACAATAACCTCTTTTTTGTCATAAGCTTGACATGAGAGGGTACCTTGGGCATGTGTACAGTAGCAGCAGAAAGATTGGAAAAACTATCAAAAGCTAAAGGAAAAAACATAACCACTCATATTTACGGCCAAGAAATAAACCCGGAAACCTATGCCATAGCAAAAGCTGATATGTTATTAAAGGGACAAGGAAGAGATGCATCAAATATTTATTTTGGGTCAACAATCTCAAATGATCAGCTATCAGGAAAAGAATTTGATTTTATGCTTTCCAATCCACCTTATGGAAAAAATTGGAAAACAGATCTTGAAAAAATTGGTCAAGGTACAGATAAGGACTTAAAAAAGAATATTATTGACAATAGATTTGTAACAAGCCACGGGAAAGAATCTGACTATAGAATGATACCAGATGTATCTGATGGGCAACTTTTATTTTTACTAAATAATATTTCTAAAATGAAAGATACAGAAATGGGATCACGCATTGCAGAAGTTCATAATGGATCAGCTCTTTTTACAGGTGGAGTTGGAAATGGAGCAAACAATGCTCGTAAATACATGATAGAAAATGACCTCATAGAAGCTATAATTCAGCTTCCAGAAAATATTTTTTACAACACTGGTATATCCACCTATATTTGGATATTATCTAACCGCAAGGAAGAAAGAAGAAGGGGTAAAATTCAACTTATAGATGGATCAAAAATTAAAACGCCATTGAGAAAAAATATGGGTAAGAAAAATTGTGAGCTAAGTAAGGAAAATCAAAAAGAAATCCTAGACTTATATATAAATTTTGAAGAAAAAGAAAATTCAAAAATATTTGACAATAAAGAATTTGGTTACTATCAAGTGACAGTTGAGAGACCACTTAGACAAAAAGTAAGTGTAAATAAAGAGACAGTCTCAAAGTTTGAAGAAATCCTAAAAAAACTTGGAGTTCTTGAAGGTGAATTTGATAAAAAGAAAGCAAAAGAATTTTCTGACCTAGGAGTAAAAAACACAAAGGGATCAAAAGATGAATTGTCAGATAAAGATAAGATGATAAGCTATCTAGAAATATTAAAGGACTTACAAAGAGACGAAGACTACTTATCCTATACAGAATTTGAAAAGGAATTTAGCAAAAAAGCTAAGGGAATGGCTGGAATTACCATAAACAATTTAAATAAAACTGGACTACTAGACCTTTTTGTGTCAAAAGATGAAAAGGCAGAAGTCATAAAAGATTCTAAGGGTAAGATTACACCAGATCCAGATCTTAGAGACACAGAGCAGATACCTCTTTCTTATGATGGTGGGATAGAAGCTTTTATAAAAAAAGAGGTTCTTCCTTATCATGGTGATGCATGGGTAGATGAAGACTCAATCCAAAGAGGTTATGAAATAAACTTTACAAAATACTTCTATGTGCCAAAAAAACTTCCAAGCGTAAAAGAACTGGTAGAAGATATAAAAAAACTAGAAGCAGAATCCGAAGGACTTATGGATTCTATTCTAGAGGGGTTAGGCTATGAGATATAAGGAATACAAAAAGGTCGATATACCATGGCTTGATGAAGTGCCAAGTCATTGGGAGATACAACGAATAGCTAGTGTATTTAATATTAGAAAAGAAAAGAATGACCCTATAAAAACAGAAGAAGTTCTATCATTAAGTTCAAAATATGGGGTTACTCCTTATTCAGAAAAAAAGGAAAAAGGCGGTAATAAACCAAAGTCAGATTTAACTAAATATAATCTTTGCTATCAAGGGGATATTCTAGTAAATTGCATGAACGTTGTTGCTGGTGCAGTAGGAATATCTAATTATTTCGGTGCTGTTAGTCCTGTATATTATCCATTAGTGACAAACAAATATAACAACAAATTTTATATGGAATATCTTTTTAGAAATTATGACTTTCAAAGAGGTATGGTTGGTCTAGGCAAAGGGATTATGATGAATGAATCAGAAAATGGCAACTTAACAACCGTTAGAATGAGGATATCATGGGATGCTTTAAAGACTTTAGAAATACCTGTCCCACCAAAAGAAGAGCAAGAGCAAATCGCAAGATTCCTTGATTGGGAAATTAATGAGATTGATAGGATGATTGAGATAAAGAAAAATGAAATAGAAAATTCTAATGATATATGGGAATCTGTATTAAAAGACACTTTACTAAATAATAAAGGTAATACGAAGTTAAAATTTATGTGTGATGTAATATCAGGAAAAGATGTAATAGAAGAAGTAAGTTATAGTGAAGATGCAATTCCGGTTTTTGGGTCAAGCAACGAACCTTTTAAATATACTACAAAAAGCATGCTAAATGGTGAATATATAATTTTTGGGCGAAAAGGTACGATCGGAAAGCCATATAAACTAAATGGTAAATTTTGGATTGTAGATACTGCTTATGCAGTGAAAAACAAAAAAAACATTAAGTTTGACTTTTTATATTTTTCATTGTGTGCATTAAATTGGTCTGCGTACACAACACAAACTGCTTTACCTAGTATAGTTGCAAATGAAGTAATTGAAGAAAAAATCTTTTGTCCTTCGTTTGAAGAACAAAAGATAATTGCAAAGAAACTAAATTTAATACTAAATAAAATTACAAATTTTAAATTACGGTTACAATCCCAAATCAACAACTTAGAACAACTAAAGCAATCCCTAATATCGGATGTAGTTACAGGTAAGATTGATGTAAGAAATATTTCCATACCTGAATACGAAAAAGCAAGCGATATAGAAGATGATACTATTTTAGAAGAAAGCTTTAATGAGGAGGTATAGTATGGGCATTCGCACAGAAAAGGCGGAATCGGATCTTGAGAATCAAATAATAGAATATTTGCAAACTATTGGATATGACTATGTAAGACCATCCGAGATGAAGCTATCTTATAATAAAAAATATGCTGTTGATGAGAAGAGACTATTTTCTTTTATAGAAAAGACACAGCCCATTGCATACCACAATCATCGACTAGACACTGACTTAGGTAGACAAAAATTTTTAAATAATCTTTCATCTGCTTTAATACGTGACGGGGTTGCTCATGTCTTAAAAGAAGGGGTCAAGATGTACCCTACAGGAGTAATTTTCTTTTACCATGCTCTTGACAAGAAAAGACCTTCATCTTTTGATGAGTTTAATTCAAATATATTTTCTGTTACAAATCAATTAACTTTCTCAGAAGCAAATCCTGGGCTTGAACTTGATATTTGTGTGTTCATAAATGGTTTGCCTATTATAACAATGGAATTAAAGTCTAGGATGTCATCTACTGAATGGTCTTATAAGGATGCTGAAGAACAATATAAGAATGATAGAGACCCAAGGGAGCCTTTATTTTTCTTTAAAAAATGTATTGCTCACTTTGCATTAGATGAAAATTATATTTCTTTTACTACTAAACTCAATGGCAAAGAAACATTATTCATGCCCTTCAATAAGGGTAGCAAGGATGGTGGCAGTGGAAATCCTGTTGGATCAGGAACAATGACTGATTACTTATGGAAAGATTTTCTGTCAAAAGAGACTCTTAGATCACTCATTACTCAATTTGTTTATATAGAGAGAAGCAAGGATAAGAAAAATAAAAGAATAAAAGAAACTTTGATTTTTCCTAGGTTTCATCAATATAGGGTTGTGACAAGACTTGTTGATGATGTAGAAAAGAATGGAGTAGGTGGAAGATATCTAATTCAACATTCAGCTGGATCTGGTAAGTCAAATTCTATAACTTGGCTTGCTTATAGGTTAGTTGAAGCTGAAAGGGAATATGAAAATATTTTTGATTCTGTTATCGTTGTAACTGATAGAAAAAATCTAGATAAACAAATTTCTAATAATATTAGGAGTTTTATTTCAGTTTCTTCAAACTTTGCTCATTCAGAATCTTCTAAAGACTTGGAAAAACTATTGATTGATGGAAAGAAAATAATAACAACTACTGTGCAAAAATTTCCATATATAATTGAAACTATTGGAAATAAAATGAAGGGAAAGAACTTCGCTATAATAATTGATGAAGCTCACTCCTCTCAATCAGGAAAAGCAGCAGCATCGCTTTCCACAGCTATATCAGGTCAATACAATATTACAGAGGATATGGACAGTGAAGACTATATTAATGCAATAATTGAAGCTAGGAGAATGCCAGAGAATGCTTCTTATTTCGCTTTTACAGCAACTCCTAAAGCTAAGACAATTGAGATGTTTGGATCCGTTTTTGATTTATATTCAATGAAGCAAGCTATTGAAGAAGGGTTTATTTTAGATGTTTTAAAAAATTACACAACATATGAAAATTACTACAAGGTTTACAAGACAGTAGAAGATAATCCTCTCTTTGAATCAAAAAAAGCAGCTAGAAAGATTAGAAATTATGTAGAAGGCCAAGAGTTTCCTATTAGAAGAAAAGCAGAAGAGATGGTCAATCATTTTCTTCAAAATTCTGTTAGAAAGATTAATGGAAAAGCTAAGGCTATGGTTGTTACTTCTTCAATATTGAGAGCTATTGAGTACTATTTTGCCATAAAAGATGTATTAGAAAGTAAAAAGAGTCCTTATAAGGCTTTGGTTGCATTTTCAGGAGAAAAAGAATACAAGGGTAAAAAGGTTACAGAAACTAGTCTCAATGGATTTTCCGATAAAGAAACTCCAGATGTATTCAAAAATGATGGATATAAATTTTTAATTGTGGCAGACAAATATCAAACTGGATATGATGAGCCGCTCCTACATACAATGTATGTGGACAAGATTTTAAATGATGTTAAAGCTGTTCAAACTTTGTCGAGATTAAATAGGTGTTGTGAAAATAAAATAGATACTTGTGTACTTGATTTTGCAAATAAAGCAGAAGATATTAAAAATTCTTTTCAACCATTTTATAAAGAAACAAAACTTATGGAAGGAACGGATCCTAACAGGTTATATGAACTACTAGCTGAACTGGATTACTTATATGTATATGAAGAAGACGAAGTTGATAGGGTTATAGATATGTTCTTTGCTAATAAATCAAGAGAATTTATTGATCCAATAATGGATATTTGCGTTGAAAGATATAAGGATTTAGATGAAGAAAAGCAAGTAGAGTTTAAATCTGGAGTTAAATCTTTTATTAGAACATACAACTTTTTATCAGCTATCCTACCTATAGGTCAAGTAGAGTGGACTAAAAAGTCAATATTTTTTGAACTTTTAGTTCATCGATTACCGACACCTAGAGATGACAGTGGTCTAAATGAAATTCTTGAATCTGTTGATTTAGAATCTTATAGACTTGCTAAGCAAGATGAACTCAGTATAGTTTTAGAAAATAAAGATGGTGAAACCTCTACTAAGCAACCAGGAACTGCAATTCCTTTTGAACCTGAGATGGAATCCTTAGATGTTATTATTGCAAACTTTAATGATATCTTTGGAAACATAGATTGGAACGACAAAGATAATGTTGCAAGACAAATTAAAGAACTTCCTGAAATGGTTGCAAAAGATGAACGAATTAAAAATGCTATTAAAAACTCAGATAAAGAAAATATAAAAATTGAATATGAGAATGTATTAGCTGATGTTATCAGATCAATCATGAAAGACAATATGGAATTGTTTTTACAATTCACATCAAATATTCAATTTAAAAAATGGTTATCTGACTCTGTATTTAATGAAATTATGAAAAAACAAAAATCTTTTGAGGAGAAGGAAAATAGTTTTGAATTGGCAGCAGAAGATGATCAAAACTTTGGATTAGATTCCAATTAAATAATAAAGTAGGAAATTAAATAGTAAGTGTAAAGTATTATAAGCTCGGGCTAGGCTCGAGTTTATTTATTTTTTTGTGCTATAATGTAGTAAATCAAAAGTTGGAGGTGGCGACCATGGAAAAGGAATTTAATTTTAAAAAATTTTTTATTGGGCTAACTATAGTTTGTGCTTTATTTTTATTATTTTTCTATATTGCTTTTTTCGGAAATCCTATTTCAAGAATTCTGGCGGAAAAGTCTGCCACTAAATATATCGAAGCTAACTACAAGGACTTGGACTTAAATCGTGACAGGGCTTATTATAATTTTAAGAACGGCTACTATATCGTAAGACTCCGTGACAAAAACAGTGAGGACACTAAGTTTTATTTGGGCTTTGATTCTTTTGGTAAGTTAAAGCAAGATACTTACGATAACATTCTATTTAACACAGAGATTAGATTATCAGACGAGCTAAGAGAATATGGGTCTAAGCTTCAAGAAAAATATAACTTCCCATATGAAATTTCTTTGACTACACTTAATAATGATCTTGAAGGAAAACTCGTTTTAGATCAAAAATTTGATTTTAATAATTTTAAGGAAGAAGTAAATGCTCAGGCTTTTGGTTATGTTAAAAAGCCAAGCCTTGAAGAATGTTTTGATGCTCTTTGTGATTTGCAAAAAATTATGGACAAGACTTCATTGAAGGTCACTAAGTATTCTGTTATTTTAATTCCAGAGGAAAATAAAAAGCCTGATGGGGAAGCTGAGTCATGGGCAGGTTCTTTTAATGTTTACGATGTGCCAGCAGAGGTTCTAAGGAATAGGGACCTAAAGGAATTTAAAAATATTTATGAAAAGTCAATAAGCGAAACTAAAGACTAATAAAAAACTCTCATTCTAGGATTTCCATTTGGGATTTTCTAGGATGAGAGTTTCTTTTTGTCTTTAATTAAAAAATTTGATTTTTATAAGCTTATAATTTTTTATAAACTTCTCTTGTGAAGTTTGTTTTTATTTTTATGTCGTAAAGATCACTTACATTAATTTATTGTGAAAGTTCGAACACATACGAATTTTTATTTAGTCAGACTTGTAATTTGTTAAGTTACTTAAGAAAGGTACCATTTTCCATTAGGATAGAGGGATAAACTTCCTGTTCTTTCAGAGATTAGATTTCCATCCAAATCCATGACAAGTAATTTTTCATAGTATTTATAGTCATTGGTTATTGCATCTCCTTCTAGGCCTTCTTCGATCCATTGGTTTATATAAAGTCTATCTTTGTCGACATATAAAACTGATTGGTCTGGCTCCATTTCTATGCTAAATTTACGTGGGTAGTAGGAAATAAATCTATCGGAAGAGCTACATATATGAAATTCATACCCATCTTCTAAAGATAAATTATATAATTCCACTTCCTCTATTGGTATTTTGTGTATACTTTCTAGGCTTTGTTCTGGAAAATATTTTATTAATTCTAAAAGATTTTTGTTGAAATCTACTTTTAAAAAATAGAAAAAATTATTTTTAAATTTTGCATAGGAATAGCTTACATTTTTTTCTTTTTCAAAAGGGGTATAGACTTTCTTATTTAATAAATCATAAAATCTAATGACTGCCCCTTGGTAGTAACCTGTGTCATTAATCCATTCAGGTATTTCATAAAAACATTCTGAATCTGAAAGGGAATTATAATATCTATCTTGTCCTAAGATAGGTACAAGATTTTCTCCAAGAATTTCATTAAAAATATCTATTTCCATTTTAATTGTCTCCATTATTTATTTAGTGTATTCTCATTAATAATTAATCAAAACTATAATTTTTTATAAACTTCTCTTGTGAAGTCTGTTTTTATTTTTCCAGATTTTATGTTATACAAGTCACTTGAAAAAATTTCCTTATCAAGCATCTCTTTTGTTATGCCACTTGATGTGTCGTAAAAGGATTTAAAAGAATATATTTTATTTTTATTTTTTGATTTTTTAAAAATTTCTAGACCTCTTTCGTCACAAGCCAGGACTCTTGTGTAAGGGTCCACAAAAGAATTTTTTATTAGGTCTTTTTTTATGTCTAAGAGGATTTCTATGATTAATCTCTTTATCCTAGACCTGCTGTGTCTTTTTGAGTGAACTTTTTCTATGAGGTCGTGAAAATTTATTGCGTCAAGATTTTCTAGGATCCTATTTTCAAGTCCCTCTTCATAGTCAAAGTAGTCTTTAAAATTTATTTTTTCACTTATTATCTTGTACTTAAAGATGTCAAAGTAATTTTCCAACTTGTTTTCAACTACTAAGTTATAATCCGGCAAAAATCTTGATACATCTTCTCCCTCATAAGCCAGTCTTCTTATGTGGGATGCCGATGCAAAACCATCAAGGGAAAAGTCGTCGTTGTGGTTTACATTTTTTCTTTTTATTGAGTGAGCCTCTATACTCGAATTTAATTTTGCAAGACTCCTAAGATATTCGAGGCCCAAGATGTTATTGGGTCTTTTTAAAATTTCTTTTTCTTCTTCGGTTAAGAAGTCCATGGCAAGTTGGCGGGACCTTATAAAAGACTTGCCTTCTGATAAATATTTTTTTAATTTATCTTCATCAAAGTTTTTGTCAATTTTTTCTTGGAGACTCCTTAAGATTTCAAGCTCATCTTCGCTGCCAAAGTAAAGTCTATGTACTATGCCCATGGAGTTTAAAATATTAATAGCTCCAAGTGCAAAAATTTCTGCGTTAGATGTTGCATAGGGAAGGGGGAGTTCCAAGACAAGACTTGCTCCATTATTTACAGCCTGCCTTGCTCTTTCGTATTTATTAATAATTGCAGGCTCGCCCCTTTGGACAAAGCTACCAGACATAATGACTACAATAAAATCTGTGTAGTCCTCTTTTATTTTATTAATTTGATAGGCGTGTCCCTTGTGGAAGGGATTGTACTCGGCTATTATAGAAGCAATTTTCATATTTTTAAATCTCCAATTATTGACTAATGGCTACAACTGTTATAAACTAATTATTAGTTATTATACTATATTTAATAAATTTAAAAAACTGAGGAGGAAATATGAAGATATTAGTTATTAATTGCGGATCATCTTCCCTTAAATATCAACTTATTAACATGGAAACTGAAGATGTGATGGCAAAGGGTTTAGTTGAAAGAATCGGAATTGAAGGTTCAAGAATTAAACACGAAACAATTGGTAAGGAAAAGAAAACTATTGAAACTCCAATGCAAGACCACAAGAGAGCTCTTGAACTTGTAATGGAATCCCTAACAAATGAAGAATACGGTGCAATCAAATCACTTGATGAAATTGATGCTGTAGGCCACAGAGTTGTACACGGTGGCGAAGACTTCGCTCAATCTGTTGTAATCGACGAAAAAGTGCTAAAGGGAATTGAAGATAATGTTGAAATAGCTCCTCTTCACAACCCACCAAACATTATGGGAATCAAGGCTTGTCAAAGACTTCTTCCTAATGTTAAACAAGTTGCAGTATTTGATACAGCTTTCCACCAAACTATGCCAGAAGAAAGCTACATCTATGCACTTCCATATGAATACTACGAAAAATATAAAATTAGAAGATTTGGCTTCCACGGAACTTCTCACAGATACATCACTAACAGGGCAGCAGAAATGCTTGGCAAGGATGTAAATGAAGTTAACTTAATCACTTGTCACCTTGGTAATGGTTCAAGTATCTGTGCAGTTAAAAATGGTAAATCTATTGATACATCAATGGGCTTCACACCACTTGAAGGACTTGCTATGGGTACAAGATGTGGTGACCTAGACCCAGCTATTCTTCCATTCATCATGGACAAAGAAAATCTTTCTACTGAAGAAATCAACACACTAATTAATAAAAAGTCAGGTGTACTAGGAATTTCTGGAGTATCAAGTGACTTTAGAGATATTGAAGAAGCTAGAGACCAAGGAAACAAGAGAGCAAAACTTGCCCTTGATATCTTTGAAAAGAGAGTTCGTGGCTACGTTGGTTCTTACATGACTGAACTTGATCATGTTGACGCTATTGTATTTACAGCTGGCGTTGGTGAAAACTCTATTGAAATGAGAGAATCAATTTGTGCTGGATTAAAATCTATAGGCATCAAACTTGACCCTGAAAGAAATAATGTAAGAGGAGAAGATAAACTTATTTCTTCTGACGATTCTTCAATCAAAGTTTTTGTTATCCCAACTAACGAAGAGCTTATGATTGCAAGAGATACAAAGGAACTTGTTTAAGTTTAATTTTCAATATAGTATTGACAGACTAAAATTTAAAAGCTATAATGATTTGTATGTATTTTTGAGGTGAGCAAATGAAATTAGATCTTAGTACTTTTTTGTCATCTGATGAAGTCAGATTAGACTTTGAGGGTATTCTAGAGGAAAATGACACGGATTTGAATTTAGAGGATCTCAATCTCATCTATCCCGTAGAGTACAATGGATATATTCATGATTTGACAGGGGAGTTAGAACTTTGTCTCAATATTTCCTACAAATTTAAGGCTAACTGTGACCGATGTCTCAAGGAATTTGTAAATGAGAAGGAGACAAGTTACATTGCTTACAATTTTAAAGACTCAAGTCTATATGATGAAGATTCTGTAGACGAGTACTTTAAAATTAAGAATGATTCCATAAATCTTTCGGAAATTATTTTTTCACAAATACTTACTTCCATTAATGGGAAGAATTTGTGTAGCCAAGATTGCAAGGGATTATGCCCACATTGTGGCAAGAACTTGAATGATGGCCCTTGTGATTGTGTGGAAGAAGAAATTGAAGAAGAAGTTGTGGACCCAAGATTTGGGAAGTTATTAGATTTATTTAAAGATGAGGAGGTGTAGAAATGGCCGTACCTAAGAGAAAAACTTCAAAACAAAGAAAGAACAAGAGAAGAGCATCTTCTTACAGATTAAATAAAGCAACAGTAGTTGAATGTCCTAACTGCCATGAAATGAAATTACCTCATAGAGTTTGTCCTTCTTGTGGACACTATGCAGGCAAAGAAATTGTTACAGAAGCAGAATAATAAAGTGAGACTTAGGTCTCGCTTTTTTTATTTGCCTTAATTGACTTTGAATTTTTAAAATTTTATTTGCAAAAAATTAGAGAGGTTTCGTAACCTCTCTTTTTGTATTAATTATCAAATTTTTTAAGTAAGCCTAGGATTCTTGCAAGTAAGTAAATTTTTATAAATTCTAGTCCCAGGTTTAGGATCAAATGAATTCCTATTCTTATTGTTTCTGTATATTTTTCCATAAGCTCACCTCTTATTACTGATTTCTTTTAGCTTATTTAATATCAAAATAAGAAAAATTATTTCTACAATACTTGTTATGTAGTTGGGTTGTAGAAAAGTTAAGAATTTAATTGTTTGTGGACTCATAAGCTCCTCCTTTAGGTGCCTAAAGTATTTCTTATTTACAGTTTACTACTTTATCAAAAAAAATCAAAATTAAATTATAATAAATGTGATAAAAATCACGCTATTTTTTTGCAAATAATGGTAAAATCAAAGTAGAAAAGAGGGATACAATGAGTTTATTTTTAGGATACATTCACCACTTAATGTATGAAAAGATTTTATTTCAGGAAGAATTGCTAACAAGTTTGCTTGACTTAGCTGATGAAGATAAAAAAATTAGTTTAAGCAAGTACCTTGATAAGGAATTTCCAATAGAGAAGGGTGACTTAAAGGATATTATTGACGAAGGTAATATTCATGGCTGGCTTGATGAAAGAGTGAGAAGAAGTGAAAACCGACTTGCTAAGACAGTGGGAGTTTTGTTAAAGGACTTTGACATAGAAGATTTGAAAAATAAATTCTATGACTTTGGAAAATCTTATGAGGCTGGAGATACTCCTGGTGAAGCATTCAATTTTATTACTTCAAAATTTTTAGATGGGATGCCCTGCGACCACTCTCTCATGATTGTAAAAAATGATGAAGATGAATTTGTTTTTGAAGTTGTAAGTGACCTTCACAGAGATATTTGGGCGAATTATGTAAATCCAGATTTGTATTGGGACTTAAGAGATGCTTTTATAGGTGGAAGTTTAGAGAATTCTGGATTAAAATATGAAAAGATAAATGAAACTTATGTAATTAGGAAGTGAATAAATGGATACTTTAAAATTTACGATTGAATACTTGGAAGATGAGCACGAAGAAATTTTAGCTTTTTGCAATAGAATGGAAGAAAAGTGTTTGGAAATTCTTAAGGGACAAGTAGATGTAGAATTTTTTAGGAAGGCTATAAGTTTTATAAGATTATATGCCGATGGACTTCACCACAAGAAGGAAGAGGACATTTTATTTAAGGCAATGCTTGATAATCTTGGACCTCTTGCAGAAAAAGTTGTGCGTGGTGGCATGCTTGTAGAACATCAAATGGCAAGGGGTTATGTAATGGAGTTAGAAAATAATTTAAATTTATTTGAAGAAACTTCAGATGATCTTGCTAAGTTACACATAATAACTAATGCCATGTCCTATGTTGAGCTACTTAGAAATCATGCAGAAAAGGAAAACAAAACAGTTTATCCTTTTGCAGATAAAAGTCTTCCAGAAGATGTAAAAGAAGAAGTTGCAAGAGAAATGGAAGATAGGGTTAAGGAAGAAGAAAAAAATCTTGAAGACAAAAAGAATTTAATGAAGTCTTTGGGAATTTGATTTAAAATTGTTCTTAATTTTTTATAAATTCACTTTCATCTATTAGTATAAAGATTACAAATTGATTACAAAGCCTTCATAAGTAAGACTTTTACCAGACTTTTTGATAATATAATTCCTCGAGGTGAAAGAATGAAAAGAATACTTATATTGATGATAATTTTAATTGCAGCACCTCTTGGTGTTTTTGCATCTAAAGAAGCAGCCATGCCTTTAAATGTAAGTGCAATTAAGGAAAGTGATGTTTATAATTTTGAAATTAAAAATGCCAAGGCTAAAGACGAAATAGAAATTGAAGTTAAGAGCGAGGGTAATGAATCTAAGGGATTATTTAAGAAAAATATTATCTCCAAGGACGATAAAAATTTTGTTTCTATTAGCCAAAAGGAATTAGATTCTGCTGTTGGACCTTCAAGTGGATATGCCTTTAGACTTAGATTTGCCAATAAGGACAAGTTTTCAGGATTTTCCAATGAACTTCACTTAGGCAAGGCTCCTGTTTTTAGAAATTACAGCAACTGGGCCTATCAAGATTTATTGAAGGCAGAAGATTTAAAACTTTTTTCTAAAGAAGTTGCAACTGATACAAGAGCAAAAATTACTAGGGAAGAATTTGCAGAAATTGCAGTTAAGGCCTACAAGATAAAATACAAGAGATCTTCTCAAGGTTCTGTTAAGCACTTCAAGGACACAGACAACCAATATGTTAACATGGCTTATGATCTTGGAATTATGAGTGGAAAGGGAGAAGAAACTTTTGCTCCAAAGGCTCACATGACTAGGGAAGACTATGCAGTTGTTATTGTAAATATTTTTGAACTAAATAACAGCAAAAACGTAAGTATGAAGGATAGGAAGAAGATTGCAAATTATGCAAGAGAATCTGTTAACAAGGCACTTAATGCAAAGTATTTGACTTTGGATGAAAAGAAAAACTTCAATCCAAAGAAGGAAATGAATAGGGAAGAAGTTATTTCTTCTATAGTACGTCATATTTAATGAAAAGTTTACAAAAAATTTATTTAAATTATAAAATTAAATAATCTATGATATAATACTTCCAGGTGAGATAATGAAAAAAGTAATTTTTGACATTAGTCCACTTGGAAGTTTTCAATTTTCTTGTGAGACTTACATAATTTATTATAGGGAAAAATATGGAAAAGATATTTTTTTCTACACTAGAAAAGATGGAAAGTATATTAAGGTAGAGGATGAGGAAGAGCTTAAGGATTTAAATAATAGGGTCATTGTTCACAGAGACTTGGGACCTGTTGTTGAAATGATTCCTCACGACTTAGACACAAGAGTCTTGCCCCTAGATGAAGAGCAAGAAGAAGATGAAATTTTAATTGGTATTGTTGAGAGATTGGGAGAGAGAGCAAGCTGGAAAAATTCCAATATCCAGGTTGTTGAAGTTTAAAAATTAATAGGAAAATAAAAAGAGATTCAATTGCGAATCTCTTATTTTTTTATAAATTTTTATTTTTTTATGTCTGCTGGGAAGTCCACAAGAATTTTTTCAATCCTGTTCTTTGTCTTTTTGACAATAGTAAATTTAAGATCGCCAATTGTTATGACTTCGTTGAGTTTAGGGAACCTGTCAATATTTTCGATTATATAACCACCAAGGGAGTCAAACTCTTGGCACTCAAGTTCTGTTCCAAAGATTTGATTTATCTCGTCAATATTTATTGAAGCTTCAATAATATATTTGTTTGGACCAACTTGTAGGATTTCTTCATCTTCTTCTTTGTCGTACTCGTCAGAAATTTGTCCAACGATTTTCTCGAAGATGTCTTCAAAGGTAATCATACCTTCGGTTCCACCATACTCGTCTGTAACTATGGCAACGGATAATTTTTTTTGTCTCATTTCAGAGAAGAGAGTTCCTGTTGGTTTGTACTCAAAGGTGAAGAAGGCCTTTTTGAAAAATTCTTTGTTATCAGCAAGGGACTTGGTTCTATCCATGTGGAAGATGTCCTTAACATTTAGGATGCCAACAATATTGTCGAGATTGTCTTCATAGACTGGCATTCTTGAATAAGAATATTCAGAAATTTTTTCTATTATCTCATCAAAGCTTTCTTCGATGTCTATGGCAACTATATCAGTTCTTGGTGTCATAATATCCTTGGCGTAGTTGTCCTTAAAGTCAATTACATTTTGGATCATTCTTGACTCATTTTTATTTATAATTCCTTCTTCCATACCAAGGTCCATGGCATCAATTAGGTCTTCTTCTGTTATTATTGGTGCCTTGTAGTCCTTGTCCTTGATCACAATTTTTATTATAGATTGAGACAAAAAGTTTATGAACATTGAAAAAGGTCTCAAAATTGTAATTAAAAAATTTAAAAATTTTGCATACTTTGGCACAATTTTTTCGTAGTTATTTTTGCCCAAGTTCCTTGGCAAACTTTCTCCAAAAATTATTATTATAATCGTAGAGAGTATTATTCCTATGACAAGTCCAAGTATATCGAAATAATCGTAGAAGAATAGAGAGGTAAAGATAATTGAAAGTGAATTAGAAAAATAATCCAAAATTAAAGTTGTGGAATAAATATTTTCTTTCTTCACAAGTTTTTTTATCACTGAGATATTTTTTACTTCTAAGTCTTCAAGCCTAGATAATTTTACAGACCCAAGAGCCAAGTAGGCATTCTCGATTAGGGTAAATAAATAGGAAAAATATATTGCCACAAGGGCTAAGATTAGGTATATGTAATAAGTCATAAAATTCAACTCCATTTTGTTTTTTATACCCAAATAAATTTAATCTAAAAAAGCTGCCCTCAGGCAGCCTTTTGATTATTCAACAGTTACTGATTTTGCTAAGTTTCTAGGTTTGTCTACGTCATTGCCAAGTAATACTGAAGTGTAATAAGCTATTAGTTGTTCAGGTATTACTGCAAGAAGTGGTGTCAAGAGATCAATAGTTTTTGGAATTTCTATCATTTCATCTGAAGAATCTTTTACAAATTCATTTCCTTCTTCTGATATTGAAATAACTTTTGCTCCTCTTGCAATAAGCTCTTGGTTATTTGAAACAGTTTTATCAAGAATCTTGCTATAAAGTGCAACCGAGATAACAGGTGTGCCTTCTTCTATAAGGGCAATTGAGCCGTGTTTAAGTTCTCCAGAAGGGAAGGCTTCTGTGTGAATGTAAGAAATTTCTTTTAACTTTAAGGCTCCTTCTTTTGCTGTTATATAGTCAAGAGATCTACCAGTGTAGAAAATTGATTTAGCATTTTTAATTGAGTCTGCAATTTCTTTAAATTCTTCCTTGTGCTTTAAGATTTCTTCAATTTGTGATGGAAGTTTTTCCATATTTTCAATTATATTTTTAACTTCATCTTGAGAAATTTTATTTAACTTAAGAGCAATGTCCATAGCCAAGAAGTAAAGTGAAATAACCTGTGTTGTGTAGGCCTTTGTTGAGGCAACAGAAATTTCTGGTCCTGCATAACAATAGATAACCTTGTCTGCTTCTCTAGAGATAGAAGAGCCAACAACATTTGTAACAGCAAGAGTCTTTGCTCCGATTTTTTTAGCTTCTCTAAGAGCTGCTAGGGTATCTGCTGTTTCTCCAGATTGAGATACAAAGATTACAAGAGACCTGTCGTCTAAGAACATATTCTTGTATCTAAATTCAGATGCAATTTCTGATATCACTGGTATGCCACAAAGATTTTCTATTGCATACTTGCCAGCTTCTCCTGCGTGGAAGGCAGTGCCACAAGCAGTTACATATATTTTGTCAATATTCTCTAGTTCTTCAAGAGATAAGCTTCCTTCTGCTGGTAGATTAATCTTGTAGTCCTTGTGTTTAATTGAAATAACTTCTTTTAGGATGGAAGGTTGCTCATGAATTTCCTTAATAAGGAAGTGGTCATAACCTTCCTTTGATGCATCTGATGCAGAAATCTCAACTTCAGTAATTTCTCTTTCTACTTTCTTATGGTCCTTGTCATAAATTGTGTAAGAGTCTTCTCTCATGTCAACTACATCGCCATCTTCAAGATAAATAATCTTATTAGTGTGTTCAATAACAGATGTAATATCACTTGCTACAAAGTATCCATCATCACAGATAGCAAAGAGAAGAGGTGAAGAGTTCCTAACAGCTATTAGTCTATTAGGTTCATTCTCATCAATGATTCCAAGACTGTAGGCTCCCTTTAAGATGTCAGTTGATTTAAAGACAGCTTCCAAGATGTCGCCATCATATTCTTCTGATATCAAGTTAGGAATAACTTCTGTATCTGTTTGTGAAAGGAAAGTGTGTCCCTTTTCTACTAACATATTTCTAAGTTCTAAGTAGTTTTCTACGATTCCGTTGTGAACAACAGAAACTTTTTTGTCAGAACTTAGGTGAGGGTGAGCGTTAATTTCATTTGGCTCTCCGTGAGTTGCCCATCTTGTGTGACCAATACAAACATTAGAAGGGTACTTATCAATGTCAAAGGATTCTTCAAGAGCCTTTATACGACCCTTTTTCTTAAATGTTACTAATTTATCATCTTTTATAAAAGAAAGTCCTGCAGAGTCATAACCCCTGTATTCTAATTTTTTGAGACCTTCTAGTACTAATTTCGTTGCATTATTTTTTCCAATATATCCAACTATTCCGCACATATTTCTACCTCCAATTTGTTAGAGACTCACTACATTTATTTTGTTATAAAATTACTTTTATTTTTTGTAAAATGTTTAGGCTGTGAAACCTTTGAGGCATCCGCCGATTTTCGATAACCTCATACCTCGTCAGCCACTAGGGCTCAGGCGCTTCATAAATTTTTGTCTCTTTCTGTAAATTTTACCATAAGGTATATTTAAAGTAAACTTAATAAGCTTGCAAGCTCTCTTGTACCTATGAATTAGTAAAGTTATGTTAAAATAAATTTGGAGGTTCTTATGAAAATTTTTTGTAAAGAATATGAAGTGATGAATTTTTTATCAAGTGATGGAGAACTAAAGCTCAATCATCTTGTAAGTTACTTAATAGAAACGTCAAACTATCAGTCAATAGATCTTGGACTTAGCAATGAAAAGTTATTAGACATGGGTTACACATGGATGATTTATAAGTGGAAAATAAAAATTAATAGGTACCCAAGAAGTCATGAGAAAATAAAAATTAAAACTTGGGCAAGTGGATTTAAAAACATAAATGCCTTTCGTGAGTTTGAAGTTTATTGCCAAGGCGAAAAAGTTATTGAAGCTTCAGCTATATTTTTGTTAATAGATGTAGAGAAGAGAAAAGCAATAAAAATTCCTGAGGAAGTCGCAGAAATTTATGGAAATAATGGAAATAGAATTTTCAAAAGTATTGAAAGAGTTAATGAGCCAAGTGAGCTTGAGATAGCAAATAGATTTTCTTATAAAATTTTAAGACGTGACTTAGATTTTAATAATCACGTCAACAATTCTGTCTATCTTGAACTTATTTATGAAGCTCTTACTCAAGACTACGCTCATGTAAAGTTTAAAGACATAATCGTAAACTATATTAATGAATTGAAGTTAGACGATGAGATTGTTATTGATTTTTATAGGGAAGAGGATAAGTTTTATTTCTTCTTCAAGAGCAAAGATCAAAGTCAAATTTATGCAAGGATTTGTGGCATCTCTGAGACCCCAATAAGTTGAAAAAATATTTTTCAAATGTTAACATATTCATAGAAAAGATAATAAATTAGAAAGAAAATTACGGAGGTAATAATGGATAAAGATAAAGTTTTAGCAGAAGTAAATGGTAAAAAAATCACAGGAGTGGACTACAATTTATTTATTGATTCACTTAACCCACAATTAAAACAATATTTTGGTGGAGAAGAATTAAATAAGGACGTAGTAAATGAATTAGTTTACCAAGCTCTTTTATACGAAGATGCAATAGAAAAGGGCATGGATAAGGAAGATGAATTCATCCAAGTTGTTGAAAAGACAAAGGAAAGCATGCTAAAGACATATGCACTTGGAAAGCTTCTTGCTACTGCTGAAGTTAAAGACGAAGACATCAAAAAGTTTTATGAAGAAAACAAAGATGCCTTTAAGCAAGCTGAGTCTGCTGATGCTTCTCACATCTTAGTTGAAGAAGAAGACAAGGCAAGAGAAATCTATGAAAAAATTAAAAATGGCGGAGACTTTGAAGAACTTGCTAAGGAATATTCAACTTGCCCATCAAAGGAAAAGGGTGGAAACCTTGGAACTTTCACTAAGGGACAAATGGTAAAAGAATTCGAAGATGCAGTTTTTGAAAATGAAGTTGGAACTATTACTGAACCAGTTAAGACTCAATTTGGTTACCACATTATAAAGATCAACCAAAAGAATGATGCAAGGGAACTTTCTTTTGATGAAGTTAAAGATAGAATTGTGGAACAAGTTAGAAGACAAAAGGAACAAGAAATTTACAACAAAAAAATCACAGAATTAAAAGATAAATACGAAGTAAAAATGAACATCTAGGTGGACTATGAAACTTGAGCTTTTTAATTACATCGATGATGTAATGAATCTTTTTGATTACCATAAAATTGAACTTGCGGGAGTTAATAAAGAGCTTAAAAAGTATTTTACAGATTTATTTTTAGATGATGATAGACTTACAAATATCACTACAAGAATAAAAACTCAGGAATCCTTACGAGAAAAACTCATTAGAAGAAATTTTTTCATGAGGTTTCCTGATCCTGTTAGTGGATTTAAGTACATTCAAGATTTAGTTGGAATTAGAGTTGAGTGCCGTTTCATCAAGGACGAAGAGGACCTTTATAAAAAAATTATCAAGGACTTCACCATAAAATCAGACAGGGGATATTATAGGTCTAATAAAAATAGAAAGATTAGACTTAAGCTAGATGATCCCCAACCTCAGACACTTGCAAATGGTTTCACTATGTTTAAGCTTGATGGTGAATATGATACTGGGTCTTATATATATTGTTTTGAGCTTCAGATAAAGTCCTTTGTAAATGTATTTTGGGGAGAAATCGACCACAAGCTACTTTATAAAAACTACAACTACATTGTTACTGAAGGCTTCTTTAGGGAAATTATGAATTCCATTAATGACAACCTAAAGATGATTGACAAGCAGCTTATGATACTTTACGACCATGTAAAGAAGCAAGATGCCTCAGAGACAATTTCTGCAGAGCTACAATTAAAGAAACTTTTGTCAAAAATCCTTCATGATGTATTCACTACGAAAATTCACGAAGAGTTGGGAATATATTTAAACATAAAAATTATAACAGACATAGTAGTAGATTTTCTCTTTATGAAGTCTTCTAGAAATAAGGACTTGAGTTATGGAGAAAATTTCATAAATTTAATTAACAAGGTGAACTCTGTTTCTGGAAATGAAATGGACTTTGAAGAGTACATTGTATTTAAGAATAAGCCAAGATATTATGACAACTTTTCTAAGGGACTAATAGAAGTTTTTAGCAAGGTTTTAAACAGTGACCTCGATTGGAATATTTTCTTTAAAATCCTACAGAGATTGTTACAAGAATCTTATAGTGAAATATTAACTGAGTTCATTATTTTTGTTAGATATGAGTACACTTGTGATTTAAGAAGACTTTGTGAAGATAAGGAACTTTCAAAAGAGAAGTCTCAGGAATTTGAAAAGGAAATTTTATCTCTTGTTTTAGAAGAGTTTAAAAAGACGCCTTCTCTTGAATTTTTAATGGATAAATCTCTAAATAAGTTTAGAAATGTACTTTGCGAAATAGAAAAGTCTGACACCAAATCAAGGGGTAGAATGCTTAAAATATTTAAAGACAATTATACTTTTTAATCTGTAATTATTAAGACTTCTTATGTATAATAGACCTAGGAGGTTTAAATGAAAAATAAAGATACCTTATTAGAGAACAGAACATTTTATTATTTTGATAAATTGACAAAAATACCAAGATGTTCCTTTGAAGAAGAAAAAATAAGAGACTACTTAATTTCTTTTGCAAAAGATCACAACTTGGAATACAGAACTGATACAATTGGAAACGTTGTAATAGTTAAAGAAGCAACAGAAGGCTATGAAGATGTAGACAGTATTATCTTACAAGGTCACATGGACATGGTTTGTGAAAAGACTCCAGAATGTATAATTGATTTTTCTAAAGATCCAATAAAGTATGAGATAGATGGAGACTTAATTATTGCACGTGAAACAACACTTGGTGCAGACAATGGCATTGCTGTGGCAATGACACTTGCTCTATTAGAATCTGATGAATACAAACACCCTAAGATTGAAGCCCTCTTCACTGTTAACGAAGAAAGTGGAATGACAGGTGCTGGAAATCTTGAAAAAGGAATGGTTACATCTAAGAGACTACTAAACATTGACTCTGAAACTGAAGGGGTTGGATGTATCTCTTGTGCAGGTGCAGAAAGAGACCTTTTAAAACTTAAAAAGGAATTTAAAGATTTAGATGGGGACAAAACTATTTATGAAGTTATAGTTAATGGATTAAAGGGTGGTCACTCCGGACAAGAAATTCAAGTTGGTCTTGGCAACGCAGTTAAAATTTTAGGAAGAAGTCTTTATAGCTTATTCCAAAAGGTTGACGGAGACTTAATTGAAATCGAAGGTGGAGCAAAGCCAAATGCTATTCCTAGATATGCAAGAGCTCTCGTAGCAGTAAAAGATGAAAACATAAAGAAAGTTCAAGATGTAATTGTGGAATTAAATTCAGAATTTGTTACTGAGCTTGGAAAAGTTGATCCAGATGTAAGACTTAACTTTGAAAAGTCAAAGGAAACTTGCGACAAGGCCTTTACAGATGATTTAAAGAATAGGATAGTTGATCTTCTTAACCTACTACCTAATGGTGTTATTGCAATGAGCAAGAACATAGAAGGACTAGTAGAAACTTCTGTAAATGTTGGAGTAATTGAAAATCATGAAGATGAAGTTCACATTATTTCAAATATAAGATCTTCTGTATCATCTGCTAAGGAATACATTGGAAGTGTAAACAAAATTGCTGCAAAAAATCTTGGAGCAGAAGTAGAAATTATAACAAAATACCCTGCATGGGAATATAAAGAAGTTTCACCTCTTAGAGAAGTGGCTAAGGAAGCTTACAAGGAAGTAAGTGGAAAAGAATTTAAACTTGAAGCAATTCACGCTGGCCTAGAATGTGGTATTTTTGTTGAAACAATTGGAGATATAGATATGCTTTCTATTGGTCCAAATATGAAGGGAGTACACGCACCTGGCGAACACCTTTCTATTTCATCAACTGAAAGAGTATTTGATTTCTTAATAAAAATATTAGAAAAATTAAAATAAATTTGGAGGAAATATGAATAACGAAGAAAAAAACCTACACCAACACGACGAAGATTGTGGATGCGACTGTGGCTGCGGACACGACCACGAACACGACCATGAAGACGGCTACCAAACTATCACTCTTACACTAGAAGATGACAGTGAAATGGTATGTATAGTTCTTGGCATTTTTGAATGTGAAGATCAAGAATATATTGCCCTACTTCCTGAAGATGAAGAAGATGGGGAAGATGTATTTATTTACAAGTACAAGGAAATCAACGAAGAAGAAGTAGAACTTGATACTATTGAATCTGAAGAAGAATTTGAAAAAGTTTCAAAGACTTTCGAAGAAATTTTTGACGACGAAGACGAAGAATAATTTTCTATATGGCTTATAGAAAATACTCAGACTTTTTAAGAGACAAGTTTGGCGAAAAAGTTTATAAGCTTCCAGTCAAACTTGACTTAACTTGTCCCAATAGGGATGGAACTTGTGGAAGAGGTGGATGTATTTTTTGTGGTGAAGAAGGTGGCTCTTTCGAAAACAGTGAAGGATCTGTAAGAGAGCAACTTTTAAAAAATATGGACCACATAAAAAAGAAATACAAGGCTAAAAAATTTATAGCCTATTTTCAAAATTTTACAAACACCTACATGCCCTTTGAAGATTTTAAGAGGGTAATTGAGGAGTCCCTTATTGAAGATGTAGTAGGACTTAGTATATCAACTAGACCTGATTACCTTCCCAAAAGACACCTAGACTACTTAGAAGAATTAAACAAGAAATACTTCGTAACTCTTGAGATTGGTCTTCAAACTGCAAATTATCACAGCTTGAAGAAATTAAATAGGGGCCACGGTCTCGCTGAATTTATCGATGCAGCTATTAAGCTAAAAAAAAGGAATTTAAATATTTGTACCCATATGATTGTTGGTCTCCCTTGGGATGACGACTTAGACATTGTAGAAGGTGCAAAGATATTAAATGCCCTTAGCATCGATGAAGTTAAGCTTCACGCTCTTTATATCTTAAAAGGCACAGCCCTAGGCAAGATGTATGAAAGGGGCGAGATAGAACCTATTTCTTTAGAGGACTACAAGAAAAAAGTTATACTCTTTTTAAGAAATCTTAAAGATGATATAATAGTTGAAAGAATAATTGGAAGAGCACCTTATGAAGATTCTCTCTTCTGCAATTGGAATACTTCCTGGTGGAAAATTAGAGATGACATTGTTAATGAGATGCAAGAAAATGGATACACCCAAGGTGATCTAGTGAAAGGAGAATTACTATGATAAAGTATATTTTAGGAAGCAAAGGCTCTGGAAAAACAAGATGGTTAATCGACAACGCTAATGAAGATATGAAACAAGGCGATGGAAATATTGCTTTTGTAGAAGTTGATGACGATCACATTTTTAGTCTTGATTACAATGTAAGACTTATTAATGCTACTGAATACAGATTGAACTCAATTGACAGTTTTTACGGTTTTATCTGTGGACTTCTTGCAATGGATTATGACCTACACAAGATTTATGTTGATGGAATTTATAAAGTTCTTAAACTTAACGTTGAAGACCTAGAACACCTTTGCAACAAGGTTGCTAAAATTCCTGATGCTGCAAACAAAGAAATTTTTATTAACGTTGATTACTTAAAGGAAGACATGCCTGAATCACTAAAGGATAAATGTCTAGAAGTTACTAGCAAATAAGGTGTTATAAGTGGATAGAAAAACAATGGTTAGAATTATTGCGATCCTCCTCGTTTTAGCAATGGTAATCCCAATATTTCTAAGTGTGATTAATGGTGTTGCGTGGATTTAACGAAAAAAAGAGGGGTATTTGAAGATTTTTTTGAACACAGGTCCTTTCTAATAAGCCAGTACACAAAGGGCGAACTCACTAAGAGGGAATTTTTGCAAAAGAATTTTGATTATTTTGCCTTGAGAAATGCAAGACCCTATATAAAGGTTGACTCCTATGAAAAGGGGATGTACAACTACCAATACTATAATGTGATGGCAAAGTATTATAGATCTCTTTCCAAGGATGTTAGGAACACAAAAAAACATTCAAAGTACTACAACTATTATCTGAATTTAACAAATAAATACTACGAGCTTAAGGACAAGTCTGTCTTAAATATTTTAAAAATTCAAGACTTTAGAAATATGAAGGCTTATTATATAAAGTGCCAATCAAAGGCCTTGAGAAATGAGCTTTATGAAATAGTTCTAGAGGACAAGAAAGAGGCAATCTTTCATTCAAAGGCTGACTGGCTTTTGAAAGTCCTTCAAGAAGAAAAAATTTTTGACGACGGGATTAAGACTTCCATCATAGATCACTATATCAATGAAAAATATTATTAAATAGAAAGACTGAAACAGAAAATTCTGAATCAGTCTTTTTTTATTTGCGTATTTATTTTTATAAGTTTTTATTAAGAAGTAGTAAGTTATTTTATATATCTCACAGCCCTTAAGGGTTTATAACCCCAAGAGTTAACTTTTGACTCGGATTCACTTACAAGTCCGTCTGCTAGAGTTGCGTGAACTATAATTTTTCTTCCGCCATTGACTCCTAGATAAATTGCAGCATGATTGTAGCCATAAGTCCACTTTGGATTTTTGTAGAACAATACATCGCCAGGATATAAAGTTTCATTTCTATTTACATAAATGCCTCCAAATTCTTCTGCACGAGTGTATTGGGCCTTAACCATTTGGTAACCCTTGTCGGCGTACATATTACAATCATCAGGACCTGGAACTCTAATGCCAAATTCCTTGTAGGCAGAGTAAACTGTACCGCAACAATAAACCCCAGACTTATCATGTAAGTCGCAACCAAACCATTTAAAAGGAAGTCCTTCTTTCGATGTTGCGAAGTTTGCAATCTCTTGTGCCTGAAATCTTGCCTCTGAGTTTGGGATCTCTAGCCACTTGTTTTCTAATTCTTTGGCAGTAGGATAGGACCAAGAAATTTTTCGCCCAACATGGCCACCTGGCCTCTTACCAGTTTTAATTTTACCATCAGGTCCAAACCAATAGACGCCTTCGCCAGTAGAGAAGAGACCATCCTTGTACATTCTTCCATCGATAGGAGAGAAGTAGTATAAGGAGTTCCCAATTTGTTTCCAACCCATTACGATGCCCTTTTGAGCATCCTTATAGTATGTGTAACCACCCTTATTAATAAAGCCTAGCTGATCTTCTGTCACATCTTTGTCTAAGCTTGAACTTTTATCTTCTATTGGCTTGAGATTATTTTCAATTTTTTCTCCCTTTGCCGCCAATAGGATGTTAATAGTTTCAGCCCTACAAATTGATTCCTTGGCTTTAAAGGTCCCATCAGGGTAACCATTTATTATTTTTTCATTAGCCAGTGAAAAAATAGGAAGACTATAAAAGTCTGAAATCTTATCTGCATCTTTATAAGTCAAGTTTGTGCTAAAATTAGAATTATTATTTACAAGTTCTAAGGTTGATAACAAACTAGACTTTACATTTTCTGTTGATGTCCTATCAATTTGACCAAGTCCATAGGAGTTTTCTTTTATCCTAAGTCCTGTTAAGTAGGCATGAGTAAGTCCTGCAGTTTCTTCACGATTGATTTCAGCAGAAGGTATGAAGTTGTCACCCTTTAACTCATAAGGCAAGGCTCCAAGAGATTCAGCCATAAGGATGTCTCCTTTTTACCAGCCCTCAACATCATTTTATTTCGAATCAGATACACTTAGAGTAAAAGTTTCCTAGGTTTTGAAGAAATTATTTAAAAAGGAAACAAACTCAGCCCTAGTAACTTTTCCATTGGGTTTAAAAGTATTATATTCATAGCCAGAGGCATAGCCCTTTTCAATGGCATAGTTAATGCTGTCTCTTGCCCAGTGGTTTTCTACGTCTTTAAAGCCCCTTGCAAGGACATTAATTGGACTTAAGGTAATAGCAAGTAGGAGAAGACCCGTTATTCTTTTAAATCTTTTCATGTTAACTTCCCTAAAATTCAAACATGCAAATGATTTCATATCATTAAGTGTACTAAATAATATGGGGCTTAACAAAGCTATTTTAATTTAAAGCAAAAAAGTAAAATTTATGAGAATTAATTATCAAGTAAATAGACTATTATAGTCAAAATTTTATTAGGATTCTTAAAATGAAAAACTGTTAATTTTTTTAGAGCCATTTTAGTATAATTTATATAAGCTAAGAAAAATCAAAATAAGAAATAAATCATTTAATAAGATTTTTGTAAAATATTTCAATTTAAGGGATAAGATTCTTGAGGAATCTAAATATGCTAGTGGAAAGAATCTAAGCTAGAGCTTGTCAAATTAAAATTTAAAAGTTTTTATAGGAGAATAGTACAAGAACTAATTGTTAAATAAAAATGCATAATCAAATAAGTTTAAGAGGGAAAGTGTTATGGTAAATAAAGATATTTTAACAAGTAAAGAGAAGCTTGGCTTAGTTGCCAAAAAAATTTTTTATGAAGCTGAAGACAAAGAAGCTTACAAGCCAGTAATGGTTAAGATAAATGAAGAATTAAAAGATTTTTTAGAAGAGATTAGGATAAGGGATGGAATAGACAAGCAATTTATAATTCCAGCTAGCTCTACGCTTAATAATCTTTTAGTAGTAAGAGTTGAAGACATAAAGGACAAGTCAGATTATTATGAATGTGAGTTATTAGTTCAATTCTTCGCAGAAAAAGAGGATTTTAAAAAATTATTGGAGCTTGAGGAAAGGATAAAAGAAGTAGCAGAAGAAGGACTAACGGACTTAGAAAAAGCTGCATTTTTGAATGATTTTATTACTGAGAACATAAACTACGACAGAGACCTTAGGTCAAGATCCTCCTTAGCTGCTGCTATTACCCATAAAGGAACTTGTACAGCCTTTGCTCAGTTATTCTTAATCTTAGGCGAGGCTATTGGGCTGAAAGTCGGTTGCATCAGCAGTAAAGAGATGAAACACAGGTGGAATTATGTAATTATAGGTGACGAAAGTTATTATTTTGACACTACTTTTAATGCCACTAATAAGATTTCAAATAAATTATTCTTTCAAAATACTCCAATTCATTTAGAAAAAGCTCCCGACCAAAAGATTGTTGTTAATGCCATTTATTAAAAGATAAAAAAAATTAGTCCTTAGGTTTTGCTAAGGATTTTTTTAATATATTTTAAATTAGTAAGAGAAGTTTAATAAATTCTCATAAGTATTAGACCTATTAGGCATGAAGCATTTAAAAATTAAAAGCTTATTATAAAAGCAAAAGAGATTTTACAGGATAATGAATCGATAATGGTATATTAGATTCTAATGATAAGTATGTTATGGTGGTTAAAAATATTTATTTTAAGAAGGATATAGGAAAGAAACAAAAATGCCAACTAGTTTTTAGTTGGCATAAAATATAAGTTAAATTTTATTTTGCATCTCTTCTTATTTCGATTAAGAAGGATTCCATGATTCTTGTTAAGTCTTCTTCCTTGCATTGGATGTCTAGGGTGTACATGTTGCCTGTCCCTGTGAAAGTGAAGTGGTCTTTTAATTTTTCAAAAATCTTCTTGAGGTCAAAGTTTAGATTTTGCGACCTAAGTATTAGAATTTTTGATTTGGATCCATTTTTAAGTCCGTAAATTTGTATGAAGTCGTCTTCTTTTAGGATGTAATTTGAAATTTCACGAAGTTCTTTTAAGTTTATATCTTGAAGGACCTTGTAGATATAATTTAGACCAGAAAATTCAGTGGAAAAGTTTTTAAAGCTTTCTACTGCTTGGTAGAAGAGGGAAGTCCTCTCTTCATCTTCTTTGCTTGTTAGGCTTGTAGAAGATGCATTTTGTTCTTTTGAATTTTTATTATTTGACTCTTCTTCCTTCAATGACTCTTTCCCAGAGTTTCCATCTTTATTAGGATTTGAAAATTTGTTTAGGTCCTTAAAGGATTCAAGTTTATATTTTTCGTGAAAGAATTTTGCATCGTATTTTTCTTCCCTTTTAACTTCAGTGTTTATTTTATCTTTATTGCTAATTTCTTTTTTATTAGTTTCTATTGATTCTATATCTTCATTTGAAGTTTTGAATTTATTTAAGTCCTTAAAGGATTCAAGTTTATACTTTTCGTGGAAGAAGTCTGCATCGTACTTTTCTTCCCTTTTAACTTGATTATTTTTCTCATCTTTATTGCTAATTTCTTTTTTATTAGTTTCTATCGAAGCTTTATCTTCATTAGGACTCGCAAATTTATTCAAGTCCTTAAAGGATTCAAGTTTATATTTTTCGTGGAAGAAGTTTGCATCGTATTTTTCTTTTTGTTTGAAGTCTTCTATTTCTTTAGAAGTTTCTTTTTTTTCTTCAAGCAAGTCTTTTTCTTCTAAGTTTTTATTTGCGACTTTGCTTGCAGAACTTTCAATATCTTCTGGAGAATTTTTGTTAGAATTTTTATCTCTCTCAATAGGTTCTGCCACTTTGATAGGGCTAACAGCCTTGTCTTCTTTTAGGACTTTATCAAACTCTCCAACTTTTTCATATTCTACATCTTTATGAGAATTTTTTGATGAACTAATATTAGATCTTAACTTTTTAACATCAGAAAAGACTGAGTTAATGCTGTCGCTATTTAGATACATCTTCATATTGTCTAAGATGTTTAAAGAGTTGCGGGCTAACTTGTAGGCATTTTCTCCTGATGTGATAGTAAGCCTAATTAGTGAATTTAGCTTATCAACAGAAGAAATAAAAATCATTCCAATTTCGCCAGTTCTAGATAGGGCAGGACCTTCATAAGTTATGTCAGCGAGTCTCTCAATAGAAATATGGTCACCAAAACTTTCTATGGCAAGGTTAGAAAAGACTGCGTAGTTGGCAAGAGACTCAATATTTTTTGCGGTCATAAATTTAAAATCTTTTGCAGACACATCAATATAGGATGAAGAGTTCTCAACCTTGTAGCCAATAATTTCAATATTTGTGTTGGCCTTTAAAAAATGTCTTACTAGGGCGTTGCCAAGATTTTCTTGCATTAGAAGGAGTCTATTCTTCCAGTCAATTTCAATTTCTAAACTCTTTGTCCCTTCATCAATTTTAAAATAGGATTTGTTGCCTGACAAAAACTTAGGCTCTTCTCCATTTATTTTAATTTGGTCAGCTGAAACTCTTTCACTTCCTAAAAAGTAGGGAGGATTTTCAAGCTTGCCATAAGTAATTCCGTCGCGATTTATTTTATCAATTATTTCTAATTTGTATTTTGTCTTGTAAGGGTTTTTGTAAACTAAATTCATAATTACCTCCTCTAATATATTAACATATTTCATGGTCCATGACTTCAAAAAGATATATAATGAAGAGGGGTGCATATGTACTTATTCGCAGGAGTAATCTTTGGTCTTATACTTTCAATTTACATAAAATCCTATCTTCTTGTGGGAATAATTTTACTTATTAGCTGTGCATATATTTTATCCTTGAAAGATAGAAATAAATTTTTATACTTACCTCTTGTAATCCTCTTTGTTTTTATAAATTTTAACTTCAGGGACTACAGCTTAAAGGCCTTTGATGGACAAGTCATGGGCAAGGTTGTCTTGTCTAATGAAAACAAATCTATTATTAAGACAGAGTCCCTTAACAGAAAAAAATTTAAGACTAAGGTCTTAGTTTATGAGAAGTTAGAAAGGGGAAGAAAGTATAAAGTTAATGGAAAATTTTATCCAGCCCTTCCTGCCATGAACAAGGGGACCTTTGATTACGAGAAGAACAATAAATCTCAGGGAATTTATCTTCTTGGAAAGATTAATAGTTATAAAAAGATTTCTGACCCAAGGGGTCTTTATAAGTTTTCAAATTTATTTATTGATAGGGCAAAATATTTTTTTAATAAATATTTAAACGAAAGAAATGCTGGCTTAATGGGATCACTTATCTTAGCTGACAAGTCTCTAGTTGATTCTATGGAAAGAGACAGATTTAACTCTCTTGGTATGAGCCACATCTTAGCAGTGTCTGGACTTCACATTGGTGTTCTGGCTATCTTTTTAGAATTTATAATAAAGAAGTTGAGCAAAAATAAAAAGTTTACAGACTTGAGCTTGTTTGTTATTTTATCCTTTTACATAATGGCAATTGGATTTCCAATTTCAGCTCTACGTGCCTTCTTGTTTTACATCCTTTACAAGGGCAACACCTACTTAGAAGAGGACATTGATAATAGGGATATTTTCTTCCTAAGTCTATCAATAATACTTTTAATAAATCCCATGGCAATTTATTCTATATCCCTTTTGCTTTCTTATGGGGCAATTTTTGGTTTGATCTTTGTCTATCCTCATCTCATTGAAAGAGTTTCAAGTAGGAGTTTAATAAGTAAGTCTTTTGTTGGGACTTTGTCAGTAATAATTTCAGTTTTTCCATTAATAAATTATTATTTTTCAGGTTTCTCCATTTTAGTTTTTCTGGCAAACTTAATAATAGTTTCAATTTATTCCCTTATTATTTCATTAGGTTTTCTCATGGGTCTTGGAATTTTTCCAGGCCTGCTTGGAAAATTTCTAAATTTACTAATGAATGCTACTTACGGACTTGAAAGTCTTGTGCTTTCTAAGGGTTCAATATTTTTAGTGTTAAAGGCCTTTAAGTTCGAATACATTTTTATCTACTACATCTTGCTTCTTGTAATTTTAAATAGGCGAAAGCTAGATGAAATCATTAGACCTAACTTAAAAATAATAGAAATTTATGGGGCACTTGTATTTTTCTTAATGGGCTTTGGAATATACCGAGATCTTATGACCTTTGAGATAAGTCAGCTCTATATAGACCAGGGAGACTGTGCCTTAATTTCTTATAAGGGAAGGAGTTATCTCATTGATACTGGTGGGGCAAGGTTTGAAAATAAAATTGCAGAAAAATATTTATTTCCAAGTCTAAAGCTAAGAGGAGTTTCTAGGATTGATGGAATTTTTATTTCTCACTTTGATGAGGACCACTTTGGCAACTTAAATAAAATCTTAGAAAACTACAGGGTAAAAAATATTTTTATAAACCATCTTCCAGAAGACCTTAGCATCTTAGAAGAAGGAGAAAAATATTCAAAAATTATCAAGCTTTCTAAGGGAGATAAGATAAAACTTTTTAAGGACACAAGCATGGAAGTCTTGCTAGATAATGAAAAGAAGGAAGAAGAAAATGACAAGTCCATGGTCTTGCTATTAGACCACAAGGGCTTTAAGACTCTCTTTACAGGGGATATATCAGCTGACACTGAGAGAGAAATTAATTCAAAAATAGACTTGTTAAAAGTTGCTCACCATGGATCTAGGACCTCAACAAGTGACGACTTCTTAAAAAAGACAAGTCCAAAATTTGCAGTCATTTCTGCAGGTTATGAAAATTCTTATGGTCACCCTCACAAAGAGAGTCTGGAGAATTTGGAAAAACATGGTATTATATACTATGTTACTTCAAGAGACGGAGAAGTTGATTTTAAAATCTTAGGTAATAATCTTAAAATAGAAAAGAATAGTAGGGAAGAGGATCACAAAATTGATTTGCTTCTCATTATTTTAAACACCAGCTTATTATATATTGTGGCGAGGAAAAATTATGAACTACAAAAAAATTTACAGAGATAGCGACCACTCAGGAGCCTACTTATTTTTTGGACCAGAAAAATACTTAATGGAAAATGCAGTGGGCTACTTAATAAATAAATATGTAAAGGGGACTGAGGCCTTTAACTACACCAAGTTCAAGGGAAGTGAAGTTAAGCCAGAGGACCTTATCTCAGCTTGCGAGACCTACCCAGTAATGAATGACAAGAAAGTCGTTCTTGTTCGTGATGTAGTGGATTTCTTAGGCGAAAATGATTTAAAAGATTCCTTTTATGAATTTTTGGATAACTTATCTGACTTTGTAATTTTAATTTTTTGGGACACTGCAAACATCAAAAAGACTACAAAATTTTACAAGGCCTTTAAGAAAAAAGATAGGGACATGGACTTTGCAAAGTTAAACCCTGTGGACCTCAACAACTTTATAAAAGGCTACTTCATTAGGAAGGGAAAGGAAATAAGTCAAAGTGAAGTTTCACTTTTTATATCAGAAAGTGGTTACAATTCAAAAAATGAAGATGTAAGTCTCCTAGACCTCAAGACAGAAATGGATAAGATTGCCTCTCATGCCAAAAATAAAAAAATTTCACGTGAAGATATATCTAGCTCAATAACAGAAAATATTGATACAAATATTTTTAAGTTTTTAGATGCCATGATGGGGAGGAGGAGAGAAGAATCATTAAAGGAACTTCACAATCTCTACAAGTTAGGCGAGCCTTCACTTAAGATTTTTACAATGATAATTAGGCAGGTTAAAAACTTATTATCCTATAAAATTTTATCTACAAAAAACATAAGTCAAAGTGATATTATGAACAAGATGGAAGTAAAAAATTTCGAGTTAAAAAAAATAAGAGGTTTTGAGAGAAACTTTTCTAAAGAATTTTTAATTGATTTTTATGAAGAATTAATAAAAACTGACGAGCTTTTTAAAACTTCTTCCATTGATGAAAAATTAATTATGGAAACTTTAATTGTTAAATATTGTAATAAGAATTAGAATTTGCAAGACTTCTTGAAAATCTCTTGCAATGATTTATAATTCGTGGTAAAATAGCAAAAGCGTTAAATATTGGAGGTGAAATAATGGCAAATATTAAATCAGCTATCAAGAGAATTGATGTTGCTAGAAGAAATTCTGAACAAAACAAACCAATTAGAACTGAAATGAAAAATGCAGTTAAAAATTTTAGAGCAGCTCTTAATGAAGATAGAATTGACGATGCTAAAGAACTTCTTATTGTTGCAGATAAAAAGTTAAAGAAAGCTGCAAATAAAAATATAATCCACAAAAACCAAGCTTCCAGAAAGCTAAGTCGACTAGCTAAGGAACTTAACAGCAAGATCGCTGGCTAAGAGAAATTTTCCCGGGAAAGTTTCTCTTTTTTATTTAAAAGTGGTAAATAAATTCTAATAAAATAAAAAAGAGAATGAGAAAAAGAGGTAGATTAAGGGTCTACCTCTTTTTGTGTGCAAACTTATTTAAAGAAATCTAATTCAACTTGGTTTGAAAGGTCACGTCCTTTTTCCGTAAGCCTTAGATTATTATCTTCTAATAAAATTAAATTTGATTTTAAATTTTTTTCTATTTCTCTTTCATAAATTTTTAGAAAGTCTTCATTAAATTTTTTATCGAACTCATCTATGTCTACGCCAGAGTTAAGTCTCAGTCCCATCATTATAAACTCATTCATCCTGTCAGCTTTACTTAAGTTCTCTGAGAAACCTATAGGTTTTTCATTCTTATCAAGAGCCTCATAATAATCTTTGAAGTTATAATAATTTGTGTATCTCAAGTTCCCAATATTTGATGAGGCAGAAAGACCAAAGGAAATATAATCTTTTAGTTTCCAATAGGCCATGTTGTGACGACACTCATGGTCTTCTTTGGCAAAGTTAGAAATTTCATATTGCTTGAGACCAATTTTTTCTAGCTCATCTACTACATAATGATACATTCTTCGGTCTTCGTATTCGGTGGGGAAGGCAAGAGGAGACATCTCATGGTCTCTAAAAAGTTTAGTCCCTTCTTCTAATATAAGTGAGTAATAAGAAATATGTGGAAGATTTAATTCTCTTACTTCCTTTATTGACTCTTCGATGTCAGAAAACTTTTGACCAGGTAGGGCAAGCATTAAATCTAAATTTATATTTTCAAAACCAGCTGATCTGGCATTTTCTATAGCCCTATAAATATCATCTTTTTTGTGAATTCTTCCAATTCTTTTTAAAATCTCTTCGTTAAATGATTGGGCGCCTATAGAAATCCTATTTATCCCATAAGAAAAATATGCCGCAGCTTTTTCTCTAGTTAGAGAGTTTGGGTTGGACTCTATACTTATTTCTCTGTTATCGGAAAAATTATAGGCAGATAAGTCATCCATAATTTCTTTTATAAATCTTGAGTTAACTGAAGAGGGTGTTCCTCCTCCAATAAAAACAGTGTCAATTATCTTATCTCTTAAAAAGTCTTCGTGTAATTTAATTTCTTTTCTCAAATATTTAAAATATTTTTCTACTTTAGGTTCACTTAAAAGAGAAGAGCAGAAGTCACAATAGTGACATCTACTCTCACAAAAGGGTATATGAATATAAATTGAAATTTTATTTGTCTTCATCATATTTTAAAACAGATAAGAAGGCATCTTGTGGTATGTCTACGCTACCCACAGTACGCATTCTCTTCTTTCCTTCTTTTTGCTTTTCAAGAAGCTTTCTCTTTCTCGAAATATCTCCACCATAACATTTTGCAAGTACGTCCTTTCTAAGGGCACGAATTGTTTCTCTTGCAATGATTTTATTTCCAATTGCAGCTTGGATTGGCACTGCAAATTGGTGTCTTGGGATTACGTCCTTTAATTTTTCACAAACATTTCTTGCACGAGTGTAGGCGGAAGATTCGTGAACAATTAGAGAGAAGGCGTCAACAAGCTCTTCATTAATAAGGATATCCAACTTAACAAGATCAGATTTTTCATATCCAATTAATTCGTAGTCATAAGATGCGTAGCCACGAGTTTTTGACTTTAAGGCATCAAAGAAATCATAGATAACTTCATTAAGTGGCATGTGGTAGGTGATAAGGGCTCTAGTTTCTTCTAGGTACTCCATATTTTTAAAGACACCACGTCTGTTTTGACAAAGTTCCATAACTTGACCAACGTAATCTGTTGGAGTCATAATCTCTGCCTTAACAATAGGTTCTTCCATGTATTCTATCTCTGTTGGGTCAGGAAGGTTTGATGGATTTTGAATTGAAATCATCTCACCATTTTTTTTCATTACATTGTATATAACTGATGGAGCAGTAGTGACAATATTTAAGTCAAACTCTCTCTCAAGCCTTTCTTGGATGATTTCCATGTGAAGGAGACCCAAGAAGCCACACCTGAAACCAAAACCTAGAGCTACAGATGTTTCAGCTTCAAAGTCAAGGGCAGCATCATTTACTTGAAGTTTTTCTAGAGCTTCACGAACGTTGTTGTACTCTTCGCCTTCGCCAGGGTAAACACCACAGAAAACCATAGGCACAACTTTTTTATAGCCAGGCATTGGCTCTTGCGTCCTTTTGTTCTTAAGAGTTATTGTGTCCCCAACTCTTGCGTCTTTAACATTTTTAATAGAAGCAGTTATGTAGCCAACTTCACCAGCACTTAAAGAGTCAAGAGGTATGTGGCCATTAGAAGTAACACCAACCTCAACAACCTCAAAGGACTTGCCCGTTGCCATCATAGTTATTTCGTCGCCGGGTTTAACTGAACCATCAACAACTCTAACGTCACAGATTACTCCCTTATAAGAATCGTAGAAGGAGTCAAAGATTAAAGCCTTAAGAGGAGCATTATGGTCTCCACTTGGTGCAGGCACCTTATCAATAATTGCGTGAAGAACATCGTCAATGCCAATACCTTCCTTTGCAGAGATAAGTGGAATTCCTTCTGTATCAATTCCAATGATATCTTCAATTTCTTCTTTAATTTCATCAGGTCTAGCACTTGGTAGGTCAATCTTATTTATTACTGGTACAAGTTCAAGATCTTGGTCAACTGCAAGATAAACGTTGGCAAGAGTTTGAGCTTCAACACCTTGGGCAGCATCAACAACAACTATGGCACCCTCGCATGCTGCAAGAGAACGAGAAACCTCATAGTTAAAGTCTACGTGGCCCGGTGTGTCAATAAGGTTTAAAATATATTCTTGTCCGTCTCTGTCGTCTTTATAGATTAACCTTACGGCCTTTAATTTAATTGTAATTCCTCTCTCACGCTCTAGGTCCATGGAGTCAAGAACTTGCTGTTCCATTTCTCTTTTTGTGAGCATGCCTGTTGATTCTATTAGTCTGTCGGCAAGAGTAGATTTTCCGTGATCAATGTGTGCTATTATTGAAAAATTTCTAATATTTTTCTGATTTCTCAAATTTTTACCTCCGATTTCATGGGGATTATATATTTTAAATTTTTCCTCTATTACTTAGAGGTAAAATCCTATAAACTGCTGCTGATTTTATTCTTTTCTTTTCAATTGGTCCAAAGTATCTGGAGTCAACGCTCATTCCAGGAAGTCTGTTGTCTCCCATAACAAAGTACTCATCATCTTTTAATGTAAAACTTTCAACATCAGACTCTGTGTAATCTGTTGAAGTATAAGTTTCTTCCAAAACTTTTCCATTTAATATAACTTTTCCATCTTTAAATTCTATTGTGTCGCCAGGCTTTCCAATTAATCTCTTAATATAATTCCTGTTGTCATTAGGTGCATCTATTACCACAATTTCTCCACGAGGTAGGTCAGTGTATCTCTTGTAAGAAAGACAGAGCAATTTATCTCTTTCGTTTAAAGTTGGATGCATGGACTCGCCATTAACTACAGCTATATTAAAAATAAAAGTTCTCACAAAAAGTGCAATTAGAACTGCAGCTACAATTGTAAGAATAAAAGATAGGGTTTCGTTTTTTTTCAATGTGATCATCTCCAATTTCTAATTTTATCATAAATAAGGAAAAGATTGGATAACTATTTATCTTATACAGCATATGTATGTTGGAATAAATTAAAATTACTTAGGTTAAAATTAATTGATTTTTAAATAGAAAGTTGAATTAAATTTTTTTAAATTACAAGTTTATGAAAAAAATTTTTATAACTTAGTGAAGAGAGATAACTTTAGACACAGAGACTATGAATAATTTAAATTATAACATGTCACTATGTTCAAGAAGATTAAATGAAATTTTTAAGTTTTAAAAACTTCTTTTAATTTTTTTTGCGTTAAAGAAAAATTCATGAAGAAGGAGAGGAGGCTTTATAAAAATTTTTCAACGTCTTATATCCTATGAATAAGCAAACTTTTGAAAAAAAATTTTTAAGCTTTTGCATAGAGGAAATAAAAAAATAAAATAAAACAAATTAAGTGTAAGGACTTATAAAAATTTGCAACTTAGCATATTTTAAAATTTAAAATCTTATAAATTTAGCAGATAAAATAATGGAATAAAAGAAAGTCAAAAAAAGTCAAAAATATTTTTAAATTTCCTTGACAAAGTATTAGGTGTGAAGTACTATATAAATAGATTAGCACTCAGGGTTAATGAGTGCTAACAAAGGAGGAGTTATGGATACTAGAAAAATTAATATTTTAAATGCCATAATTGAGGCGTATATAGATATGCCGACTCCAGTTGGTTCGCGAACACTTTCCAAAGATTACGACCTTGGAGTTAGTTCAGCGACTATAAGAAATGAAATGGCAGATCTTGAAGATCTAGGTTTTTTGAATAAGCCACATCAGTCAGCAGGAAGAATTCCATCAGACAAGGCTTACCGCTTCTATGTTGATGAACTTTTTAAAAACTTTAATAGTTTTCACGACATAGATGCCTCAAGAAAAATCATGGAGAGACTTCTATTGACTTCAAGAAATCACGAAGATTTTTATAAAAATGCAGTCAATCTCCTAGCCAATTTAAGTTCTTGTACGGCTTATCTCATAACACCACAGAAGGCCGATACAAAAATCAAAAGACTTACTCTAGTAAAGCTTGATGACTTTACAGCCCTGTTAGTTCTCATTGGGGACAAGGGAGTTATTGAGAAGTATTTTTTAGAAATAGAAAATATTTCTGATGAAGATTTTCATCTAATAGAGAAGGTCTTAAATGAAAAAATGTCGGGAATAGATTTTAATGAAATTGAGTCACTTAAGATTTCACTTTCAGAGGACATGATAAGACATGGAAAATTTATTTCTGATCTTGTAAAAATTGCTAGTCAATTTAATAAAAAGGTGTCTTCCATTGACATTTATTATGACGGTCTTACAAATATTTTAAACTTTGATGAATATAAGGACCTAGACAAGGCTAGAGATTTTATGAGCCTAGTAGAAGATCGGGACAGCTTATTTCAAATCCTAAAAAATGACACTTTCACCAGTGATGTTGAAGTTATTATTGGATCAGAAAATAGCGCAAGTCTCATGAAGGAAAATACTATTATAAGAGCTCCCTTCGCTAAGGAACATGGAATCTATGGAAGTATTGGAATCATTGGACCAGTTAGAATTGATTACATGAAATTGGTCAAAGTCGTTAAGATTTTTAGCGACGCAGTGAAAAGTGGATTGAAAGAAATGTGAGGGAGTACATGACGAATGAAGATATAAAAAAAGATGATTTACAAAATGATGAAGATATAGATATGAAAGATGAAAATCTTGATCTTAATGATGAAGCTGAAGTAGATGCTTCTGATGATGAAAAGTATCAAGATTTAATGGATAAATTTATGAGACTTCAAGCAGACTTCTCCAACTATAAGAGAAGGACTGAGGCACAAAAGTCTGAGTATGTCGAGCTTGGAGTTAAGAAAATTGCAAATGACCTACTTCCTGTCATAGATAACTTTGAGAGAGCTTTGGACTCTATAAAGGACAAGGACTCAACCTATGAAGGAATATTAATGATAAAAAATCAACTTACTGACGTACTTGCTAAAGACGGCATAGTTGAAATGGACGCATTGGGAAAAGAATTTGATCCAATGTATCACCACGCAGTACTCACTGAAGATTCTGATGAATACGACAGTGGTTATGTTATAGAAGTATTGCAAAAGGGTTATTTAATTAACGATAAAACACTAAGACCTGCAATGGTCAAAGTTTCACAATAAGAATTTTAGGAGGAAATATATATGGGAAAAATAATTGGTATTGACTTAGGAACAACTAACTCTGCAGTAGCAGTAATGGAAGGTGGAGAATCTGTAATAATTCCTAACATTGAAGGTAACAGAACTACTCCTTCAGTAGTAGCTTTCACAAAAGATGGGGAAAGATTAGTAGGTGAAACTGCTAAGAGACAAGCAATCACAAACCCTGATAGAACAATCTCTTCTATTAAGAGACACATGGGTTCTGATTTTACTGTAAAAATTGATGACAAAACTTATACTCCACAAGATATTTCAGCTATGATTTTACAAAAATTAAAGGCTGATGCTGAATCTTATCTTGGTGAAAAAATTACAGAAGCTGTTATCACAGTTCCAGCTTACTTTACAGATGCTCAAAGACAAGCAACTAAGGATGCAGGAAGAATTGCAGGACTTGATGTAAAGAGAATTGTAAACGAACCAACTGCAGCAGCACTTGCTTATGGAGAAGACAAGGACAAGGACGCACAAACTGTTATGGTTTATGACCTTGGTGGTGGTACATTTGACGTATCTATCCTTGAACTTTCTGATGGTGTATTCGAAGTACATGCAACTCGTGGTAACAACAAACTTGGTGGAGATGACTTTGACAATAGACTAATTGATTATATTGCTGAAGAATTTAAAAAAGAAAATGGAATTGATCTTAAGGCTGACAACATGAGTCTTCAAAGACTAAAAGAAGCAGCTGAAAAGGCTAAGAAGGAACTTTCTTCTACTATGTCAACAAATGTCAACCTTCCATTTATCACAGCTTCACAAGCTGGTCCACTTCACTTAAACATGGATATCACTCGTGCTAAGTTCGATGAACTTACAGCAGACCTTGTTAAGATGACTGAAGGACCTGTTAAGGATGCTTTAAAGGATGCAGGACTTTCTGCAAATGAAATAGACAAAGTTCTTTTAGTTGGTGGTTCTACTAGAATTCCAGCAGTTCAAGAATGTATTAAGAAGTTAACTGGAAAAAATCCTCAAAAGGATATTAACCCAGACGAATGTGTTGCTCTTGGTGCAGCTATCCAAGGTGGAGTTCTTTCTGGAGATGTTAAGGACTTACTTCTTCTTGACGTAACACCACTTTCTTTAGGAATTGAAACAATGGGTAACATTACAACAAGACTTATTGAAAGAAATACAACTATCCCAACTAAGAAGTCACAAATATTTACAACTGCAGCAGACAATCAAACTTCTGTAGAAATTCACGTACTTCAAGGGGAAAGACAAATGGCAAAAGACAACGTAACTCTTGGTAGATTTACACTTGATGGTATTGCACCAGCAAGAAGAGGCGTGCCACAAATTGAAGTAACATTTGATATTGATGCGAATGGTATTGTAAATGTAAGTGCTAAGGACATGGGTACTGGTAAAGAACAACACATCACAATTACATCTTCAACTAACTTAAACGAAGAAGAAATCGAAAAGAAAGTTAAGGAAGCTGAAATGTATGCTCAAGAAGATGCTAAGAAGAAAGATTTAATTGAAGCTAGAAACAACGCTGACTCAATGATTTACCAATCTGAAAACACACTTAAGGATGTTGAAGGAAAGATTTCTGATGCAGACAAGACTAAGATTGAAGAAGCAATCAAGGGACTTAAAGATGTAAAAGATGGCGAAGATCTTGAAGCTATTAAGTCTAAGACTGAAGAATTAACTCAAGCTTTCTACGCAATTTCAGAAGAAATTTATAAACAACAAGCTGGTCAAGGTCAAGCTGATGGATCACAAGCTCACGCTGATGACGATGTAGTTGACGCTGACTATGAAGTTGTAGATGAAGATGAAGAATAATAATTAAATAAAAATGTTGCAGTTTCGGCTGCAACTTTTTTTATGTAGAAAATTATATTTTATTTTATAAATTAATTTTTTACACTCAAATATCTTTTAAAATTTGATTTTAGCTTTATTTTTTCTAGTTTTTATATTAGAATATAGAACTATTGAGGTGGAAGATGAGAAATTTTTATGAAATTCTTGAAGTTAAAAAAAATGTAACTAAAGAAGAGTTAAAGAGATCTTATAAGAAGCTTGCTAAAAAGTATCACCCGGACCTAAATCCAGGAGATGAAGTTGCTGAGGCAAAGTTTAAAGAAATATCCTATGCCTATGAAGTTCTAGCAGATGATGAAAAAAGACAAATCTACGATGTCTATGGCGAAGAAGGACTTAAGGGCAACATGGGTGGATCTGGAGGAAGCGGCTTTGGAGGTTTCTCAGATATCTTTGATGACATATTTGATATTTTTGGCGGCTCAAGATCCAATAGATATGAATACGCAAACAGAAAAGACATGCCAAAGAAGGGACCTGATGCCAGAGTAGACGTAACTCTTGATTTCTTTGAAGCAATATTTGGAGTGGAAAAAGAAATTTCTGTTAAGGTTAGGGAAGAGTGTTCCCATTGTCACGGTAGCAAGATGGAACCGGGAAGTGAAAAGCATACTTGTGAAACTTGCCATGGTTCAGGTCAAGTTACTTCAGAACAAAACACACCTTTTGGAAGGTTTGTGAGGACTTCAGCTTGTGAAGACTGTAATGGAACAGGAGAAGTTATAGAAGAGCCATGTAAAGAATGTGGTGGAAGAGGAAGCAAGGTAAGAACTAAGAAGTTAAAAGTTAACATCCCTAAGGGAGTTGACACTGGAAATATAATTTCACTTAGGAATCAAGGTTCTGTTGGTGAGAATGGTGGAGAAAATGGAGACATCTTCGTCTATATTAGGGTTAGATCAGACGCAGTCTTCAAGAGAGAAGGCAATGACATCTATTTAAATATTCCAATTTCTTATTCAGACGCAGTCCTTGGAGCAAAGATAAAAGTTCCAACTCTTGAAAAAATTGTTGACTATGACATTCCAAAGGGAACTACAGGTGGAACTGTATTTAGACTAAAGGGAGAAGGAGTTCCTTATGTCAATAGAGATAAACAAAGAGGAGACCTCTTCTTCAAGGTAGATATTATTATTCCAAAAAAGGTTAGCGACGAACAAAGAAAACTTCTTGAAGACTTAAGAGAAACTGAGCCAGAAGTTGCAGAAAATAAAAAATCATTCTTAGATAAGTTAAAGAAATTATTTGATTAATGCGGATCACTGATTCGCATTTTTTAAATTGTATAAAGAAATTATCTATAATATAATGAAACAAGGTGATTAGATGAAATACATTGAAATGACAATAAATACTTCAAAGGATAAAAAAGATATCATTGAAGGAATTCTATTTGATTATGGAATTTATACGACAGAAGAAATTTCTAGCGATATAGTGGATGAGCTAGACCAAGATGAAAAGGACTGGGACTTTATTGATTACCCTCTTTTAAACTCAAAGGAAGGTGTGTTTGCTCTTAGGGTTTATCCTGAAAATATGGAAGATGCAAATAATTTAAAGGCTGAGCTAAATGAAAAAAATCTTGGACAATGTCTTATAGAAGAAAAGGACGACGAAGACTGGGCGAATAATTGGAAAAAGTATTATAAGCCACTAGAAATTGGTGAAAAGCTTGCTATTGTTCCTGAGTGGGAAGCTTATGACAATGACAAGAGAATAGTAATTAAAATAAATCCTGGCATGGCATTTGGAACAGGAACTCATGAATCAACTTATATGTGCCTTGAACTTTTAGAGAGATATGTAAATAAAGATGACGAGATCTTTGATATAGGTTGCGGGTCAGGCATTCTTGCCATAGCTGCTTTAAAACTTGGAGCAAAGAGAGCCCTTGCTGTTGATATTGATGACAAGTGTATTGATGCTTCACATGAAAATGCAGACCTAAATAATCTTGAAGACAAGATGGACATCAAAAAGGGAAATCTTCTTGATGTTGTAAAGGGAAGAGCCGACTTAATTGTTTCCAACATAATTGCAGAGATAATCGTTGATGAAATAAAAAATCTTAAGAACCACATGGATAAGGGTGGAATTTTTATAACTTCTGGAATTATAAAAGAGAGAAGGCAAATGGTTATTGATGCTCTAGAAGAAAGTGGATTTGAAATTATTGACGAGTTAGAAAAAAATAATTGGGTTGCCATTGTAGGAAGATTAAATGTATAGATTTTTTGAAGATAGAGAGTTTCAAGGCAATACTAATTTAAAAGAAGAAACTCTTCACCACTTAAAAAATGTAATAAGGATAAAGGACGGGGAAGCCTTTCAAGTTGTTTTTGAGGATGGTATTTTTTCCTTTGCTTATGAAGGTGAAAAAATAAAAAATCTTGGGGAAGTACTAGAATCTAATGAATCTAAGGTTAGACTCTCCCTATTTTTTGGGATTTTAAAAAATAATAAGTCTGAAGACGTACTAAGGCATGCCACAGAAATTGGAGTTAGCGATTTTTATCCCGTCATAATGGACAGGTCTATCTCAGATATTTTCAAGAAAAAAGAAAAGAAATTAGAAAGATTTCAAAAAATTGTGGAATCAGCTGCAAAGCAATCAAAACGAGATATCATACCTATGGTTCATGACATAATAAAGACAGATGATATTTTAAATTTTTCTGGCGATTTAGTTTTATGTTATGAAGATGAAGACAAGACACAATTGGGCGAGGTAACGAAGGATTTAAGCAATAATATTGGACTTATTATTGGACCAGAAGGTGGCATATCAGAAAGAGAACTTGAATTATTAAGTGAAGCTAAAAAAGTAGGGCTTGGAAGGAGAATTCTCCGAGCAGAGACTGCAGCTATAACAGCTTCTTTTTATATAATACACGCAAAGGAGTGTGAGTAATGGAAAAAACTTTTTCAATTTTAACTCTTGGCTGCAAGGTTAACCAATACGAATCAGAAGCCATGAGCGAACTCTTTGAAAGTAGGGGATATAGACAAGTTGAAAATGATGACTTTAGTGATGTTTATATAGTTAATACTTGCACAGTTACAAATTTATCAGATAGAAAATCAAGACAATTCATTAGAAAATCTAAGAAGAATAATCCAAACTCAGTTGTTGCAGTTGTGGGTTGTTATTCACAAGTTTCTCCCGAGGAAGTTAAAAGCATTGAGGGAGTTGATGTTGTCGTTGGAACAACAGAAAGGAATAGAATTGTAGATTTAATAGAAGAGTCTAAGAAAAACAATGAAAAGATAAATATTGTTAAGGACTTAAAAAATGTTCGTGAATTTGCCAACACGACAAATTTTGATAGTAACAATAGGACACGTGCCTACATGAAGGTACAAGATGGGTGCAACAGATTTTGTACCTATTGCATCATTCCTTTTGCAAGGGGACCTATTAGGTCTAGGACAATTGAAGACTCAGTTAGAGAAGCGAGGACCCTTGCTGATAGGGGATTCAAGGAAATTGTATTGACAGGAATTCACATTGGTTCCTTTGGAATGGACCTTGGAGATATGAGATTAATTGACCTAATAGAAGCCATTGCAGAAGTTGATGGAATTGAGAGAATAAGACTTTCATCTGTTGAGCCACTTATTATAACAGATGACTTTATGGAAAGGGCAGTTAAGACTGGAAAGTTATGTGACCACTTCCATCTTTCTCTTCAAAGTGGATCAAACAATATCCTTAAAGCCATGAATAGACGATACACTCGTGAAGATTACATTGAAAAGGCAAATATTATTAGAAAGTATATGCCTCATGCAGGACTTACAACAGATATAATTGTTGGATTTCCTGGAGAAAGCCAAGAAGACTTTGAAGATTCAATGAATATTGTAAAAGAAGTTGGCTTCTCAAGGATTCACGTCTTCAAATATTCAAAGAGAAAAAACACAAAGGCAGCTGTCATGAAAAATCAAATTGACGGAAATGTTAAGAAGGAAAGATCTGAAAAATTAATTGCTCTTGGTGAAGAATATCAAGAGATTTTTGAGAGAGAAAACATGAAGACGACACAGTCAGTTTTATTTGAAGAAGAACATGATGGAGTATATTATGGTTACACAACTAACTACATCAGGGTCAAGGCAAAATCTGAGGAAGATCTTACTAATAAAATCAAAAAAGTAAAAATCTTAGATACAGGCGAAATTGCAAATTGTGAAGTTCTTGGTGATTAAATGTTAAAGATAAGAGCTCATCACCTCTTGTGCACAGAAAACTTTGTAGGCGAGGGATATAGTGATGACTTTTCAAAAAATATGACAAGAGTTTTAAAGGAACTAAAAGAGAACCCAGAGGTTAAACTACTAGCTGATCTTGATGATATTTGTGGCACTTGTCCAGAAAACCTTGGACATAATTGCAAGAATGACGACTTAGTTAAGTCTTACGACAAAAGAGTTTTAGAGTTTTTAAATCTATCTCAAGATGAAATTTATTCATGGGAGGACATAAAAAAGCTTGCCTGTGATATAATATTTTTAAAGAATAGGCGAGAAGAAATTTGTGGAGAATGTCAGTGGAATGAACTCTGCAAAGATGTTGAAGCCAAAAGGAGGTAAGGATGGACTGTTTATTTTGTAAAATAATCAAGGGAGAAATTCCTTCAACAAAACTTTATGAAGATGAACTTGTGTATGCTTTTAGAGACATAGACCCACAAGCTCCTACTCATTTTTTAATCGTTCCAAAGGAACACATATCATCAGCAGATGATCTTGATGAAAATCACAAAGAACTTATAGGTCACATCTTCTTAGTTGCAAAGAAAATTTGTGCTGAGGAAGGTCTCACTAAGGGTTACAGGATCGTAAACAATTGCAAAGAAGACGGAGGTCAAACTGTAGATCACCTTCACTTCCATGTACTTGGAGGAAGAAGTTTAAATTGGCCACCAGGTTGATAAAAATTTTTACTAAAGCCGGGATTAATCTCCTGGCTTTTCTTATTTTATCTATTGACTTAAGACAAGGAATTTTGATTTATTAAAAATGTAACACTTTTAAACTTTTGGTTATATCAATAATTGAAAATATTTAATATAATTAATTTAAGAATGCATTATGGGAAAATAGACTATAAAGAAGGAAGAATATTTATGAAATTAGGATTTGTTGATGTTGGTGGAGGAACTCGTGGAATTTATGGAGCAGGGGTCTTTGATTATTTTATGGAAGAGAGAATAAGTGGTGACTACTTCATTGGAGTTTCTGCTGGAGCTGCCAATGGTGCCTCCTTCCTTGCCAATCAACCAAGAAGGAATTTTGTTTTTTATAATAATTATGCTTTTAGAAAAGAATATATGAGCTTAAAAAATTATTTAAAAACGGGTTCATATATTGATTTAGATTATATTTATTCGGACTTAAGTGCATCAAATGGAGAAAATCCACTTGACTATAAAACTATGATGGAAAATCCAATGGAATTTGAAATAGTTGCAACAGATGCTAGAACAGGAAGGCCAAAATATTTTAATAAGAATGACCTTATTATTGATGAATATGATCCAATTAAAGCATCCTGTTGTGTTCCAGTCCTTTGTAAGCCTTACGTCATAAATAAGGTTCCCTATTTTGATGGAGGTCTGTCAGACCCGATACCTTTTAAAAGAGCCTTTGAAGCAGGTTGTGATAAGGTGATTCTTATACTTACAAGACCTAAGGATTACTTTAGAGAAAAGAGAAAAGACAAAAAGTTTGTTAGAATACTGAGGAGAAACTACCCAAAACTTTCAAAAACTTTTGCAAAAAGATATGAAGTTTACAACCAAAGTCTCAGGGAAGCTATTGAACTTGAAAAAGAAAACAAAATAATAATTGTTGCACCAAGTGACATAGGAAATTTAAAAACTCTTAGTCAAGACCATGAACAGTTAGAGAATTTATATGAAATGGGGAGAAGGGACGCAAAAAAAGTCTTAAGCTTGGAAAATATAAATAAGAGTTGATGAAATGAAAATCATAAAAGAAAAATTAAAAAAGTTTGAAGATGAAGAAAATATAGACTTAAGTGAAAGTGAAAAAAATGTAAAAAATAGATTAAGAAAGATTCAGATTGTTGCCCTGATTTCTTTTTTGTCCATAATTATACTTTTGATTTTTAATCGAAGCGGAAATATGTCCATTGATTCTATAATAGAAAGTGCTAGTGGCAATCCTATAAAATCTATAATTTCTCTTTTGAGCCTTTTTGCAGTAAAGAGTCTTACAATAATAGTCCCAATAGGGTCTCTCTATCTTGCAAGTGGAATTATCTTTGAACCACTAAAGGCAGTATTAATAAATTATCTTGGTCTATCAATTACACTTACAATACCTTTTATATTGGGAAGATGGTCTGGGACAGAGGAGATGGATTATTTAAGGAAAAAATATCCAAATCTTAAACAACTAATAGAAATGCAAAAGAAAAATGAATTTCTAGCAAGCTTTCTAATAAGACTTATTGGATGGTTTCCTTGCGATATTCTTAGCTTCTACTTTGGTGCCTGTAAGACTAACTACATGAAGTATATAACTTCATCACTACTAGGAGCGTTAATTGGAGTTATTATTAGTACCCTTTTGGGAGATGTAATTTTAAATCCACTTTCTTGGCAATTTATGGGCTTAATACTAATAAAGATTTTAATTTCTGCTTCTGTAATAGGTATAACTTATAGGGTGAATAAAGATAAGTAAAAAAAATAATGAGCCTAAAAATCTTACTGATGAAGGCATATAATTTTAAATAAAACTGAAAACTTTTCATAGGAATAATTAAAGATCAAAATAGAAAAATTTTATTGAAGTTTTGGGATTTATAGAGTATAATAAACCTAAATTGGCCGCGAGGCCATACTCTTTTCTACGAGAGGAGGTTAAAAAATGTCCGAAATCAGGGTTGGTGAAAATGAATCTTTAGAAAATGCTCTTAAAAGATTCAAAAGACAATGTGCCACTAGTGGAGTTCTCAAAGAAGTAAGAAAAAGAGAACATTACGAAAAACCAAGTGTTAGAAGGAAGAAAAAATCCGAAGAGGCACGCAGAAAAAAACACAGATATTAAAGAGGGTGTTCTTATGTCTCTAAAAGAGAGACTCATGGCAGACCTAAAGGATGCTATGAAAAATAAAGATAAACTTCGAAAAGATGTTATCACCATGGTTCGTGCAGCTATTAAACAAAAAGAAGTAGATGAACGAGTTGAGCTTGATGACAGTGATATTGAAAATATCATTGGCAAACAGCTAAAAGAAAAAAAATCGTCAATTGAGGAATTTAAAAAGGGTAATAGAGAAGACTTGGTTGAACATACAAACCAAGAAATTGAAATATTACTTGATTACTTACCTGAGCAATTATCAGATGAAGAATTAAAAGGAATCATACAAAAAGTAATTGACGAAAATGAAATAACATCAATGAAGGATATTGGAAAATTAATGAAAAATGTCATGCCATTAATTAAGGGCAAGGCAGATGGCAAGCAAGTTAATGCTATTGCCAAAGAATTATTAAATTAAAACTCGGGGAATTTCCCTGGGTTTTTTTTTACAATTTTTTTAATTTTCAAAGTTAAACTTTAAAATATTAGAAATTTAATTTTTATATTTTACTAGTAAGGAGACATTTATGAGTGATAGAGATTATTTAAGAAAACATAAGGAAGAACTTCCTGTCATTGCTATATGCTATGATTTTGATAAGACCTTGACACCTAATGAGATGCAGGCTCAAGGATATATTCAATCTTTAGGTTATGAAGTAGAAGAATTCTGGAATAAATCGAATGGGATGGCAGCAGACAATGATATGGATGAGAACTTGTCTTATATGTATATGATGGTAAACGAGTTTAAAGATCATCATAAGTTAGATAGAAAAACTTTGGAGGATTATGGAGCTGAAGTTCAATTGTTTTCAGGAGTTAATGATTGGTTTAAACGTATAAGAGATTATGGGTTAAAGAGGGGAGTTCTTGTAGAGCATTATATAATATCCTCTGGAATTAAAGAGATGATTGAAGGGACAGAAATTGCAAAAAATGGTGAGTTTGAAAAAATTTATGCAAGCTCCTTTTACTTTGATGACAAGGGTATAGCGAGATGGCCAGCTCAAGTAGTTAACTATACAAACAAAACTCAGTTTCTTTTTAGAATTCAGAAGGGAACTTTAGATATTAACGATCCAGGTATAAATGATTATTTTCCACCTGATAAGATTAGGGTTCCATTTAGAAATATAATATATATTGGAGATAGCGACACTGATATTCCATGCATGAAGTTAGTAAACACTTTTGGTGGATTTTCTGTAGGAGTTTATAACCCCGACTATTCTAAAGAGAAAGTTTATAGGATGATTAAGGACAATAGAATAAAATATTTTGCACCTGCCGACTATAGAGAAAACCAAGAATTAGATCTAATAATAAAAAATATTATAGAGAGAACAGTTTTTAATGAAAAGCTAGAGTCAACCCATTATTCTTGTCTCAAGGAAGCTTCTGAATTTTAATAAATATTAATAATTTAAATTCCTAATCTTTTGTATAATTTAGATTATTGATAAAAATTTTGGGGTAAAATGTTAACAAGTGCAAAGGAGGTTAAATTGAAAAAACATAAAAATTTATTTTATAGTCTTCCACTTTTAATGCTTTTAATAAACTTTGTCTATGCACAAGGTGAAGACATAAGATCTTTAGAAAGTATATTTTCTAATGATTATATTTTTGCTATTTTACTTATTGTGGCAATTGTAACAGCAGTTTTTGAAGTTTTGACACCAGGTTTTGGTATATCTGGAATTCTTTCAATAGCCTGCTTTATTGCCTTTTTTTGGGGATCTATAAAAATGGGGAATACAAACATTTTTGAAATCTCCTTATTTGTTTTAGGCTTGCTCTTATTAGGCTTTGAAATAATGATACCAGGATTTGGAGTTGCTGGAGTCAGTGGGATTATTGCAGTTTCTGCAGGATTAGTTTTGTCAATGAGCGACATTTATTTTGCTCTGTTTTCCCTTGCCCTTGCTCTAGTTATTGCATTAATTCTTGGATATGTGCTAGTTAAAAGGGGAATTAAATCTGAAGCAATCAATAGGCTTAGACTTTTTAAAGAAAGTTCTAGCGATAAGGGCTATGTAAGTGTTAAGGCTGAAGAGGTTTCCATCGGCGATATATTAATTACAAAAACTCCCCTTAGACCAATAGGTTATGCTATATTGGGAGATAGGAAGATAGAAGTAGTTTCAAATACTGGATTTATTGGAAAAGATGAATCAGTAGTTGTTGTTAGAATTAGTGGCGCAAGAATTTACGTCGAAAAAAATTAGGAGGAATTATGTCATATTATCCAATTGGAAGTATCTTAATAATTGCAGTAATCATCATCGTGGTTTCCATGTTCTTGTCCTTCGTACCCGTTGGACTTTGGGTAACTGCATTTTTCTCTGGTGTTAAAATCAAAATATCAGAGCTTATTGGAATGAAACTTAGAAGAGTTAAACCATCAAGAATTGTTAGACCTGCTATAAAGGCAACTAAGGCTGGACTTAATCTTGAAATAGCTAGTCTTGAAGCCCACTATCTTGCAGGTGGTAATGTCAATACTCTTGTAGATGCGCTTATAGCTGCACAAAGGGCGAACATACCTCTTCAATTTGAAAGGGCAGCTGCTATTGACCTTGCAGGTAGAGATGTTCTTGAAGCAGTTCAAGTTTCTGTAAATCCAAAGGTAATTGAAACACCAAACATTTCTGCTGTTGCTCAAGATGGTATTGAAGTTATAGTTAAGGCAAAGGTAACTGTAAGGGCCAACATAGAAAGACTTGTCGGTGGTGCAGGTGAGCAAACTATTATTGCAAGAGTTGGAGAAGGTATTGTAACAACAGTGGGTTCATCAAAGAGTTATAAGTCAGTTCTAGAAAACCCTGATTCAATTTCAAGAGTTGTATTAGACAAGGGACTTGACTCCGGTACAGCTTACGAAATTTTATCTATTGATATAGCAGATGTTGACGTTGCAAGAAATATTGGTGCGAGATTGCAAACTGATCAAGCTGAAGCTGATAAGAGAATATCTGAAGCTAAGGCATCAGAAAGACGTGCTATGGCCCTTGCTCGTGAACAAGAAATGAAGGCTGAAGTAGAAGCCATGAGAGCAAAGGTAGTAGAAGCAGAGTCTCAAGTACCAATTGCAATGGCAGAAGCTTTAAAAAGTGGAAATCTTGGAGTCTTTGATTATTATAAAATGCAAAATATAAACTCTGATACTGATATGAGAAAGTCAATTTCAAAAATACCTGAAAAGAACCACAAAAAGGACAATAAATAATGGGATCTATTTTTAGTTTAGTAATTGCTATTATTTCTCTCATGCCGGCCATAATATTCATTGTGATTTTCAAAGTTCTCTTAACTGTTCTTAATAGAGGAAAAAAGAAAATAACAGAGGATTTTTATGAAGATGATAGAAATAATTCAAATTCTAAAAATATTCATGGTAACATGACATCAGATTCAGAAAGTTTAATTGATGAAATCAAAAAAATAATCAAAGAAGAAAAAGAAAAAGAGAAAGAAAAAGATAAGAAGGAAACTTTAGGAAAAAGTATTAAAGAAATCTTTAAAGAAGAAAAGGATAAATCTGAAGATAAGATTAGAGAAAAAAGTGATAAAAAACTTCTCAATAAAGACCCTATTTATGCCCAAAGAGAACTTAAGAGGAAACTTGTAGAAAAGAAATCTTTATCGGATAAAGATTTAAAAAATTCAAAATCTGAAGATAAGAAGGAAGTTTTAGAAGGTTCTCTTAATCTAGAGAAAATTCCTGACAAGATTTTTGAAAGTGAATTCATAAAAGAATGCGAATCAGACAGGGTTATTTATGAAGATGAAGAGGGCGAAAACTTTATTGATAATTTCCTAAACTTTAATGAAGAAGATTTACCTAAAATTCAAATTTATAAAGAGATTTTTGATAAACCTTTAAGTCTTAGATAAATCAAGGCTTGCTTTCCATAATCTATGGAAAAGTAGGCCTTTTTGTGGTATTATTAAAGTCACGTTTAAGGGGGTATATTTTTTGACAAAAATGGAAAAATCCATTGAAATTAATGATATAAATTTGATGTCAATTTTATTTGGAAAGCTAGATGAAAATATTGCTCTTATAGAAAAAGAACTAGGGCTTAGTATTAAATCCAAGGCAGACAAGATTTTTATAAGCGGAGAAGAAGACGCAGTTGAAGACGGGGCAGTTCTTTTAACAAACTTAGTTGAAACTGCTAGACAACAAAATTCTTTAAGTCTATCAGATGTAAGATACGCGATTTCACTTATTAAAAATAATGAAAAGAGGCCAGTGGCAGAGCTCTTAAAGGATACCTTAGTCTATACATCCATGGGTAAGCCCATTCGAGCTAAGACTCTTGGTCAAAAGAGATATATCGACAACATAAACAATAATGACATTGTTTTTGGGATTGGACCAGCAGGTACTGGTAAAACATATCTTGCTATGGCAGCAGCAGTTCGTGCCTTTAAGGCAAAGGAAGTTAACAGAATTATTTTGACAAGACCTGCTGTAGAGGCAGGAGAAAATTTGGGTTTCCTTCCTGGAGATTTACAAAATAAAGTAGATCCTTATTTAAGGCCCCTTTATGATGCATTATTTGAAATACTTGGACATGACACATACAACAATTTATTTGAAAAGGGACTTATTGAGGTTGCACCACTTGCTTACATGAGGGGTAGAACTCTTGACTCAGCCTTTGTTATCTTAGATGAGGCACAAAACACAACTAATGAACAAATGAAGATGTTTTTGACAAGACTTGGCTACGGTTCTAAGGCTATTGTCACTGGTGATGTTACACAAATAGACCTACCAAGAGGTAAGCAATCTGGTCTAAAGACTGTGCTAAAGATTCTTGATGGAGTAAAGGGAATTGGAATAACTTATCTAAATAAAAATGATATTGTTCGTCACGCCCTTGTTCAAAGAATAATTGATGCATACGAAAAATATGAAAAGACAAATGACAAGGCCAAAAAAGTAATTGAGGCTAAGAAGTCAAAGAACTGGAGTAAATAATGGAAGTTTACTACGATGACAGGCAAGATGATATAGAAATAACTGATGAAATAAAATCATTAGTCGAAAAATCAATTGCTTCTGTTTTAAAAGTTGAAGGTCTTGATGATGAAGTTGAAGTATCTGTTTCTTTTGTTGGAGATGAAGAAATAAAGAACTTAAATAGGGACTATAGGGGAGTAGATAAGTCCACTGATGTTTTATCTTTTCCTATGGATGATGAATTTATTATAGACAAGAGGATTCTTGGAGATGTTATAATAAATACAAGAAGAGTAATGGAACAAGCAGAAGAGCTTGGTCATTCTCATGAGAGAGAACTTTCTTATTTAACAGTACACAGTATTCTCCATCTCTTAGGATACGATCACATGGAAGAAGAAGACAAAAGAGAAATGAGAGAAAGAGAAAAGTTATCCATGAAGGAACTTGAAATTTATAGGTGATTTTATGAAAAAAGGACGCTTTATTTCATCATTTAATTACGCAGTCCAGGGTATTATTTCTGTTTTGAAAACAGAGAGAAACATGAAGTTTCATTATCTTGCTGCTCTTGGAATTATAATCTTGTCACTTTTCTTCGATATATCATCTACAGAATTTCTTTTAATGTTATTTGCCATTACACTAGTTGTATTTGCAGAAATGATTAACACTGCAATAGAAAGGACTGTTGATTTAGTAGTTCAGGAGTACAACCCTATTGCAAAGTATATAAAGGATGTATCAGCTGGAGCAGTTTTAATCACAGCACTAAATGCAGTTGTCGTTGCTTACTTAGTATTTTATAACAAGTTTGCTTCTTTTGGAGACTTGCTTCTATTTAAGATAAAGAATATGCCAAATCACTTGGCCTTTGTATCCTTGCTTATCATTATTATAGCAACAGTTGGTGCCAAGCTTTTGATGGCTAAGAAAAGTGGAGGTACATATTTCCAAGGAGGCGGCCTAAGTGGTCACTCGGCAATTTCTTTTTGTGCTGCCACAATAATAACTATGATAGCAGAAAATTCTCTTGTGACACTTTGCTCCTTTGGGCTGGCTTTTCTCGTTGCAGAAAGTAGAGTAGAAGGTAAAATTCACAAGGTTTCCGAAGTTATAGTTGGAGCAATCCTTGGGATTTGTGTAGCAATATTTGTTTTTAAGGTAGTTGGTTAAATGGAATATAAAAAATTAATTGAACTTGCTATTGATGCAAGAGATAATATGACATATACGCCTTACTCACACTTTAATGTGGGTTGTGCAGTTGAGATGGAAGATGGGTCAGTTTATACTGGTGGAAACATTGAAATAGCTTCTTACTCTCCAACTAACTGCGCAGAGAGGACCGCAATATTTAAAGCAGTATCTGAAGGTAAGAGAAAGATTAAAAAGATAGCTGTAGTTGGGGACAGTGATTATACTTTCCCTTGTGGAGTATGTAGACAAGTTATTCGTGAATTTTCAAAAAATCCTGAAATAATAATAGCGAACTCTACTGAAGACTATAAAATATTTGGGATGGAGGAAATTTTACCTCATTCCTTTGGTCCAGAAGACCTGGATGGAGATGAAAATGACAGAAAATAATTTTAAATCGGGATATGTATCAGTTATAGGGAGGCCCAATGTTGGTAAATCTACCTTACTAAATGCAATTATTGGAGAAAAAATTTCAGCTATTTCTTCAAAGCCTCAAACAACAAGACAAAATATTACCTTTATCCATACAGATGAGGATGCACAAATAATATTTTTAGATACACCTGGAATACAAAAACCAAAAAATAAGTTGGGAGAATTCATGCTAACTGAATCTAAAGAGGGTATCGAAGATTCAGATGTTATTACCTATATTGTGGATACTTCAAAAAAAATTGGTAGGGCTGAAAGATCAATTATAGATATCTTAAAAGAATATAAAGGTAAACTACCTATTATACTTTTAATAAATAAGGTTGATACAATAAGAAAAGATGAACTCTTAGAAATTATTTCAATGTATGCAGAAGAAGAGATTTTTGATGATATAATTCCTATATCTGCAATGAAAAATGATGGTGTAGATATTTACTTAGAAACTCTCAAAAAGTTTTTAAAACAAGGACCAATGTACTATCCAGACGATATGATTACTGACAAAAATGAGAGATTTATTGTTGCAGAAATCATAAGAGAAAAGGGACTTATGTATTTAAATGAAGAAGTTCCACATGGTCTTGCTATCTCAATTGAAAAATTCAAAAAAAGAGCAGATAAAAATATGTATGATATTGATGCAAATATTTATGTTGAAAGAGATACTCACAAGGGAATTCTTATTGGGAAAAATGGTTCCATGCTAAAAAGAATTGGGACTGAAGCAAGAGAAGAAGCCGAAAGACTTCTAGATGCCAAGGTAAATCTTCAAATTTGGGTTAAGGTTGAGAAAAACTGGAGAGATAGAGACAATTTGGTAAAGAGATTTGGTTACGACAAATAATTACACTCTAGGCATAGTCCTAAATGAAATGGGATTTGGTGAATCTTCTAAAATAATTAGGGTTTTCACAAAAGAATATGGGAAGATTTCCATTATGGTAAAAGGAGCTATGAGTCCTAAATCAAGAAATTTAAGTGTTTCACAAGTTTTTGGTCTAAATGAATATCTCTTAAAAAAGGGGCAAAGTTTTTTCTATATTAGTGATTCAAAAATTTTAGAATCGAACTTTAAAATCAGAGAAAATTACGATAACTTAGTTTACGCATCCTTATTACTAGAGATTATAGATAAATCATCTATAAGTGGTGAGGCTAACAAAAAAGCTTTTGACCTTTTGAGAAAAACCTTAAATTTTTTTAATTTTACTAAAGACCCCATAGGTCTTGCTCTTGCCTTTGAATTAAAATATCTTAGTTTTATAGGTTACAGACCAAAACTGGATATTAAAGAAAAATCTTATTTCTCTATTAGGGAGGGTATAATCGATTTTCAGGATCCTTATTCCTTTTCACTGACAAGAAGAGATTTACATTTCTTAAATGCAATTCTTTATGGCAAGCTTGAAGAGTTAGAAAATATAGAAGATATTGAAAAAAGCAGAAAAAAATACCTGCATAATATTATAATAAAATATATAAAATACAATTTAGATATAAGCAGTTTTAAGTCTGACAAGCTGTTTAATTAAGGAGGAAAAAATGTATTTCCAAGATTTAATAATGACATTGGAAAATTATTGGAAGGAAAAGGGAGCAATAATTATGCAACCTTACGACATTGAAAAAGGTGCGGGAACTATGAATCCTAATACATTCTTAAGGTCTCTTGGACCAGAAGAATGGAAGGTAGTTTACGTTGAACCTTCAAGGAGACCTGCAGATGGTAGATATGGTGAAAATCCAAATAGACTTTATCAACATCACCAATTGCAAGTTATTTTAAAACCATCTCCAGAAGATGTCCAACAACTTTATCTTGATTCCCTTTTTGCAATTGGAATCGACCCAAAAAAACACGATATTAGATTTGTTGAAGACAACTGGGAGTCTCCTACACTTGGTGCATGGGGTCTAGGTTGGGAAGTTTGGCTTGATGGAATGGAAGTAACACAATTTACTTATTTCCAACAAGTAGGTGGAGTAAACCTTGACCTTGAAAGTGCAGAGCTTACTTATGGACTTGAAAGAATTGCTATGTATCTTCAAAATGTTGAGTCAGTTTATGATATTAAGTACAATGAAAACATAACATACGGAGAAGTATTTAAGAAAAATGAATATGAGCACTCAAAGTATGCCTTTGAAACAGCTGATATTGATATGCTAAGAAAACTTTTTGATATGTATGAAGCTGAAGCTCAAAGAACTATTGAAGAAGATATTGTTATAGATGCCTATGACTACACTCTTAAGTGTTCTCATGCCTTTAACTTACTAGACGCTAGAGGAGCTCTTTCTGTTTCTGAAAGAACAAGTTACATTCAAAGAGTAAGGAATCTTGCCAGAATTGTAGCAAAAACTCATTTAAAACACAGAGAAGAAATGAATTATCCCCTTATAAATAGAGGTGAAATAGATGAATAATTATTTACTTGAAATTGGAGTTGAAGAGTTACCATCAAGATTTGTCAACATGGCAATAGAACAACTCAGAGAAAAATCACATAAGTTATTAATAGAAAATGAACTTGGATTTAAAGATGTTAAAGTTTATGCAACTCCAAGAAGACTTAGTCTTATTATTGAAGGACTAGATGAAAAACAAAAAGATATAACTAAGGAAGTTAAGGGGCCTGCCCTTAAGATTGCCTATGATGATGAAAAAAATCCTACAAAACCTCTATTAGGCTTTATGAACTCTCAAAAAATCACTAAAGAAGATATTGTCATTAAAGAAGTAAAGGGTACTGACTATGTGTTTGCTCACATTTCTTCAATAGGAAGAGACTCTGCAGAAATTATAAAGGAAATAATCCCTGGTCTTATTAAAGACATTAATTTCCCAAAAAACATGCGTTGGGGTGGAAAAAACATCAGATTTGCCAGACCAATTAGATGGGTTGTTTCACTTTTAAATGACAAAGTTGTTGAATTTGATTTTGAAGGAATTCAAGTTAGCAACATAACAAAGGGTCACAGATTTTTAGGTTCATCTGAAATAAAAATTGATAAGGTAGAAAATTATGAAAAATTACTAGAAGATAACTATGTAATTTTAGACCAAAATAAGAGACGTGAAATTATTAAATACGAATCCACAAAGATTGCTAAATCATTAGGTGGCGAAATTCACGAAAATGAAGATCTTTTAGAAGAACTTACTTACATCGTTGAGTATCCTACTCCAATAAAGGGCTCAATTAAAGAAAAATACCTAAGTCTTCCAAAGGAAGTTGTAACAACAACTATGATTGACCACTTGAGATTTACTCCAATCTACTCTCAAGATGGGGGACTTTTACCATACTTTATTACTGTAAGAAATGGTACAAGAGATTACGAAGATATAGTTATTGCAGGAAATGAAAAAGTTCTTGGTGCAAGACTAGAAGATGCTAAATTTTTCTACGATGATGATGTTTCAAAACCACTTGAAGACTATGTCGAAAACTTAAATGGAGTTCTTTTCCACGATAAACTTGGAACAATGCTTGAAAAAGAAAAGAGAGATGGTGTAGTTGCAAATAAAATTGCAGAGTCTCTTTCCTTTGCAGATGAAGCTATTGATGCAATAAAAAGAGTAGCCCATCTTTCAAAAGCAGACTTAACTACAAAAATGGTAATTGAATTTACAGAACTTCAAGGTGTAATTGGTGAAATTTACGCTCTAAAATCTGGAGAAAAGGAAATTGTTGCAACTGCAATTAGAGAACAATATCTTCCAAAGTTTGCAGGAGATAAACTTCCAGAATCAAGTGTAGGTTCAATTTTCTCTCTTGCTGATAAAATTGACACTATAGCTGGGCTTTTTGCAATTGGAGAAATTCCTACTGGGTCAACAGATCCCTTTGCACTTAGAAGATCTGCAATTGGTGTAATCAACATTATTAGAAATAATTCTTGGAAATTTAATTTAGACGAAGCGGTAGAAGCAAGTTTATACGAATATATTAATGATCTTGGTCTAACATTTAACCACGAGGAAGTTATTGCCAATGTGAGAGATTTCTTCTTAGGAAGAATTAAGACAATGCTTCAAGATGAAGGAATAAGATATGATATCATTGATTCTGTTTTAATTCCTGAAAGTGAAATTCACAATATCTTTGATAAAGCTAAAGAATTAAATGAATGGTTTAAGGAAGATAGAAGCAAATTTGTTGATGCCTATAATAGAATTAATAACTTGACTAAGAATGTTGATTTACTTGAAGTAAAGGAAGACTTACTAGTTGAAGAAGCAGAAAAAGATTTATATATGAAATATTTAGAAATTGATGGAAGCTTTAAGGAAGCCCTAGCAGAAGAAAAATATATGGAAGCTATGGACTTGTTAAATGATCTTGTACCATCAATTGATAAATTCTTTGACAATGTTATGGTAATGGCTGAAGACGATAAGGTAAGAGAAAATAGACTTGGACTAATCAATAGGATAGAGGAAAATATTCAAAAAATATTAAAAATCGAAAATATTGTAGAATAGGTCGGTGAGTAGATGAAATTCAGCGATAGGCAGACTGAAATAATTGAAATTGTAAAAGAAAAGGGACCTATTACTGGCGATGACATTGCAGAAATTCTTGGACTATCAAGGGCTACAATAAGGTCAGACCTTTCAGTTCTCACTATGATTAATATACTGGGAGCAAGACCAAAATTTGGATATTTCTACACAGGTAAATCCATTTTTTCTCAATTATCCCAAGATCTTAAAAGTTTAAGGTTAAAAGACTATATGTCCCTTCCTTTTTCTTGTGACCAAAAGACTTCTGTATATGATGTAGTCGTGGATCTTTTTATGGAAGATTTATCTTCTATGTTTATAACAGAAGATGGTTATCTTGCAGGAATTGTATCTAGAAAAGATTTAATTAGATTTATGATAGGGGATGCGGATATAAAAAAGACTCCTGTCAGTGTAATCATGACAAGGATGCCCAATGTTTTTTATGTAAACATTGAAGATAGTGTCTATAAGGCTGCCAATTTAATTGTGACAAAGGGTATTGACTCCCTTCCTGTTGTTAAAGTAAAAAATGAAAAGGATCTTGAAGTTGTAGGCAGATTTACAAAAACCAATGTTACAAGGCTTTTTGTAGATGTATGTGACCAAGAGATTGTATAGGAGGAGAAATGAATAAAGACGATAATCAACTCACTATTTTTGTAATTTCTGATTCTATTGGAGAAACTGGAGAATTAATTGCAAAATCATCTGCAAGACAATTTGAAAAAGAGAATTATGAAATTATTAGATATCCTTATCACAATAGTATTGAGCAAATAAAGCCAGTTCTTGAAAAGGCATCTGAAATAAAAAATAGTCTTATAGTTTATACAAATGTTGTTAAAGAAACTAGGGATTTTATTGAAGAGAAAACTCACGAGTTAAAGCTTCACACAGTTGATGTTATGGGTGAACCGCTTCTTCAAATACAAGATATTCTAGGTTATGAACCACTTAGAGAACCTGGCCTTATAAGAAGACTTGATGAAAATTATTTCAAAAAAGTTGAATGTGTTGAGTTTGCAGTTAAGTACGACGATGGCAAGGATCCTCGTGGTGCAAAAAAAGCCGACATCTGTTTAGTTGGAATTTCTAGAACATCGAAGACACCTCTATCAATGTATCTTGCAAATAAATTATACAAAGTTGCCAATATTCCTCTAGTACCAGAAGTTCCTGTTCCTAGGGAAGTATATGAAAAAGATGTAGACAAGATTATAGGGCTTACAGCAAATCCAGAAAAGATTATTTCTGTAAGAGAACAAAGATTGAAATCTCTTGGACTTACTTCTGGAGCAAAGTATGCAAATTACGATAGGATAAGAGAAGAGTTAAATTATTCAAAACAAGTTATGGAAGAACTTGGCTGTTTTGTTATTGACGTATCTGATAAAGCAATAGAAGAAACGGCAGAAATTATTATTAACCACATGGAATCCAGGAAGTGATTAGATGAATCTTCGAGTTGAGAGAGAAAAACTTGAACATAAAATGTTTTTTGAATATGCCACTTTTGCAGATTCAAGCTTAGGGAGAAAAAAAGAAGAAGAAAAATGTAATCTTAGGACTGATTTTCAAAGAGATAGGGATAGGATAATCCACTCAAAGAGTTTTAGAAGACTAAAACATAAGACTCAGGTCTTTATTTCTCCTGAAGGAGACCATTTTAGGACGAGACTCACTCACACTCTAGAAGTTAGTCAAATAGGGAGGACAATAGCAAGAGCTCTTAGGCTAAATGAAGACTTAGTAGAAGCTATTGCTATTGGCCATGACCTAGGACACACTCCCTTTGGTCACTCTGGTGAGGCAGTTTTAAATGAATTAAAGTCTACGGGTTTTATTCATGGAGAACAGTCCTTAAAAGTTGTAGACTTTTTGGAAAGATCTGATAAAAGAATTGGATTGAATTTAACAGAGGAAGTTCGTGATGGAATTCTAAATCACTCAGGTAGTGGGAAGGCAAAAACTCTTGAGGGTAAAATTATAAAATTTGCTGATAGGATTGCCTATATAAATCATGATATTGACGATGCTATAAGGGCAGGTATTATTTCTGAAGCTTCATTACCTAAGGAATTGACAAATGTTCTTGGCAATACCTCTTCACAAAGAATAAATAAAATGATTAATGCCTTAGTGGAAAACTCTTATGGAAAACCAATTGTTGAAATGGAAGAGGAAGTATATCAAGCCACAATGGAGCTTAGACAATATATGTTTAAGAACGTTTATATGGACCCTGTGGTTAAAAGTGAAGAGATAAAAATTAAGAGGCTACTAACAGAGCTTTATAATTTTTATATGGAGGACTTAAGTAGAATTCCAGAAAATCATTTAAGTCTTTATGATGATAGAAATCACAGTGAAGAAGATATTGTGTCAGATTATATTGCAGGTATGACTGACACCTATGCTAAAAAACAGCTAAAAAATATTTTTATACCGAAGGGATGGAGCATTTAATTGTATGTAATAAATGACAATGTTCTTGATGAGATTAGAGATAGGGCAGATATTGTTGATTTAATTGGAGAATATGTGGACCTCAAAAGGTCTGGATCCAATTATATGGGACTCTGCCCTTTTCATTCTGAGAAAACTCCTTCTTTTTCTGTTTCCCCTTCCAAATCAATTTTTAAATGTTTTGGATGTGGAGTAGGTGGAGATGTAATTACCTTTGTAATGAAAAGAGAAAATCTTAGCTTTCCAGAGGCTGTAGAATTTCTAGCAGATAAGTACAATGTTAGGCTAGAAGTTTATAAGGATGAAAACAAAGAAGCTCGCGAAAAAAGGAATAGATTGTATGAAATTAATAGGGAAGCCGGCCTTCATTTTTTAAAAAATTATGAAGCATCACAAAAAACGCAATTATATTTAAAAAATAGGATGCTAAGTGATAAGACTATAAGGTCATATGGAATTGGTTACTCAAAGGATTCATGGACAGATCTCTACGATCACTTGACAAAAATGGGTTACAGGGAAGATGAGCTTCTAGAACTCAATTTAATTTCAAAGAGTAAAAATGGTAATTATATAGATAGATTTCGCGACAGGGTTATGTTTCCAATTATAAATAGGAATAATAGAATAATAGGCTTTGGAGCAAGAGCTTTTGGAGATGCGAAACCAAAGTACTTAAACTCAAGAGAAACTCCAATATTTCATAAGGGAAGTAATGTTTTTAATATAAATATCATCTCAAGAGAATCGTCTCGAGAAAGAATAATCTTGGTAGAAGGCTATATGGATGTTATTTCTCTTTACAATAGTGGTATAAATTATAGTGTAGCAAGCCTTGGTACATCACTTACTATAGACCAGGCAAATATTATTAAGAAAATGGCAAAGGATATTTACATTTGCTATGACAGCGATAGTGCAGGTATCAATGCGACTTCAAGAGCCATAGATATATTTTTACAAGCTTCTGTCAAACCTAAAATAATAGAACTCGAGGGAGGTCTTGACCCCGATGACTTTATTAAAAAGTATGGAGTAGAAGGCTTTGAAAATAAAATCAAATCTGCTATATCTTATATTGAATTTAAAATAAAAAAGCTTAAAGAGAACTTTAATCTAAAAGATAGTGAAGGTCTTAGCAATTTTACCATTGAATCGGCTAAGATTCTTTCAAGTATTAAAAATCCTATTGAAAGAGATATTTTTGTAAAAGACTTTTCGAGAAAATACAATATTTCCTATACAGCAATTGAAAATTACATTAATTATTTAAATAGAAATAAGCTAAAGGAAGCGAATAGGGAAAAATTTAAGGTAAAGAAAAATACAAATGTTGTGAAATCTAACAAGGCTAGAGCACAAGAGGAATTATTATCTTATTCTTTACTGGACAATGATATTTACAAGTATATCAAGAATAAAATTGAGGTTTTTTATTTTACTAATGCAATGACAAGGGCAGTATTTGAAGAGATACCTAGGCTTTATGAAGAGGAGATGGAAGTAAGGGACTTTCTATCACTTCTAGAGTCCAACAGACTAATAGATAAAGAATTCGTGGAAAACATACTTAGTATTATTAATGACATTCATGTTAACGATAAGATAGTTGATGAATTAATAAACACTATAGAGGGAAATTATCTCCGAGATCGAAAAAACAAAATCCTCGAAAATATCGAAAAACTTCAAGGTGAAGAGAATAAAAATCTTCTTCTCGAGGCTTTAAAAGAATTACAAGAAATTAATTTAAAGCTAAACGAGTTGAAAGAGGAGGGCAATTATGAGTGAAAATTTAAAGAATAAGGAATCAATTGAGGAAATAAAGGACCAGCTTTTAAAGGATGGAAAAAAAGATGGTAAACTCACTTATGAAGAAATAGGTGATGCCTTTGAAAAATATGAAATTGATTCTGATGATATAGATGAGCTATACAAGGTCTTCGAAAAAGAAGGAATAAACTTAGTTGATAAAAAAGATTCAAAAGATGATGACGATGAAGTAGATGTCACTAAAGAGGATTTGTCAGTCCCTAAGGGTGTTACAGTAGACGATCCTGTAAGGATGTATCTTAAAGAGATTGGGAAAATTTCCCTTCTAACTGCAGAAGAAGAAGTTGAAATAGCAAAAAGAATGGAAGAAGGCGACGAACTGGCTAAGAAAGAGCTTGCCGAAGCCAATTTAAGACTTGTAGTATCTATTGCTAAGAGATATGTGGGTAGAGGCATGAGCTTCTTGGACCTAATTCAAGAAGGAAACCTAGGACTTATGAAGGCAGTAGATAAATTTGATTACACAAAGGGCTTTAAGTTTTCAACTTACGCTACTTGGTGGATAAGACAAGCTATTACAAGAGCTATAGCTGACCAAGCAAGGACTATTAGGATTCCAGTCCACATGGTAGAAACTATAAATAAACTTGTGCGAGTTCAAAGACAATTAGTACAAGACCTTGGACGTGATCCTCTTCCTGAAGAAATTGCAGCTGAAATGAATTTAGATGTTGAAAGAGTTCGTGAAATTCAAAAGATTGCTCAAGAACCAGTTTCACTTGAAACTCCAATCGGTGAAGAAGAAGATTCTCACTTGGGAGACTTTATACCAGATGATGAAATTCTTTCACCACAAGATGCTGCTACCTTTACACTTTTAAAGGAACAACTTAACACAGTTCTTGAAACCTTAACTGAAAGAGAAAAGAAGGTTCTAACACTTAGGTTTGGACTTGATGATGGTAGGGCTAGAACACTTGAAGAAGTTGGTAAGGAATTCGACGTTACTCGTGAAAGAATTAGACAGATTGAGGCCAAGGCTCTTAGAAAGCTTCGTCATCCATCTAGGTCAAAGAAATTAAAGGATTATTTAGAATGATAAAATTATCAAAGAGGCTTAATAAAATTGCAGAACTTGTTGATTTTGGAGCTTCGGTAATTGATGTGGGCACAGATCATGGATATGTGCCCAATTTTTTATGCGAAAATAAAATCTCAAGTGACATTATTGCAACAGATATCTCAAAGAATTCTCTAGAAAAATCTATAGAGCTCACAAGAGAATTAGGGAATGAGAATGAAATTAGAAATATTTTAGCAAATGGAATTGTAAATGAAGATAGAGATAACATAATTATTGCAGGTCTTGGAGGAATTCAAATTGCAGAAATAATTGCCAATTCCATTGACATTGCAAAGTCTTCAAGAAAACTAATTTTGCAGCCTATGCAAAAGACTAATATCTTGCGTCGTGAATTAGATAACATGGGTTTTGAAATTTTTGATGAAGAAATAATCTATGAAGATGATAGATACTTTGAAATAATTCTTGCTAAATTTTCAAATTATAAAAATGAGATTTTAAAAGAAGAGGACTTTTATTTTTCTAAAAAATTAATTGAGAAAAAAGATGAGACTTATCTTGCATATCTAAAAGAGAAAAAAGATTATTTAAATATTATTATAAAATGCTTTGATCCAGATAGTCCAAGGTCGAAGAAGAGGAACGAGGAATTGAATAGTTTACTAGATAAAGTGGAGGAGGCAATAGATGAAATATCCAGTTGAAGAAATAAAAAATTTTATGGAAGCTTGGGCAAAAAACGAATACCAACTTTCTTGGGACAACTCCGGCAGTCAAGTAGAATTTAAAGAAAACACTGACTCAGTAGTCCTTGCAATGGATGTAACTGACAAAGTTATAGATAAGGCTTTAGAGATGGATGCAAAACTAATTATAAGCCACCATCCAATGTTTTTTTCTGGCTCAAAAAATATAATTGAAGGAACTTATCTTGGCGACAACATAATAAAACTTATAAAGAATAATATTTCCGTTTTTTCTTATCATACTTCAATGGACGTAGCAGATGATGGAGTCAATGACACCCTATTCGAAAAATTAGATTTAAAGAATAAGTCTATATTAATCTATGAAGAAGAAAAACCCATGGGACTTATTGGAGAATTCGAGAGAGAATTGACGCTTACAGATTTAGATAAATTATTAAAAGAGAAACTTCAAGTTTGTAAAATTAAGTTTTATGGAAGAGAAGATAGAAATATTAAAAAAGTTGCGATCCTTGGGGGAAGTGGATCAGACTTTATTAGCCAAGCTAAAGAGGTAGGAGTAGATGCTTATATAACTTCTGATATAAAGTATCACGACGGACAAAGAGCCTATGAAGATGATTTAATCTTAGTTGATGTGGGACATTTTTATTCAGAGAGAATAATTCTTCCAAAGATTAAGAAGAAGCTTCAAGAAAACTTTATGGACTTAGATTTTTATATTCAAGAGTCATCAAGCTTTGAGCTTGATATTTAAGCTTCTAAGTGGTAAGATTATCTAGTAAGTAAATTGGTCAACTGCACATATGTGAGGAAAGTCCGCGCTCCACAGAGCAGGGATGCTGGCTAACGGCCAGTGGGGGTGACCCCAAGGCTAGTGCAACAGAAATATACCGCCCTAGGGTAAGGTTGGAAAGGCGAGGTAAGAGCTCACCAGGTCATTAGTGATAATGATGCTATGTAAACCCCATTCGGAGCAAAACCAAATAGGAATAACAGATGTTGCTCGCATCTGCCGGTAGGTAGGTTGCTAGAAATTATAGGTAACTATAATTCAAGATTGATAGTTGACAAAACAGAACGCGGCTTATAGATTTGCTTACTACATACAAATAAATACATTTTAAACAAAAGTTACAAAAAAGTTAAAATTATTTTAACAATTTTGTAACTTTTTGTTGTTTTTTTGTAATTACTTTGCTATACTTAAAAAGTAACCAAGATAGTACGAATAGAATTATTATTAAAATACAGAGTATAGGAGTTGTTAGTATTGGTTTCCTTTAAAAATAAATTGCCACTAGGCCTATTTGCACTTTGCGCAGTTTCAATAGTGGGCATGAAAGATACAGGAGTATTTATTAACGAACATGTACAAAAGACATACAGTGGCAATGAAATAGACTTTTCTATTGGAGAAAAAGTCGAAGTTCTTGAAAGAAAGGGTAATGACTACTTTGTTCAAAAGGGCAAGGCTAAGGTTACTATTCCACAAGACAAATTATTACTTACAGAAGTTAATGTTCCAACATACAAGGTTGTAAAGGCTAGCCCGATTTTAGATGATAATGGTAAAATCATCAGAAGCTTATTCATAGATGAATATGCAATTGGAGTTTCAGCTGATAGCGATAAGGTTAAGATTAAATGTAACGACGGAACTGTTGGTAATGTTGATGTAAAAGCACTTAAAAAGATTGCTGATAAAAGAAATAATGTAACTAATGTTGAAGTTAAAAACAAAACAGTAGCTACTAATGAAAATGGGAAAAAACTAAATTTAAATAAGAGACAAGTTGTAAATGTTGTTGACTTTGTAGAAGGCTTCTTCGTTATTGAAGACAATGGATCTAACTACAATGTACCAGCTAAGGATCTTAACATCGCTTCTGGCATTAAGGTAGAAAAAATTGAAGATAACAAAGACGCAGCAATTGTATCTAATGACGAAAAAGAAATTCAAGAAGCTATAAAGAATAAAGACGCTATAAAAGTTAACTTTGAAACAAAGAAAGTTGCAGGACCAAATGCCTCAATAGCTGCAAAGGTAATTTCTTCTGCAGAGAATAAACTTGGATCTACATATGTATATGGAGATACTGGTAAAGCTGGATTTGATTGTTCAGGTCTTGTTTATTCAATTTATAATGACGAACTTGGCATTTCAATTCCAAGATCTTCTAGAACACAATCAACTTTTGGAAAACAAGTAGCTAAGTCTGACTTACAAGAAGGAGATTTAGTATTCTTTAATACAACAGGTAGTGGCGTTAGTCATGTTGGTATTTATGTTGGAGATGGAAAATTCATCCACGCTTCATCAGGACAAGGAAAAGTTATGACTTCTTCTTTATCTGAAGGATACTACCAAGATAGATATGTAAACGCAACACGTGTATTATAATTAAATTTTAAATTAAGAGCCTAAGGGCTCTTTTTTTATATAAATTTTTATAGAATATATTTTAAATTTTTGGATCATCTGAAAACTTTTTAATACTTAATCCTAAAACTAGTATTTAAGTTTAAATATATTTATTTTTTATTCAAATAAAAAAGTAAAATTTTACTACTTTTATTGGAATTCAATGGTAAAATGATAAGAGTAATAATTTTAAAAATAAATTTTATAAGGAGGAGAAATGAAAAAAAATAATTTTTTTAATTCTTTAGTTTTTAAACTAATATTAGGAATTATTATAGGAATTTTTGTTGGTAGAATTTCCAACGAAGGCGCAATTGTTGCAATTGATTCAGTTAAGAGAATTATAGGTGATTTAATAGGTTACATAGTACCCCTAATAATTTTGGGATTTATTACTCCAGCTATAGTATCCCTAAAGGAAAGTGCTGGTAAGATCTTAAGCGTTACACTTGTAATTTGTTACTTGTCTACAGTTGGAGCAGCTACAATGTCCTTTTTGGCAGGAAAAGCAATTATACCAAAGCTTAATATAGCTTCAAATGTGGGTGGAGGTAACGCAATACCAGAATCCATATTTAAACTATCTATTGACCCTATTATGCCAGTAATGACAGCTCTTGTTACATCAATTTTATTTGGTATAGCGGTAATTATTACAAACTCTGAAACATGGGAAAAGATGCTTATTGAATTAAATAAGATTGTCTTATCAATAGTAAACAATGTTGTTATAAAAATTCTTCCAGTTTATATTGCTACTACTTTTGCAGTTTTATCTTATGAAGGTGTAATTATTTCTGAATTACCAGTCTTCCTAAAGATTATATTAATTGTAATTGTGGGACATTTTATTTGGATGACTGTTATGTATTCTCTTGCAGGTTTAATTTCTAAAACTAATCCTAAAGAAGTATTTAAACACTATCTACCAGCCTACTTGACAGCTGTAGGAACTATGTCTTCTGCCGCAACACTTCCAGTTGCAATTGAATGTGCAAGAAAGTCTTCTACACTTGATCCAAAGATAAGGGACTTTGGGATTCCACTATGTTCCAATACTCATCTTTGTGGTTCTGTGCTGACAGAAGTATTCTTCGTAATGACAGTTTCACAAATTTTAACTGGTCAGCTTCCAGAGACTGCTAACATGATTGTTTTTATACTTTTGTTAGGAATTTTTGCCATAGCAGCTCCAGGAGTGCCTGGAGGAACAGTTGTAGCATCTCTAGGGCTAATTATATCAGTCTTAGGATTTAACGACACAGGAACAGCTCTTATGCTTTCGATTTTTGCATTGCAAGACAGCTTTGGTACTGCTTGCAACGTAACAACAGATGGGGCAGTTGTATTAATGGTAACAGGTATTTTTGATAAGGTGCCTGGTAGAAATAAAGAAAGTATTGCAAATAAATAAATTTTATAAGATTAAAAAATCGAGGCTTAATTAAGCCTCGATTTTTACGCGGATAAAATGATTAATTATTGATTCTTATTTTACGAAAGTTTTTATAAATGTAAGTACAATTGGTTGATAGATTATATCTACTAAAAAAGCACCAACAATTGGGACAATCATCATGGCCCTTCTACTTAAGCCGTACTCGTCATTTATTGCTGTCATATTTACAATAGCTGATGGAGTTGCACCTAGTCCGTGACCACAAAGTCCAGCACACATTACAGCCGCATCATAACTTTTACCAAGAACTCTAAATACTACAAAATATGCATAAATTAACATAAAAATAACTTGGCAGATTAGAACAATGAGAACTCCACCCATTAAGTCTTGTAGTTCCCAAAGTTTTAAGGTCATAAGTGCAAGAGCAAGGTATAAGTTAAGCATTACATCACCAATACCATCAACTAAGTTTCCATTAAACTTGTAGATATTGATTTTTTCATTTAAATTTCTTAATATAACTGCTACAAACATGGCGCCTACATAATCTGGGAAATCCATATTTATTAATGATCCGATAAATTTCGACACTAAAGTACCAAGAGCCATTGAAATAATAATTGCAGAGACATTCTTTATAATGTCTAAGTTTGTTAATTCTGTCTTTTCTTCAGTAAATAAAGCATCTAATTTTGTTGAATCAAAGTTATCGTTATTTGGTTTAAGTCCATTTTTAACAATTAATCTTCTCCCTAGAGGACCACCAATAACAACTCCAAAAATAAGACCAAATGTAGCTGCAGCGGCTCCAACAACAGGTGCTTGTTCGTAGCCCATCTTAGCAAAAGTTGATCCATAGCTCATAGCAGCTCCATGTCCACCAATCATTGAGATAGATGATGCAAGCATAGCGTATGCAGGCTCAAGTCCAACAACTTTTGCGACTCCAATACCAATTGAGTTTTGAATAAGTGAACACACTCCACATACTAACCAATAAACTATAAGTAAAATTCCTCCAGATTTTAAAATCTTAAGGTTTGCTCCAAGACCAACAGTGGTAAAGAATGCTAGCATAAAAGTGGACTGAAAAACATTTTCATAAGTAAAATTAAAACTATTTGTTTTATAACCTATAAAAGTTATAAACATAAACAAAAATCCACCTACTACAGGAGCAGGAATACAATATTTTCTTAAAAATGATGATCTATTTTTAAGACCGTATCCTACTAACAATACAATAACAGCAAGGGCAAGTGTTAATATTGAGTCTAAATTTATAGTTAAGACTCCATTGTCTCTAATAAATTCCATTTTTCCTCCTTATTATCATTTTATCCTAATAAAATTTTATCATTTTTAAAACTTCATTACAATAAATTATTATCAGTATAAAATATAGATATATAAAGAATTGAAAAATTTAAAATATTTAAAAAATTATAATAATTTATATAATTATAACTTCTAAAAATATATTAAAATATATTTAATTGATAAGAGATATCAAATATATTTTAGGAGGAAGTAAAAATGAAAAAAGTAAATGTAATATACTGGTCAGGAACAGGTAACACAGAAAGAATGGCAGAAGCCCTAGTTAGGGGAGCTGAAGGCGAAGGCGCTGAAGTTAAATTAATTCAAGTTGGATCTGCTACTGAAGATGATGTAAAAGATGTTGATAGGCTAGCATTTGGTTGTCCAGCAATGGGATCTGAAGAATTAGAAGAAACTGAAATGAGACCTTTCATGGATAAGGTAAATCCTCTTCTTTCTGGCAAAAACGTAGTTTTATTCGGATCATATGAATGGGCAGATGGAGAATGGATGAGACTATGGCAAGAAGAAGTTGAAGGAACTGGTGCAAAACTTCTTGCAGATGGTTTTGCAGCTTATGACAACCCAGATCAAGATGCTTTAGAAGAATGTGAAGCTTTAGGAAAGGATCTTGCGAGGTCATAATGTATGACAGGGTTCTAATTGAATTTTTATCTTACATCAATAATTTTAAGGACTTTGATTATATTTTGGCTCTTATTAAGTCAACAGTTGCACCAACTAATAATAATTTAAAGCTTGGGACTATGATGAATCTGAGAAATGCCAAAAGGCCCTTAAAAGATAATTGGATGAAGAACAAATTTATATTAAAGGATGCCTTAGGACTTGATTTTTTTGAGTTAAAAGAAGGAGAAGACTCTGTCTTAGTATATTTCTTTAAAAATGAGAGACTTGAAAAGAAACTATCTCAAGTTAAGATTAAAGACTTCTTAAATTCTCATGGTTATGAATCTTGTCTTACTACAGGTGATTATTTAAATTTGTTGAGGGAAAGATTTACTGAAACATGTCCTGATGAAATAGGAATATTTTTAGGTTACCCCCTAAAAGATGTAATAGATTTTAAACATAGGGACAAAAAAGCATGTAAGTGCACTGGCTACTGGAAGTGCTTTAACAATGAAAAATCTTCTCTAGAAGCCTTTAAGAGGTTTGATGAAGTAAAGGTTATTGAAATGAAAAATATTTTACAAAGCCTTTGATAATATGAAAATTACCTAATTAATATTAATAAAAAAACTCTATACCATATTTCAATCCAAGAGGACTGAGCTAACTAGCTTAGTCCTTTTAAAATTTAGATACTTATAAGTTAGAACTACTTATTAATTATTTATCTAGATTATTCTTTAGATATAATATAAAATTTTAATAGGATTAATAACAAATTTTTATTTCAATATTTAAATAAAAGAGGTGGGTATGGAAGAATTAGTTTTTAAATTTTTAGAAAAAAAAGATATAGATGAAATATATGATTTGACTAGTGAAGTCTATGAAGGAATAGAGAATAAAGAAATTTTTTCTCAAGACTCTAAAGAAGAATTAGAAGCCTTAATAGATGGAGGGGGATCATTTGTCGGTGTTTTTGATGGAGGAAAGCTTGTAGCCTATAGGAGCATAAAGGTGCCAAGCCATGAAGACAATCTAGCTCATGATGTTGATTTCTTTATTGAACCAGAATCCGTAATTGTCAATGATACAGTTGTAGTATTAAAAGAGTATAGGGGAAGAAACCTACAAAACATAACTAGGGAGAAGCTTGAGGAAAGATATAAGAATTCAAAATTTACTAATAAGATGTCTACTATTTCTCCTAAGAACTACAGGTCCTATAAGAATACCTTAGATTCTGGATATATGCTTGTTTCATTAAAGAAGAAATATCCAGATGAATTTTCAGAAGATGGTTATGATAGATTTATTCTCTTAAAATCTGATGACTTAGACATAAAGATGACGGGTAAGGAGAGGATAATTCATTCAAGTGAGACAGATGAACTTAAAAAAGCTTTCGAAGACAATTTCTTTGGTCTTGCAGTGGATGAGAATGGATATATTCTTTTTAAAGAAGTAGAAATTTCATAATTAAAATATTGGTCAGAAATTATCTGACCTTTTTTATTGGAAATTTTTGCAAAATAAAAAACCGAGATAAACTCGGTTTTCTTAAAAAAGTGTTACAAATATAAAATTAATAATGAACCATATCATCTTAAATAGGAGTTCAAAGAGTGTAAAGGATATTGCGTACCAGCCTACAAAGTTTATTTTGGATCTGGCCACAAAATTTTCCTTATAAAGATTTAGTCCTATTAAAAGTGAAAGTCCAATTAAAATTAAGGTTGCAAGTGGCATAGGAGTTAAGGCTTGAAGCATATTGTATTTGAAAAATCCGCCAAAAGGTGAAATTAAAAATCCAACAAATAATACACCCTTACAAATTATCCAGTTAATTAAGGCAAACTTCTTGACCTCAGAATAAGATGTATCTATAGAATCTCTGTCAGTTGCAATATTTAATGGAATATAAAATTCAAAACAATCAAAGGCAATTTTTAAAAGTAAAAATGGGATTAAAATCAATTTAAATGATCCGCTTCCAATAAGGAGCATGATGAGATTTAATAAAATACCAAGCCCAATAATAATTTTACTTTCCTTTGAACCAAGGGAACCAATATAGTTAGATAGTCTTCCTGTTAGTTTATCTAAAGAAGATAAAAAATAATCTATTTCTTTTTCAGACTTATGTGAGACTTTAGTCACCTTTTCTGAAATATTATGTTCTAATGATTTTTCAAGATTTGAAGAAACTTTTTCTATATCCTTAACAGGTTTTTCTCCCTTGTCACGAAAGCTGAATAAGTCTTTGAGATTTTTCTTAGTTTTAGATTCTTCTTTAAGTACAGAATTTTTAGAGGTATCTTTGGCTTCTTTACTTTCTTTCTTTGAATTAATCTCTGAAGTTTTGTTTATTTTTTCTTTATGAGCCTTAGACTTTTCTTCTTCAGCTTCTTTTATGGCATTTTCAATATCAATCTTAGGTGTGCTAAGTGTATTTTCAAAGGGCCTGTCAGAATCTTCAATAGATTTACTTATTTCTAAGTTCCTAGTGTCCTCTTTTTTCTTAGTATCATCTCTCAGGTCTACAAAAATTGAATATTCATCGTCATCCTCTTGTATAAAATTATTCCATTTTTCTTTTAAAGAGAATTTTTTAGGAGCATCTTTAGATTTTTCTTCTTCAAAATCTTCTAAAGATTGCTTAATATCTTCTTGAGTAGACTTAGGGACTTCAGATGAAGTATTCTTTATATTCTTTTCATCAAAGTTTGATTTTTTTAACTCTTCTTGAACCCTACGAATTAATTCTTTTTGGCTCATTTTATTAGAAGAATCAGAATCTTTAAAATCATCTAAAATATTTTCATCAAAGTCTTTTGAATCTATATTTTTGGATTCATCTGTACTCTTTTTTTTCTTTTTATTTATATTTTTTTCTGAAGTTTCTTCATGTTTTGATTTTGATTTCTTTTCTTTTTCAGCAGCTTTTGCCTGAATATTATTTTTTTCATAATCTTTTATATTTTTAGAAATCTTTCTATCGACTTCAGCAATAATATTTTTAAGTTCATCAGTAGTGTCAATTGCATCTAGAGATCTCGGATTAAAGACTCTCGTATTTTGACTAACTTTTTCCACCTTGTTGGTGTCTCCAAAGCTTTGATTTTTATTTGATGTAATATTTATTTTTACGTCTTTTAAGTTGTGGCCACATGAAGCACAAAAGTTGTCATCTTTAGAAACTTGGTTTCCGCATTTTGGACAAAACAATGTAACACCTTCTTTCATAAATTCTATTGAAGTAATTATAACATATTTTTTTACTTAGATTAATCTTTTATATGCTAAATTAGAAGAATACTAAAAGATTTTAAGAAAATTTTATGTAAAAAAAAGAAGCCTCGAAAGGCCTCTTTGTAAGTTAAGCTAAATTATTTAGCTTGTTCTTCTTTAGCGTTATCTTCTTTAGCGTTGTCAGCTTTAGCATTGTTTGCTTTAGCGTTGATTTCTTCTTTAGCTTGTTCTTCTTCAGCTTTTACGTTAGCTTCTGCTTCTTTAGCGTTAGCTTCAACTTTAGCTTTGTTAGCTTCAGCTTGTTCTTCTACTGCAGCATTTTTAGCGTTTGCAGCTTCGTTAGCTTTTTTGTCAGCGCCTTGGCATGCTACCATACCTAGCATTAATACAGAGATCATTCCAACGCTTGCTAATTTCTTTAAATTTTTCATTTTAATAAATCCTCCTAAATTGAAACATATTGTTTCTTTGATTTGTCTATATCTTATACTTGCCATGTGAAAATTATGTGAAGATGATGTTAAATCTTTTGGAAGAGATTTTGAAGTTCTTAATCATAAACATATAAGAAATCATTTTAATTGTTAGAAAATAATTTAATATAAAAGTTTTTCATGTATAATTATTACAAGGTGAGAGAATGTATAAAGCTTTATATAGAAAGTATAGGTCAAAGACCTTTGATGAACTCTACGGCCAAGAAGCTGTAGTAGCTTCACTAAAAAATCAAGTTAAGAACAATGAAATAAGTCACGCATACATTTTTCAAGGGACAAGGGGAACAGGGAAGACATCTGCTGCAAAAATTTTATCCCGTGCAGTAAATTGTCTTCATCCAGTAGATGGTAACCCTTGTAATGAATGTGAAAACTGCAAGAGGATACTAAATGAATCTGTCTTAGATGTTGTTGAGATGGATGCAGCCAGTAACAATGGTGTAGATGATATTAGAGACTTAAAGGACAAGGTAATATATCCTCCCCAAGCTCTAAAGTATAAGGTCTACATTATTGACGAGGTTCACATGTTATCAAAAGGGGCTTTTAATGCTCTCCTTAAGATACTAGAAGAACCACCTAGACATTTGATTTTTATATTGGCAACAACAGAAATTGAAAAAATTCCTGCCACAATCTTATCAAGATCTCAAAAATTTAATTTCAAAAGGATTTCTGTAGAAGACATTCAAAGTAATTTAAAGAGAATAACTGAGCTTGAGGGAAAGTCTTGCGATGAAGAAGTCTTTACCTTGATAGCAAAGACTGCTGATGGTGCCATGAGAGATGCCTTATCAGTTTTGGACCAACTTCTTACTAAGAACAAGGACCATATTAAATTAGAAGATGCAATGGAAGTCTTAGGAATATCATCTTCTGACTTATTATTTTCCCTTTCAAAGGCAATGATTGGAAGAAATATGAGTGAGTCTCTTAATGTTATTGATGAAATTTATAGGGAGGGCGTGGACTTTAACACACTTTCCTCACAAATATTAAGTCACTTTAGAGATATCTTGCTAGTAAAAACTTTGAGCGACCCTAAAAAAATAGTTTACACAACTTATTTAAAGGAATTTCAAAATCTTGCTGGAAGCATAGAGCTGGAAGATCTCTTAGATATTATAGAAATTTTAAAAGAATTGGCTCTTGAGATTAAATATGCAGATAACAAGAGAGTTGTATTTGAAATGAACGCAATTAAAATTTGCAATAGGTCTAGTAAGAATGATCTAGAGGGTAGAATTAAATCATTAGAAGAAAAAATAAATAATTTGGGTAGTGTTGGTCTTAATCAGCCTGCGAATAATCTATTAAATAATTCAGCAAATAAGATAGAAGATAGCTACGGTAATTTTGATGATAATTACTACAATCCAGAAGATTTTTATAAGGCAGAAGTAAGCAAAAACACAAAAAATGTAGGCAAGACTAATGAAGGTAATCTAAGTAGAAATACAAAAGAAGCTAGTAGGCCTACAATTGAAAATTCAAAGCAATCTGCTATAATTGAAAATGATGAGGCTAAAAATATTAGTAAGGAAGATAAAGCTATTAATGAGATAAGCCTTGATAGAATAAAGGCTGATTGGGACAAGATTATAAATGAACTTGTTTCAAGGGGTTTTAAGGGTTTCGCTGGCTTTGTTGGTCATGCTAAACCAGAAAGTCTTCACGATAATATTTTAGAATTAGTATTTGAAGAAAAAGATAGCTTATTTTATGATTACTGCATCATGCCTGATAATAAAAATATTTTGCCCGAACTATTAAACAATATTTATGGCACAAATATTGATATCAGGATGAAATTACAAAAGCCTGGCATAGATAGGCTAGAAGAAATTTTTGGTAAAAATAATATAGAAGATATTTAGGAGGAAACATGGCTAGAGGTGGATTTAACGGCTTCCCTGGTGGAGGCGGAAGAAATAATATGATGAAGCAAATTGAAAAGCTTCAAAAACAAATGGAAGAAATGCAAGAAAATTTAGCAAATGAAGAAATTACTGCCACTGCAGGTGGCGGAGCAGTTTCTGCTACTGTAAATGGTAATAAGGAACTTATTTCTATTAAGCTAGATAAGGATGCAGTAGATCCTGACGATGTTGAAATGCTTGAAGACCTAATTGTTGCTGCAGTTAATGAAGCATTGAGAAATGCTGATAGCAAGATGAGCTCTCAAATGGGTAAATTCACAGGCGGATTAAACATACCGGGGCTATAATATGACTAAAGAAATAGGACCTATTGAAGACCTAATCAAAAGATTAAATCGTCTACCGGGAATTGGTTCTAAAACTGCTCAAAGGTTAGCCTACTATATAATTGGACTTGATGAAACTGAAGTTAGGGACTTAGCAGAAGCCTTAATTTCTGCAAAGAACAATACTGTTGAATGTTCAATTTGTATGAATTATGCCGACAGCGATCCTTGCGAAATTTGCTCCAACAAAAATAGGGATGATTCAATAATTTGTGTTGTAGAGAGTCCCAAAGATGTTGATGCAATGGAAAGATCTCTAAGTTTTCGTGGCAAGTATCATGTGCTTCATGGAGTTATTTCACCCTTAAAGGGCAAGACTCCAGAAGACGTTACTATAAAGGAATTAATCAAGAGGATTGAAGAAGGAGACATAAAGGAAGTAATAGTTGCAACTAATCCAACTGTAGATGGAGATGCAACAGCTAGGTATATTAAAAATATCTTAGAAGATTACGATATTATTGTCTCAAGAATAGGCTATGGCCTTCCAGTAGGTGGCGACCTTGAGTATTATGATGAGATAACAATTCAAACGGCAATGGAAAACAGAAGAAGACTAGATTAATTTTGGGACTTGGTCCCAAATTTTTTCTTTATTCACCTTTAAGAGGGGGAAAAATTTGTCAAATAAAAATAATGATTTTAAAAAATATATTCCTACAATAATTTACGTAATCTTGGCAATTGTAATTTTTTACACAGTTGCCATAGTACTATTGCCAAGATTAAATAAGGACTCAGAAATAAAAGAAATTGATTATGTGTCCTTTGTAAACATGGTAAATGGGAATCAAGTAAAAAAGGCAGAGGTAAGAGATAGAACAATTGCCTTTGAAGTTGAAAAAGATGGAAAGAAAATTAAATATGAAACTAATAGGATGTATGATCCTAATTTAGTTGATAGACTAGTTAATAAAAATGTAAAGTCAGCCCAAGTTTATAAGCCAGAGATGAATCCGGTTTTATCCTTTATCATCTCGACAGTTGCAACTTTTGCAATAATTATTGCTTTTTGGCTCATCCTTTCCAAATTTATTTTCAAAAAAATGGGTGATGTTGGCCCAATGAACTTTGGAAAGAGTGGTGCAAAAATTTATGTTGAATCAACTGATGGCATAAAGTTTGATAATGTTGCAGGACAAGATGAAGCAAAAGAAGCTTTATCAGAACTTGTAGACTTCTTGCACAATCCAAAGAAGTACACAGAAATTGGCGCAAAACTTCCAAAGGGAGCCCTACTTGTGGGACCTCCAGGGACTGGTAAAACACTTCTAGCTAAGGCTGTTGCCAGTGAAGCAGAAGTACCTTTTTTCTCTATATCAGGTTCTGCCTTTGTAGAAATGTTTGTTGGGCTTGGTGCTGCTAAGGTAAGAGACTTATTCAAGCAAGCAGTGGAGAAAGCTCCTTGTATTATATTTATTGATGAAATTGATACTATTGGAAAGAAGAGAGATGGTTCAGGTTTTTCCGGAAACGATGAGAGAGAACAAACTCTAAATCAACTTCTTTCAGAAATGGATGGCTTTGATGCAAAGGCTGGAGTTGTAATTTTAGCTGCAACTAATAGGCCAGATTCCTTAGATCCAGCCCTACTAAGACCAGGAAGGTTTGATAGGAGAATCCCTGTTGAATTACCTGATTTAAAGGGTAGGGTTGAAATTTTAAAGGTTCATGTCAAAGACATTAAAAAAGAAGAAAACATTGATTATGAAAAAATTGGAAGAGCAACTGCTGGTGCAAGTGGGGCAGACCTTGCCAACATGGTAAATGAAGCAGCTCTTCGTGCAGTTCGACAAGGCAGAGACAAGATGAGTGAAAGAGATCTTGAGGAATCTGTTGAAGTTGTCCTAGCTGGTTATGAAAAGAAAAATGCAGTTATATCTCCTCGTGAAAAGAGGATTATAGCCTACCACGAAGTTGGTCATGCTCTTGTAGCTGCAAAGCAAAAAAATTCAGCGCCAGTTCACAAGATAACAATTATTCCTAGGACTTCAGGAGCTCTCGGTTACACAATGCAAGTTGATGAAGAGGAAAAGTTCCTTATGACTAAGGAAGATGCCATTAATAACATTGTAACCCTAACTGGGGGAAGATCAGCAGAAGAGTTAATCTTTAATATAAGAACAAGTGGAGCTTCCAATGATATTGAAAAGGCAACAAAAATTGCCAAGGCCATGGTGACAAGATTTGGTATGACAGACGAATTTGGTTTCGTAGCACTTGAGTCAATGACTAATGCTTATCTTGGAGGAGATACATCTCTTCAATGTTCTCCACAAACTCAATATGAAATAGATGCAGCTGTTCAAAAAATTATTGACGATGCCCACGATGAAGCAAGAAAAATCTTAAGAGAAAATATAAGAGCCCTTCATGCTATTTCAGAATACCTACTTCGTCAAGAAACTATAACTGGCGAAGAGTTTATGGATATTCTAAAAAAATATGAAGAAGAGGAAAAACTTCCTCAAGAAGATAAGAATGAAACAAAAGAAGAAGCCAGTGATGAATCCTCAATAAATTAAATAATTTGTTATAACTTAATATATTTATAGCTGACTTTATAGGAAATTAATATCAAATAAAGGTAAAAGACTTTTCTAATTTAGAGAAAAGTCTTTTTTTTAAGTCTAATTTAGCTTAGAATATAATATAGTAAGATAATAATTAAATAGAAAAGGAGAAAAAATGATATTTACAAACGCAGTTGTGCTGTCAGTAATTATTTTGGCAGCTTTATGTTTAGCAAAAATCCCTGTATTTTTTGCTCTAATGATTTCAGCAATATCTGCTGGTCTTATTTCAGGTATGGGAATTGTCGAGACTATGAACACCCTAATAGGTGGAATGGGAGGTAACGCTGAAACAGCATTAAATTATATATTACTAGGTTCTTTAGCTTATTGTATGGAAGAAACTGGTGCAGCAGCCATAATGGCAAAGAAAATTGGATCTTTAGTTAAGGATAATAAAATTTTACTTTGTGGAATTATAATTGTAATAGCTATAATGGCAGAAACAGTTATACCAATTCACATTGCTTTCATTCCAATTTTGATTCCGCCACTTCTTTCACTCACTAACAAGATGAAGATGAACAGAAAAATGCTTTCTGTTTCCTTTGGTTTTGGACTTAAGGCGCCTTACATCGCCCTACCTCTAGGATACGGTGCAATTTTCCATGGTTTAATAATTGACTCCTTTGGAAGATCAGGCCTTGATATAACAGATAAAGATGTAACTGGAACTAACTGGATTGTTGCAGCTATTATGTTTTTAGGTCTATGTGCTGGTTTATTATTCTTTATGAGAGACAGGGAATATGAAACAAAAGATGTAAAGGGAGAAATTGTCGAAGTTCCAGAAAAATTAGAAAAGAAACATGTTTTAGTTTTATTTTCTGGGGTTATAACAGTTGTAGTACAAATCTTAACAGAGTCACTGCCACTTGGAGCCTTAATTGGACTTATCTTTGTAGTTGTTACAGGAGTAGTAAAGTGGTCTGATATGCAAAAGATGCTTGATGGCGGTATTAACATGATGGGTTTCATTGCCTTTGTTATGTTAATTGCTGCAGGATATGCCAATGTAGTAATAAAATCAGGTGCAATTGATGATCTAGTTCAAGTCGCTCAAAACCTACTTGGTGGATCAAAACTTGTAGCATCCTATGTAATGATCTTGCTAGGACTTATGATAACTCTTGGAATAGGAACTTCCTTTGGTACAGTTCCAATTATCTCTGCCATTTATGTTCCAATAGCAATGAGCTTAGGATATTCTCTTAAAGCAACTATCCTTCTTGTTACTATTGCAGCAGCTTGTGGTGATGCAGGATCACCAGCATCAGACACAACTCTTGGACCAACATCTGGTCTTTCAGTTGATGGACAACATGAGCACATAAAGGATACTTGTATTCCACAGATGCTATTCTTTGGATTACCATTAATTGTATTAGGTGGATTTGTAACGACATTATTATAAAATAAATAAAAGAGACTTACTGCGGGGTGTACAGTAAGTCTCTTTTATTTTTCAAAATATAAGTAAAGGATAGTAAAATAATTCAAATATTATTTCACTAATATAATTATAACTCTAAACTAAAAAAAGTAAAGAAAATTTTTGCCATACGAAGTCCATTCCACATGATGGAACTATTTTTTTTGGCACTCAGGACAAAGTCCCTTTAGCTCTACAAGGTGACCAATTACCTTAAAACCAGTTTCTTCTTCGGCAATTTTTTCAAACTCTGATATAGGACATTCTTTTATTGCAGACACCTTGCCACACTTAGAACAAACAATATAATGTCTATGCTCAGATCCTGCAAACTCATAATATAAAAGGCCATTAGAGTATAAATTTTTTCTTATTATGCCTTTGTCCGATAGCTCATTTAACATCCTATAGAGGGAAGTTAGACTAGGAATAGTATTCTTGTCAGCAGATGCAAAAATCTCTTCTGTGTTCATTGGAACTTCAGATTTATTTAACTCTTCTAATAGGGTGAGACGACCCTTAGTAACTTTCAAATTATTTTTTTTCAAAATATCTTCAAATATTTTCATGATTTCACCACCTTTAATAATATAATTATAACAAAATTTAATTAATTTTAAAAAAATCCTTTTATTATAATAATTATCTGTTATAATACTAATGCAAATCATTATTGTTTAGGAGGAAAAATGAAAAATATCAAAAAATTTATATTTTTATTAGCAGGAATTGTTTTATTATCAGGATGCTCTAAAGGAGGAGAAGCAAAAAACTCTAGTGACGCTAGCAATAAAGAAAACAAGCTAAAGGTTTACGCTTCTGTATATCCTATTTATGATTTTACAAAAAAAATTGCTGGTGATAAGTTAGATGTTGAAATGGTTATGCCACAAGGAACTGAACCTCATGGATGGGAACCTGATTCTAATGCAATTAAAAATTTAGAAAATGCTGATATGTTTATTTACAATGGGGCAGGTCTTGAATCATGGACTGATAAAGTTCTTGGTTCTCTATCAAATAAGGACCTAAAAGTTGTTGAAGCTTCAGAAGGTGTTGATCTTATTAAGTCAACTCATAGCCATGATCATGAAGACGAAGATCATGACCACGACCATGACCACGAAGCAGAAGAAAACCATAACCACAATCATAATCATGAAGCTGAAGAAAATCATAATCACAATCATGAAGCTACAGAAAACAACCACGATCATGAAGATCATGACCACGAAGGACATCACCATGGACCAATGGATCCACATGTATGGATTTCTCCAAAGAATGCAAAAATAGAAATGGAAAATATTAAAAATGCCTTAGTGGAACTTGATAAAGACAATGCAGATTATTATGAGTCAAATTACCAAAAATATGCTAAAATGTTAGATGAACTTGATGCAAAATATAAGGAAAGCCTAGAAAATCTTCCAAAGAAAGAAATTGTTGTTAGCCACGAAGCTTATGGATATCTTTGCAAGGACTACGGCCTAACTCAAATTGGAGTTAAGGGAGTAAATGCAGAAACTGAACCAGATGCAAAGAAGATGGCAGAAATAATTTCTTATATCAAAGAAAATAATATTACAACGATTTTTACAGAAGAATTAATTGATCCAAAGGTTTCAAACATTATCGCAAGTGAAACTGGCTGCCAAGTTAAGGTTCTTTCACCAATTGAAGGTTTAAGCCAAGAACAAGTGGATAATAATGAAGATTATTTTAGCATCATGGAAGAAAATCTAGAAAATTTAGTAGGTGCTTTAAAATAGTGAAGGAAAAATTGTTAGAAATTAAAAATCTGAAATTTAAATACAATGATGATTTAGTTTTAGATGATATAAACTTTGATGTCTATAGGGGCGACTACATCGCCCTTATAGGATCTAATGGTGCTGGAAAGTCGACTTTAGTTAAACTTATTTTAAACCAACTTAAGCCGCTGGAGGGCACTGTTTCTTTTTATACAGAAAATGGAATAGAAAACATTGGTTATGTACCACAACTTTCTGTTCCATCAAGTCTTGAGTTTCCAATTACAGTTTCAGAACTCTTGTCCCTTGCTCTTTATCCAAAAAATAAGGGCTTTAGAAAATTAAAAAGTTATCATAAAGAAAAAATAACCAGTGCCTTAAATTTAGTTGGCATGAATGAATACAGGGATAGACTATACACAGAGTTATCAGGTGGACAAAGGCAGAGAATTTTAATTGCTAAGACCCTAGTGGCAACCCCAGAATTTTTAATTCTTGATGAACCCATGACTGGTGTAGATAAGGAGTCTAAGGAAGCCTTATTTCACCTTTTAAGTCACATAAATAAACAGCACAATATTACCATCCTTATGATAACTCATAATCTTGAAGAGATAGAGAACAATGTAAACAAGGTTTATGAGATAAAAGATAAGAAGATAAGGGAAGTGAAATAATGGAAATTTTTCAGTATTCATATATGATAAAGGCTTTAATAGTTGGAGCCTTCTTATCAATGATAATCCCTTGCATGGGTGTTGTAGTTGTAAATAAAAAAATTTCTGTTATTGGAGATGCCTTATCTCACGTCTCCCTTGCTGGTGTAATGCTTGGTCTAATTACTTCAACTTCTCCTGTTATTGGAGCCCTAATACTTTGCGTTGTTGGATCTATATTTTTGGAGTATGTTAGGACGAAATTTCCAGGCTATCAAGAAATTTCTTCTGCAATATTAATGAGCACAGGAATCGGTCTTGCATCACTTTTTTCAGGCTTTGTTAAGACAAGTGCAAACTTCGAAGAATATTTATTTGGCTCCATAATTGCCATACCACAATTAGATTTTTATTTAATCCTTGGAGTTTCAATTATAGTATTCTTTTTATTTTCATATCTATTCGTGGACTTAATGTACATTTCCTTTGATGAGTCTTCAGCAAGGCTTTCTGGAGTTAATGTTGATAGAATAAATTTGATTTTTATGATTCTAATAGCTGTTACTATTTCTGTATCAGCAAGAACTGTTGGGATTCTAATTATTTCATCCCTAATGGTAGTGCCAGTGGCTTGTGCTATGCAGTTTAAGCTTGGATACTTAAAGACCACTATACTTGCTTCATGCTTTGGATTTATATTTACCATGCTTGGACTTGTGTCATCATTTTACTTGGGTTTAAAACCAGGTGGTGCCATTGTATTAATTGGAGTTTTATTTTTAACAATTTTATTAATTATAAAGAGAAAATAAATAAATGAATTTTAGCTGGAGAATAAAAATTTTTCTCCAGTATTTTTTTATTTAAAATTATAAAAAATTAGAGGTCTTATCTTTATTTATAGGTGCCTATGATTTATGATAGAGAGAGTGAATACTTAGGGGTGTTTTATGGAAATACTAGTAAAAGAAAATTCTTATAAAATAGATATTGATTATAAAAGTGACGACAAGTTAAAAGATTTTTTAAGGGGAAGAAGCGAATCAAAATTTTTAATAATTACTGACGAAAATGTCTTTTCTTTATACGAAGACAGGATAAAAAGTATAATGAAGGGCTTGGAATATTTTATTTTTAAAATTACTCCAGGAGAAGAATCAAAATCCATTGAAAACTTTGTGGAAATTAATAAGTTTCTTGTAGAAAATAATTTTAATAGGGGTGATGCAATAATAGCCTTTGGAGGAGGAGTAGTTGGGGACCTTGGTGGCTACGTTGCAGCAAGCTACCTTAGGGGAATTGATTTTCTTGCTGTTCCTACTACTTTATTATCAATGATTGACTCTTCAGTTGGCGGAAAAAATGGAATAAATTTTATGAATTTAAAAAATCAAGTTGGATCCTTCTATTTTCCAAAGTATGTGCATATTGATTACAGTTTTTTAGAGACTCTTGATGAAAGAAATATAAATAATGGGCTGGCAGAAATTTTTAAGTATTCAGTTTTAAAGGACAGGGAACTTTTTGAATATTTAAAATCAGCAGACGACTTGGACTATGAAATGATTATTTATAAGTCCTTAAATATAAAATTAGATTTTGTTAGAGATGACGAAAGAGATAGGGGCAAAAGACAAAAATTAAATCTTGGCCACACCATAGGTCATGGGATTGAGTCCTTATCAAACTACCAACTTAACCATGGTGAAAGCATTGGAATAGGAACTATATATATGGCAAGGGCTGCTTATAAATTGGGTCTTGCAGAAGATGACTTTTATAAAGACCTAATTGAAGCTTTTGAGAATCATAATTTACCAATATCTTACGACTTTGATACAGATGAAATTTTAGAAGTACTAAAGCATGACAAGAAGATAAAAAATAACAGGATAAACGTAATTATTCCAACAAAAATCGGAGAAGTTATGAGTAAAAAAATTGATTTTGATGAATTAAGGGAAATAATAGAACTTGGAAAAAATAATTAATAGACTCATTGAAAATAAAAAATTAGATGGAAAAATTTCAGGTATAACTTCAAAATCCTATGCTCATAGGGCAATCTTTTGTGCCGCTTTGGCAATAGGTGAATCTTTTTTAGAAATTGACAACTTGTCCAAGGATATAGAAGCGTCTCTAAATGTGGTAGAATCTTTAGGAGTAAAAATTTCAAGAGAAGGAAGTAAGATCCACATTGAAGCTCCTCAAGAATACAACAAAAAAACACTTATTGATGTAGGAGAGAGCGGAAGCACCCTAAGGTTTATATTGCCCATTCTAGGAGCACTTGGGATTGAGGCTGAAGTGATAAGAAGAAGAAGCCTCGTGACAAGAACTAACTCTGTTTACTTCGACCTATTTCCAAAACATGGAGTTTATATAAAAGAAGAGGGAGAAAAAATTTTAATCAGTGGGAAATTAACAAATTATAATTTTGAACTTCCTGGAAATATTTCTTCACAGTTTGTTACTGGTTTATTATTGGCAGCTGGAGGAATAGGGCAAGACAGCACTATTAAACTAACAACTGAGACAGAATCAAAGCCCTACATTGATATGACCATTGATGTAATGGATAAATTTGGAGTAAAAGTCTTAGAAGATAAAAATATTTATTCAAGCAGGGGAAGATTTATAGGTCAAGATTATATAGTTGAAAAGGACTGGTCTAATGCCCTATTCTTTTTAGGAGCTGGAGTGGAAGTTATAGGTTTAAATAAATTATCAATCCAAGGAGACAAGGAAGCCTTGAGGTATTTTAATGAACTTGGACTTGAAAACAATTCAAAAAATTCCTATAGGTTTGTAAAGAAAAAAGAGGCAAAGGAAAAAATTACAATAGATGCAAAAGATATTCCTGATACGATTCCAATCCTATCAGTTCTATGTGGTATTTATGGAAAGGAAATAGAAGTCATAAACATTGAGAGATTAAAACTAAAGGAAAGTGACAGGGTAGAGTCAACTATTGAAATGCTAAAAAGACTTGGGGTAAAAGTTTCTTTAAATGAAAACTCCTTTTCCTTTAGTGGAGTTGGTAAATTTAATTCATGTAAGATAAATTCCTTTAATGATCACAGGATAGCCATGTCTGCATCTATTGCTGCAGGCTTTGCCAAGGGTCCTATAGAAATAATTGATAGCGAATGTGTAGAAAAATCCTACAGAGAATTTTATAAGGACTTAGCTTCATTAGGAGGTGAATATCATGTCCTATAGTTTTGGTAAAAACTTTAAAGTAACATTATTTGGTCAATCTCACTCAAGAGAAATTGGCCTTGTTATTGATGGAATTGAAGCCGGATACAAAATTAACAGAGACTTAATTGCAAAAAATCTTGACAGAAGAAGACCTGGTAGAAATGAATTTTCAAGTCCTAGAAAAGAAGAGGACTCTTATGAACTTGTCAGTGGAGAGGTAGAGGACATAACTTGTGGGGCGCCTCTTTGTGCAATAATAAAAAACAAGGACCAGAGATCAAAGGACTATGACAATCTTAGGGATATGCCTAGACCATCTCATGCAGACTATCCAGCCTATGTGAAATTTGAATCTCATAATGATATAAGAGGTGGAGGCCAGTTTTCTGGAAGGATGACAGCTCCTCTTGTAATAGGGGGTTCAATTGCTGAAGATCTTTTAATAAAAAGAGGAATAAAGATTTACTCAAGAATTAAAAGCATAGGTTTGGCTGAGGATTGTGAAATAAATTTAGATGATATAAAGGAAGAGAATTTTTATGACTTTAAAGATCAGGTTTTTCCTGTTATAGACCCATCTTCAAGAGAAAAAATGGAAGCTGAAATTTTAAAGGCAAAGGATGAAGGAGACTCCATTGGAGGTATAGTTGAAACTTTTGTGTTAAATATGCCAGTGGGAATTGGCGAGCCTTTTTTTGATTCTCTAGAGTCAGTTATTTCTCATGCAGTTTTTTCAGTACCTGGCATAAGGGGGATTGAATTTGGAAGTGGTTTTGAAGCCGCAAAAATGCTTGGAAGCACTCACAATGATCCCTATTATTATGAAAATAAGGAAATAAAAACTAGGACTAACAATCATGGGGGAATAATAGGTGGACTTTCAAGTGGTATGCCAATTGTTTTTAGGACTGCTGTAAAGCCAACGAGTTCTATATCAAAGTCTCAGGATACTGTTTCGCTTAAGGACAAAAATAATACAAAATTAGAAATTGTAGGAAGACACGACCCATCAATTGTACCAAGAGCTCTTGTTGCAATAGAGATGATTACTGCTATAGCTCTTCTCGACCTAGTGATGGAAGGTGAAAGATGAGAAATCTAAAAGAAGATAGGGAAATCCTAGATAAAATTGATGCTGAAATAATAAGACTTCTTGAAGAAAGAATGACGATCATAAAAGATGTGGGTCTTTACAAGTTGAATAATCATTTAAATACTGAAGATAAAAATAGGGAAAGAGAAATAATAAAAAAATTAGAAAATAAAATAGATGGAGAATTTAAAGATATTGTAGACCCTATCTATACTTCAATTTTTAAAGAAAGTAAAAAGCTTTCAGCAAAAATAAAAAATGAAAACTTCACTTATGGATTGATTGGTGAAAGCCTATCTCACAGTAAATCTAAGGAAATTCATGAACTTTTAGCAGATTACACTTATAATTTAAGAGATATAAAAAATAATGAATTAGATGAATTTTTTAATTTAAAAAAGTTCAAAGGGATAAATGTAACCATACCTTATAAAGAAGTTTCCATGAAATATCTTGACGAGATAGATGAACTTGCTAAGGAAATTGGAGCTGTAAATACCATAGTAAATAGAAAAGGAAGACTGATTGGATATAACACAGACTACCTTGGATTTGACTACAGTTTAAATTTTTATGGTATTGATATAAAAGATAAAAAAGTATTAATTTTAGGATCAGGTGGAGCTAGCAAGATGCTTCAAAAGCTTCTTATGGATAAGGGCACCAAGGAATTTGTAGTAATAAGCAGGTCCACAGAAAACAATTATGAATCTATAGAAAAATTTTCTGACTTTGAAGTAATAATCAATGCAACACCAATTGGTATGTATCCAAACAACATGGAGTGTAAATTGGATTTAGCTAAGTTTAACAAATTAGAGGCTGTTATAGACTTAATTTATAATCCGTTAAAGACTAAGTTAATAATCGATGCAGAAAAATTAAGTATAAAAACTATGTCAGGTCTTATGATGTTAGTTGCCCAAGCTTTCTTTGCCTGTGAGCTTTTCTTAGAAAAAAAACTTGATGAATCTATTATTATAAAGATTTATAAAAAATTAAAATTTGATATGGAAAATATCCTTTTAATTGGTATGCCTTCATGCGGTAAGACAAGTATGGGTAAGATGCTTGCAGAAAAACTTAAGAGAGACTTTTATGATACAGATGACTTAATCGAAAAAGAAGAAGGCAAAACAATTCCAGAAATTTTTGAAGAAAAAGGCGAAGCTTATTTTAGAGATATAGAAAGTAAAATATTAAAAGATCTTAGCAAGAGAAATGGTATAGTAATAGCAAGTGGAGGTGGAACGCCTCTTAGAGAAGAAAACAGAGATTACATCTTACAAAACTCTTTAGTTGTATATCTTAATAGAGATTTAGAGAACTTAGAGACATATGGCAGACCACTCTCAAAAAATTTAGAAAATCTTAAAAAACTTTATGCAGAAAGAAAAGAAATTTATGATGGCTTAGCCCATATAAAAATAGAAGTAATAGAGGATAAAATTAAAAATTTAGATTTAATTCTTAAGGAAGTAGAAAAACATGAAGATTTTAGTGATTAATGGACCTAATATAAATATGTTGGGGATTAGAGAAGTAAATATTTATGGCAGTGATAACTATGAAAAACTCTTAGACATTTTAGTAAAAACTGCTAATGAAGAAAATATTGAACTTGAACATTTCCAATCAAATCATGAGGGAGCTATAGTTGATAAAATTCAAGAAGCCTATAAAAAGTTTGATGGAATTGTCATAAACCCCGCTGCATATACTCACACCAGTGTCGCAATACTTGATGCCTTAAAGGCAGTAAATCTACCAACAGTTGAAGTTCATATTTCAAAAGTTTCAGAAAGGGAAGACTTTAGACAAGTTAACTTTATCAGAGACTATGCTATAAAGTCCTTTGAAGGATTAGGAATATCTGGTTATAAAGAGGCAATTATTTATTTAAAAAATTATTTAAAGGAGCAAGAATGAGATCACTTATAATAGATAATTACGATTCCTATACTTACAACCTCTATCAATTAATTGGGAAGGTTTCAGGAATTGAGCCCATAGTAATTAAAAATGATGAGATGACCTATGATGAAATTTTAAATTTAGATTTTGACAATGTAATTATTTCTCCAGGTCCTGGCAGTCCAGACAAGGAAAAAGATTTTGGGGTTTGCAAGGATATAATCGAAAAATTAGATAAACCAATCTTAGGAATTTGTCTTGGACATCAAGGAATTTATTACTACCACGGTGGGAAGGTAGTAAGGGCAGAAGAGCCAATGCATGGAAGACAAAGTTCTGTTAACCATAATGGAAAGGGTTTATTCAAGGGAATAAAAAATAATTTTATTGTCACTAGGTACCATTCACTCACTTGTCAAGACCAAGAGCTTGATGATATTGAAATCGATGCAAGAACTCCTGAGGGTATAGTAATGGGTATTTCTCATAAGACCAAACCTATCTATGGTCTTCAATTTCATCCAGAATCCATAGCAAGTGAATGTGGAGAAGAATTAATAAAAAATTTTATAAATATTACTAGAGACTTTTATAATAAAAATCAACTTGCTTATGAAATAATTGAAAAAGATCTTGATACAGGTGAACTATATGAGAAGCTTTATGCTTATGATGACAAGACTCTTTGGCTTGATAGCAGCAAGGTAGAAGAAGGTCTTTCAAGATTTTCCATTTTTGGACTACAAGGCGAAAAACGAGGACACAAATTAAAATACGATGTTGATAAAAAGCTAGTTGAAAAAACTTTTGTAGCTTCACAAGAAAAAGAAATCTTTGAAGAAAGTATTTTTGATTTTTTAAAGGCTAAAAGACCTAGATGGAAATATGATGAAACTCTTCCCTTTGACTATCAACTAGGTTATATTGGATACTTTGGATATGAGTTAAAAAAAGACACAGAAAATGTTTCAAATAATAACTCTTATTCCTATCCAGATGCCTATTTCAAATATTGTGATAGAGCCCTTGTTTACGATCACTTAGAAAAGAAATTGTATCTACTTTCTTACGGGGATGATCTAGATTGGAAGGAAGATGTAAAAAAATTTTTAGATGAAGATTTAGAAATAAAAAAAGAAAGAGAAGAAAAAAGAAAATTTCCAAAATTAAAATTTGTAAAAGATAAAAAAACTTATACTGAAGATATTTTAAAAATAAAAGAATTAATTCGTGCAGGGGAAACTTATGAAGTTTGTTTAACAAATAGACTTGATATCTTTGACAAAATTGATGGAAAGAAGTATTATATGGAGCTCAGGGAAAAAAGTCCTGGACAATACAGTGCCTTCTTGCCCCTTGATGAGCTAAAAATAGCATCTTCATCAATGGAAAGATTCTTGAGAGTAGATAAAGATAAAATTGTATCAACTAAGCCTATCAAGGGCACTATAAAAAGAGGAGAATCAAAGGAAGAAGACGAAAGCTTAATCGAAGAACTTAGAAGCGAAGAAAAGACTAAGTCAGAAAACCTAATGATTGTTGACCTTCTTAGGAATGACTTGGGCAAGTTCTGTGAGATTGGATCTGTTGAAGTTCCAAAACTTATGGATGTAGAGACTTATAAGACCCTACATCAACTTGTAACAACAGTATCTGGAAAAATTAAGGAAGATGTTGACATAATAGAAGTTCTTGAAAAAACTTTTCCAGGTGGTTCCATGACTGGAGCACCAAAGAAAAGGACCTTGGAGATAATTGATGAACTTGAAACTTATCCTAGAGGTGTTTATTCAGGAACAATTGGATATATATCAAATAATTCAACAATGGATTTTAATATTGTTATAAGGACTGCTCTTATTGAAAAAGATAAGGCTACTATAGGAGTTGGAGGAGCCATCATTCTTTTATCAGACGAAGAAGAAGAGTTTGATGAAATTGTCTTAAAGGCCAAGGGTTCACTTCTTGCACTCCAATCTTATTACAATAATTTTGATGAAATAGATATTGAGGGAAGCAAAAATTAAAATGAGAGAAAATTTAAGCAAAGCTAAAATTGTAAAAATTAGAGATATAAATCTTGGAGATGGCAAGCCAATATTAATTGCTGGGCCTTGTTCCATTGAATCGCGAGACCACATAATAGATGAAGCTAAAGACCTAAAAAGATTTGGTGTAGACATAGTAAGAGGTGGGGCTTTCAAACCTAGAACATCTCCTTTTGATTTTCAAGGGTTGGGTTTTGAGGCTGTAAAATATTTAAATGAGGCATCAAAGGAAGCTGACCTACCAGTAGTAACTGAAGTCTTAAGCGAAGATCACGTGGAATTAATTAAAGATTACGTAGATGTTTTTCAAGTTGGGTCTAGAAATATGTACAACTATGCTCTTTTAAAAAAAATTGGTAAGACTAATAAGCCAATAATTTTAAAGAGAGGATTTTCTGCAACTCTAAAAGAATGGGAAATGGCAGCAAAATATATTGAAGTTGAAGGCAATGAGAATATAATTTTCTGTGAAAGAGGAATCAGAACCTTTGAAACTGAAATGAGAAACACTCTTGACCTAGCAGGAGCTTACATGTTAAAAGAAAAAACTGGTTATCCTGTTATAGTAGATCCTAGTCATGGAACTGGAAAGAGAGAACTTATTGAACCAATGGCTAGGGCAGTCCTTGCTCTAGGACTTGATGGCCTTATGATAGAAGTTCATCCAAACCCAGACCAAGCGAAAAGTGATGCAGCTCAAACAATTGGATATGATATCTATGAAAGAATTGTAAAACAATTTGAGGAATTCAATGAGAATAGAATTTGATGATGGTTATTACTTTGGAAGGGGAGTCTTTGAAACTATAAAAGTTGTTGACGGAAAGCCTCTTTTTCTTGGTAAGCATTTAAGTAGACTAAAAAAATCTATAAGATTCTTTGGAATTGAAAAAGATATTGATGAAGGAAAAATTTATGCTTATATAAATTCTTCTGAAGAAAAAAATTTTGCTTTAAAGCTAATTGTATCCGACAAAAATTTTATATTGACAAGTAGGACTGACAATTATAGAGATGATGATAAAAGTTATAAATTAATTCTTTCTGATGTTAGGAGAAATTCATCTTCTAAAGTGATTTATCACAAGAGCCTTTCCTACTATGAAAATATTATGGAGCACAGGTGGGCACAAGACCAGGGATATGACTCAGCTCTTTTTATAAATGAAGTAGAAGAAGTTTGTGAAACTTCCTTTGCCAATATATTTTTTGTAAGGAATGGAGAAATTTTTACTCCAACTATTTCTTCAGGACTTTTAAAGGGGACTATGAGAGACTACATTTTAGAATCATATAAAGTTAAAGAAGATGTAATTAGTTTTAAAGACATAGATAATTATGATGAAGCTTTTATTTCTAATTCACTTATGGGAGTTAGAAATGTATCATCAATTAATAATGTAAAATTTAACAAGAATGAAAAAACAAAATTAATTCAAAGAAATTTGGAAGAATTTGGTTTTTAAATTAAGCTGGCAATAGCCAGTTTTTTTATTGAAGAAAATTTATGCTAAAGACAAGTAAAAATTTTTAAATAGATGAAGAAAAAATAATTTTGTTGTAAAATTAAAGTAGATGAAAAGGTGATTTTATGAAAAAAACTAATGCAATGAGAATTCTCGAAAGTGAAAATATAAATTTTGAAATAATTGAATACTCTACTAAGGACGGAATAGGTGGAGTAGATGTGGAAGAAAAATTAGGAGAAGATCAACACAGGGTTTTTAAAACTCTTGTAACAGAAGCCAAAGAAGGAGAACATTTCGTGTTTGTTGTTCCTGTGTCATCAGAGCTCGACTTAAAAAAGGCTGCGAAGGTATCAGGTTCAAAAAAAGTTGAAATGATTCCACAAAAAAAGTTATTACCACTAACTGGTTATGTTCATGGAGGTTGCTCACCAGTTGGAATGAAAAAAGAATTTAAAACTTTTGTTGATTCCTCTGCAGAAGATTTTGATTTCTTCTATGTCAGTGGTGGAAAAGTTGGAATGCAAGTAAAATTAAATCCCAAGGAATTAGTTAGTCTAATTGGTGGAGAATTTGCTGATATAAAAAAGGAGTAAGTATGTATAGAGATATTTATGAAGAGTGGCTTAAAAGTGATAAAGTAAGCCAAGACTTAAAAAAAGAACTATTAAAAATGAAAGATAATGAAGAAGAAATAGAAGACAGTTTTTATAAGGATCTTGAATTTGGTACAGCTGGTCTTCGTGGAATTCTTGGACCAGGAACCAATAGGATGAATTATTTGACTGTAGGTAAGACTGCCCTTGCCCTTGCTGACTTAATAGATGATCTTGGAGAAGATGCAAAGAATAGGGGCCTTGTAATTGGTCGTGATATAAGACATGAGTCCTATGAATTTTCTATTCTGACAGCAAAAATATTAGCAGACAAGGGAATAAAAGTTTATTTATTTCCAGGAATTTGTCCAACACCACTTTTAGCTTATTCTATAAGATACTTAAAGACAATTTCTGGAATAATGATTACTGCATCCCACAATCCTAAAAATTATAATGGATTTAAACTATATTGGGAAAAGGGATCACAAATCCTAAATGATATCGCAGAGGCAATTGAAGAAAAATCAAAAAATATAAATATTTTAGATTTTGACTTCAATAGTCTAAAAAAATTAGGGGAATATAAAGATATTAAATTCTTAGGTGAAACTGTAATAAACTCTTTTTACAAAGACACTCTCAGTCTATCCTTAACAGATGATATAGATAAGGATATAAAAATTGTTTATACACCACTAAGTGGTTGTGGTAATAAATATGTTAGAAATGTATTAGCAAAAAGAGGATTTAATAATGTTTTTGTAGTTCCTGAACAAGAAAATCCTGATGGAGACTTTAGAAATGTATCCAATCCAAATCCTGAAGATATAAGAGCTTTCGACAAGGCTATAGAACTTGCAAAAAAAGAAGATGCAGATATAATCATTGCAACAGATCCAGATTCTGATAGGGTTGCTGTTCTTGAAATGGGAGATGAGATTTTAAGAATAAGCGGCAACCAAATGGGATTTATATTAGGAAACTTTTTGCTTGAAATTAATATCCAAAAAAATATTGAAAAGCCAGCCTTTGTCAAGACAGTGGTAAGTGCTGACCTAATTAAAAAAATTGCCAAAGACTATGATGTTGAAGTTTTCGAAACTTTAACAGGCTTTAAAAATATTTGCAACTTGCCTAATATTTGGGATGAAAGTAAAGAACATAACTTTATCTTTGGATATGAAGAATCCATAGGGTATGTAATTGGAAACCACATAAGAGATAAGGATGCCGTAGGAACTTCTATGATAATCGCAGAGATGGCAGGATATCTAAAGAAAAGGAAACTTAAAATCAAAGATTACATTGGAGAAATCTACAAAAAATATGGATACTTTGAAGAATATCTTGACTCAGTTTATTTCCAAGGAAAAGATGGAAATGCTAAAATGAAAACAATTATGGAAAGTTTCAGATTGCTTGATTCCTTTGAAAAAATCGGAGACTTAAAGAAGAAAAAAGACTTTATAAAGGATGAAGAAAACCCACAAGATCTTTTGAAATTGTATTTTGATGATGAAACATGGTTTGCCCTAAGACCTTCAGGTACTGAACCGAAATTAAAAATTTATGCATACGTAGTATCTGATAATAAGGAAGAAGCAAAAGAAAAAATAAATATTATGAAAGAAGAGATAATGGAAAAAATTCATACAAGTAGGTGAGAAAATGATTCTTTATTGTGACTTTAATCCAAAAATTATTAGAGAGTTTAATTTGAAAGATGAATCAGAGGAAATTATTGAGTCTTCAAAGATTTATCCTAGCGGGCATGGAATATATATGTCTCTCTTTGCAAAAAAACTTGGCATAGATTCAGAAGTTTTTATGTTAAAGGGAAATAAGAGAGGTAGAGAAATTGCATTATCATTGAGTCAACTAGGGATAGATGTTAACTATACAGGACTTAAGGATGAAAATGTAGAGGAAGTGTTAATTAAATCAAAAGATTCTAAAAAAGTTTATATGACTGAAGATCCCAGAATAACTATGGAGGACAGGTCTGATATATTAAACTCCTTTGAAAGGTCTCTTTACAATAAAAAGATAGTTGTTATTCCTAAAATTGATTTAAAGGGTTTAGATGATGATATTTATGAAAAACTGGTAAAGATTTGTTACCAAAACAATGTTAAGGTTGCTGTAAACCCAAGAAATCTTGATGAAATTGAAAAGACAAATCCCTACATTCTCATGTTTGATAAAAATGACATAGAGAAAGATAAGAAAATAAACTACACAGGAGAAGTAATTGAATTTAACAAAAAATTTATAAAGTCTGGAACTAAAATTGTCTTTGTAAATAGTAAAAGAGCAACAATTATTTCTACAGAAGAAAAAAATTATAGGGCCTATATAAATAAGGAAAAGTTAGAAAATAAAATTTTAACTGAAAAATTTGACACAAGTCTATGTCTTTCTGGTCTTGCTATAGCCCTTGATAGGGATTATGATTTTATAACTTCAATAAAGCTTGCAATCTCTTGTGGAGTGTGGGAAAATTTTGTAGAAAAAGATAAAATTGAAATGAGCCCTATTAAAAGAATAATGAATAGTGTTGAAGTAGAAGAAATTTTATAAATCAGGAGGAAAAATGAAAAACTTTCACTTAAACAGAGAAGATGTTGTCTTTACCTTTATTGACATTCAAGACAAGCTACTAAAGGCAATGTATAACAAGGATCAAATTGTAAAAAATTCAACTGTATTGGCAAAAGTAGCAAGTACTATTGGTGCTGAAGCAATATATACCGTTCAATATCCAAAGGGACTAGGCTTTACTAACGAAGAAGTTAAGGCTCCTCTTAAGGACAAAAAGGAATTTGGCAAGTTAACTTTTAATTCCTATGGAGACGAAGAAATAAAAAAAGAATTTGATAGACTTGGGAAAAAACAAGTTGTCCTATGTGGAATGGAAACTCATATTTGTGTGTTCCAAACTGTTAGGGCCCTACTTGAAGCAGGCTTTGAAGTTTTTGTTGCAGCAGATGCATTGGGATCAAGAAGTGAAGAAAACTCTAAAAATGGAATGGAACTTCTTCGTGAAATGGGAGCAGTAATTTCTAACACAGAAACAATTTTGTTTGACCTTGCGGGTATTGCGGGAACAGACGAATTTAAAACATTGCAAAAATTAATAATTTAATAAAATTCTTTATGAGAGAGCGTCCATGTGGATGCTCTTTTTTGGTCTTAATCTGTGATATAATTAGTTTGGTGATAAGATGAAAATAATTCACACTGGTGATTTACATTTAAAAAAATTTTATAAGGGAAGGTTACCTCTAGAAGTTTCAAATAAACTTTTAGAGGATTCTTGGCGTGCCCTCTTTGAAGTTTTTGAATTTTCAAATGAAGTTCAAGCTGACATTATTTTAATTGCGGGAGACTTATTTGAAAGAGAATTTTTTGACTTAAGAGATTTAAATAGATTTTCAGACTTGGTAAAAAGAGTTAAGGCCAAAGTTTTTATAGCCTTTGGAAATCACGACTACCTCTCTGAAGACAACTTATTTTTAAAGGTAGACTTGCCAGAGAATTTATATATTTTTAAAAATGAACTCGATTATTTTGAATTAAGTGAATTAAATACAAGGATTTATGGAATTTCTTACGATTCTTTTTCATTTAAAATAGATTTAAACGATATTAAATTAGACGAAAAATTTATAAATATTGGACTCTTTCATTCTGACTTAAAAGATGAAAGATACTTGCCCTTGAGCAAGGATTTTCTTGAAAAGTTTAATTACGTTGCCCTTGGTCACATCCACAAGAGAGGGAAGGTATTTGACAACACATATTATTCAGGATCCCTAATTCCACTTTCCTTTAAGGATCAAGGCAAGAGGGGAATAATTTTTTTAGATGATGAGATAAAATCCATTGAATTTAAGAATTTTTCAAAAAGAGAATTCATTAATCTCGAAGTAAGTTTAAATAAAGAAATGACATATAATGAAATCTTAAACGTAATTCAAGATCAAATTGAGGAAGACAATCTTTATAGGATAAGACTTAAGGGAGAAACAAGACATAGGGAAGACTTAGAAAACTTCTTAAGAGAAAATTTGTCAGCCTTTTATTTTGAAATTCAAAATGATTTACTTGATTCTTTTGAAGAATATGAGATAGAGGACAAGTATTTAATAGAACTCTTAAACAGTTTTGCTTCTAGCCATAAAGAAATAGAGGCAAGAGAACTTTCAAAAAAATATATTTTGGAGCAATACTATGATAATTAAAGAATTAGGACTTTTAAATTTTGGAAAATTTGAAGATAAAAAAATTGAGCTCCAAGAAGGAATAAATTTAATCTACGGTAGAAATGAAGAGGGTAAGTCAACAATCGTAAACTTTATAGATGGAATTTTTTATGGTTTTAGTCGTGACTCTCTTTCGAGAAAGGTTCGTGACGACTTATTTGAAAAATCTAGACCTTGGAACTCAAATTTGTACAGGGGCTACCTGATTTTAAATGACAACGAAGAAGATTTTAGAATAAGTAGGGACTTTGATAAGGACGAAATTTCAATTTTAAATCTTAAGACAGGCGATGATCTATCAAATGACCAAAGAAATTTTATTTATTCAAGAATTCCACAGCCAGGGGCTTTATTTTTCTACTTAAATAGAAAAGTTTATAAATCCACTTTTTTTATTGGGCAAAGACTAAGTCAGTTTGAAAGTGATGCTAGTGGTGAATTACAAAATAGAATTAATAATTTTTCTGTTTCCGAAGATGAAAATGTTGATTTAAGTAAGGTCATAGAAAAAATGAAAGATGACCTTTATGATTTAGGAAGCAAAAAAAGAAAATCATCAGAAATTGGAAAAATTAACGAAGAATTAGAAAATATTTCAAAAAATAAAGTTAACTTTTTAAGTCTTAAGGAAACTTATAAGAAGTCAATTGATAAGTATAAGGAGTCTAAAGATAGATTAGTAGATTTAGAAGACAAGCTTAGGGGGCGAAAACTCTTTGAACTTGAAATCTTGAAAGATAAACTAAAGCAAGGTTATGCAAGCGAATCAGAAAATGATGAGAATTATAATTTTTCTGATCTTGAAAATGCCATTGAAATAAATAGAAGTCTTGGCATGTATTCAAGTTATCTTGATGATTTATTATCAGCTGAGAGAAAGAATTTTGATGTTGACCTTGATTTGGAAGAGGATTATAAAAGATTTAAAGAAATAAATAGAGAGATTCAAGCCTTAAACGAAAATAATTATTCTAAAGAAAGAGAGATAATTTCTTGGGATATAAAAAATATAGAAAGGGAAGTTTTTAAATATGTTATAAAATTTCTTTCATCAATGCTTGGAGGACTTGCAATAATTTTAATTTCTTTTTATTTTAAGAAATATTTTATTTCAATCCTATCTCTTTTATTTTTTACTTATTCTTATTTTAGGATAGTAAAATTTAGAGAAAACAAAGACTTATTAAATAGATTAAAAAATAAATATCAAGATTATAAATTTAAATCTCAGGAAAAAACTTTAATAAAGAAAAAATTTGACAAAGAAATAGACGAGATTTTAATCAAATATAAGGCTAGAGATAAAAAAGAACTCAGTGAAATCTTTGATTCGAAAAGTGAAGAAAATATAAAAAATATTTCTAAAAATGAATACAATAGAGAATGGATAGAAAAAAATTCTCAAGAAATAGAAGAGACTAAAAAAAATATATTTAATCTTGAGAAAGAACTCCAAAATATTTTCCATCAATATGAGGTTGAAAATATTAAGGGATTGAAAACTCTATTTTATGAAAAGAGAGACGCAAGCAGGGTTAGTGAATACAAGTATAGGATTAAAGAACTTGAAAAAGAAAATCTTAGTGGAGACTTTTACAAAGAAGAATCTATTGATGAAATACAAGATAAAATAGATCAAGAAAAAAATAATATTTTAAACTTAGAAGGTAGATTAAAAACTCTTGAAGATTCCCTAGAAAAATTAAGAATTCTAGATGAAAAATCCTATGAGCTAAATGAAAAGTTAAAAAAATTAGAATATAAGAAGGAATTGCTAGAAATATCAATTGAAAAATTTGAGGATTTTGTTAAGGCAAGAAGAATAGATAATCTTCCGTTTCTAAGAAAAGAGATTTCAAAATACTTGGATTATATGACTTCTGGAAAATATAAGGACATTTTAATTGATGACAGCTTTGGAATAAGGGTTTATGATAGAGACATAGAAGACTACATTGAATTAGATAGTTTGAGCATGGGTACTATTGACCAAATTTATCTAGCTTTTAGACTATCTATATCAAAAATAATTAGTGACAAAGAAATACCTTTAGTGCTTGATAGCCATTTTGACTCTTATGATGATTTTAGACTTAAAGAAGCTCTTGAAATTCTACAAGACAATAAACAAGTCTTAATTTTTACAAGCACAAACAGAGAAAAAGAAATTTTAGATAAATATAGTATGACATATAATTTAATAAAAATTTGAGGTGTATATGATATTCGCAATTGGAGATCTTCACTTCGACTACACACGAGAAAAACCCATGAATATTTTTGGAGACAACTGGGAAAATCACGAAGAGAAAATAATTGAAAACTGGAAAGAAGTCGTAAGAGAAGATGACTTAGTTCTTTTGCCAGGAGATATTTCTTGGGCTCTTAAACTAGATACAGCTGCTTATGATCTAAAGAGAATAGATGAGCTCCCAGGAATAAAAATAATTTCAAAGGGAAACCACGACTATTGGTGGTCTTCATTAAATAAGATGAATAATCTTGGATACAAGACCATAAATTTCATTCACAACAACTCTTTTGAATACAAGGGTTATTCAATATGTGGCACAAGGGGATGGGGAGCTAGAGATTCCTTTGAGTTTTCTGAAAATGATGAAAAAATATATTTGAGAGAAGTTCAAAGATTAAAGAATTCTCTTGATTCATGCGTAAATAAAAAAATTATTGCCATGATTCACTATCCACCCTTTAACCAAGACTTGGGAGTCAATGAATTTTCACAAACTTTAAGTGATTATAAGGTGGAAAAATGTGTCTATGGGCATCTTCATGGAAAGGGACATAAATTTTCATATGGAGGAGACCTAGAGGGTGTTGATTACCACTTTGTAGCCAGTGACTTTTTAGATTTTAAATTAAAGATAATTGAGGAGGACTAATGGAAAGAGAGATTGAAGTAAAGCTTCTTGATATAAATGTAGAAGAATTTGAAGATAAAATAAAAAAAATTGGTGGCAAATTTGTAAAAGAAGAAAATCAAACCAATATTACTATTAATTCAACAGCCCACAAGATTTATAAAAAGAAGGGCTATTTGAGGATTAGGATTTCCGAATCCTCTAATGGGGAGAAAAAATATTTTACCTTTAAAGAAAATGTTTCTGACTTCAAAGTTAGAGAAAATATAGAGCACACTACAGAAATCACCAGTGTAGATGATCTTATTAATATTCTGAAGTGCCTCGGATATGATATCTATCACACAGGCTACAAAAACAGAAAAAAATATTCCTATAAAAAATTTGTAATTGACATAGATACTTGGGATAAGGAGACTTACCCAAAGCCCTATGTTGAGATAGAAGCACCTAGTATGGAAGATATTTATCACTTAGTAGATAAATTAGAAATACCTAGAGACCATGTTTCTACAATGTCTATTGATGAACTTAGAAAATCTTTAAAAAAGTAGTATGACATATATAACATATGTGTTATAATATTTTTAGAAAATAAGGAGGAGTTATGTCTAAGTATAATTATATTAAATGGTTTGATGAAATCGGTAAAGAAGATGTAGGAATTGTCGGAGGAAAAGGAGCTAACCTTGGTGAGTTAACTAATTTTGGTCTACCAGTGCCTCCAGGATTTTGTGTAACAGCAGAAGCTTACACTAAATTTATTAAATACGCAGAACTTGATGAAGTTGTTAAATTTTTAATGGAAGCTGTAGACGTTGAAAATGTTGATGACCTTACAAATGTTTCAAAGGAAATTCAAACTAAGATTAAAGAAAAAGACTTTGATCCTGATCTTGAAGAAGAAATCCTAAGAGCTTACAGAGAATTTTCTGAAAACATTGGTGTTAAAGACCCAGAAGTTGCAGTTAGATCATCTGCTACTGCAGAAGACCTTCCAGATGCATCCTTTGCTGGACAACAAGATACTTACTTACACATTAGTGGCGAAGAAGAACTTCTAAACCACATCAGAGATTGCTTTGCATCACTTTGGACATCTAGAGCAATTTATTACAGAGAAAAACAAAACTATGATCACTTTGATGTAGCTCTTTCTGTTGTAATTCAAAAAATGGTTAACTCAGAAAAGTCTGGTGTTATGTTCACAGCAAACCCAATTAACAACTCTACAGATGAAATGATGATAAACGCATCTTATGGACTTGGAGAAGCTGTTGTTTCAGGTATAGTTACTCCTGACGAATACATTATTGATAAAAAAACAAAAAAAGTTATTGAAAAAAATATTTCTGAAAAAGAATACATGGTAATTAAAAACGAAAATGGTGTTGGAACTAGAACAGTTAATGTAAAAGATGTTTTAGGAGAAGATGCTATAAAGGCAGAAGCTTTATCACCAGAAGAACTTGATACTCTTATTGAAAGAGGACTTAAGGTAGAAAAGCTTTATGGTTCAGTACAAGATACGGAATGGGGTTTTGATACAGATACAAAAGAATTTTACTTCCTACAATCAAGACCTATAACTACTCTTGAAGAAAAGAAGGAAGAAAAATTAGTTACACTATGTAAAGGTCTACCAGCATCACCAGGCATTGGAAGAGGCAAGGTAAAACTTATTAAGGATATTTCTGAAATCAACCTTGTTGAAGAAGGTGACGTCCTTGTAACTGCAATGACAAACCCTGACATGGTACCTGCTATGAGAAAGTGTGCTGGTGTTGTTACTGATGAAGGTGGAAGAACATGTCACGCAGCAATTGTATCAAGAGAATTACAAATTCCTTGTATAGTTGGTGCTAAAAATGCAACAAAATCTCTTAAGACAGGGGATACTGTTACAGTTGATGCTGTAAGAGGTATTGTTTACGAAGGCGAAGTCCTAAAAGAAAAAGAAGAAAAGAAAACTGAAAGCCAATCTTCGGGAGCAAGCCTTGGAAATATTGACGAACTTAAAAACATCTTTGCCCCAACAACTGCTACTAAGATTTATATGAATCTTGGCGAACCAGGACTAATCGATAAATATAAAAACCTACCAATGGATGGTATTGGTCTAATGAGAACTGAATTTATCTTCACTAATATGATTGGTGCTCACCCAATGTATCTTGTAAAGACTGGTCAAGGCGACCTAATGGTAGACAAACTTGCTGAAGGTATCTCTAAAGTTGCTCAAGCAATTTATCCTAAGAATCTCGTTGTAAGAACTAGTGATTTTAGAACAAATGAATTTAGAGGTCTAAAGGGTGGAGACGAAGTAGAACCAATTGAAGCAAACCCAATGATTGGTTGGAGAGGTGTTTCAAGATATATTTCACCAGAATACGAAAAGGGATTTAGATTAGAGTGTCAAGCAATCAAAAAGGTTAGAGAAGAGTACGGACTTACTAACGTAATTGTTATGCTACCATTTGTTAGAACTCCACAAGAGCTTAAGGTTGTAAAGGGAATCATGGCTGAAGAAGGTCTAGTTCAATCAAAGAACTTTAAAATTTGGATCATGGCAGAAGTTCCCGCAGTAGTTCTTCAAGCTGAAGAATTTGCAGAATTAGTTGATGGATTCTCAATTGGATCAAACGACCTAACACAACTAGTAATGGGAGCAGATAGAGATTCTGGAATCCTTAATAACATGGGATACTTTGATGAAAGAAATGATGCAGTTAAAATTGCCCTTAAGACAATAATCGATGCAGCAAATAAGAAGGGAATTACTTGCTCAATCTGTGGACAAGGACCAAGTCAATATCCAGAACTTGCAGAATTCCTTGTTGAGTGTGGTATAACTTCTATGTCAGTTAACCCTGATACAGTTGATTACACTAGAAGACTTGTTGCAAGTGTTGAACAAAAAATAATTCTTAAAAAGCTTAGACAAATGTAAAAACATTAAATCTAATAAAATAAGAACCTCATGAATTTAATCATGAGGTTCTTTTAGTATTACCCCTTATATTAAATTAGTTTTTTATAATCTAAAAAGTTTGCCTTAAGACTTTTTGTAAGAGGCAAGTTTAGAAGTTCAATGTTACACATATCATCTATAAAGAAAAGATCTTTATCAATGAATACTTCAACATTATTTACTTCATAAATATTATACTTCTTATCTTTTCTTTTAGATTGTCCTAAATATACATCAGAAGATGGGAGACCACTGCCGCAACAAGATTTACTAGTAATCTTATCTACGGTAATTACAGTAGCCCCTTTATCTCTAAGATATTCTAAGAGATCATCGGATAAATGAATTTTCATGTTATTCACTTTTTTTAATTAGAGTAACAAAAAATTCACTAGACTTAACTGCCTCAATAGAAATGTAATTTTCACCATCAAATTTTAAAACTTTGCCTGGTTCAAACTCTCTATCTTCTTCGTCATTTAATAGTACTTTTATTTCACCCTTCACAATAGTTACAAGTACAGTAAAGCCAGGATGGTTGTGTTTCTCAATAGTTTCTCCAGAGGCTAAAACTTTTTTTACTAAAGTAAATTCTTTTTCGTTAAAAACTTTACCAGGCATACTTCCTACATAACCAATCATTTTATACATCCTTTCTTAAAAAATTATTTTTCAAACTTATCTAAATTTTTAAAAGAATCTAAATTTAAATTCGATTTATCAAGATCCTTATCTCTTGAAGTGTTTTTCGCATCATCAAGATTTTTCTTTATAATCTGATCATCTTCCATCGTAGATTCTTTTTCTGTCTTAATTTCTTTGCCATTTTCAATTGAATCAATTAAATCTTCTGATGATTTTAAATCCTCAATCTTATATCCAGGCATCTTATCCAAGAAAGTTGAAAGATTAATAGTTTCACTTTCATACAGTCTTCTAATAATTTCATCGATATTTTGTGAATTTTTACGAACTAATTCTGATCTAATTTCATTTAGGATATTAATTTTTTCAATGCTATAGCTTTCAGAAAATATTTCTAAATCTTCAAAAATAATATCTGTAATAGTTGGGTTAATTTTTGAAGAATTTAGAGAAAAAGTTAAAGGGCCTCGTTCAATAGACTTATTAATAGACATCAGAGACTTAGACAAGATGTCAAACCTTTGATAAAGCATTTTTCTTGAAGAAGCTCTTTTTTCTATAGCTTCATTAACCTCAAAGTCTTCAGTAGCTATTAAGACATAATCATATCCCATAAACATAAAGTCTTTATCCACTTCGTGTTCCTTTAATTTAATTTTGCCATCAGACTTTTCTGCTATATTTACAATATTTGTTGTAAAAGAATCTCCTATCATATATATTTCTGCTTCTGAATCAATAACAGACTTCAAAGCAGAATAGGCAAGATAACCTCCTCCCAAAATTAGAATTTTTTTGTCGAGAGTATCTAAGCTCACTGGCAAGTATCGCATCTTATCACTCCTTTAAAATTTTTTTGCGTTAGTGTATGTATCACTTAGCTTAATTATACCAAATAAAGGACAAGTTTATTCAAATTATTGACGTAATTAAGACTTTCACTAGCTAATTTAATAGATTTTTAATAAATTATAAACTTCATGAAAGTAGATTTATGTTATAATGATTAAAAGATGTAGAAAGAAAATGGAGGTTTTATTATGAAATCCAATAATTTAAAGAGAGCTGCTGCTCTTGGACTTGCAGCTTTAATGCTAGCACCAAGTGCAACTTTTGCAAAAGAGTTCAAAGATGTAAAAAAGAAAAATAATAAATATTCTTGGGCTTACGATGCAATTGATAAATTAAGTGACAACAATATTATTAGTGGACACCCTGATGGAGAGTTTAAACCAGGTGAACCTGTTTCTCTAGAAGAGCTTCTACAACTTATTAAGCAAATTTTAAGACCAAGTGATCAAGAAATAAAAACTGCTAAAGAAAAATATTCTAAAATTGCTAAAGAGAAGGGTGTAAACTCTTGGGCAGAAGATGCAATATGTTTAGCACTTCACAGAGGATACCTAGATGAAAACTCTTTAAAGAAGGCAAGTGAAAGAGGCTTCTTTAAAATAAGTGGTAGAGAATACCCAAGCAGAGGCGACATAGCAATTTTCTTTGCAAGAGCATTACAACTTAGTCCTAATGGAAACACAAACCTATTAAAACACAATGATAAAGACAAAATGAGTGATACGCTTAAGGGATACTTATCTTCTCTTGTTGATGCAAAAATATTTACTTCAACTGGTTCTGATGGAAACTTTGAAGGAGAAAGGTCAATCACTCGTGCCGAAACTGCAATAATTACAAAGGCTTCCTTTGATTATGCAGAAAAAAATAAAATTGAAGCAAAAACTGAAAAAATTAAGGGTACAGTTATCCTTTCATCAAAGCTTAATAATGTTAATGTTGTTATAATCGAAACTAAAGGTTCGAAATATTCTTTTGACATTGATAGCAACACAAAGTATAAATTAAAAGATAAGGACATCAAGCTTGAAGATATTAAGGCTGGACAAGAAGTTGAAATTGAATATGTTAAGGCTAAGTCTGGTGAAAGAGAAGGTACTGCAAAGACTATAACAGTTACAAATGCAATGCTTGACATGGTTGGATATGTAAACTCTAAGGGCAACAATCAAATAACTCTTAGATACAGAGACAACTCAGACTCTATAAACTTTAGAACTACTTCAAAAATTTCAACATCAGATACAAAAACTTTTGATTTAGATAAAAATGTAAAGATCAAAGCCTATGGCAAAGATTTAAAGTTAGAAGACATTGCAGTAGATGACTTAGTTGAATTTAAGACAAATTCTGATAATAAAATAACAGAAATGACAGTATTCCCTAAAGAAGCTTATGTAAAGGGACAAATTATTTCTATAGAAAATACTAATAAGGATAAGGCATCAATTAAATTAAAATTAAGCGATGGTAAGACTTATGAGTTTTATATTACTAATGAAACAAAAGATTTGGATAGATTTTCCTTTAGAGATGAGATTAATATTTATGTAAAATATAAAGTTGCTATGGGACTTGCATCTAATAATGAAAAAGATAGCAATCTAATGGGAGAAGTAATTGGTTACAGCAGTTCTGAGTCATCTTTTGACTATAGAAATCGCTACATTGTTATAAAATCAAGTGATGGATATCAAAAAACATATTATTTGGCTAATAGATTTGATATAAAAGATTACAATGGAGCAAGAAAAACTCAAGTAACTGAAAATTATTTGAGAGGAAAAAATGTCTTATTGTCATTAAACAGCTATGGGGAAGTTGATACTATAACTATAGTTGATTCTAATCTAAAATTTAGTGCAATGTTTCAAGTTGTAAGTAGAGAAGATGTTGGTTTTAACAATAATAGATTTTATAAGATCGGACTTAGAGTTATTCAATCAGATAATGCTAGATTAAATCCAGGAAAAACATTATATTTCCAAACAGGACAAAAATTAGAATTATTTGAAGTTTTATCACTTGATGGCTATTTAAATTATGATGGAGAAATAATAGCAGATTCTAATAATAGAAGTCTTGGAAACCCAAGAGAATATTTAGATTCTGCAAGTGGAACCACAAGAAAAAATGATTTTAAAGATTACAAATATTTCTTGACTAATAATCGTCCAACTTATAATAATAGAACCAACCAATACAATGGTGGAGTAGGACAATATTGAATTATATTATAAATAGAAACCTAAATGGGTTTCTATTTTTTTGTGAAAATTTATGCTATAATTTATGGCGGAGTGATTATATGAAAAAGAAAATTATAGCAATAAGTTTAGTTCTTTCAATCCTCTTAGCACCAGGAAGTATTTTTGCTAAATCTTTTACAGATGTAAAAAATAGTGGAAAGACAGAGTGGGCTTACAAGTATGTGGAAGAATTATCAAACAAAAATATTTTAAATGGTTATGAAGATGGAACTTTTAGACCAAACAATCCTGTTAGCTTTTTGGAAACAATGCAAATTATTAAAACTCTTTCAAATCCTAGTGATGATGAAATGAAATTAGCTAGAGAAGCTTACATGGAAATGGCAAATGCCAATGGAGTTATAGACTGGGCAAAAGATGCAATTTGCTTTAACTTATACCACGGCACAATCACCGAAAAGACATTAATAAATGCTCGTGAAAGAGGATTCTTAGATAATAAGCTTTATCCAAATAGAAATTCCATTGCAGTTTATTTTGCAAGAGCTTTGAATATTGAAAAAAGTCAAGATAGAAGTAACTTAAAGTATAAGGATATGAAAAAAATTCATCCCCTAACTATGGAGTATCTTCCAAATCTTGTTAATTCAAATATTTTTACTAGCACAGGTTCAGAAGGTAATTTTAACGGAAATCTTGCAATAAGAAGAAGTGAAATTGCAGTATTAACTTCTAAGTCCCTTGAGTATTTTAATAAAAACTTAGATAAGGTAAGGAAACCAAAAGATGTTAATACCGAAGACTTATTAGTTAAGCCTGAAGATAATAAAGCTAGTGAAAATAATTCTCTAAGCAAGGATAATAATATAAATGATAAAGACTCTATCTTAGTTAATAAAGATTTAAACAATAAAACTATTGATGATAGAGATTTAGAAGCTGCGGAAGCTAACATACCAATTAACTTTAAGGGTCAAGTCATAGAATTAATAGAAAGTAAAAATGTTAATTTTATAAGGATTAAAGTAACTGAATCTGATTCTTATAGGTTTGGTCCGGGACAAGTTATAACTGTAAATACTTTCAGAAAACATAATATTAATGACATCGTTGAAGGTTATGGTATCCTTGGCGAAAATAGTCTAACAAACATAAAATTAAAATAAGATTAAAGGGGCTGTTCATTTGACGGCCCTTTCAAATTGGAGGAAATGTGGAATTTTTAAGTAGAACTGAGAGAATGATTCCTAAAGAAGATGTCGAAAAAATAAATGGCAAGTCTGTTATTGTATTTGGACTTGGTGGAGTCGGCGGATCTTGTGTTGAGGCCTTAGTAAGAGCAGGGATAGGAGAGATAGGCCTTGTTGATGGTGACGAATATGAGATAACAAATATAAATAGACAGGCCTTTGCCACAACCAAAACTTTGGGAATGAGAAAAGTTGATGCTTGTGAAGAAAGACTTCTTGAGATTAATCCAAAATTAAAAATAAAAAAATATGATTTATTTGTAAGTGAAGAAAATATTAGAGATATTGATTTTGAATCTTATGATTATGTCGTAGATGCAATTGACACGATTACATCTAAGCTTTTGATTATTAGGGAAGCATATGATAGAAATATAAAAATAATTTCTGCAATGGGTGCAGGTAATAGATTGGATCCTACAAAGTTTCAAGTTATGGAAATTGAAAAAACACAAAATGATCCCCTTGCAAGAATTATGAGGAAAAAATTGAAGGAGATGGGAATAAAAAAATTAAAGGTGGTTTGCTCCAGTGAGCTTCCAATAAAAACTGGCGATAGAACACCGGGGTCAATCTCTTTTGTTCCACCAGTTTGTGGTATGGTACTAGCTTCTCAAGTCATAAGGGATATCTTAAAAAGTTGAAAATAAGGGAAAAAAAACATATAATATTTAGCAGTAAGGAGAAGTCATGGATATAAATACATTAAACGATAAACAAAAGGAAGCCCTTTTGGCAACGAAAGGCCCCTTGCTTATTTTAGCTGGAGCTGGAAGTGGAAAAACCAAGGTGGTAACTTCTAAAATTGCATATTTAATCGAGGAGTTACAAGTTCCATCTTGGAAAATTTTGGCAATTACCTTTACTAATAAGGCTGCTAATGAAATGAGAGACAGAGTTTCAAAATTAATCGACGAAGACATCTCCTCAATGTGGATAGGAACCTTTCACTCAATTTGCGTTAGAATACTTAGAAAAAATATAGATAAAATTGGTTATAGCTCAAGTTTTACTATTTATGATAGAGACGACCAAATTACTGTTGTAAAAGAAGCTATAGGAGAGTTAGGACTAGACAGGGATATTTATAAACCAAGATCCATTGTTAATGATATTTCAAACATAAAAAGTGAAGGATTAAGTCCAAAAGAATATATAGATTTAAATAAGACTAATTTTTTCAAAGAAAATCTTGGTAAAATTTATGAAATTTATGAAAAAAAATTAGTTAGCAATAACGCTTTGGATTTTGATGACCTCTTAATAAAGACAGTTGATATTTTAAGAGACTATGAAGATATCAGAAGTTTTTATAGGAGTAAGTTTGAATATATATTCGTTGATGAATACCAAGATACTAATAAAATTCAATATGAATTTATTAAACTAGTTGCAGGAAATGAACCAAATCTAACAGTAGTTGGAGACAACGACCAATCTATTTATAAGTGGCGTGGCGCTGATATTAATAATATCTTAAACTTCCACAAGGATTTTCCTGGTGCAAAAATTGTAAAGCTAGAACAGAATTATAGGTCTACTCAAAAAATTCTTGAAGTAGCTAACAAAGTTATAGAAAATAACAGGACTAGGATTGAAAAAAATCTTTGGACTTCAAGAAATGAAGGCAAACCAGTTGTTTATAGAGAGTTTCCTCACTCAAATGAGGAAGAATATGGAGTTATAAATAAAATAATAGGTCTTCACTATAAGGGTGAAGAATTTAAAGATATGGCTATCTTATATAGGACCAATGCTCAGTCAAGAGGTTTTGAAGAGGCCCTAGTTAGAGAGAGAATACCCTACAAGATTGTAGGTGGACTAAAGTTCTATGATAGGATGGAAGTAAAGGATATCTTAGCTTACCTGAGAGCCTTAAATAATACTGATGATAATGTAAGTTTATCTAGGATAATAAACAGACCAAAGCGAGGGATAGGAGATACATCTTTAGCTGACTTATTAGACTATGCCGATAAAAATGGAATTTCCCTTTATGATCTTGTGACAAATATTGATAAATTTGAGGATTTGAACATCAGGGCAAGAAAAAATGTTAGAGATTTCGGAAGCATCTTGAAGATTTTAAAAGATAGGTCTGAAAAACTTTCTATTGGAAAGCTTTTTGAAGAAGTATTATACGAAAGTGGTTATGTAGAAGATTTAAAAAGTCAAAATACAATTGAAGCCAAGACTAGACTTGAAAATATTGAAGAACTTCACTCTAATATAATGGAATACGATAGGGAAGGAGTAGAACTTGCCGAATATTTAAATACTCTATCACTTTTATCCGACGTTGATAAAACTTCCGAAGAAAGTGGAGTCAATCTTATGACAATGCACGCTGCAAAAGGTTTGGAATTTTCCACAGTATTTTTAGTTGGATTTGAAGAAGGACTTTTCCCATCTAATAGATCTATTGAAAGCGAAGATGAGGTTGAAGAAGAGAGAAGACTTTGTTATGTAGGAGTCACAAGAGCCTGCAACAATCTTTTTATTTCATCCTCAAGGACTAGGTCCATGTATGGAAAATTAACTCCTGCAAAAAGAAGTAGATTTATTCATGAAATGGGCGAAACAATAGAAATTATTGAAGATAAGAGTAGAGAACTTTTAGAAATTCGCGACTATAATGAAGGAAACAAATCTTCAGTTAATAGAAAAACTAAATTCTTTGGAATAGAAAAAAAGACAGAAGCTAGCAAGGGACTTAACCAAGCAACTGATAAAAACATAAGCGTTGGTGATAAAGTTAAGCACAAAATATTTGGTAAAGGCATGGTAGTACAAAAGAAAGAAAAAAACGGAGATTATGAAGTTGTTATTTCCTTTGATAAAAAGGGATTAAAGAGACTTATGCTATCTGTTGCTCCTATTAAATTAATTGATTAGTTGGTGACTTATGAAGGATAAAATAAAAGAAATGGAAAATTTAATCAAGGAAATTGATAAATTAAATTACCATTATTATACTCTTGACGATCCACTTCTTTCTGATGCTGAGTATGACAAGCTTTACGACAAGTTAGTCAACTTAGAGAAAGAAAGTGGAACAGTTCTACCTTATTCACCTACAACTCGAGTAGGTGGTGCTGTCCTTAGCAAATTTGAAAAACACACTCATCTTGCTAGGCTTTACTCAATGGATAAGGCTCAGGGAGATGAAGCTCTTTTTGAATGGTTTAATAGAATAGAAAAATTTGTAAGTGACTATAATCAAAACAATGTAAATAAATTGCCAGAACCAGAATTTATTGTTGAGCTTAAGTTTGATGGACTTACAATTAACCTAACATATGAAAATCAAAATCTTGTTATGGCATCCACTAGGGGTAATGGAATAATTGGCGAAGAAATCCTAGAACAAGTAAAGACAATTTACTCTGTTCCCTTAAGAATTTCTTATCCTGGGAAAATTGAAGTTCAAGGAGAAGGCTTGATGCCTCTATCTGAACTAGAGAAATACAACCAAGAAAATGATGAGAAATTAAAAAATGCTAGGAATGCAGCAGCAGGCGCCTTAAGAAACTTGGATCCCAAGGTTACTAAAAAAAGAAACTTAACAGCTTTCTTTTATAATGTTGGATATATCGAAGAAGATATATTTAAATCAGATGATGATATTAAAAATTTCTTAAGAGAAAATAATTTTAAAGTTTCAAAATATAACTTTAAAGTCAAAAAATTCTTAGACATAGCACAAAAAATAAAAGAAATTGGAGAAAACAGAAATAAGTTAGATGTTTTAATTGATGGCGTAACTATAAAGGTAAATGACATAGAAACTAGAAAAGCTCTTGGATATACAAATAAGTTTCCTCGTTGGGCAGTTGCTTATAAATTTGAAGCAGAAGAAATTTCAACTACTCTTCTTGATGTAGTTTGGAATGTTGGGAGGACAGCTAAGGTTACTCCTTCAGCGATTCTTGAGCCAGTTGATATTGGTGGCGTAACAGTACAAAGAGCTACCTTAAATAATTATGATGACATACTTAGGAAAAAGGTTAACATAGGTTCGAGAGTTTTAATAAGAAGGTCTAACGATGTTATACCAGAAATCTTAGGAACTCTTCCAAGTGATAACGAAACACGAGAAATAGAAAAGCCAAAAACTTGCCCTTATTGCGGGTCTCATCTTTATCAAGATGGTGTCCACATATTCTGCCCTAACACACTATCCTGTGTGCCACAATTAGTTTCAAGGCTCACACATTTTGCATCAAGAGATGCAATGGATATAGAAGGTTTTAGCGAGAAAACTATAGAAAAGTTAATGGCTACTATTGGATTGAAAGAAATCCCTGATATTTACAAGCTAAAATATGAAGATATAATTAAAATAGAAGGTTTTAAAGAAAAGAGAACTAACAATCTTCTAAATGCAATTGAAAACTCTAAAAAACCACATTTATCAAACTTTATCTATGCCCTAGGAATACCTAACGTTGGTATAAAAACTGCTAGAGACTTAGCTGATCATTTTAAATCCTTTGACAAATTAAAAAATTCTCAGGAAGAAGAATTAGTTTCTATAGGAGACATTGGAAACATTACTGCAAAAGAAATTGTAGAATTCTTCCACGATGATAGAATTATTGGAGCAGTGGATGAGTTGTTTGACTTAGGTTTAAAGCCAGTATATGAAGACGATAATAAGGGACCTAAACCACTGGATAAAAAAACCTTTGTATTGACAGGGTCATTAGAAATTCCTAGAAAAGAATTGGAAGAAAAACTGATATCTTTAGGTGCTAAAGTGACAGGGTCAGTAAGTAAAAATACCGATTATGTTGTTGTAGGAGAGAACCCAGGATCCAAGTATGAGAAAGCAAGGTCCTTAGATATAAAAATTTTGAGTTTGAAAGAACTTGAAGATTTAGTAGGAGGTTTAAATGAATAAAGAAGACATAAGGCATATTGCAAATATTGCTCAAATAGATTTCACTGATGAAGAGCTAGATAAATTTGCACCAAGCTTTGATGAAAATATTGAGCTTGTGAATAAAATAAAAGAAATTGACACTGATGGTGTTGAAATGGTATTCCAAGTCAATGGAACAGAAAACAATATTCGTGAAGATAAAATAGGGGAGCCTCTTACTCAAGAAGAGGCACTAGAAAATGCCGCTACTAAAAAATACGGTTATTTTAAACTCATTAAGTTTGTAGAATAGGAGGGACTCATGACTTTTAGCAAATTAAAGGCCTGGGAGATAGCTCAAGGATATAGAAACAGAGATTTCTCTTGTGAAGAAGTTACAAGAGAATTTCTAGACAATATTAAAGAAAAAGATAAAGAAATTAATGCGTATATTACAGTTACAGAAGAATTGGCTTTAAAAAAAGCTAAGGAAGTAGATGAAAAATTCCATAACAGAGAAGAGATGTCTCTTCTTGCAGGGATTCCTATTTCTATTAAAGACAATATCTCCGTAAAAAATTTAAAGATGACTTGCGGCTCTAGGATGCTCGAAAATTATATTTCACCCTATGATGCCACACTAGTTAAAAAAATAAAGGAAAATGATGGAGTCATATTAGGCAAGGTAAACTTGGATGAATTTGCCATGGGAGCATCAACTAGAACTTCATACTTTGGAGTAACAAAAAACCCACTTGATATTACAAGAGTTTCTGGTGGATCATCAGGTGGATCAGCTGCATCTGTTAGTGCTAATATGGCAGCTATATCTATTGGATCTGATACTGGTGGATCTGTTAGACAACCTTCAAGCTTTTGTAAAACTGTTGGTATGAAACCAACTTATGGTTCCATTTCTAGGTTTGGTATGGCTTCAATGGCAAACACCTTTGATCAACCTGGCGTTATTGCAAATGATGTTAGAGATCTTACAATAATGTTTAATGTAATAGAAGGTAGGGATGAAAGAGATGCAACTTCTGTAGGAAATCCAGGATTAAATTTTGATTTTGATTTTTCTGATGATGCAATTAAAAACCTTGAAGGTAAAAAGTTTGCTATTCCTAAAACATATTTAGAAATGGATTTAAATGAGAGAGTTAGAAGTGAACTTGAAAAGGCAATTGAAATTTTAAGAGACAATGGTGCCCAAGTTGATGAATACGCCATTGAATCCCTAAACCACACTATAGAAACTTATAACATTCTAGTTAATGGAGAAATTGCATCGAACTTGGCTCGCTTTGATTCCATAAGATATGGCCATAGAACAGACAAAAAATTTGAAACGATAGAAGAAATGTACCGTGCTTCAAGAAGTGAAGGCTTTGGAGACGAAGTTAAGAGAAGGATTATGATAGGTACTAATATCCTATCTATGGATAATGCTGAAGAATTTTATTATAAGGCCCTAAAGGTTAGGGGTTTAATTAAAAGAGATATGGATAGGATGTTTAAGGACTATGACTTTATGCTTTGTCCAACATTCCCAGTTCTTCCTTTAAAAATTGATGATAATGTAAGTCCAGTTGAAGCATATCAAGCAGACTTATTTACAATTCCTGCCAATATGGTGGGCTCTCCTTCAATTTCACTACCAATGCCAGCAGGCCAAGATGGACTATCAATTGGTATTGAATTTACAGGTAAGAGATTTAAGGACAAGGACCTACTTCAAGCGTCCCTAGCATTTGAAAGGAGCTTAAACAAATGAGATATAAAACAATTGTAGGATTGGAAATTCACGTAGAACTTTCCACAGAAACAAAAGCCTTTTGTTCATGTAAAAACTCCTTTGGTGATGAACCTAACACAAATGTATGTCCAGTGTGTTTGGCACTTCCTGGTGGGATGCCAGTTCTAAATAGAAATGCTGTTAATTATACTATAATGGCAGGAACTGCTTTTAACTGTAAGATTAATAACAAATCCAAATTTGATAGAAAAAATTATTTTTATCCAGACTTAACAAAGGGTTTCCAAATTACCCAAAATGACAAGCCAATCTGCACTGATGGCTATCTTGAAATAGACACAGAAGATGGAAAGAAAAAGATTGGACTTTTCCAAATTCAAATGGAAGAGGATACAGCAAAAAGTCTTCACACAGAAGATAACGAAACGCTAATGGACTATAATAGATGTGGTGTTCCTCTAATAGAAATAGTAACTAAACCAGATATTTCTAGTGGTAAAGAAGCTCGTGACTTTCTAGAAAAATTAAAGTCAACTCTTAGATTCTTGGATATTTCAGATTGTAAGATGGAAGAAGGATCCCTTAGATGTGACGTTAACGTAAACGTCAAGGATATGGAAACAGGAGAAAAAACTGCTATCACAGAAGTTAAAAACCTTAACTCCTTTAGGGGTGTTGAAAAGGCAATTGATTTTGAAGTAGAAAGGCATATAAAACTTCTTGAAGATCATGAAGATGAAATTAAGACCACTAGAAGATGGGACGACGCAAAAAATGAAACTGTCTTAATGAGGGTTAAGTATACTGCAAATGACTACAGGTTTGCACCAGAAGGTGACCTTCCAATAGTTCATATAACAGATGAAGAAATAAAAGAAGTAGTAGATAAAATGCCAGAGCTTCCAGAGCAAATGATTGAAAGATTTGTAAAGGAATATGATATTACACTTGAAGATGCACAAGTATTAACTTCTTCCAGAGAACTCGCAAAATTCTTCGAAGAACTTGCAAAAGATTTTAAAGACTATACTTTATTATCAAACTGGATTCAAACAGAAATTTTAAGAAGAGTTGAGATTTCTGATGACGAAGAATTTAAACTACCTTTTGAAAATAAAGAATTTATTGAACTTTTAAATGCAATTAAGAGTGAAAAGATCAGCAACAATGCTGGTAAAAAAGTTTTAAGAGAAATGTTTGAAACTGGAGATGGAGCAAAGGAAATAATTGAAAGACTTGGTCTTGTACAAATGACAGACCTATCTGCAATAGAAAAGATTGTAGATGAAGTTTTAGATGAAAATGAACAATCAATTATTGACTTCAAAGAAGGAAAAGATAGAGCTCTTGGATTCTTGGTTGGACAAGTAATGAAAAAATCAAGAGGAAAAGCAAATCCAAAAGTTGCAAATGAAATGCTTGTAAAAAAATTAAATGAAAGATAAGAAAAATTAAAAAAATATAATATAAACCCTAGGTTTTGTAACCTAGGGTTTTTGTGTTATATAAAATTATATTAAAACTATTCGTGTGTTAAATTGTTATTAATTCTATTGCTTTTATAATTCTTAATTAATTCTCTTATTATTCTTACAATACCTTGAGACAAAACTATTCCTAGAGCAAGAGCAGAAGTTGTCAATGTTGTTTTTATAACATGCTCTCTCATGACAACATAATCAGATTCTATAAAGTAATACATGATGTAGTACATTCCCGCCCCTGGTACTAGGGGTACAAGACATGGAAGAGTGAAGACAGTTGCAGGTTTTTTAAAACAAACTGCAAAAAACTCCGAACAAACTCCTATTAACAAAGAAGACAACAAATAAGAAATCATATAGTTATCACTAAAAGCGAAGAGGAGTTCATATACAACCCATATAAATCCTGATAAAGCTGACGTAATTAGCCTAACTTTTTTAGGGAGTTTAAAATAAATAGTGAAGCCGTAAGTTGCAAGAGTTGCTAAGAGAAATTGTCCAATACTTTTATTTAAAATCATAATATAAACCTCATTATCTTAAGACCAACACCAACTCCAAAGGCAATGGCTAGGGCTATAAAAAATGCTTTTATCATTGTAATAGCTCCAGTTATAAATTCCCCACTCATAATATCTCTAACGGAGTTTGTTATAGCTACACCTGGTACTAAAAGCATTATTACACCAATTATAATCATATCTATATTTGAACCAAGGCCAAAGTGAACGCAAATAATTGCAAGAATTGATGTGATGAAGGCACAAATAATATTATTTATAAAAAATGAAAGTTTTAAATATGATAATTTTTCTAAAACGAGGGATATTAGAATTCCAATAAAGAAACTAGCGGCAAAGTCTTTGACATCTCCTCCAAATAAAACTGAGAAGAAAGATGCTGCTATCCCACCACCAATATAAATTTTCTTAGGATTTTCTTCTGTTCCATCAATTGCAAAAAGTCTGTCATAAGCCTCTTTTATTGAAAGGTCATGAGAAACAAATTCTCTTGAAAAAGAATTCACCCTGTCTATTTTATATAAATTTGTATCAGAAATTGTAATTTTTCTAAAGTTGCTAAGAGTTTCTCCCTCAAACTCCATTGAAATAAAAATTGCAGAGGGAAGGGCATAAGCTGACACATTAGAAATATTTGAAACAGATTTACAAATTCTTTCAATTGTATCTTCTGCTCTATAAGATTCCGCTCCATTTTGAATTAAGAGAGCTCCTGTATAGAGAGATAAATTCATTAAGTCCTTAGCATCTTTTATATTATTTAAGACTTTAGCCATTTTATCACCAAAAACATTATACTATGGAGTTTTTTTATTCTCAACGAAATTAGGAAATTGAATAAAATAATCTCCTTTGATATAATAACTAAGATAGGGGTGATGATATGGAAATGCCCATAATTTCAATAATTGGCAGACCAAATGTAGGCAAGTCTACACTATTTAATAAAATAGTTGGCAGGAAGGTATCAATAACTGAAGATACCCCAGGTGTTACTAGAGATAGAATTTATCAGCCTGCAACTTGGCTTAATTATAAATTTTTACTAGTTGATACTGGTGGACTAGATCTAAAAGATGAAGATATTTTCATGTCCAGCATTAAGGCACAAATAGATATAGCCTTAGAAACATCGGATGTTGTAATATTTGTAGTTGATGGCGCTGAAGGTGTAAATCCAACAGATAGAGAAATTTCTAATTTTTTAAGAAAGACAAAAACAAAAGTTGTACTCGCTGTAAACAAGTACGATTCTAAAATAACAAAAGATAATATATATGACTTTTATGAATTAGGTCTTGGCGAACCTATTGGTATTAGTGCAGAACAGGGTACAGGAGTTGGAGATCTTTTAGATGAGGCTGTAGATGGTCTTACTCCAGTTGATGAACTCGAAGAAGATGACAACATAAGAGTAACCTTAATTGGTAAGCCAAATGTAGGAAAATCTTCTTTGTTAAACTACTTAACAGGAGAAAACAGGTCTATTGTAACGAACATTCCTGGGACTACACGTGACTCAATTGACTCTCTCATAAAGTACAAGGGAAATGAGTATATATTTGTAGACACGGCAGGATTAAGAAAGAAAAAGAAAATCGTTCCTGGTGTTGAGCGTTATTCAGTAATAAGGACCTTAACAGCTATTGAAAGATCAAATGTATGTGTTCTTATGATTGATGCACTAGAAGGGGTAACTGAACAGGATTCTAAAATAGTTGGCTATGCTCATGACAACAATAAGGCAATAATAATTGCTGTAAATAAGTGGGATGCGCTTGAAAAAGAAACAAAGACAATGAGAAACTTTGAAAAGAAAATTAGAGAAGAGCTTCCCTTTGTAACCTATGCTCCAATTGTTTTTATATCTGCTAAAACAGGACAAAGAGTAAATGAATTTTTAGATATGATAGAGCTTGTTAACAACAACTATAACCATAGAATTCAAACTGGTGTCTTAAATGATATATTAAACAAGGCTGTTTTAATGAATCAACCACCTTCTGACAAGGGTAAGAGGGGAAAATTATATTATGGTTCACAAGTTAGTGTTAGACCACCTAAATTCTTGTTATCAGTAAATGATAAAGAACTATTCCACTTCTCTTACCTAAGGTATATTGAAAATCAAATAAGAGATACTTATTCCTTTGACGGAACACCAATAATTTTAGAGTTAAAGAACAGAGTAAGTCCAAGAGCAGATAAGGGACCAAAAAGATGAACCATGTCTTAACTTTATTAATATCTTATTTTGTAGGAACGATTTCGGGTTCTTACATAATTGGAAATATTTTTTTAAATAAGGATATAAGAAAATACGGTTCTGGAAATGCAGGAACTACTAATGCAATGAGAGTTCTTGGAAAGAAAGCAGGTGTCCTTACCTTTGCTATAGATTTTTTAAAAGGAGCCTTGGTGACTATCATAATAAGAAAATTATTTGGTAATGAATTTGTTCCCTTAGGGATATTTGGAGCAGTTCTTGGCCACGATTTTCCTTTTTATATGAATTTTAAAGGAGGTAAGGGAGTAGCCACAACTTTGGGGGCACTAGCCTTATTTAATTTTCCTTTGACTTTAATATGCTATATTGTATGGGTCTTGGGGACTGTACTAACAAAAATGGTTTCAGTAGGTTCGATATTATTTTTTATCTCGATTATTATTGTCTATACTTTCATGTCTGATTTATCAATTTCCAATACACTAATCATTGATATTCTTGCTATTATCGGGATAATAAGACATAAAGACAATATTAAGAGAATTATCTCGGGAAATGAGAATAAAATAGGAGGGAAAAAATGAAGATTACTCTTTGTGGTGGAGGAAGTTGGGGAACTGCAATAGCAAGACTTTTGTCCAATAAGGGTCATGAATTAAACTTCTATATTAGAAATAAAGAGGTAATAGAAGACATTAGGAAAAATAAAGAAAATAAAAAGTACCTTCCTGGAGCTAAGTTTGAAAAAGAAATTAATCTAACAAACAATCTGGATAGTGTACTTGAAGATATTGAGGTATTTATAATTGCTGTTCCAACTTCAAGCATAAGAGAAGTTTTAACTAGCATTAAGGACAAGATATCAAAAGATGTTATTATAGTTAATCTTTCCAAAGGTATAGAAGTAGAAAGTTTAGATAGAATATCAGAAATTTCATCTGAAATATTAAAAGATAATCCTTTTGTTGCACTTTCTGGGCCTTCTCATGCTGAAGAAGTTGGGAAGGATATACCCACAACTCTTGTTGCATCGTCTGAAAATCTAAAAGTTGCGCAAACTATACAACACGAGTTTTCCACTCCAATTTTTAGGATTTATACAAATCCAGACCTTGTAGGTGTTGAAATGGGAGGAGCTTTAAAAAACATTATTGCCTTAGCAGCAGGAATGAATGATGGTCTAGCTTATGGAGATAATTCAAAGGCAGCACTTATGACTCGTGGTATTTATGAAATGAGTAAACTAGGGATTTCATTGGGTGCAAACCCACATACTTTTAATGGTTTATCTGGAATTGGTGATTTAATTGTTACCTGTACCAGCATGCACTCTAGAAATAGAAGAGCTGGTATACTAATTGGGGAAGGCAAGTCTATGGAAGAAGCCTGTAATGAGGTTGGACAAGTTGTCGAAGGTGTAAAAACTGTTAAATCTGCATATAAGCTTGCTAAATTAAAAAATATAGAAATGCCAATAACAAATGCCCTTTATAAAGTCCTTTATGAAGGATATGATCCAAATAAGGCAGTGTATGAGCTTATGACTAGAGAAAATAAGGATGAAATAGAGCAAATCTTTTTTGAATAATATCTTATTATAAGACTTTATGATATAATATTTTGGTAAATAGGTGGTTTTTTGAGCAATTTTAAAAATAAAAATAAATATATAAAAAGAAGAGTTTTTGCTCTTTTGCTTATTTTATTTTTGCTAATGGTTTTTGGAAAGTTATTAAGGGGAAATCGAGTAAATGATTATAAAACAATTTTTCCAACTTTAACCACTTTTGAAAAAGACATTGACACAACAATATATAATCTTTTCGAAGAGAAAGCTTACTATGCAAATGGAGATGGGGTTGTAGTTTTCCATGCTAGCGAGGGTCAAAAAGTTCCCTCTGGATATGAGGTTGCAAGTCTAAACCTAATGGGAGATGTATCTTCTTTAAAGGATGATTTAGCTAAGGTAAATGCAGCTATTAAGATTAAAAAGGGAATTGAACCTCTAGGAAAAGAAAACTCAAAAACCTTTACAAAAAATTTGCAAGAACAAATAAAAGATAAAAATTTTGCTGGTGTATATTATGATATCAACTCTTCAGATAACGGAATTAGTGAAAATATAAACACAGCTGAATTAAAAGAATATTTAGAAATGTCTGATGCTGCTTTAAATTATAAAAAGGAAGAATTGGAAAAAGAGATTTCAAAATATAATTTTTCTTTTAGATCAGAATTTAGTGGCATTGTATCATATAAAATTGATGGAAACGAAGAATACTTTAATATCAGCGACCTTGACAAGTTTACATACAAGTACTTAAACAGAAACTATAACTTTAAGAATCTTGAAATGGAAACAAGGGTTAGAAATGGAGAACCACTTTTTAAAATTATTAACAATTTAAATTGGAAAGTAGCTTGTACAATTTCAAATGCATCAAATATTACAAACTACAATATTGGTGATTCTGTAAAAATTCAAATACCTGAGATAGAAGATATATATGGTGTGGTGGAAAAAATAAATAAAGATGAAAGCCATGCAGTTATTATTGTTAGTTTAGATAGATATTTTGAAAACATGTACTCAAACAGAGTTCATGATGGTAAAATAATTGTAAATAAAACTAAGGGTTTTGAAATTCCAAAGTCAACTTTGATTGAAAGAAATGATCTTACAGGAGTTTATGTTCAAGAAATTAAAGGACTTGTAAAGTTTGTACCAGTAGATATTGTAAGTGAATCAAATGATACAGTATTTATTAACAGGGGTAATAAGCAATCTGTGTTTAGCATAGGGGAAAAATCCTACAAGACTTTGACTGTTAATGATGCAATAGTAATTAATCCAAAGACAGTTGATGAATCAAGGATATTAAACTGAGGTGATAAGTTGGATTTAAAAGATAATTTAATAAAACTTTATGAAGATATAGAAATAGCCAAAGACAAGTCTAACTTTAATAGAGATGTTAAGCTAATAGCTGTTTCTAAGACTCACCCTGTTGAAATGATTGATGAATTCAACAAACTTGGGGTAAAAGATTTTGGTGAGAATAAAGTACAAGAACTTGTTTCTAAAATTGAAGATAAAAGAATAGAAGAATCTTTAAAAAATAATGAATTAAATTTTCATTTAATTGGAAATTTACAGACTAATAAAGTAAAATATATTTATAACAAAGTTAAATTAATTCAATCTCTTGATAGGATTAAGCTGGCAAAAGAAATTGATAAAAGAGCAAAAAATGATGACATCATTGTGGACTGCTTAGTTCAAATCAACATTGGAGATGAAGATAGTAAGTTTGGAATAAAGTACGATGAAACAGAAGACTTTATATATGAACTTCTTGACTATAAAAATATAAAAATCAAAGGCCTTATGGCTATTGCGCCAAACACTGAAGATGAATTCTTGCTAAGAAAATTATTTGAGAAAATGAATAATAAGTTTGAGGAAATTTCATCAAAAGCTTATGAAGGCGTAGAAATGAAATACCTTTCAATGGGAATGAGTCATGATTTTAAATTGGCTATAGAAGAAGGTTCCAACATGATTAGAGTTGGTTCTAAACTTTTTGGAAATAGAAATTATAATTAGGAGGACATTATGGCAGAAAAAACAATGGATAAACTAAAGAAAATCTTTGGTTTTGCAGACGAATATGAGTACGAAGATTTTGATGATGAGTTTGAAAATGAGGTTAGCGAAAGTGAAGCTGTAGAACCAGCTTATACACCTAAGCCAGCTAGCCACAAGCCAGCAGCAAAAACTAGAGTATCAGCAAGTAACATGGTAATCACAGTTCATGAACCACTATCTTATGATGAATCACCACTTATCGTTGATGATCTAAGAGACTTTAAGGCAGTAGTTCTTAACTTTGAACAACTTGATGTTGATGTTAAAAGACAAATCTTTGATTTTGTTAGTGGAGCTCTTTATGCACTTGATGGCAAGATGCAAAAGGTAAATAAGGATATTTTTATTCTTGCGCCAAATAATGTTGAAATCGATGGATTAAAGGAACAACTTAAGAACAACGGAATGTTCCCTTGGTAAATTTAAATAGAATAGATTTAATTAATCACATTAACAGACCAGAAGAAAAGATTTCTATTAGAAAGGTAATCGACAAAATGGAATCTGTAATGAATAGTCACATTTCGACTTCAACAGATTTCCTAAATCCTCACGAGATTAATTTATCTATTTCCATATTGAATAGGTTTAAAGACAACATTTCTTATCAAGTTGATGGGGGATATGAAGATAGCGAATCTAGCATTATCTACATATACCCGTCTTATATGTATGAAAATGAAGATGATGATCTTGTCCTATTTAAGTTTGATACTAATAATAAAATTAAACATGGGGATATACTGGGATCCATATTAGGTCTTAGTATAGACAGAGGAAAAATAGGTGATATTTTAATTGGAGAAAAATACACTTATTTTTTTGTTAAAAGAGAAATTGCAAATTTTGTAGAAATTAATCTTACAAAGGTATCACGATATAATATATTACTTTCGAGAGAAGGTGATACCAGTGGACTGCCTAAGAAAGAGTACGATTATAAAAAGATAATTGTATCTTCTTTTAGGTTGGATAATCTAATTGCAAAAGTTTTTAATCTTTCAAGGTCAAAAGTTAAGGAAATGATAAAATCTGAGCTTGTTAAGGTAAACTTCGCAAAGGAGACAAGATCTCATCTCGAATTAGAACTAGGTGACTTAGTTTCTCTTAGGCATTATGGAAGATTTAGGATTTTTAATATAGAAGGAAACACCAAAAAGGGAAATTTTGTATTAATCGTGAGATTAAACAAATGAGGAGATATTTATGTTTGTTGCTATTTTTAGCATTATTTTAATTATTATAGACCAATTCACAAAATTCTTAGCTGCTTCTTACTTAGCTAATGAAGATTCTGTTGTATTAATAGATAATTTTTTAAGACTTTATTACATAGAAAATAGAGGAGCAGCCTTTGGAATTCTTCAAGGATTTAGGTTTTTATTTGCAGTTATAACTGTAGCAGTTCTAATTATATTAATCGTATTTTTAATTAAAAATTATAATAAAGTTCCTTTTATATACCTACTAAGCTTCAGTTTATTAATTGGTGGGACAATTGGTAATTTTATTGACAGAGTAAGGCTTCACTATGTTATAGATTTTATTAGTATGAAATTTTTTGGGTATGATTTTGCCATTTTTAATTTTGCCGATGTATTCATAGTTGTGGGAACAATTTTGATTTCAATAGGAATACTGCTTCACGATAACAAAAGGTGATTTATGTACAAAAACATTTTCAATATAGATAAGGAGTCAGTAGGACTAAGGCTAGATAAGTTTTTAGAAGAAAACCTTGAAATAAATAGGTCACAAATTAAAAAGAATATTGTAGACGGAAATATTTTATTGAATAATAATAAAGTTAAAGCTGGTTATAACTTAAAATTAGATGATGAGATAACTGTAGAATATGAAGATGATTTTAGTTTGTCCCCTGAAAAAATTGATTTTGATGTTTTATATGAGGATGATTACCTTGCTGTAATATCAAAACCACAAGACCTGGTTGTTCATCCAGGAGCTGGAAATAAAAGTGGAACTTTAGTCAATGGGCTTTTGTATAAATTTAAAGAACTATCAAACCCTATAGATCATGATAGACCAGGGATAGTCCACAGGTTAGACAAGGATACATCTGGTCTAATGCTTATTGCAAAAAAAGATGAAGCCTATTACAAATTAGTTGAAATGTTTAAAAATAGACAGATAGATAAGCACTATCTTGCAATTTGTCATGGAAACATTTATGAAGATTTTGATGTTAAGGCCCCTATAGGGAGAGATCCTAATAATAGGATTAAGATGAAGGTAATTGATGAAAATTCTAAGGATGCCTTCACTAGCTTTAGGGTATTGAAAAACTTTGATAAGTTTTCTCTTTTAGATGTTCACCTTCACACAGGAAGAACCCACCAAATTAGGGTTCACTTAGCCTATGTAAATCACCCAGTAGTTGGTGATGAAGTCTATGGCATAAAAAATAAGTTTAAAATAAGTAAACAGCTTTTACATGCATATAAACTTAAATTCAATCACCCAATAAGTGGAGAAGAATTAGAAATAATAGATAAGTTCCCAGTAAGATTTGAAGATTTTATAAATAAATTTAGTTAGGAGATATTAAATGAAAGACTACGATGTAATAATAGTAGGAGCAGGTGCTTCTGGTGTATTTGCTTCCTATGAATTTAAAAAAATGAACTCAGACTTAAGGGTTCTAGTTATAGATAAGGGAAATTCAATTTACAGAAGGCAGTGCCCTATAAAAACTGGAAGAGTTGAGACTTGTATCTCCTGCGAACCTTGCAACATAATGAATGGTTATGGTGGAGCAGGTACTTTATCTGATGGAAAATATAACATAACTACAAATTTTGGCGGACAAATGCATGAATTTCTTGGAAAAGAAGACTCCATAGAGCTCATGGAATATGTTGATAAAGTTCTTTGTGAATTTGATGGAGAAGAGTCTAAATTATATGAGACAAAATCTTCTAATTTAAAAACTCTTGCACTAAAGCATGACTTACATCTTCTTGATGCCAAGGTAAGACACTTTGGTACAGATAGAAATCTTAAAATTCTTGAAAAAATATATGAATGGACAATGGATAAAGTTGAAATGATTTTTAACACAACTATTGTTGATGTTGAAAAGAAAGATAAGTTTATTCTTACAAGCAACAAGGGTGAAAGCTATTCCTGTGATAAATTAGTTCTTGCTTCAGGAAGAAGTGGATCTAAATGGATTTCTGAAATTTGTAAAAAGTTTAATATTAAATTATTTTCTAACCAAGTTGATATTGGTGTTAGGGTGGAGCTACCAGCAGAGGTATTTAAACATATAACAGATGCTGTTTATGAATCAAAAATAGTATATCAAACAAAAATGTACAATGATTTAGTTAGGACCTTTTGTATGAATCCTTATGGACAAGTTGTAGCTGAAAATACTAATGGTATAATCACAGTTAATGGTCACTCTTATGCGGATCCAAAACTTCAATCAGAAAACACTAACTTTGCCCTTCTTGTTAGTAATAAATTTACTGAACCTTTTAAAGATTCTAATGAATATGGTGAATCAATTGCCAAGTTATCCAACATGCTTGGCGGAGGTGTTCTTCTTCAAAGATTTGGTGATTTAGTAAAAGGTAGAAGATCTGATGAGAGAAGAATGCAAAAGTGTTTTACAGAGCCAACTCTTAAGGCTACACCAGGAGACTTGTCTCTAGTAATTCCTAAGAGACAACTGGATTCTATCATCGAGATGATTTATGCTCTTGATAAAATTGCACCTGGTACTGCCAACGATGATACACTTTTATATGGAGTGGAAGTCAAATTCTATAACTCAAGGGTAGAAACGGACAACAATTTTGAAACTTCAGTTGATGGATTATTTGTTGTAGGTGATGGTGGAGGTGCAACTCATTCACTTTCACAAGCATCTGCATGCGGGGTTTACGTTGCTAGATATCTAAATAATATATTATCTTAAGAGTATGCTTATGCATACTCTTTTCTTGATAAAGTGGCTATTTTTCAGTTATAATATAAAGATATGAAATGAGGATGTATTATGGAAAATAAAGAATTAATAAATGACATAAATAACAATGTAAATGAATATATAAGAAATATAAAGGAAAGCGTAGATGAGAAGAAAGCACTTGTTATAACTCATGGATGTCAAATGAACGAACACGATTCAGAGAAAATAACTTGGCTTCTTGAAAAAATGGGCTATAGCTTTGTCAATGAAATTGATGAAGCTGATTTTATTATTTTAAACACTTGCTCAGTTAGACACTCTGCTGAAGATAAGGTTTATGGTCAACTTGGAAATTTAAAAAACTTAAAATCAAAAAAGAAAAATATTAAAATTGCAGTTTGTGGATGCATGATGCAAAGGGATGAGTCTAGAAATTATGTTATAGAAAAATTTCCAAATGTAGATATAATTTTTGGAACAAATAATATTTGGAAATTACCTGAACTTTTAACTGCATCATATAATGGGACAAAACTTGCAATGGATATTGAAGAAAATGCCCTTAGTATTGATGATAAGCTTGGAGCAAATAGACTTTATAACTTTAAGTCCTACGTTAATATTATGTACGGTTGTAATAACTTCTGCTCTTATTGTATAGTTCCTTATACAAGAGGCCGAGAAACTAGCAGGAGACCAGGTGAAATCATAAGAGAAATAGAAGATTTAGCAAGGCATGGAACAAAAGAAGTTACATTACTAGGACAGAATGTAAATTCCTATGGAAAAACACTTGATGAGAAATTTTCATTTGCTAATCTTTTAGAAGAAATTAACGATATAAAAGGTATTGAAAGAATTAGGTTTATGACATCGCACCCTAAGGATATTTCAGATGAACTTATTTATTCTTTTAAAAACCTTGATAAATTATGTAATTTTCTGCACCTGCCTGTTCAAGCTGGCTCATCAAGGGTTCTTAAGATGATGAATAGAAAGTACACTAGGGAAGATTATCTTAGAAAAATTGATAAAGTTAAAAGTCTTAATCCAAATATAGCGTTATCAACAGATATTATGGTAGGTTTTCCAGGAGAGAGTGAGGAAGATTTTCTTGATACTTTAGATTTAGTGAAAAAAGTTGAATATGATACAGCTTTTACCTTTATTTATTCTGTTAGAGAAAATACTCCAGCAGCTAATAGGACTGACCAAGTTCCTGACAAGGTAAAACATGATAGATTTGAAAGACTACTTGATGTTCTTTATCCAATTCAAGAAAGAAAGAACAAGGCATTCATTGGTAAAGATGTAGATGTTCTTGTAGAAGATATTTCTAAGAAAAACGAAAGCAAGGTAAGTGGAAGAACTGATGAATTTAAATTAGTTAATTTCAAAGGCGATAAAAATGATGTTGGAAATATTGTAAAAGTTAGGATAAAAGATGCAAATAGTTTTTCTCTAGTAGGTGAGAAGATTGAATCGTGAAAAATTAACTCCAATGATGCAGCAATATCTTGCTGTTAAGGATGAAAACCCAGACTCCATTCTATTTTTTAGACTTGGGGACTTTTATGAAATGTTTTTTGATGATGCTCTTTTAGCATCAAGAGAACTTGAAATAACTCTTACTAGAAGAGATGCTGGATTAGAGGAGAAAGCCCCTATGTGTGGTGTTCCTTATCACGTAGCTTCTTCTTATATCTCAAAGTTAATAGACAAGGGTTATAAGGTTGCAATTTGTGACCAAGTTGAAGATCCAAAGCTAGCAAAGGGCATAGTAAAAAGAGAAGTTACGCAAATTATTACTCCAGGAACCTTTACGGATACAGAATATTTAAAGAGTGATTTAAATAATTATCTCTTATCTATTTATATTCAAGGATATTCTTTAAATTTAACTTATTCTGACTACTCAACAGGAGAAATTTATTTTACGAATAAGACTTTCTTATCTAAGACAGAGTTATTTAGATTTCTTCAAGATCAAGTAGATAGGATTAGTCCCAATGAAATTCTAATTAATGAAGATGCCTTAGCTACTTTTAAAAAAGAAATTAAAAAGAACAATGTATTTTTAAACCCTTATATTGCTGAAAATCTAAAAGACAGTAATATAATCAAGGATTTTGGTAATTACTTTAGTGATAACTTTAAAAACAACTTAAGGGACTTTCTATCTGACAACAAGATAGTTGATTATACATCGTTAAAAAAGATTTTGCAGTATTTAGTTGTAACTCAAAAGATCAACTTAAAACACATAAATAATATTTCTTATTACAACAATTATGATTTTTTACTTTTGGATGAAAGTTCAAAAAGAACACTTGAAGTAGTTAAAGGCTTAAATACCTTTACTAAAAAGGGATCCCTATTAGATGTATTAGATAAGTGTAGCACCTCTATGGGTTCAAGAAAATTAAAGAAATGGGTGGAAAGTCCACTAGTTGATTTAAATAAAATTGAGGAAAGACAAAATATTATAGAATCTTTTACAAGAGATTTATTGTTGCAAGATAAAATCGAAAAGATTTTAAGAGAAGTTTATGATATAGAAAGACTTGTGGTAAAGATATCAAATGGAAGCATAAATCCTCGTGAGCTATACTCTCTTAAATCTACAATAGAAAATGCAAATAAAATAAAAGCAATTTTAGAAGGTCAAGATAATAAGTATTTAAAATTACTTTCTAAAGAATTTATTGACCTATCTGATGTTTACGATGAAATCGATAAAGTTTTAATAGAGAACCCGCCAGTTGTAATTGAAGAAAATAGGATTATTAAAGAGGGATATTCTCTTGAACTAGATGAGCTCTTTAAAATTGCCACAGAAGGCAAAAATTGGTTGCTTGATTTCGAAGAAAAGGAAAGAAACAGGACTGGAATTAAAAAATTAAAGGTTAAACATAACAAAATTTTAGGATATTTTATTGAAGTTACAAAGTCCTTCTTAGATCAAGTGCCAGAGGATTACATTAGAAAGCAAACTTTAGTGGGTTCAGAAAGGTTCTTTTCCATGGAATTAAAGGATATGGAAGGGAAATTACTTGGATCCAAAGAAAGAGCCTTGTCTATGCAGGCTGAAATTTATAATAATTTAAAAGACTTTATAGGTAAAGAAATTTATAGAATACAAATTCTTGCAGATAAACTTTCAAAGCTCGATTCACTTTTATCTCTAGCTAAGGTTTCAAACTTAAATAATTATGTGAGACCAAAATTTAACAATGAGGGATATATCGAGATAAAAGCAGGAAGACACCCAATTGTTGAGTCTTATATGAAGGATGACTTCTTTGTGCCAAATGACACCTATATAGATACTAAGTCCAATATGATTCATATAATTACTGGTCCCAACATGGCAGGTAAGTCAACATATATGAGACAGGTTGCACTTATTACCATAATGGCACATATTGGTTGCTTTGTGCCTTGTGACTCTTGTAACATTTCACTTATAGACAGAATTTTTACAAGAATAGGTGCTAGTGATAACTTGGCAATGGGTCAATCAACTTTTATGGTTGAGATGCAAGAAGTTGCCGATATAATACAAAATGCATCTTCTAAGTCACTTTTAATATTGGATGAAGTTGGAAGAGGTACCAGCACCTTTGATGGACTTGCAATAGCAAATGCAATAATAGAATATATAGCAGAAAATATTAAGGCAAAAACACTTTTTGCTACACATTACCATGAATTAGTCCATCTTGAAGATAAATACGATTCTGTTGAAAACCTAACTATAGCAGTAGATAGGCAAGAAGATGATATTATCTTTTTAAGAAAAATAATTAAGGGATTTACAAATAATTCTTATGGAATTGATGTAGCAAAACTTGCAGGCATTGATGATAGGATTATTAATAGGGCCAAGGATGTTTTAGCTCTTATTGAGAAAGAAAATGAAGGACTAAATATTGACCTTAATAAGGAATATATAAGAGAAGAAAAAACTAGCCCAGAGGTCGAAAATTTTATGAATAAATTGAGGCAGATAAATATACTTGAGATAAGTCCTATGGAGGCCTTTAATTTATTAGATGAAATAGTTAAAAAATCTAAGGAGTTAATATGATAAGACTTTTAGATGAACAAACAATATCAAAAATTGCAGCAGGAGAAATAATTGAAAACTCTGCTTCTATAGTAAAAGAATTGGTGGAAAACTCAATTGATGCTGGAGCAGATGACATTTTAGTTGAATTAAGAGGGGAAAGTACTGATTATATTAAGGTTTCTGACAATGGGTCCGGCTTTTCTGAAGAAGACCTTGAGCTAGCATTTTTACGTCACTCTACATCCAAACTTCAAGTAATTGAAGATCTTGAAAAAATTAGGACTTTGGGATTCCGTGGCGAAGCCCTTGCAAGTATTTCAAATATTTCTAAGATAAAACTAATGACAAAAAGAGAAAATGATTTGGCAGGAAACTCTCTTGTCATAGAGAATGGAAAGATTATAAGGAAGAATAAAGTTGGAATGCCCAAGGGTACGACTTTTATTATTAATGATGTTTTTTATAATACACCTGTGAGGAAGAAGTTTCTTAGAAAAGATTCTACAGAAATAAGTAATATAATTGATATTGTTCAAAAAATTGCCCTATCAAATAATAATATTAAATTCACTTTGATAAGGGACGGAAAGACTATTCTCAATACAGGAAATGATAAAGATCCTATTAATAGAATATTTTCTATCTTGGGTTCAGAAATAGCATCTTCTTTAAATGAAGGAAGTTTTGAATCGGAAAACTATAAAATTAAAGGTTTTTTCTCGGATAATAAGCTTTTTAGGTCTAATAGAGATAGCCAATATATTTTTGTAAATGGAAGATTTATAAGAGATATAAATATTTCAAGATCTGTAGAAAAAAACTACAATTCCTTGATTCCATTAAACAGGTACCCTGTATTTATTTTATATATTGACATAGATCCTAAATTAATTGACGTTAATATTCATCCAAAGAAAAATGAAATAAAAATTTCAAATGAAAATATTTTAACGGCACTTCTATCTGAAGTTGTTGAGGAAGTTATTTACCCTAACAGATCTATAAGGGAAATAGAATTCGAAGAAAAAAAAGAGAATATAAATGTATTTGATATTTTTGATGAAGATGACTCTGAAGAAGCCCTAGATTCTATTGAAACAACAAAGTCAGAAGAAAATAAGAATCTTAAAAGTCTATGGGATTTAGAAAAAGAAGTTGAAGATTCGGAGACTGAAAAAGAACAAGCCCTCAATGAAGAAGCCCTGCTATATAGAGAAGAATATAAAAAAGATTCAAATTTTTCTAATGATAAAGAACACATAGAAAAAAACTTTTTATTTAATCGCAAAGCTAGTCAAATTGATGAAGGACTTTTAAACACAAGAATAAGTGGAGTCCTTTTTAAGACATATATTTTATTAGAAAATCAAAGAGATGGCAAGGTTTTTGTAGTTGATCAGCACGCGGCTCACGAAAGAGTTAACTACGAAAAATTCCTAAAGATGTATCTTAATAGCGAGATATCTTCACAAATTCTAATTAAACCAGAAATAATTGAATTAAATCAACTTGAGTACGACAAAATTCTCAATTATATTGATTTGTTTACTAAGTTGGGATTTAAAATTGAAGATTTTGGTGATAGGTCTGTTGTACTAAGAGAAGTTCCAATGATCTTTGGACTACCAACTTATGTAAATTTTATTAGAGACATAATAGACTCTCTTGATAAAGAAATCTCATCAAATTATGAAGCAGATCTTTATAAAATTATGAGAAAAGCTTGCAAGGCTTCTGTGAAAGCAGGAGATGACTTATCAGATATCGAAATAGAAGCATTGATAAAAGATTTGAAAAACTGTGAAAATCCATACACTTGTCCACATGGAAGACCAACAATAGTAGAAGTATCCAAACACACAATTTCAAAATTATTTTTGAGGGAATAAATGGAAAATTTATTAATAATTACTGGACCCACTGGAATAGGAAAAACGGAGCTTTCTTTAAAACTTGCTAAAAAGTATAAAGGAGAAATAATTTCCAGTGACTCCATGCAAATTTATAAAAAACTAGATATTGGAACAGCTAAGGTTGATCTGGAAAATACAGAAATCCCCCATCATATGGTAGATATAATTGATGCTGAGGAAAACTTTTCTGTTGCTGACTTTAAGCAAAGAGCTAAAGAAATTATTAGTGAAATAAATAGTAGGGGAGGATTGCCCCTTGTAGTAGGTGGTACAGGTTTATATATAAATTCCCTTGTTTATAATCTTGACTTTACAGAGACAGAAGCGGACTATGTTTATAGAGAAGAGTTGTACAAAATACTTAAAGAAAAAGGTAGTGAATTTCTTTATAAAAAACTTTATACACTCAATAAGGATATGGCAGAACAAATTCACCCAAATAATGGTCAAAGAATTATTAGAGCCTTAGAAATTTCGAAAGATGGAAATGAAAAAGGAAGTAATTTTCGTCAAGAGAATGAAGAATATAATTTAATCTTCATTGGCTTAAATATGGATAGAGAAAGGCTCTATGAAAGAATTAATAATAGGGTAGACAAGATGATAGAACTTGGTCTTGTAGAAGAAGTAAAAAGCTTATTAGATGAAGGTTTAGATAAAAACTCACAATCCCTTAAGGCAATTGGGTATAAGGAAGTTATATCATATCTTGATGGTGAAATTGAATATGATGAAATGATTGAACTTATAAAAAAGAATTCGAGACATTATGCTAAGAGACAATTGACGTGGTTTAGAAGAGATAATCGAATACAATGGTTTGACAGGGAGTCAGATAATTTATTAGAAGAAATTGAAAATTACATCGATAGTAAATTAGACGGAGATTTTAGGAGATAAGATGACAATATACGACAATTTATTTAAAGAAAAATATAATATAGATCCGAAAATAATTGAATTTGTGAATAGAATAGAAGATAAACTACAAGATAGGTTCAAAGAATTTAGTGACATAGCCCAATATAACCAAGTTAAAATTTTAAAAGCCATGCAAGAAGAAGGACTTAAGGCAACGGATTTCAACTGGACAACAGGATATGGTTATGGAGATATAGGAAGAGATAAGGTTGAATCTATTTATACAAGGATTTTTAATGTAGAGGATAGTCTTGTTAGGTCAAATATTGTATCAGGTACTCATGCTATTACACTTGCAATAAAGGCAATTTTAAAGCCAGGAGACCATTTTCTATCTGTTACTTCAACTCCCTATGATACCTTACAAAAGGTAATAGGATTAAGGGGAGACAGTCCTGATTCTTTAATAAATTCTGGATATGAGTATTCTGAAATTCCTTTAGTGAATAATACGATAGATATAGAAAGCATAAAGAGTTATATTCAAGATAATACTAGTCTAGTTATTATGCAAAGATCAACAGGTTATTCTAATAGACGAGCCTTTACAGTTTCTGAACTAAAGGAAGCTGTGGATGAAGTAAAAAGGATAAATAAGGATATAAAAATTTTTGTAGATAATTGTTATGGAGAATTTACAGAATTAATTGAACCTAGCGAAATTGGAATAGATATAATGGCGGGGTCCTTAATAAAAAATCCAGGAGGAGGACTATGTTATACTGGTGGATATGTTGCTGGTAAAGAGGAGCTTATTGAAAGGGCAGCTAATATTTTGACTGCGCCTGGAATAGGAAAGGACTGTGGACTAACTTTTGGCATGACAAGGCAAATATTACAAGGTCTTTTTATGTCCCCTAAAATTGTTGAAGATGCAATTAGAGGAGCTACATTATTTTCAAGATCCTTTGAAGAATTAGGATTCAGGACAATACCAACAAGCTCCGATCCAAGAAGCGACATTGTAACTGCTATAGAACTAAAAAAGCCTGAAATACTTGAAATATTTTGTAAGTACATTCAGTTTTCTTCTCCAGTTGACTCAGAATTCACACCAATCCCATGGGACATGCCGGGATATGATGACAAAGTAATAATGGCTGCAGGAGACTTTATAGAAGGCTCATCTATTGAGTTATCAGCAGATGGACCTATGAGAGAACCTTACTATGTATATTTTCAAGGAGGTCTTTCTTATTATCACATTAAGTTCGCTCTAATTAATTTATTAAATGCTCTTTACAAAGAAAAACTAATAAATATTTAATTTTATTATAATTTGTCAATAAGTTTTTAGGTAAAAAAGCAGAAACAAATAAAGTGTAAGAGAATAAGCATAAAGTTTATTCTCTTTTTTAATAAATATTATAGAGTTATAAAATAAAATACTTTTAGATAAAGTATATACGGAGGATTTTAATGAAAAAGAAATTTATTAATGGGAAAATTTATGGCCACAAAGATGCTACAGAGATCTTGGTTGAAGATGGAAAATTTGTAAAATTTGGTAGTGACCTAGGAGATGCTGATGAAGTAATTGATCTTGATGGCAATCTAGTTATCCCACCTTATGTGGATGCTCATCTTCACCTAGACTACTACATGATAGGAAAGACAGATGAAGTTAAAAATGAGTCAGGCACACTCTTTGAAGCAATAGACCTTTGGAACGACTTTAAAAAGGGATCAACAAAAGAAGACATGAAGAAAAGAATTCGTCAAGCTGTAGAAGATTGTGTTTCCTATGGAACTCAATATATTAGAGCACAAACAGACTGTACTGATCCAAACCTAACAGGAATTAAAGCAGCTCTAGAGGTTCGCGATGAATTAAAAGATAAGGTGACAATCCAAGTTGTAGCCTTCCCTCAAAATGGTATGTATTCTTACAGAGAAGAAGGCAAAACTGGTAGAGACCTAGTTGAAGAAGCTCTTGAATTAGGTTGTGAAGTAGTTGGAGGAATTCCTCACAATGAATGGAGCCGTGAGCTTGGAGAAAAATCAATAAAAGAAATAGTTGATTTAGCAGTTAAACACAATAAATTAATTGATGTACACTGCGATGAAACTGACGATGTCATGGCAAGATTTTTAGAAGTTCTAAATGCTGAAGCCATGATGAAAGGAATTGCAGAAAAAACTACTGCAAGTCATACTTGTTCCTTTGGATCATCAGATGATTCATATGCCTTTAGAATGATGGGACTATTTAGAAAGTCAAAAATAAACTTTGTATCGCTACCAACAGAAAATGCTTTTCTACAAGGACGTCAAGATACTTATCCAAAACGCCGTGGCATAACAAGAGTTCGTGAATTCGTTGATAATGATATTAATGTTTGCTTTGCACAAGACTCAATAGTAGACCTTTGGTATCCAGCAGGAAATGGAAACCTTATGAATATCCTTGATAATGGAATCCACCTTGCACAACTAATGAAAGAAAAAGATTTTGAAAAAGATCTAGACTTAATAACTTATAACGGAGCAAAGGCTCTTTATATTCAAGATGAGTATGGATTTGATGAAGGAAAACCTGCAAACTTTATAGTTCTTGATGCACCAAATGAATTTGAAGCAATAAGAAATAGGGCAGAATGTTTATCATCAGTGCGTAATGGAGAATTTTTATTTAAAAAAGCAAAAAGAGAATTTGAAGTTCCACTAAGTCTATAAGAGTTTTATTTAATCCCCAGTTTTGGGGATTTTTTTAAAATAAAAATAACCCCCAACTCCAGATAGGGGATTGGGGGTTATAAAAGTTAATTCATTTTTAGTTGAATCTTCGATACAGTCCAACGATTTTGCCAAGAATTTCAATATTGTCGAAGTAGAGAGGTTCCATTGTATCATTTTCAGGTTGCAATCTAAATCTGTTTTCTTCTTTGTAATAGGTTTTAATTGTTGCTTCGTCTTCAATTAAAGCTAAAACTTTTTCTCCATTTCTTGCACAATTTGATTTCTCAATAATTACATAGTCACCATCAAAAATTCCTACATTAATCATACTTTCACCAGAAACTTTTAAGATAAAGAGTTCCTTATCTGAAACGAAGTCAACAGGTAAAGGCATAGTATCTTCTATGTTTTGGACAGCCAGTATTGGTGCACCAGCAGTTACTCTTCCAAGAACAGGAACATCAACAGTTTTTTTCTTAAGCATTAAGATGTCATCATCTTGCGGAACAATTTCTATAGCTCTAGTCTTTGATGCATCCTTTCTTATATAGTTCGTAGTTTCTAGTTTTTCAAGTGCATAATAAACAGTTGAAGTTGATTTTATATTACAGCCTGCACAAATTTCACGAACAGTAGGTGGATAGGACTTTGATTCGATAAATCTTTTAATAAAAAATAAAATTTCAAGTTCTCTTTGGTTTAAGTCTTCGTACATGGGATTACCTCCTATTTTTGTTAAATTAATAATATCATATTTGAACAAGCATTTCAAACTCTAGTTTAAAAAACTTGTTCTTTTTAGTTGACAAAAAAGAACATAAGATGTAACATTTGTTTAGAACTTTTATTTGATACGACTGTTTGATACAAAAGTTTAAACTGAAGTTGAACATAATTTTGAGGTGATAAGATGAAACGTACTATTATTATAAGAAAACAAAAAGTTTTATTATTTTTATTATTAATTTTTATTTTTAATACTGGTCTTATGGTAAAAAATGAATCAGATTTAAACTTAGAAGAAAAAGAAATTGTTTATGATGTTTATACAGTAAAAAGTGGAGATACAATTTGGACTATTTCTGATAACTATGATTATAAGAATAAAATGAAGTTTGTAATGGATATAGAAAAGGCAAATAGCATTTCATCTTACGATATTAAGCCTGGGTACAAGCTAGCTATTCCTATATACAAAAGTAAATAGATTGAGCTTATATACACGCTTTTCTGTTTGACTTATGCTTTTAAAAGATATACAATTATTTTAAGGCTTGTGCCTTAATAATGATTTTAAAATTTGAAACATGAAAACTAAATAGGAGGTGTGTAAAATGGGTTTTAGTAGTACTTTAATATCTATTGTTATCGGTATTATTGGCTTAGCTGTAGGCTATGCTGTTAGAAAATATATTTCTGAAGGTAAACTTAAAAATGCTGAAGAATTATCTAAAAAGATAATATACGATGCTGAAAATCAAGCACAAACACAAAAGAAAGTTTTGCTTGTTGAAGCTAAAGAAGAGATTCAAAAGTTAAGATCTGAGCAAGAAAATGAAGCTAAGATTAGAAGAGCTGAAATTAAAGAATTAGAGGACAGGGTTTTATCTAAAGAAAAACTTTTAGATAAAAAATCTTCTCAAGTTGAAAAGAAAGACGAAAAACTTAGCAAGAAATTAGAAGGCTTGAGGGAAAAAGAAGAACAAGCTGATGAACTTGTTAAACAAAGAGAAGAGGAACTTCAAAAAGTTGCTGGTCTTACAAAAGAAGAAGGTAAAGAAATTCTTTTGAATGAACTTAAAAAAGAAATAACTAATGAATCGGCACTTATTATTAAAGAAAATGAAAACAGGATTAAAGAAGAATCTGGCAAATATGCTAGAAATGTTATTGCTCAGGCTATTCAAAGATGTGCAGCTGACCAAGTTGCAGAATCTACTGTTGCTGTAGTTAATCTTCCAAATGATGAAATGAAGGGAAGAATTATAGGGCGAGAAGGTAGAAATATTAGAGCTATAGAGTCAATAACAGGAGTAGATTTAATTATTGATGATACTCCAGAAGCGGTAGTTTTATCTTGCTTCGACCCAATTAGAAGAGAGATAGCAAGAGTAGCTCTAGAAAAGCTTGTTAATGATGGTAGAATTCACCCAACAAAGATTGAAGAGACTGTTGAAAAGGCTAAAAACGAAGTGGAAACGATAATTAAGGAATCAGGTGAACAAGCAGCTTATGATGCTGGAGTTCACGGCTTACATCCAGAAATTATTAAGTATTTAGGTAGACTAAAATACAGAACTTCTTATGGACAAAATAACCTTAAGCATTCAGTAGAAGTTGCTGAAATTGCTGGTATTTTAGCTGGTGAAATAGGCGCTGATGTTAAACTTGCTAAGAGGGGTGGACTACTTCACGACATAGGAAAGTCGGTTGATAGAAATCTCGATGCTCCGCATGTTGATATTGGTGTTGAAATTGCAAGAAAATATCACGAATCAGAATTTGTTATTAATGCAATTCAATCCCATCATGGAGACGTTGAACCTAACTGTGTAGAATCCGTCTTAGTTCAAGCAGCAGATGCTATATCTGCAGCTAGACCAGGAGCTAGACGTGAAACAGTTGAATCTTACATCCAAAGACTTGAAAAACTTGAAGAAATCGCTAATGAATTTGATGGAATTGAGAAGTCTTATGCTGTTCAAGCTGGACGTGAAATACGTATAATTGTAAAACCTGAAAAAATTTCTGAAGCAGAAATTACTATTACTGCTAGAGAAATTGTTAAAAGAATTGAGTCTGAACTAGATTTCCCTGGACAAATTAAAGTTAATGTCATTAGAGAAACTAGAGCAGTTGAATACGCAAAATAATTAAGAACCTGACATTTGTCAGGTTTTTATTTTTATAGGAGGTGATGACTTGATTAATTCAAACTTGATTGATGATTTTTTAGATTACATGAAATCAACTAAGGGTGCATCCGATAATACTGTTAAAGAATATTACTATGACCTTAGGATGTTTGCTAGATTTATAAAAAGGCGAAAGGGTCTTGTAGATTCAAAAATTGAGTTTGACCATATTACAATTGAAGATATAAGTCCTGATCTTCTTGAAAGTGTTACTAAACAGGATATTTATGCCTATAATGCATTTTTAGAAAGAGAAAGAAAAATATCTAATAGGTCTAAATTTAGAAAAATTTCGTCAATAAGGAGTTTTTACAACTATCTTCATGCAAAGATTGATATAATTAAGATAAATCCAGTAATAGATATTGATATGCCAAAGGTGGAAAAAACTCTTCCAGTCTATTTGACTTTAGATCAGAGTCTAAATTTATTAAAAACCATTGAGGAATCAAAGATTAAACCTCTTTATAAAAAAAGAGATTATGCAATTGTCACTTTGTTTTTGAATTGTGGTATGAGGCTTTCTGAGCTTGCAGGTATGGATATATCACATTTGCAGGAAGATAATACCCTAAAAGTTATTGGAAAGGGTAATAAAGAAAGAGTCATCTATTTAAATGAAGCATCCGTATATGCTATTGAAGAGTATTTAAAACTTAGACCTCAAATAAAAGATGATGCCTTGTTTCTATCAATGAGGCAACAAAGGATGAGTAATAGGTCAATACAACACATGATAGAGAAGCATATGAAAAATTCAGGCCTGGACACAAATATTTATTCTGTCCATAAGCTTAGACATACTGCTGCAACTCTTTTGTACGAATATGGAAATGCTGATATAAGGGCACTTCAAGAAATTCTTGGCCATGAATCAGTTAACACTACGGAGATATACACTCATGTTAACAAAAAAGCCCTAAGAAAGATGGTGGACTCAAATCCACTTTCAAAACTCAATAATTATACAAATAAGAAAGATGAAAATAATAATTAAAGGAGAGACTATGAAAAACATAAAAAAATTACTAGGAATTGGAATAATGTCTTTTGTTTTAAGTACATCTGTTTTTGCAGCTGGAAAACTTCCAAAAGAAGCTGCTGATAAGGATATTAATATTTATATCAACAATAGCATACAAAATATTCCCCAAGACATGGGGAAGGCTTATCTTGATAAGACTAATAATAGGGTAATGGTTCCAGTTAGATATATAACAGAAAATCTTGGCGCTAATATAAATTTCTATCAGAGAAAAGATACTAATACCAGCGGTATTCTAATTGGAGCAATAGATGTATTAGTTGAGCTAGATATAAATTCTACAAAGGCTAAGGTAAATAATGGGGGAACTGAAAATATAGTTAATCTTGATTCTCCTGCAATCCTTTACGATGGAAGGACCTATGTTCCTATTAGATTTATTTCTGAAACTCTAGGTCTTAATGTAGACTGGAAGAATGATTCAGTTTATATTTCTGGAAACTTTAAGACTAAGGGTAAGAGGTATAACTATGAAGATGATAATAAAAATTCAGATAAGAAAGAAAATGAACTAAAAGAATTAAATAAGGAAGAACGTAAGGATTTAAAAGATATAAAAGACATAAGAGATAATTCTTCGAAAAAAGAAAATAAAAACTCATTATTCGATTTTTAATAAGAAAAATAATTTGAATAATAATTAAATTTAGCAAAAAGATTTTATTTTGTTTATCTTATAAAAAGTAGGGAACGAAAAACATCATAAAAAACCACTAAAAAAAGAATATGAAAGCAGAAAGATTTAGTCACAAAATAATAATTTTGTGACTAAATTTGTAATTTTTTAGCTATTTTAATTTTTTTTTTAAGTTTGTTTTAATATCCTTAAATACTTATACTCATTAGCTTTAACAGGCTTTTTAAACTATTATTACTATCCTGCATATAAAACATTTCTTATTTTATTTATAATTTTCTCAAAACTTTTCATTATTTAAATATTTTTATAAAATCTTTAGATCTTATTCTTAGCTATTAATTTTTATTTTTCCATATATTTGTTTTATACACTCTTATTCATATCTTTTTACAATTGCTTAAATCCATATACAAAGCTTAGTGTTTTATAAAATTCTAGAATTTTCACTACAATAAATAAAAAGTTTATAATTTAGCGTAATTCTTATATCTAAAGAAATTTATAAAGAATTCCTTTATTTCTTATTGTTAATATCTATATGTTAAAACCTCTCATTTCAGACTTCATATTTTTCCATATATTTTGGTCCCAAATTTTTAATTTACTCCTATGACTAATACACATATTCTAAACTTTTGTTTCTACATTTTACTAAATTGATTTTATAATATATGTTATAATAATTTCCAGGTGATAAAATGTCATTAGACGGTACAGTAGTAAAAAATTTAGTATATGAAATAAATAATCGTGTAAATGGTGGTAGAATAGATAAAATTTACCAAGATGACAGCAATAATCTTTTAATAAATATAAGAGCTAATGGTAAAAGAGAAAGACTCTTCATATCTATTTATGGAAGCCCTAGGATGTATTTTAGCGAAGAGCTTTTTAATAGTCCACAAAATCCTCCAGCTTTTTGCATGCTACTTAGAAAACATCTTGAGAACAATCAAATTTTAAGTGTTAACCAATATAAGATGGATAGAATTGTAGAAATACACGTTAAATCTCGAGATGAGCTTGGCTTATATAGTGAAAAGTCTCTTATAATTGAGCTTATGGGTAAACACTCAAATGTTATATTAATTGATAATGAAAGCAAGAAAATTATCGATTCTCTAAAGAGGGTAAATTTTAATCTTTCGAATGTTAGAGAAATTCTTCCAGGCCTTATTTATAATGAGGAAGACATTTCTCAGGGTCTGGATCCTTGTGAAACAGAATCTATTATAAATTTAATAAAGGATTGTGAGGAAAACCTCAATTTAAAATCTTTTTTCTTAAAGAATTTTACAGGCATAAGTCCTCAAATGTGTGAAGAGATTGAATTTAGGACTAATATTGATTTTAAAAAGAATATTTTTTCACTTAAGTATGATGAAATTGAGATTTTAAATAAAGTATTTTTGAATATCTTCTTAGACATAAAAGAAAATAAATTTGTTCCAATAAAAATTTATAAAGAAGCAATTTTTAAAGACTTTTATTCCATTGATTTAAAAGAATTGAGTGAGAAAGATAAAGAAAAAATAGATAGCATCTCTTCCCTACTTGAAGAGTTTTATAATTCAAAATTTTTACGTGATTCTCTCGGATCCAAGAGTAAAGAGCTTAGAAGGGCTGTTAAGAAGCATATTGATAAAATTAATAGGAAGATATCAAATCAATCAAATGAACTCAACCTAGCCCTAAATAGAGACAAATATAAAGTTTACGCTGATTTAATTTCTTCAAATTTTCATAGAATAGAAAAAGGTTCTGATCATGTTACAGTTGAGAACTTTTATAATGAAATGGAAGAAATAGAAATTCCACTTGATTCGAAATTAGATGGACCAGGAAATGCTTCGAAATATTATAAAAAATATTCTAAACTAAAAAATGCAGCTGTATATTTAGAAGAACAAATAAATATAGGAAAATCAGAATTTGAATACCTAGAATCAATATTATTAAATATAGATTTTGCTGAGACTCCTGACGAAATTGATGACTTGTATGAAGAGTTAGAAAAAGAGGGTTACTTAAAAAAGAGAAATAAAAGTAATAAAAAGAAAAGGAAAGATTCACAAGAAAATTATATTAAAATAAAAACTGAAGACGGATTTGATATTTATATCGGTAGAAACAATAGGCAAAATGACTATCTAACCTTAAAAAAAGCCAAAAAGAATGACCTATGGTTTCACGTAAAGGACGCCCCAGGATCTCATGTAATATTAAAAAATGATAATAGGAATTTTTCAAATAGCGCAATGATGACTGCAGCTAAGCTAGCAGCGAAATATAGCTCTTTATCAAAATCACAAAATATTCCTGTGGACTACACCTTCAAGATGAATGTAAAAAGACATCCAGCAAAAAAGCCTGGATTAGTATCTTATACAAATTACAAAACTATAAATGTAAGCATATAAAAAAGAATAAGGGATTCCTTATTCTTTTTCTTCGTCTTCATCTATAAAGTTTAATCTTTGTAAAACTAATTTATATCCATCAGAACCATAGTTTAAAGATCTATTAATTCTAGAAATAGTAGCTGTTGAAGCTCCAGTTTCACTTTCAATTTCATGGTAAGTTTTGTTTTTAACTAGTAGCTTAACAACTTGTAGCCTTTGTGCAATTGCTTGCAATTCCTTAACGGTACAAATATCTTCAAAAAATCTATAACATTCTTCTAAATTTTCAAGTAAAAGAATAGCTTCGAATAAACCATCGACATCTTTATTCTTTAATTTTGAGTCGTAAATCATTATATATCCTCCTGTCTTAAAGTTTAATATTAATATAATACATAAACGCTCTATATGCTCACTAATATACTAACAATTTTACTTGCTAAAGTCAAGAAAATATTACTCCTCATAAACGCTAACTTCGCTAATTCCCTTCTTATTTTTGACTTGAAAAGCCTTGTTAGAAATTTGTGACAAATGAGGATTGTGTGTTACCATTATAATTTGTCTGTTGAAAACATTTGATGATTGTTTTAAAAACTCCCCAAGATTAAAAGTATAATCGTTACTAACATGCTTTCCTGGTTCATCTAATATCAAAGGACCAGATAATATTGGTTGGTTTTGTTGTAAGAAAGCAATTCTAAGAGCAAGAGAAATGATATCAACAACTCCCCCACCTCTAGCTATCTCTGGCTTGGTCTTTATGCTATAACCTTCAGAATAGTTAGATTGAACATAAAATTCTGCAATAGGGACAGATCTTGCTTCTGATAATTCTATTAGAAACTCTATATCTGTTTCAAAAATAAATTGAAGACATTTTGTTACAGTATCTTCAATCTGCCTTTTGGATTGTTCTCTAGCGAATTCAGAAGTCTTTTGAAAAAGTAGTGATACTTGAGTAAGTACTTCGCTATATTTTTCTTTATCCTCAAGCTTCTTCTCTATTTTTTCCAACTGGTCATTTAAAATTTCAATTTTACCTTCATCGCTTAAAATCTTATTATTTAATTTGCTTAAGTTTTGGTCTAATTCTCTAAGGTCCAAGCAATCACAACCTTGGCATTAAGTCATTGGCTTCAGCGAAAAGCCTGTCAATTTCACTCTTTAAATTTGATATCTCATTTTCAAGATCTTCTGGTTTAATACCTAGTTTTTCAATTTCATTTAAAATATCTTTCTTTTGAGCATTAAGTTGTTCAAGTCTAGCCTCAGATTTATACTTCATATTTTTTAATCTGTCTAATTGTTCTTTTAAATTTTTCAAATTTTCTTCGTAGTTCATTTAATCATTCCTCAAATGGTATTTTATATGTTCAATGGAGTCATTATTTATTTCACTATAACAGAAGGGACAAACACCAATTTCTAGAATAGTTTTCTCGTATGACTCAGTATAAGAGTTTAAATTACTTTTGATTTCAGCAAGATCAATAGCTCCTATTTTATAATCATTATTTAGTTCAGCTAATTTTCTTTGTAAATCTGATAAAACAAATAAAGACCTTATCTTATTTTCTAATTTTTCGGAAATATTTTCTATATCATCATCATTACTAAAGTTTTTTATATAATTATTGCCATAATTTAACTTGTCATTAATTGCTAAAAGATTTTCCTTTGTTGAAAATATTTTATTATACAGATTTATCTTTTCTTCTAAAGAATTATTTATGTCAGAAATCTTGTTAATATTTTTTATTGAATCTAAATCTTTTTTTGTGTCATTAATAAGATTAGAGTTAGCTTTATACTCTTTGAGAAGTTTTGAATAAAAATCTAGTGTTTTTTCTTTTATTTCAATATCTTTAGCCTTCTCATATATAGAATCAATATTCTTTAAATTACCCAAAGTATTGGAGATACTAAAAACCTCAGCTTTTGTTCGGTTTAATCTAGCAATATATGATTCGTAGGTGTTTCTTTTAATTAGATTACTTTCTATTATAGGAATAATGGAGCCTATCTTGTCTAAGTTTTTAAAATTTTCCAGTAGACTATTAATTTTTTTTAGCTCAAAATTATATTGATCATATTGTTCTTTTAAGCTTGATACTAGATTTAACCTTTGATCTAATTCCATTATTTTATCTCTAATATGAGAAAGTTTTTGGAATTTTTCTTTGTAATCTTTGATATAGTCAAATTCTTTTAATTGTTCTTTAATGTCATCTTTACTAGCTCTTAGACTTTCTATTTCTTGGTTAATTCTTTTGTTATCTCTTACAACAGTCCTAAGAGCATCATCGACATAGTTAACTCCAATAAGTCTACCTATAGCAGAGGCCCTCATAGATGCTTGATCATTTAACAAGAAAGGTCCATCTAGTTGTTCGGCAATATTTAAAATGACTTTGTTATTAGAATTATCTAATGAAACTTTATACATCTGTATGGCGTCAGTTATTTCTTTTGGTACATCTAAACCAAACCCTTCAAAACGCATTTCTTGACCTTCGGCATCAATAAGATAATAGGAGTTTTTAGATGGAGTTCTCGATCTTTCAACTACTACACCATTAGAGAAGGTAACTTTAACAGATACATCCCTCTCCCCTTGTCTAATAAAATAATCTCCTTTTGGTTCATTGAAAAGAGCCCACTTTATTGCCCTTAGAATTGCAGTTTTACCAGCATCAGAATTACCGAGGATAACATTGAGGCCTCGGTCAAATTCTATTTCTGTATGATTATGAGATTGGAAATTAGTAAGTTCTACATTTTTTATATAAATCATGAGTATCTAACCTCATTAATTTGAGCTTCTTCCACTCTCTTCAGAGCTTCACTTTTAACTTCTTCACTAATGTTTTCACTTTTAGAAATTCTTAAGAGCAAATCGAAAATATCGAGACTTTTATAGTTTGCTGAAGCTTCTATACTCTCTTTAAATTCTGCCATTTTAATTCCCTTAAACTGATGTCTTTCCATTTCAGACCTATCAAGGACTTCTTCTCCAGGTTTTGCAGATTTTAAATATCTTTCTTCTATATGAATATTTTTACCTAAGCTAATAATATCTACCTTAGGTCTTCTTTTCATTTCAATTTTTGAATTAGATATCCTTATTAAGGCACCAGGATTTACAAAATATTTGTTATCAAGTTCAACAGTTTTAAATCCAAAGTGGTAATGGCCCCCTAGAGTGATGTCAGCTTTTGTATCTTTAATATCCTCTATTAAAGTATGACTAACTTCTTTCATGAAGGGTTTATCAATTAAAAAACCATGAGTCATATGTATGGCATATTTACAGGATTCATCAACTTCTGTTACCTTATAATTATCTCTATTGGAAAGCTCGTCCATTGAATAAATATAGGGAGATCCTGTTAGTTGAACTCTTAAATTATCCTTTTCTAAAATAATTTTTTTATAGTTCACAAGATGCATAATTCCAAGATTACACAAAAGACCAAGCATTGTTCTGTCTAAAGTGTCCGGATTGTGACCAAATATATCATGGTTGCCACTTATTATATATATAGGCACTCCAAAAGATTGAAAAATCTGTGCAAATTCAGAGACTATACTGACAGACACATCAGGTCTGTCGAATAAGTCTCCTCCATGCAAAACAAAATCAATCTTTTCTTCTTTAACAATATTTGAAATTTCTTTTAATTTTTCTTTTAAAGTTTCACAATAATCGTCTAATCTATTCTTGGGACTAGTACCTCTTATGTGAGTGTCTGTTAAATAAAGTAATTTCAATAAATCACACCTTATTCTTCATTATTGGCTGTGTTTTCTTCCTCTTTGTTTTCTATATTTTCATCATCTTCAATAAGATTATAATGAACTCTTACTTTGTGTTCTATTTCCTTTAGTAGTTCAGGATTTTCTTCTAAAAAGTCCTTAGAATTTTCTCTACCTTGGCCAAGTCTTTCTTCACCATAAGAGTACCAAGCACCTGCTTTTTTTATAATGTCAGCTTCAGCTGCAACATCAAGTATATTGCCTACACTTGATATTCCTTTACCGTACATAATATCAAATTCTGCTTGTCTAAAAGGTGGCGCAATTTTATTTTTAACAACCTTTACCCTAACTCTGTTACCAATAATTTCATCACCTTTTTTGATGTTTTCAGACTTTCTAATATCAAGTCTTACAGATGAATAAAACTTAAGGGCTCTACCGCCTGTTGTAGTTTCTGGATTACCAAACATGATACCAACTTTTTCTCTAAGTTGGTTAATAAATACAACGGTACATTTTGACTTGTTGATTGCCCCAGTTAATTTTCTTAGAGCTTGAGACATAAGTCTTGCTTGGAGACCTATTTGTGCAGCTCCCATGTCACCATCGATTTCTGCCTTTGGAACAAGGGCAGCAACTGAGTCTATAATAATTAAATCCACAGCGTTAGATCTTACAAGAGCTTCAGTTATTTCTAAGGCTTGCTCACCAGTGTCAGGTTGAGAAATAATTAAATTTTCTACATCTACTCCAAGATTTTTTGCATATCCAGCATCAAGAGCATGTTCAGCATCTACAAAGGCACCTGTTCCGCCAATTTTTTGTGCTTCGGCTAGCATATGCAGAGCCAATGTAGTTTTACCTGATGACTCTGGTCCATATATTTCTATAATTCTTCCCTTAGGAATACCGCCAATTCCAAGGGCAATATCAAGAGCAAGTGAACCAGTAGGTATAGATTCAATGTCTAATTTAACATCTTCACCAAGAATCATTACAGATCCTTCCCCGTATTGTTTTTCAATTTTTGATATGACGTTGTGAAGAGCTTCTTGTTTTTCTTTACTTAAATTGCTTTCTTTCATAATTACTCCTTAAAATTTTTTCTAAGTAAATAAAGAATGTGAGATAAAACTCTATTTACAGTACTTCTGCGTATTTTATTTCTGTCTCCTGAAAAGAAATAATGTTTTGTATAATAATTATCTTCACCAAAATAGATGCAGGTAAAGACATTTCCAACTTCTGTTTCTGATGAATTTGGCCCAGCTTCTCCAGTTGTTGAAACTCCAATATTGGCAAGTGATTTTTCTTTTACTCCTTTGGCCATTTCAAAAGCTGTATTCTCACTTATAGCACCAAATTCTTTCAGTGTTTCCTTAGAAACATTTAAATTTTTATTTTTTGAATCATTTGAATAGGTAACATAGGAGCTTTCAATAACATTAGATGCTCCACTTATATCTGTAATAGCTGATGCTAGCATTCCACCAGTTATGGATTCTGCGAAGGAAATCTTTAAATTATTTCTTATTAAAATATCTACAATTTGTTTTGCGACATCTTCATTATTTTCTGAATAAATATGAGTCTTAAACTCCCTATAAAGAGAATTGACTGTTTCCTCTATAGAGGATATAAGTTTATCTTTATCAGAATTTTTTCCAATTATTTTAACCTCTGTATAAGTCTCGTGGGCAAAAGTATTGATTGAAATACTCTTGTCATTAAATTCCATATGTCTTATTCTATCTTCAATAATAGACTCACCAAGGCCAATGATATCTATTGACTTTATAATAATATTATCACTTGTAAAGGATTTATTAGCAATATAATAGTCAAGCATTGGTTCCATTTCGTTAGGAGGTCCAGGTAGTAGAATGATTTTTTTATTATTGAATTCTATAAACTCACCAAGAGCAACTCCCCAATGATTATCGATTTTCTCTGATCCTTCTATAAGCATAACTTGCTTAAGATTATTTGGAGTCATTGTTCTTCCAAGTCTATTAAACCTCTCTTCCATTTTTATCTTTTCGTCTTGGTCGAGATAAACCTTTCTATTTAAAAATTTTGCTACAGCATCTCTTGTTAAGTCGTCATCTGTAGGTCCAAGTCCACCACTTATAATAATTAAGTCAGATGATTTAGAAATATAGTTTAATTCTTCTACAATTTCATCTAAGCCATCATCTACTGAGACTTGTCTTATAACATCTATCCCCATATCTGTTAATTTTTCTGATATATACTTGGAATTTGTATTTAAAATTGAACCAATTAGGATCTCTTTGCCAATTGTTAGGATACTTGCTTTCATAATTCTCCTTAAATGTTTTCTAAGTCTAATACTTTTTTGTTTTTAATAAGGTAATCAGCACCAGAAATTATAGTAAATACTACAGCTAAATAAAATATAATCATTCCAATACTTTTAAGACTTTCTAAACCTGTTAAAAGCAAAATATTTGAAATTAGTTGCGTAACTGTTTTAAATTTTCCTAAAGGACTTGCAGCAATAGTGATATTTTCAGATGCAGCTATTATTCTAAACCCAGTGATTGTAAATTCTCTTGCAATAATTATGATTACAGCCCATGCTGGCATTTCACCAGTACTAACTAACATTATCATTGCAGAGCATACTAATATTTTATCCGCAAGTGGATCAGCAAATTTACCAAAATTCGTAACAAGATTGTCTCTTCTTGCTATATGACCATCTAAAAAATCAGTAAAAGAAGCAACTGCGAAGATAGCTGTGGCAATTAACCTTGAATTATTAAAATCTAAATACATACAAAGAATAAATATAGGAACCATTAGGGTTCTCATTAAGGTTAGTTTATTTGGAGTATTCATATAATTTCACCTACTAAGTCGTAATCTAAACTATCAACTACATCTACTTTGACAAAGCTACCAATTTCGAGATTTTTAGCTGAATGAACATAAGTAACACCATCGATTTCTGGAGAATCCATATAAGTTCTACCAACGTAGTTTTCTTCATCAACCTCTTCTTCAATTAAAACTTCAAGTCTTTTTCCTATTTTTTTTGAGAGGATTTCAGCAGAAATCTCACTTTGAATTGCCATAATTTCGTTTTTTCTTTCTTCTTTTATTGAATCTGGAATTTGTTCATCTAATGAAGCTGCCCTTGTACCTTCTTCTTTAGAGTATTCAAAGACACCTAGTTTATCAAATTTTATATCTTCAATAAAATCAACTAATTGATTAAAATCGTCATCACTCTCTCCAGGAAATCCAACGATAAAAGTCGTTCTTATGACAATGTCAGGTACAGATTTTCTTAGATTCTTTAGAGTTTTTATAATATGTTCTTTACTTGTCTTCCTATTCATTCTTTTTAGAACATCATCTGAGATATGTTGAAGTGGCATATCTACATAATTTACAAGTTTATCATTATTTTTAAACTCTTCAATCAATTCATCTGTAAAGTGATCTGGATATAAGTATAAAACTCTAATCCACTTTAAATCTTCTATTTTAGAAATCTTATTTATTAAATTAGCTAAAGAATATTTTGAGTATAAGTCTATTCCATAGTCAGTAGTATTTTGAGCAATTAGGATAATCTCTCTTGCGCCCTTACTTACCAGGTATTCCACTTCACTATAAATATCTTCAATTTTTCTAGATCTATTTTTCCCACGCAGTGAAGGAATTATACAGTAGGAGCAATTATTGTTGCAACCTTCAGAAATCTTAACATATTCTGTCCTATTAACTTCTTCTTTTCTAATGCCCTCAATATAGGCTGAGTTTAAATTATCTGTCTTGATAAATAAATCTCCAGCAAGACTTCTATCTAAAAGTTCATTGATATAATCAATATTTCCCGTACCAATTATTCCGTCTATTTCGGGTATTTCTTTAATGAGTTCCTCTGGGTATCTTTGTGCAAGACATCCAGATAATAGAACCTTTTTACATCTGCCTTCGTTTTTATATTCTACTGATTCAAGTATTGTATCAATGGATTCTTCCTTTGCAGCATCTATGAAACCACATGTGTTAACAATTAAAATATCAGCTTGACTTGGCTCATTAACCATTTGATATTTGTTTTTATCTAATAGTGAGTACATCATAGAAGAATCCACATCATTTTTTGAACACCCAAGGGTAACAATGTGAACATTATTCATCTTCTTCACCTAAAATCATATCCAATTCTTCCTTTGTTTTTAAAAGTTTACGAGGCTTTGAACCTTCGTGAGGGCCAATTATTCCCATTTCTTCCATTTGATCAACAATTCGACCTGCTCTTGAATAACCAACTTTTAGCTTTCGTTGTATATAAGATATAGAAGCTTGTTCATCATTAACTACAAGTTCAACTGCTTCTTTAAAAAGAGGGTCTTTTTCGTTGTCAATCTTTACTTTTTTGTCTTCTATTGCTTGTTCTATTTTTGATTCAACCTTATTTTTAATTTCATTGTTGCTTTTTACAAAATCAACTAATCTTTCTACTTCCTCATCACTAATAAAAGCACCCTGTATTCTCTTTGGCTTAGGATATTTACTTGGATAGAATAGCATATCTCCCTTTCCTAGCAACTTTTCTGCACCACCCATATCAAGTATGGTTCTAGAGTCTACAGAAGATGCTACTGCAAAGGCAATACGAGATGGAACATTGGCTTTAATAGTTCCAGTAATAACGTCAACAGAAGGTCTTTGAGTTGCAAGTATTAAGTGCATACCAGCAGCTCTTGCTTTCTGAGCAAGCCTTGCTATATATTCTTCGATTTCTTTGGAAGCAACCATCATAAGGTCAGCCAACTCATCTACTATTATTAAAATTTTTGGAAGCTTTTCATCTTCTTTTCCTTCTGCCATCATCTTTTTATTATAGCCTTTTAAGTCTCTCACATGATTTTCAGCAAAGGCTTCATATCTTTTTTCCATTTCATCCACAGCCCAGTTAAGAGCAAAGGCTGCTTTCTTAGGATTAGTAACTACATCTATTAAAAGATGTGGTATTCCATTATAAACGCTGAGTTCAACAACCTTAGGATCTATTAGCATTAATTTGACATCCTTAGGTGATGATTTATATATAACGCTAGTGATTATTGAATTAATACAAACTGATTTACCTGAACCAGTTGCACCAGCTATTAAAAGATGTGGCATGTCTTCCATTCCAGAAATTAAGATATTACCTTCTACATCTTTGCCTAGGGTAAGAGGAATATCAGATTTGCTATTTTTAAATTCTTGAGACTCAATTAATTCTTTAAGTGCAACAGAATCTTTATCTTTGTTTGGAACTTCAATACCTACTACTGTTTTACCAGGTATTGGAGCTTCAATACGTAAATCAGAACTTGCTAGTGCCATTGCAATATTGTCACTTAAACCAACAATTCTAGATAATTTTATCCCTGGAGCAGGTTTTAGCTCATAAGAAGTTATAACTGGTCCCCTATTTATAGCTACAACCTTAGAATCAATTCCAAAGTTTTTCATAGTATTTTCAATGATTTTGCCTTTTTCAAGGACTTCGTCTTTGGAAAAATTACCCTTTGATGGAATCCTATCTAAAAGAGCTGTGTCTGGATAAGTGTAAATAAACTCTTCTTCTTTTTTGTTCTCAATATCATCCTTTATAGTATCGATAACTTCTTCCTCGTCATCTTGAGTTTCGATAGTAGCATCATTAGTAAATTCAATATCATCAGTATGGGCTACATCCTCAAAATCCTTATTCTCTGGAATACTATCTTCAGAATAATTTTTTATTACTAAACTTTCAGACAAATCCTCACTATTATCTAATTCTTTTTCTTCAACTTTTTTAATTTCTTTCTTCTTGCTTTCTTTTAATTCTTTTTTCTTTTCTTTTTCTTCAAGCTTCAATTTTTTCTCGTATCTTTTTTCTTCACGAGCTAGTTTTTTGTCTTCAAAATATTCGCCCAAATCTTCAAAAGTCATAATTATATGCTCGATATTAGGTCTTATCATGAAATATATTGAAGCAATTATTACTAAGCTTAAGATTATATAAGTACCAAGTGAACCTAAAAGTTTATAAGAAAAGAATCCAAAGATTGCGCCGATAATCCCACCGCTTCTAGTGATATCCATATACTCAGTTGATTTTATTATTCTTTCGATTAAAGTCATATCCATTTCTTTAGATCCGTCTAAGAAAACCAGTATGCATAAAAGAATTACTAAAGAAAAACTTATATAGCGACTCATATGTATTTTTGTCGCTTGAATATTAAAAAGTATTCCCCAAAAAATTAAAAGTAGTGGTATAAGAAAGTTTGCAGAACCAGATAAAACTGAGAACAATTTATATATTAATGATCCGACAATACCCATTCGCTGACTGTAAAGGCAGATAAAGAAGACTATTCCAATAACTATTAAAAATAGTCCCATTATTTCTTGGCCACTACCTATTTCTGAATTTCTTTTTTTTCTGTTAACTTTTGTATTATTTTTTTTATTTGTAGGTTTTTTATTTGTTTTAATTTTTCTTTTCAAGAGCTAGCACCTCATTAATATTATAACAATTTGTGCTCTTAAAGACCAGTGTGACCGAAGCCTCCGTCACTTCTTTCTGTATCACTAATCTCTTCTACTTCAATTAATTCAGGAGTTTCAATTTTCATAAATACAACTTGAGCAATCCTATCACCATCTTCAATTACTACGTCTTCCCTACTCATGTTTATTAAAATAACTTTTAACTCACCTCTGTAGTCTGAGTCAATTGTACCTATACCGTTAGGAAGCCCTAAACCTTTTTTTAAAGCTAATCCAGACCTTGCTCTTACTTGTGCCTCATAGCCTTTTTCAAATTCAAAATAAAGACCTGTAGGAACAAGTACCCTGTCAAGAGGTTTTAAAATTAAATTTTCGTCTAAGTTGGCTCTTAAATCCATTCCAGATGAACCTTCAGTTTCATATTTTGGTAGAGGGTGTTTACTCTTATTAATAACTTTTAATTTCATAATTTCTCCTTTAAAAAAATCGCATTAAAATAAATTCTAATGCGACTAAAATTTTTCTTATTTATTTTCTTCGTTCTTTGGATTATCTTCTCTTTCAATTAAAGCTTTTCTTGATAGTGAAATCTTTCCTGTATCTTTAGCTATATCAATTACCTTAACCTCTATTGAATCGCCAACTTTTAATACGTCTTCAACATTGTTTGTTCTTTCATGCGCAATTTCAGAGATATGAAGGAGACCTTCTGTTCCCTTTTTAAGCTCTACAAAAGCACCAAACTTAACAATCTTTTTAACCTTACCAAGGTAAACTTCTCCAACTTCGATTTCTTTAACTATGTCTTCAATTATTGCAATTGCTTCTTTAGCTTTTTCATCGTTATCAGATAATATAGAAATCTTACCATCGTCATCAATATCGATTTTTACACCAGTTTGTTCAATAATTTTATTTATTATTTTTCCACCAGCACCGATTACTTCACCAATTCTTTCAGGATCAATAGTAATCATGTGGATTATTGGAGCATATTTAGAAAGTTCTTCTCTTGGTTTTTCAATAGTTGTTGCAATATGATCTAGGATTTCAAATCTAGCATCCTTTGCTCTTTCAAGAGCAGTTTCAAGAATTTCTTTTTTTATACCTTCAACTTTAATATCCATTTGAATAGCTGTGATACCTTTTCTAGTACCTGCTACCTTAAAGTCCATATCTCCAAAGTGATCTTCTAAGCCTTGAATATCAGTTAGTATTTTAATAACTCCATCTTCTTCAATAAGTCCCATAGCTATACCAGCTACTGGCGCTTTAATAGGAACACCTGCGTCCATAAGAGCAAGTGTAGATCCACAAATAGATGCTTGAGATGAAGATCCATTAGATGATAAAACTTCAGAAACGACCCTAATTGTATATGGGAATTCTTCAGAATCTGGAATTACTGGAATTAAAGCTCTTTCAGCAAGGGCACCGTGACCTATTTCACGTCTACCTGGAGATCTTGATGGTTTTGTATCCCCAACACAGAATCCTGGGAAGTTATAGTGGTGGATATACCTCTTAGGTTTGTCGTCTCCTAGTCCATCGATAACTTGCTCTTCAGAAATTGCTCCAAGAGTTGCTATTGAAAGTACTTGAGTTTGACCTCTTGTAAATAAACCTGAACCGTGAGTTCTTGGTAGAACGCCAACTTCTGAAGAAAGATGTCTTATCTCAGTTAGCTTCCTATCATCTGGTCTTCTTTCTTCTTCAATAATGCCACGTCTGATTTCATTAACTTCAATTTCATCAATTGCAGCTGAAATATCCTTTGCGTGTTCTTCCATAAGGTCTTCAAAGTGTTCTTTGATAGCTTCCTTAGCTTTCTCAGTGTTTGCTTCCCTAACTACTTTATCTTTTTCTCTAATAGCATTAACAAGTAAATCTTGACCAAATTCTTTTACTTTAGCTACAATTTCTTCGTCAGCTTTAAATACTTCGTATTCAGCTTTATCTTTGCCAATTTCCTTAGCAATCTCGTCTACAAAGTCACAAATTTCTTTAATAACTTCATGACCTTCTAGTATAGCTTCAAGCATTTCTGCTTCGCTTACTTCTTGGGCACCTGCCTCTACCATCATAATGGCAGTCTTTGTACCAGCAAGAGATAAATTTATTCTAGAATTATTTCTTTGTTCTTCATTTGGATTAATTATATATTTTCCGTCAATGTATCCAACTTCAACTGAACCTGTAGGTCCATCAAAAGGAATATCAGAAATAGAAAGAGCAATAGAAGAACCTATCATGGCAACAATTTCTGGTGAATGATCTTGGTCAACACTTAAAACAGTTGCTACTATGTGTACATCATTTCTATAACCTTCTGGGAAAAGCGGTCTTAGTGGTCTATCAATTAGTCTAGCTGAAAGAGTAGCTTTTTCGCTAGGTCTTCCTTCTCTCTTGATAAATCCGCCAGGGATTTTACCAACAGCGTACATTTTTTCTTCATAATCTACACTTAGAGGAAAAAAGTCGATTCCCTCTCTTGGCTTAGAAGATGATGTTGCTGTAACAAGCACAACAGTATCTCCATATTGTACTAAACAAGCGCCATTTGCCTGCTCAGCAACTTTTCCAATTGTTACTTTTAACTGAGAACCTGCAAGATCCATAGTATAAGTTTTTTCCATTATTTCCTCCTTCTAATAAGAAAGAGCGGGATTACCGCTCCTATTATCCTCTTATTTGTAGTTTTTTAATAAGTGTACGATATCTTTCTATATCACTATTCTTTAAATATCTTAATAAATTTCTTCTCTTACCTACCATTTTAAGAAGTCCTCTTCTTGAGTGGTGGTCTTTTTTGTGAATTCTTAAGTGTTCGTTTAAATCGTTAATTCTTCTAGTAAGAATAGCAATTTGTACTTCTGGTGATCCTGTGTCACCTTCGTGAGTTTTAAATTCGTCAATAATAATTTGTTTGATGTTTGTTTCTAACATATTTTCCTCCTAAAATTTTTGATAAAGCTAATCGAAGTAGGCGTCGAGGAGCGACCAACTGCGAATAGCTATTTAACCTTGTATATCTTAACATATAATAACTTACTTGTAAAGTCATCTATTCCTTGTAACTAAAACATCTTTAGCAATTTGTTCGAATAGTTCTTCTATAGAATCAAACTTTAATTCTGGTCTTACAAAATCTAAAAGTTCAAGCTCTACAATCTCGCCATAAATATCTCTATTAAAATCAAGTATATGAGCTTCTATTTTTATTCCATCATGCTCAACTGTAGGGTTTGTGCCAATGTTGGTTGAGGCTCTAAACCTCTCCCCGTTGATAATAATATCTGTATCATAAACACCAAATCTAGGGATCACAAAATTATCTATTAGTTTTAAGTTAGCAGTAGGATAGCCCATTTTTTTTCCTAAGCCTTTAGCGTGAATTATTTCTCCAATTAATTTATAGGGTCTTGATAGAAGTTCATTTGCTTCTTTTAGTTTACCTTCTTCAATTAAGCTTCTTATAAGAGTTGATGAAATTTTCACTCCATGGGAAGAAATTTGATCTATAACATCTACACTTTTAAATAAATATTTATTTTTACTTAAAAAGTCAACATCTCCAGATTTTTTATAGCCATAGGTATAGTCATAGCCCACAACAATACCTTTTATTTTTAAATTATCTGCTAGAAAATCTTTTAAAAACATTATTGGAGTGTAGGACATAAACTCTCTTGTAAAGTTTATAAGATATATAATATCAACTCCTAAATCTTCAATAATTTCAAATTTTGTTTGGTTAGTTGTTATTATATCTTTTTTCCCAACTTTGACTAGATTATCAGTATGCTCATTAAAAAGTAATAAACTTGATTTAATATTTAATTTTTTTGCATTTTTAACTGCCCTATTTATTAACTCCATATGTCCCTTGTGGACACCATCAAAATTTCCAAGGGCAATAACTGAATCCTCATCTGCTATATAATTTAAGTCAATTTCAATTATTTTCATAAATCACCTATTAATTTCTTCTTCATTTTTAGGTAGGCTTCATTATTAATGTACCTAATTTCACCAATACCCAAAAATAAATTATCGCAGTATACTCTATAATCTTCGTCTACTAAACTATCCTTAACTTTATAAAATTGTCCATTGAGGAATTCTTTGCAAAAACTTCTATCTATTTCAATCTTTTTAAAATTACTTAAAGCCATATCCATAGGTAATATTTTTTCTCTTATTTCATCAAGAGACATTTCTTGAAAGGAAGAGGTTTTTATAGAATCTTCGATTTTAAAATCTCCAGTCCTAGTTCTTCTTAGCTCAGTTAGTGTGCCATAAGTTCCAAGAAATTCTCCAATATCATTAGCAAGAGATCTAATATAGGTACCCTTAGATACTTTCACTCTAATAAGAAACTCATCACTTCCATTGAATTCTAAGAGTTCATTTTTATAGATTTCAATATTTCTTTTCTTTATTTCAACGTCTTTACCTTCTCTGGCATATTCATAAAGTTTCTTACCCTTTACTTTTAAAGCAGAATATATTGGCGGTTTTTGAGTCAATTTTCCTGTGAAATGTTTAAGTGCATTAATGATTTCATCTTGCGTAAAAGTTACCTTTTCTTCTTTTAAAATTTCACCAGTAATATCGTAAGAATCTGTAAGAACTCCAAGTTTTATTCTAGCTTCATATTCCTTGTCACTGGAAATAATATATTCACTAGTCTTTGTAGCCTTACCAATAGATATAACTAGAACACCTGTTGCCATTGGATCAAGGGTGCCAGTATGTCCTACTTTTTTTATACCTAACTTAAGTCTGACTTTATATACTAAGTCGTGAGAAGTGATTCCCTGTTCTTTGTCAAATATTAATAGACCGTCCATCATAATTCTTCTTCAGCTACTTTTATTAAATCTTTTTTAGCTTTTATTAGGTCAGTGTGGTTAATTGTTCCCCCTGAAGCCCTAATATGACCACCGCCATTAAATTTTGAAGCTATTTTTGTGCAGTCTACATAAGATTTTGACCTAAGAGATAATCTTATACAATCATCTTTTTCTTTGAGAAGTACAGCCAGCTCAACTGAATCGATATCTCTTACAAATTCAACAATTCCATCAGCATCTGATTTTGCAGCTTTTGTATTTTCCATATCATCTTTAGTTACAAGAACTACAGCTATTCTTTCTTCATCAAAATATTCTATTGAGTTCATAGCTCTAATTAAAAGGTCGGTTTTTTGTCTAGACCTACTTTGATAAACATTTTGTGTAACTTCATTAATATCAATATTATATTTAAATAAATCTGAAGCGATTTCAAAAGTTTGTGATGTGACAGAGCTATATTTAAATGATCCCGTATCAGTTGAAAGACCAGTGAATAATGAAGTTGCTATTTCCTTATTTAAACTAAGTCCAAGACTTCTAAAAATCCTAGCTAGTATTTCACAAGTTGCTGGAGATTTTTCATCAACAATATTCAAATCAGCATAATTTTTATTGCTAAAGTGATGGTCAATATTAACAGTTTTCTTTGATTTATTAAAGATTTCTATTACCCTATCTCCCATCCTATCTTCATCTGATGAATCAAGTGCAATAAATAAATCAAAAGTTGTGTCAATATTATCAGGATTTTTTGCAAAGGATAGATTTGATAAAAATTTAAAAGAAGTTGGTATGAGATCATCCAAAACAAAAATTGGTTTTTTACCAAGCTTATTAAGCATGCCAATCATTGCAGTTGCAGATCCCAAATTATCACCATCTGGATTCAAGTGAGATGCAACTGCAATAGTTTGGCTACTATCTATTAAATTTTTTAATTCAGAGGATACTTCCTTTAAATTAATCATTTTTTCGATTTACCTCTTCTATAAGTTTGTCTAGTTCCATAGCTTTTTCAATAGAGTCATCTTTAATGAAAATTAATTCCGGCATTGCCCTAAGTTTAACTCTATGAGCTAATTCCTTTTTTATAAAACCCTTAGCAGAATTAAGACCTTCAACTGCTTCGTCCCTATCATAATCGTCTCCTAAAACAGATACATAGACCTTTGCAAAGGACAGGTCGTTAGTAACCTCAACATGGGAGATACTTGTAATAGAAGGTATTCTAGGATCTTTTAATTCGTTTTGAACAATATTAGAAATAGTTTTTCTTACTTCTTCAGAGATTCTATTAATTCTTTTATTATTCATTATGATCTCTCAACTTCCTTCATGATATATGATTCAAGAAGGTCACCCTCTTTTATATCATTAAATCCATCAATTACAAGTCCACCTTCAAAACCTGTTGCAAGTTCTTTGGCATCATCTTTAAATCTCTTAAGTGAAGCTATGTCACCTTCATGAATAACAACATCGTCTCTTAGTACTTTGACCTTAGAATTTCTTAAGATTTTACCACTTAGCACATAAACCCCTGCAACCATTTGATTGTTAGGTAGTTTGAATGTTTGTCTAATTTCACATCTACCAAGTATTTCTTCAACAATGTCTGGATCAAGCATACCCTTAGCGGCTTGTTCAATATCATTTATAATTTCATAGATAACTCTATAAGTTCTAATTTCTACATCTTCTGTTTTTGCAAGTTCTATGGCATTAATATTAGGTCTAACGTTAAATCCTATAACAATTGCATTAGAAGCAGAAGCTAATGTTACGTCAGATTCATTAATTCCACCAACACCAGAGTGAATTACAGAAATTTTAACTTCTTCAGTTGATAGTTTTAATAGTGATTGGTTAAGTGCCTCAACAGACCCCTTTACGTCACCCTTAACAACAATGTTTAGTTCCTTAACATCCTCTTCAGAGATTTTTTCAAATAAGTTGTCAAGACTAATCTTAGTTGTTTGGCTTAGTCTCTTTTCTCTAGAAATTTCTTTATTCTTGTCAGCAATAGTCTTTGCAGTCTTATCATCATTTACTGCATATATTGTATCCCCTGCATTAGGAACATCATTAAGTCCTAGAATTACAACTGGCATAGAAGGACCTGCTTTTTTAACTCTTTTGCCCTTGTCATCTTCCATTGCCCTGATTCTACCTGAACAAGTACCTGATACTACTGCGTCACCAAATCTTAAAGTACCATTTTTAATAAGGATAGTTGCCATAGGTCCCTTAGCCTTATCAAGATTTGCCTCGATGATAGTACCAACAGCACGCCTATTAGGGTTTGCTTTAAGTTCTTTCATTTCAGCTACTAGTAGAATCATTTCAAGCAAGTCATCAATACCTTCTCCAGTTTTAGAAGAAACACCAACAACAATAGTATCTCCTCCCCATTCTTCAGGAACAAGGTTTTCGTTCATCAATTCTTGCTTAACTCTTTCAGGATTTCCTTCAGGCTTATCAATCTTTGTAATTGCTACAATTATTGGAACATCTGCAGATCTTGCGTGAGAAATTGCTTCAAGAGTTTGAGGCATTACACCATCATCTGCTGCTACAACAAGTATAGCTATATCAGTAGTTTGAGCTCCTCTTAATCTCATAGAAGTGAAGGCTTCGTGACCAGGAGTATCAAGGAAAGTTATTTTCTTTCCTGAAAGATTAACAGTGTATGCTCCTATATGTTGAGTAATTCCACCAGCTTCTGATTGAGTAACATGTGTTTTCTTAATTGAATCAAGTAAAGAAGTTTTACCATGGTCAACGTGGCCCATAACTGTTACAACAGGTGGTCTTGGTTTAAGGTCTCTCTCCTTATCTTCTTTTAAAAGACCGTATTCTTCTTCAACAGATTGGTCAAGATTTGGCGCTTCTATTTCAATTTCTATTCCAAGTTCATCAGCTAGTAAGATACAAGTATCTTCATCAATACTTTGGTTTTGATTTGCCATAACTCCAAGACCAATTAGCTTTGTTATAACTGTTGAAACAGATACTCCTAACTGATTAGCAAAATCTTTTACTGTAATAGGTGCAATCACTATTATAGAATCATCTCCCTTATCTTCCTCTTCAACTCTATGTCTTGATTTAACTTTTTTCTTCGGTTTTTTCTTAGTTAAATCTTTTTTAAAGGAGTTGTTTTTATCATCTTTATCATCTTTATTATCTTTATGCTTAGACTTATTCTTCTTATTCTTTTTATTATTAGGAGTCTTTTCAACATCCTTTTCTTTTTGAGAATTTATGTCTTTATTTTCTTTCTTACTTGTTTTATTATCTAATTTTTTTTCGCTTTGTTTTTCCTTATTAGGATTGTTTTTTTTGCTTTTATCTCTCTTTTTATTAGAATTTTCATTCTTTACAGGAGATTCATTCTTAGAAGAACTCTTTTTGTATAATTTTCTTACTTTTTCTTCTTCAGCACTGTCTAATGTTGACATGTGGTTTTTTACTGATATTTCAAGTTCATTTAATTTTAATAATAATTCTTTACTAGTAATACCAATTTCTTTTGCCAACGCATGTACTCTAATTTTTGACAAATTGAACACCTCCTAAAAAGAAGCTTAATCTACAGAATCAATTAGTTTTTCATAAACTTCCTCACTAATTTCTGTTGTAAATGCCCTATTTAAAGCTTTTGACTTTATCGCTTTCTCCAAACAACTTTTGTCATTACATAAATAAGCTCCTCTTCCATTTGCCTTTCCAGTTTTATCAATAAAGATTTCATCTTCTTTGTTTTTTACAACTCTGATTAAATCTTTTTTTGCTTTTTGTTCTCTACAACCTATACAAGTACGCATAGGTATCTTCCTAATTTTAGTCATTATTTACTCCGTTAAATTAAGAATTTTATATTTCAGTTTCTTCAACAGAAGATTCTTCATCAGCGTTTTCTAAATTGCTAGAAACTTCATCTTCTACGTCGTTTTCTTTTATATCTTGTTCTTCAGGATTATTAAGATCCTCAGATACATCTTCGACATTCTCTTTAACTGCATTTTCACATTCTTCAATTAAGTCTTCTTCTGTTATATTTCTTTCATCAAGATACTCTTCAAATTGAAGATTTGACTTAATATCTATCTTCCATCCTGTTAATTTTGCTGCTAGTCTAACATTTTGACCTTCCTTACCAATAGCAAGTGAAAGTTGATAATCAGGAACTATAGCAAGTGCTGATTTTTCTGCTTCGTTAACAAATACCTTCTCTACCTTGGAAGGACTCAAAGAATTTGCAATGAATTTATCAATTTCTTTTTCATAAATAACAATATCTATTTTTTCATTGTCAATTTCATCAACAATAGCATTTACTCTTTGTCCCTTATAACCAACACAAGCTCCAAGTGGATCAACTTCAGGGTCTCTAGAAAATACAGCTATTTTTGTTCTTGAACCAGCTTCTCTTGAAATAGAGTAGATTTCTACTATTCCTTCACTAACTTCTGGGATTTCTAATTCAAAAAGTCTTTTTATTAAATCTGGGTGAGATCTTGAAAGAACAATCTGCGGACCTTTAGTAGATTTTTCTACTGATAAGATTAACATCTTATATCTATCTCCATGATTATAAGATTCACCGCTAATTTGCTCACTGTAAGGAAGTATTGCTTCAGTAGATCCTAAATCCACGTAAACATTGTTGTAAGACTTTCTTTGAACAAGTCCTGTTATAATTTCCTTTTCTCTTTCAACGTACTCATCAAATACAATATCTCTTTCTGCATCTTTGATTCTTTGAATTACAACTTGTTTAGCTGTTTGGGCAGCAATTCTACCAAAATTTTTAGGATGAATTTCTTGGTTATATACATCCCCAATTTCATAGTTTGGATTAATCTTTTTTGCTTCATCAAGGGATATTTCAAGTTGAGGATCCTCAACTTTTTCTACAATATCTTTAGAAGCAAATAGTTTTATTTCACCAGTTTCTCTATCCATGTTTACAATAACATTTTCTGATGTGCCGTAGTTTTTTCTATAACTAGAAACTAAAGCTGATTCCAAAGCTTCAAAGACGATTTCTTTAGAAATTCCTTTTTCTTTTTCGATTTCACTCAAAGCGTCTATAAACTCTTGATTCATTTATTCCTCCATTAAAATTTAATAGTTTGTTTCATTGACGAAATTGACTTAATTGGTATAGCAAATTCTTTTCCATCAAGTGTGCAATATACATTTTCATCATCATACTTGTCTAAAACAAAACTAAATTCTTTTTTCCCGTCTATTGGTGCGTAAAGTTTAACATCTACTTCGTTTCCAATATTTCTTCTGTAGTCATCTTTTGTTTTTAAAGGTCTATCAAGTCCCGGCGAAGAAATCTCAAGATAATAAGGATTTTTTAAAATTTCTAAGTTGTCTAGTTTCTTTTCTAGACTTCTACTCATATCAGTGCAGTCATTCAAATCAATTCCTTCTTTTTTGTAAATAAAAATTGATAATAAATCGTGCTTTGATCCATTTTGAAATTCAATGTCTACAATTTCGTAGCCAAGTTCTTCTGCTACCTCTTCAGCTAGTGGGTAAATTTCTTTTTTTAATTCTTTTTTATTCACTTAACACCTCACTACTAAAAAACAAAGAGTGGGCTCACCCACTCTTTACTCTAAAATATCTTACTTATTTAAAATTATATCATAAAATGCTATAAATACAAGTTTTTCAAAAATTAAATAATGAAATTTGGTTTGTTTCATCTAAGTCTTCAAGCATTCCATTTTTTTGTAGAATTGTTATAACAGAATTTCCTGCTCCAGTCCTTTTTGAAAAGTCTTCGATAGATAAATACTTTGATTTTTGTGATTCTTGTTCTATCTTATTTGCACAGTTTTCACCAATTCCAGGCACTGCTCTTATAGGCATTCTAATTTTTCCATCTTCTATAGTGAACTTAGAAGCCTTAGATTTATAAATGTCTGCCTTTAAGAATTGAAAACCTCTAGCATACATTTCAAGTGCAACTTCAGACACTCTTATTTCACCCTTGTCTTTGGCTGTTGGCTTTTCAATCTCTCTTAGCATTTTAATTCTATTTTTCAAAAAGTTTGGTCCTTCAATAATATTTTCTCCATTAAAGTCAGTTAACTTAATTGTAAAGAAAGTTGCATAGAAGGCCAAAGGATAATTTAATTTATAGTATGCAATTCTAAAGGACAACATAACATAAGCCACTGCGTGGGCCTTAGGGAACATATACTTAATTTTTTTACAAGAATCAATATACCATTCAGGCAGGTCTAAGTTCTTCATAATACTTTCTTGTTCTTCAGTTAATCCCTTGCCTTTTCTAACCTTTTCCATTGTGTCAAAAGCCATTTTATTTTCAGCACCAGCATTTATTAGATAAACCATAATATCTTCTCTAGTGGCTATTACATCTTTAAGCTCAGCTCTACCAGAGTCAACTAACTCTTGTGCATTCGAAATCCATACATCAGTACCATGAGATAAACCAGAAATTCTAACAAGGTCTGCAAAGTTTTTCGGATTTGTTTCTAATAGCATTGATATAACAAAGGAAGTTCCAAACTCAGGTATTCCGAGGGTTCCTGTCTTGCAAGAGAAAACTTCTTCATCCATATTAAAGGCTTCTGCACTATTAAAGATAGAAAGTGTCTTTTTATCATCAAGTCTTATAATATTGGAATCAATTCCTGTAAAGTCTTCTAACATTTTAATAATTGTTGGACCATCGTGACCAAGTATATCTAGTTTTAAGATCTTTCCATGAATAAAGTTATAATCAAAGTGAGTTGTTATTACTCCAGAGCTTGGATCATCTGCAGGATATTGGATTGGAGTAAAATCAAAAATAGAATTTGTTTTAGGGACAATCATTACGCCGCCTGGATGTTGTCCACTTGTTCTTTTTCCATCGGTTATAGCTCGTGATAGTCTGTCGATTTCGATAGGAGAAATATGTTTATTTTCAAAATATTTTTTTACATAACCATAAGCAGTCTTATCTGCTATTTTTCCAATAGTTCCTGCTCTAAATACATAACCCTCGCCAAACAATTCCTCAGTGTACTTGTGTGCCCTTGGTTGATATTCACCTGCAAAATTTAAATCAATATCTGGCTCCTTGTCACCATAAAAACCTAAGAAAACTTCAAAAGGAATGTTATGTCCATCCTTTTTAAGTGGACTGCCGCACTTAGGACAAACTTTGTCTGGCATATCAACTCCACTGCCATAAGTTAAGTCCTCTGTAAATTCAGAATATTTACAATTTGGACAAATGTAATGTGGCGGAAGTGGATTTACTTCTGTAATGTCTGCCATTGTTGCAACAAAAGATGAACCAACAGAACCCCTTGACCCTACTAAAAACCCATCATCATTAGATTTTTTTACAAGTTTTTGAGCAATTATATAGAGTACGGAATAACCATTTGAAATAATTGACTTAAGTTCTTTTTCCAACCTGTCCTCAACAATTTTTGGAAGTTCATCTCCATAAATATCATGTGCTTTTTTATAGGTCATTTCTCTTAAACTACCATCAGAACCTTCAATAACTGGAGGATAAGTTCCATCAGGAATAGGCTTGATATCTTTTATTGAATTCATCAATTTATTAGTATTAGTTACTACAACTTCATAAGCCTTGTCCTGTCCCAAGTAAGAGAACTCATCTAGCATTTCTTCTGTTGTTTTAAAATAAAATTTTTGATTTCTGCTAGCTCTAGGATCTGGTCTACCTGGTTTACCGTTTAGCACAATTCTTCTTAATACGTCTTCAGAATCTTCAAGATAATAAGTGTCTGAATCAGCAACAACAGGTATATTTAATTCTTCTCCTATGGAAATTATCTTTTTATTTATTTCTCTTATATCTTCAATAGTATATTTACCATCTTCAATTGCAAGAATATTATCACTTGCTGGTTGGATTTCTAAGAAGTCATAATATTTTGCAATCTCAAGCAATTCTTCTTGAGGACACATCCTATATATAGCATCAAATAATTCTGAGTTAGCATTACCTGATCCTACTAATATTCCTTCGCGGTATTTATCCAAAAGGCTTCTTGGTACTTTTGCAACAAAGTTAAAATATTTCATATGAGAATCAGAAATTAACATGTATAAATTTTTTAAGCCAATTTCATTTTTCACTACTAATAATAAAGATGACTCGAATAAACGTTTAGAATCTATGTTTACTATTTCTTTATTTAAATTGTCAAAATTAAATTCTTCTTCTCTCTTTAATTTTTCGATTAACTTAATAAAGACTTCTGCAGTAGCTTCAGCATCATTAACTGCTCTGTGAGCTCCCACAAGGGATACTCCAAGATTTTTACAAAGTGTTCCTAGATTAAATCTCTTCATGTCGGTCATTGTTGCCCTTGCAAGTACAAGAGTATCTAGAATAGGATGATTAAACACTAGATTTTTATTTGCATATTCTCGTCTAATAAAAGATATATCAAATTTAGCATTATGAGCTACTAAAACTGTATCTTTAGCAAAGTCATAGAATTTGAGAATTACTTCTTCTATAGTAGGTTCATTTTCAACCATAGCATTACTAATCCCTGTTAGTTCAACAACAACTTGTGGTATTTCCTTTTCTGGATTAATAAGTTGTGAAAATCTATCTACTATCATTCCGTTTTTAATCTTAACGGCACCAATTTCTGTAATTTTATCATTTCTTGAAGAAAGTCCTGTGGTTTCTATATCAAAAACCACATAAGTATCATAAGTTTTTCCCTCTTCGTAATTTGTAACAATTTTTTCTTTGTCATCAACAAAGTTAATATCAGTACCGTAGAGAATTTTTAATCCAGTTTTTTCTGCGGCCTCCATAGCTTCTGGGAAACCTTGAACATCATTTGTATCGGCTATACCTATTGAATTATGTCCCCAAAGTTTTGCTCTATTTGCAAAATCAGTAAAGGAAGTTACTCCAGACATTTGAGACATCTTTGAGTGAATTCTAAGTTCTGTTCTCTTCTCATCTGAATTATCCCTTCGAATTACCTTGTCTCTCTTTTCAATATACCTGATCATTATAGTGTCACACCTAGAAAAATTATCATAGGAAACATTTCCTGTTATTACTACATGATCTCCTTTATTAAAACTTTCTAAAAATTCTTCAGCCTTATCAGGTTTCAAAAATATTTTTGCTAAAGTAGAAGATGTGTAGTCTGTAATAGATAGCGATATTAAGGAGTTACCATTTTTTAATTCTCTGCTTTCAATGTTAAATATGTCAACTTCAACAGTAACTTTCTGGGAGTTTACATTTACGTCTATTAATTTTTCGATTGTTCCAAGGTCTTTTTTGCCATAGGAGTCAGATTTTTTAGTGTTTTTTTCTTTTGATTTTTTTTCTATTTTGCTCTTAAATTCTTCCTCGTGTTTTGTGGATATTACTTCTTCAGCTTCTTCAATTTGACATATAAAGTTCTCAATACTATCTTCTTCAAATTCATTTTTATGAAAATCAAATTTAATATTAAAATCACCAAAAATTTTTAATTCTTTTTGAAGATAGCTAGCGAATCCATTTTGACTTAAGCTGTAGAAAGCTTCTTCACTAGGTAGAGTTATATCGATTGTTCCTATTTTTTCATTTTTATTTATTTCAATATCATCTATCCAAATTTTTGAAGATGGGTTGTATTTCAAAATTTCTGCACAAATTAAATCATCTTCGCTTTTGTATAGAGAAGATGATTTGAAGTCAATATAAATTTTGTATTCATCAAGATTTTTGGAAAAGATATCTTCAATTTCATTTTTAAAAGTTTTTTCTAAATCTCTTTTTGAATTAATAACAAAAAAAGCTTCATTAGTATTTTTATTTCTTTTAATAGATTCTATGAAAATCTCTTCTGAAATATTATCATATGAAGTATTTAATTTTTGTAAAATATCTTTTAATAAAATCAAATTATCACCCAATTTTTTCTATCTCAGATAAAAGTTCAGATAATAGCATATCTTCTGGAACTTTTTTAATTATTTCTCCCTTGCTAAATATTAGACCTTCACCGTGTCCACAAGCAATTCCAATATCAGCTTCTCTTGCCTCACCAGGTCCATTAACAGGGCAGCCCATGATTGCTACCTTCAAGTTTTTGTCTAAAGAATAAAGCTTTTCTTCAGCCTTATTAACTATCTCAATTAAATCAACCTTAGTTCTTGCACAAGTTGGGCAAGAAATCAAGTCTATACCCTCTCTTTTTAAATCTAGAGCCTTTAAGATATCCTTGCCGGCTATTACCTCATCAAAAGGATCAGAAGTTAGAGAAACTCTTATTGTATCTCCTATCCCCTCTGCTAGAAGTGTTCCTATACCAATGGCAGATTTAACAATGCCTTTCTTAGGGCTTCCAGCTTCTGTAACTCCTAAATGTAGAGGATAATTTGACATTTCAGAAAATTTTCTATAGCTTTCAATAGTTAGATTAACGCTAGATGCTTTTAAAGATACTGCTATATCATAGAAATTATTTTTTTCTAATAATTCAATTTCTTCTAGGGCACTATAGCAAATGGAAGATGCATTAACGCCATTAAATTTATCTAAAAATTCTTGCTTTACAGAGCCTGAGTTAACACCAACTCTTATAGGAATGTTATGAAACTTACAAGCTTCAACAACTTCTTTAACCTTCCATGATGCGCCTATATTTCCAGGATTAAGCCTTATTGCATCAGATTCATTCTCACAAGCAGCAAGAGCAAGCTTATAATTAAACTGTATATCTGAAATTATTGGTATATTAATTTCTTTTTTAATTTCCCTTAGAGCAGCTGCATCTTCAAGATCATTAACCGCCATTCTAATAATGTCACATCCTGCATTTTCAAGTTTTTTTATTTGAGAAACAGTAGATTTCACATCTTTAGTGTTGGTGTTTGTCATTGATTGGATAGAAATAAAAGAATTTCCACCAATTGGAACATTGCCAACATATACTTTTTTTGTTTCTTTTCTATTTATCATTTATTAAACAACCTTCCAATATCATTAAAAATAGTTACATATATCATTAGTGAAAATAAAAGACTTATACCTATTAGGGAAAGTCCTTGCTCAATCTTTTCATTAATTGGCTTTCCTATTATAGCTTCAATTAATAAAAATAAAAATTTTCCTCCATCAAGTGCTGGAATAGGAAGCAAATTAAATACTCCAAGATTTACTGAAATTAACCCTAAAATTTGTAAAAAATTTAAAAACCCTTTTGATGATTCTGATCCAATTAATTGAACGACTCCAACAGGACCTGATAAGTATTCCATTTTAAAAGATCCACTAAACATCATCTTAATACTTTGAATAATCATTTTTGACATCTGTAAAGTCCTATCAGCTCCAAGACTTATTGATTTGAGAAATGAATGATCAATTTTTGATGTAATGCCAATGAGATACATTTTATTCTCTTCAGAAAACTGTGGTTTTATGCTAAATTTTAACAATTCACCTTTTCTATCAACAAAAAAATTCATTTCTTTATCATTGTTTTTAGAAATGACAGAATTTATATCATATATATCCCTAGTAGGTGAACTATTGATTTTAATAATTTTATCTCCAGTTTTTAGTCCAGAAGTCATAGCAGGAGAATTTTCTATAACTTTATCAATTTCGTTAGAGCCATATCCTACGATAGAAAAAATAATAGTGAATGCAAGAAAACCCAAAACAAAATTCATAAAAGCTCCAGCTAAAACAACTGCCATCCTTTTAAAAATATGGACATTGTTAAAGGCTCTAGGATCATGTGAATTCTCTTCTTCCCCTTCCATAGCAACATAACCTCCTACTGGTAGTATTCTCAGGCTATAAAAAGTTTCACCTTTTTCCTTTTGATAAATTTTTGGACCCATTCCAATAGAAAATTCATTTACTTTAATGCCAGATAACTTTGCAACTGTAAAATGGCCAAGCTCATGTAGCATGACTACAAGTAAAAATACAAGTAGTGAACTTATTAGAGTTATCATTTATCCTCCTTAAATAAAGTGGTACAAAATAAAAACGAGAGGACTTATAAAAATTAGACTGTCAAATCTATCGAGTATCCCTCCGTGTCCTGGCAAAATTTGTGCATAATCTTTTATCCCTGTATATCTTTTTATTTTTGATGCAAATAAATCTCCAAATTGACCAGCAATAGACGCAAGCATAATAAGAAGAATTACAAGAATATTAATGTCATAAATATAATTATACTTGTTTAACAAGATGAAATAGACAGAAGTTAAAATTATAGCAAAAAAAGTTCCGCCAAGAGCTCCTTCAATTGATTTATTAGGACTCACTCTTTCGATTAGTTTGTGTTTTCCAAATGTAGATCCTACAAAGTAAGCAAAAGTATCAGTGGAGAAGGCAACTACAAAAGCTGAAATAATTATATAAATGTCATCTAGACTTCCAAGTAAATTAAGAAAAAACACAAGATAAAAATAAGCCATATTTGTAAAGGAGTAATTGCTCAAAGTATAGTCTTTTAAAAGAACATATAATGAAGAATTAAATATGAAATATAAGACTAGGGCAAAGGTTAAATTTTTATCTAGAATTGAAAATAAAAATGTTATTAAGGCACCAAAAAGCAAGCTGGGTAAATAAAGTTTTATTCCTTTATTAATAAGAGCATTGTAAAGTTCTCTTATTGCTTCTATTGTTATAACAAAAATTGAAAATTTAATGGCATTTAAACCTAAATAAAATATTAAAATTAATATAGCTATGCCCACTATACCTGTGGAAACTCTTTTTTGTAAATCTGTCAAGATTATAATCCTCCGTACCTTCTATTGCGGTTTTGAAAATCACAAATGGCTTTGTAAAATTCCTCTTCGTGAAAGTCTGGCCACAATATATTCGAAAAATAAAACTCACTATAGGCTAACTGATAGAGTAAAAAATTTGAAACTCTAAGCTCACCACTTGGTCTTATAAGCAAATCTAAGTCCTCTTGTCCTCTTGTATATAAGTAATCTTTGAAAGATTCAGTATTTATTTCATCTAGAGAAATGTTGCCAGCAATAAGATCTTCGCAAATCATTTTGCTAGCTCTTACAATTTCACTTTGACCACCATAATTTAGACCAATATTTAATATCATTTTATCATTTGATTTTGTTTCCTGCAATGCAGCGTCTATTAGCCTTACGATTTTATCAGGAAATACTTTATAGTCTCCCAAGACTTTTATCCTAATATTATTTTTCTTTATTTTTTCAAGTTGACTTTTTATATAAAAGGCAAGCAGATCCATCAACTTAGATATCTCTTCCTCTGGTCTTTTCCAGTTTTCAGTTGAAAAAGCATAGAGAGTTAGAGATTTTACATTAATCTTATACGCAGCTTCAACAATTTCTATAACTCTTTCAGTTCCTTCTTTATGACCAAAAGTTCTGGGCATTTTTCTATTTTTTGCCCATCTACCGTTGCCATCCATAATAATACCAATATGTTTTGGTATATTGTTTAAGTCTAATTGTTCGTAATAATTCATAAAACTCCTTAAAAAAAGAGCCTTAGAATAATCTAAGGCTAAAAATTAAATTTCCATAAGTTCTTTTTCTTTATCTGCTGCTACGCCATCAACATCTTTGATGTATTTATCTGTTAACTTTTGAATATCTTCTTCATAAGTTTTTCTATCATCCTCAGATATTTCTTTAGCTTTTTCTGCTTTTTTAATATCTTCCATAGCGTCTCTTCTAATGTTTCTAATTGAAACCTTAGCTTCTTCAGCATATTTCCCTACTAACTTCGTAAGATCTTTTCTTCTTTCTTCAGTTAGTTGAGGTATAACAAGTCTGATAATTTTTCCATCATTTGAAGGAGTTATTCCTAGATCAGATTTTTGAATTGCTTTTTCAATTTCAGGAATTAAAGTTGCATCCCAAGGTTGAATTGCAAGAAGTCTAGCTTCCGGTGCAGATAGACTAGCAACTTGATTAAGTGGAGATTGTTGTCCATAATAATCAACATAAATCCTATCTAGTAAACTTGTATTAGCACGTCCTGCTCTTATTGACTGAAGTGATTCAGTAAGTGAGTCAATAGATTTTGACATTCTTGACTCAGTATTTTTCTTAAGATCAGATATCATAATATCCTCCTATTTAACATTAGTACCAATGTCTTCGCCACAAACAACTTTATACATTGCATCTTCCTCATCTATTCCAAATACTTGAAGTGGAATATTGTTGTCCATACAAAGTGTAGTTGCTGTGGCATCCATGATTTTTAAGTTTTTATTTAAAATTTCCCTATATGTTAAGTTGTCAAACTTCTTAGCATCAGAATTAATGTTAGGATCAGAATCATAGATTCCATCTACACCCTTCTTAGCTAATAAAATTATATCAGCATCAATTTCTGCTGCCCTAAGTGCAGCTGCTGTATCTGTTGAGAAGTATGGATTACCAACTCCTGCAGAAAATATAACTACACGACCCTTTTCCAAGTGTCTTATAGCACGCCTTCTAATATAGGGTTCAGCAACTTGCTTCATTTCGATAGCAGTTTGCACACGAGTAATAACGCCTAATTTTTCTAAAGAGTCCTGCAATGCCAAAGCATTCATTACAGTACCTAGCATACCCATATAATCAGATGTAGCACGGTCTATATTGTTTTCGTCTCGCCCTCTCCAAAAGTTTCCGCCACCAACAACAATACCAGTTTCTACTCCTGAATCGTAAATTTTCTTAACTTGCTTGGCAATTAAATTAACATAATCCATGTCAATACCTACGGTATTTGATCCTGCTAGTGCTTCTCCACTGAGTTTTAAAACAATTCTCTTATATTTTGGCATTTACTCCTCCAATTTGTTATCCTAATTGTTTTGCTACTTCTTCTGCAAAGTCTTCTTCTCTTTTTTCAAGACCTTCGCCAACTTCATATCTAACAAATCTTCTGATTTTAATATTTTCGCCTATTTTTGCAATTAGATCATTTAGAATATCTCTAATCTTTTTGTCTGAATCTTTAATGAAGTCTTGGTCAAGAAGACAAATTTCTTCATAGAATTTTTCAAGTCTACCTTGAACCATTTTTTCAATAATGTGTTCAGGTTTATTTTCGCCTCTTGCTTGTTCAGTTAAAACGTTCTTTTCGTGTTCAACTTCTTCAGCAGGAACTTCTTCACGACTTACGTATTTTGGAGCAACTGCTGCGATTTGCATTGCAATGTCCTTAACAAAGTTTTGGAATTCTTCATTTTTAGCAACGAAGTCAGTTTCTGAGTTAACTTCAACTAGAACTCCGATTCTTCCACCGTGTACATAAGCTTCAACTATACCTTCAGAAGCAATTCTTGAAGATTTTTTTGCAACAGAAGCTAGTCCTTTTTCTCTTAAAAAGTCTACTGCCTTATCCATATCACCATTTGTTTCTGTTAAAGCTTTCTTGCAGTCCATCATACCTGCGCCAGATTTTTCTCTTAATTCTTTAACCATTGCTGCTGTAATAGCCATTTTAATTCACTCCTTATTTATTTTAAAAAAAGAGAGTTATAAAGGATTACTTTAGAACTCTCGAAATATCTTTACTCTTCTATAGCTGACTTTTCATCCTCAACTGCTTCTTCTTCAGAAACTTCTTGAGCGGATTCATCATAATCTGTATCTTCAATTTGACTGCCTTGTTTTCCTTCGATAACTGCATTAGCAATTGTTTCAGTAATAAGTTTTACTGCTCTAATAGCATCATCGTTTCCTGGAATTGGAATATCAACTTCTTCAGGATCACAGTTTGTATCTACGATACCGATAACAGGAATTCCTAAAATATGTGCTTCTTTAACTGCAATATTTTCTTTTTTAGGGTCTACTACAAATAAAGCTTTAGGCATACCCTTCATTTCCTTAATTCCACCTAGGAATTTTTCAAGCTTTTCTCTTTCGTGAAGTAATTGAGCAACTTCTTTTTTAGGAAGAACATCAAAAGTTCCATTTTCTTCCATTTCATATAGTTTGTAAAGTCTTTCAATCCTATTCTTTATAGTTTTGTAGTTAGTTAAAAGACCACCTAACCATCTTTGGTTAATGTATGGCATACCGCATTTAGTAGCTTCTTTTTCAATTGCATCTTGAGCTTGTTTTTTTGTACCTACAAAAAGAACTTCTCCACCATTAGCTGCAACTTCTCTTACAAAATCGTAAGCTTCTTCTACTTTTTTAACAGTTTTTTGAAGGTCGATTATATAAATACCATTTCTTTCGGTAAATATAAATCTCTTCATTTTAGGGTTCCATCTTCTAGTTTGGTGTCCAAAGTGCACACCTGCTTCTAATAAGCTTTTCATTGAAATTACTGACATTTAAGCCACCTCCGTGTTTTTTCCTCCATTTTCATCCTTTATCATAGGGACCAATTTGGCAACTCCAGTGATATCAGAAAATGTGTGTATTTCTTACCGGATAAAAGTATACCACAGGCAAGAGAAATTAGCAATAAATACTTTGATTTATAATAATTTTTTCAATTTAAAGTATATAGCTTCTTTAGATTTTTATAATAAAAAATCTCCCCATCATAAAGATGAGGAGACTTTTTTAACAAAAATTAGTAAGCAACAAATTTGCTTCCTGCACATCCGCAAATTGGACATTTATCTTCTTCTTCAAAAGTAATATATCCACATACTGGGCATAGGTAGATGTTTTCAACATCTAAATCTTTTCCAGCATCAACAGCTTCTTTAGCTGTAGCAAATCTTTTAGCGTGTACTTCTTCTGCTGCTGTAGCAAATCTCATTGCCTTAACAGCTTCTTTTTCGCCTTGCATTTCTGCAACTGCGATAAAAGCTGGATACATTTGAGTTGATTCAAAAATTTCTCCGCCTCTTGCTGCTTCAAGATTTTCAGAAGTTGAATTAATTCCAAATCCTGCCATTGATGTTACAGCAAAATCGCCTGAAACATCTTTCATAGCCTTGAAGTGAAGTGTAGCGTGAATTTTTTCAGCATCAGAAGTTGCATCAAAAAGTCTTCTAACGTTTTTGAAGCCATCTTTTTCTGCGCAATCGCCCCAGATATTGTATCTAGTACGTGCTTGAGATTCTCCGCCGAATGCTGATCTTAAATTGTCACTTGTCATTTGATTCATAATATTACCCCCATAATATTTAATAATAAAACTACCACCATTATTATAGAATAATATTAATGAAAAATCAAACGAAGCATTAAAAATATACTAATTAAATATTTTAATTTTAGGAAATCTTTTCAATTTTTTGTGTTTGGTCATAAGTTATGAGGGCATCAATTATTTCATCAAGATCCCCATCATTAATAGAATCTATCCTGTGAGATGTTAAGTTGATTCTATGATCAGTTACCCTTCCTTGAGGATAGTTATAAGTTCTTATTCTTTCAGATCTATCTCCAGTTCCTATTTGTGAAGATCTTTCCATGGATTCTTTTTCACTTTGTTCTTGAAGCTTTAAATCATAAAGTTTAGATCTTAAAAGCTTCATAGCTTTTTCCTTGTTTCTTAGTTGGGACTTTTCATCTTGGCATGAAATAACTATTCCCGTTGGAATATGAGTAAGTCTAACTGCAGAGTCTGTAGTATTAACACATTGTCCACCATTTCCAGATGCACGGAATACATCAAACTTTATTTGAGTTGGATCAATTTCTATATCAACATCTTCAGCTTCAGGAAGCACAGCAACTGTAGCAGTAGATGTGTGAATTCTTCCCCCACTTTCAGTCTCAGGGACTCTTTGAACTCTGTGAACTCCAGATTCATACTTAAGTCTTGAGTATGCTCCATTTCCAATTATCATGAAGACAATTTCCTTGTAGCCACCAATGCCTATTTCATTTGATGATATTGTTTCAACCCTAAATCCAGATCTTTCTGCATATCTAACATATTGCCTATAAAGAACGCCAGCAAATAATGCAGCTTCATCCCCACCTGCTCCAGCTCTAATTTCTACCATTACGTTTTTGCTGTCATTTTTATCCTTAGGAATCAAAAGAATTTTTAACTCGTTTTCTAGCTCTTCAACTTTTTTAGTAGCTTGGTTAATTTCTTCTCTAACTAAATCTTTAAAATCATCATCTAATTTTTCTTTTATTAATTCTTTATTTTCGTTTAGTGAATTTAAAGTTTCTTTATAAGCTCTATACTTTGTTACAATTGGTTCAATCTCAGCATGTTCAATTGCTTTTTGTTGATAAAGCTTAGAGTCATTTATAACTTCAACACTGCTAAGATCCTTTTCTAATTCTATTAATTTATCTTCAAAAACCGAAAGTTTTTCGTACATAATTACCCCTACATTTTTAACTGTCCAACTACTACTCTATCTAAGTTATTTAAGTCTTTATAAACTTCAACCTTAAACTTATCTTTCATCAAATTATAAATATCTTCTGCCTCATCGTGTCCTATTTCAAATACCAAAAAACCCTTATTATTCAAAAACTCAGGAGATGACTTTATTATACTTCTATAAAAGAATAGTCCATCCTCCCCGCCATCAAGAGCAAGTCTTGGTTCGTAATCTTTTACTTCAACTTGTAGATTTTCTATCTCACATGACTTTATATAAGGAGGATTTGAATAGATTAAATCAAACTTTTCATTGATATTAGAAAATAAATCACTTTTTATTATTTTTATTTTTGAATTTAAATTTTCTTTATTAATTCTAGTGTTCTCTAATGCTTTTTCGCTAATATCAACAGCTGTAACGTCAACCGAACTTTCAAGATCAACACTAATGCTTACTATACCAGTACCACAACCAATTTCCAACATATTATTTATTTGATTGTTTTCTATTACATTCAAGATTTTTTCTACTGATATCTCTGTATCCTGTCTTGGTATTAAAACACCTTCTATGACCTTAAAAGTTCTTCCATAAAAATCTTCCTCACCTAAGATATACTGAAGTGGAATTCCTTTTTGTCTTTTTTCTAAAATTTTAAAATATTTATTTTCTATCTTTGAATCTAATAAGTCTTCGTCATGAGAGACTAAATAGGATAAGTCCTTATTTAATAAATCGCTTAAGATTCTTCTAGTTTCATAAATTGGATCAGTGTATTCTAAATCTTTTAAATAATCTCTGCCTTCTATTAAGGCTTCTTTAATTTTCATAAATTTAAGTAATAAAAAAGGTTAGCTATGCTAACCTCATTGTCATTTATTTCTCTTGTATCTGCTATTGAATTTTTCAATTCTTCCGCCATGATCAGAGAGTTTTTGCTTTCCTGTAAAGAAAGGATGACAAGCTGAACAAATTTCAACTTTTAAATCTTCTTTAACGGATCCTGTTTTAAAAGTATTGCCACAAGCACAAGTTACTGTAGCTTCTTTATAATCTGGATGAATTCCTTTTTTCATTGTTTAGCCCCCTTAAACTTATTTTATAACTCAATTTTAATATTATAACATATTTTTCACTCTAGTGCAAACACAACTATTTGCTTAATTATTATACAATATTCCAATTGATTTATCAAGATTTTAACAAATAAATTCTTATTTAAGATTACTTATTCAAAAATTCTTTATTGCTTTTTGTTTTTGAAAGTTTATCTAAAAACTTTTCAGTTACTTCCTCTATATTTTCTTGACATAATTTATTTCGAAAATCATAGTTAAATTCTAACTCATCTTTATTCAATAGGAGTTCTTCTTTTCTAGTTCCTGACTTTAGAATATCAATTGCAGGAAATATTCTTTTTTCAGATAAGCTTCTATTAAGATGAAGTTCCATATTTCCTGTGCCCTTAAATTCCTCAAAGATTACATCATCCATCCTAGAACCAGTATCAACAAGAGCTGTAGCTAGTATAGTAAGACTTCCACCCTCTTCTATATTTCTCGCAGCTCCAAAAAATCTTTTTGGTTTATGAAGTGATAAGGGATCAAGTCCTCCTGATAAAGTTTTTCCACTTGCAGGGGTGGTTAAGTTATAAGCTCTTGATAATCTCGTTAGGGAGTCAAGTAAAATTACAACATCTTCCTTGTTCTCTACTAATCTCTTAGCCCTATCAATCACCATCTCTGCCACCCTAGTATGATTTTTGGGGTTTTCATCAAAGGTTGAATAGACAACTTCTCCTTTAACAGATCTCTTCATATCTGTAACTTCCTCAGGTCTTTCATCAACTAGCAATACTATAAGATGAAGATTTGGATAGTTGCTGTTTATAGATTTAGAAATCTTCTTTAGTAGAGTTGTTTTACCAGACTTTGGTTGTGATACAATAAGTCCTCTTTGACCAAGGCCCACTGGAGCTAGGAGATCAATAACCCTCATAGCAGTATCTTCAGTTTCTAAATCCAGTTTCTTTTTAGGATAGATAGGTGTCAAATTATCAAAAAAAGGTCTGTTAATAATTTTTGAAGGATAAAGCCCATTTACTGACTTAATATATAAGAGAGCATTAAAGTTTTCACCGTCTTTTGGTGGAGATTTCACTCCAAGAACTTCGTCGCCATTTCTAAGTCTAAATTTCCTTATTTGTGATGGAGATACATAGATATCATCTTCACTAGGTAGGTAGTTTACCCTTCTTAAAAAACCATATCCATCTTGGTGAAGCTCTAGAATTCCCTTTACATAGTCTTTATCATCAAGATTTTTTAAAGTCTTAGCAGCATTATCGGATAAGTCTAATTCTTCTATTTTATTTGATTCTCGTTTTTCTTTGATGACTTCTATAAGTTCATCTTTTTTTAAAGAGTAAGATTTTTCAATTCCACATTCTTTAGCTAGGTCTCTAAGCTCTGAAACTTTAAGTTTATTTAAGTCTTCATCGCTTAGTAACATATTTGGAAGCTTACCCTTCTCTATAAAGTGTTTTAATTCTTCAATATTATAATTCTCTGCATCTTTAAGTCCTAGAGAAGAAGAAATTTTTCTCAGGTCTTCAATTGATTTGTTATTCAATTCATTATTATTAGTCATGATAAGAATTATTTAGCATAATCTGGTTTTAAATCAAGAGAGTGAACAGATTTTATAAATCTTTGAGTTCCACTTGGTAGTCTTAATACAAGAGTATCTGTCTTAGCCTTGTTGTCACCATAGTATTTTACTCCGTCAAGAATTTCTCCTGAAGTGATACCTGTTACTGAAAAGATAACTTCATTACCCTTTACAAGGTCATCAATAGAATAAATTTTCTTTAAGTCTGAATGAAGGTCTCTACACCTAGCTTCTTGTTTTTCATCAGTTGGATGAAGTCTTCCTTGGAAGTCACCGCCAAGACATTTAAGTGCCGCTGCTGCTATAACGCCTTCTGGTGCTCCGCCTCTACCAATTACTAAATCAATACCTGAATCTTCGTAACAAGTTTCAATAGCAGTTACAATATCTCCGTCAGAAACTTTTTTTACTCTTGCTCCAACAGCAATGATTTCTTTTATAATTTCTTCGTGTCTTGGTCTATCAAGAACTGCAACTGTTATTTCTTCAATATTTTTGTTAAGTGCTTTAGCTACTCTTTTAACATTTTCAGATGGAGAATCATCAAGTTTAATTGCTCCTTTGGCTTTTGGACCGCAGGCAATTTTGTCCATATAAATGTCTGGTGCATTTAAAAGGCATCCCTTAGGTGCAACTGCAAGAACAGCTATGGAGTTATCTGTTCCATTTGCTATGGAATTTGTACCATCGATTGGATCTACGGCAATATCAACTTGGTCTTCCCCTTCTCTTGTACCTATTTTTTCTCCAATATAAAGCATAGGAGCTTCATCAATTTCTCCTTCGCCAATAACTACAGTTCCGTCAATGTCAACTGTGTCAAACATTCTTCTCATTGCATCTACTGCAGCTCCATCTGCTGCATTCTTATCGCCTTTTCCAAGCCATTTACCAGCTGAAAGTGCTGCTGCTTCTGTTACTCTTGCTAAGTTTAATGCTAAATTTCTGTCCATCTTACTTCTCCTTTGTCTTTACATCTTTAAAATCTTCTAAGAATTTTTTTAAACCCTTATCTGTTAACTCATGCTTAATCATTTCCTTAAATATTTTATAAGGAATAGTACCTATGTCAGCACCAGTTTTTGCTACATCTTCTACATGATTAATATGTCTAATACTTGCTGCAATAATTTGAGTTTCATATCCATATTCTTTAAAAATATATGCAATGTCTGCTACTAGATCTAAACCAGACTCCCCAATATCATCAAGTCTTCCCATAAAAGGACTTACATAAGTTGCTCCAGCATTTGCTGCAAGAAGGGCTTGTGAGACTGAAAATATTAGAGTGACATTAGTCCTTATACCTTCTTTACTAAGAATGCTTACAGCTTTAAGTCCTTCTTCAATCATTGGAATCTTTATAACAATATTTTTTGATATCTTTGCAAGTTCTCTTGCTTCCTTAAGCATTCCATCTAAGTCTGTAGAAATAACTTCTGCAGATATATCGCCATCTACGAGCTTAGTTATTTCATCAATTACATCTTCAAAAACTCCCCCATTTTTTGCTATTAGGCTAGGGTTTGTTGTGACTCCTGACAGGACTCCCCAGGAGTTGATTTCTTTAATTTCCTCAATATTAGCAGTATCGATAAAAAACTTCATTTTATTTAATCATCCCTTTCAAGTAATACAACAGCTTGGGAAGAGATTCCTTCTCCTCTTCCAACAAAGCCAAGTTTTTCTGTGGTAGTTGCTTTTATAGAAATATTTTCTATATCTGTTTTTAATATATCAGCTATTGTCTTTCTCATGTAGTCAATATGATTTGCAAGCTTTGGTGCCTGACAGGCAACAACAGAATCAATATTCCCAATTTTATAATTTTTTGATTTCATTATTTCATAAACTCTATTTAATAAAACTTTTGAATCAATATCCTTATATTCATTGTCATTATCTGGGAAGTGATATCCAATGTCTCTTAGAGCAAGAGCCCCTAAAATGGCATCCATAATTGCGTGAATAAGTACGTCTGCATCAGAATGACCTAGAAGTCCCTTGTCATATTCTAACTCAATGCCACCAATTATAAGTTTTCTATCTTCAACTAGTTTATGAACATCATAACCAATTCCAATTCTCATATTTTCACCTTCTTCACAAGTATCTGTGCTATAGATAAATCTTCTCTTGTTGTAATTTTTATGTTGTCATAGGAGTTGTAAATGAGTTTAACTTTAACTCCTGTCTTTTCAACTAAGGAACAATCATCAGTACCGTAATAGCCTTCTGAGTAAGCCTGATTGTAGGCCTTCATTATTATATCTTTTTTAAAGACTTGTGGAGTTTGCACCTGCCAAAGCCTATCTCTGTTTGGAGTATAATCAACTGTTTCTCCATCAGTAGATACTTTTATAGTATCTTTAACAGGATTTGCAAGAACGCAAGCACCAGTATCCATTACATTCTCAATAGATTCGTCAATTTTATCGACAGAAACAAAAGGCCTAGCTCCATCGTGGGTTAAGACGATATCTGTTTCATAGGGCATATTTAATAGTCCATTGTTAATGGAGTCTTGCCTCTCCTTGCCCCCATAAACAATTTTGTAGTCCATATTAATTTTATATTTTTCAATAATATCATCTACATATTTCATGTCGGATTCTTTCACAATGAGGATTAAAAAGTCAAGGTATTTGGATTTTTCAATTTTTTTAATGGTATGAGCAAGAATTGGAATACCATCAATTGTTAAAAACTGCTTGTTAATTCCCATTTTCATTCTTTTACCCATACCTGCTGCTGCAACTATAGCAGTAACAAATTTTTCCTTATACACAAAATCACTCTTCTTCAAGTTGTAAATTCTTAACAGCGTACTTTAAAAGTTCTCCAGCAATAGGAGCAGCTGCTTGAGATCCGTAATCTTTTACATTAGGTATAACTACTGATATTGCAACTTGTGGATCATCTGCCGGTGCAAAACCAACAAACCAAGCATTATTAGTTCCTTCTTTAAGGTCTAGTTGTGCAGTACCTGTTTTACCAGCTACCTTTAGACCTGATACGTAGGCTTCTGTACCAGTACCATTGTTTACAACATTAACCATGTACTTTGTAATTTGGTCAGCATTTTCTTTTGATGTAACTTCACTTAAAACTGTAGGCGTATTTCTCAATACATTCTTGCCATCAGATGAATCAATTTTCTTTACAAGGTGTGGTTGCATCATAACGCCATCATTTGCAATAGTAGAAGCAATCATACACATTTCAAGAGGTGTTACTAGTATAGTATCGTGACCTATTCCACCAGCAGCCAGTGCAGTTCTGTCAAATCCATTTCTCTTGAAAGTCCAAGTTGAAGTTTCTAGTGGAAGTTCAAAATTTACTTTTTTGTTAATCATATACTTTTCAGAAACTTGACCCATTATGTCAATTCCCATATCAACAGATTTTCTTACGAAATAAGTATTAAGTGAATTTGTAAAAGCTCTTTTAAGGTCCACCCTACCATAGATTTTGTTTCCAGCATTCTTAAACTCTCTACCATTATCTATCTTTTCCATTCCCTCATCAGTATATTTTTGAGAAATTCCTGACTCAAGAATAGCAGTTGTAGTTACAATTTTATAAACTGAACCAGGCGCAAACTTACCCTTTGTAGCACTGTTAAAGAGAGCTCCATTATTAGCTTCATTAATTTTTTGCATGTCCTGAGCAATATTTTGAGAATTGAAGTCTGGTAGAGATACCATTGAAAGAACTTCTCCTGTCTTTGGATTCATTATTACAACAGAACCCTTATCTGAATTAGCAGATAAAACCGACCTTGTTTTTTCTTGCAAGGCTGTGTCTGTTGTAAGAGTAATATCATCTCCAGTGTATGGATCGTAATTTTTATTTATAATTGACTTAAAGGTTTTTAAAATTTTAGATCCTTCCTTGCCAACTAAGTAATCGTTTAATTCCTTTTCAAGTCCATACTTGTCAACGATCTTATCTGAATAACCTATTATGTGAGAATAAATTATTGGTTGATTGTAAATTCTGTGATAATTATATTTTTCTCCATTGGAATAGGCTAAAACTTCGTGATTTCTATCATAGAAAGTTCCTCTCTTAACTGAATTTTCCCTTAATTCACTTCTTCTATTAGCAGGGTGCTTTACAATATCTTCTGCCTTAAATACGGTAAAATAAGTCAAATATATAATTGGAGCAACTAATAAAAACATTAAAAATACAAGTAAGACTAAAATTCTCTTATTATCTTTACTATTCATTATCTACTCCTTTTTCGTATTTGTATGATAAATCTTCGCTTGTAACTTGTAAAATTCCCAGAGCAACAAAGCTTGATATCAAAGAACTACCTCCATAAGAAATAAAAGGTAAAGTTAAACCAGTCATTGGAATAAGCTTTATTACACCACCTATATTTAAGAAGGCTTGTACAGTGAAAAGAATTGCTACTGATAAGGCAAGAATTCTGTAAAATAAATATTCTTGATTAAGAGCAATCTTAATGGCCCTATAAACTAGAAGCATATAGAGCATTATTATTCCAATTCCAGTTAAGACTCCCATTTCTTCACAAATTGCGGAGAAAATTACATCTGAATAAGCAAAGGCGATTTGCTTTGGATAACCCAAGCCAATACCTTGACCTATAAAGCCACCCTCTCCTATTCCAAATAGAGATTGAACAATTTGCCTTGCTGAGTTAACAACCTTATCTGCAGTCCAAGGGTTAAGCCAAATATCCACCCTGTTCCTAACGTGGGAGAATAAAAAGTATCCTGCAACGGATCCTATGACCATTAACCCAACATTAACAAGAATAGACACCCTATCCTCGTCATATATATACTGGATAAGAGTGTAGATAGCTATAAAAATTGCAGCAGTACCTAAATCTCTTTGTATAAACAAAAAAACCACAAAAATATATATTACTCCCATTAAGTAATATGAAGTATATTTATAATTTAATTTTTTTAATCTTGTTTGGAAAGTTGTATAAAAAGAAGCTATTAAAAATATAACTAAAATTTTTGTGAATTCGGATAACTGAATTGTTATACCTTCGGAAATTTCTATCCAGTTTTTAGCTCCGTACTTAGATGGAGCAAGAATAATTGTCAATAAGAAAAATAAAATAGAAAGTCCTAAATAAAGACCTGTCATGTACTCTAGTCTTCTCATTGCCCTTATTATAAAATAAGTCAAATAAAAAACTAGGATACCTGCTAATACCCATATAAGTTGTCTTAATCCAAGCTTTGGCGACAACCTGTATATGGTTATTATTCCAAGACTCAAAAGCATGGAGACTATTAAAAATATATAATTATCCCCAGAAGAAACTTTACCAAGGACTAAATTTGAAATATAAACAATTAAAATTAGTCCTAAAAATAAAATTACTATGTACCTATCAATATTATTGTTATTAAAAGTAAATAGTAATAAGATACTTAAAATTTCAAAAATTAATAGTAGGTTTCTAGGTTTTCTCTGTTTAAAAATTTTATCTAACACAATTTCACCTTTTATCTACAAAAATAAATTGAATGAAGCCAACTCCAATTTTGTCATTGTTTTGAAGTTCAATTAGCTCATTAGGATCAATTTTTACACCATTTAAAAAAGTTCCATTGGCAGAACCCAAGTCTTCTAAATAATACCTTTGATTCTTTTCACGGATTAGTAAATGATTTTTACTTACGAATTTATCTTTTATAACAACATCATTTCTTGAACTCCTGCCAAGACTTATGTCACCTTCAATGACATAGTACTCCTGCATTTTAAAGTTCAAGGAATCAAGTCTATTTACGACTTTTAGATAAGCCTCATCGAGGGAGCCTCCCCCACTTGTCATGCTCTTAACATCGAGATACATTAGTCTTAAAATACTAAAAATAAAAAGATAGATTAAGATTATGAACACATACCTCAATACTTGCGAGATTAACTCAAACATTTTACACCTCTCAGTCTTAAACTCTATCTAATTATATACTTTTTACTTGTAATTTTCCAATATTTTTGTTAAATAAGATGAATTGGGGAAACTTGTGATTTATGATAAAATAAAGTCGGTGATAAAATGATTATTTCTAATATAAGTTTTGAAAAGAAAAAATTTCTTGTTAGCTTTGATAATGGCGAGGAAATAAAAATTTCTGAAGACACACTTGTGAACTTTGGACTTTATAAGGGTCAAGAGGTTGAAGAAGAGTTTGTTAAGAACTTAAAGTTTGAAGACGAAAAGTCTGAAGCTCTACTCTTATCTTACAAGTTTTTACAAAGAAATAAGACTAAGCAACAACTTGTAGATTATTTATATAAAAATAAAATTCAAAGAGACACAATAGATCTCGTCTTGCCTATTCTTGAAGAGAAAAAATACTTAAATGATGAGGACTATGCAAGAAGATATCTTAGTGATGCATTAAATATAAAAAAATATGGGAAAATTAAGACTAGATACATGCTAATGTCAAAGGGTATTGATAAAAAATTAATAGAAAAAGTAATGGAAGATTATGACTACGAGTTAGAGTATATGAATGCCCTTGAACTAATAGAAAAACGCATATCAAAAGATGAGACTGATCCAAAAATAATTAATTCAGCAAAGAATTATCTTCAAGGTCGTGGTTTTGAGTTTGAAATAATTAATTTCACTCTCGATGACTACTTAGGTGTTGAGTAAATGGCATCATACGTTTATATTTTAAAATGCTCTGATGGAAGTTTATATACCGGCTACACTCTTGACCTTGATAAGAGATTAAAAACCCATAATGAAGGCAAGGCTTCAAAATATACTGCTACAAGGTTGCCTGTTGAAATGGTTTTTAGTGAGGAGTGTTTAGATAAATCAGACGCCTTAAAGAAGGAGTACTTTATAAAGACTTTAACAAGAAGTAACAAATTAAAAATAATTAATAAGAAAAAAGCTCTTCAAGACTTATATGAAGCTTACCTTATAAAAAAATCAAAAAAATAAAGACCTAAGTTTAAATTAATATTAAACCTAGGTCTTTTTTTATTTGATCTTATACATTTCTGTTAAGAAGTTTGTCTCTTTTTCTATCAATTCTATTTCACATAACTTATCTAAATTGTTTTTAAATTCATCATAGGACAAATTATCTCCAGATTTTTTGTTGTAATTCATGAGAGCTCCATTTAGATTTGATGTGTCAATTGGAAGTAAATCTTTTATATCTAAAAAGAACTTTTCATAAACTTCATTGTCGTGAGCTGTCAGTTCGTCAAAAGGATTTTCTGTGTGAGGAGATACTGTATTGGCTGCCCTAATTCTTACAAAGGAAGTCCTGCCCTTCTTTGCTGAAGAAATGAAAACATCACCTGAACTCAAATATGGAAGTCTCTTTGTCTCATCTGATGACAAGTCAGTTTCTTCCCTAATGGTATCAATGTCTGATGCCCTAACTGTTCTAAAAATTAATTTTGTATTTAACTGAGCAGTTATTGTTTCATCAAGGAGTGTTGGCCTTTGTGTTGCAAGAATTAAAAACACGCCATACTTTCTTCCTTCTTGTGAAATTTCACGCAAGATAGATTTTGAAGGTGTATCAAAACCCTTAGGAGCAAAGTTATGGGCCTCATCAGTAATTATTATAAAAGGTGGAAAGTAATCAACTTTGACATTATTTCTATAAAGTTCGTCTCTGTATTCCTTTCTCAAATAATATAATTTTGCTAAAAGATAAGTAGAGAATACATTTATCATCCTTGTTGACCCTTGAAGGACAACTAGCTTTCTTCTCTTTAATAGGTCCAAAAGCTCGTCAATATTATGCGAAAATATTCCTTCGCCTTGGAGAGTCATCAACCTCCACAAGACTCCACGAACGCTCATAGAATTACAAGTCTTGTCATATCTTTCATAAATATCTAAAACTTCTTCTAGCCTATCTCTTCTTGTTTGGTCCTCTTCAATTGCTATTTCTGATAAAATTTTATCTCTTGATCCAATCTCTTGTCCTTCTAATAATAAGTCCAGCTTATTTTTAAAAGATTCAAAGCTTGCACCCTTTGAAAGCATAACATCAATTACATTGTTCATGGAATCAGTTAAGGGCGATGCTGCATTTAAAAGATTTTTTAAATCTCTTTTTTGTAGCTCTTGGAATTTTATGCCTGTATGAATTCCAATTTCTAAACACTTAAATTTGTCAGTATAGTCATTATTAGAAATTTCAGAATTATTTGTAAAGTCCATTTCATAATGAGGGTCCATTACAATTGCTGGCACACCCATTTCCATTAGCTCTTCTAAAACAACTCTTAGACCAAAGGACTTACCACTTCCTGAGCCACCGAAAACTCCTATGTGAGGGTATTGGTGCATGGACTTATAATCAAATAAATAAGGAAGCTCTTTTTGTTTTATAAATTCCTTATTTTGAAAAGTTGAAAATAAATCTTTATATACGTCATCCATTCCTTCAGCTATGTTATCAGTGTTTTTTATAGAACCAAGAATAAGTGATTCCTTAGGAAGGGTATCAATTAATAAGTTTTTTATCTCATCAAAGACTGGCGCTCTTAAATCGCTACCTGTTAGAGGCGGATATAAAAGTTCTTCAAAGAATCTCAGCTTGGCTACATAAACTGTTTCATCTCCAACATCATATCCCATTGATCCAAGTGATGATAAGACGTCACTATCTACAAAGTCCCCACCAATATCAAGAGGAATGAATCGGTTAAAAGTTTGTGAGTCCACAACTTCCCCAATGATATCGCCTTGAACAGGATCTTCAACTATTAAAAATTCATTGTTCCTAAAGTTTTTGTCCTTAGAACCAATATATACTTCTCTTGTTGTTGTTACTCCAAGTACCTTCATATTTCCTCCTATAGGCTCCTCTTATCTCTTTCAGAAATAAAGAATCTTTCATAGACATCTCTATCTAGGTATTCCTCCAAAAGAGTAGTTAAGATTTCATCAGTTATCTTTACATCCTTATCAACTATATCTAACCATAGGGGAACTCCCCTTGATGACATTGGTGTTAGGGTGTAAATGAGGCTAGATATTTCTTCCAAAAACTTTTCTTGTGTGTCTAAGATATCAAGGCCCACTGCACCAGGGAACTTTGATGTCCTCATAAAGGCTGATGAAAATCCTTCTCCTAGTCCATCCTTAATAAATTTTTTATTAATTTCATTACGAATTAAAACTGCTTCACCAGTCTTAAGTCTATTAAATAAAATTTCTCTGTCATAAATACTCTCATCTATCTCAAGACTTCTTGCAATTACATTTGTCTTTAAGTCCTTTATAAGTCCAAAGAGTATTATGTTTTTGGCTTCGCAAGTCTCTCTAAGCTCTGTAAATAAATCAAGACAATTGATTTTATATCTTATAAAGCCACCATCCATCATTAAGTAGTCTAAATTAAATTTATTTATATATTCAAGGGCAGTTTCAATTTCAATTGTTGCAAGATATTTTTGCGATAGATTTTTATCTTCATAAATATCATTTAGGGTAGGTGTGTAGACCTTGTTTTTATAAACTTCATTGCCGTCAGTTGACTTGGCAAGTCCTTGAAAAATTTCTATAAAATGAGGAAAGGCTCCACCAGACCTATTGTTAGATCCATCAACACCAACAGTCCTCTTATATTTAGAAAGTTTTTCCTTAGGAAATTTTTCCATTTCAATAAGTCTTCCTACATTTTCTGTAAGCTCTTTTCTAAAAGTATCATTGTCAAGGCTAAAGATAAAATCATACTTATCCTTTAGATTCTTATTAACTTCTCTAAGCTGACCCTCAAGATCTTGTAAATTAATCATAGGTCCAAACTCTCCTTATAAACGTCGTTTTTTGGAAGATTATATTTTTTTGAAACTTCTTTTACAGCTTGAGACTTTTTCTTTCCAGACTTTAATTCTTCTTCAAGAAGACTTTTAATATCATAAACTTTTTCTTCATTGTTACCTTCAAGAACTATAACAAATTCTCCCTTTTCTACAATTTCTCTTTCTAGAATTTTTGAAGTTGTAGTCCTAATTGTTTCTTCAAAGACTTTGGTAATCTCTCTTGAAATAGAAATTTTTCTTTCACCAAAAACTTCATAAACATCTTTTAAGAAGTCCTTAATCCTGTGAGGTGCCTCATAAAAAATCAAAGTAAACTTTAAATCTTTTAGGCTTTCAAATTCTTTTTTTCTACTATTAGATTTACTTCCAGTAAAGCCATAAAAAGTAAAATGATCTGTATCAAGCCCTGATAAAACTAAGGCTGTTAAAGCTGCATTAGCTCCTGGCAAAACCCTAAAGTCAATATTTTCTTCAATGAGTTTTTTAACTAAGACTGATCCTGGATCACTTATTCCTGGCATACCTGCATCAGTTACGAGGGCTATGTCCTTGTCATCTAAATGTTCAATAATTTTTTCAGACATTTCTGCTTCATTAAACTTATGATAAGTTCTAAGTTCCTTATTAATATCATAGTGATTTAAAAGTTTTAAGGTAACTCTCTTATCTTCTGCATAAATTATATCTACTGATTTTAAAATCTCTATTGTCCTAAGACTTATGTCTCCCAGGTTGCCTATGGGAGTTGGACAAAAATAAATCACAAGATCACCTCATTTCTGTAAACTCTTTTCATCTCGTATGTATAGTCTTCTCCTTGTCTTATGTAAAAATCTCTAAAGTCATTGCCAAAATTTCCCTGTTTTCTTGCAATTACAATAGAGTTTTTTGGAATTTTATTTAAGTTGCCGTGGATATTTATTATATGTTTTACTCTCAAGCCAGCTAGATTAATTTTATAAATAAGTTCTGCCAACCTGTAAGTTGGATAAATAATATAAAGATTTCCAGAGTTCTTTAAAAGATAATTAACTATGTAAAGGCTCTTCTCAATATCAAAAAAGTGTTTTGCTGGAATTGTTTCAAATTTTATATTTTCATAATCATAATAAGGCGGATTAAAAACTATAGAATCAAAATAATTTGTTTCATAAACTTCTTTTAAAGCAAAAATATCATTTTCTATTATTTTTATCTTATCTTCTAGTCTATTTACATTTAGAGATTCTCTAAAGTTTTCTAAAACTATTTTGTTAATATCTACAGAATGAATTTTATGATACCTATCAGCTATTCTTAGGGACAAGATTCCATTACCACAGCCTAAGTCAAGAGCCCTCTTCCCCTTCTTAACAAAGGAAGAGAGTATCAAAGAATCTGTGGTGTACTTAAACTCATCTTCATCCTGATAGATTATAAAATCTGTACCTGGTACTTGATCCTTCTTCATATTTCACCTTGTAAAACCTCAAGGGCTTCCTTGTATTTTTTATCAGCAGAATTTTGTAAATTTTTATCTATCCCATCACTTAATTTTCCGCCAGGTCTTATATCTTGAAGTTTAACCACATCATAATTAAGCCTACCATTGGCCCTGTACCTATTGACATAAGTTGGTTGGACTTCATAAGATTTTAAACTAGTTACGCCACTTACATTGTCCTTTTCAATTTCCAATTTTACAAGGGCACCTGTGTCAACTCCAGATTTTTTTAAATTTTCTACCCTTTGGTTGGATAAGGCATTACCCATTGAATAGATCGTAAAGAGTTTTTTGTAATTAATTTCTTCTACTTCATATCTTTGTAAAACATGAGGATGAGATCCTAAAATAATATCTGCTCCATACTCGTGGAGTTTTTCCTTTAAGAAGATTTGTCTTTCACTTGGATGATGCTGGTATTCATTTCCCCAGTGAGGATAAACTATTACTATATCAGACTTATCTTTTAGGTTTTTTATATCTCCAGCAACGTCTTGTGAGAAGGTATTAACAGAATACTCCTTATTTCTCATTAGGGAGTCCATTCCATTTAAGGTATCTGTAAAGGATATTAATCCAATTTTTATTCCATTCTTTTCAACAATAATTCCCTTTTCGCCCTCTTCAGCTAAAGTTCCAAAGGACTCCATACCACTTTCTTTAATATGACTTATAGTTTCTGCTACCCCATCAAGACCTGTGTCAAGGGCATGATTGTTGGCAGTAGATAAAATATCAAATCCAGCATTCTTTAGAGAATAGATTGACTCCTTTGGAAAGTTAAACATAGGAAAACCAGATAATTTTCTATTTGAATTTACTGATCCTTCAAAGTTTGCAATGGCAAGATCCACTCCATTAATATCTTCTGATATGTTTGAAAAAATAGGAGTGAAGTCATAAGTTTCGCCAGTCCTGTAGTTTTTAACAATAGGTTGATGAAAAATCATGTCTCCCATGGCAAGAATTTTCACTTGAGTCTTGTCTTCTTTTTCTTCGTCTGCACCTTTATTTTTTTCAATTTTTTCATTACTTACTGCATTTATATTTTCAAATTTAAAATCAGTTTTATATGCAATAAATAAGCTCAAGCCTAAAAAGAAAACAAGAGAAATAATAAAAATATTTTTAAAATTTTTCAATCTTTCCTCCTTGAAAATTCGCAGCCACAATAATCTTGCCTATACATATTAAACTTATCTGTTAACTCAACAGACCTTCTAAAACCATTCTTTTTCTTAAAATCTGAAAATAAATATTTAACCTTGTATTCCTTGGACAAAAGGTATCCCAACCTATTTAAGATTTGTGAATCCTTGTGAGGCGAAATAGAAAGTGTTGTTGTAAAATAATCATAATTATTTTCTGCAGCAAATTCTGCTGCCTTCTCCATTCTCTGCCTATAGCACTTAAAACACCTAGGCCCACCTTCTTGGTATTTTTCAAAACCCTTGACGTAATCAAGAAACTCGTCATGGTCGTACTTAATGACCCTTACTTTTATTTCATCTTCAAGACCAAGATTTTTTACAAGTTCAACCTGCTCGTCAGCCCTCCTGTAAAATTCCTCTTCCCTATCGATGTTTGGATTGTAATAAAATACATCAATGTCAAAGTATTCATTAATTCTTTCTAAGATTGCAGAAGAACATGGGCCGCAACAAGAATGCAAAAGTAGTCTCGGCTTATTATTTTTGTCTATAGTTTTTATTACTTTTTCCATTTCCAAATTGTAATTAATCTTATTCAAAATATCACCTATAAAATTAGACTAGTCGCCTAGTCTAATAAATCATTTATTCTTTTGTCTACTTTTTGCTATAAATCTTATGGCAAGTCCAAAGATAACAATTCCTATACTCACAAGTTGTGAAACTCTGAAGTCTCCAATATAGAGAGAATCGGTTCTCATTCCCTCAATAAAGAATCTTGCAATACCATAGCATATTAAATAAAAGGATATTAATTGTCCTTCAAACTTTTGCTTCTTTGAAAGATAAAAATATAAAAATAAAAATATCAAAAAATTTACAAAGGATTCATAAAAAAATGTTGGATGAACCCTTTGTCCATCAACTAAAATTGCCCATGGAACATTAGTAACTCCACCGTGAGCTTCCCCATTAATATAGTTGCCCCACCTGCCAATGGATTGGGCTAAGGCAAGACCTGGTGCAATACAATCTGCCAAAGTCCAAAAGTTTATTTTCTTAACCCTTGTAAAAATATATATTGTAAGACCACCGGCAATTATGCCGCCATAAATTGCTAGTCCACCATTCCTAATTGCAAAGATTTCATTTAAGTGTTGACTATAATAGTCCCATTCAAATATTACATAGTAGAGCCTTGCTCCCAAAACTCCAATTATAACTGCAAAAAGAGAAACATCATTTCCTACATCCTTATAGAGTCCATTTTTGTAAGATCTCTTCTTTGCCATAGATTCTGTTATAAGAATTGCCAAGAAAACTCCAAGAGCAATTAAGATTCCGTACCATTTAACCTCTAGCCCAAAAATTGTAAAGGCAACGGGATTTATATTCATAGTGACTTGCTTTCTTTATAAATATTAACTCCAGCGGATACACCAAGTCTGTCAGCTCCCTTTTCAATCATTTCTAGGGATTTTTTTAAGTCTCTAATGCCACCGCTAGCCTTAACCTTAACTCTTTCTGACACAGATTTTCTCATCAAGGCAACGTCTTCTGAGTCTGCTCCTGAAGTTGAAAAACCAGTTGATGTTTTAACAAAATCTGCTCCAGCTTCATCTGAAAGTTCACAAGCCTTAACAATTTCTTCTTTAGTTAAAAGACAGTTTTCAAGTATAACCTTTAAAAGGGCCCCATTTTCATGACAAACTTTTGCAATTTCTTGAATTTCTTCTTTAACTAGGTCATATTTTTTTGACTTAAGAAGTCCAATATTTATTACCATGTCAATTTCATTGGCACCATTTTTTATAGCGTCTTCTGTTTCAAAAACTTTTACTTCTTTTGTGTTAGCACCTAGTGGAAAGCCAATAACAGTACAAACTTTAACATCAGTACCCTTTAAGCTTTCGGCACATTTTTTAACCCATACTGGATTTACACAAACTGAGAAAAAATTATATTCTTTAGCTTCTTCTAAAATTTTTTCAATTTGTTCTTCTGTGGATTCTGGCTTTAATAAAGTATGGTCAATAATTCTATTAATTTCCATTAGTCTCTCTCCCATGAAGTAAATACATCTGTTACATCATCGTTATCCTCTAGGGCATCGATTAACTTTTCCATGTTCTTAATATCATCTTCATCATCTAATGCTGTTTCAGTTTGAGGGATGTAAGTTATATCAGATTCAATAAAGGAGTGACCTTCATCTTCTAGTGCCTTTCTTACATTGTGATAGTCTTCTGGTTCAGTAATAATTTCAAAGGCTTCTCCCCTATCAACTACGTCTTCTGCTCCAGCATCAATAGCAATTAAGGTAAACTCATCTTCGTCAAGGCCTTCTTTTAATACACCAAGTGATCCTTTTTTATCGAACATAAAAGAAACACAACCTGGTTGACCAAGATTACCCGCAAATTTATCAAATAAATGTCTTATTTCTGGTGCAGTTCTATTTCTATTATCTGTTAGGCAGTGAACCATAACAGCAACTCCACCTGGACCATAACCTTCGTAAACAATTTCTTCAAAGTTATCGTCATTGTCTCCACCACCAGCTTTGGCAATGGCTCTTTCTATGTTATCATTAGGCATGTTTTCTGCCTTAGCCTTATCTATAGCAACCTTAAGTGATGGATTGTAATCTGGATCAAGTCCACCTTCCTTAGCTGCTACAGTTATTTGTCTTGCAAGTTTTGTAAAAATTTTACCTCTTCTTGCGTCTTCCTTACCTTTTTTATTTTTAATATTATTCCATTTAGAATGTCCTGACATCTAATCACCTTTCTATATAAATCGATTTTTAAGCATATTGAATATTATATTACATAAGTTTAGTAATCGTCAATATTATGGGCATAAGATGATACTTCTTAGTAGATTATTTTAAATCAAAAATAAATGATACACTAACAGCTTGATCATGGTTTTCGATTTTCATCTCGCCCTTATGGAGCTTACAAATTTGTTTTGATACAAATAAGCCCATACCATGTCTTTGAACATCTGATAAATTTTCTTCATCTAGCCTTTTTATAATACTTTCATCAATAGGTCTTCCCTCATTCTTAATGGATATAAGTAAGCTGTCTTGTAAAATTTCATAATTTATAAAAATTTTTCCATCTCCATATTTAATGCTGTTATTTAAAATATTTTCCAGCATCCTATAAAATAAATGATTGTCCATTTTTATTTTTATTTCTTTATTTATTTTATTCTCAAAAATAATTTCTTTATTAGGATGTTCATTTAAACTATTTACAAGTAACTTTCTTATGACAGAGATTGGATCCTTACACTCAAAGTGTTTATCACTAAGGTTCTCAAGACTATTTGTTAAATTTAAGTCCTCGATAATTCTACTGATTTTTATAACTTGATCTTCAATTCTTTTGACTTCGTCTAAATTTTCTTTTGTCTTAATCCCTTCTATCTCCCAAGAGATTTTTGTGAGAGGAGTCCTTACGTCGTGGCTAATCCCTCTAAGCCAACTTGCTTGACTTTTTTTAAGATTTATAAATTTCTCATTTGCTTCATTGATTGTTTTTGAAATTTCTTTTAATTCTCCCGCTTCTTCTACCTCCACATAATCTTCATCGAAAATATTATTGATAGCTTCTTGAAGTGGGTTCAATTTCTTGAAAATACTTTTAACTTCATAAACATAAAATATATAAACAAGTAAAGAAAAGAAGAGTATGCTAATTAATAAAATAAAAAAATTTATTTTTGCTAAGTCGTAAGAATAATAATTAAAGGGCAACTTATCTAAAGAATTTTTTGGATAAGCTAGGACTAATACTCCATCACCTACTACAAAAGTAAAGACCGGATAATCATTTAAGTAATACCTTGTAAACCTTACAACATCACTTATTTCAAATTTATTTTTAACTTCATGAGGCTTGTTAAAGCTTTCAATCACTTGTCCATTTTTATCAATTCTTATTGCCCAAATATTTTTATCTTCTAAGTATTTCTTATTCTCCTCTGTAAAATAAATATCTTTAGTCTTATTGTCCTCTTTATTCTTTTCCACGAATTCAAATACCTTGCTTGGCTCAATATATTTTTTTGAAAATTTAAAACTTGAATAAAAAATTCCAATTAAACTCGAAATCATTAAGACCAATAAAATTAGTATAAATAAAACAAATTTCTTTTGTTTTTTTAAAAAATAATTTAGCATTCTTTATTATCTCCAAGTAACTTGTAGCCCAATCCCTTTACTGTAATAAGAGTTTTAGGATTTGCCGGATCTTCTTCTAGCTTATCCCTTAGCCTATATATGTGGGTTATTAATGTATTTTCATAACCAAAACTTTCTTCCCAACACTTGTCTAATATTTGATCAATTGAAACAATTTTATTTATATTAGTAGCAAGATAATCTAAAATTTTAAATTGCTTTGCCGTCAATTGTATTTCCTCGTCATCCTTTATTAACATTGCCCTCTCTCTATCAAAAACAATTCCTCCTGATAAGAGTATTTTTTCATTTTTATTTTGATAGGTTCTCCTAAGGACTGCCTCTATTCTCCACAAGAGGTCTTCAGGTAAAAAAGGCTTAACAATATAGTCGTCTACTTCTAAATCAAAGCCTTCTTTTTTGTCATCAATACCACTTAGGGCTGACAGGATAATTACAGGTAAACTTGACTTCTTTCTAAGGTCTTTTAATAAGTCAAAGCCACTCCCATCTGTTAGCATTATATCTAATATCATTAAATCAACTTTATTGTTGTTAAGCTTGAATCTTGCTTCTGCAATATTTTTTGCTGTCAAAATCTTTTGGTATCCCTTGTTCTTTAAAAACTTGTACATACTATCTATTAAATAGGACTCATCATCAACTAATAAAATGCTTGCATCTCTAAAAATATTCATTTCTTTCTCCTTTAAAACAATTTTATCACATTAGAATTTGAATTTTTAAAATGTGATGTAAAAGTAATCTACATAAAATCTCTAAGTTATTTTCTTTTTTTATAATTATTTTGAACTTGAGAAAGGAGAACATCATGACAAATATTTTAAAAATTGAAAATCTTACAAAATCCTATGATAAAAACATAGTCTTAAAGAATGTTAACTTAGAGATTCAAGAGGGAAGTATATTTGGACTTATTGGTCCTAATGGTGCTGGCAAGTCCACCCTTATGAAGTCTATTCTTGGTTTAGTTAAAAAAGATTCTGGCAAAATAAGTTTGTATGGAAAAGAAGTAAATGAAAAAAATCAAAAAGAAACAAATAAGAATTTAGGCTCTTTAATCGAAGCCCCATCCTTCTATGACCATCTCACTGCTTATGATAACTTAGATCTAATCTGTGACATGAAAAATATAAATAAAGACAAGATTGATAAAACGCTAAGAGATGTTGGACTAATAAAAAGTAAAGACAAGAAGGTCAGAGAGTTTTCACTGGGTATGAAACAAAGACTTGGCATCGCCATAGCCCTTATTGGAAATCCAAAACTTTTAATCTTAGATGAACCTATTAATGGACTTGACCCCTATGGTATTGAAGAGATGAGAGACTTGTTCAAAAGTATCGTTAAAAATTCTAATACTAGCATTTTAACTTCTTCACATATCTTGGATGAAATTGAAAAAATATCGACTCACATTGGTATTCTAAAAAATGGAGCCTTAACTTACACTGGTTCCTTAAAAGACTATAGGGACCTCCATCCACCAGTAATTGTTTTAAAAACTTCAGATAATCTTAAGGCCTCAAAGCTACTAGACCTTCCTGAGTCAAATGTTATTGAGGACTATTTAGTTCTTGGAAACAAGAGTAAAGAAGAAGTTGCAAGAATAATAAAAAATCTTGTCAATGACCTTGATATATATAGGGTTGAAAAAAGAAAAGAAAGTCTTGAAAAGTTATTTATTCAGGAAACAAGTGTAAGGTGATCTTATGAAAAATTTAGAAATGAAAAAGAATAAGGGACTGAAATTAAATTTCACAATTTTAATTTTATTTGCCATACATTTATTTTCTATCCTTATAGCCTTCAAGACAAAAGACTTTCAAGTTAATAAATATCCCCTTGCAAGGATACTAGATTCTTATTTAGCAATCTCTTTATTTTTTAATCCCATCGCTCTATCATCCCTTGTTAAAAAAGTAATAGAGATTGAAGAGAAGAATAATATGTGGCAAATGCAAATAAGTCTTGGCTTAAAAGTTCAGAAAATTTTATTGGATAAAATTAAAAACTTGTCCATAAAAGTTTTCTTAGTCCAAATAATTGAATGGTTGATAATAATATTTTTAGCAAATAAAAATACAAACTTTGACTTAGATATAGAGGTAATAAAAAGAATAGTGATTTACTTTTTAACAACTTTATCAATTAACATTTCAATGCTATTGATCTTCACAATAATTGAGATTAAAAGTAAAAAGATTTACTTCTCCCTTTTCTTCTCAATTGTTGGAGCAATGTCTGGAATAATTACCATGCTAACATCAAAAATTTTATCACAAATAAATCCCTTTGTACTCCTTGCTACTATCTTAAATATAAATTATGTAAAAGATGGACAAGTATACACACAGACTATGAATAATATAAATTATCTCACATTGTTTATAAGCTTAATTTATATAATCATAAGTCTAATTTACATCACAAGACTTAATAAATTTACACTCACTAAGGATATATAGGAGGCATTCATGTTAAAAATAGAATTTAAAAAATTAAAATTGTTTTCGCTCTTATCTACAGTATTGATAATTCCCTTGCTTGCAAATATTTTTGGGACTATAAACTATTTACTAAATCAAGAGGTCTTAAAAAACAAATGGGAAAGTCTTTGGACGCAAACTTCCTTATTCTACTTTATGTTTTTTATAATCCCCCTTATATCGATAATAGTTTCAAGTCTTTGGTCAGTTGAACACAAGGCAAACTTGAAATTAATAAGGACTAGTCCAATAAAAAATATAAATTTCATCATGGCAAAGTCATTTATTGCCTTTATAATAATAGCCTTCACTCAAATTTATTTTTTATTACTATTTGTATTAAGTGGTAAATTTATATGTGGCTTTAAAATTGAAGGACTAGGCCTATACTCTTATTATATCGGAATAAGTATCCTATCCTCCCTTCCAATAATAGCTATAATGAATTATCTAAGTTTAAAAATAAAATCTCTAGGCCTAATAGTTCTTATGTCGGTCTTGATTTCAATTTTTGGCTTCGCCCTTGTAGCACAAAATATATTGCCACTATTTCAAAATATTATAGCTTCAAGCAAGCTCGCTATAGCAACAAATCATTTTGACTTAATAAATAGATCTGATGGAATAAAAATGTTTTTGTTTTCATTAATGGAAATCTTAATTTTTACAAAAAAATCAAATAAACTATTGAAGTATGAATAATAAAAAATATTTTTAAAATTAAATTTATTTAAAATATCCTTGACAAAAATATTTTATGTATTTATAATTCCATTCATAGACTTTGAAGAGGAGAGTACATTGTAAAAGTTTTTACAGAGAGGTTTCGCTTGGTGAAAGAAATCAAAATGGATACTTTGGAACATGGCCTTGGAGTTATCGCACCGAGACAATAGTTTAGGCTGCGACAGGTACGCCTGTTATAGCGTTCGGAGTATGTTGGTACTCTATGAGGTTATTTTAGCGATAAAATAATAAAAAAAGGTGGTAACACGAAGCTCAAGCTTTCGTCCTTTATGGGACGGGAGCTTTTTTTATTTTATAAAAGCTTCAAAGATAAATCATTTCCTTTTGAGCTGCCGACAAGTATATAAAATCTAGGAGGATAAAATGACAAAGAAAAATTTAGGAACCTTATGTGTGCAAGCAGGATATGAACCAAAAAATGGCGAACCAAGAGTTGTGCCAATAGTTCAATCCACAACTTTTAAATACGTTTCATCTCAGCAAATGGCAAATCTTTTTGACCTAAAAGAAGCAGGATATTTCTACACAAGACTTGCCAACCCAACAAATGATGCAGTGGCAAATAAAATTACAGCACTTGAAGGTGGTGTTGCAGGAATATTAACTTCATCAGGACAAGCAGCAAACTTCTATGCCCTACTTAACATTGTAAGTGCAGGCGATCATATAGTAGCATCATCAGCAATCTATGGTGGAACTTACAACCTAATTGCCAACACAATGAAAAAGCTTGGTATTGAAGCAACTTTTGTTGAACCAGATGTGAGCCTAGAAGATTTAAATAAGGCTTTTAAAGAAAATACAAAAGCAGTATTTGGTGAAACTCTTTCCAACCCATCACTAAGTGTTTTGGATATTGAAACTTTTGCAAAAGCTGCTCACGACCATGGAGTGCCACTTATTGTTGACAACACCTTCCCTACAACAATTTTCTTAAGACCAATTGAATGGGGAGCTGATATTGTAACCCACTCAACAACAAAATACATGAATGGATTTGCCAACTCAGTTGGTGGTGTTGTTGTTGACTCAGGTAACTTTGATTGGTCAAAACACAAGGACAAGTTCCCTGGACTAACTGAACCAGATGAGTCCTATCACGGAGTTGTCTATACAGAAACTTTTGGCAAGGGAGCCTATATTACTAAGATGACAACAACTTTAATGAGAGACTTAGGAAGTATCCCTTCCCCACAAAACTCATTTTACTTAGGAATCGGACTTGAAACCCTACACCTAAGGATGCCAAGACACTACGAAAATGCGCTAGCACTTGCTAAATATTTAAAGGCTAACGACAAAATTTCTTGGATCACCTTCCCAGGTCTTGAAGGCGACTCACAATATGAACTCGCACAAAAATATTTGCCAGATGGATCCTGCGGAGTAATTGCCTTTGGTATTAAGGGTGGAAGAGAAGCTGCAACAAAATTCATGGATGGCTTAAAGCTTGCAGCAGTTGTAACCCACGTTGCTGACTCAAGAACTTGCGTCCTTCACCCTGCATCAACAACACATAGACAAATGAATGACGAGGAACTTGCTCACGCTGGCATTAGCCCTGACCTAATAAGAATGTCAGTGGGCATAGAAGATGCTGAGGACATCATTAAAGACGTAGAGCAAGCCCTAGAAAACTTATAATAAATAAAAAAATATACTTTAAAATAGAAAACTCTTTTAAAATTCTCACAAAAAACTTCCCTATAAGATAAATTTCTTATGGGGAAGTTTTTTCTTTTTACAAGTAAAAAAGAACTTAGCTCTTAACTAAGTTCTTTAAAAGTTTTTATTTATTTAAGTTTATTTCTACTGTCTTGTTATCTCCGTCCCATTCGATGTTTTGGTATATGCCGTCTTTTGTGTTTCCATTTGTAAGTCCAAAGACATTGGCTACGTTAGAAATTGGAAGTAATATTCTTCCATTGATGTTTAGTGGTTTAGAGTCCATCTTGATGACTTTGCCATTGGAAAGGACTATTTCATTTCCATCGATTTGGATTTTTGCAACTAGGCCCTTGTTTGTAAAGATTGCAGTCCTAGTTTGTGGATCCCACTCGACTTTAGCACCAATCATTTCTGCAAGACTTCTAAGTGGAAGCATAAGCCTGTCATTTTTTATAAGAGGCTTAACATCCATTTGTCTTTTAATAACTTGACCATTAATAAGGACTTCGTATTCTCCACTATTTATAGTCAAAGTGTATTTTGGGGTCTTAGAAAGATTTTCTGTCTTTGATTCTTTCTTTGTTTCTTTTGTGCTAGTTCTTGTATAAACCTTATTAGAAGAAGACTTATTTTCATTGGATTTTATTCTTGGAAAAGTATTATTAGACTTCTTGTTGTTTTTATTATCTTCTACCCTTGAATTATCCTTTGGCTTATTTTCTTCTTGTGGTTTTTCTTTCTTATCTTCTGCCTTTGAATTATCTTTAGGCTTATTTTCTTTTTCTGGTATTTCTTTCTTGTCTTCTGCTTTTGAATTATCCTTTGGTTTATTTTCTTTTTCTGGTCTTTCTTTCTTGTCCTCTTCTTTCCCAGGACCAGTCTTTACTTCAGGATTAGGGTTTTCTTCTATCTTACTCCTAGTCCATATTCCCTCAAAATTTTTATTTTCACTTACAGAAACAGATTTTGTAGGATTCCAATCCTTAAATTTCCACTCATACTTATTCTCTCCACTGTTTTCTTTTATTGTATCTTCAAACTTATTAGGCTCAAAAGCTTCTCCCTCTTTAATTTTTTGCTCTTGAGGTAGTTTATCCTTTATAGCTTGAGGTAATTTATCAAATTCAATACTTTTTCTTGAATCTCTGTCATAGCCAACAAATTTGAAAGTCATTGTAAATAACTTACTTGCAGTCGCTGTAAAAATATTATTATCTTTACTAACCTTATAATCTCCAGGTTTCCATTTTACATCAGTGTAATTTTCATTAACAGGTTTAGGGCTTATAGTATCAAAAATATTTTTCTTTGTCACTAATAGCTTGTATTCAGAAACATCAGTCCCTGGTTTAACTTTATAGGTTCTATAAGGAACAGGATTTTCTTTGTTGCCAATTTTTTCTTCTTTATCTAAAAAAACCTTAACTCCTTCACCTAAAAAGAAATTAGTCTTAATTGCATCCTTAGGTGCATTAATATTATCTGAAGATGTAACCTTGTTTATAACAAGTAAGTTTTGATCCTTTAATATTACTTCTGAATTATCTGAAAATTTGACCTTAAGTCTTCCCTTCCAATTCTTCTCTGAACTAGCAGAAGTATTTCGATTATCAAGATCTGTTACAACAGCATCTTTTAAATAATTTTTGAATTCTTCTTTTTCCTCTTTTAACTTAACGCCATCTTTCCAATTTACTTTATCTTCTTCCCATACAGTAATGTCCTTAGCCTCTAATTTGCCTTCTATCTTTTTGGCAATTGTATCTTCCTTAGCTTTATTATCTGTGCCAGCTTCACTTTGAGAACTATCTCCACCATTAGGTAGACTTACCTTCTCTAGGACTTGAGAATTTGCACTAACATCATTATCAGGCAAAGCAAAGGTGTTAACCGGAAATGAAAGCCCAAATAACAAAGTAGCCATAGTAGTTGCTAAAACTTTTTTCATGTTTTCCTCCATAAATTTTATGATTTGTATCTTTCATAAATTAAATACATGCCTTAAATTAAATCAAAGACAATAAAATATTTGAATTTATAGAATTAATATAAATTGCCTACTACTTTATATTAACTTACATAAATAATAAATATTCAAAAATATTTAACTAAATGTAATGATACGAGAATTATTTTAGCATAGGTTTCCCTTTAGATAAATAAAAAATATTTTCAAAAAATAAAAATTTAACATTTCTTTGACATTGATACTATAAATTTAATTTATACATAAGTTTCTTTTTTGCGAAGTTATAAATTTTTTAAAGACAAAAAATAACCCCGATTATGTATCAGGGTTATTGTCAATAATCGAATAAAAAATTCATCATTCTTTCTGGATCATCTAAGAAGGCTTTAGTCACACTATAGGATTCTGTTTCCTTGTAGGACTTCTTCTCTATGCCAGCTTCGCTAAATTCATAAATATCTGCATTGGGATAGGCAAGTATAATTGGCGAGTGACTTGCAATTATAAATTGAGTATCTTTTTTTACCAATTCATCTATTATGCAGAGTAGCGACATCTGTGACGTTGGGGAAAGTGCAGCTTCAGGTTCATCGAGTAGGTAGATTCCTCTGGCTCTAAACCTATTTAGGATTAGGGACCTAAAACTCTCACCGTGTGATTGGTCATGAAGTGACTTACCTCCATAGGAATCATAAAAACTTTCAAAGCCAGATCCGTCAAGTTCTTCAACTTCTGTTGCAAGGTTGTAAAAGGACTCGGCTCTAAGAAAAAATCCATCCTCTTCTCTCATCGGTCCTCTGGCAATTTCTAAGAGCTTTCCAAGTTCTGAATGAGTTTCTTTTGTGGCGAAGTTAAAATTTTTGGATCCACCTTCTGGGTTGAGGCCTAGGGCAACAGCTATGGCTTCAAGAAGAGTTGACTTCCCACTTCCATTTTCTCCAACAAAAAAAGTTACAGGCTTATCGATTTTAATTCCCTGAAAATTTTTTAATGAAGGAATATTTCTTAGGTATGAATATTCTTCGAAGTCTTCTATATTTATTTTATAAATTTCTTTTAAGTATTCCATGATATGACCTCACAATCTTTAATCAATTATATCATTTTTTAAAACTTATTATATCAAGTCTTTTCTTTGCTATAATAAACTTATATTACAAAGCAAATTAGGAGGCTCTTATGGATAAAATTTTAATTGGAAAGGGTAAGTTTGAAAATTACATTCTTCTCAACAAGGTGAACAGGCATGGACTTATTAGTGGAGCAACAGGAACTGGAAAGACTGTTACACTTAAGGTCTTAACTGAAGGTCTATCTGATGCTGGTGTTCCAAGTATTCTTGCTGATGTCAAGGGAGACCTTGTAAATATTTCTAAGCCTGGAGAAATGAATGACAAGCTAAGGTCAAGGCTTAATGAACTGGGTTTAGATGATTTTGATTTTAAGCCCTACCTTCTTAACATTTGGGATGTATATCAAGAAGGAGGAATTCCTCTTAGGGTAACTATTTCTGAAATGGGTCCTCTCATGCTTTCAAATATCTTAGGCCTTAACGATACTCAAATGGGAGTTTTAAATATTGTCTTTAAGGTTGCCGACAGTGAAGGACTTCTCTTAATTGATTTAAAAGACTTAAAGGAAGTTATAAATTATGTAAGTGATAACCGTGAGGTCGTTAGCAAAAATTTTGGAAACGTAGCTAGCCAAAGCTTGTCTGCTATTTCAAGAAAATTGCTCTTCCTAGAAGATGCTGGTGGAGATTTGTTCTTTGGAGAACCAGCAATCGACATCAATGACTTGATTAAAACTGATTCAGAGGGCAGGGGTCTTGTAAATATTTTAAAGGCAGATAAGCTTATTACAAATCCTCTTCTCTATTCAATGTTACTACTATATCTTCTATCAGAAATTTATGAAAACTTCCCAGAAGTTGGTGACTTGGATAAACCTAAATTGGTTTTCTTCTTTGACGAAGCCCACCTACTTTTTAAAAATACACCTAATGTCTTAAAGGATAAAATAATTCAAGTGGTAAGACTTGTTCGCAGTAAGGGTGTTGGAGTATTTTTCATAACACAAAACCCCTTGGATATTCCTGAAGAAGTTTCGTCTCAACTTTCCAACAGGATTATCCACCAGCTAAGAGCTTATTCTCCTAAAGAATTAAAAACTATTAAGGCTGTTGCTGATAGCTTTAGACAAGATGAGTCAATAGACTTAAAAGAAGAAATTATAAATTTAAGGACTGGAGAGGCAATAGTATCCTTCCCTGATGAAGCTGGTGCACCAAGCTTTGCAGACAGAGCTTTGATCTTGCCACCTCACTCCACTTTCTCGAACCTTAATGATATGGAATTAAAATCAATAGTTGAGTCTTCTTCCCTCTACTCTAAATATAAAAATTCTATTGATAGGGACTCTGCTTATGAAGTTCTTAAAGATAGGATTGAGAGAGAAAAAATTGATAAGGCTCGCGAAGAAGAATATGAACTTAGAAGAAAAGAACTTGAGAAAGAAAGGAAGTCTTCTCGCAAGCAAAAGTCCTACATCGACAAGGGGATTGACTCCATGTTGGGAACAATAACAAGATCCATTGGACGTGAAATAGCTAGAGGGTTACTTGGTTCAATGAAAAAGAGAAGATAAATATTTTTGAAATTAAAAAAGACTGGATGAAACTTTTAATCTCTCCAGTCTTTATTTTAATTATTGTTTTCTTCTTCCAGCTCTTCTTCTATCTCTTCTTCAACAGCCTCTTTTATCTTATCGTCGTCAATAATAGATGCCTCTGCAAGCTTATCTAGCTTTTGCCTATCTTTTCTACTAAATTCTAAATCATCGTCTAGTTTTTTTCTCGTAAGTTCTTCTATCTGATCACGTTTTTTACTTTCAGATTTTATTGAATCTCTCTCTTTAAACCAGGCTACAATTAAAATTATAATTAGGGCAGTTCCTAAGAATCCAAGTATTGGATAAAGTATTGCCATTAGCTTTTTGAATCCCATAAAAGAAAGTCCAAATCCCAATAGGGTGAAAATTATTAAATTTCTTTTGAACTTCTCTTCTGTTAGGGATAGTCTTCTTGCAGCAGAATAAAATAATGAAATGGCAGTATTAAAAATCATTCCAAAAATAACTAAGGACATTGTAAGTCCCAAGTAGGGGTTAATATTGTTTAATATAACCTGCATGGGAATGTCTGCGTCTATTACATCATTAAGTCCTAAAAATACAGTTATACCAACTAGAAATGTTAAGATTGCAACGAGACTGCCACCTAACATTCCACCGGCTCTTGCTTGTGACGAGTCAGTCCTAGTGCCACCAAGTACAAAAGCCATGGAAATACTTGAAATCATACAAAGTCCAAAATAATTTATTGTAGAAATATAAATGTTAGGTAGTGATGCTTTTAAAGTTTTTCCAAGGGCATCTAGGGCTTGAAAGTCTGGATTTGAATTTACTATTGTGTGAAAGGATCCTACTAAAGTAAATACTAAAATCAGTGGAGTAAAAAGTCCAATTACCTTAGTTACTTTTTCAAAGTCCATCATTCCTACTACTATAATTAAGACTGTACATATTAAAGATCCAATCCAAGAATCTAATCCAAATTGTTGGTTTAAGTTGGAGCCTGCACCTGCTATCATTACAAAGCCCATTAAAAAACAGTTTAAAAGTAGGGCGAAGTCCATAAACTTTGTCACAAATTTTTCTGAAACTTCTTCTAGTACATCTATGTGACTTTCTGCTATGAAGTGACTTCCTAGTTGAAGGATAATTCCACCTACAAAAATGTGTAGGATTCCAACTACTATTAGCCCAAAAATTCCTGGTTTCCCAAAGGAAACAAAATATTGCATAAGTTCTTGACCACTGGCTAGGCCTGCTCCTGTAAGTACGCCAACATAGGCCAGTATTATGCTTATGGTTTTCTTATTCATTAGTTCTCCTTAATCTCAAATTAATAATCGAACTCTTATATGTTATCACAATGAGAATATATTACAAATTTGTAGTCTTTGTTTCTTTATGAAAATAAAAAAGAAAGTAATTTTAGCAAGTACTTTCTTTTCTTAAATTGCTTTATTAAATTATTCTTCATCATACTTTTCAAGTATAAATTTTGTCTTCTCTAATGGAAAGGGTACATCTTCTTTATAAAAGTATTCTACTTTATCGACAAAAGCTACTGCTTCATGGTTGTCAGGTCCCACAGGAACTAGGACTAAATCGCCTTCTTCTATCTCATCATCTTCAGTCCTATAGTAGTAAGTCTTCTTGCCACTTCCAAAGTCAAGACTGCAATAAATATATTGATCTCTTAATCTTCTAACTTTTTCATAAAATTTAGGATTTAAAATTTCTTCAAAGTTATAAAAGTTTAAAGACTCCTGAAGGATTTCAGCAAAGTCAGGAAAATCATTTGGTAAACCTCTCTTGTCAAAATCTCCTTCAATAATTCGCTGTGGCTTCTTCTCATAATCAATAGTTATCTTATATTTTCTTATTTCGTCAGGTATCCCTATAGCATCTTCTGGATTTCCTTTAACTTTTTCAAACAAATTTTCTTCTTTAAAATTATCAAAAATAGAATCTATTAGTCCTTGAACCTCTAATTTTTGATAAACTTTGCATCCTTCACCAATTATTTTGTTATGCTCTATTGTGTTTTCTTCCCTATTAATAATTATTGATTCCTTATAATCCCATATTGCACGATCAAAATTTTTATCAAAAAGAAATCTATCTATAGGAATTTCTGTAACCCTATTGTAGTCAAGAGTAAGTTTTTTTATTCTATCAGTCTTAGCTTGTCCATCAAAAACAAATAAGTCCATTCTCCCAAGCAAGGTCCTTATAAAAAATGATAAATAAGCAAGATCCTCATTCTGGTTTTCAAACAGGGGTCCATTAAATCTATATTTTTTACCTTCTGTGTTTTCTATTACTGCGTCCCAGCTTCCTACGTCCATAATAATAAGTTCAAAGGGATCGTACTTGTCTCCAAAATATTTTTTAAGTTCATAAAAAATTCTATAAGCTTCCTCTGGTCTAATTTTGAAGTCGCTTCTTTCAAAATTTTTATCTCTTACCATTTGTTTTTTATATTTATAAAACTTAATTGAAGCCCTTCCTTCGGTATCTAGGTAAATATCTTGTCCTATTACTTGACCTTCATCAGGAAAAAGTCCGAAAGACATAGCATCCGATCTTAAAATAAAACTTTTAATCTCACCCTTAAATAAATATTCATTCTTTACTGCAAGATCATATAGATGATTTAGGGTTAAAATAAACCAATTTATATTATTCTCTTTTAATATTTCACTTTGGTCATAAGCCCAGTGATTAAAATATCGCCATCTTAGAAAAATAACAGAACCTAAAAGATCAATTTCATTTACTTCATCAATAATTTCCTTTAACTTATCTAACTTACCTGTCTCTTTTCCATATTTTCTAAGAAACTTATGTCCTAATTCCAAAGAAAATCCAAGCTCCATGCACTCTTCTGCCATTGAAAAGTCCATTAAATCTTTAAGTTTCGGCTCTTTATTTGAAAATATTTTCAACCACTTATTTGAAAAATTACAAATTTTTTTGAAATCTGTCACACTATTCCACCCCACTTGCTTTAAGCTTATAAATTATTATTTACTCTTATTATATTATAAACAGCACAAAAAAATCTCTTAAGATGCTTAGACCTCAAGAGATTTTTCTTATTATATGCTATTTAATTATTTAATTATTTAATCCTGTAATCATTATATAATATTAAATTCTTTTAACATTTCTTCTATATCTGTACCTTTAATAAATTTTGCAACTTTCATCTTTTGTAGTGGTGAAAGTGGAAGATCTGGCTTTTCACCATCTGATAGTGCAACCATACCGTTTAGAAGGTATCTTATATCATATCTTGATGCGAATACTTCCGGTACAGCCTTTTCTACTCCGCAAAGTACATAAACTGCTTCCATTGCTGTTCTACCAGAGTATTCTGTTGTGAATACTGTATCTCTTCCTGGATCATCAAGAGTTTCTGCAAATTGTCCTAAGAAAGCAAAGTTAACTCCACCCTTTGGAACTACGTAAGGTCTATCGCCTGCTTTTCTTGGCATAAATTGAGCTGTGATATATGGCATCATTACAGGTACTGCTGTACATGTTTCAGCAAGGGCATCAATTTCATTTACAGGTACGCCAATGTGGTATAGCCATTCTTTTGTAATTTCCTTACCAGTACAATCTCTCATTTTCTTATTGATGTAGTCACCTTCAACATCTGTGAATAGTCCGTAAACCCAAACACAAACATCATTTTCAGGTTGTTCTGGATATTGACCTTGTCTGTTAATTGTCCAAGACATTAACCAGCTTGAATCAACGCAAGTTACAATACCACCTGTTACAGTTTTTCCACCATAAGGACTTCTCTTAGTAATTTTTTCAATATATTTTGGAACAGATTCGTCGTGGCAAGTTACTGTACAAGATTCCCAGTTACTCTTTTCTACATCGGAGCAGAATACTTCAGGGTTACCAAAGTCATCGGATTTTTTAGCAATGTTTTTCCACATTTCCCAGCAACCAGTTTGTTCGTCACTAAGTTCTGCTGGAGTATTGTCATCTCCATAGCTAGAATTTTCAGTCATTGATCCATTAGTAATAAAGACTAAATCATTTTCTGTTAAGTCAATAGACTTGTCATTTCCATCTTTATCTTCAGCTATAATTTTTGTTGCAACTTTTCTATTTTCTGAAATATCAAAGTCAACATCAGTAACCTTAATGTTGTATTGGAATTTACATCCGTGATTTTCAAGATATTTAACCATTGGTTTTACGATTGAATTGTATTGGTCATATCTTGTAAATCTAAGGGCAGATAAATTTGTAAGTCCTCCAACGTGGTGGATAAAACGATTTAAATATAATTTCATTTCTAGAGCAGAATGCCAGTTTTCAAAGGCAAACATTGTTCTCCAAAGTGTCCAGAAGTCTGAATTTAAAAGTCCATCTGAGAAAATATCTTCTATAGCCTTATCTTCTAGTAGTTCATCTTGAGTCATGCAAAGTTCAGCAATTTCTTTAACTTGATCTTGAGTTAGATTAAATTTACCATCGTCATAACGTTCACCTTGTTTGTGAGTTATACGGCAATTACTAAAGTTTGGATCGTCGTAGTTAGTGTAGAAATAATCGTCTAAAACACTCATTTCTGGGTCTTCTAAACTTGGGATTGAACTCCAAATATCCCATAGACATTCGAAGTGAGCTCCAGTTTCTCTACCACCACGAGCAACATATCCTCTAGTATCCATGTAATCACCGTCAAGTGAACCCCCAGGAATATCTAATTGTTCTAAGAAAGTAATTTTTTTACCTTCCATGTGAGCATCTCTAATTAAGAAACAAGCTGCAGTAAGTGATGCAATTCCTGTTCCTACTAAGTAAGCAGATTTTTTTTCAATTCCTGCTGGCTTTCTAGCTTTTACTAATCTTTGAAAATCTCCATTAGTAAGTTTTAATCTCTTATCATGAGTCTTTAGTTCCATAACATCCTCCTTAAATAATTCTTTATCATTCCTTCTATCTTTATTAGAACATTGTTCTGATAAAGTATCATCTCCCAAAAGAGGATTCTTGGGTAACTTTTACTCAATTTCAAGAGATTGGGTAAGTTTTTCTAACTTTTCACTGCGTTTTAAAGACTCTAATATATTCCCGTCCATTAACTCTCCTAATCTACGCATAACTACCTTAGGATCTGTCTTCATGTCAGTGGCCACCCATTGGATTAAAGATGAACTGAAAGCACATTGATAAAAATAAGCAATAAGTTTTATATCAATTTCTTGAGCTTTTGTATCCTTGGCAACTCTTCTCACATATTTTCTCATTATTTCGCCTGAAATAGAAAAAATATATTTTTCAAGTTCAACCTTATAATCAGATTCATACATATGCTTTACAACTTTTTTATTTTCTAGGATAAACTTTGCAGCAGATATAAAACTCTCTTCCCAAGATAGGGTTTCATTAAACTCTTTGATTACATCTTCAAGTTCTTCATCAAAAATTTCTTTAACAAGTTGTGGTAAATTTTCATAATGATAATAAAAAGTTTTTCTTTCTATTTTGCATTGTTTTGCTATTTCAGTCACAGTAATATTATGTAAACTCTTTTTATTCAAAAGTTTTATAAATTCTTGCTTTATTAGATTTTTTGTATAATTTTTCGCCATAAGACTCCCCTCTTATAAATTCATATATATTAACCATTTTTAAAATTATTAAATAGATAAATTAGAATATTATATAGCTTAAACTTCTAGTCTTTTATCATGTATTATAATATAATCTCAAGTATAGGAGAAGCTTATGGACGAGAAAAGAAAAATTAAATTTATTTTATATGCATTTTCCCTCTTGCTTATCATAGGCACAGTGGGTTATATGATTTTATCAGATGTAGATATTGTCGACGCCTTATACATGACAGTTATAACTGTATCTACTGTTGGCTTCGGTGAAGTTGGCACAACTAGCAATTCTTCAGAAATATTTTCAGTTATAATGATATTTTTAGGAGTTGGTCTCTTTGGTTATGCTTTTACAACTCTTGTTGCTATGTTTGTTGAAGGTAAGGTTTCTGATTTATGGAAGGGAAGTAAAATGGAAAGAAAAATTTCTGCTCTAAGTGATCATTACATAATATGTGGATCTGGAGAGCTTGCAGAAGTAATCATTAAAAAGTTTATAGATGAAAATTTAGACTTCGTAGTAATAACAGATAAACGAGAAGACCTTGATGACTACAGTCACCACAATATATTAGTTGTTGAAGGACAATCAACTGAAGAAAGTGTCTTACTTCATGCAGGAATTGAGAAGGCAAAAGGTCTTGTTGCTACAATGGAAACCGAGGTTGATAATATTGTTACAGTTCTTACTGCAAGAAATCTCAACAATAAAATTTATATAATCTCTAATGCAATTACAAAGTCAGGTAATGAAAAATTATTAAAAGTTGGTGCTAATAAAACCCTGTCAGCCATGGAAATATCTGGCAACAGGATGGCATCATTAATGATTAAACCAAATATTATTTCTTTTCTTGATGTTGTCACAAGAGTTGGAGATGTAGAACTTGACCTTGAAGAAGTTATCGTAAAGAAAGGATCTTATTTAGAAAACAAAACATTAATTGAAGCAGAAATACCAAGAAAAACTGGTCTAACTGTTTTGGCAATAAAAAAGATTGAAGATGAAAAGATACTCTTTAACCCTCCTATTGATTATACTTTTAAGATTGGCGATGTCCTTATAATACTTGGACGAGAAGAGCAAGTTGATAAGCTTAGAAATTTAGGAGATGAAATAAAATAATTTATATATAAGTTTAAACATTATAGGGGGAAATTTGATTGAAGAACAAGAGTAAGATGAGGGGTTTATTTTTTGCATCTTTAGGTGCTATGAGCTGGGGAATATCTGGTGTGTGTAGTCAGTATCTTTTTATGAATTATGATGTTGATTCATCTTGGTTAACGGCTATACGTATGGTCTTATCAGGGATCCTACTTTTAATTTTATCAGCCTTTAAAGATAAGGATAAAATAATAAAAATTTGGACAATTCCAAAAGATGTTGGATGGCTTTTTGCCTTTTCCATTTTAGGACTTTTAATGTGTCAGTACACCTTTGTAAGTGCTATAAAATATTCAGACTCAGCAACTGCAACAGTCCTTCAAAGCCTTAACGTAGTTATAATGATCGTCTTTATGTCCATAGTGACAAGAACAAAAATGAAGTTCTCGCAAGTTCTAGCTGTTTTTTTAGCTGTGTTAGGAACCTACTTAATCTCAACTGGTGGAAATCCCCGAAACATGACAATTTCTACAGCAGGGCTTATCTTTGGATTGTTATCTGCTGTGGGAGTTATCACATATACACTTTTTTCCAGACCTATTATTGTTAAATGGGGCAACATACTTGTAACTGGTTGGGGTATGCTCATCGGTGGTCTTGTAATATCCATAATTACCAAGGCTTGGATTATACCAAAGGATCTTGACTTCATAGCATGGTTAATGATATCAATTATAATAGTAGTAGGGACTGCTGGTGGCTTCTCCATATTCCTTGAAGGTGTAAAGCATATTGGTCCAGTTAAGGCAACCTTAATTGGATGTCTTGAGCCAGCTTCAGCTACTTTGCTTGCTGCTATATTCTTAGGAATGAGATTTTCATTAGTAGAGTTAACAGGTTTTTTCTGTATACTCTTGACTGTCTTTTTATCAGTTAAAGACAAAGAAGCAGAAAATTAAGCTAGATTTTATAAAAATTTTATTAAGGCCTTTCAAGTTATTTTATAAGTATCAAAATGTAATTATTATTTTGTAATAAGACAAAAGCATCTAGCTTTATGTTGACCCCATAAGGATAGATGCTTTTTTTTAATTCAATTACCTTTTCTTCTAAACCAAGGGATTACTCTATTTACTTCATTTAAATATATTTCATATTCTTTCCCAAATTCATTTTTTAACCATTTTTCTTCTGTGTTTTTCATCAATATTGTTAGGAACGCCCAGAAGCCTAAGGGCAGTATTAATAAAATATAGTTTGCTGTAAGTAAAAGAATGCCTGTAAAGATAAATATAAATGCTGAGTAGACAGGATTTCTTACAAATCCGTAGACTCCACTTGTAATCAACTTTTTCTCTTTAACTTTTTTATTTATTTTTTGAACTATTACAGCCTCTATCCATAAATATAAGCCAAATAGTATTAGGAGAAATCCAAAAATAATAAAAAATATTTTTCCCTCGGTAAATTCTCCTGCATATAAGTATCCTTTAATATGTAGATATACTCCTAACATTGTTAAAAATAAACAGGTTAGGACATAAATTGGTCCGACCCCAAAAGCTGGCATTTTAAATTCTTTTGATTTCATTTTCAACCCTCAGTGATTATTGTAAACTTAATAATCCCCTTTTTTCCACTATGTAAATTGATGTTAACGAAGTAAAGCTTCTTTAAAAAAATAGTTTATTAAGTTCACTCCCTATCGCCAGTTATAAAATAATCGCAACAATCTGCTCCATTTGCTATGGTATCTTTTCTGTGAAGCACTCCATGTTGAAGACTTATCATTAGATCATCCAATTCACAGAATAGAGGCATTAATTCAGCTACTCCAAGTTTATTTGTGTAGGCACAAATTGGACAACGAGTAATTCTATAATAGCATGCACCCTCATAGGGTTCTCCCTCAAAATCAACTTTAAAGGACGTAGGATATAGCTTTTCTTTTTCCTCAGTGTACCACTTGTAATACTTGAGTATATTTTTCTTATTTGCCTTTTTTCCCCTTTTAGTATTAAGATCAGTTAAGGAGAAAAACCATCTAAGTGAATAAAGGGTTCTTCTCATCATTTCTTGTACTATTTCAGGAGGAATACTTTTCTCACTTGCTATATAAGGAGCTACAAAAGCAAGGGCGAACATCTCATTGTATGCCATGGGATTGTCATCGCCTATATCATCAGCCTCTTCTATTAATTTTCGATAAACTATCTTACTTTTTTTGATTATTTCTCTAGCATAATCATGTCCATAATTTTCTAGTAAGACTTTTTTCATAGGATATTTAAATAGATTGAAATAAAAACTATTATATTTCATAATTTATCCCTTGCACCTTTCTTTAAATTATTTATTTTGTTGCAATAAATATGATTTGTTCCTTTTTATCTAAATAATACTCACATTTAAAACCAATATCTGTGAGCATTTTTGTCAAATCCTTTGGTGTGTAAACTTTGAGATTTATAACTCTAGATAGTTTCCTCACATCTCTTCTTTTCATAGAAGATACTTCATTGCATATTAAAAATTTTCCATCTTTCTTCAACACTCTATAAATTTCTTTAAAGCATTCCTCTATATCACTCCAAAAGTAAATAGTTTCGAAAGCTGTAACAACATCTATGGATTCATCTTCAAAGGGAAGGCTCCTTACATCTCCTAATAGGATCTTACATCTTCCAGACTCTATTGCCTCTTTATTTCTCTCACTTGTTATTTTTACACTTGCTTCTGAGTGATCAAGGCCATAAACTTTATCAGCTTTAGTCAAAAAATATTCAATGTTTCGTCCTCCACCACATCCCAAATCTAGGACAGTATAATCTTCACAAATATTTAAGTAAGACCTACCCCACTTTGCTAATTTTTCATGCCCTTTATTCATACTCTTTAACATAAATCTTCCACAAAAATTATCTTTTGGTTTTTTAAAATTTTCTAAGAAACTCTTAAACATGTCTGCCTCCTATTGATATTAATTATCACCTGTATTATATCACTTTTCATTATTTTAAACACAAATACTATTTATCTTAATTAATTAAACGAAAATAAAATAATGACCTCATTAATTTTGCGTTTTCAATCGAAATATTTGGAAAAATCAAATCTATTAGTCTTTCTTTATTTTAAAAACATTTACTTACATTTCCTTTTTCTTCCATTTTTGGCACTAAAAAAGACGATAGATTATTATTTCTACCGTCTTTAAATATCTAAGTAATCTTCTATTTATGGTTTTCATTTAAGAAAGCATCAATAGCTTTTATTGATTCGATTTTTGCTTTTTTATTGTCTTCAGCTGTTCCACCCGTTGCAATCCTCACATTTTTTATATTAATGATCCCATTGCCAGCAAATATATGCCCTGCACCTTTATAAGGATAAATCTTTGCCTTAGGATTTTCTTCTTTTATTTTATTTGCCATGGCAAGACTATCCCACATCAAATCATCCTCGCCTACTATCATTAATATATTCGCCTTGACATCTTTGACTGGGATTAGTTTTTCTTGGCTTGATGAGTCTTTCTCTATTGCACTATTATAAGTATCTTTAAAACTAATAGGACTTTTAATAATGGCTGGAACAATAATATTTTCCAAAAATGACTTAAGTGATGATTTTTTAATATCTATATAAGGAAGCTCCTTTCCTTTATATGTCCATGATGAACCATAATCTTTAAAATCTAGACCAGCAAAAGTATAAGATGAAGGTGCTATTAAAACCAAGTTATCTATCTCATGATATTTGCTAGCCAAATTAAGTGCATATTCTGATCCTTTTGACGCCGCCAAAATACTTATTGGTTTATTATCTTTTACATTTTTATTTATATAATTGATAACATCTTCAAATTGTTCTAAGGGAATTCTTCTCAGGGTTTGTTCTTGATTTCTCATACCATACATAAATAAGGCAAAAGTTTCATAACCCTCCTCAGCTAATCTTTTTGCATTATCAAAATTTGGACTTCCGTCAGAACCTCCAAAACAAATTACAAGGCCCTTATGTAATTTTTCTTTTGGTACAAATCTAAAGCCTTGCATTCTACCTTCATCAACATAGGTTACATCAACTCCGTCAGTAGCTATGGGATAAAGACTTATATCATTTACATCTTTATAATAATCCGGTAATTTCAAGTTATTGCTATCTTTATACTTATGGTCATTGTATATTCTAAGAATAAAAACCAAAGCCAGTAAAATAATAACAATTGAAAAATTCTAAAAAATATTTTTTTCATTTTATAAACTTCCTTTGTAATAATATGAAGCTTCTACTAATATCTAACAAAAATTTAATTTTACTTATTATATCATCCTTAGTGTATTAATTACATTAGCAACAATAATTCATTAATAAGTCCTATTAAAAGATGAATTACAATAGAATTCCCGGCTTTCTTATAAAGTTTGATTGAGTCTTTTTGACCTATCCTTCTTCGTCTTTGTCGAATACAAAATACTTATAAAACTACTTAAAATACAAGATAACTAAATTTAAATCTTTTGTATCAAGATTACACTCTCAACATACATTGTCTTTTGCTATAGTATTTTTGAGTTTTAATGATTAATTTGAACATAAAAAAATGAGGACTTATGCTACTAGGCATAAATCCTCTAAAATGAAAGAAACTCTTTCGATCGTTATTTGTATTTAGTTTTTCAAACTAATTTTATCCATCCTATTTAATTCCCCAAACATCATTACTACACCAGCTATTATCATAATTAAATCTACAAGGGGTTCAGCAAACCATACTGCTTTTACTCCAAATATCATTGGCAAAACAATCATGGCAGGTACGAACAAAAATAACTGTCTTAGCATTACTATTATGCCAGCTTTTTTAGCATTTCCTATTGATTGAAAGAATGTTATAGTCATTACCATTACTCCATATAGAATAAAGATAGAATAAAATAGTCTAAAGTTTCCTATTCCCTGAGTTATAATACTTTCTTCTACTCCAAATAAGGAAAGTATATTCTTTGAAAATGCTAATGCTGGTATCCAAAATATTGATGCAAGAATTAATCCTCCGATAGAAAATACTTTCATAGCTTCTTTTACTCTGTCGTATTTTTTCGCTCCAAAATTTGTACCAACTACAGGTTGTAAACCTTGACTCAT